>Ga0081539_10000094_pt1 | contig 206102 bp, 205 predicted proteins | sample TabmetS4T2R2_FD_71023 | JGI IMG/M metagenome (GOLD analysis project Ga0081539, IMG submission 71023) | Tabebuia heterophylla rhizosphere microbial communities from the University of Puerto Rico - S4T2R2 | ecosystem: Host-associated > Plants > Roots > Rhizosphere ... | reverse complement strand
GGACCTCGAAAACATCGCCTCATCGCCAGGATGTACCATCACATCCCTTAACTCCGGAATACCCCCAAACATCCAAGACACCCAACCGCGGTATTGACCGATCCACCCCGGACATCAAGCAAAAGACTCTATTTCAACCCTAACTTTCCAAGATCTGGAACCGGCCAGCTGTCGGCGGTGACGCTGCGTTAAAGGGGTCGGGGGCAGACCGGGTGGGTGCGGCGGTCTGAGCCCGATGGCGTTCCCGTCGGTCCTGGATCGGTGCCGGCACGATCATGCGGGTGTCCGTGATCCGTCGGCTGTCCCGCTGTCTGGAAGATTCGGTCCACCGGTTGGGCGCAGTGATGATCGCCGGTGCCATCCCGACGGTCCGGAGCGCTCCCGGGCCGGAGGCCAAGACGGGGTGACCGCAGCCAAACAAGCAGGGTGAGGCCGCGGGAGCGACGGTCGGGACCACGACGGGCATCGCGGTAGCCCAAAGATTTGAAAGCTAGCTTTCGCGGAGGCGCTTGAGGGCGCCGAGGGCGACGTCGCGCTTCGTCGTATACCAGAACGGGGGCAGCGACTTGCGCAGGAAAGGCCCGTAGCCGCGGGCCGTCTCCAGGCGCGAGTCGAGCACCGCCACCACGCCCTTGTCGCCGGTCGAGCGGATCAGCCGCCCCACGCCCTGGGCCAGCCGGATCGCGGCGATCGGCACGCTCACGGCGGCGAAGCCGGACCCGCCCGTGGCGTCTACCGCCGCCGCGCGCGCCGCGGCCAGTGGCTCGTCGGGGCGGGGGAACGGGAGCCGGTCGATGACCACGAGCTGGCACGAGTCGCCCGGCACGTCGACGCCCTGCCAGAGGGACATCACGCCGAACAGGCAGCTGGCCCGCTCCTCGCGAAAGCGGCGCACGAGCAGCGGCAGCGCCTCCTCGCCCTGCAGGAGCACGGGCAGGTCGGTCTTGGCCCGCAGCAGCTCCGCCGCCTGCTGGGCGGCGCGGCGGGAGGAGAAGAGCCCGAGTGTGCGGCCGCCCAGCGCGCCGACCAGCGCGAGCAGCTCCTCTCCGGCCGCGTCGGGCAGGCCGGAGGCGGCGGGCCGGGGCAGGTGCGACGCGACGTAGAGGATGCCCTGCCGGGGGTAGTCGAACGGTGACCCGACGTCTAGCGAGTGCCAGTCGCCGTCGTCGCCGTCTTTGCTGTCGGGCGCGGCCAGACCCAGCGCCCTCGCCACCGTCTCGAACTGGCCGCCGAGCGTGAGGGTGGCGGAGGTGGCCACGACGGTGCGTTCGTCGTACAGGTGGGTGGCTAGCGTGCCCGCGACGGAGAGCGGCGCGACCACCAGCGCGCGGCGGCTGCCGACGTCGGGCTTCTCGACCCAGGCCACATCGTGGGTGGCCTCGTCGAGCAGGCGCTGCGCCGTCTTGGACAGCTCGTCGAGCACCGCCTTGGCCTGCTGCTTGCGGACCGGGTCGGGGTCGTCGGACTTGATGTCGCCGATCGCCTCGAGCCCGGTCCGCGTGGCGGCGTCGAGGAGGGTGCACGCACCGCTCAGCGCCGGCGGCAGCCCGGTCGTGATGCGCCCGGCCGGTGCCTCGGCCAACCCGACCGTGAGCGCGTCGCCCGCCTCGGCCAGCGCCTCGTAGGCCTCCGGGGAGATGAACGTGCGCGACCGCCGCGCGGCCCGGTCGACCATGTCGGGAGTCAGCTCGGCCTGGGCCGCGGACGAGACGCGATCGGCCAGCTCGTGCGCCTCGTCGACCACGAGCAGCTTGTGCGGCGGCACGATGTGGCGCCCGGCGAGCATGTCGACGGCGAGCAGGCTGTGGTTGGTCACCACGATGTCGGCCTCGCGGGCCCGGGCGCGCGAGGCCTCGGCGAAGCAATCCCCACCGTATGGACAGCGGTTGGCACCGACGCACTCCCGCGCCGGCATCGACACCTGTCGCCACGCGGTGTCGTCGACGCCCGGATCGAGCTCGTCGCGGTCGCCGGTGGTCGTCTTCGTCGCCCACTCGCGCAGCCGCTGGATCTGCTTGCCCAGCCGGCCCGCCTCGCCCAGCCACTTGGTCGCCCCCGGCGCCGGCGCCTCGAAGAGGCCGTCGTCGGGCTCCTCCTCCGCTGAGTTGTCCAAGCGGGCCAGGCACAGGTAGTGATGCCGGCCCTTCAACACCGCGAACGTGGGCCGCCGCCGCAGCACCGGCTCGACCGCGTCGGCCAGGCGCGGCAGGTCGTGGTCGACGAGCTGGGACTGCAGCGCGAGCGTGGCGGTGGAAACCACGACCGGGCCGTCGACGAGCAGCGAGGGCGTGAGGTAGGCCAACGACTTGCCCGTGCCGGTCCCCGCCTGCACGAGCAGGTGCTCGCCGGTCTCGATCGACCGCTCGATGGCCAGCGCCATCTCCTGCTGGCCGGGCCGCGACGCACCACCCGGGACCGCGCCCACCGCCGCCGCCAGCAGCTCCGTCGCCGTCACCTGCTCCCCGCCGGAGCGGGGCTTTGGGGCCGTAGCGGGTGACGGTGGTGCGTTGGTCGCGGTGGTCACCGTGCGACCGTACCCGCCCCTGCCGACGCATCCGCGCTTATCCACAAGCGGCGCGCGTTATCCACAGGCCGGGGCCACACGAACGTGGGTCAGGCCTCGAAGCCTAGCCGCCGCAGCATCCGCTCCGGATCGGCGGCGAATGACATTAGGTCGCCCAACTCTCGTGGCAAAAGGTCGCCAATTCCGGTCCAGGCACGGTCGTGTGCGTCTTGGAGAAGATGGCACACGCGCTGCGCGACGTGGTCCGCGCCGGCCGACCCGATCCAGCGCTCGTCGAATTCGATCTCGGTTACCTGGCCAGCCCGCACCGTAATGGTCAATTCCCCGCCCGGGCTCGTCAGCTGTGCTTTCCCGGTGAGGTGTTTTTCCAGCCGATGGCTTGCCTCGTCGAGCTGGCGCTCGGCCGCGTCGAGCAACGGCAGGAGATCGCGGATCAGATCGGGACCGGACGCGCCGGACAGCGGCTCGCTCGCCGCCGGTGTGCGGTCGAGGAGTGGCGTGGCCGCCGGCGCGCCACCCGCGGCCCAGGCCTCCAGGCGCCGGGCCTGCGCTTCTCCCATCGCGGTCAGGAGGGCGCGGGCGAGGCCCGCCGGGTCGGTATCGTGCCGCCAATCGCGCGCCACCATCACGTCTGTGGCGCGCCCGTGACCGTCCACAGTCATGCGCGCCAGACCATTTCGGTCTTCGCCGGTGTAGCGAAGACGCGGGTCGTGGTTTGCCGACAGGCGTGCGGTCAAAGCATCCGCTCGCGTGCGTAGTGCGTCGAGATCGGCGAGGAGCCGGGCACTGTCGTCTTCGGACATAAGGTGGCCTCATCGGAAATCACATCGTCGTTTCCAGGGCGCCGCTGGCGAATACGGTACGGCAGCGGATGGGTGGCCGGCAGACCGGACAGAGGACGTGCCATCCACCGAACGGAGCATCGGCTAGGGTGCGGACATGCCGAGCGACATGGTCCGGGTCGTCTACCGCAAGTACGACGGCTCAGCCCACCGTGACTATCCCGCGCGCCGGCTGGCCGAAGACGACCTGGGCACCTGGCTCGGCGTGAGCGCGGGCACCCGCTCCGTCTACCACGGGCGCCCCTCCGTGGAGCAGATCCCCTTCGTTCTGCTGGTCCCGCACGACGCGTGGTGGACCGGCATGTTCAACCCGCCGCCGCGTACCAGCGAGGTGTATTGCGACATCACCACCCCCGCCGAGTGGGATGGCGACACCGTCCGCATCGTCGACTTGGATCTCGACGTCGTGCGGCGGCGGGCGACCGGCGCGGTGGAGCTGCGCGACGAAGACGAGTTCGCCGAGCACCGGCAGCGGTTTGGCTATCCCGACGACGTCGCCGACAACGCGCAGGGCGCCGCGCGGTGGCTTCTCGGCGCCCTTGATGACGGCACCGAGCCGTTCGCGTCCGCGTACCGGAAGTGGCTGGCCGTGGTGGTCTAGCTGAGCCCGGGTGGCGGCCAGGCCGTGCCTTCGGTGGGCAGCGGCGGCACCGCCTGCATCTTCACCGGGCTGATCTGGTTGAAGACGCCGGTGATATGCCCGTCCGCGACCGCGAACGCCATGACACCGCGAAACGGCCGCCCGTCCTTGTAGATGCCGTCGACCTGGATGCCGAACCCGCCGTTGACCGCGACTGGCGCCGCCCGGACCTCCAGCATGAGCTTGCCGCTCTGCTTGAAGAGGCCGAGCACGAAGCGGGCCACCTCGGCGGCGCCGGAGAGCGGGCGCCCGGCCGCCGGGAAGGCGCCGCCGCCGTCGCCGATCATCACGGCGTCGGGTGCCAGCACCGCGAGCAGCTCGTCGACGTCGCCCGACTCCACCGCCGTGAAGAACGCGGCGACAAGTCGGCGCTGCTCGGCCAGGTCGGCCGTGTGCTTGGGCGGGCCGTCCGCGACGGCCCGGCGGGCCCGCGAGGCCAGCTGCCGGGCAGCGTCCACCGTCGTGCCCATCGCGTTGGCGATCTCGTCGAACGGCACCGCGAACACGTCGTGCAGCACGAAGGCGACCCGCTGCTCGGGCGTGAGGCGTTCGAGCACCACGAGAAGCGCCATGCTCACTTCGTCGGAACGGGCCGCCAGCTCCGAGGGGTCCGGGCCGCCGTCGGGCAGGCGGCTCACGAGCGGCTCCGGCAGCCATTGACCGGGGTACGCCTCGCGGCGCACCCGCGCGGACCGCAACACGTCGAGGCAGATGCGACCGACCGTGGTGGTGAGCCAGCCGCGCAGGTCGCGCACCTGAGCGCGGGCGGCCGGGTCGGCGAGCGCGCCGGAATACCGCAGCCAGGTCTCCTGCACCGCGTCTTCGGCTTCGGCCCGGCTGCCGAGCATCCGGTAGGCGACCGCGGTCAGATGGCTCCGCTCCGCCTCGAACTCCGTCGCGAGATCCCGCACCCGTCCAGTGTTACCCACCCTTGAGCGGCACAGACGCCCTGGGTAAGCGATGATCGGTAAATGACGTCCGTACCTGAGCTGCTGCGCGTCGGTCCGACTGTTGATCTCAAGGACATCGACCCGAGCTCGACGCCCGGCCTCCCCAGCCACAAGGTGACGGGCAAAGACCCGAAGGGCTGGGCTCGCGAGCAACTCGCATCCCTGGGCGCCGAGCTCGCGCGCCAACAGGAGATGCTGTACGCGGGCGCGAAGTCCTCCGGTGACCACCGCCGGCTGCTGCTGGTGCTCCAGGCGATGGACTGCGGCGGCAAGGACGGCACCATCAAGAAGGTGGCCGGCGCCATGAACCCGCTCGGCCTGCACATCGTCGGCTTCGGCCCGCCGACCGAGGAGGAGCTCGAGCACGACTTCCTGTGGCGGATCCGGCGCGCCCTGCCGGCCGCCGGGCTGGTCGGCGTCTTCAACCGCTCGCACTACGAAGACGTGCTCGTCGCGCGGGTCGAGTCGCTCGTGCCGGAGCGCGTCTGGCGGTCGCGGTACTGGCAGATCAACGGCTTCGAGCGCGAGCTGGCCAACGAGGGATTCACGCTCGTCAAGGTCATGCTCCACATCTCGTACGCCGAGCAGCGCGAACGCCTGCTGGAACGGTTGACCGACCCGACCAAGCACTGGAAGTACAATCCGGCCGATGTAGACGCCCGGTCCCGGTGGACGGACTATCAAGCCGCCTACAACGACGCGCTCAGTCGGTGCTCGACCGATCATTCCCCTTGGTATGTCGTGCCGGCCGACCGCAAGTGGTACCGCGACTGGGCGGTCGCGACCATCGTGCTGGAGGCGTTGAAGGAGATGCGTTTGTCGTACCCCGGAGCTGATTTCGACCTCGACGCGGAGCGTCGGCGGCTGGAGGCGGACCGCGCGCGGGCGATGGCCTCGTGAGGTTCTCCTTCCGGCCCACCGAGGGTGCTTTCTACGAGCTCTTCACGAAGGCGGCGCAAAATCTGGTGCGCGGCACCGAGCTGCTCAACGAGCTCGCGCTGCCCGGCGTCGACGTGCTGTCGGTCAGCGAGCGTCTCACCGAGGTCGAGCACGACAGCGACCAGATCACCCACGAGCTGTACCAGAAGATCAACTCCTCCTTCATCACGCCGTTCGACCGTGAGGACATCTACCGGCTCGGCTCCCAGCTCGACGACGTGATGGACCACCTGGAGGCGGTCGGCAGCCTGCTCTACCTCTACGGCCTCACCAAGCTCCCGTCGCTCCCGCGCGAGATGCACGAGCTGATCGCGGTACTCGACGAGCAGGCCAAGCTGACCGCCGACGCGATGCCCCGGCTGAAGTCGATGAAGGCGCTGGAGGACTACTGGATCGAGTGCAACCGGTTGGAAAACAACGGCGACCGCGCGTACCGGATGCTGCTGGTGCGGCTCTTCTCGGGCGAGTACGACGCGTTGACCGTGCTGAAGATGAAGGAGGTCGCCGACGAGCTCGAGGCGGCCTGCGACGCGTTCGAGCACGTGGCCAACACGGTCGAGACCATCGCGGTCAAGGAGTCGTAGTCCTTGAGCGGGGAGCTCGTCGCCGTCCTAGCGGTAATTGTCATCGCGCTGGCGTTCGAATACACGAACGGGTTCCACGACGCCGCCAACGCGATCGCGACGAGTGTCTCCACCCGGGCCCTCACGCCGCGGGTGGCCCTGCTGATGGCCGCGATCGGCAACTTCGTGGGCGCCCACTTCGGCGCCGGCGTGGCCAGGACCGTGGGTGCCGGCCTCGTCGCCCTGCCGACCGGGCGAGACAGCCTCGGCATCGTCTTCGCGGGCGTCCTGGGCGCGATCGTGTGGAACCTGACCACCTGGTACTTCGGGCTGCCCTCCTCCTCGTCACACGCGCTGATCGGCGGGCTGGTGGGTGCCACGCTCGCCGCCTCCGGCACGGTGCTGTGGCGCGGGATCGTCGAAGACGTGATCCTCCCGATGTTCCTGTCGCCCGTGGTCGGCTTCGTCCTGGGTTTCCTCGTCATGCTCGCCGTCCTGTGGATCTTCCGGCGTGGCCACCCGGCACGGCTCAACCGGGGCTTTCGCATGGCGCAGACCGTCTCCGCGGCCGCGATGTCGGTCGGGCACGGCATGCAGGACGCGGCGAAGACGATCGGCATCGTCGTGCTCGCGCTCTACGTAGGCGGCTACCAGGAGAGCGCCGAGCACATCCCGGAGTGGACGTTCTGGGCGTCGGCGACCGTGCTGGCGCTCGGCACGTACGCGGGCGGCTGGCGGATCATCCGCACGCTAGGCCGCAAGATCGTCGATCTCCGCCCGCCGGAGGGGTTCGCGGCGGAGACAGTGGCGAGCTCCGTGCTGTATTTCAACGCTCTCGTGCTGCACGCGCCCATCTCGACCACGCACACGATCACGTCGGCGATCATGGGCGTGGGCGCGACGAAGCGCCTCTCGGCGGTTCGCTGGGAGGTGGCGGGCACGATCGTGGGCGGCTGGTTCCTGACCTTCCCCGCCGCCGGCCTGATCGCCAGCCTCGTCTACCTGGTGGTCCGGCCCCTCTTCTGAAAGGCCTACTCGTACGAGACGCCGATCTGCTCGCGGATCTCGTCGAGCAGCTCCATGACCTGGATCGTCGCCGCATGCGGCACGAGCGGGCTCTCGGCCAGCCCCGCGCGGAGGCAGCGCTGCACCTCGGCGGCCTCGTACCGGTAGCCGAGCCCGTCGCGGGGCACGTCGACGACCTCGGCCTCGGCGCCCTCCCGGTGCAGCGTAAACCGGTCTGGCCGGAAGAACGGCGGGTCCAGGACGATCCGCCCCTTGGTCCCGCTGATCGTGGCGCCGAGCGTGGTCTGCCCGAGCATGCCGCTGGTGAGCGCGGCCAGGGCACCCGATTCGTACCCGAAGATGATCCCGGTGTTTTCGTCGGTGCCTTCGGGCCCGATCTTGGCCCAGGCGCGCACGTGCTCGGGCATGCCGAGGATCAGGTGGGCGAAGCTGACCGGGTACACACCGAGGTCGAGCAGCGCGCCGCCGCCCAGCTCCCGCGCGCGCATCCGGTGGCCCGGCTCGAATGGCCCGACCACGCCGAAGTCGGCGTGCACGCTTGTCACCTCGCCGACCGCGCCGTCGCGGATCAGCTCGACGACGCGCAGCACGCTCGGGTTGCACCGCATCCACATGGCCTCCATCAGGAAGAGGCCGCGGTCGCGGGCCAGGTCGATCAGCTCGACCGTGGTGCTGAGATCCAGCGTGAACGGCTTTTCGCACAGCACCGCCCGCCCGGCCTCCAGCAGGATGCGGGTGGCGGCGTAGTGAGCCGAGTGCGGGGTGGCCACGTAGACGACGTCAACGTCGGCGTCGTCGGCCAGCTCGCGCCACGACCCGTACGCGCGCGGGATGTCGTGCTTGCCGGCGAACGCCCGCGCCGACTCGGCGGACCGCGACCCGACGGCCACGATCTCCGCGTCCGGCATCGTCTTCAAGTCCTGCACGAAGGCGGTGGCGATGCCGCCGGTGGCCAGGATCCCCCAACGCGTGCGCTGACTGATGCTCTGCTCACTCACCCGTGCGATCGTACGGGCATACTGGTGGAATGCCGCCGCCGCGGATCCTGTACCAGGACGGCCGCCCCTACACGGTGCCGGAGACGCTCGAGGAGCTGACCGGGCCGACCACCGGCGTGGTCGAGTTGCCGCAGCGCCTCGACTGGTCCGAGCAGGGCCGCTACGACCTGAGCCATCCTCGGGAGCTCGGCCTGATGTACGAGGTCGTGCTTCGCGAGGCGATGCGGGTGGAGGACCTGCGGACCTACCTCCACGGCCCAACCCTCCGCCGGGTCTGGCCGAGCCTCTACCTGCCCCGCGAGGTGCGCGCGCTGTGGGAATCCCGCTTCGCCATCCTCCGCGCGGCGGCCTGACCACCTATGGACCCGTTCCACGAGCGGCTCGCCCGCGTCGGCCTTGAGGCGATCGGCCGTTACGGCTTCTGCCTGGCGGGTGGTTACGCGGTGCAGGCGCACGGGTTCGTCGAGCGACTCTCCAAGGATGTCGACCTCTTCACCGCGGCCTCCGCTACGGATGACTTTTCCGCCGCCGTGGCTGAGGCGGTTCGTGCCTTCCAGACAGACGGTCTCGGGGTTAGCGTCGAGCGGGAGGGCCCAACCTTCGCTCGTATCCTGGTGGATGACCCGGCGACCAAGGCTTCGAGTGCCGTCGAGCTGGGCGTGGATTGGCGGGCCTATCCGCCGGTACAGCTCGCGGTCGGACCGGTCCTGCACCCCGACGATGCGGTGGCCAACAAGCTCTGCGCACTCTTCGGCCGTGCCGCCGTGCGCGACTACATCGACGTCCATGCGATCTTGGCCTCCGGGCGGTACAGCGGCGAGGACCTCATCCAGCTGGCGACGGAGCACGACCCGGGGTTCGACACAGGCGTGTTCGCAGGCGCGCTTCGTGCTGTCCGACGCCTGCCGGGCAGCGCGTTCGTGCCCTATGGGATGGCCGACGCGCAGATCGAGGTGCTCCAAGGGCGCTTGCTGAGGTGGGCGGACGAGATCACCGAGGGCCGATGACCGACGTGGACGGGTGGCGGCTGCCGGATGCGTTGGTCGCGCAGGTGCGGCGGTTCGAGGCGGGTGAGGGTGGGCCGCCGCCGGCGGTGCGCCTCGCCGCCACCGTCGTGCTGCTGAGACCGGCGGATGGTGGCTTCGAGGCGTACGTGCTGCGGCGGGCGGCCTCGATGGCGTTCGCCTCGGGGATGTACGCCTTTCCGGGCGGCGGGGTCGACACCGCCGACGCCAAGGCCGACGTCGGGTGGGCCGGGCCGCCGCCGGAGCAGTGGGCCCGCCGCCTCGGGCGGCCGGCGGGCGAGGCGCAGGCGGTGGTGTGCGCGGCCGTGCGCGAGGTCTTCGAAGAAGCCGGTGTCCTGCTCGCCGCCGGTGCGGCCGGCGACGGCGCCGGGGAAGCCGATCGCCAGGCGCTCGTCCGCAGGGAGGTCGGCCTGGGCGAGTTGTTGGCGCGCCGCGGGCTCGTGCTTCGCTCGGACCTGCTCGGCGCGTGGGCGCGCTGGATCACGCCGGAGTTCGAGACCCGGCGCTTCGACACCTACTTCTTCGTCGCGGCGCTGCCCGAGGGCCAGCTGACCCGCGACGTCTCGGGCGAGGCCGACCTGACGATGTGGGTGCGGCCGGTGGACGCGGTCGCGCGCTACGAGGCGGGCCAGATCGCCATGCTGCCGCCCACCGTCGTGATGCTGCGCGAGCTCGCCGCGTACCCGGATATCGCCGCCGTGCTGGCCGCGGCGGCCGAGCGGGACGCGGCGACGGCCGTGACACCGCGCGCGGAGATCGCTCCCGACGGCACCGTGCGGCTGCGGCTCCGGTAAAGCAAGCGGCCGGGCGGCCCGCAGGCCACCCGGCCGTTGGCCGGTGGAGCGGATCAGCCGAAGCGGCCCGTGATGTAGTCCTCGGTGCGCTTGTCGGTGGGGTTGGTGAAGAGCTTGCCGGTCTCGCTGAACTCGACGAGCCGGCCGTGGCGCACCTGCTTGTCGTCGACCTCCGCGGTGAAGAACGCCGTGTAGTGGCTCACCCGGGCGGCCTGCTGCATGTTGTGCGTGACGATGACGATCGTGTACGTCTTCGCCAGCTCGTGCATCAGGTCTTCGATCTTGCCGGTGGCGATCGGGTCGAGTGCGGAGCAGGGCTCGTCCATCAGGATCACGTCCGGGCGGACGGCGATCGTGCGGGCGATGCACAGCCGCTGCTGCTGGCCGCCGGAGAGGGAGAGGCCGCTCATCTTGAGCTTGTCCTTCACCTCGTCCCACAGGGCGGCGCCGGTCAGCGCCTCCTCGACCTGGTCGCTGACGTTGCCCTTGATGCCGTTGATGCGCAGCCCGTACGCCACGTTGTCGAAGATGGACTTCGGGAACGGGTTGGGCTTCTGGAACACCATGCCGATGCGGCGGCGCACCTGGATCGGGTCGACGTCCTTGGCGTAGAGGTCCTGGCCGTGGTAGGTGACCTTGCCGGCCACCCGGGCGCCCGGGACCAGGTCGTTCATCCGGTTGAGCGACCGCAGGATCGTCGACTTGCCACAGCCGGACGGGCCGATCATGGCGGTGATCTGGTTTTGCCGGATCGGCATCGAGGTGCCGCGCACGGCCTCGTAGCTGCCGTAGAAGACGCTGACGTCACGCAGGTCCATGACGGGAGCGCCGGCTGCCTGCGGGGTGTCCACACCGACCGCGCCCCACCCGCTGCTGGGGGCGTTGATGCTGACGGAGGGACGGTCGCTGGCGGTCACTGTCTCCACCTTCGGGTCTGGCCTTGTCATGAGGTTCAGCGCTCCTTAATCGCGAAGCGGTTTGCGATGATGCGGGCGATGATCGTGAACACCAGCACGATCACGATCAGCGTCAGAGCCGAGCCCCAGGCCCGCTCCTGCGCCGGCTCGAACACCTGGCTGGCGTTTCGGAAGATCTGCGCCGGCAGCGCGGTGTTTTCGCCGTCGAACAGGTTCCAGTTTGTCGCGGACGTGATGCCCACGACGAAGACGATCGGGGCGGTCTCGCCGGCCGCTCGGGCGATGGCGAGGAGGACGCCGCTCGTGATGCCCGAGATCGCCGCGGGAAGCACGACCGTCACGGTGGTCCGCCACTTGCGCGCACCCAGCGCCAGGCTCGCCTGGCGCAGCTCGTCCGGCACCAGGCGGAGCATCTCCTCGGTGCTCCGGATGATCACCGGGAGCATGAGGCAGGCGAGCGCGAGGGCGCCGGCGAAGCCGGTGCGCGCGTCGAAGAGCAGCACCCAGGTGGAGTAGATGAAAAGGCCCATCACGATCGACGGCACGCCGGTCATGATGTCGGCCATCATCCGGATCAACCGGGCGAGCGGCCTCTGCTTGCCGTACTCGTTGAGGTAGATGGCGCCGAGGACGCCGAGCGGGATCGCCATCAGCGCGGCCATGCCGGTGATGATCAGCGTGCCGATCACGGCCGGGCCGACGCCGCCACCGGAGCGCCGGAACGAGTTGGGGATTTCGTCGGTGAGGAACTCCCAGCTGATCACGCTGCCGCCACGGCTGATCACCGACCAGATGACCAGGCCGAGCGGCACGACCGCGACGAGCACCGCCAAGATGAACGAGCCGAGGGCGATCTTGTTGGTGACGCGGCGGCGCAGCGAGAGCGCGCCACGGCTGAGGTTGGGGGCGCCGGCGGCTGGCCGGGTGACCGGATCAGCTGTGGTCGTCATGACACCGCTCCCTTCATGCGGATCTCCGCCCGGCGGACGATGAACTGGGCGACCGTGTTGATGATCACCGTCATCACGAACAGCACCACGCCAAGGCCGATGAGGGCGGCCGTGAAGGTGCCGGTCGATTCGCCGATCTGGGAGACGATGACGGCGGGCATCGCGTTGCCGCTGGCGAAGACGTTAGCGGTGATCTGCGTCGAGCTACCGATGATCAGCGCGATCGCGATCGTCTCACCCATCGCACGGCCGAGGCCGAGGATCACGGCGCCGACGAGGCCGCCGAAGCTGTGCGGGAAGACCGCGCCCTTGATCATCTCCCACCGGGTGGCGCCGAGGGCCAGCGCCGCGTCCTTGTCTGCCCGCGGCACGGTGTCGAAGACCTCGCGGGCGATGGAAGTGATGATGGGCGTGATCATGATGGCGAGGATGAGGCCGGCGGTCATGAAGTTACGGCCACTGCCCACCGGCTCGCCGAAGACGCTGCCGATCACCGGGATCCCGCCGAGGACGTCGTTGATCCACCGGTAGATGGGGACGAGCTTGGGGGCCACGACGAGGACGCCCCACAGGCCGAAGACCACGGAGGGCACCGCGGCGAGCAGGTCGATCACCGTCACGGCCGGGGCGCGCAGGCGGCGCGGCGCGAGCTCGGTCAGGAAGAGCGCGATGCCGAGGGAGACCGGCACGGCGAAGATCAGTGCGATCAGCGAGACGATCGCGGTGCCGTAGATGAACGCGAGCCCGCCGTAGATCTCGCTGGGCGGGTCCCACCGGTTTTCCGTGATGAAGTCCAGGCCCATCTCGCTGAACGCCGGCCAGGCCTCCCTCGTCGTGGTGATGAGGATGAGCGCGAGCACGGCGAGCACGAGAAGGCCTGCGGCGAGGGTCAACACCTGGAAGGCGCGGTCGGCGCGGGGGCCACCGCCCCGGCTGGACAGTGCTGTTTGAGGGTCGGGCCCGGTCTGCGTCTGGGTCGTCAAGGTCTCAACTCCGGTGGGGTAGGGCGCCCGCAGGGGCGGGATCCACTAGATCCCGCCCCCGAGGGAAGCCCGTCCGTCTCTCAGCTGTCGGTCACTGGATCTTGTCGAGCTGGGCGAGCGCCTTGGTCTTGAGCGCGTCCGGCAGCGGAGCGAAGTCCACCTCCGGGGCGAGCGCCTGACCCTCGGTGAGGACGTATGTCACGAAGCCCTTGACCGCGTCCTTCTTCGCCGCGTCCGTGTACTTGGTGCGCACCAGGATGTACGTCGGGGCGGTGATCGGGTAGGTCGTGGCGCCCGCGGCGTTGAGCGGGTTGTAGGTGAGGTCGTCCTTGATCTCGGCGCCGTTGAGAGCGGCGGTCGCGCCCTCCAGGCTGGCGGCCACGTACTGGCCGTCCTTGTTCTTGATCGCGGCGAACGACAGGCCGGAAGCCTTGGCGTCGCTGAAGTCGACGTAGCCGATGCCACCGTCGGCCGACTTGATCAGCTGCGCGACACCCGAGTTCTTCTCGGCGCCCTGCGTGGTGGCCGGCCAGTCGACCGTGTCACCGCTCTTCAGCTTCCAGGCGTCGGGAGCCGCGGCCACCAGGTACTTGGTGAAGTTGTTCGTCGTGCCGGAGCCGTCGGAGCGGTGCGCGACCGTGATGTTCTTGTCGGGCAGCGTGACACCCGGGTTGTCGGCCACGATCGCCGCGTCGTTCCACTTCTTGATCTCAGTCTGGAAGATCTTCGCCAGCGTGTCGGGGCTCAGCTGGAGCTTGTCGACGCCGGAGAGGTTGTAAGACACGGTGATCGGGGCGGCCACCGTCGGCACGTAGAGGAAGGAGTCGGCGGCCACGCCGTCGGTGTCCTTGACCGTGCTGTCGGTGCCGGCGAAGTCGTTGAGGTTGGCGCCGAAGTCCTTCTTGCCCTGACCCGAGCCGACCGCGTTGTAGTTGACCGTGAGCTTCGAGGCCACGCCCTTGAACTCGGTGATGACCTCTTGGTAGTACGCGTCCGGGAAGCTGGCGCCGGACGCCTTCAGCTCGCCGGAAAGGTTCGCGTAGTCGCTGGTGCCTGCGCCAGCGCTCGGGTCGGTGCCGGTGCCGCCGTCGTTGTCGTCGTCTCCGCCACCGCAGCCGGCAAGTGCGAGCGCGGCGATCGCGACGCCGACAAGGGCACGCCGCGAGAGCACGTTGCGGTTCACCTCAGGTAAGCCTCTCTGTTGGGATGTGTCCGGCCATGAACGGGCCGAACACTGGCGACGCTAAAAGCAGCAGGTAGCCGGCTTCCACGGCGTGGGTGAACGAGGTGTGAACTCGTCTACCGGCCAAGATTGCGCAATGCTGAGGGGGAGTTGTCCGTTCCGTGAACCAGGGTGCCTGTGCCGGAAATATCCGATATTGGCGGTCGCCTGTTATCACTACGCGACGTCACCTTGACGTTGCCGTGACCGGGTGAACAACCCGCCGGTAACTCACATCTGTGGACCAACGGGCGAATCCTAACCGCGCGTAGAGCGCCACCGCGCGGACGTTCGACTCGTCCACGTAGAGCATCGCCTGATCCAGCCCTCGGCCGCGCAGGTAGCGCAGGCCGGCCACGGTCAGCGCGGAGCCGAGGCCGGTGCCGTGGGCCGCCGGGTCGACGCCGAGCACGTACACCTCGCCGATGGGCTCGTGCTGGTGCTCGTGGTGGTGACCCCGGTCGCCGTGCACCTTGGTCCAGTGAAAGCCGAGCAGGCGCCCGTCTTCGGCCACCGCCAGCAGGAAGCCGTCCGGGTCGAACCACGGCTCCGCCATCCGCAGGCGCAGGTCGCGCAGGGTCCAGCGGCCCTGGTCGGGGTGGTCGGCGAAGGCGCGGGCGTTGAGCCTCACCCACGCCTCGTCGTCCTCGCCCGGCCGGAACGCGCGCAACGCCACGCCCTCGGGCAGCTCCGGTTGCGGGGCCCCCGAGGAAACGTGGAGCGAAGCGGAGCGTCTTTTTGGGGTGCTTTCCAGCAGCGGGGCGTAGAGCGAGCGGCGCATCTGCAGCAGCACGCGGGCGCGTACGAACCCGAGGCTGAGCGCGAGCGCCCCGGCCGAGGGGTGGTCGCCGTGTGCCCACAGGCGCAGGCGCCCGCGCGGGTCGGTCCGGTCGGTGACGTCCATCGCCGCCCGGACCAGGGCCCGCCCGAGCCCGTGCCGCCGGTGCGGCGGGTGCACCACCAGCTCCGCGGCCGCACCCTCCACCTCGTCGGTGGTGTCCAGGTGGGCATATCCGGCGAGCGCGCCGTCGTGGTCCCGCGCCAGCAGGTGAACGGCCGGAGCGTCGCCGCCGTGCCGCAGGTGGAGCACGACGTGCTCGGAGAGGGGGTACGCGCCGTCCGTGTCGCCGGCGGCCTGCGCGAGGGCGAGCACCTCCCGCACCTCCTCCGCGGTCAGCTGATCGGTCCGGGCCGCGACGGGATGAACGGAGGTCACCATGTCACGGTATTCCAGCTCAGATCTGGCCGAGCTTGAGTGGCCACTCGTGGCCGTGCACGCGGGGCGGGTCGACGCCGGGCGGCAGCGCGCAGAGCCGGAAGCGGCGGCCCAGGTTGGGCAGGATCGAGCGGAGTGCCGAGATCGTGCCGCGGCGGTCGCCACCGGCGTCGTGCAGCAGGACGATCGACCCGCGGGTGGTGCCGGAGTTGACCGTGCCCGCGATGCTTCCCGCGCCGGGCTTGCGCCAGTCCTGCGGGTCCACCGTCCAGTGCAGCGGCGTCATGCCGAGCTCGCGGGAGACCGCCACGATCGAGGCCGTCCACGCACCGCCGGGCTGGCGGTAGTAGGACACCCGGACGCCGGGCACGGCGTCGCGGATCGCCTCGTTGGTGCGTGCGAGGTCGGTCCGGATGCCGGCCCTGGTGCGTACGCCGAGCCGTATGTCGTGCTCCCACGAGTGGTTGCACAGCGTGTGCCCGTCGGCCGCGATCCGCCGCACCAGACCGGGAAACGCCTTCACGTTGATGCCGATCAGGCAGAATGTCGCCTTCACCCCATAGCGCCGCAGCATCGCGAGCGCCTGCGGCGTCTGCGCCGGGTCGGGGCCGTCGTCGAATGTGAGCGCCACCTCGGGTGTACCCGTGGTGCGGCGGCTGCCGAACGGGCCGCCCCGCTCCGCGGGCAGCGGCGGGCGGCCCGGCCCGGTGATCGGCTGCAGGGCCATCGGCGGTTCGGGCGCGATCGGCTGGCGGGGCGCGGCGGCGACGCGCCGGGCCGCGCCGGTGGTGGGCGGCGCGGTGGATGTCGCCCGCAGCTTGGTGGTGTCGGTGCCGAGATGGTGCCCCACCAGGTAGGCGCTCGCGACGATCGCGGCTATCACACCCGCGACGATCGCCACCGTACGCACGTTGGACAGAGCGGCACCGGTGCGCTCTTCGGTCTCACCGGCCTCGGTGGCCTCCTGGGTAACTGGCACGAATTCGAGGATAAATCTCCCTTAAGACTCTTAAGGTCAAAATCGCCCAAGTGCCGTACAAACGATGAAGCGCCACCCAGCCGGGGCTGGATGGCGCTTCGGGTTGGTTTGGAGTCAGACGGGCAGCGGGGCCGGCTCGCTGTCGGGCAGCGGGCGGCTCGGCGGCACGACGAACTTGTAGCCGACCTGCCGGACCGTGCCGATCATCGACTCGTACTCCGAGCCGAGCTTGGCCCGCAGCCGCCGCACGTGCACGTCGACCGTGCGGGTGCCGCCGAAGTAGTCGTAACCCCAGACCTCGCGCAGCAGCTGGTCGCGGGTGAACACCCGGCCCGGGTGCTGGGCCAGGAACTTCAGCAGCTCGAACTCCTTGTAGGTCAGGTCGAGCGGGCGACCCTTGAGCTTGGCCGCGTAGGTGTCCGGGTCGATGCTCAGCTCGCCGGCCCGGATCAGGCCGCCCGCGCCGGACGTGGCGTTGGTGAGCCGGCCGACCGCGAGGCGGAGGCGGGCCTCGACCTCGGCCGGACCGGCGCTGGCCAGGATCACGTCGTCGACACCCCAGTCGGCGTTGAGCGCGATCAGGCCGGCCTCGGTGACCACGGCGACCAGCGGCACGCCCAGCCCGGTGGCGTGGAGCATGCGGCAGGTGGCGCGGGCCTCGGCCAGCTCGGAGCGGGCGTCGACCATGACGGCGTCGGGGCTCGGGCCGGACACGAGCGTGCGCACGTCGCGCGGCGCGGTGCGCACCGAGTGCGGGAGAAGATCGAGCGCGGGGAGCACGGCTGACGGCTCACCGGCGCGGGCTGTCACCAGCAACAGGATTTCCACTCTGACCTCCGTCCTCGCGGCGCTGGGCCGCGCGGTGACCGGCGGTAATCCGGACGACCGGCTTACCGGTGTGACTCTGCGTCGGTCCCGGCGTCGCTGACGGGCGGGTGCTGTTGACTTCGGAAGAGCTTAACCGATGGTCAGCCGGAAACGCTCCCGTGTCCCTCCGTTCATTTGTGTGATCAGCCATAAATTGACCGTGACCGATCGGCCTTTCGCCGGTCGGCCGGACCGGTGCCGGACGCCTAGGGTCTGTCTCCTGGACCTGCCGCAGCCCTTCGAGATCCAGGAGACAGACCCTAGTATCGGGGGCGTGTTTCCGTCCGCCTCCGACACCGCCCCGCGCGGCGTGGCCACCGCCACGGCCGACGGCGAGGACGAGGTAGAAGAGGTCGAGGTCGTTCCCGTCCGGCCGAGCCTCTCGGCCGCGATCGCCGGGTTCGCCGCGCTGCTCGGCATCGGGCTTGTCTTCGGCGCCCAGACGGCCGGCCCGGGGAGCGCCCGCATTCCGTACGCGATCGTGATCTTCGGGGTGCAGCTCCTGTTCATCCTGGCCTGGACGATGGCCATCCGCCCGCCCGCCCTGCCCGCCGTGGCCGGGGTCTGCGTGGTGGCCGGGCTCCTCGCCGACGTTGCCGCGGTCTGGCCGCAAAACGCGACGGTCGTCCCGTTGGTGTACGTGTCGGTGGCCGGCTTCGTGTTCGCGGTCGTGAGCCAGCTGATCCGTGCGCCCGACCGGGCCCGGGCGAAAGACTCGCTCAGCTCCACGCTGCTCATCGTGCTGGGCGTGGTGACGTTCGCGTCGCTGATCGTGCTCGGCCGCGAGCCGCTCGGCACCCAGACGATCTTCGTGTGCCTCACCGCCACCGGCGTGTCGCTGATCGTCGCCCGGCTGACCGACGCGGTGCTCGCCTGGCCGCGGCTGGCCCCCCAGGTGCCGCGCGGGGCAGCCGGGGTCGTCTTCGGCGCGATGGCCGGCACCCTCGTCGCCGCCGTGATCGGCAGCTACGTGGTCGGCTTCACGCCTACCAGCGCCGCCATCGCCGGCCTCGTCGCCGCCAGCCTGGGCGCGCTCGCCGACCTCGCGGTGGGCTACGCCGAGGCCGGGCGGCAGATGGCCGGCGAGCCGCCGACCATGTGGATCGCCCGGCACATGCAGGGGCCGCTCGGCGGGTTCGCGCTCGCCGCGCCGGCCGCCTACGCCATGTGCGTCTTGTTCCTGAACTGAGGCACGACTCGTATCCAGGAGAGCGGGGTATAACGGCCGCCGTGACGACGTACACCTATGAACCGGCACCGGCGCGTCCCCGGCGGCGCTGGGGCCGGCGCCTGCTGATCACCTTCATCGTGCTGGTGGTGATCCTCGGCGGCCTGCTCGTCGTCGCCGACCGGGTGGCCGCGAGCGTGGCCGAGCGTGCGATCAGCGACGAGATCGCCAAGGAGCTCGTCGCGCAGGACGTCAAGTCCTCCCCGCCGGACGTCGGCGTCGGCGGGTTCCCGTTTCTGACCCAGGTGCTCTCCGGCAAGTACGAGTCGATCACGATCAGCCTCCGCGACCTGGAGGGCGACGTCGAGGGCGAGGGCGTGCGCGTGCCCCGGCTCGACGTCGACGCCCGCGACGTCTCCGCGCCGCTCGAGACGATCCGCAACGGTCAGGGCGACGTCGTCGCGCAGACGGTCAACGGCACCGCCACCATCGCGTACGCCAGCGTGGTCGCCCTGATGGACCAGCCCGGCCTGCGGCTGTCCGAGCGCGACGGCAAGCTCCTGGTCACCGCTCCGCTCGACGTCGTCGGTCAGCGCATCACGGTCAGTGGCACCGCCGAGCTCGCCATCGCGAACGGGCGGGTGCAGATCCGCTTTCGGGATCTGACCGCCGACGGGCTGCCCCAACTGCCCGGCGCCGAGGCGGTCATCAACCAGTACGCGCAGCAGATCTCGATCAGCCTGGCGCTGCCCGAGCTGCCGTTCAAACTGGACGTCAAAGGGGTCGAGGCCCGCCCGGAGGGGCTCGCCGTGGACGCCCAGGCGCTCAACGTCGCACTCAACCAGTGGTGAGCGAACGATCACCACGGCGCTCGGCCCGGATTCCGGTTTGGGTTCCCGGATGGTGAGTCGGTTCTGTCACGACTCGAAGAACGGCTGGTAAGCTCCCTGCTCATGGGGACGCTCCTCACCAAACGGCGCGCGGTCGACCTGTGCCGCGTGGCCGCCTGCCTGTGTCGCCCCGTCATCTGACGGCGGGGCCGGTTTTGCGTACCCTCTGATCCATTACGCCCGGCAGTGGCGCCGTCGCACGTACCCGTGATCCGTCCTAATCCATGGGTCGCGCGCTACGGCGAAGATGGAGCGCCCGCGCGCCGACCTCGAATCAATCCTCACAAGGAGTTCATTCGATGAGTCGCGACACTGCACTCGTATCAGCCGACTGGGCAGAGAAGAGCCTAGGCGCGCCAGGCGTGGTCTTCGTCGAGGTCGACGAAGACACGGCCGCGTATGACGCGGGCCACATCCCGGGCGCGATCAAGCTCGACTGGAAGACCGACCTTCAGGACCCGGTGCGCCGGGACTTCGTCAACAAGCAGCAGTTCGAGGCGCTGCTCTCCGAGCGCGGCATCGGCAACGACGACACCGTGATCCTCTACGGCGGCAACAACAACTGGTTCGCGGCCTACGCGTACTGGTACTTCAAGCTCTACGGCCACCGCGACGTCAAGCTGCTCGACGGCGGCCGCAAGAAGTGGGAGCTCGACGCCCGCACGCTCACCAAAGACCCGGTGAGCCGCCCCGCCACGCAGTACACGGCGCAGGAGCCGGACCTCGCCATCCGCGCGTTCCGCGACGAGGTGGTCGCGGCCATCGGCACGAAGAACCTCGTCGACGTCCGCTCCCCCGACGAGTACGCGGGCCGCCTGCTCGCCCCCGCCCACCTGCCGCAGGAGCAGGCGCAGCGGGCCGGACACATCCCCACCGCGCTCAGCGTGCCGTGGAGCAAGGCCGCCAACGAAGACGGCACCTTCAAGTCCGACGACGACCTGCGCCAGATCTACGGCGACGCCGGGCTCGACGACGGCAAGGCCACCATCGCGTACTGCCGCATCGGCGAGCGCTCCTCGCACACCTGGTTCGTGCTGAAGGAGCTGCTCGGCCACCAGGACGTGAAGAACTACGACGGTTCGTGGACCGAGTACGGCTCGCTCGTGGGCGTGCCCGTCGCGCTCGGCGACGAGCCAGGGAAGGCGTGACGATGACTGCCGTTACCTCCGCCAACACCGCCGCGGGCTGCGCGGCGCCCGACCAGTCGGCTCCTCTCCCGGCCAGCGTCGACCTGGAGAAGGAGACCGTGATCACGGGCACCGTCGTCGCCGACTCGGGCGAGACGGTGGCCGGCGCCTACGTGCGGCTCCTCGACTCGACCGGCGAGTTCACCGCCGAGGTCGTCACCTCGCCGGAGGGCCAGTTCCGCTTCTTCGCGGCGCCAGGCACCTGGACGCTGCGCGCCCTGTCCCGCCACGGCAACGGCGACGCCACGGTGACCGCCAGCCAGGGCATCAACCAGGTTGGCGTCACCGTCGCCTGACCCCCGTCGACGCAAGAGCGGCCCGCACGAGAGTGCGGGCCGCTCTGTTTGTACGCGGCGGGTCAGAGGCCGCTGGGTGGGGGTGGGCAGGGTTCGGACGGGTCGAGGAGGAAGTCGGCGGTCTGGGTGAGGCCGGCCGGGACGCGTACGCGTTGACTCTCCGGGCTGTTGTCGGGCTGAAGCCTGTCAACCGGCCCGGAGATGCCTGCGGATTGCGACGTTTCGGCGACATCCAGTTGACTTCATCAATTCTGCGGCGTTGGCTGTCCTTCACGCGACACTGTGCGCCTGGGGAGGGGATGCGGTGGCCAGCGGAGAGGTGCCGTTCGTCGTCTGCGTTTCGTCGGACGTCGCGGTCCGGGAGCGGGTGGTGCGGCGGCTGGACGACTGCGGGGCGGTCGTGCTCTGCGCCGATCTTTCCGAGCTGCGGGCGATGCTCTTTCCGGCCGGGGTTCCGGCGGTCACGCTGCCGGCGAGCGTGCCGGCCAACGGGCCGGTGCGGTTCGGCGAGCTCGTCGTCGACACCACCGGCCACCTTGTCACGTGGCGGGAAAAGCCGCTGGCGCTGACCCGGCTGGAGCGCGAGCTGCTGGCCCGGCTGGCCAGCCCGCCGGTGGGCGTGTGGACCTACGAGCGGCTGTTCGACACGGTGTGGGGCGGCGCCTACCTCGGCGACACCTCGATCCTCCACTCCGCGGTAAAGCGCCTGCGCCGCAAGCTGCGTGCCGCCCCCGACGGCCCGTCGGTCGAGACGGTCCGCGGGGTGGGCTACCGGCTGGCCGCCGTCTGAGACGGCCCGCTTTCGGCCCGCCAGCCATGCCCTGGCCCTCGCCTGGCACCATGGCCGGGTGACCGAGCGAGTTGGCGCGCCCCCGCGTACCCCGCCGAGTCGCCGCGGCCGCTGGGTGGTGGCGATCGTCGTGGCCTGGGCGGCGGCGCTCGGCGTCCTGGCCTACGTCTCGGTGCGAAACGACCCGCCAACCGTCCGCGACCAGCGCACCATCGGCGAGGCACGGCCACTTGTCGACCGCGCGGTGGGCGAGCTGGCCGTCGCCGCCGGCTCCGACGCGGTGCTCTCCATTTCCGGGTACGAGGTGACGGGCGGCTGCCGCATCACACCGTTTCGCTCGGGGGAGACGCTGGAGCGCGACGTCACCATCTACACCGGCGAGACCGACGCGCCGGCCCTGCTCGACCGGGTCGCCGAGCGGCTTCCGCGCTCGTACGAGGCGGGTGTTCGCCACGGCCAGGAGCACGACACGCTCCGCGCGGACGTGGGCGAGTTCGTCTCGGTGCGCGGCGGCGTCACGGCTCCCGGCGTCGTGATCCTCACCGTCGGCACCGGCTGCCGGCCGAGCGCACCGCTCGGCGTGGAGGTGCCGAAACCCGGCGACGAGGACCGCCGCGTCGCCGACCGGATGGTGGCGGCGCTGGGCGGCACCCTCGACGAGGTCGCCGTCGCCGAGGCGCCCTGCCCGGCCGGCGGCACCGTCCGCACGGTCTCCGCGACCGGCTCCCGCACCGGCGCCGGCAACCCGCTGCGCGACGTGCTCGTGCCGCTCTTCGGCACGGCCCAGGCCGGCTCCGCCCTCGTGGACACCGCCGAGCGTTACGCCTACCGCGGCGACGAGGCGATGGTGACGGTTGTCGCCGACGAAGACGGCGAGCTCGACACCACGCTCACCACGCCCTGCTGAGCGTCAGTAGACGAGCGCCTGAGCGCCGTCGGCAAGCGCCTCTTCCACAAACACCGCGGCTCCGGCGATACGCACGCCCTTCAGCACGTCGACCTCGGTGATCTCACGGCGGGCGGCGCACTGGGTGCACAGCGTGACCTGGCCGCCGGCCAGCACCGCGTCGAGCAGGTCGGGCAGCGGCGCCGAGTGCGGCAGCGAAAACTCCGCGGCGCGCCCGGGCAGCGCGAACCACGCCGACTCGCCGGTCAGCCACAGCGATACGTCGACCCCGCTGGCCACGGCGGTCGCGGCCACCGTAAAGGCCTGCGCGCACCGCTCCGGCGCGTCCGACCCGGCGGTTACCTTGACGACGAGGGAACGAGCCATGCGGAAAGCATAAGATTGCTCGGTCATGGTTACCGAGATCGGGTTCGTCAGCCTGCTTGTCGCGGGCTTCGGCCTGCTCGCCGGTGGCCTGGTCTATCTGGCCGTGCGCATCTCAAGAGGACGCTGGTGACTGACAACCCGCTCGGACCCCCGCCCTGGCTCAACGCGCCGCCGGTCGACCCATACCCGTTCGAGGACACCCACGACCTGCGCAAGGGCCCCGACCTCCACCCCGCCCTGCTGGCACTCCTGCCGTACATCGGGGAGTGGCGCGGGCGCGGCAAGGGCGGCTTCCCGACGATCGAAGACTTCGACTACGCGCAGGAGATCCGGATCAGCCACGACGGCCGGCCGTTCCTGCACTACGAGTCGCGGGCGTGGATCCTCGACGAGCAGAGCCAGCCGGTGCGCCCCGCGATGCGCGAGGTCGGCTGGCTGCGCCCGGTGATGCAGGACGGCCACGCGACAGACGAGGTCGAGGCACTGCTCACAAACCCGACGGGGATCATGGAGCTCTACCTGGGTCGGGTCAACGGCACCCAGCTGGAGATGGCGACCGACGCGGTGCTGCGCACATCGACGGCCAAGGAGGTCACCGCGGGCCACCGGCTCTACGGCATCGTCGAGGGCGCGCTGCTGTACGCGCAGGACATGGCCGCGGTCGGCCACGGCCTCTCCCCACACCTGTCCGCCCGCCTAATCCGCGTGGGCGGCTAGGGCGTGTTTCATAAGGGTCCGCCGCCGGGCATGCCCTTATGAAACACGCCCTAGCACCAACCAACGGAGTGTTCATAGCGTGGAGTCAGCACCAAGGGAGGCGTCGATGGAGCTGAATTTGGACCTTCCGGGTGCGCTCCCGCTGACGGCTGAGGAATTCGTCGCTGTGCCTGTCGTCGAGGGCGTCCGGATGGAGCTCGAGGAAGGCAACCTCGTCGTGATGGCATCCGCACAAATGGCATGGCACAGCTTGACGGCCCAGCGTATTGCGAACTGGTTCAACGAACGTGAAGCTGTCGTCGCTCTACGTAAAGTTGGCGTCGTGGTCGGGCCGCGTAGCGTCCCAGCGCCTGATGTGACCGTGTTCCGTAAACCCATTACCGAATTGCGGCGATCACAGTTTCCGGCCGCAGACGTCCGATGCGTTGTGGAAGTCGTCTCGCCCGAGTCCACGAGGCGTGATGGGGTGATCAAGCCCTTGATGTACGCGGCGGCCGGCATCCCGGAATTCTGGCTCGTCGAGGAGCACCCAGAGGTCCATACCGACGCCGTCATCCAGCAGCATCGGTTGACCCGGACCGCCACCGGCGCCCTCTACGTCGTGGAGCAGACCATCACGCTGTCGGAGCTCGAGGAGAGTCAGTAGCCGAGCAGCGCTCGTAGGCGCTCGGTGTGGGGGGACGGCGAAAGGTCCTCGCCGTCCAGGGCGCGCACCTCCGCGAGCCCGCGCACCGATGAGGCCAGCCAGACGCCGTCGACAGTTGCCAGAGCGGAAGCCTTGATCATGCGGCGCTCGGGTCGCCACCCCAGGGATGGCGCCTGAGCCAGCAGCCAGGCAGCGGTCACGCCCGAGAGCACGCCGGCCGACGGAGGCACCGTGCAGAGGTCGTCGCCGTCGAGCCACACCAGGCTCGCGGTCGGGCCTTCCAGAGCCCATCCTTCCGGGGAGACCCACAGCGCGTCGTCCACCCCGTTCGCCGCGGCCCAGCGGCGGGCGGTGAGGCTCGGCCCGTACGACAGCGACTTGACCGGCATGCCGGACGCGGCCGGCAGCGTGCGCACCCGGAGCGAGGGCACGCGGGGCGGCACGGGCGCGATCGTGCAGAACGCGGTCATCGGCGTGCACACGAGCCGGAGCGCGCCCTCAAGATCGGCCGGCCACTCGGCGCAGGCCTCCAGCACGAAGCCGGTCAGGCTGGTGGGCACCGCCAGCCCGAGCGTGGGCGCCGCGGCGGCGAGGCGGGCCAGGTGCTCGTCGAGCAGCCACGGCCGGCCGTCGCGGACGAGCATCGTCTCGAAGAGCCCTTCGCCGAGCACACCCGGGTCGTCGGCGCGCATGACCGGGGTGCCGGCGGGCACCACCCCCCGGCCGAGCACCGCGACGACCGAAGCCCGCACCGAACTATTATCGGGCAGTGTCGGAAACGTCCCTCCCGGAGATCCTGCGGGCCCGTGGGCTGCGGCTGACCGCCCAGCGGCAGCTGGTGCTGGAGGCCGTACACGAGCTGGGCCACGCCACGCCCGAGCAGCTGCACACGGCGGTGCGCGGGGTGGCCGCCGGCGTGAACATCACCACCATCTACCGCACCTTGGAATTACTCGAGGACCTCGGGCTGGTTACCCATACGCACCTGTCGCACGGGTCACCGACCTACCACCCGGTGGGCGAAGACCAGCACGCCCACCTTGTGTGCCGCGACTGCGGTGCGGTGAGCGAGATCGAGCCGGAGGTACTCGCGCCGCTGGCCGGCACGCTGGCCGGGGAGCGCGGGTTCCGGCTCGACATCGGTCACGTGGCGCTTTTCGGCACCTGCGGTGATTGTGGGGGAGCGAAATGATCGACCAAGACGGTGCGGTAGCCGTGGAGGCGCTGGAGCCGGAGTCGCGCGACGCCGGCGTGGCCGCCCACTACGGCGACCCGATGCGCGAGCAGCGCACGCTCGCCACCGATGTGGGCCTCGTCGACCGTTCACACCGGGGCGTCGTCGCCGTGCCCGGCCCGGAGCGGGCCAGCTGGCTGCACAGCATCACCACCCAGCACCTCGCCGACCTCCGCGCCGGCCAGGGCACCGAGCTGCTCGTCCTCTCCCCGCACGGCCACGTCGAGCACCACGCTCAGGTCGCCGAAGACGGCACCACCACGTGGCTCGACACCGAGCCGGGCGCGGCGGGCGAGCTGCTCACGTTCCTGGAGAAGATGCGCTTCCTCACCCGGGTCGAGCCGCGCGACGCCACCGGCGAGCTGGCCGTGCTCACGCTGGTCGGGCCGCGCGCCGCGGAGGTCGTTCCCGGCCTCGAGGAGCCGGACGTCCGCGCGGTGCCGGGCCCGAAGTTCGCCGCCGGCTCCGTGCCCGCCACACCCACGACGGTGTACGACGTGCGCGTCCTCCCCGAGGGCGGACTAGCTCGCCGCGGCCACCTCGGCATCGACCTGCTCGTGCCACGCGAGTCGGTCGGCGACGTGGTGGAGCGGCTCGGTGTCCCGCTCGCCGGCCTGTGGGCCTACGAGGCGATGCGCGTCGCGGCCCGCGTACCCCGGATGGGGCTAGAGACCGACCACCGCACGATCCCCGCGGAGATCGACCTGCTCGCGCCGGCGGTCCACCTCGACAAGGGCTGCTACCGCGGGCAGGAGACCGTCGCCCGGGTGCACAACCTCGGGCGGCCACCGCGCCGGCTCGTACTCCTGCATCTGGATGGTGTGGCCACCGATCAGCCGCCGGCGCCGGGCACGGCGGTGACCAGCGAAGAGGGGCGCGCAGTCGGGTTTGTCGGCACCGCGCTGCGCCACTTCGAGCTGGGCATGGTCGCCCTCGCGGTGTTGAAGCGAAACGTGCCCGACGACGCTGTCCTGCGGATCGGTGAATCGGTCGCCGCGATAGACGTTGCCTGATGGATCGCTCGGTCGCGCAGCGCTGAAAGGCGACGTCTTCCCTCGGCGACGGCGTCCGCGGTGGTCAGGGCTCGCGTCGCCTCAGTCCAGACGCCGCCGCGCTAGCTCCCTCGCGATCTAAGCTGACCGGATGACGGGAACGTTGATCACGGTCGCGCCCACCGGCGCGGAGTCGTCGAAGGCGGACGTGCCGGCGCTGCCGGTGACGCCGGAGGAGCTTGTCGTCACGGCCAAGGAGTGCGAGGCGCTCGGCGCGAGCGTGATCCACGTGCACATCCGCGACGACGACGCCCGCCCCACGCTCGACCTCGGGCGGCTGCGGGCCACCGTAGCGGCGCTGCGCGGCACCACCGACCTGATCGTGCAGCTGTCGTCGGGCGGCGCGGTGACCGATCCCGAGGCCGACCGGCTCGCGGTGCTCGACGCCGGCCCCGACATGGCCTCCTGCACGATGGGCACCGTCAACTTCGGCGACGACGTCTTCACGAACCGCTGGGAGTTCATCGTCGAGCTGCACACCCGCATGCGCGAGCGGGGCATCGTGCCGGAGTACGAGATCTTCGACCTCGGCCACCTCACCGCGCTCCAGCGGCTGCTCGACAAGCACGGGCTGCCGGCCGGTGAGCACGTGCACGTCGATCTGGTGATGGGCGTGCCCGGGGGGATGCCAGGCACGACCGAGGCGCTCGTCGCGTGCCGGCAGGCGATGCGCGACCTGCCCGAGGGCACGACGTTCTCCGCCACCGGCATCGGGCGCTCGACGATCCCGGTGATGCTCGCCTCGCTCTCCACCGGCGGGCACCTGCGGGTCGGGATGGAAGACACGATCACGTACGCGAAGGGTCGCCCCGTCGAGTCCAACATGCAGCTCGTGGCCCGCGCGGTCGGCTTCGCCCAGCTAGCCCAGCGCCCGCCGCTGACCTCCGCCCAGGCCCGCGACCTGCTCGGCGTACCGGCGCGCGAGGACGTGCGAGCGTGGTAATGGGCGGGGTGCCGCTCGCCGAGGTCGTCCGATCTGGATTCGTGGAGGGCCTGCACCGAGGCTCGGTCGTGGTCCTCGACGCGAGCGGGGCGGTGCTCGACTCGGTCGGCGATGTGAAGTCCCCGATGTTTCCGCGCTCGTCCAGCAAGCCGCTCCAGGCGATCGGCATGCTCCGCTCCGGGCTGCGCCTCGTCGACCCGGCCGACCTCGCGCTGGTCTGCGCCAGCCACTACGGCGAAGACCACCACGTCGCCCGGGTACGCGCCCTGCTGCGCAGCGCCGGGCTCGACGAGAGCGCGCTGCGCTGCCCGCCCGACCTGCCGCTCCACCAGCCGACCGCCGAGGCGGTGCTGCGGGCCGGCGGCGGGCGCTCCCGGGTGCAGATGAACTGCTCCGGCAAGCACACCGGCATGCTCCTCACCTGCCTGGCGTCGGGCTGGTCGCTGGAGGAGTACTGGCTGCCCGAGCACCCGTTGCAGGTGCGGCTGCGGGCGGCGGTGGAGGAGTTCACGGGAGAGTCGGCCGCCGCGGTGGGGGTCGACGGGTGTGGCGCGCCGGTGCTCGCGGCGTCGCTGGCCGGGCTCGCCTCGGCCTACCTGCGCCTCGTTTCGGGCGCGCCCGGCTCGGTCGAACGCACCGTCGCCGACGCCATGCGTGACAACCCGGAGGTTGTCGCCGGCTCGGGCGCCGAAGACACCCTGATCATGCGGGCCGTGCCGGGGCTGCTGGCGAAGGGTGGCGCCGAGGGCGTGATCGCCGTCGCGATCCCGGATGTGGGTGCGGTGGCGATAAAGATCGAGGACGGTGGGATGCGCCCGCGCCTGCCGGTGCTGGCCTCCGCCCTCCGGCGGCTCGGCATCGAGGTGCCCCAAGAGCTGGCCGAGGTGGCGATTCTAGGCGGTGGCGAGCCGGTCGGCACGATCCGCGCGATCTGGTGAGTTAGCCCACAGTTAGCAGTTTGCTTGCAAGAGCAAGCGCCTCGGCGTACGGTCGAGTGCATGGCCACCCCGAAGGATCTGCCCCGCGACATCGGCGGGTTCATCCGTGACCTGCGGCGCAATGCCAAGATTTCGCTGCGGCAGCTGGCCGACCAGGCCGGGGTCAGCAATCCCTACCTGAGCCAGGTCGAGCGTGGCCTGCGCAAGCCGAGCGCCGAGGTGCTCCAGCAGTTGGCCAGCGCGCTGCGCGTCTCCACCCCGGTGATGTACCTGCGGGCCGGGCTGCTCGACGCGCTGGACGCCAAGGAGGGGCAGGGCGTGCTCGCCTCGATCGCGGCGGACCCGGACCTGACCGTCTCGCAAAAGCAGTCACTGAGCCAGATCTACGAGACCTTCCGCCGGGAAAACGCCCGAGCCGCCACTGACGCCGATTCCGCAGACCCGGACGAGGCGGATTCGCAGACCACCACCCCCCAGCCCGCGAAGAAGACCGTGAAGAAGGCGGTCAAGAAGACGGTCGCACCCGCGGCCGAGGAGGAGTAGCAATGACCGAGCAGAGCAAGTCGACCCGCATCCCCGGCCCGCTTTACGCCGCCGCCGGTGCCGGCGACATGGCATACCAGCAGCTGCGCAAGCTGCCGGCCGTGGTCAACGAGCTGAGTGGCAAGGCCGCCGCCGGCACCGTCGACCTGCGCGCCAAGGCCGTCGCCACGCTGCGGGCCGCCAACACCACGGCGACCAGCCTGCGTGACCGGGCCTCGACGACCGACTTCGACGCCGAGCGCCTGCGCGCGGTGGCCCGCCGCAACGCCGCCGCCCTCGTAGCCGGCGCCCAGGCCGCCCAGGAGCGCGCCGTCGCGTTCTACGGCCAGCTCGTGGCGCACGGCGAGCGCGTGGTCGGCACCGGCGTGGTCCGCACGGCCGACACGGTCAACTCGGACATCGAGGCCACCGAGCCGCCGGCCGAGGTGACCGCCGCTCCGGCCGCCGAGACCGAGGAGAAGCCGGCCGCGAAAAAGGCCACCAAGGCCACCAAGCGCACCACCCCCGCGGCGAAGTAACCGACCGCGACGTTGACGGGCGCCGGCAGGGCATGGCCCGGCCGGCGCCCGCGGCTAAGCTTTCACCCATGGCCATCACCGCGCCGCTGTTCTACCTCGATGTCCGATACATCATCGACATGGCGTTGCTCATCTTCGCCCTGGTGATCGAGGGCGTGGCGCTCGTGCACTGCCTCACCCAGCGGTCCGACGCGTTTCCGGCTATCGGCACCATTCCGAAGGGTGCCTGGCTGGCCATTCTCGGCGTCTCTCTCCTGCTGACCCTCTTCTTCTTCAGCGCGGTCAACATCTTCGGCCTGATCGGCATCGCCGCGGCCTCCGTCTATCTGCTCGACGTGCGCGTCGGCCTGCGCGACCTGACGGACGGTAAGGGCTTCTGGTGAGAGACTTCCGCTGGCCACCGCCGCCCGACGGCGGCCCGCGGACGTACGGACCGGGGCCCTCGGCGCCGCGCACCGGCCGGCCGGCACTGCCCGAGCCGGCGACCGAGCTGGTCACCACCCCACACGGCGTGCGGCTGGAGCGGCTCGTCTCGGGCTCGGGCGACCCGGCCACCGTCTTCGCGCACGGGTTCGCGACCGGTATCGCGGCCACCCGCCCCCTCGGCAGCGCGGTCGACGGGCGCAAGATCTTCTTCCAGTTTCGCGGGCACGGGCGGTCGGATCAGCCGACCGGACCGATCACCTACGCCGACCTGGCGCGCGACCTGCGCGCCATGGCCGACCTCTCCGGCGCCACCCGCGCGGTGGGCGCGAGCCTCGGCGCCGGGGCGCTGTGCCACCTGCTTGCCGAGAGCCCGGAGCGCTTCGAGCGGGTGGTGTTCTTCCTCCCGGCCGTACTCGACGAGCCAAGGACCACGGCGGCGCGCGACAGGCTGGCGGCGCTCGTTGACGCGGTGCAGTCCGGAGATGTGTCCGCCGTGGCGGACGCCGTCTCGGCCGAGATCCCGCCCGCGGTGCGCAACACCCCCGCCGGCTGGGCCTACCTGCGGCAGCGCATCGACCAGCTGATGCGCGACGGCCTGGCGCCCGAGCTGGCCGGTCTCGCCGGGCAGGCCGCGGTCGCCGACAAGGGCGCCCTCGCCGCCGTCACGGCCCGCGCGCTCGTCATCGGCAGCACCGGTGACGACCTCCACCCCGCGGCCGTCGCGGAGCGGCTGGCCGCCGCGCTGCCAAGCGCTGAGCTGCACGTCTACGACCGGCCCGGCATCCTCTGGAGTGAGCGGGCCGACCTGCGCGATCGGATATCAACGTTCTTGAACGACTAGGGTCTGTGTCAAAGAGTTTGTCGGTGCGAGCCGGCGTCCAGGCGGCGTCAGGTGGTGGCGGGCGCAAGGTTCGCATACCGGTGTTGTATGCGGCCTTACGCCCGACGCCGCATGGCGGCGTCTGGGCCCGGCGCAGCCCGGCAAGGAATTTTGATACAGACCCGGGGGACCGCATCATGGGCGTCACGCAACACGGCCGCACGCAGCGGCTCGACCTGGCCGACCCGACCCTGCGCGAGTGGGAGTGCACGGTGCTCGCCGCCGACCCGGAGCAGGGCATCGTGCTCGACCGCTCGGCGTTCTACCCCGGCGGCGGTGGGCAGCCGCCAGACCACGGCGTGCTGCTGTGGCAGGGGGTGCAGACCCGCATCGTCGGCACCCGCAAGGGCGACGACCTCTACCTCCTGCCCGCCGAGGGCGACCCGATCCCGCCGCCTGGCACGGCCGTCAGCGGCGCGCTCGAAGACGAGCGGCGCAGCCTCCTGATGCGCACACACAGCGGCCTGCATGTGCTGTGTGGCGTGGTCTTCCGCGACTTCGGGGCGCTGGTGACCGGCGGCAACATGGAGCCCGGCGAGGCCCGCATGGACTTCAACCTCCCGCAGGTGCCGCCCGACTTCAAGACCTCGCTGGAAGACCTCGTCAACGCCGAGGTCGTGGCCGACCGCGCGATCGCGGTGCGGGTGCTGGCGCGCGCCGAGGCACTCGCGATCCCAGACATCGTGCGCACGCAGACCAACCTCATCCCGCCAGACGAGGAAGAGGTGCGCATCGTCGACATCACCGGCCTCGACGTCCAGGCTGACGGTGGCACCCACGTGGCGGCGACGGCCCAGATCGGCAAGGTCCAGGTCGTCAAGGTCGAGAGCAAGGGCAAGGCCAACCGCCGAGTGAGGATCAAGCTCGTGGCGTAACCTTTTCACCGCTTGCGCGGTGAAAAGGTGTGGACAAGACGCCGAAGGTGGTTTTCGCGGCAATCGTGGTGCTAGGTCTGCCGCTTGCCGTCTGGGTGGGGTGGCACCTCGCCACAGACGGACCGGTGCCGGCGTCCAAGCCGGAGGGCGCGGGCAACATCGGCACCGCGCCGCCCGGCGCATCACCGCCCGCGCGCGGTTGGCCGGGGAGCGGGCCCGCCAGCCTGCCCGTGGCGGCAAGCGAGTCGGTGTCCGCCTCGCCGTCCGCACCAGCCGCGCCCGTGCCGTCGGCCACGACCACCGCAGAGCCCTTGGCCACGCCGAGCCCCACCACGGCCCCCGAAGCGACCGCCGAACCCACCCCGCCGCCGTCGACCCCGCCGCCCAGCGCCGACCCGTCGCCCAGCGCTTGACGGGCGGTTCTGTGCCGGGTGTTCTACGCTCCCGGCGTGGTTGGTGAGTTCTTCGCGGGCGTCGGGCTGCTCGGCCGGGGCATCGGCATGTACGCCCGAAGCCCCCGCCTGGTCATCCTCGGCATCATCCCCGCGCTCATCTCGGGGCTGCTGTTCGTCGCCGCGTTCGTGACGCTGATCTACTTCATCTCCGACCTCGCGGAGCTGTTCACCTGGTTCGCCGACGACTGGTCCGAGGGCCTGCGCGACGCCGTGCAGTTTCTCGCCGCGATCGGGATCCTCGGGCTCGGCGGGCTCATCGGCGTGCTGACCTTCACGGCGGTCACGCTGCTCATCGGCGACCCCTTCTACGAGAAAATCTCCGAGAAGATCGAGGAGCGGTTCGGCGGCGTGCCGGGCGAGGTCGACGTGCCGTGGTGGCGTTCGCTGCGGCGCAGCCTGTGGGACTCGATAAGGCTCATCGCACTCTCGCTCGCGATCGGCATCCCGCTCTTCTTCCTGGGCCTGCTCCCGCTCATCGGCCAGACGGTGATCCCGGTGATCGGCGCGCTGGTCGGCGGCTGGTTTCTCGCGCTGGAGCTGGTCGGCGTGGCGTTCTTCCGCCGCGGCCTGCGCCTACCCGACCGCCGCCGCGTCCTTGGCCGTCACCGCCCGCTGGCGCTGGGCTTCGGGGTGAGCGTGTTCTGCTGCTTCCTGATCCCGCTCGGCGCCGTGCTCATCATGCCGGCCGCGGTCGCGGGCGGGACGCTTCTCGCCCGCAAGGTGCTCGGCCTGCCCATCGACACACCGGCCCCCGCACCCGGCCGCGCCGCGATCGACTCCTAGCGGTGGTCCAGTCAGCTCAAAGAGGATTTCCCGGGTCCGCGTCAGCTGCTGACCGCTGCTCCCGCCGGAGACCGCGGCGGCCGGCGGCTCGCCAGGGCTCGCCGAAACCCCCGGCCCCCGCTGCCAGGTCCGCGCACCAAGCCCCACTTACGCGCCGACGCCGGATCCACAGGGGCTCTGAGCACCACCTGACGTCGGCGTTGGTCCACATTGTCTGCTACCGCCTCGGCGGATGGGAAGATCGTCAGAGGCACGCTCTAGCCCCAAAGACCCCACCAGTTCCTGCGACCCAGGGGCTGTCGACCCGCTCGCACCGAGCGCTCATCCGTGATCGTTAGCCCAATATGGGCGTTGTTCTCGGCGTGTCACGCCCGTATCGGGTAAACGATCATCGCCGCGCCCAGTTGGTGGGCAACCGTCGCGCTCGGACCCCACGCCTGCGTGATCGTTCGCCCGAAATCCGCACTCTGGTCGGCGTGTCATCCGGTTATCGGGCGAACGATCACCGTGCCGGCGCCCGATCCAGGACGGGCCCCCTTTTCGACGAGTGCCAAGCCAGGAGCTGGCGCCATCGGACGTACGCCCCTGGGCTGACTCGGACCGGTGACGGTGCGTCGCGACGCGGCGGGTGGCGGCAGCGCGTCCTCGCCTGTGGGGCTGGCGGTTGTGAAGCGCGGAGGGTGATGCCCCGGGAGCAGCGGTGCGGACCCGATGCCACTCACCCTAGGTCGATCGTGAGTCAATCGGCGGGTGGGTGGGGCTTGCTGCGCGGCGCTGGCAGCGGGGGCCGGGGTTTCGGCGAGCCCTGGCGAGCCGCCGGCCGCCGCGGTCTCCGGCGGGAGCAGCGGTCAGCGACTGACGCGGACCCGGGAAATCCTCTTGAACTCCACCGTCAACTCAAGCTGAGCGGCGGTCTGGACCACCGCGGACGTCGCGGTAGCTCAAACTTTTAGGCGGTCTCGCGGACGACAAGCTCGGTGGGGAGGATCAGGGCCTCCTCGACGTCTTCGCCTTGGGCTATGCGCAACAGCTGCCGCACCATCTCGCGGCCGATTTCGATGATCGGCTGGCGGACGGTGGTGAGTGGTGGGTCGGTGTAGCGGGCGATCTCCACGTCGTCGAAGCCGACCACCGCGACGTCGTCGGGGACCCGGCGGCCGGCCTCGCGCAGCGTGCGGAGCGCGCCGTGTGCCATCAGGTCGGATGCCACGAAGACCGCGTCGAGCGACGGGTCGTCTTCGAGGAGCTGGCGCATCGCGACCGCGCCGGACTCGCGGGTGAAGTCGCCGTTGGCCACGATCGAGCGGCGGTGTGAGCCCTTGAGCTCGTTGCGGTAGCCGGTCAGCCGGTCGACGCCGGCCACCATGTCTTGCGGCCCGGCGATCGTGGCGATCCGCTGGCGGCCGGCGTCGAGCAGGTGGCGCACGGCCATCGCCGCGCCGCCCACCGAGTCGACGTCCACGTACGGCACGGGGGGTGTGCCGCGGCCCATCGGGCGGCCGCTGCACACGACCGGGATGCCGATGCGCGCGAGCGTGCCGGGCAGCGGGTCGACGCCGTGCATCGAGGCGAACATGACGCCGTCGACGTGGCGGCCCGTCGTGTATCGCTCGACCCGGTCGTAGCTGGCGGCCGAGCCCGCCATGATGAGCACGAGCTGCTTGTCGGCCGCCTCGAGCTCCTGGCTCACGCCGCGCACGATGCCGGGGAAGAACTGGTCGTCGGAGAAGACGCGGGTCGCCGACTCGGGCAGGATCAGCGCGATCGAGTCGGTGCGCTGGGTGACGAGGCTGCGGGCGGCCAGGTTGGGCACGTATCCGAGCTCGCGCACCGCCTGCCGCACCGCCTCCTGGATCGGCCCGGCCACCGTCGTCGAACCGTTGACCACGCGGGACACCGTGGCGCGCGAGACCCCCGCGCGGCGGGCCACCGCCTCGAGAGTGGGACGCTCACGCGCGATGGTCATGACGGCAGTCCGTTGCGGGCGATGACGTCGCGGTACCACAGCGCGCTGTCCTTCAGCGTGCGCCGCTGGGTCTGGTAGTCGACGTGGATGATGCCGAACCGCTTGCGGTAGCCCTCCGCCCACTCGAAGTTGTCCATCAGCGACCACACCAGGTAGCCGCGCACGTCGACGCCGCGCTGGATCGCGGTGTGCACGGCGCGGAGGTGGCCGTCGAGGTACGCGATGCGGTCGGCGTCGGCCACCTGCCCGTCGGGCCCCGCCTTGTCGTCGAAGGCCGCGCCGTTTTCCGTGATGTACAGCGGGGTGGTGGGGTAGTCGCGGCCGATCCGCTCCAGCAGCGCGGTGAGGCCGGCCGGCTCGATCTGCCAGCCCATCTCGGTGAGCGGGCCGGCGGGCGGCAGGAAGAGGATGCCCTCGGTGCCCGGGTAGGCGAGGCCGCCGCCGGGCGCGTCTGGACGCCCCGCCACGTAGGTGGGCGAGTAGTAGTTGACACCTAGCAGGTCGATCGCCGCCGCGATGGCCTTCTCGTCGCCGTCTTGGATGAACGCGAGGTCGGTGAAGCGGCGCATGTGCTCCAGCACGTCGGGCGGGTAGCCGCCGGCCAGGATCGGCTCGAAGAAGATGCGGTTGGCCAGCCCGTCGACCACCCGCACGGCCTCGGCGTCGGCCGCGCTCTCCGGGTCGGCGGGGAGCACCGCCGCGGGGTTGAGCGTGATGCCCACCTTTTCGGCGCCCGCCGCGCGCAGCGCCCGCGCGGCCAGGCCGTGCCCGAGCAGCAGGTGGTGGACCGCGGCGAACGCGTCCGCCGGATCCTGCCGCCCCGGCGCATGGATGCCGGACGCGTAGCCGAGGTAGGCCGAGCACCACGGCTCGTTGAGCGTGGTCCAGGTGGAGATGCGGTCGCCCAGCCGGGCGTAAGCCGCCGCGGCGTACTCGGCGAACCAGTAGGCGGTGTCGCGGCTGGTCCAGCCACCGCGATCTTCGAGCGTCTGCGGCAGATCCCAGTGGTAGAGCGTGACGATCGGGTCGATGCCCCGGCCGGCCAGCTCGTCGACGAGGCGGTCGTAGAAGTCGAGGCCGCGCGGGTTGACCGGTCCGGTGCCGTCGGGCCGCACGCGGGGCCACGAGATGGAGAACCTGTAGGCCCGCAGGTCGAGGTCGGCCATCAGCCGCACGTCGTCCGGGTATCGGTGGTAGTGGTCGCAGGCCACGTCGCCGGTGTGGCCGGCGTAGACCTTGCCGGGCGTCCGCGAGAAGGTATCCCAGATGGAGTCGCCGCGCCCGTCGTCGCGGGCCGCGCCCTCGATCTGGTACGCCGCGGTGGCAGCACCCCATACGAAACCGTCTGGAAACTGCAGGCCCACCGTCATCCCCTAACCACTCCCCGGCACGGTCCTTACGATTATGTGCCACGTGCCGCGGTGGAAGGGGCCCGCGTCAGCCCGTGCGGAGGCAGTCGAGCAGCGTGGCGTCGCCGGTGACCTCGAGCACGTCGAAGCCGACGCGGCCGTAAAGGGCCAGCAAGAGGTCGCTCGCGGTGCCCGCCGCGTATGCCCGGGCGGGGTGCTCGTCGGTGTCGAGGAGCGTGCCCGTGTCGAGCAGGGCGACGCCCTCGCCGCGCAGCCGCAGAAACCACTCCTGCGCCGCATCGGTGGCGACGAGATGCACCATGCCCTGCCGCGACGTGGGGTTGTGGCGGCGGCCGGCGGGCAGCCAGGTGTCGAGCACCTCGCTCACCCCGTCGACCGCGAGCTTGGCCTCGACCGGCTCGCCGGCGGCGATCGCCATCTGCGCGTCCCACCGGTGGACGGCGGTCTCGTGTGCCATGCGGCGATGCCAGAAGCCGGCCTTCTTGGCCTGAGGCGCCCAATTCCACGCGGGCAGCTCGGGGTCGAGCGCCTCCAGCGTGTCGACAAGCTCCGTGTACTCGTCCTGCCACCACTCGACCGCGGCCGGGCCGGTCGGGAGGCCCTCGATGCGGGGCGCGCGGCGCGACTCGGGCGGGGCCGTGACGCCGCGGGTGGCGTGCCCCCGCACCCACCGGTATATGGAACCCAGGTGGTGGACGAGGTCGGTGATGGTCCACTCGGGGCAGGAGGGCACCGGCGTGTCGGGAGGGGCCTGCGTGACGGCGTCGCGGAAGGGCGGACCCTCGGCGCGCAGCCCGGCGACCCAGAAGTCTTTCGACCCGTGCAATCTGCTGGTCATAACACCCTCCCGACGCGGCCGGGCGGCCCTTGGGTTGCCCCCGTGCAGTCCAGCCTAGGGTGAATGGCGTGCCCGACGTTAGCGCCGAACTGTCTACTGCCGCCCAGCCGACCGTGCCCGATTCGCTCGCGGCTTACACCACTTTGGGCCTGGGAGGCCGAGCGCAGCGAGTATTGATCGCCACGAATGCGGACGAGCTGGCCCAAACTCCTGCGAACTCGTTCATCCTCGCGGGTGGCAGCAACGTCGTCGTCGGCGACGGCGGCTACCCCGGCACGGTGGTGCTGGTCCGCTCCACGGGTGTGGCGGTGCGGGAGGCCGAGGCCGGCGCGGTGACCGTGACGGTCGAGGCCGGCGAGTCCTGGGACGGCGTGGTGGCCCAGGCGGTGGAGGCCGGGTGGTCGGGCATCGAGTGCCTCTCCGGCATCCCCGGGTCGGCCGGCGCCACCCCGATCCAGAACGTCGGGGCGTACGGCCAGGAGGTCGCCGAGACCATCACCGCGGTGCGGGTCCTCGACCGGACCACCGGCGAGCGCCTGGTGATGACGCCCGAGGAGTGCGGCTTCGCGTACCGGACCAGCGTCTTCAAGCACAGCGACCGGTGGGTCGTGCTCTCCGTCGACTTCCGCCTCTTCCGGTCGCGCGCGTCGGCACCGGTGCGCTACGCGGAGCTGGCCCGGGCGCTCGGCGTGGAGATCGGCGACCGGGTGCCGCTGGCCGACGCGCGCGCCGCGGTGCTGGGGCTGCGGGCCGGCAAGGGCATGGTGCTCGACCCGGCCGATCCGGACACCCGCTCGGTCGGCTCGTTCTTCACCAACCCCGTGCTGGAGGCCTCGGCGTACTCGGCGCTCCGCGAGCGTGCCGCCGGGTTGGGCGAGCCGCCGTCGTGGCCGAGCCCCGACGGCGTGGTCAAGGTCAGCGCGGCCTGGCTGATCGACAAGGCGGGCTTCACCAAGGGGTACGGCCCGGGCCCGGTCAGCATCTCCACGAAGCACACGCTGGCACTCACCCATCGCGGCGGCGGCTCCACGGCCGAGCTGCTCGGCCTGGCGCGGGAGATCCGAGACGGCGTGCGAAACCGGTTCGGGGTGACGCTCCACCCCGAACCGGTCCTCGTCAACTGCGCCATCTGACTCGTTACGTTGAGTGACGAATCTTTCTGCCTAAAGAGGGGTAAAACGACAGACCGTTGCCTGTTTGGGTGACCGCTCGTTACACGGAACGTGCTGCATTCCTCATACTCAAGCGCCGTCCGGCGTGCATCGATAGCAGGCCTTCTGGTCTGCGGCATTACCGGCGCGGTCGTCGCGACCGCATCCGCCGTGCTGGCCGGCACGGAGCCTGGGCCGGTGGCCGGGCACGCCGCGGTGCTGCCGGAGGGGACCTACGGTAACGGCTACGGGCAGACGAAGACGCCGAGCCCGAGCCCGTCCGTCAGCTCGTCCATGACCCCGTCGCCCAGCCCGTCGGTCAGCTCGTCCATGACTCCGTCGCCGAGTCCGTCGGTCAGCTCGTCCACGAGCCCCAGTCCGTCGACGAGCTCGACTACGAGCCCTTCGCCGTCGACGAGCACCACGTCGAGCCCCAGCCCGTCGACGAGCGTGACGACAAGCTCCAGCCCGTCGGCGAGCGCCAGCACGACACCCGGACCCGGCGGCGGCCTGCCGCAGACCGGCAGCCCGGCGGTGCTGATGGCCGGCGCCGGTGCCGGGCTGCTCGTCGCCGGCGGTGCCGCGGTCTTCCTCGCTCGCCGCCGGCGGCTGCGGCTGACGGTCTGAGCCGCCGCTCAGCCCTGGCCGGCCGCCACGGCCGGCCAGGAGACCGTGATCTCACCATGACGCCAGCGGGCTGGCCGGTCCACGATCGGCCAGCCCGCCGCGCGTACCGCGGAAACCGCGTGTAGCCAACGCTGTCGCGGCCCGAAAGTGGCGTACGGCGCGGCGTCCCGCCATCCTCCGTCCAATGCGGACACGAACGCGTGTATCGGCTCACCCGGCACGTTGTGGTTGATGAGCGCCTTGGGCAGCCGCTCCGCGAGCGTGGCCGGAGTGTCCAGGGTGGACAGCCTGGCGGCGAGCGTGAGCGTTCGCGGGCCGGACGCGTCGAGCAGCACCCAGGACGCGAGGCGGCCCAGCTCGTCGCAGGTGCCCTCGACGACAGCGCCGCCCGGGGCGAGCGCCGCGGCCATGGTCCGCCAGGCGGCGCCCACCGCCGACTCCTCGTACTGGCGCAGGACGTTGAGGGCACGTACGACCACCGGGCGTAGGCCGGCCAGCTCGAAGCCCCCGCGCGCGAACGTCAGGCCGGGCGGCTCGGCCACGGGCGCGGCGGCGGCCACCCGCGCGGGGTCGATCTCCAGCCCCACCACGCGCACGTCGGGTCGCACCGCGGCCACCAGCCGGGCGCGCAGCTCGACGGCGGTCACCGGGCTCGCGCCGTAGCCGAGGTCGATCACCAACGGGTCCGCCGCGTCGCGCAGCACCCCGCCCAGCGTGGCCGCGATCCAGTTGTCCACCCGCCGGAGCCGGTTGGGGTTGGTGGTCCCGCGGGTGATCTCGCCCTGCGGCCGAGCGGCCATCAGAGCACCCGGTGCACCTTGTGCTGGGCGGCCTGGGCGAGCGGGCGCAGGACGATGCGGTCGATGTTGACGTGGTGCGGGCGGGTGACGGTCCACGCGACGCAGTCGGCGATGTCGTCGGCGACGAGCGGCTCGGCCACGCCCGCGTACACCGCGTCGGCCTTCTGCGCGTCGCCGCCGAAGCGGGTCAGCCCGAACTCCTCGGTGCGCACCATGCCCGGGTCGATCTCGACGACCCGGATCGGCCGGCCGCTCAGCTCCAGCCGCAGCGTCTCGGCGACGGCGGTCTGCGCGTGCTTGGCCGCCGCGTAGCCACCGCCGCCCTCGTACACGATCAGGCCGGCCGTGGAGCTCAGCACGACCACGGTGCCGGCGCCCGACGCGTCGAGCGCGGGCAGGAACGCCTGGGTCACGCGGACGGTGCCGAGGACGTTTACGTCGAACATCCACTGCCAGTCGGAGATCGACCCCGTCTCCACCGGGTCGAGACCGCGGGCACCGCCGGCGTTGTTGACAAGCACGGTGACCGGCCGCCCGAGCTCGCCGACGGCGGCGGCGAGGGCGGTCACCGACTCGTCGGAGGTGACGTCGCAGGTCAGGGCCGTGGCCTCGCCCCCGGCCGCGGCGATCTCCTTGACCAGCGCGTCGAGCCGGTCGGCGCGGCGGGCGGCGGCGACGACGTGGAAGCCCTCGGTGGCCAGCCGCCGGGCGGTGGCCGCGCCGATCCCGCTGGAGGCGCCCGTCACGATCGCGATCGAGGAGGTCATGGCGTCGATTCTTCCGCACGCGTCCGTGAGAGGTGGATCACGTCTCGGGGCACGTTATATGCACGTTCAACTGGTTATCGGGAAGATGGATCCGGCTGCGGGGGTTGCATTGCCGGGGGGCGTGAGTAATTCGTCGTCGTGGAAGGAGCACCCTTGTCGCACTGGCCGACGCCGCGGCGCATCGCCACCCTGTCCGTGCACACATCTCCGCTCGACCAACCGGGCACCGGTGACGCAGGTGGCCTCAACGTGTACGTCGTGGAGGTCGCCCGCCGGCTCGCCGACGCCGGGGTCGAGGTGGAGATCTTCACCCGCGCCACGTCGAGCGAGCGTCCCGCGTGTGTGGAGATGTCCCCCGGGGTGACCGTCCGGCACATCATCTCCGGCCCGCTCGAAGGGCTGGCCAAGGAAGACCTGCCGGGCCAGATGTGCGCGTTCACCAACGGGGTGCTGCGCGCCGAGGCGGCCCACCCGCCGGGCTACTACGACATGATCCATTCGCACTACTGGCTTTCCGGGCAGGTCGGCTGGCTGGCCAAGGAGCGGTGGGGCGTGCCGCTGGTGCACACCGCGCACACGCTCGCCAAGGTCAAGAACGCCCAGCTCGCCGATGGAGACCGCCCCGAGCCGCTGGCTCGCGTCGTGGGCGAGGACCAGGTGGTCGCCGTCGCGGACCGGCTGGTCGCCAACACCCAGGTCGAGGCCCGCGACCTCATCACGCGGTACGGCGCGGACCCGGCCCGCGTCGCCGTCGTCGAGCCGGGTGTCGACCTGGAGCGCTTCCGTCCCGCCGCCGGTGGCCGGGCCGCCGCGCGGCGGCGCTTGGGCCTGCCCGAGCGGGGCTACGTCATCGCGTTCGTCGGCCGGATCCAGCCGCTCAAGGCGCCCGACGTGCTGCTGCGCTCGCTGGCCGCCCTGCGCGACCGCGAGCCCGAGCTGGCCGACGACGTCACGGTCGTGATCTGCGGCGGTCCGAGCGGGAGCGGCCTCGACCAGCCCACCGCGCTGATCGACCTCGCCAACACGCTCGGCGTCGCCGACTCGGTCCGCTTCATGCCGCCGCAGACCGGTGACGACCTGCCCGCCCTCTACCGCGCCGCGGACCTCGTGGCGGTGCCCTCGTACAACGAGTCGTTCGGGCTCGTCGCGCTGGAGGCGCAGGCGTGCGGCACCCCGGTCGTCGCGGCCGCGGTCGGCGGCCTCGTGACGGCGGTACGTGACGGCCTGAGCGGCGTGCTCGTCGACGGGCACTGCCCGGTCGACTGGGCGATCGTGCTCGGCAAGCTGCTGGCCTGCCCGGGACGGCGCGACGAGTTGGCCGCCGGCGCGGTCCGGCACGCGCGCCACTTCTCCTGGACCCGTACGGCGTCGGGGCTGCTCGCGGTCTACCGTGAGGCGGTGACCGAGCATCGCGACCGGATGGCCTCGTCGCTGGCCAGCGACGCCGACGCGCTGAGGGCGCTGGCGTGACGAGCCGGGCGGAGGTCGGCGCGCTCATCGAGGCGGTCTGCGCGGAGCGCGAGCTGCCGTGCGAGGCGACCGGCGACCTGTCGTACGCGGTGACCCTGCCCGGCACCCACAAGCTCAAGACGGTCTGCAACCTGATCGTGGGCGAGCACGCGCTGCGCGTCGAGGCGTTCGTGATGCGCCAGCCGGACGAGCGGCGCGAAGAGCTGTGGGCGTGGCTGCTGCGCCGCAACGCCCGCATGTACGGGGTCGCCTTCTCCATCGACGCGGTTGGTGACGTCTATCTGACCGGCCGGGTAGGACTGTCCGGGCTCGACGAAGACGAGCTCGACCGGTTGCTGGGATCCGTGCTGACGTACGCGGACGACTCGTTCGACACGATGCTCGAAATCGGCTTCGGCACGGCGATCCGGCGCGAGTGGGAGTGGCGGGTCAAGCGCGGCGAGTCGGTGGCAAACCTCCGCGCCTTCGCCCATATGTTCCCGGAAGACCGGCAGCCAAACGGTGTGACGGGCGAGACAACGTAATCGCCTTGTGTGAGGAAACCGTTGCGCCGTAACGTGATCTGCACGCGCCACACCTGGCAGACAGTTCGGGGGAGCTCAGGTCCGTCGTCGGGACCGCGCCAGGATCAGCGCTGGGGGATGGGTGGCGACAACACGCCGTTGGGGGACGGCGCCACCTAAGACCGGCGGCGAGAGCGGGCGACGCTTACGGGGGTGAGTGTCGCCCGCCGCCGCCGGGCCGAAGATCCCACCCCGCTTAGAGTCGGCGTCATGACCGGACCGCTCGCGGGCTTGCGCGTTATCGAGATGGCTGGGCTCGGGCCCGCTCCCTTCGCCGGCATGGTGCTCGCCGACCTCGGTGCCACCGTCGTGCGCGTCGACCGCGTCGGCGTACACGCGGTACCGCTCCCACCGCGCGAGGATCTGCAGGGCCGGGGCAAGCGTTCGATCGCCGTCGACCTCAAGCGCCCTGAGGGTGCGGAGCTGGTGCGCACGCTGGCGGCAAGGGCCGACGCGCTCGTCGAGGGCTTCCGGCCGGGCGTCGCCGAGCGGTTGGGCATCGGCCCGGCCCCGTGCCTCGAGGCAAACCCGCGCCTCGTGTACGGCCGGGTAACCGGCTGGGGGCAGGACGGCCCGCTCGCCGCCACGGCCGGGCACGACATCACCTACCTGGCCCGGACCGGCGTGCTGCACGCGATCGGCCCGGCGCAGGGACCGCCCGTGCCCCCGCTCAACCTGCTCGGCGACTACGGCGGCGGCGGGATGCTGCTCGTGGCCGGCGTGCTCGCCGCACTGTGGCAGGCCCAGCGCACCGGCATCGGCCAGGTCGTGGACGCCGCGATCGTAGACGGCGCAACGCTTCTGGCCACCCAGCTGTACGGCCTGCTCCACAGTGGAGCGTGGCAGGACCGGCGCGGCGCCAACCTGCTCGACGGCGGCGCGCCCTTCTACGGCGTGTACGAGACCGCCGACGGCCGCCACCTCGCCGTGGGGCCGCTGGAGCCGAAGTTCTTCGCCGAGTTCGCCGGTCGGCTCGGGCTCGACCCGGCCGAGACGCCGGACCAGCTCGACGTCGCGTCGTGGCCCCGCCTCCGCACGCTCATCGCGGCCCGTGTCGCCACCCGGACCCGGGACGAGTGGGTCCGGATCTTCGCGGACGGCGACGCCTGCGTGGCGCCGGTGCTCTCATTGGACGAGGCGCCCGCGGACCCGCACATGAGCGCCCGCGGCGCCTTCGTGGAGGCGAACGGCGTGCCGCAGCCCGCGCCGGCCCCCCGCTTCTCGGCAACACCCGCCGCGACGCCGTCGCTCCCGCCGCCGCTGCCCGGCGAGCACACACGCGAGGTGCTGGAGGAGTGGTCGGTGCCCGACGCCGCCGCCCTGCTCGCCAGCGGAGTGGCCCACCAGGCGTAGAGTTTCCCGCAGCCAGTTGCGCACGCCAGACCCCTCCCCCGTAACGGCCGTCGTGCCTGCCGTTCCTTACAACCCAGTCCGGTGTGTGGGAGCCGCGCATCCCGATTTCCATGTGGTGGCGGTCACGGTGGCAGGATGATCCCCATGACGCTGGGGACGCTGGTGCTGCTACGGCACGGTGAGAGCGAGTGGAACGCGAAGAACCTCTTCACCGGGTGGGTCGACGTCGACCTGACCGCGAAGGGCGAGGCCGAGGCGCGGCGCGGTGGCGAGATGCTCCGCGAGCACGGCCTGCTTCCTGACGTGCTGCACACCAGCGTGTTGCGGCGCGCCATCCGGACCGCCGACCTGGCGCTCGACGCGACCGACCGCCACTGGATCGCCGTCCGGCGGTCGTGGCGGCTCAACGAGCGGCACTACGGCGCTCTCCAGGGCAAAAACAAGAAGCAGACCCTGGAGCAGTACGGCGAGGAGCAGTTCATGCTCTGGCGCCGGTCGTACGACACGCCGCCCCCGCCGATCGACGACAACGACGAGTGGTCGCAGGTCGGCGACGCCCGCTACGCCACGCTCCCGCCCGAGCTGATGCCGCGCACCGAGTGCCTCAAGGACGTGCTCGCCCGTGCCCTGCCGTACTGGTACGACGCGATCGTGCCGGACCTGCTCGCCGGCCGCACCGTGCTCGTGGCCGCCCACGGCAACTCGCTGCGCGCCGTGGTCAAGCACCTCGACGGCATCTCCGACGAGGCGATCGCCAAGCTCAACATCCCCACCGGCATCCCGCTCCGCTACGACCTCGACGCCTCGCTGCGCCCGGTCACGCCCGGCGGCACCTACCTTGACCCCGAGGCCGCGAAGGAAGCCGCCGCCGCGGTCGCCAACCAGGGCCGCTAGCCGACGGTGGGTGGCTCCGTGGTCTCGCCGGTCACGAGGTAGACGACCTGCTGGCCGGCGTTGACCGCGTGGTCGGCGTATCGCTCGTAGAAGCGGCCGAGCAGCGCGCCGTCGATCGCCATCTCGGCCCCGTGTGGCCAGTCTTTCTGCAGCAGGATGCCGAAGAGCTGGCGATGGAGGTGGTCCATCGCGTCGTCGTCGTTTTCGAGCTCGGCACCGAGCTCGGCGTTTTGCGTGGTGAGCACCAGGCCCACCTTGCCGGCCATCCGATCCGCGACGGCGCCCATCGAGGTGATCACCTCGCGCAGCTCGGGCGGGACGGCGGGCGCGGGGTAGCGCCGCAGCGCGGTCTTGGCAACGTGCTCGGCGAGATCGCCCATGCGCTCCAGGTCGGCGCCGATCTGGATGCCCGTGATCACGAGCCGCAGGTCGGTGGCGACCGGGGCCTGGCGGGCGAGCGTGTCGTAGACGAGCTGCTCGACCTGCCGTTGCAGATCGTCGACCTCGGCGTCGCGGCTGAGGACCGTCTCGCAGATATCGCGGTCGGCGGTGAGTAACGCCTCGGTAGCGTGCGACATCGCGGTGCGCACCGCCTCGGCCATGGAGACAAGGAGGCGACCCACCTCGAGGAGGTCTGCTCGCAGCTCGTCACGCATCGCGTTGATGCTAGGCGATACCCAGTGATCTTCGCGGTGTGGGGGTGAACGACGCTCGGCCGAGCGGTGAACACTCTTGGAAGCGGGTCAGGTTTGTCCTATTCTGCGAATCAGTTGGGTTAACAATGACCCTACGATCGCGACGTGGAATGGGCGGTCGGAGCCGGCGTGATCGGCAGCGTCATCGGCCTGATGGCCGGGGCTGCTGCCCTGCTCGCCGTGCGTGGCCGCGCGGGGGTCCGCGGTCCGCTCGTCCCCGTCGGCGGCCGGCCGCCGGGGGGAGAGGGCGCGGCTGCCGGGGGCTTCGGAGAAGCCACCCGCGATAACGGGAGGCCGGCTATCGCCAAGGATCAGCAGGGCCAGGTCTCCGGGCTGGGCCGCAAGAGTCTCGACGCGCTGCGGGTAGGGGTCGTCGTGCTCGATCACGACGACGTGCCCGTGCTGGTCAACCCAGCCGCGCGCGCGATGGGCCTCCTGCGCGCCGGACCCCAGCCCGGCACCATCGCCGCCCACCCGATCGTGCGCACGCTGGCTGGCCAGGTGCGCCGCACCGGCGTGCGCCGCGAGGTCGAGCTCGACCTGCCCCGGGGCCGCGAGGGCGGGCCGCAGTCGCCGCTCGGCGTCCACCTGCGCGCGGTCGCGCTGGGCGGAAACTTCGTCTCCGTCGAGGCCGCCGACGTGACCGAGTCGCACCGGGTCGACCGGGTGCGGCGCGACTTCGTCGCCAACGTCAGCCACGAGCTGAAGACCCCGATCGGTGCGCTGCAGCTGCTGGCCGAGGCGTTGCTCGACGCCACCGACCCGGACAGCGTCACCACCGACCCCGCCGAAGACGTGGCGGCCGCCCGCCGGTTCGCCGAGCGTATCCAGTCGGAGTCCACCCGCCTGGGCCGCCTCGTCAACGAGCTGCTCGAGCTGACCCGGCTCCAGGGCGCCGAGCCGCTGCCCGCGCCCGAGCCGGTCGCGGTCGACTGGGTGGTGGCCGAGGTCATCGACCGCACCCGCACCGCCGCGTCCGCCCGGAGCATCGAGGTAGACGTGACGGGCGACCGTGGCCTTACCGTCTACGGCAGCGACAGCCAGATCGCCACCGCTGTCGCCAACCTCGTGGAAAACGCGATCGCCTACTCGGCGGAGCACACGAAGGTGGATGTGGTCACGCGCGGTGACGACGAGTACGTTGAGATCGCGGTGACCGACCAGGGCATCGGGATCGGGCCGAGCGACCTCGATCGGATCTTCGAGCGGTTCTACAGGGCCGACCAGGCGAGGTCCCGCGCGACCGGCGGCACCGGCCTCGGCCTGGCAATTGTCAAGCACATCGCGACAAATCACGGTGGCCGGGTGGAGGTGTCGAGCAGGCTTGGCGGAGGGTCGACGTTCACCATCCGGCTGCCCGCCCGTCCGCCGGACGCCGTACTGCCGCTACCACCGTCGGTTGAGATCGAGGCCGGTCCGGCCGAGCTTCGACAGGCCTGACGAGCAATAGGAAGGAAAGTCTGTTGGCCCGCGTGCTCGTGGTCGAGGATGAGGAGTCGTTCTCCGACGCCTTGTCCTACATGCTCCGCAAGGAGGGATTCGAGGTATCGGTCGCCGCGACCGGCACCTCCGCTCTCACCGAGTTCGACCGGACCGGTGCGGACATAGTGCTGCTCGACCTGATGCTGCCCGAGATGTCGGGCACCGAGGTGTGTCGCCAGCTGCGCCAGCGCTCCCATGTCCCGATCATCATGGTGACCGCGCGAGACAGCGAGATCGACAAGGTCGTCGGGCTGGAAATAGGAGCCGACGACTACGTGACGAAGCCGTATTCGCCGCGCGAGCTTGTCGCCCGCATCCGGGCCGTCCTGCGCCGCCAGAGCGTCGACGCGGTCGAGCTCTCCGCGCCCACCCTGGCCGCCGGCCCGGTGCGCATGGACGTCGAGCGCCACGTCGTTACCGTTGCCGGCGCGGCCGTCCAGCTGCCGCTCAAGGAGTTCGAGCTGCTGGAGCTGCTGCTCCGCAACGCCGGTCGGGTGCTGACCCGGGGCCAGCTGATCGACCGGGTGTGGGGCGCCGACTACGTGGGCGACACGAAGACGCTCGACGTGCACGTCAAGCGGCTCCGGTCGAAGGTGGAGCCGGAGCCGAGCACGCCGCGCTACATCGTCACCGTCCGCGGCCTGGGCTACAAGTTCGAGCCCTGAGCCCGGCTCGGCCGGCGCTTTGAAATCTTGACCGGCACGGCGGCGGTGGTCGCCGGGTGCTCCGCGATCACGCCCTGCTTTGCCCGGGCCGTGCACATCTCGGCGAGCTTGGCGTATGCCGCCTTGCCGATCAACGCGGTCAGCTCCGGCTCGTACGACAGGTACATCGCCTCGGTGCCGACGTGGGCCTCCGGCGACGAGGTGCACCACCAGTCGAGGTCGTGGCCGCCGGAGCCCCAGCCCCGCCGGTCGAACTCGGTCAGCGTGGTCACCAGGACCTTGCTGCCGTCTGGCCGCTTGGACCACTCCTGCTCGCGGCGCACCGGCAGCTGCCAGCACACATCCGGCTTGTACTCCAACGGGTGCACGCCGTCGCGCAGCGCCTGGGCGTGCAGGGCGCAGCCACCGCCGCCCGCGAAGTCGGCGTCGTTGAGGAACACGCACGGGCCCTCTTCGCCTTGCGTGGCCGTGCGGCGGGCCGGATTCTTGCCGTCGATGGAGTCCATCTCCGTATAGTTTTTGAACCCGCGCCGGTAGTGCTGCCAGGTCTCCGGCGTCAGTCGCTTGACCGCCGCCTTGACCCGGGTTTCGTCGTCGGCGTCGGTGAAGAACGCGCCGTGCGAGCAACACCCGTCGGCCGGCTGGCTGGCGATGATCCCGTGGCACGCCTTGCCGAAGACGCAGGTCCAGCGGGACAGCAGCCAGGTGAGATCGGCACGCACGACGTGCTTGGGGTCCTCCGGGTCGGCGAACTCAATCCACTCCCGGGGGAAGTCGAGCGGGACTTCCTTGCTACGCGGGTCTTCGGGGTCGTCGACGAGGACATGCAGGCTTGCCACCTGGTCAGCTTACGCGCCTATGCCCCTCCTCAGGCGCTGGTCGTCGTGTCGCGGGCACGCGACACGACGACCAGCACGGCATCCAGTACCCGTAAGGTTTGAACTATGCGGCTGGGTGTCCTCGACGTCGGGTCCAATACCGTGCACCTTCTGGTCGTGGATGCCCACCACGGCGCTCACCCTTGGCCGGCACATTCCGAGAAGGCGGTGCTCCGGCTCGCCGAGCAGATCGGCAAAGACGGCGCGCTCACCAAGTCCGGCGCCGACGCACTCGTCAAGGCGGCCGCCGACGCGATGACCGCGGCGGCCCGGCTGGTCACCGACGACCTGCTGGCATTCGCGACCTCCGCGGTCCGCGACGCCACAAACTCCGCCGCCGTGCTCGCGCGGGTCCGGGACGAGACGGGGGTACGCCTGCAGGTGCTCTCCGGCGCGGACGAGGCGCGGGCCACGTTCCTCGCGGTGCGGCGGTGGTTCGGCTGGTCCGCGGGGCGCCTGCTGGTGATGGACATCGGCGGCGGTTCGCTGGAGCTCGCGGCCGGCATCGACGAGGACCCCGACCTGGCCATGTCGCTGCCGCTCGGCGCCGGGCGGCTGACCCGCGACCGGCTGCACATCGACGGCAACACCGCCACGCCGCCGTCCGCGCACCGGGTCGACGAGCTGCTCGAGTACGTCGAGGAGATGCTCGACCCCGCCGTGCAGAAGCTGTCCGAGGTCGGCTGGGACAGGCCGGTGGCCACGTCCAAGACGTTCCGGTCGCTGGCCCGCCTCGCCGGCGCCGCCCCCTCGAGCGCCGGGCTCTGGGCGCCGCGCCGGCTGCACCGCGACGGGCTCCGGCAGGTGATCGGATTCATCCGCCACATCTCGCCCCGCGAACTGTCCGGTTTGGAGGGTGTGAGCGGCCGCCGGGCCCACCAGCTGCTGGCCGGCGCGGTGGTGGCCGAGGCGACGATGCGCCGGCTCGACATCGACGCGGTCGACATCTGTCCCTGGGCCCTGCGCGAAGGGGTCATTCTTCGCCGTCTAGACCAATTGGAGCCGGCGTAGCGCCAAAGCGCATTTACCACCGTGGCGATACCCTGGCAAGCGTGAGTTCCCGCGTCCCTGTGCTGCTGTCCAGCTCCTCCGTCTTCCCCGAGCCGACGGCGGCGGCGTTCGAGATGGCCGCCACCCTGGGTTACGACGGCATCGAGGTCATGGTGTGGACCGACGCGGTCAGCCAGGACGCCGGTGCCCTGCGTGGCCTCTCGACCCACTACGGCGTGCCGGTGCTGTCCGTGCACGCGCCGTGCCTCCTGGTGACGCAGCGTGTGTGGAGCTCCGACCCGTGGGAGCGGCTGCGCCGCGCCGCCGTGCTCGCCGAGACGCTTGGCGCGCCCACGGTGGTGGTGCACCCGCCGTTCACCTGGCAGCGCGACTACGCGCGGGGCTTTCGTGCCGGACTGACCCGCTTGACCGACAAGCACCCGAGTGTCACGTTCGCGATTGAAAACATGTACCCGGTGCGGATGGCAGGCCGCGAGTTCGTGCCGTATGTGCCGGGTTGGGACCCCACCGAGACCGGTTACGACGCGTACACGCTCGACCTGTCACACTGCGCGGCCTCACGCACCGACCCGCTCGTCATGGCCGACACGATGGCCGCCCAGCTCGCCCACGTGCACCTCGGTGACGGCACGGGCGAGGGGCGCGACGAGCACCTGGTGCCCGGGCGCGGCAGCCAGCCCTGCGGCGAGCTGCTCGCGTCGCTGGCCGGGCGGGGGTTCAAGGGGTCGGTGGCGGTCGAGGTGGCGACGCGCAAGGCGAGCAGCCGCGCGGTCCGCGAGGCCGACCTGCGGGAGTCTTTGGAGTTTGCCCGGCAGCATCTCGCCACCCCGACGCCGGTCACACCGCGGTAAGCAGCTTCTCCTTCTTGCGCGCGCGGTGGGCGGCCACGTGGGAGCGGGTGGCGCACCGCTCCGAGCAGAACCGCCGGCAGTTGTTGGACGAGGTGTCCAGGTAGACGTTGCCGCAGCGCTCGTCGGCGCAGACGCCGAAGCGGGCGCTGCCGTACTCGCAGAGCCACACGGCCAGGCCCCAGACGGCGCCGGCGAGGTACTCGGCGCTGACGGAGGCACCCCGGCTTGTCACGTGCATGTGCCAGTCGTTGGCGTCGTGGCCGGAGATGCGCGGCTGGACCGGGAAGGTCTCCAGCAGCGCGTTGAGCTCGGCGACAGCCTCGGTGTCGCGGCCGGACGTGCCGAACTCGAAGACATCTCGCAGGCGCTTTTGCGCCCGGCGGAAGATGGCCAGGTCGCGCTCGACAGCCTCGGTGGCCATCCACGAGTTTTCCTCGCCGAAGAGGCCCCGGAGGCCGTCGAGGTCGTCCAGCGACGCGTTGACAAGGTCAACGGCGGTCCTGGCGTACGCGTCGAAGTTCACTCGACAACCGTAGACGACTTGGGGCCCTCGTGGCGCGTCCCGCTGGTGCGGACGGTAACCGGGCCAGGCGGAGGGGCGGGCGTTACGCTCGCCTCATGCTGCGATCGGTCATCCTCGCCGCTTCCCGGTCGTCCCGGCTGGAGCGGCTCGTCGAGACTGCGCCGCTCACGCGTGGTGTGGTGCGGCGGTTCGTCGCCGGCACGTCGCCGGACGACGCACTGCGGGCGACCGGTGAGCTGGTCGCCGACGGCCTTTCGGTGAGCCTCGACCTGCTCGGCGAGGACACCGAGACGCCCGAGCAGGCGGTGGCCACCCGTGACGCCTACGTCGCGGTGCTGGGGGCCCTCCGGGACGCCGAGCTGACCCCGGCCGCGGAGGTGAGCGTCAAGCTCTCCGCGCTGGGGCAGAAGTTCGACGAGCAGCTGGCGTACGACGGGGGGCGGGCGATCTGCGCGGCCGCCTCCGAGGCCGGCACCACGGTCACGCTCGACGCCGAGGACCACACGACCACCGACTCCACCTTGGACATCCTGACCAAGCTGCGCACCGACTTTCCGACCACGGGCGCGGTGCTGCAGGCCTACCTGCGGCGCACCGAGGCCGACTGCCGGGAGCTGGCCACCACGGGCTCGCGGGTGCGGCTGTGCAAGGGGGCCTACAAGGAGCCCGAGTCGGTGGCCTACCAGTCCACTCTGGACGTCGACAAGTCGTACGTGCGCTGCCTCAACATCCTCATGTCGGGCGAGGGCTACCCCATGCTCGCCACCCACGACCCCCGGCTGATCGCGATCGGCGAAGACCGGGCGCGGTGGTTCGACCGCTCGCCGGACGAGTTCGAGTTCCAGCTGCTTTACGGCGTGCGCCCGGAAGAGCAGGCTCGCCTCGCCGCCGAGGGGTACACGGTGCGTGTCTACGTGCCCTACGGCACGGAGTGGTACCCGTACCTGATGCGCCGCCTGGCCGAACGGCCGGCGAACGTCGGCTTCTTCCTCCGGGCGGTCCGCCGCAGGGCATGAGCGAGCTTGCGAGCGAACCATCAGGCTCAGGGTCAAACGCACGGCGCCGGCCGCACCGCCAGACGGCCTTCAGGTTAATCTCCCGCGTGTGACGGACGCACCGGGGCCGGAGCCGGGGCCACGCCGCCGCTGGCCGCTGTGGCTGGCGCTCGGTCTGGTCGCGTTGGTGCTGTCCTGCGCGGTCCCGCTCGTCGTGATCGTCACCCTCCGCGACCACGGCCCGGGCGCGGCGGCCAGCGCCAGCCCGATCGCCGTCCACAGCCCCGAGCCGGGCGACCCGGAGCAGACGACCCAGCTCTGGCTGCGCGAGCGGATCGCGGAGGTGCTCACCCAGCAGGCCGGGGCGCTGCTGCGCGGCGACGAGCGCGGGTTCCTCGCGGTCGCCGAGCCGAAGTCGGCGGCGGTGGGCGCGCTGCGCCGGCAGTTCCGGTCGCTGCGTGCGCTGAAGGTCACGGCCTGGCAGGTGCGGATCACCGACATCCCGGACCGCGTGGGCTCGCGGTGGCGGGTCGCGGTGACGTACGAGCACTGTTTCGTCGACCCGGGCTGCCTCACCGGACCGGTCTCCATCGAGACGACCTGGGTCGACCGCGCCGGCGTACCGCGGATGGTGGCCCTGGCGCCTTCGCCCTCCGCGCAGGACGGGCCGCGGCCGTGGGAGGCCAGCGACCTGGTGGTGGCCGTGGGCAAGCGGGCGGTGGTCGCCACGACCGCGGGGCAGAAGCGTCACCTGGCCGAGGTGCTGCGTGAGGCCGAGCGGGCGGCCGAGGTCGCCGACCGGTACGCGGTCGGCGGGCGGCCGCCCCGGCACTACCAGATCTTCTACGCGGGCGAGGCGGAGTGGCGCCGCTGGTACGGCGGCGACCGGCCGGAGTGGACCGCCGGATACGCGGTGCCGGTGGGCGGCGGCCACTTCGACGTCGTGCTCAACTCGAAAGGCCTGCACGTCAGCGTCCTCGACGACCTGCTGCGGCACGAGATGACCCACGCGGCGTCCCTGCCCAGCGGCGGCTACCGCACCGGGACGAACTGGTGGCTCGTCGAGGGCATCGCCGACCTGGCCGCGGCCGGCGGGCGGCCGGTCAGCCGGTACGAGAGCCTCGGTGACGTGCGGCGGCTCGTGTCCGGCGGCTGGCAGGGCCCGCTGAGCACCGCCGAGCCGGGGCAGCGGGCCACCGACTGGCAGGTCAGCGCCGCCTACGGGGTCGGCTACCTCGCCGTGCGCCATCTCGTCGACCGCTTCGGCGAGCAGGCGATGCTCGCGTTCTTCAAGGCGGTCGTGCACGAGCGAAAGTCGCCCGAGGCGGCGTCCACCGAGATCTTCGGCGAGCCGTGGCAGGCCCTGCAGGACGACTGCGTGTCGTATGTACGGAGCGCCGCCTCCTAGCGGGCGAGCTTGCGAGCGAACCATCAGGCTCAGGAACCAACCCACCGCGCTGGCCGCACCATTGGACGGCCGTACGATTGCGCTGTGTCTGGCGTCCCCCCGCCACGAAGACTGATCCTGCTCGCCGGTGTCGTGCTCCTCGCACTCGGCGCGACAGCCGCGTCCTGCGGCGACGACGAGTCGGCCGTGGCCCTCGGCAGCGCGTCCCGCGGCGAGGTTGCGGAGGTGGTCGACGCGCCCGCCTCGGTCACCGCCAAGGCGGCCGCCACGCTCACCTCGCCTGCCGACGGCACGCTCGCCGCGATGCGGGTGGGTCCGGGCGACACCGTGCGGCGTGGGCAGGTGCTCGCGGTCGTCGACTCGCCCGGCGCCAAGCAGCGGCTCGCCCAGGCCAAGGCGGCGCTCGACGCGGCCAAGCGGGCGGGCGGCGGCTTCGCCGGCGGGGTCAACCTCACGACCGTCCAGCGCAACACCGACAAGGCCGCGGCCGCCGCGTTCGACGCCGCCCGCGCGGCCGCCGCCAAGATCGCCGATCAGCGGGTACGCGGCGCGCTGCTCGCCCACGTCGACGCGGCCGAGAAGCAGTACGAGGCCGCGGCTCGGGCGGCCGGGCAGGCGGTCCGTGCGGTGCAGCGGGGCGTGGCCGGGCTCAGCTCCGCGGTCAGCGCCCTCTCCGCCGCCCAGCGCCTACAGGCACAGCAGGCGTACGACCTGGCGAAGTCCACTGTGGACGCGTTGACGCTGCGTGCGCCGATACCCGGCGTGGTGCAGTTGGGCGGCGCGGCCGCGCCGGCCGGCGGCGCGTCGGCCGAGGCGCTGGCCGGGCTGCTCGGCGGCTCCGCCGCGCAGCTGCCCGCCGGCGTGCTGACCCCGCCCGCGGCGCCGGGCCCGGCGGCCGGCGTCGACGTCGCCGTGCCGGTCGGCGGGCAGGTCACCGCGGGCACCGCCATCCTCACCATCGTCGACGTCTCCGCGCTCGGGCTCGTCGCCGAGGTGGACGAGACCGATGTGCTGCTGGTCCGCCCCGGGCTGGCGGCCACCGTGGAGCTCGACGCGGCGACCGGCGCCACCTACGAGGGCGCGGTCCGCTCGGTCGACGTGCTGCCGACCTCCTCGGCGCGCGGTGGTGTGGCATATCGGGTGCGGCTCTCGCTCGGCACCGGGCAGTTCGGCGACGGCCGCGACGCACCGCCGCCCCGGCCGGGCATGAGCGCGGTCGTCCACCTCCAGGTGCGCGAGGCGGCCGACGCGGTCACCGTGCCCGCCGCCGCGGTCTTCTCAGCCGACGGACGCGACGCGGTCTGGGTCGTCCGCGACGGGCGCGCCGAGCGGACCGACGTGACCGTGGGCGTGCAGGGCCAGGACGTCGTGCAGATCGTCACCGGCGTGGCGCCCGGCGACAGCGTCGTCGTCCGCGGCACCGACCAGGTCACCGCCGGCCAAGAGGTCCCGTGACGGTCGAGGCGGCTGGCGTCACGCGGACGTACGAGCTGGACGGGGTGTCCGTGCCGGCCCTGCGCGGGGTCTCCCTCGTGATCGAGCCGGGCGACTACGTGGCGATCGTCGGCCCCTCGGGCTCGGGCAAGTCGACGCTGATGCACCTGCTCGGCGGGCTCGACCGCCCGAGTGGCGGCCGCCTTGTCATCGGCGGGCGGGACGTTTCGACGCTCTCCGCGCCGGAGATGGCGCGGCTCCGCAACGAGACGATCGGCTTCGTCTTCCAGGCGTTCCACCTGTTGCCCCGGACGTCCGCGGTGGACAACGTGGCGCTGCCGCTGGTGTACCGCGGCGTGGGCGCCCGGCAGCGGCGGGCGAAGGCGGCGGCGATGCTGGAGCGGGTGGGGCTCGGCCACCGTCTGCACCACCGGCCCAACCAGCTCTCCGGCGGCGAGCAGCAACGGGTGGCGATCGCGCGGGCGCTCGTCACCGACCCGGCGGTGCTGCTGGCCGACGAGCCGACCGGCAACCTCGACACCGCGACCGGCGCCGCCGTGCTGGGCCTGCTGGAAGACCTGAACTCGTCTTCCGGCGTGGCCCTCGTGATAGTCACCCACGACCGCGAGGTGGCCGCCCGGGCCCAACGGCAGATCGCCATGCGAGACGGCCAGATCGTGGCTGGGAGAGCCCCGGAGGGGGCGGAGTGAGGCTCGTCGAGGCCTGGCGGGTCGCGCTCGACGCCCTGCGGGCCAACCGGTTGCGCAGCGGGCTGACCATGCTCGGCGTGGTGATCGGCGTCGCGGCGGTGGTCGTGCTCGTCGCGATCGGCACCGGCGCCAAACGCGAGGTCGAGCAGCAGGTCGAGGGGCTCGGCTCCAACCTGCTGATCGTCGTGCCGGGCCGGCTGGAGTTCAACTCCGCGCCCTCCGTCTCGCGCCTGTCGCTGTCCGATGTGGACGCGGTGAGCCGGGTGGTCGGCGACCCCTCGCGGGTGGCGGTCACGGTCACGTCCGGCGAGACGGTCCGCGCCGGCACCCGTTCCACGTTCACGACCGTGCAGGGCGTACTGGAGACGACGCCGCAGGTCTTCGTGCGCGACGTGGCGCGGGGCAGCTACCTCACCGCGTCCGATGTGGACACCGCGCGGCGGGTGGCCGTGCTCGGCGCGACAGTGGCCCGTGCGCTCTTCGGCGACCGCGACCCGATCGGCCAGCAGGTGTCGGTGGCGGGCGTGCGGTTTCGCGTGGTCGGCGTCTTCGCGCCGCTCGGTCAGAGCCTCGGCGTCGACCGGGACGACGAGGTGCACATCCCGGTGACCACGGCACACCGGCTGTACGGCACCAACCGCATCGACGGCATCGCGGTCAAGGCGCCCGACCGGGAGCGGATCGACGCGCTCGGCGAGCGGATCGTGGCCGAGCTGAGCGAGCGCCACCCCGATACCGAGTTCAGCGCGGTGACGCAGGAGCAGATCCTCGGCGTACTCGGAGACATCCTGGGCGTGCTGACCGGTGTGCTGGCGGCCATCGCGGGCATCTCGCTGCTCGTGGGTGGGGTGGGTGTCTCCAACATCATGCTCGTCTCGGTGCGCGAGCGGACCCGGGAGATCGGCCTGCGCAAGGCCGTCGGGGCCCGGCCGCGCGACATCGGCGTGCAGTTCCTGCTGGAGGCGGTGCTGCTCACGACCATCGGCGGGGTCACCGGCATGGCCCTCGGGGTGGGCGCGGCGCTGCTGGTGGGCGAGCTGTCCCCGGTGCCGGCGGCGATCACGTGGTGGTCGTTGACGCTGGCGTTCGGCGTCTCGGCTGCCGTCGGGATCGTCTTCGGTGTGGTGCCGGCCCAGCGCGCCGGCCGTCTGGACCCGGTCGTCGCGCTCCGCACGGAGTAGCCCGATACGCCCCGTTGGGGTGAATTATGCTGATCGCCCGGAGTGGCGACTTGACTGATCATGATCATCTGGCTGAAGGGATCGCGTGGGTCACAGCCGTCCCGGTACCGTACTAGTTACACGCGCGTTGCCCGCCGCGGCGCATCCCGCCTTGGCGGCACGCGCCGGGGATGGGATGGGTTGGTGAGCCATGGCAGGATCACCACAGTCCGAGAGCAGACTGTCGGAGGTCAAGTTCCTGACCGTCGCCGAGGTGGCGACGCTGATGCGGGTCTCGAAGATGACCGTTTACCGGCTAGTGCACTCAGGCGAGTTGACGGCTGTCCGGGTTGGCCGGTCCTTCCGGGTCCCGGAGCACGCGGTGCACGAATACCTTCGGGGGGCGTTCCAAGAGTCGGCGTAACAGGGGCTACCCTGGTGGGCGACCGTGAGTCCGACGGGCGTCGGCGCCCACCAGGCAGCTCCGGTCCGCTGTCCAGATTGGTCGCCGGCTGGTGACCGGCTGTAGCCGAGGAATCGCAACGGGAAGGCTTTCGTATGGGCTCGGTCGTCAAGAAGCGCCGCAAGCGCATGGCTAAGAAGAAGCACCGCAAGCTGCTGCGCAAGACCCGCGTCCAGCGTCGCCGTCTCGGTAAGTAAGTCCACGTCCGGGCGCGTGCGCCGGACGACCATCGAATCGTGAGGTGGCGGTGGCTGCCGCCTTGGGCGTCGTCGTGGTAACCGGCATCAGCCGGCATCTCGGCGCGCATGTCGCCGCCCGCCTCGCCGCCGACGAGCGCGTCGGCCGCGTGGTGGGTCTCGACCCAAACGAGCCCGCCGCCGAGCTTCGGGAGATGCTCGGCGGCGTCGAGCACGTGCGCGCCGATGCCGGCTCCGCCAACACCGTGGTGGCGGAGCTCGACGCCGAGGTCGTGGTGCACCTCGCGCTCGTCACGTCGCCCGAGCCGGGCGGCCGGGCGGCGATGAAGGAGCAAAACGTCATCGGCACGCTGCAGCTCCTCGCCGCCTGCCAGCAGGCTCCCCACCTGCGCAAGCTCGTGATGCGCTCGTCCACGGCGGCATACGGCGCCTCGTTCCGCGACCCGGCCGTCTTCACCGAAGACACCGAGCCGCGCCAGGTGCCGCGGGGCGGGTTCGCGCGCGACATCCTCGACGTCGAGGGCTACCTGCGCGGGTTCCGCCGCCGGCGGCCGGACGTGAGCGCCACCGTGCTCCGCTTCGCGCCATTCATCGGCTCCACGGCCGACACAAGCCTCACCCGCTACTTCGCCCAGCCGATCGTTCCCACCGTGTTCGGGCGCGATCCGCGGCTGCAGTTCGTGCACGTCGACGACGCGCTCGAGGTGCTGCACCGCTCGGTGGTCGAAGACCATCCGGGCACGTTCAACGTGGCCGGTGCCGGCGTGCTCGCGCTCTCCCAGGCCATCCGGCGCGCGGGGCGGCTCGCCGTGCCGGTCTTCGAGCCGGGCCTCTCCGCCGCCGCCACACTCGCCGGTGGGCTGCGGCTCGGTCGCTACGGCCTCGACCAGCTCGACCTCTTCGTGCACGGCCGGGTGGTCGACACCACGCGCCTCGTCGACGAGTACGGGTTCGAGCCGCGCACCACCGCGGCCGCGTTCGACGATTTCATCCGCGGGCACGCCGACCGCGCGCTGGTGACCGCCGACCAGCTGGCGGCCGCCGAGCGGACCATCCTCGACGGCATCCGGCGAGTCCGCGCCTCCGCTGCGAAAGTAAGTTCATGACGGGCCCGGCTGTCGACGACTGGCCGGGCGACCCCTGGGACAAGCGGGTCGCCTCGGCCCTCTCCTTCATGCGCCGCCGCCTCTCCGGTCAGTACGAAGTGGACGAGTTCGGCTTCGACCCGGAGCTGACCGACCACGTCTTCTATCCGGTGCTGCGCCGGCTCTACCGCGACTGGTTCCGCACCGAGGTCTTCGGGCTCGAATACCTGCCCGACGACGGCGCCGGCCTGGTCGTCGGAAACCACTCCGGCACCGTGGCGATGGACGCGCTGATGCTCTCCGTAGCCGTGCACGACGAGCACCCCAAGGCCCGCCACCTGCGGCTGCTCGGCGCCGACCTCGTCTTCCGGGTGCCGGTGCTCTCCGAGCTGACCCGCAAGTCAGGCGGCACGGTGGCCTGCAACCCCGACGCCGAGCGCCTGCTGCGCGGCGGCGAGCTCGTCGGCGTCTTCCCGGAGGGCTTCAAGGGCGTCGGCAAGCACTACAAAGACCGATACAAGCTGCAACGCTTCGGCCGCGGCGGCTTCGTGTCGGCGGCGCTGCGCACCGGCACCCCGATCGTGCCGGTGGCGATCGTCGGTGCCGAGGAGATCTACCCGATCCTCGGCGACCTCAAGCCGCTGGCCCGCCTGCTCAAGCTGCCGTACTTTCCGGTCACCCCGACCTTCCCCTGGCTGGGGCCGCTGGGCCTGGTGCCGCTGCCGAGCAAGTGGCTGATCGAGTTCTGCCCGCCGATCCCCACCGCCGACCTCGTCGAGCACGCCGACGACCCGATGGTCGTCTTCAACCTCGCCGACCAGGTGCGCGAGACGATCCAGCAGACGCTCCACCGCCTGCTCGAAAAGCGCCCCGACCCCTTCGGCCGCTAGCGCCCGCTCTTCTCGCGCTGAGAAGAAGATTTCCCGGGTCCGCGTAGCTGCGGACCGCCGCTCCCGCCGGAGACCGCGGAGGCCGGCGGCTCGCGGGGCTCGCCGAAATCCCCGGCCCCCGCTGCCAGCTCCGCGCACCAAGCCCGACGTCGGTTTCGGTGGGCTGTCGACCTGCTCGCACCAATGCGTCCACGAAACCGGCCCCGCCGCGAGCGCGTCCGGCGGCGTCGGACGCATTGCTGCTAGCAGGTCGACAGGTTCCCCGGCCGACTACCCGCACCGGTCCGTCTCCGGGCTTGAACCGCGGGGCTGGCAGTGGAGGTCGGGGATCGCCTACCTCAGGGTGTGTAGGTCGAGCGTGTGCCAGGCGGTGGTCTCGTTGTCGCCGGTCGACCACCACAGGAGGCCGGCGCGGCTCTGCACGATCCCGACGCCGTCGGCGACGGTGACGACCTGCTTCTTCTTCAGGTCGTAGAGCAGGAGTTGCTGGGCGCTGATCGGGGTGCTCTGGTCGCCGCCGCTCTGCGAGAGCACCTCGAACCGGTCGAGCAGCGCTACGTCGATCACCGAGGCGGTGGCGGCGCCGCCCGCGACCCGGCGGCGGTCGCTGCCGTCCGGGCGCATCAGGTCGATCCGGGATGGGCCGTCGCCGGCGACTACCAGCACGCGGCACCAGGCTGGGCCGCAGGTGGCCAGCTCGGAGGCGGCGGCCTGCACGGTGCGGACCTGCTTGGTGTCCAGGTCGCGCAGCTGCACCGGGCCGGTCTGCCCGCTGCCGGCGCTGACCAGCCAGGGCCACGCCGACAGTGCCCAGGCGCCTGGCTCGGTGCGCACCGAGACCGCGCCGCCGGCGAGTGGCACCGAGCGGATCGCGGTCGTCGTGTCGCCTTGTGGGGCGACCGACACCCAGTGCAGGCTGCCGCTGGCGATCACCATGTCGTACTGGGAGTTGAAGAGCACGACGTCGCCGGTGTCTTCGGTGAGCATGCGGGGTGGTCCGCCGCCCGCCACGTTGGCGATCCACATCTCGGTGCGCGCGGTGCCGTCGGCGTCGCTTGTCGACTCTGCCCAGGCCACTTCGTCGCCCTCGCGTACGAAGCCGCCGAACTGTGGCGTGCCCTCGGCCGGCAGGCTGCGTAGCTCGCGCATCGAGCCGTCGGCGGCGCGCAGCACCAGCCGCTGGTGGGTGCCGTCCTGGTCGGGCGCGGTGCCGAGCGAGGTCTTCACGTCGAGGAAGTAGGCCGGGCTGTACGACGAGCCGGGGAAATCCGCGCGCTCCGCGTCCGGCCACACCTCGGCGACCATGGGCGGCCGCTGGGGGCCGGCGGGCGGCTTGTGGTCAGGGGAGAGGGCGAGCAGCGTGCCGGCCGCCGCCAGCGCGACGGCGAGGCTGGCCAGGCCGACCGTCCGCCGGGGGTTGGGACGCCGGCCGCGGCGCGGCCTGGGCACCACCGGTCGCCCGGTGGTCGTCAGCGTCATCGGCGGGACCGGCGGCGTCGCATGACCACCCCGGCCGCGACGGCGCCGACCAGCACCGCGGTGGCGGCGGTGGTGGGTACGGCGATCTTGGCGGCCTTGCGGCCGGTGCGGAAGTCGCGGACCTCCCAGCCCCGCTCGCGTGCCTCGGCCCGCAGCGCGCTGTCTGGGTTGACCGCGACCGCGTTGCCCACGATCGACAGCATCGGGATGTCGTTGGACGAGTCGCTGTACGCGGTGCAGCGGGACAGGTCGAGGCCCTCGACGTCGGCGAGCTGGAGGATCGCGTCCGCCTTCGCCGGGCCGTGCATCAGGTCACCGACGAGCCGCCCGGTGTACGCGCCGTCCTGCACCTCGGCGACCGTGCCCACCGCGCCGGTGAGGCCGAGCCGCTCCGCGATCACCCGGCCGAGCTCGACCGGCGCCGCGCTGACCAGCCACACCCGCTGGCCGGCGTCGAGGTGGAGCTGGGCGAGCGCGCGGGTGCCGGCCCAGATCCGCTCGGCCATCAGCTCGTCGAAGATCTCCTCGCTGAGGCGCTCCATGTCGTCGACCCGCCAGCCCTCGACGAACGCCAGCGCCGTGGCCTTGGCCTTCGACATGTCGCCGGCGTGCTCGCGGGAGAGAAGCCGGAAGCGGGCCTGCTGCCAGGCGAACCTGGCCAGGTCGCCGGTCGTCAGGTACTTGCGGGAGGCGAGCCCGCGGGCGAACCAGTAGATCGAGGCGCCCTGCATCATCGTGTTGTCGACGTCGAAGAAGGCGGCGGCCCCGCTGTCTGGAGGAACGGCCAGGGCCGCCTCCAGGTCGGTGGCGGCCCAGCCCGCGGTGTGGCCGTAGGCGTCGGTGCTGACAGTCACCTTCTTGGACTTTCCGCCGACCCTGCGGGTGCGCGCCACGCGTGGACCTCCCTCTGGCTCCCTCCTAGGGAGGGTAGCCAACGGGGCCTCGAATCACCCCTGAAGCGGAGGCCGTCTCTAGCCCAGGAGGTCACCGAGGATGCGCCCCAGGCCATCGAGGAGTCCGTCGTCGGTGCTTGACGGTGTGGGCTCGGGCTGGTCAGCCGGCACCGAGCCGCCCGGCCCGGGCGTACCCGGGGGCTGGGTGGCCCCGGCATCGGCGGGCTTGGCGCCGGCGCCCTCCGAACGCTCCGGCGCTGGCTTGGTGCCCTCCCGCTGCGCGCTGTCCGGGTCCGAACCCGCGCCCGGCCGGCCCTGGCTCGGCGCCGACCAGCAGGTGCCCGGCTTCGGCCCGAGCGCGTCGGCGCCGACCGTGGCCGCGTCGCCGCAGTCGAGCGTGGTGCGCAGGCCCTTGGAGCGCTGGCTCACCTGGTCGAGCACGGCCAGCGACGCCACCGCGCGGTCGCGGCTGGCGGTGGGCAGGCGGTCGAGCATCTTGGTGATCTGCTGGCGCTGCCCGCTCACGAACGTGTCGACCGCGTCGAGCGGCGTCGCGTCGTGCCGGGCGACGGCCGCGCTGTGCAGCAGCTTCGCGCCCTCGCGGGTGTCGCCGTCCATGTCGTCGAGTACGCCGGCGAACCCGGCGGTGTCGCGCACCGCGCCCGCCTCGGCCAGACGCGTGCGGGCGAAGTCGAGGAACAGCTGGCCGCGGGTGACGTCGGAGCTGGCGAGCGCGAGCTGAGCCCGCTCGGTGGAGCGCTTTACGCCGTAGAGCGCGTCGCCGGGCATCGCGTTTTCGCTGGCCGCGGACATGCCGGAGACGGCGATCGCGCCGACCGCCACACCGACGATCACAGCGCCGCGGGCGCGGATGCGACGGCCGGTGAACCGCGGGCGGGTCTCTGACGTGAAGTCGGGCTCGGGTGCCTCCACCGCGGTCGCGCCGATCCCGTCGCGCTCGGCCTTGGCCACGAGCATCGCCCGCAGGCCGGTGCGGAAGTCGGGGTCGATGTCGACCTGCGGCTTTACGGCGATCAGATGGTCGCTGACCGCGATGAGCTCGGCGAGCTCCTCGTCGGCACGGTCGCGCACGTGGTGTCGGCGTCCGCCGCCAGCCTCGTCGAGGAGCTGCGCGAAGCGCTCGGCGCGCCGGCGGTAGAAGACGTTAGTGGTCACCGCGGGCACCTCCCTTCGCTGGTCACGGCTGCGCGGCCGGCGTCGTCGCCGACCGGTGCGACGGCAGCGGAAACCGCGTGATGGGCCAGGGGGGATGTCAGGGCCACCGCCGGTCGCACCAATACAAACGCAGAGTGGGCACGACCGGTTACGGGTGTGCGCGAGGCGCAATTACGAAGAGTGAGGAGGATCACGGTTGGAACCCGTCCGGCAGGAGCCGGGCGAGCGCGCGTACCGCACGGTACTGAAGGGCCTTGATGGCTCCCTCGTTCTTACCCATCGCCTGGGCGGTCTCGGCGACGGAGAAGCCTTGCAGGAAACGGAGGACGATGCACTCCTGCTGCTCGGGGTTGAGCTGCTTGACGGCGGTCAGGAGGGCGACGTTGGTGATGTGGTCGACGACGGCGGCCTCGGGGCTGCCCTCGGGCCCGCGGTCTTCGCGGTCGGCGTCCAGCACGTCGCCGGTCGTCACCTCGAGGCGGTAGCGGCCGGACTTGAAGTGGTCGGCGACGAGGTTGCGGGCGATGGTGACGAGCCAGGCGCCGAGGTCGCGGCCCTGCCAGGTGAAGCTGCCGATGCGCTTGAGCGCGCGCAGGAACGTGTCGGAGGTGAGGTCTTCGGCGAGCTGCCGGTTGCCGACCCGGAAGTAGACGAACCGGAAAACGGTGTCGACGTAGCGGTCGTAGATCAGGCCGAACGCCTCGGCCTCGCCGGCCTGCGCCCGCTCGACGAGCGCCCACACCTCGGCGGCCGCGTCGGTCGGGTCGGGCCGGTTCGGGTATGTCGTCGGTGGCGGGCCGCTCCCGCCGGGCGGTCCGGTCTCGACGACCGGCAGCACCGCGGTGTCGGTGTCGCCACCGACCCGCGCGCCCGGGTCGGCCGGGTTGTGCCCCGGTGCCGGCTGGGCCGGCATCGACGGGCGGCCCGGTGCGACGACGCGGCCGCCGACCGGCTTCGCGTTCGAGCCCGGCACGTGGCGTCCGGGCGTCTCGTTGACGTGGGGCGTCCGGTTGCGGGTGTGCCTGGTGCTCATGTCGTTCATGGCCAGGCGCAGTGTCCGCAGGCCCTGGGCGAGTGCCATCTGCGCGTACAGCTCCTGGTACGTGTAGGCCGTCACTGCCCCTCCTCCGTGACCCCGCGCAGCGCCATCATCGGGCATGTGCCGGGTCTGGCGCGGTCCCCTACCAGCGGGACAGGAGGCGCCATCGGGCGACACACACCCATGAGGTGCTGGTGCGGTGCGTTAACGGGCACGGCGGCCTCCTCGGGGTGAGGGGTGTCGACTCACGGCAAAAGGGGTGAGCCGACCCAGAGATAATAGGGCCAACATCACCCACGTGTGCGGAGTCCGTTACACAGAGCCGAATTATTTACCGATCGTGGGCGCATCTGTCGCACACCGTGTGCGGCGTCGGACACCCGACAGGGGTAACGGGACCCCTCGTTCGGGTGACGCGGGTGCGACACGCCGCACAGAGTGACGGCTGGACAGCAACTGAACATCAGGCGACACCGAAGTAAGGCGCGTCACACTACCCTGTGAGCGTGCACGAACCAGTCGCCGTCGACGAAACTGCCCACAACCTGGCCGACTACGTGCGCCGCGCGGCGCGGGCGGGCGCCGACCGCCCGGCGCTGGTCTGGCGAGACGAGACCGTGACCTGGGGTGAGCTCGACGCCAGGGTGGACCAGGCGGCCAGGGGCTTCGGTGCGCTCGTCGGGCAGAGAGACGCCCGGGTGGCGATCGCGCTGCACAACACACCCGACTTCGCGGTCGCGTTCTTCGGCGCGCTGCGGGCGGGGCTGGCCGCCGTGCCGGTCAACCCGGAGTTCACCGCGCGCGAGCTGAGCCACGTCCTCGCCGACTCGGCCGCCATCGCGCTCGTCTGCACCGAGCAGGTCCGCGAGACGGTCGACGGCATCCGCGGCGAGCTGCCCGCGCTCTCGTCGGTACACGTGGATGTGTCGGAGCTGGACGGCCCGCCGGCGGCCCGCGAGTCCGGCGGTGAAGACCTGGCCGTGCTGCTCTACACCTCGGGCACCGAGGGCAGCCCGAAGGGCGCGATGCTCTCCCACCGCGCGCTGATCGCCAACCACGTCCAGGTCGCGCGGGTGCCGTCGGTCGTCGGGCCGGATGACGTGCTGCTGCTGGCCGTGCCGCTGTTTCACGCATACGGGCTCAACTCGGGGCTCGGCGCGGTCGCCTTCCACGCGGCGTGCGGCGTGCTGGTCGAGCGCTTCGACCCGGCCTCCGCGCTGGAGACCATCGACCGTCACGCGGTCACCGCGGTGGTCGGCGTCCCCTCGATGTACGTGGGGTGGGCGGCCCTGCCCGACCTCGGCGGCGCGTTCGGCTCGGTGCGGCTCGCGGTGTGCGGCGCCGCGCCGCTGGAGCCGGCCACCGCGGCGCGCTTCGCCGACGCGACCGGACGCCAGGTCTTCGTCGGGTACGGGCTGACCGAGACCGCGCCCGTGCTCACCTCCACGATCCTGAGCGGTGTGCCGAAGATGGGTTCGATCGGCCAGCCGATTCCCGGCGTGGAGCTGCGGCTCGTGGCGGCCGACGGCGGCGACATCTGGCGCGACGGCACGGTCGACCCGGACGCCGAAGACGAGCTGCTGGTCGAGCTCGAGTCGCCGGGCACCGATCCCGGCGAGATCGTCGTGCGCGGCGCCAACCTCTTCTCCGGATACTGGCCGGACGGGCGCGACGGGCCCAGCCCCGAGGGATGGTGGGCGACCGGCGACGTGGCGTACGCGGACGCCGACGGCGACCTCTTCCTCGTCGACCGCCTGGGTGAGCTGATCCTGGTCTCCGGCTTCAACGTCTACCCTCACGAGGTGGAGTTGGTGATCCAGGCCTGCCCCGGCGTGGCCGAGGCCGCCGTGCTCGGCGCGGCGCACCCGCATACCGGACAGACCGTGAAGGCGTACGTGGTGCGCGAGCCGGGCAGCGAGCTGACGCTCGCCGAGCTGCAGCGGCACTGCGAGCGCAACCTGGCCCGGTTCAAGTGCCCGACCGCGATCGAGTTCGTGTCGTCGCTGCCGCACTCGCCGACCGGGAAGGTGCGCAAGACGCTGCTGCGTTCGGAGGCGGTCCAGTGAGTGGCGCGCGGCTGACGCTGATCACGCGGCCCGGCTGCCACCTGTGCGACGTCGCCAAGGAGGCGATCGAGCGGGTCGCGGCCGCCACCGGCGAGCGGTGGGTCGAGGTCGACGTGGAGGCCGACCGCGAGCTCGAAGCGGAGTACGGCGACCGCGTGCCGGTGACCCTGCTCGACGGCAAGGAGCACGGCTACTGGCGGGTGGAGGAGCAGCGGCTTCTCCGCGACCTGCGAGCCGCCAAGTAGGGTTTCCGGGTGACGAGCAGGCATCTGGTGTGGGATTGGAATGGCACTCTTCTCGATGACCTTCCGCTGGTCGTCTCCTCGACAAACGCGGCGTTCGCCAGCGTCTCCGCGCCGGCGCTGACCGCCGAGGCACACCGCCTCGCCTTCCGCCGGCCGGTCGCCGAGTTCTACGCCGAGGTGCTGGGGCGGGCGCTCGAAGAGGGCGAGTTCGGCCGGCTCGACAAGATCTTCCACGATGCGTACCGGCTGGGCCTGACCACGTGCGGGCTGGCCGTCGACGCCAAGGCCGCCATGTCGAGCTGGTCCGGCACGCAGTCGCTGCTGTCCATGTGGTTTCACGACGAGCTCGTGCCCGAGGTCGAGCGGCGTGGCCTCACCTCCCTGCTGGCCCGGATCGACGGGCTGCGGAGCGCGGTCGGCGGCGACCTCAAGGCCGAGCACCTCGCCCGCCACCTGTCCGAGCTCGACGTGGAGGGCGCCACGACGGTGCTGATCGGCGACTCGGTCGACGACGCCCACGCGGCCGCCTCGGTCGGCGCCCGGTGCGTGCTCTACACCGGCGGCTTCACCGACCCGGCCCGGCTGCGTGCGGTCGGCGTGCCGGTGGCGGACTCCCTCGTGGAGGCCGTGCGCCTCGCCGCGGTCGCCTAGCGGCCCCCATCCCGGGCGCTGGGCAAGGATAGTAGGGAAAGCCCTACCGCTAAGAGGCCAGCCGACGGGATGGGAGCCAGCCAGCCCGATGCCTAGCGTCGATGACATGACCACCAGCACCGCACTCACGAGCGTCAGCGCACAGCCGAGCGCCCGCCGTCCCATGCTCCGCCAACTGGCGGCCGACACCGGCTATGTCCTGCTGGGCTTCCCGATCGCGGTGGCCTCGTTCGTCGTGCTGATCGCCGGGCTGGCCCTCGGTGTCGGGCTCGGCATCACCGTCATCGGCCTGCCGATCCTGGCCGGCGCGCTGTACGCGGCCCGCGGGTTCGCCGACATCGAGCGGCTGCGCATGCCGCTGGTGCTGCGCCAGGACCGGGTCCGGCCGCACTACCGCAGCGCCGAGGAGGGCGCGAGCGTGTGGCGGCGCGTGATCACGCCGATCGTCGACGCCCAGTCGTGGCTCGACCTGGCCCACGGCGTCGTCAAGTTCCCGATCACGGTCTTCTCCTTCGTCGTCACGGTCACCTGGTGGGCGGGCGCGGTCGGCGGCCTCCTCTACTGGACGTACGCCTGGGCGATCCCCAACGGCCCCGACGACCAGGACCTGACCGAGCTGCTCGGCCTCGGTGACTCGATCGGCGCCCGCATCGCGATGTACAGCGCCTTCGGCCTCTTCTTCCTGATCACGCTGCCGGTCGTCGTGCGCGGTTGCGCGGTGCTCGAGGCGAGTTTCGGCAAGGCGCTGCTGACCGGCGTGGCCGAGATGCGCAACCGCATCACGGTGCTGGAGGAGCAAAAGCGCGCGGCCGTCTCCGCCGAGGCCAACGCGCTGCGCCGGCTGGAGCGCGACATCCACGACGGTCCGCAGCAGCGGCTCGTGCGGCTCGCCATGGACCTGGGCCGGGCGCAGCAGCAGATGGAGACCGATCCCGAGGCGGCCCGGCGCACGCTCGACGAGGCGCTCAGCCAGACCCGTGACACGCTGGCCGAGCTCCGCGCGCTCTCCCGGGGCATCGCGCCGCCGATCCTCGTCGACCGAGGGCTGCCGAGCGCGCTGGCCGCACTCGCCGCCCGTGGCGTGATCCCGGTCGACCTCACGATCGACCCCAAGCTGGGCCGGCTGGAGCCGTCAGTGGAGACCACGGCGTACTTCGTGGTGGCCGAGGCGCTCACCAACGTGGCCAAGCACAGTGGCGCGACCGAGTGCTGGGTGGTCGTCTCCCGGGCGGGCGACCGCCTGAAGATCGACATCATCGACGACGGCGACGGCGGCGCCCACGTCTCCAAAGGGCACGGCCTGGCCGGCATCGCCGACCGGCTGACCGCCAACGGCGGCAGGCTCGACGTGCTGAGCCCGGTGGGCGGTCCTACCGAGGTGCGCGCCGAGTTGCCATGCTGACGGCCGACCGGCTAGAAAGCCCCATGCGTGTCGTGATAGCCGATGACGCGGTCCTTCTCCGGGAGGGCCTCGTCCGGTTGCTGACCGAAAACGGGCACGAGGTCGTCGCCGCCGTCGGCGACGGAGACGCTCTCGTCGCCGCGATCGAGGAGCACAGACCGGACATCTCGATCGTCGACGTGCGCATGCCGCCCAATCACACCGACGAGGGACTTCGCGCGGCGGTCACCGCCCGCGAGCGGGTGCCGCGCACGCCCATCCTGGTGCTCTCGCAGTACGTCGAGGTGTCCTACGCCGACGACCTGCTCGCCGACCGGGCCGGTGCGGTTGGTTACCTGCTCAAGGACCGGGTGGCCGCGATCGCGGAGTTTCTCGACGCGGTCGGGCGGGTCGCCGCCGGCGGCACCGTGCTCGACCCCGAGGTCGTGAGCCAGTTGCTGGTGCGGCGGCGCCGCGACGACCCGCTGCGCGAGCTGACTCCGCGCGAGCGGGAGGTGCTGGCGCTGATGGCCGAGGGCCGCTCGAACACAGCAATCGCGAGGATTCTCGTGGTGAGTGATGGTGCGGTAGAAAAGCACGTACGCAACATCTTCACCAAGCTTCAACTGCCGCCTGACGAGGAGCAGCACCGGCGCGTATTGGCGGTGCTCGCCTACCTCGGCAGCTGAGTCGCTTGATCAAGATCGCGATTTGTGCACGACTTCACAAGCGCCTAGTCTGTTAGTTCGTAGCGCCCCGCTAGCACAGTCCTCCGAGGCTGTCGACGGTGGGTTCCCCACGGAGCACGGAGTCACATGAGTCAGCAGCGCCCCGGCGGTCAGTCCGGGCAGCCCGGTGCGGTCCCGGCCCTCCCGGACCTGCCGGAGGCCACGGTGGCCCGCCTTCCGGAATACCTCCGTGCGCTGCACAATCTCGCCGAGTCCGGCCACGACACCGTCTCCAGCGAGGGCCTTGCCAGCGCCGCGGGGGTCAATTCGGCCAAGCTCCGCAAGGACCTGTCCCACCTTGGGTCGTACGGGACGCGGGGCGTCGGTTACGACGTGGCCCTGCTGATCGAGCAGATCGAGTACGTGTTGGGTCTCACGCAGCGCCGGGCGGTGGCGCTCGTCGGCGTGGGTAACCTCGGTCACGCTCTCGCGGGCTATGCCGGCTTCGGCACCCGCGGGTTTCGCATCGCCGCCCTCTTCGACGCCGACCCCTCGCGGGTGGGCGAGCGGATAAACGGGCTGGTCGTGCGCCATATCGAAGACCTCATGGAGATCGCCGCGGCCGAGTCGATCGCCATTGGCGTGATCGCGACTCCGGCCGCCGCCGCGCAGAGCGTCGCCGATCAGTTGGTCGCCGCGGGTGTTACGAGCATTCTCAACTTCGCTCCTTGCGTACTCTCGGTACCCGAGGGGGTCGACGTCCGCAAGGTCGATCTCGCGATCGAGCTGCAGATCCTCTCGTTCCACGAGCATCGCAAGGCATCGCTCACCTCATTGCCGGCCACCGGCCCCGCGGGTGGCCTGACGGCGTTGCCGGGTGGGCTCTCCGCTACGGGCACGGAGGAGGCGGTCGGCACGTGAACCTCATCGTCGTAGGCGCGTCGTACCGTACGGCGCCGGTCTCGATCCTCGAGCAGATCGCCGTCGCGCCCGCCAGCCTCGCCACCGTGCTCGACCGGCTCCTCGCCGAGGCGTACGTGAGCGAGGCCGTCGTGCTCTCCACGTGTAACCGCGTAGAGGTGTACGCGGCGGTCAACGGCTTCCACGGCGGCCTCAACGAGATCTGCTCGGTGCTTGGCGAGCGGGCCGGCCGCACCGCCGCCGACCTTGCCGAGCACCTGTACGTGCACTATGACGCGGCCGCCGTGCAGCACGCCTTCCGCGTGGCGAGCGGGCTCGACTCGATGGTCGTCGGCGAGGCACAGATCCTCGGGCAGCTCCGCGAGGCCTACCAGGCGGCGATCGACCGTGAGAGCGCCGGCCGCCTGCTCCACGAGCTGATGCAGCAGGCCCTGCGCGTCGGCAAGCGGGCACACACCGAGACCGGCATCGACCGCGCCGGCCAGAGCGTGGTGACCGCGGCCCTCGGCGTGGCCGCCTCCGCGCTCGCCGGCGACCACGAGTGCCTGCTCGGCGTCGACTGCGAGCACCCGGTCGCCGACCTGGCCGGCCGCCCGGCGCTGGTCATCGGCGCCGGCGCGATGGGTTCGCTCTCGCTGGCCACGCTCGCCCGTTCCGGCGCGGGCCCGCTCACCGTGACCAACCGCGGCGCGGAGCGGGCCGAGCGGCTCGCGACGGCGTACGGCGCGACCGCCGTGCCCTTCACCGACCTGCCCGCCGCCATGTCCGCGGTCGACGTCGTGGCCACCGCCACCGCCTCGACCGAGCACGTGTTGACCCGCGAGACCCTGGCCCGCGCGGTCGAGGGGCGCGACCGTCCGCTGGTGGTCCTCGACCTGGCCGTGCCGCGCGACGTCGAGCCGGCCGCCGCCGAGGTGCCGGGCGTCGTGGTGATCGACATCGACCGCCTCGCGGCGAGCCTGCGCACCGGCCCGGCCGCCGCCGACGAGGCCGCCGTCGAGGGGATCGTGGCCGCCGAGGTGGAGGCGTTCCTCGGCTGGCTGCGCGGCGCCGACGTCGCGCCGACCGTCGCCGCGCTGCGCACCCGCGCCGACGACGTGGTGACCGCGGAGCTGCGCCGGCTGTCCCAGCGCCGCCCAGACCTGACCGACGAGCAGCGCGCCGACGTGGCACACACCGTGCACCGCGTCGTGCAGCGGCTGCTCCACTCGCCGACCGTGCGGGTGCGCCAGCTCGCCGCCGAGCCCGGTGGCGACCAGTACACGGCGCTGCTGCGTGAGCTCTTCGACCTCGAGGTGCCGCGCAGCGCCCAGGCCGGCGAGGTGCCGGAGCTGGAGGACAAGTCGTGACGTTGCGGCTAGGCACCCGGGGCAGCGCGCTGGCCCTGGCCCAGTCCCGGCATGTCGCCGACGCCGTGCGCGCGGCGACCGGGCGCGATGTCGAGCTTGTCGAGATCGTGACGGCCGGCGACCGGTCGAGCGCGCCGGTGCAGCAGCTCGGCGTGGGCGTCTTCGTCTCCGCGCTGCGTGACGCGCTGGCGGCCAAGGAGATCGACTTCGCCGTCCACTCCTACAAGGACCTGCCCACCCGTCCCGCCGACGGCCTGCACATCGCGGCCGTACCACCGCGGGAAGACCCGCGCGACGCGCTCGTGGCCAGCGGTGACCGCACGCTCGCGGAGCTGCCGCCGGGTGCCCGCGTCGGCACCGGCGCGCTGCGACGGATGGCCCAGCTGCGCGCGCTCGGGCTGCAGCTGGAGGTCGTGCCGATCCGGGGCAACGTCGACACCCGGCTGCGCAAGGTCAGCGGGGGCGAGTTGGACGCCGTCGTGCTGGCCCGCGCCGGCATCGCCCGCCTCGGCCGCACCGCCGAGATCACCGAGACCCTCGATCCGATGCTGATGCTGCCCGCCCCGGCACAGGGCGCGCTGGCGGTGGAGTGCCGGATCGACGACGAAGACCTGGTCGAGCTGCTGGGGAGGCTCGACCACGCATCGACCCGCGCCGCGGTCACCGCGGAGCGGTCGTTGCTGGCCACGCTGGAGGCCGGGTGCAGTGCTCCGGTGGCCGCCTTCGCCGAGGTCGCCGAGGGCGACAGCGGTGAGGAGATCTACTTGCGCGGCGCGGTGATCAGCCCGGATGGCACCCGAGACATCCGCCTGTCCCGCACCGGTACGCCCGCCGCCGCGGCGGAGATCGGACGGGCTCTCGCCGCCGATCTTGTCGAGAGCGGCGCCGAGACCCTACTTGGGAGCACAGAAAATGAGCCGCACCCGTAAGCCCGCCGGCCGGATTGCCTTCGTCGGGGCCGGTCCCGGCGACCCTGGCCTGCTGACCCGCCGGGCGCACGCCGCGCTTACCGAGGCCGACCAGGTCGTGTACGACCGTGGCGTCTCCGAGCCGCTGCTCGATGCGATCCGCGCGGAAGCCAAGAGCGACACCCAGTTCAGCCCGGCCGAGGGGGCGCCGGGCGACGTGGCCAAGGTGCTGCTCTCCGCGGCCCGTTCCGGCCTGCACGCGGTACACCTTGTCGCGGGCGACCCGTTCGGCCACGACTCCGTGATCAAGGAGGTGCAGGCGGTCGCGCGTACCGCCGTGCACTTCGAGGTCGTGCCCGGCGTCGGCCAGGCCGAGGGCGTCGCCACCTACGCCGGCGTCCCGCTGCCCGGCGTGCGCACGGCCGCCGACGTCGACGACGTGTCCACGTTGGACTTCGAGGCGCTCGCCGCGGGCATCGCGCGCGGCTCGCTCGCGCTCGCGGTCGACGCGGGCGACCTCGCCGCCGTGCGCGATGGCCTGCTCGCCGCCGGGGTGGACGGCGAGACGGCGGTCGGCGTCACCGGCGACGGCACCGGCGAGACGCAGTACACCACGTCGTCCACCGTGGACAGCTTCGTGGCCGCCGCCCTCGGCTTCACCGGCCGCGTCGTGCTCACGCTGGGCCAGGGCGTCGCCCACCGCGACAAGCTGAGCTGGTGGGAAAACCGCCCGTTGTACGGGTGGAAGGTGCTCGTGCCCCGCACCAAGGAGCAGGCGGGCGTGATGAGCGAGGCACTGCGGGCGTACGGGGCGATCCCGTGCGAGGTGCCGACGATCGCGGTCGAGCCACCGCGCACGCCGGCCCAGATGGAGCGGGCGGTCAAGGGCCTCGTCGACGGCCGCTACGCCTGGGTGATCTTCACCTCGGTCAACGCGGTGCGGGCCGTCTGGGAGAAGTTCGCCGAGCACGGCCTCGACGCGCGCCACTTCGGCGGCGTGAAGATCGCCTGCATCGGCGAGGCGACGGCCGACGCGGTGCGCGCGTTCGGCATCCAGCCCGAGCTCGTACCGGCGGGTGAGCAGTCGAGCGAGGGCCTGCTGGCCGAGTTCTCCCCGCACGACGAGGTGCTCGACCCGGTCGGCCGGGTGCTGCTGCCGCGTGCCGACATCGCCACTGAGACGCTGGCCGCCGGCCTGAGCGAGCGCGGGTGGGAGGTCGACGACGTCACCGCCTACCGCACGGTGCGCGCCGCGCCGCCGCCCGCCGAGATCAGGGACGCCATTAAATCGGGCGGCTTCGATGCGGTTCTCTTCACGTCGTCTTCCACGGTGCGTAACCTGGTGGGTATCGCCGGCAAGCCGCACACCCGCACAGTGGTCGCCGTGATCGGCCCGAAGACGGCCGAGACGGCGACGGAGTTCGGCCTTCGGGTCGACGTCCAGCCCGCCCACGCGTCCGTGCCAGACCTTGTCGAGGCCCTCGCCGGATACGCCGTGGAGCTGCGCGAAAAGCTGGCCGCCATGCCAGCCAAGCAGCGCCGCGGCTCGAAGGTGCAGGGGCCCACAGCGCTGAGGTTCCGCTGATGCCTTTCCCTGACGTACGGCCACGGCGACTGCGCCGCACCCCGGCCATCCGCCGGCTGGTCGAGGAGACCAAGCTTGCGCCGTCCGAGATGATCCTCCCGATGTTCGTCAAGGAGGGCCTGACCGAGCCGCGCCCGATCGCCTCCATGCCCGGCGTCGTGCAACACTCGCGCGACTCGCTGCGCAAGGCCGCGGTCGAGGCGGCCCGGGCGGGCCTCGGCGGCATCATGCTCTTCGGCGTACCGACCACCGAAAACAAGGACGAGACCGGCTCGGCCGGCCTCGAGCCCGACGGCATCCTCAACGCCGCGCTGCGCGACGTGACCGCCGAGGTCGGCGACGCCACCGTGGTGATGAGCGACCTGTGCCTCGACGAGTTCACCTCGCACGGCCACTGCGGCGTCCTCGCGCCGGACGGCTCGGTCGACAACGACGCCACGCTGGCCCTCTACGCCGAGATGGCGGTGGCCCAGGCAGATGCGGGCGCCGCCGTGGTCGGCACCTCCGGCATGATGGACGGCCAGGTCGGCGTCGCACGAAAGGCGCTGGACGCCGCTGGCTACCAGCACGTGGCGATCCTCGCCTACGCGGCCAAGTACGCCTCGGCGTTCTACGGCCCCTTCCGCGAGGCGGTGGAGTCTTCGCTGGTCGGCGACCGCCGCACCTACCAGCAAGACCCGCCCAACCTGCGCGAGGCCCTGCGCGAGGTCGCCCTGGACGTCGACGAGGGCGCCGACATCGTGATGGTCAAGCCAGCCCTGCCCTACCTCGACGTGATCGCCGCGGTGCACGCCACCTTCGACGTGCCGGTGGCCGCCTACCAGATCTCCGGCGAGTACGCGATGGTCGAGGCCGCCGCGGCCAAGGGCTGGCTGGACCGCGACCGCGCCATGCTGGAATCCCTGACGTCCATCCGGCGGGCCGGCGCCCAGATGATCCTCACCTACTGGGCCCTCGACGCGGCCGCCGCCCTCCGCGCCCGCTACTAGGGCCTGTCTCCACGCCCGTGCGGCGCCGTGCCGGGCCTGCTCGCGCTCGCACGGCCGGCACGGTCCGCATGGCCTAACGGCGCCCGGAGGGGTCACGTAGGGTCACGGTGTCCCAGCAAGGGTCTGCTCTCCAAGTGCATTTGCTCTGCTTCCCTATAGGAGGCGGCGGCCCGTGCCGCATGGAGAGGCACCCGTCCGGAGCCTCGGTGGCGGGGCGCTTCCTCCAGGGAAGCAGAGCAAATGCGCCCGCACACACATACCCAACCCCCTGCCCGAGAGCCGTGACCGGGCCCCTTCCCAGGGCCACCGGGCGGCGTGTAAGGGCCAAGACCAGCACCGGTCGCGGTTATCCACAGGCGGACGGTAGGCGCTTGTCGACGGTGGGTGAGCCTGGCAGCGTCGGCGCATGGCCTCCACACCTGATCCGGCGCCCGGTGAGGCGCGTGCGGGCGTTTATCCCGTGGCTGGGCTGGTGCGGCGGGCGCGGCGGATCGCGGATATGAGCCAGCGGGAGATGGCGCGTTCCGCTGGCGTGGTGCCCTCCACGATCGGAAAGGTGGAGGCCGGAGCCATGATGCCCAGCATCGCGCTCCTGGAGCGCATTCTCGCTGCCGCTGGCCTCTACCTGGCCGTGGTCGACCGAGGCGGGCGGATCGTGCGGCCGATGGCCGACTTCGCGGATGTGCGGGATGGGGCGGGGCGGCGATACCCCGCGCATCTTGACACGATCCTGGATCCGGAGCCGGGCGAGTGGTGGGCGGATACGTACGGCTTGGCCCGGCCACCGGAGACGTTTCGTCGTAGTCGGGCTCACCGCGACATGCAACGGCGGCGGAGCCAGTGGGAGGTGCGGGTGAAGCGGTTTCGCGGCGTGCCCCCACCGCCGATCGTCGAAGACGGGTCCTGGCGTTGAGCGGGCCCCTGCCGGACCGGCCGGCAGGGGCCCGAGTGGGTCAGTCGTCGTTGAGGATCGTGCCGTAGGCGATCGGGTCGCTGGACCACTGGCCGGGCAGTGCGCCTACCACCAGTGCCACCTTTTCGTCGGCCTCGCGCTTGCGGTCGCCGTTGACCGACACCGTGAATGTCGCCGTCGTCGCACCGGCTGGCATTACGGTGCAGCGCACCAGCGTGTCGTAGTCCGAGCCGGGCAGCGCGGTGATGCCCACCGTCGCGGCACAGAGCACGATCGGCTGGGGCACCGGGCGGGAGGCCCTGACCGTGAAGACCATCGGCGTCTGACCGCGGTCGCCTTCCAGCACCGAGACGTCGGCGATGGACAGCGTCGGCTTGGAGCGGAAGCGGGCGACCTGCGGGTCGTGGTCGCTGGAGCCGCGTGAGCCGTCTCCGTCGTACGCTGCCGGCCAGTCGGCGTTGACGTGGGCCGCCCGCATCTGCACGAGGTCACCGCGGAGCGCGGGGCTGACGAAGAGGTGGTCGAGCGTCTGCGCCTGGCCCTCGAAGACGTACGAGTACGCCGACTCGGGCACCTCCGCCGCGAGGTCCTCCCACAGGTTGTGCAGCCCGGCGTCGTACAGCGGGCCGAGCTGGTCGGAGACCGGCTGCACCGGGTCGTCGGGGCGCGGGAAGACGTTGAGGTCGCCGCCGTACGCGACGCGCGCACCCGCACCGATCGCGGTCACGATCGCGGCGCCGTACCTGGCCTGCTCACGGCGCTGCCCGATGCGACCGTCCGGAGTGGACGAGTAGTGGTTGCTGACCGCCCACACCGTGAACTTGTCGGACGAGCCCGGCGCGGCCGCGACGGTGAACTTGCCGACCTGCGGCGCGCGGGTGAAGACGTTCGAGCCGTCGACGCCGGTGGAGGTGTCCACGTCGTCGGGTAGGGCGGCGTTGAGCGCCTTCGGGTTCTGCACGTCCGCGTTGTACGCGAGCCCGGGCGCCCGGTAGGACACGGCGGGCGACGAGCCCAGCACCGGGTCGTCCGCGGTGGCCGGCGCGAGTGACACCCGGTCGGTGCGGTAGAGGAACGCGGCCGTGATGCCGCGAGCATCCGCACCGTTTCGGTCGTACGCGGCCGCGTAGGCGGGGCCGCCTGCCGAGCGGATGCGCAGCGCGAGCTCCTGGAGCGTGTCGGGCGCGCCGTCGGCGTTGTCGACCGCGCCGCAGACCAGCGAGGTGCCCGAGACCGTGCAGATGTCCTGGTCTTCGGCCTCCTGCACGAGGATCAGGTCGGGCCCGTGGAGGTCCTTGATGATCTGGTCGGCGAGGTTGCCGAGCTGGGTCTGGTACTGCTCTTCGGAGGCCGGCACGTAGTCGAACGGCGGGCTGACGCCGGGGCAGCCGGAGTTGCCCGCGAAGTCACAGCCGTCGAACGGGTCGTCGCGGTAGTCGTACAGGTTCTCGACGTTGTACGTGGCCACCGCGAACTCGCGGTCGCGGGCGGCCGGCTTGGGCGGTGCGTTGCCCGCCGGCGAGGTGCCCTCGCCGAAGGCGGCGGAGACGGCCTGCACGCCGTACTTCTCGAAGGAGAAGTAGAGGCCACCCACCGCGTCGCCGGTCAGCGTGTCGAACGTGTGCGCCGGCGGGAGCAGTGTGGTGGAGTCCTGCGCGGCCCACTTCACGCCCATGCTGCCGAGCATGATGCGCTCGCCGTTGCCGTCGTCGAAGAGCTGGTCGGGGATGTTGTCGCTCGGGTGGGGGTCGCGGAACACCCGCCGGCCGAACTTGTTCGTCCGGTCGAGCAGCGCCGAATCTTTGTCGACCAGCCACACCTCGGAGTCGGCGGTGGAAGCGAAGACGTTTCGCCCGCTCACCACGCCGCTGCCGGCACGAACCCGCATCTGCTCGCCCTCGTGCCGCTCCCAGAACCGGTCGGCGGCGGCCAGGTCGAGCGGCGGCCGCGCCTCGGTGACCGCCACGTCGGTGACGCCGGTGTCGATCACCCGCACGAGCGACGCGCTGGAAAGCTGGGTCAGGTTGAAGAATTCCGACACCCGGGCCCGGAGCACGACCTCGTCGCCGACGACCGGCACGTACCCGCCGATCAGCGACGTGAAGGTGCTCATGAAGACGAAGATGCCGTCGGACGTCAACGGGTCCCCGTCCTCCGTGCCGCGTCGGCTTTGCATGAAGAAGCCGTACTGGCTGGCGCCGGCCGAGGTGCGGGCCAGCGTGCGCTGGGTGATCACGCCGCGCACGTCGTACAGCGTGCTGCTCGTGCCGTTGCCGGAGGCCGGCGCGAGCGGCGACCGGTCGAGCTTGCCGTCTTCGCCGTCGGTGGTCTGGCCCTGCACCTCGCCGACCGTCAGCACGGTCGTGACCTGCACGGTGAAGCCGCAGGTAGCGGTCGAGCCGTCGGCGTCGGTGGAGGTGACCGTCACCGGGTAGGTGCCGGCGGGCAGGCCGGCGCCGGCGGTCACCACGGCCGTGGCCGTGCCGCCGGGCGCGGTGGCCGGCGTGAACGAGGTCCGCGTGATCGCCGCGTGCGGCGCGGTGACGGCCAGGTCGACGATGGTGTCGTCCGGGTCGGTCGCGGTCACCTCACGGGTCGCGGCCACACCGGCGGAGGTGGTCAGCGTGCCGCCGCAGCTCAGCGACGCGCTCGCGCCGTAGGCGCCGAGACCGTCGAACGTGTCGGTCGCGAAGCCCTCCCACTGCGCCGCGGGGTCGAAGGCGTCGGTGGGATCGGTGTCCGGCGCGGTGAGCCGGCGCAGGGTGTTGTCGGCCGTGCTGGTGAGGCCGGTGCCCCACTCCGCGCCGGGGTCGACGCCGACCTGACCGATCGAGTCGAGGACCTCTGAACCCTTGACCAGCACGATCGCGTCGTCGCCGTTGAACAGGCCGGCGCCGGTGGTCTGGTCGGCCTGGCCGAGGATCGCGGCCGACGCGGCGGAGTGGGCGAACACGAACACGTCGCCGTCGGCCACCGTGCCGGTCAGCGGGAAGCTCGTGAACGTGGTGGCCCCGTTGAAGTACACCCGGAGCGCGTATCCGGCGGCCGCCAGGTCGATGGGAGCACCGGTGCCGTTGTATATCTCGATCGCCTTGTTGTTTGACGATCCTTCGATGTATTCGGATATGAACAGGTCGGTGGGCGCGGCGGTCGCCGCGGCCGGGAAGAGCCCGACCGAGGCGACCGTGATCGCGACCAGAGCGCACAATCGGCGGCGCATGCATCCTCCAGGCGAGACGGGAGATCAACGCACGTTAAGTGGTCGATCCGTCGCCCGTCTATCGCCCAGGTGTCAGTTGCATGTCACGTTTTTGGATCAAGGCGGTGGAGCAGATCTGGAACGTCCGCCCCGTACTCGTACCACTCCCGATCGGCCATGAATCCAAGCTCCGCGTTTACTTTGAGCATCGGCTCATTGTCTGGCGCGTTCCACGTCTGCACCTCGGTGAGGCGGGGCTCGGCCGAGCGGAGCTCGAAGAGCATGCGTGCCTTGATCGCCCTGTCGATGCCGTAGCCGCGGTGGTCGGGCACGACGATCGTGTCGTACTGATCCGCGCGGGTCGGGTGCTGCGCGGGCACGACCACCTCGGTCAGCCCGGCCACCGCACCGGTGCGCTCGTGGATCGCCAGCACGATGTGCGGCTTCATCCCGCGGCGGTGCAGGCAGGCGAGGCTGTCGCGGAGCCGCTGCGGATCGTAGGAGCTGGGCCGCAGGTCGAGGTCGCCGTCGTCGACGTCGCGCAGCGCCGCCTTGGCCACGGCGTATCCCTCGATCAGGTCGTCGGGCGGGCCGCCCGGGAAATACTCGACCCGGTAGCCATTGCTGACGCTGCCGGCCGTCTCGCCGACCGCGAGCCAGTCCACCGTGGACAGCTTGAGCACGCTGCGCGTCTCCACATACTCACGGGCGAAACCGAGCGACTCGTAGAACTTCACGGCCGGCGTGCCGCCGACCACCTCGACACCGATCGCGGAAAAACCCTCGTCGTAGACCCTGCGAACGACCTTTGTGAGCAGCGTGCGGGCCAGCCCTGTGCGGCGCTCCGACGGGTGGACGAACAGCTCGACCACGCCGATGTCGCCGAGCAAAAGCACATTGGCATGGCCCGGAAGGCGGCCTGACTCGTCGTCGGCCACCCAGGAGATCCGCCGCTCGCCCGGCATGGTCTCCGACTGGTACTCCCGCAGGAATGAGTCCTGCCACTGGGGATCTTCAGGGAGGTCGGCCGCGAGCACCGCGTTGAGAGTGTCCAGGAGGGACTCGATCTCGGCGGGTGACGCGGTCCGCGGATCCCACTCGCGCACCATCACCCGTACAGCTTGCCGTCAACCGAAGGTGAGGGGAAGAGCCTCGTCCTTCAAAGTGCCTGTGAGGTGACGCTACGTGCGGCTGCGCGTGCCGTAGTCGTTTGCCGCGTCAAATACGTCTTGGGCGTAAACCCGCACGTCGTTGTACGAGAGGATCGCGTTCCACCAGTCGGTGGCGCGATCCATGTCACGGCCGCCCTGACACAGGTAGTTACCCGCGGCGAGGGCTGCGTCGTCGATGTCGTTGATGTCGGTGAGGCCATCGTTGTCCGCGTCGACCTTGTGGGTCTGCCAGGTCGACGGGATGAACTGCATCGGGCCTACCGCCCGGTCGTACGTGGTGTCACCGTCGAGCACGCCGCCGTCGGTGTCGTCGATCCGCTGGGTGTTGTTGGTGCCGTTGAGCACCGGCCCGAGGATGCGGGGCGTCGACTCGCCGTCGTTGCCGAGCGTGGCGTTGAAGCGGCCGTGGTTGGACTCGATCTTGCCGATCGCGGCGAGGGTGGTCCACTTGAGGTGGCACTGCGGCCGGGTCTGGGCGATGACCATCTCCGCGTACCCGTACCCCTGCATCGCCACCCACGGGACGTCGACCTTGCCGCCGGTCTGCGTCGCCCAGCCGGCGAGCACGTCGGCCGGGCGGCCGGCGACGGGTGGCCCGGTGGTCACCGTGGCACCCGGCGAGGGGGTGGCGCCGCCCGTGACCGGCGGCCCGGTCGAGGGCAACGGCACCTGGCCGTCGGAGAGGGTCGGCGCCGGCGTGAGGTCGCCGGCGGTAGCCTCCGGCGCCGCCTTGCGCGAGCCGGCGGACATCGGGATCGCGATCGCGCCCGCACCCACGACGACCAGCACCAGCACCAGCAGCAGCACGGCCGGCAGCGCCAGCCGCCCACTCGGCCGCGCGGACCAGGCTCGCAGGCCGCGCGCCATCTCGCGCGCCCGCGGCGCGCGGCGGAAACCATGAGCGAACCGCACTCGCCGTCGTGGTCCATCAGGAGTCTCTGGTACGACCGGCGGGGCGGCCGCCACCGTGACAGTTGGCCGGTCGGCGGCGACCGTGGTGGTGCCCGCGTCGGGGGCGGGAGGCGTCGCCCCAGGCGCCGCCTCACCCTTTTCCTCGCCCGCGGCTTTGTCATCCGCCGGCGGATCGCCTGCGGCCGGCCGCGCCCACTCGGACGGCGGCCCAGTCTCGGCCTTGGGGGCCGGCGCGGTCTCCGCCTCGGGGGACGGCGGTGGCGCGGGCGGGCTCGGCTCCTGCTCAGGCGCCTTCTCCGGTGCGGCCTTCTCGGCCGCGGGCGCCCTCTCCTCGGGGGCCGCACCCGAGCTGCCCAGCGGCCCAGCCCACTCGGGCGCCGCCGAACGCAGGGGCCGCGCGGATCCCGCGTCTCCGGCTTTTGCCTCCCCGTCCGCCACGTGTCCGAGTATGGCGCATCGCGCTGGGCAGCACGCCAGTCGTACCCTGTCTGGCATGCCCCGGTACGAATTCCGATGCCGCGCCTGTGGCGACACCTTCGAGGTCAACCGCCCGATGACCGAGTCCGGCGAGCCCGCGAGCTGCCCGCAGGGCCACGCCGACACGGTCAAGCTCCTCTCCACCGTCGCCTTCACCGGGCGTGGCGGTGGCTTCACGTCCAGTCCCGGCCCGGTCGCCTCGGGTGGCGGCGGGTGCTGTGGCGGCGCCTGCGGCTGCGGGTAGGGCCGGACGGTGGGTTAGTTCTGACCCCTTGTGCCACAACCCGTTCGGTCTGTCGTCGTTACGCCAGCCGTAACACCCCCGACATACCCCTCTCGTTGGCTGCTGCTTGGTTGTGATCGCCCCCTGGCTACGGCCGTGGGTGCAGGTCTGTACCGGCCGTTCCTACGATGTGCCAGGTTGCGGGGGTACGGGAGCATAAACCGCGACTTCCAGGGGGGCGGAGGTTCCACGCGTGCCGGCACACAACTTGCCGAGTGGCCTGGTGACTTTCATGTTCACCGACATCGAGGGCTCGACCAGATTGGCCCAGATGCTCGGTGCTGGCTACCGTCCGGTGCTTTCTGAGCACAGACGGTTGCTTCGCCGTACCTTGTCGGAAAGCGACGGTACGGAGCTTTTCACCGAAGGCGACTCCTTCTTCGTAGCCTTTTCCGACGCGGCCGCGGCCATCGAGGCCTGTGCGACCGCCCAGCGGGCGCTCGCCACGCACGAGTGGCCGTCGCCGGAGTCCACCCCGAAGGTCCGGATGGGCCTGCACACCGGTCACGCCGAGGCGGTCAACGGCGAGTACGCGAGCCCGGAGGTGCACCGCGCGGCCCGGATCGCCGCCGCGGCGCACGGTGGGCAGGTGCTGTGCTCGGAGGCGACGGCCCGTTACGCGGGACCGCTGCCGCCCGAGGCGTCCCTGCTCGACCTGGGCCTGCACCGGCTGCGTGGCTTCGACGACCGCGAGCGGCTCTACCAGCTCGTCGCGCCCGGCCTCGAGCGGCAGTTTCCCCGCCCGCGTACGGCTGACGCGCTCGCGCACAACCTGCCGACCCAGGTGACCTCTTTCGTTGGCCGGCACGCCGAGCGGTCCGAGCTGTCGAGCCTGATGGCCGACCACCGGCTGGTGACGGTCGTGGGCGCCGGCGGCGCGGGCAAGACCCGCCTCGCGGTCGAGATGGCCGGCGGCCTCGTCGACACGTACCCCGACGGGGTGTGGTTCGTCGATCTGGCTTCGGTGACCGACCCGGGCCTCGTGGCGTTCGCGATCGCCGCGGTGCTGGGTTTGCGGCCCGAGCCGGGCCGTCCGGTGGTCGACACGCTGGTGGAGTTCGCGGCCTCGCGGCGGATGCTGCTGGTGCTCGACACGTGCGACGCCCAGCTGTCGGCGGCGGCCGAGGTGATCTCGCGGCTGTTGACCGGCGGCGGTGCCGTCCGGGTGCTGGCGACCAGCCGCGAGCCGTTCAACCTGCCCGGTGAGACGGTGTGGCGGATTCCGCCGCTGTCGGTGCTGCCCGGCCCAGGTGGCGGGCCGAGCGAGGCGGTGTCGCTGCTGCTCGACCGCACGACCGCGGCGCGGGGCGGCCGGCGTTCGGAGCCGGCCGAGGCCGACGACCTGCAGCGGGTGGTGGCCCGGCTGGATGGGCTGCCGCTGGCGATCGAGCTGGCCGCGGCCCGGCTGCGGGTGCTGTCGGCCAGCCAGCTCGCCGAGCGGCTCGACGACGTGCTGGGTGCGCTCGACGCCGGCCGCGACGATCCCGAGGGCACGTACACGGGCGACGGCCGGTGGGTGGCCAGCCAGCTGGCGACGGTCGACCTGGCGCAGACCGGCGCGGCCCGCCGCGCGGAGGCGGCCGCCCGTGCCGCGACCCAGCGGCACGCGACGATCCAGGCGACCGTGACCTGGTCCTACCGCACGTTGGGGCCGCGCGCGGCCCGGCTGCTGCGGTGGCTGTCGGTCTTCGCCGGGCCGGTCGACCTGCCGACGGTGGAGTGGCTGCTCGACGACGACCCGCTCGACCCGCTGTCGGTGTTGGTCGACAAGTCGATGATCCAGGCGGAGCCGCACGCCTCGGGCACGACCTACCGGATGCTCGACCCGATCCGGGCGTACGCGGCCCGGCGGCTGGCCGAGGCCGGCGAGGAGCGGGGCGCCCGCGACCGCCACGTGGCCTGGTCACTGCACGCCCTCGACAAGGCACACCTGGGTCCGGACCACCGGCCGGTGACGCTCTCGCTGTACGCGCTGGATTCGCTTGCCGACGAGATGCGCGCCGCGCTGCGCTGGTCGGCGACCGGTGGCACGGCCCGCGGTGGCCTGCGGCTTGCCAACGGCCTGGACCAGTGGTGGCGTGAGCGTGGCTTGGCCCGGGAGGGTCGGCTGTGGCTGTTCCGGCTGTACGGGCGGATCGCCGAGACCGGTGAGCCGATCCCCGAGGCGGAGCTCGCGGCGGCGTACCACATGCACTCGCTGCATGCCGGCGCGGACGGTGAGGTGGCCGAGGAGCTGCGGTTCTCGCAGCGGGCCGAGGCCGCGGCGCGGCAGGCCGGCGACGCCGGGCTGCTGGCCCGCGTGCTCACCGGCCGGGGTGGCTCGCTGGTCGACATGGGCCAGCACGACGACGCCGAGCGGGTCTGCCGCGAGGTGATCTCGTGGGCCGAGACCAGCGGGGTGGCCAGCGACGCGCTGCTGGCCGTCTACACCCTCGCCGAGCTGCTGTGGCGCCGTGGTGCGCTCGACCAGGCCGCCGACGTGCTCGCCGGTGCCCGTCCGCTGGAGGCCGCCCGCCCGGCCGAGCGGGGCCGGCGCAGCGTCGACTTCCTGCTCGGCATGGTGGCGCTCGGCCGCCGTGACCTCGTCGCGGCGCACGACCACCTGGTGGTGGCGCTGCGCTCCCGGATGACGTATGGCTTCCACAGCCGCGCCTGCGACACCATCTGCGCGATAGCGGTCCGCTGCGCGCTCGGCGGCGACGCGGTGACCGCGGCCCGCCTCTTCGGCGCGGCCCAGGCCACCAGGTCAACGCTGCGCAGCACACCCGGCCGGTTCGGCGCCTACTGGGCCGAGCGGCAGGCGGCTGTGCGGGCGACCCTCGGCGACTCGACCTTCGACGCCGCCTACGCCGAGGGTGGCGCGCTGACGGTCGAGGAGGCCGCCACGCTCGCGCTCGCGGTAGACCACCCCGACATGGCGGTCGGCTCCCGCCGCTTCGCCGCCTGACACCATGGCAAGCGCCCGGCCGCCAGTCGCGGCCGGGCGCCTGGAGACCGCTTAGCGGGCCGTGCCGGCGGGGAGCAGCTTGGCAGCCTGGTCGATCTGCGCCGGGCTCACCGAGCCGAAGACCGACACGGCCTGGTAGTACGTCCAGGCGAGCGCCAGGCAGGCCGGCCGCACCACCGCGTTGTACGTGTTGCACTTGCGCTTGAGGTCCTCGTAGAAGGCGCTGTCGAGCCGCGACTTGTTGGCCGGAAACTGGCCCATCGCCTTGTAGTTGCGGTAGCCGAAGTCGTGCCGGTAGCAGGAGAGCGTGAAGTCGAACCCGAGGGGGTTGTCCGGGCTCGACGAGCAGTAGTCGGTGGACCAGTCGAAGCCGTACGCCGCCCACGCGCCCTGGTTCTGCCGGGCGGAGTTCCAGGCGTTGTAGCTGGTGGCACTTGTCTGGGTCCAGCTGGACAGGACCTGCGGCTTGTCGGCCGGCGCGGCCATCGCCGGGCCCGCCAGCCCGAGCAGGGTGAGCAGGGCGGCGGGCACGGCCAGGAGCAGGGTTGCGATCCGACGGGACACGTTTCCTCCAGGGGGTTACCGGGGAGTCAAGTTGTCCTCAGTGTCGGGGCATCGCCTTGCATAAATCCATAAATGTCGTTCACGCCGGCCTAACGCTGCATGACTGGCCACGGCGGGCTCGGCGGGCTCTCGTTCCACAGCCGGTCCAGCGCGGTGACGTAGTAGGTGTACCGGGCGCCGGGCGCCGCCGACGTGTCCACGTAGGACGTACCGCGGGTGGTGCCGACGAGGTGTGCCGCGTCGGCGAAGCCACACCGGTCCGCGAGCCGGAGCCCGTCGAAGCGGTAGACCGCGTACGACGTGGCCTGCCCCAGCACCTGCTTCCAGCGCAGCGTTACGGCGCCGTCCGGCGCCCGGGAAGCCCTGGTCACCAGCGGAAACAGCGGCGGCGTCCGGTCCAGGTGTGGCATCTCGGGCACGAGCGCCGGCCGGGAGTAGTGCTCGGCGGCGTAGATGTCGGTGGCGCCGAGCTTGTTCGCCCGCACCTGCACCGCGCTGAAGTGCACGTTGCCGTCCACCTCGGGATAGTCGCGGTTGAAGGTCAGGTGGCGGGACATCTCGGCCGGGTCCTGCCACGGCGCCGGCTGCGCCGGGTCAGCGATCTTGTAGTCGGCCTGCCCGATGTAGAGGTGTACGCGGGTGCCGGCGACGGCGTCCGCCCACCACGGCACGAGCTTGGCGTAGTCGGCGGCGGGCAGCCCGATGTGCCAGTACACCTGCGGCAGGATGTAGTCGATCCACTCTTCCTCGACCCATTTGCGGGTGTCGGCGTAGATCGCGTCGTACGACTGTAGGCCGCTTGTCTCCGAGCCGAGCGGGTCGGTCGCCTTGTTGCGCCAGATGCCGAAGGGGCTGATGCCGAACTTCACCCACGGCTTGGCCGCCTTCACCTTCGCGCCGAACTCCTGGACCAGCAGGTCGATGTTGTGGCGCCGCCAGTCCGCCTTGCTCGCGAAGCCGCCACCGTACTGTGCGAACGTCGCCTCGTCGGCGAAGTCCTGCCCAGCGGCCGGGTACGGGTAGAAGTAGTCGTCGAAGTGCACGCCGTCGACGTCGTACTCGACCACCGCGTCGAGCATCGCCCGCTGTACGAACTCGCGCACCTCGGGGATGCCGGGGTTGTAGTAGAGCCGCGAGCCGGCCGCGTTGACCGGGTATGGGATGGCCCACTCGGGGTGCTGGCGGACGGGGTGGTTGGGCGCGAGCTTGGTGATGTCCGGCCCGGCGCCCTGCGGCATCGAGATCCGGTACGGGTTGAACCAGGCGTGAAACTCCAGGTTGCGCGCGTGCGCCTCGGCGACGAGGAACTTCAGCGGATCCCACCCGGGCGAGGCACCGTCGCGGGCGCCGGTGAGCCACTCCGACCACGGCTCGTACGGCGACGGCCAGAACGCGTCGGCGGTGGGCCGCACCTGCACGATCACCGCGTTGTGGTTGAGCCGCTGGGCGAGGTCGAGCCACGCCCGGTACTCAGCCTTGAGCTTCTCCTCGCTCTGCCCGGGTGCGCTCGGCCAGTCGATGTTGGTGACGGTCGCGATCCACATCGCCCGGAGCTGCCGCTTGGGCGTGGCCGGGTTCGTCGTGCACGTGGGGGCCGCCGCCACGGCGCTCGCCGATGCCGCCGCCGGCGCCACGAGCCCGCCAGCGATGACCAGCGCCGCGACCAGCGCTCTTCCAAGGGCCTGCCTACTCGACAACATCCGCCGCCTCCCGCTCGTCGATAGAAGGAAATTTTCACAGCGGCGGCGCTGAGCGCAAGGTCCGATGCCGGGGTTTTCCCCGATGCGGCGGTTGCGGGCGAGGAGGACCCTGGGTCTATGGGACGTTTCTTGGCCTGGACCGCGGTTGGCGTCGTCGCCGTGGTGGCGGTGGGCTGGCTCGCGATCGCGCTGCTCAAGGCGCTGCTGGGTGTAGCCGTGTATCTGATCGTGGGCGCGGCCGTGGTCGGCGGCGGTGTCTACCTCTACCAGAAGGGCAAGCGGGCCATCTCCCGCGACCAGCGGATGCGTAACCGCATCGAGGCGGCGACCATCACCTACCGCCAGCGCAACCGCTGACACGAAGCGGCTCCGCTCCCCCCGAGGAGCGGAGCCACGATGTTTTAGGCAGATATACCCCGGTCCGCGTCACCTGCGGACCGTATGCTCCCGCGGGCACCGCTCCGGTCGGCGGCGAGCTGGCGCTCGCCGAAATCCCCGACCTCCGCTGCCGGGTCCGCGGGACAAGGCCCCTTGACCGATGCCTCCCGCCTGCCCCGCGGCCCCAGCAAGCTTTACTAACGCAGCGTTACCGGCCGACAGTGGTGGCTTCCGGATCTTGGAAAGTTAGGGTTGAAATAGCGCCATAACTCTCCAAGATCTTGAGCTTGATGCCGTTTATCCCACCGTGGCGGTTACTCAGGGCAACAAGGCCTGTGACGATCTTCCAAAGCCGCTACGGCAGCAGAACAATATGGACAAAACGCCGATGCCCGGGCCGGAGGCCGAAACGGGGTAACCGCAACCAACGGCGGACGGGTGAGGCCGCGGGAGCAGCGGTCTGGACCACGACGGACGTCGCGGTAGCTCGAGCTTTGAAATTGATCTTTAAGGTGAAGTAGACCGCCTAGATGATCGTCCAGGTGTCGCCGCTGGTCAGGAGGCCGGCTAGCTGCTCCTCGGGCGTGCCGGCGGCCTTCGTCTTGGCGGCTTCGAGCTGGCTCTGCACCAGGTTGTCGTAGGACGGCCGGGAGACGTTGCGGAAGACGCCGATCGGGGTGTTGCGCAGGTCGAGGCCGGGCAGGCGGGAGAGGGCGAAGGCGTAGGCCGGCTCGGTCACGCCGTCGTCGTGCACGACGATCTCCTCGGGCGAGACCGTGGACGTCTCGCGTACCTCCAGGCCGAAGCCGCCGGGCGGGTGCACGACGCAGAACTGCCCGTCTTTGCCGAACGTGATCGGCTGGCCGTGCTCCAGGCGGATCAGGTAGTCGTCGCGGGTGCCGGCGTCCTTGAGCTCGTCGAAGGCGCCGTCGTTGAAGATGTTGCAGTTTTGGTAGATCTCCACGAAGGCGGAGCCGTTGTGCTCGGCGGCCGCGCGCAGCACCGACTGGAGGTGCTTGCGGTCGGAGTCGATCGTCCGCGCCACGAACGTCGCCTCCGCGCCCAGCGCCAGCGACAGCGGGTTGAAGGGCGAGTCGGCTGAGCCGGCGGGCGTCGACTTCGTGATCTTGCCGAGCTCCGACGTCGGCGAGTACTGCCCCTTGGTCAGCCCGTAGATCCGGTTGTTGAAGAGGAGGATCTTGAGGTTGACGTTGCGCCGGAGGGCGTGGATCAGGTGGTTGCCGCCGATCGAGAGCGCGTCGCCGTCACCGGTGACCACCCACACCGACAGGTCGGGGCGGGTCACCGACAGGCCGGTCGCGATCGCCGGGGCACGGCCGTGGATCGAGTGCATCCCGTACGTGTTCATGTAGTACGGGAAGCGGGACGAGCAGCCGATCCCGGAGACGAAGACGATCCGCTCGCGCGGGATGTTGAGCTCCGGCATGAACGACTGCACGGCCGCGAGGATCGCGTAGTCACCGCACCCGGGGCACCACCGTACCTCCTGGTCGGACTTGAAGTCCTTGGTGGTGAGCTTGAGGGCGACGGGCTCAGGCATTCTTAACCACTTCTTCCAGCATGGTCTCCAGCTCCGCGGCGGTGAACGGCAGGCCGCGGACCTGGTTGTACGGGATGGCGTCGACGAGGTAACGGGCCCGGATGACGTGGGCGAGCTGGCCCAGGTTCATCTCCGGGATGACCACGCGCTCGTAGCGGTGGAGCACCTCGCCGACATTGCGCGGCATCGGGGCGAGGTGGCGCAGGTGGGCCTGTGCCACGGCCTGGCCGCGCTGGCGCAGCGCCCGGCAGGCGGCGCCGATCGGCCCGTACGTCGAGCCCCAGCCGAGCACGAGCACGCGCGCGTCGCCGTCGGGGTCTTCCACCTCCAGGTCGGGCACCTCGATCGCCTCGATGCGGGCGGCCCGGGTGCGCACCATGAAGTCGTGGTTGGCCGGGTCGTACGAGATGTCGCCGGTCTTGTCGGCCTTTTCCAGGCCGCCGATCCGGTGCTCGAGGCCCGGCGTGCCCGGGATCGCCCACGGCCGGGCGAGCGTGCGTGGGTCGCGCAGGTAGGGCAGGAACGTACTGCCGTCTTCGCCGTTGGGCTGGGTGGCGAACTCGACCTGGAGATCGGGCAGCGACTCGACGTCGGGCAGCAGCCACGGCTCGGAGCCGTTGGCCACGTAGTTGTCGGAGAGCAGGATGACCGGCGTGCGGTGGGTCAGCGCGATCCGGGCCGCCTCGATGGCCGCGTGGAAGCAGTCGGAGGGCGAGCGCGGCGCGATGACCGCCACCGGCGCCTCGCCGTGCCGGCCGAAGAGCGCCATGTTGAGGTCGGCCTGCTCGGTCTTCGTCGGCATGCCGGTCGACGGGCCGGCCCGCTGCACGTCGACGACGACGAGCGGCAGCTCCAGGGCCACGGCCAGCGAGATCGTCTCGCCCTTGAGCGCGACGCCCGGCCCGCTCGTGGTGGTGATGCCCAGCGCGCCGCCGTACGCCGCGCCGAGGGTGGCGCCGATCGCCGCGATCTCGTCTTCGGCCTGCATCGTCGTGATGCCGAAGCGCTTGTGCTTGCTCAGCTCGTGGAGGATGTCGGAGGCCGGCGTGATCGGGTAGGCGCCGAGGAAGATGGGCAGCTTGGAGCGCACGCCCGCGGCGATGATGCCGAGCGCGAGCGCCGCGTTGCCGGTGATGTTGCGGTAGGTGCCCGGCGGCATCTTGGCCGGCTTGACCTCGTATCGGACGCCGAAGTCTTCGGTCGTCTCGCCGAAGTTCCACCCTGCCTTGAAGGCGGCGATGTTGGCCGCGACGAGCTCGGGGCGGGCGGCGAACTTGCGCTCCAGGAAGCGGATCGTCGACTCGTACGGCCGGGAGTACATCCAGGAGAGCAGGCCCAGCGCGAACATGTTCTTGGCGCGCTCGGCGTCCTTCTTCGAGACGTCGTGCTCGGCCAGCGCGCCGACCGTCATGCTCGTCAGGCCCACCGGGTGCACGGAGTAGCCGTCGAGCGAGCCGTCTTCGAGCGGGTTGGCGGCGTAGCCGACCTTGGTCAGATTGCGCTTGGTGAACTCGTCGGTGTTGACGATGATGTCCGCGCCGCGCGGCAGGTCGCCGAGGTTGGCCTTGAGGGCCGCCGGGTTCATCGCCACGAGCACGTTGGGCGCGTCGCCGGGGGTGAGGATGTCGTAGTCGGCGAAGTGCACCTGGAAGCTTGACACACCGGGCAGCGTGCCGGCTGGCGCGCGGATCTCGGCCGGGAAGTTGGGCAACGTCGAGATGTCGTTGCCCAGCTGGGCGGTTTCCGAGGTGAAACGGTCACCGGTGAGCTGCATGCCGTCGCCTGAGTCGCCAGCGAACCGGATGACCACCCGATCCAGCTGGCGGACCTGTTTGGTCACTGACCCCTGACCTCCTTGCGAGCCGGCAGCGGCGGGGTGCACCCGGTGTGCCCACCCGCCTAAGTTCAGTCCACCAATGAGCGTACGTCGAACGACTCGCGCCATCTGTAACCTGTCCGTCGCGTGAGACCTGGACCGCACGTTTAAGAAAGATCACGCGGTACGCTGCGGGCCGTGGACGGTTATCTCGGGTCCTACGCGACGCTCGGATTGCTGCTGCTCGCGGCCGTCCTTGTCTTCGTCGGGGCGTTCTCGGCCAATCGTCTGCTCAGCCCGGCCAGCCCCGCGGAGCCGGCCGGCAAGCGCGAGGCGTACGAGTGCGGTATTGACCCGGTCGGCGGTGACTGGGCACAAGCCCAGATCCGTTATTACGTCTATGCATATCTATATGTGCTCTTTGCGGTCGAGGCCGTGTTTCTGTTTCCGTGGGCGGTGATCTTCGACCGCCCCGGCTTCGGCCTGACGACCGTGGTGGAGATGGCGATCTTCGTCGCTGTGCTGGCGCTCGGCATCCTGTATGCCTGGCGCAAGCGCATCCTCCGCTGGACCTAGGCTAGCGCTCGCCGCGCCACCGCCGGCGGGCGGTCGCCCTTGATCGAGGCGACCATGTCGAGCACCTGGCGGGTCTCGCGTACCTGATGCGCCCGGAAGACCCGCGCCCCCAGCCAGGCCGACACCGCCGTCGCGGCGAGCGTGCCGGAGAGGCGCTCCGCCACCGGCAGGTCGAGTGTCTCGCCGACGAAGTCCTTGTTCGAGAGTGCGACGAGCACCGGCCACCCGGTGGCGACGAGCTCGCCGAGCCGGCGGGTCAGCTCCAGTGAGTGGCGGGTGTTCTTGCCGAAGTCGTGCGCCGGGTCGATCAGGATGCCGTCGGGGCGTACGCCCAGGTCACGGGCCCGCTCGGCGAGCCGGGTGACGGTCGCGACGGCATCCGCGACGACGTCGTCGAAGGCGGCCCGGTGCGGCCGGGTGCGCGGACGCAGCCCGCCCGCGTGCGCGCAGACGAGCCCGGCACCGGTGGCGGCGGCCACCTCGGCCAGTGCCGGGTCGGCACCGGCCCAGGTGTCGTTGATCAGGTCGGCCCCGGCCGCCACCGCCTCCCGGGCCACCTCGGCCCGCCAGGTGTCGATCGAGATCACCAGATCGGGGTACTCGGCGCGGACCGCGGCGATCGTGCCGACCGTACGGTGGATCTCCTCGGGCACGTCCACGTCGGCGCCGGGCCCCGCCTTCACCCCGCCGATGTCGACGATCTGGGCGCCCCCCTCGACCGCCCGCGCGACAGCGCGGAGCGCCGCGTCCGGCGAAAAGGTCGAGCCTCGGTCGAAGAACGAGTCGGGCGTGCGGTTGACGATGGCCATCACGAGCAGCTCACCGGGTCTGAACACCCGTTCACCCAGGCGGAGATCGTCCACCCCATGAAACTTAGACCGGGGTGGCGGGGTCGCCCGGTGCGCCCGGCCGTGCCACGATCGGTCCATGGGTCAGGTACTCCTCCTCGTCGTCGTGGCGTTGACCGTCGCCGCTGTCGTCTTCGGCGTCACCGTGCTGGTGACCGGCGGTGACTCGGGTCTTGGCGCGGCCGAGCCGGATGGGCGTGCCGTGCCGCTGCCAGGCACCCGGCCGCTGATGGAGGCCGATGTCTCGGCGGTCCGGTTCGACACGACCGTGCGTGGCTACCGGATGGCCCAGGTCGACCAGGCGCTGCGCCGGGCGGCCTACGACATCGGATACAAGGACGAGCTCATCGGCGTGCTGGAGGCCGAGGTCACGGCGCTGCGCGAGGGGCGTGCGAGCGACGCAGACACGCTGCGCCGGGCCCGTGAGGCGGCGCTGGTGCCGGCCGGCGCGGGCGCGGCCGGCGAGGGCTACGGCAGCCCGACCCCCGGCCTCGTCGACCTCGGCGAGGTCTCGGCGCCGCGCAGGCAGCCCGACGCCGACGAGCGCGACGAAGACGAGGGCGTCGCGACGGCGACCGCCGCGGCGGTGCCCGGTCCCGTCGTGACCGGTGCGGCCGTCAACGCCGACGAGGTGATCGGCGACGACACCGACGACGACGTCGACACCGACGCCTCCGACACGGCCGGCGCCGAGGAGGCCGTGGCGGCTGACGAGCCCGACGACGCCACCGACTCCGACGCCCGCCGCGTCCTTCCCGACCGAGACGAGAGGGCATGAGCGAAGAAGACCTACGCTCCGCGGCTCAGCCTGGCTCGGGCGAGGTGACCGCCACGGTCATCGTCAACGCGCCGGCCGAGTCGGTCTTCAAGGCGTTCACGGCGTGGGAGCGGCAGTCCGACTGGATCCCGTTCACCAAGGTGCGCGTGGTCGAGGGCGACGGCGGCGAGGGCAGCCTGGTCGAGGCGGTCACCGCCATCGGCCCGGCGACCCTGCGCGACGAGATGCGCGTGGTCCGCGTCGACCCGCCGTACGAGGTACGCGTGGTGCACTTCGGCCGCCTCCTGCGCGGCCCGGGCGTCTTCCGCTGCACCCCGATGGGCGAGAGCCGCACGCAGGTGGTGTGGCACGAGTGGTTTCACCTGCCGGGCGGGGTCGCCGGGCGCGTAGCGTGGCCGGTGCTGTGGCCGGGTTCCAAGGTGAGCCTGACCCAGGCGCTGAAAAAGTTCGCCCGGCTTGTGGAGGCGGGAAAGATCTGATGTCCGACCTCGTGATCGGGGCCGATGGGCTGGCCCGGTGTGGGTGGGGCGGCCGCACACCCGAATACATCGCCTACCACGACGACGAGTGGGGCCGGGCGGTTCGCACCGACGACGGCCTCTACGAGAAGGTCACGCTGGAGGCGTTCCAGTCCGGCCTGTCGTGGCTGATCATCCTGCGCAAGCGGGAGTCGTTCCGGGCCGCGTTCGACGGCTTCCACATCGAGACCGTCGCCAAGTACGGCGAGGCTGACGTGACGCGCCTGCTCGCCGACCCGGGCATCGTGCGAAACAGGGCCAAGGTCGAGGCGGCCATCCAAAACGCCCGCGCCGCGCTCGACCTGCCGGATGGGCTCGCGTCGCTGCTGTGGTCGTACGCCCCGCCACCGCGAGCCCGCCGTCCGGAGTCGTTCGCCGAGGTGCCCGCGCTAACCCCCGAGTCCACCGCGATGGCGAAGGCGCTGAAGAAGAGCGGTTTCCGCTTCGTGGGCCCCACGACGGCCTACGCGCTGATGCAGGCGACCGGCATGGTCGACGACCACCTCGACGGGTGCCACGTCAAGCTGCCGTGATGGGATTGGCCCCATGGGGCACTGGGCGGTGGTCATCTCGGATGAGCGACACGAGGCGGAGCGGCTCTTCCACCACGACACGCTGGAGCTGACCGGCATCGGCCGCCCCCGCCCCGAGCCCGGCGACCACGTGCTTGTCGTGGCCGGACACGAGCGGCCAGCCGTCGTGGCGCTCGGCCTGGTGCGGCCGGTCGGCTCCGAGCGCGACCCCGACGACCCCCAACCCGGTGACGACGAGCCGCTCGTCGTGACGTACACCCGGAGGACCTTCGACGAGCCCCTGCCGGCGGAGCGGCTGGCGCTCGATCAGCCGGTCGCCCCGGTCGATCCAGAGACCTTCCAGGCGATCACCGGCAGCCTCCAGCCCGCCGCCGACCGCACCACCTGGATGGTGAGCCTCGACCTGCCGATCGAGGCGTCGTCCCCGGCCGAGGCGGTGCGGGTCTTCTGGACGTACGTGATGGAGCTCGGGCCCCGCGAGCTGCCCGCGTTCGTCTCACCGGCCGGCGACGAGCTGGCGATGCAGGCCTTCGTCCTCGGCGAGGAAGCCAACCTGGACCCCGAAGAGGAAGACGAAGACTGAGGGCTCAGGTTGGCCCTGGAGTTTCAAGAGGATTTCCCGGGTCCGCGTCGGCTGCGGGCCGCTGCTCCCGCCGGAGACCGCGGTGGCCGGCGGCTCGCCAGGGGCTCGCCGAGATCCCCGGCCCCCGCTGCCAGCTCCGCGCACCAAGCCCCACCCAGGCGCCGAGGGTAGGTCCAAGGGGGGTGGGAAAGATCGTCCGAGGCTTCGTCGTCCCGAGTGACCGCCATTCCACATCAGATCTCGAAGCCTTGGACTCGGACCGGTGACGGTGGGTTACAGCTGGGTGCGCCCGGCCAGCCCTTCGGGGCCGGCGTAGCCGGCTGGGGTGAGATTGCCCAGACGCGGACGGTGAGGCCGCGGGAGCAGCGTCATGGACCAATGCCACTCAGGCTTAGTTTGATCACGAGTTCGGGCCCATGGTCGACCACGGTTGGGGCAGGGACCCCGCAGCCCCCGGAGAATGCCAAGCTCAAGCCTTGATCAAGTCGACCAAAAGGGACATCGGGCTCGGACCGCACCCACCCACCCCCGGCCCGCCCACGACCCCGGCAAGCCCTCTAACGCGGCGTCACCGTCAACGGGTGGTGACTTCCGGATCTTGGAAAGTTTGGGTGCTATTTCAACCCCAACTCTCCAAGATCTGGAACGTGATGCCGCTCATCCCACCGTGACGGTCACTTAGGGCAACAGAGCCCGCGGCGGTGTTCCCTCAGCCGCTCCAACAGCAGACAATGTGGACAAAACGCCAGCCGACAGCGGATGGCTGAGGTCGCCACACCGCGCAGGTCAAGGCCTTGATCAAACTAGCGTGAGCGGCATTGGGTCTGGACCACGCGGTAGCCCAAGAAATGGATTAGCGCCCTTCGAAGAGGGGCTTCTCCTTGGCCACGAAGGCGGCGGTGGCGTTGCGGTGGTCGGCGGTGACGCCGCAGATCGCCTGGGCCTGTGCCTCGGCCGCCAGCGCCTCGGAGAGGGTGCCCGCGTCGCCGACGGAGAGCTGGCGCTTGATCGCGCCGTAGGCCACCGTCGGGCCCGCCGCCAGCCGGGCGGCCAGCTCCTGCGCGGCGGGCAGCACCGCTTCGTCGTCGTCGACGAGGCGGGTGAGCAGGCCCAGCCGCTGCGCGTCGGTCGCGGACAGTGGCTCGGCGAGCATGAGCAGCTCGATCGCCTTGGCGTGGCCGACGAGCCGGGGCAGCGACCAGGAGACGCCGGTGTCGCCGGCCAGGCCCACGTTGGCGAAGGCCATCAGGAACGTGGTCTTCGGCCCGCCGACCCGGAAGTCGGCCAGCAGCGCCAGCGAGGCGCCCGCGCCGGCGGCCGTGCCGCGCACGGCGGCGATGACCGGCTTGGGCATGCCGGCCAGGCGGGCGGCGATCGGGTTGTAGTGGGCGCGCACGGTGCCCAGCGGGTCGGTGGTGCCGGTATCCAGCGTCTCCACGTGCTCGCGGAGGTCTTGCCCCACGCAGAACGCCCGCCCCGCGCCGGCCAGCACCACCGCCCGAACCGACCGATCCTGCTCCAGCTCGCCCAGCGCGTCGCGGAGTGCCACCTTGAGCGCGACGTCGAGGGAGTTGAGCGAGTCGGGCCGGTTGAGGGTGACCGTGGCGACGGCGCCGTCACGCTCGACGAGAAGTGGTTCGGTCACTGAGCCTCCATTGGTCGCTCGCTCACCGCCGTCGGGCGCGGCCTCCGCACCGCCGCGCTCGCTCACGGTTGTGCGCCCTTCTTCTGGTCCAAGCAGAGATCCACGTACCGGTCGGCCGCCGGCCGCAGCCGGGCGGCGTGGCGGTCGAAGAAGGCCGCCGCGCTGGTGCCGGCCCATCGCTCGGGGAGCAGGGCCGGCGGCAGCTGCGGGTCCCGGAACAGAAAGGTACGCCAGGCGTGCACGAGCCGGAATCGCGCCGCGTACGCCTCCTCGTCGGTGCTGCGCGAGGTGACCTGCCCGAGCGCGTCGCGCTGCTCGGCGACGAAGCGCTCGTACGCCGCGCCGATCTCGGTGAGATCCCAGGCCCGGCGGACCACGCCCATCGCGCCCGGGCCGCCCATGGCATGGCTGGCGCTGAAGCGCTCGTGGCGGATCCCGGACTCGCTCAGCAGCCCGTCGACGTCTTCGCCGGGGCGGGGTGCCACCCACGTGCGCTCGTCCAGCGCGCCGTAACCGAGGAAGGAGAGGTTGTCGCCGAGTCGCTGCCGGTCGCGCCTTGACGCGGGCGGGTCGAGCACGATCAGATCGAAGCGTCCGTCCCAGCTGATCTTGCCGGTGCGGTAGATCCGCGAAGCAGCCTCATCCAGCCGGCGGGCCGCTTTGGGGGTGAGTAGGTAGCCAGGTCCGGCCGAAAGTCGTAGCGGATGAAGCCACCCTTGACGGACCATACGGGACACGGCAGTGCGCACCGCCGGTGGCGCGATCCCGAGCGGGGAAAGCAGCCTGACCAGGGCGGCGACGGGTGCCCGCCCGCCCCGGGGGCGGAGGTAGTCACCGTAGAGGTCAAATAGGGCCGACCGTGCCTGCATGACGGGACATTGTGACAGCCGCCTTCACGATAAGCTAGATGTTGTCACATCAATCCGGCTTCAGTTTGGGCTCAGCGGGTTTCATCAGGGAAAATCGTTGGTCGGCACCGCGGGCCGTGAGCGCGGTGACGCTGACGGAGTGGCTGTGGGGAGACCCACCGACCCAGGTGTAGAGGTCTGAGGGGAGACAAGATGGCGGCGATGAAGCCGCGGACGGGCGATGGTCCGCTGGAGGTCACCAAGGAGGGCCGGGGCATCGTGATGCGGGTTCCGCTGGAGGGTGGTGGCCGGCTCGTCGTCGAGATGACTCCCGACGAGGCGAACGCGCTCGGTGACGCGTTGAAGGCCGCCGCCGGATAGCTATTGATTGGATGGACCCGCCGGTGCGGCGTTACGGCCGTGCCGGCGGGTCTCTCTGTCGTAAACCTGGAGGACTCCCCTGTGATGGCCATCCGCGTCACGGCTGAGCCTGGCGCCGCGCGCGCCGTCGCCCTGCCCGTCCTCGCCACGACCGGCGGACCCGAGCTGCCACCGTTGGCGTACCACCTTCCCGAAGACGCCCGCGCCGGCGCGGCGGAGCTGCTGGCTGATCTCGATGGCGAGGCGGGCGCCACGCGGCTCCTCCGCCACCTCCTCCTGGCCCATGCCGGCAGTGGTGACGAGGCCGGCTGGCGGGCCGCCGGAGCGGCCGTGAGCAGGGCTTTCGCGGATGAGATGTCGATCACTGTCGCCATGCCCGCGGCCGCGCCGCCGGAGGCCGTCCGGGGGCTGGCCGAAGGGCTCCTGCTCGCGGCGTACAGGTTTTCGATGCGCGACGAGCCGGCCTCCGAGCGTGACGTGACGGTGGTGGTCGCCGACCCCTCGCGCTACGAGTCGGCCCTCTCCACGGCGGTCGCCACCGCGGACGCCACTCGGCTGGCCCGCGACCTGACCAACACCCCCTCGTCGCTGAAGAACCCGGCCTGGTTCGCCGGCCAGGTGGTCGCGGCCGTCGACGGGCGGCCCGGCCTGAGCGTGTCCGTGCGCGAGCCGGAGCAGCTCGCGGCCGAGGGCTTCGGCGGCGTCCTGGCGGTGGGTGCCGGCTCGGCCAGCCCGCCCCGCTTCGTCGAGCTCTCCTGGCGGCCGCCGGGTGCCGAGACGCACGTGGTGCTGGTCGGCAAGGGCATCACGTTCGACACGGGCGGCGTCTCGATCAAGCCGGTCGAAGCCATGAGGATCATGCGCAAGGACATGGGCGGTGCCGCGGCCGTCGTCGCGGCCACTCTCGGCGCCGCGGCCCTCGACCTGCCGGTACGGGTCACCGCGCTCGCCCCACTCGCGGAAAACCTGCTGAGCGGCTCGGCGTTTCGCCCGGGAGACGTGATACGCCACTACGGCGGGCTCACGAGCGAGAGCACCAACTCCGACGCCGAGGGCCGGCTCGTGCTGGCTGACGCGCTCGCGTACGCGGTGGAGCGGCTCTCGCCCGACCTGCTGATCGACTTCGCGACCCTGACCGGCGCCAACGCCGTGGCTCTCGGCAAGCGCACAGCGGCCCTGTACAGCGAGAGCGACGACCTCGCCGCCGCCCTCGTCGGGGCCGCCGCCGAGGCGGGCGAGCAGGCCTGGCGGATGCCGCTGGCGGCCGACTACGTCGAATACCTCGGCAGCGAGATCGCCGACCTCTACAGCTCGCCCGACCGGGGTGCCGGCTCGGTGACGGCGGCGCTGTTTCTGCGCGAGTTCGTGGGCGACCGGCGCGACAGCTGGGTGCACGTGGACATGTCCGCGCCGTCGTGGTCGGAGAGCGCCGACGGCGTGCTGCCGAAGGGCGCCACCGGCTGGGGCGTGCGGACCCTGCTGCGCTGGCTCGCCACGCTGCCCTCGCTCTCAGGAACGCTTGACCGCCGCGAGTAGCCCGTCGCCGGCCGGGAGCAGGGCGGGGATCCACTCCTCGCTCTCCCGCAGCGCCTTGACCACCTCGCGGATCGTCACGGTGTCGAGGTCGCGCGCCGCCGGGTCGGCGATCCGGCCGCCGGCCAGCGCGCCGTGCAGCGCGAGCACCCCGGCGGGGCGGAGCAGGCGGAGCGCGGCGTCGACACAAGCGCCGTAGTCGGCCGGGTCGGCATCCGCGAAGATCATGTCGTAGGCGCCGTCGGCCAGTCGGGGGAGCACGTCGAGCGCACGCCCGGTGATGATCCGGGTACGCGAAGGCGCGAAGCCCGCCTCCTGGAAGATGCGCCGCGCGATGCGCTGGTGCTCGTTTTCCAGATCGATCGTGGTCAGCACCCCGTCGGGGCGCATGCCCCGCAGCAGCCAGGCGCCGCTCACGCCCGTGCCGGTGCCGATCTCGACCACCGCGCGAGCGCCACCGGCCGCCGCGAGCAGGCGCAACGCCGCTCCCACGCCGGGCGCCACCGGCTCGAGCCCCACCTCGCGGGCGAGCGTGCGAGCGGTCTGCAGGACGATATCCTCGGCGACGAACCCCTCGGCGAACTGGAGCGCCTGAGCGGTCGGCTGACCGCCGAAGCGTGCGACCGTGGCGATGGTGGACCTCCTGCTGCGGGGTGCCGGTCGGAGTATCAGCCTACGGGCGCGGGTATCCGAACGGGAGCCGGTGCATCCACTGAATGCTTCTGGGCTATCCGTGCCATCCTGGATGAACCGAAGTACCGACTGGGAGGCTGCGAACGTGACCGACGGCTGGCACTGGCACCAGCCCGACGGCACCACGACGCCGGCGACTTCGTCGCCGCCGCCGAGGCCGCCGGTGACCCCTCAGGATGCCGGTTCACCCTGGTGGTCCGACGCATTGGGTGACCCGTGGCGGGACCCGCGGGCACCGGCCGCGGTGGTGCTGCCCACGCCGCCGAGCCCGGGCGCCGCGCCCGAGCCGGTCACCGACCCGGACGCCGCGCCGCGCCGCGGGATGAGGTCGGTGCTCTTCATCGCGGTGTTCTCCGCGCTGCTGGCGGGTGCGCTGGGCGGTTCCCTCGGATACGCGCTCGCGGTGCGCGGGGGCGTCGGCGGCGGCACGGTCCTCGGCGGCGACCCCGGTGAGGCGCCCCCGGTCGCGCAGCGCCCGCCGGACTCCCTCGCCGGCGTGGCAGAGCGCGTGGCGCCCAGCGTCGTGACGGTGCGGGCGGCCGTCAAGGGCGGGTCCAGCATCGGCTCCGGCTTCGTCGCCACCGCCGATGGGTATGTGATCACCAACGACCACGTTGTCGAGGGCGCGACCGGTGGGGCGACGGTGGTCTTCAACGACGGCTCGACCGTCACCGGCTCGATCGTGGGCCACGACGCCGAATCAGACATCGCGGTCATCAAGGTCTCGCGGCCCAACCTCGTGCCGGTGGAGTTCGGCGACTCGGACGGCATCGCGGTCGGCGACCCGGTGCTCGCGTTCGGTTCGCCGCTGGCGCTCGCCAACACCGTCACCGCCGGCATCGTGAGCGCGCTCGACCGCACCATCCAGTCCGGCGAGCCGGGTGGCCAGGTCCGCTACTACGCCGCCATCCAGACCGACGCCGCGGTCAACAAGGGCAACTCGGGCGGCCCGCTGGTCGACGGCGGCGGCCGGGTGATCGGCGTCAACTCGGTGATCAAGACCCTCACCCTGGACGAGGACCAGGCCGCCAACATCGGCCTTGCGTTCGCCATCCCGATCAACCAGGCGAAACGGGTGGCGCAGGACATCATCGACACGGGCAAGGCCCGCCGCACTGTGATTGGTGCCACAGTCGACAGCGGCGGCCGCAACCCCGGCGGCGGTGCCCGGCTCAGCGCCGTAGACGCGGGCGGTCCCGCGGCCGCCGCGGGCCTGCGGGCCGGCGACGTGGTCACCAAGCTCGACGGGCGGCCGGTGGCGGAGGGCACCGACCTGATCGCCCTGGTGCGCAAGTACGCCCCGGGCGCGGTCGTGACCGTCGAGTACCGCCGGGGCAATTCCAAGCAGACCGCGTCGGTGACGCTGGCGGCGGATGCGAAGTGAGCGGGCTCGCGAGCGAACCATTGGCTCAGGGATTGACCCGCCAGCGCTGGTCGCACCACCCGACGGCCCAGTAGGGTTTCCTCATCGCCTGCGGGTGGAGAGGGGTCCTGGCGTGTTCGAAAACCTCAACTGGTGGGAGATCGGCGCCCTCCTGCTGCTCGCGCTGCTCATCTTCGGCGACAAGCTGCCCAACGTGATCTCAGACGGCCTCCGCATGGTGCGCAATCTGCGCAACATGGCCCGAAACGCCACCGGCGACCTCAGCCGTGAGCTGGGCACCGACATCCAGCTCGAAGACCTGCACCCGAAGGCGTTCATCCGCAAGCACCTGCTGAGCGAGGAAGACGAAGAGGCGCTGCGCAAGCCGCTCCGGGGCATCTACGACACGGTCAAGTCCGACCTCGACGGGGTAAGGGACGAGATCAAGGACGTGGCGGCGGCGGCCGACATCCGCACGCCGGCAGCCGCGCCGGCTTCGACGCCCGCGACCCGCCAGCACAAGTTCGACGTCGACGCGACCTGAGCGGGGCGAGCCCGCGCGCTAGCGGGACGGGCGCAGGCCCAGCGGCTTGCCGACCAGCGACTCGCGGCGCACGGCCAAGCGGTCGGCCACCTGCCGCAGCGCGATTGAGGCCGGTGCCTCCGGCGCCTCCAGCACGATCGGACGGCCCGCGTCGCCCGCCTCCCGCACCCGGGTGTCGAGCGGCACCTGGCCCAGCAGCGGCACCTCGGCGCCCACCACGCGGGTGAGCGACTCGGCCACGGTGGCACCGCCACCCGCGCCGAAGATCTCCATCCGCTCGCCTGTGGGCAGCTCCAGCCAAGACATGTTTTCCACCACGCCGACGAGGCGCTGGTGGGTCTGCAGGGCTATCGCGCCGGCCCGCTCGGCCACCTCGGCGGCCGCGGTCTGCGGGGTGGTCACCACGAGGATCTCGGCGTTGGGCAGCAGCTGGGCCAGCGAGATCGCCACATCGCCGGTGCCCGGGGGCAGGTCGAGCAGCAGCACGTCGAGGTCGCCCCAGTACACGTCGGCGAGGAACTGCTGGAGCGCCCGGTGCAGCATCGGCCCGCGCCACACGACCGCGGCGTTGCCGGAGGTGAACATGCCGATCGAGATGACCTTCACACCATGTGCCTGGGGCGGCATGATCATGTCTTCCACGCGCGTCGGATTGCCGTCCGCGCCGAGCATGCGGGGCACCGAGTGCCCGTAGATGTCCGCGTCGACCACGCCGACCGAGAGGCCCCGGGCGGCGAGCGCGGCCGCCAGGTTGACCGTCACGCTGGACTTGCCGACGCCGCCCTTGCCGCTTGCCACCGCGTACACCCGGGTGCGCGCGCCGGGCTGGGCGAACGGGATCACCGGCTCGGGCGTGGCGCCACCGCGCAGCCGGGTCTGCAGCGCCTGCCGCTGCTCCGTGCTCATCACACCGAAGTCGATCTCGACGCCGGTCACGCCCGGCACCGCGCTCACCGCGGCGGTGATGTCGGTGCGGAGCTTGTCGCGCAGCGGGCACCCCGCGACCGTGAGCAGCAGCTCGACCTTCACCGCGCCGGCTTCGTCGACCGTGGCGGAGCGGACCATGCCGAGATCGGTGATCGGCCGGCGGATCTCCGGGTCGTCGACGGTGGCGAGAGCGGCCTGCACCGCTTCCTCGATTGTGCTTACCGGTGCGGACATGTACGCCATGCTACGTCGGGGCCACGGGCCGGTGCGGCGGCCATCGGAGCGGGGGCCGCGGTTGGATCGGCCTATGGGCGGAGGCGATGCCGGTACCTTCGGCGGCGCGGAATTTTACGCCAGTCGCCGGGCATGTGTGGCCTTTTTGAATATTGTCGGTTTCCGGCTGGACTCCGTACCCCAGAGGTGCGACGATCGTTTAAGACCGCCGCGCGCCTGGCCCCTTGGGGCGCGCGGCGCCACCCTTTCAGGGCTAGGGCCTAGTCGCTGTCGATCTCGTCGTAGGGCTCGGCCGGGACCTTCTTTTTCGCCTTCCGGGCGCGCTTCTGGGTCTCCGCGATCTCCTCGCTGAGCCGCTGCAGCTCGGAACGCACGAAGTCGCGGGTCGCCACCTCGCCGAGCGCGATCCGCAGCGCCGCGATCTCCCGCGCCAGGTACTCGGTGTCCGCCTTCTGCGCCTCCGCCCGCCGCCGGTCCTGCTCCAGGCCCAGGCGGTCACGGTCGGCCTGCCGGTTTTGCGCGAGCAGGATCAGCGGGGCCGCGTACGAGGCCTGCAACGAGAGCATCAGCGTCAGGAACGTGAACGTGTACGGGTCGAAGCGCAGGCTGTCCGGCGTCAGCGTGTTCCAGCCGATCCAGAGCAGGATCACCACGGTCATGTAGACCAGGAACTTCGCCGTGCCCATGTAGCGGGCGATGGCCTCCGACCACTGACCGAAGGCCTCCGGGTTGAAGCGCGGCAGGCGGACCCGGCGCGGCTCGCGAGGCTGGTCGAGCCGGCCAGGGCGGCGTGCGTCAGCCACTGACACCTCCCGAGGCGGTGTCCCGGTCGCGCCAGTCCGGCGGCAGGGAGTGGTCGAGGACGTCGTCGACGGTGACCGCGCCGACGAGCCGGTTGGCGCCGTCGACCACGGGCAGCGCGACGAGGTCGTACGTCGCCATCCGCCGGGTCACCTCCACCAGCGGCGTCTCCGGCCGGAGCGGGTCGATGCCGCTGTCGAGCACCCCGCCGAGGATCTCGGCGGGCGGCTCCCGGAGCAGCCGCTGGAAGTGCACGATGCCCAGGTATCGCCCGGTGGGCGTGGCCATCGGCGCGCGGGCGACGAAGACCTGCGCGGCCACCGCTGGCGGCAGCTGCGGCTCGCGGATGCGGGCCAGCGCCTCGGCCACCGAGGTGTCCGGTGTGAGGATCACCGGCTCGGAGGTCATCACGCTGCCGGCCGTCCCCTTCTGGTACTTCATCAGCTGGCGGACCGGATCGGCCTCTTCGGGCTCCATCAGCTCGAAGAGCACCTCCTGCTCCGCGCGGGGCAGCTCGGCGAGCAGGTCGGCCGCGTCGTCCGGGTCCATCTCCTCGAGTACGTCGGCCGCCCGCTCGCGGTCGAGCGCGGCGAGGATCTCCACCTGGTCGTGCTCGGGCAGCTCGCCGAGCACGTCGGCGAGGCGCTCGTCGTCGAGGGCGGCGGCCACCTCGTTGCGCCGCCCGTCGGTCATGTCCTGCAGCGCGTTGGCCAGGTCCGCCGGGCGCATGCCCTCCAGCAGTGCGAGCAGGTTGGCGGTGCCCTGGGTGTCGGGCACCCCGATCAGGCCGCGCGCCCGCGCCCAGTCGACCTCGCGCAGGTGGCCGCGGCGGGCCAGGCGGCCGGTGTGCTCGCGCACGGCGACGCGGACGAGCGACCACTCGCCGAGCCGGTTGGGCTCCATCGCCACGTCGACGACGACGCCCGGCACCTCGTCGGGCTCGATCGTGACCCGCCGGTCCAGCAGGTCTTCGAGTACCAGCAGCTCGTTGGGGCGCTTTTCGAAGCGGCGGAGGTTGAGCGTGCCCGTGCCGAGCACCACCGCGTCGGTGTCGATCGAGGTGATGCGGCCCATCGGCAGGAAGATCCGGCGGCGTAGCGGCATCTCGGCCACGAGCCCGACCACCTGGGGCGGGCGGTTGGTGGTGCGCAGCCGCACGACCGCGTCCCGGACCCGGCCGACCTGGTCGCTATTCGGGTCGAACACGGGGAGCCCGGCGAGCCGAGCGACGTACACCCTGGTCGCCGTGGTCACCAGCTCAGCGTAGTGCCCTAGGCTGCGGTGGCATGTCGACCTTGGACTACCAGATCGTTGACGTCTTCACAGACCGGGCGTTCGCCGGCAACCCTCTCGCGGTCGTGTTCGGCGCACAGGACCTCTCGACCGAGCAGCTCCTGGCAATCGCGCGCGAGTTCAACCTCTCGGAGACCGTCTTCATCCTGCCGCCTACCGACCCGGCGGCGGCCACCTACCGGGCACGGATCTTCACGCCGAGGGTGGAGCTGCCGTTCGCCGGCCACCCCAGCGTCGGCGCCGCGGTCGTACAGGCCGGTGGCCCGGGCCGGGTGATCCAGGAGTGCGGCGCGGGCCTGCTCCCGATCGAGGTGACCGCGGACGGCCGCGCCACACTCACCGGGGGTACCCCGTCGGTCGGCCCCGAGCTCGACCCCGCGCCCCTGCTCGCCACGGCGGGCCTGACGGCGGCCGACTTCACCGGTCCGGCGCCCCGGATAGCGGGGTGCGGCATCGACTTCCCGTACCTGTCCGTGCGACCCGACGCTGTCGCCCGGGCGGCGCTGGACCACGGCGTGGCGGCCCGGGAGGGCGTCGGCGTGGTGACGATCGTGGGTTGGGACGCGGCCACGAGCACCGCGCACGTGCGGATGTTCGGCCCCGGCGTCGGCGTGGCGGAGGACCCGGCCACCGGCTCGGCCGCGCTCGGCCTCGGCGTGTGGCTGGTGGCGAGCGGGCTGCTGCCCGGCGAGGGGCGGTCGCCGTACTCGGTGCGCCAGGGCGCCGAGATCCAGCGCCCGTCCACACTTGAATGCACCGTCACCGCGGCCGGCGGCGTGGCCGTGGGCGCGACCGTGACGGGTCAGGTGGTGCCGGTGGCGGAGGGACGGATCAACGTCCCTTAGCGCCACGCACCCGGTGCAGGCGGAAAGGGCGCTTGGCGGGCCGGGCGGCGGGCGACTCGCGGGGCGGCGCGGCCCCGGACGCGTCTCCCTGATCCTCCGGCTCGCCGGCCGGCGCCAGCCTGTTGACCGTGCACTCGGCGGCCCACCGCTCCGCGAGGGCGGTGGCCGAGCCGGGCGCGTTGAGCCGCTTGGTGGCGAGCTGCGGCACCACGGTGGTCCACTCCTCGCTGCGCGGGTCGACGCGGGTCACCTCGGCCGGCCAGGTCACGATCCGCCCGCCGTGGTCGCCGCGGAGGCTCACGCGTGCCTCGTCCGCGTACGCGAGGCCGGGCGCGGCCTGCTCTCCCGGCCCGCTCACGATGTACAGCGCGTCGTCGATCGGCAGGCACCACAGCGCGAGGGCCGGGCCGTCGTCGACCGACACCCACGCGACGGCCGCCTTCTTCAACGCCTCCGCCACCAATGGATCCGCCATGGAGGCATCATGCCTCAACCAACCGGCACCGGCGCCAGGTCGACGATGCGAACCAGCTCGGACAGCGCGCTCACGGTAGGGCCCGTCCAGCCGCGCTCGGCGTTGAAGACGAGGTGATGGGAGAGGTCCGGGGCGGCGAGCCGCACCGCGGTCATGCCGATCTCGGCGGCACCGGTCAGCTCGCGGCTGCCACCGTCGCCGACGTAGAGGCAGTCGCTGGGCGGCACGCCGAGCCGTACGCACGCGTCCAGGTAGATCGCGTGGTGCGGCTTGCAGATTCCGACCTCGACGGAGTACACGCGCGCGTCGAGCAGGCCGGCCACCGGCAGCGTCGGCAGAAACGCGGGCAGCTCGTGCGTGCAGTCGCTCACCACGGCGGTGGCCAGGCCACGCCGCCGCAGCGCGCGAAGCGTGGCCACCGCGTCCGAGCGCAGCGTCGTGTCGGCGCGCATCGCTGCCAGCCGGGCGGCCAGCGCGGCGCGGAGCGCGCGCGGTGAGGGCCGCACGCCGACCTGCTCGGCCAGCCAGCGCATCGTCTCCTCCGCCGAGCCGTACCCACCCCGGGCCCGGTCGTAGAACGAACGGTCGAGCACGGCGACGAGCGCGTCCGGGTCGCAGCCGAGCGCCCTGGCGACGGCCGTGTGCGCGGGCCCTCGCCGAACGGAAAGGGTCAAGGTGCCGAAAAAATCAAAAAGCACCGCACGGTACGCGGGCACGATAAGCCAGCCTCCTTCCGTGCTCCCAGGCACGGATCGGGCGAGCCTATATGGATCACGACGGAGGAACTGTCAGCCACTGTTTGTAGTCAGTTAACTGCAAGAAGTTACGTGTGAGGATAAACCACCGTGCATCACCGCCTTGATCCCCTCACGCTGGCGGCGATCGGGATCGCGGTGGTCTCGGTGTCGTCGTCGGCGCCCCTGATCGCGTACGCGGTCGCGCCCGCCCTGGCCATCGCCTTCTGGCGCAACTTCCTCGCGCTCGGCGTGCTCGGGCCGGCCGCGCTGGTACGCCGCCGCGCCGAGCTGCGGGCGCTGGTGACCGGGGACCGCCGGCGCGAGGCCCGGTACAGCGTCCTGGCCGGCCTCGCGCTCGCCGCGCACTTCGGCACCTGGATGCCGAGCGCCCAGCTCACCTCGGTGGCGACCGCGACCGCGCTGGTCGCCACCCAGCCGGTGTGGCAGGGCCTGCTCGCGCTCGCGCAGGGACGGCGACTGCGGCCGGTCATGTGGGTCGGGATCGGCATCGCGGTGCTCGGTGCCGTGATGGCGACCGGCGCCGACCTCAGCACCTCCGGCCGGGCCATCGCCGGCGACCTCTTGGCGCTGGCCGGCGCGGTAGCGGCCGCCCTGTACACCGGCCTCGGCGAGCGGGCCCGCGCGGCGCTCAGCACCACCACGTACACGCTGGTCTGCTACTCGGTCTGCGCCGCCGCGCTGCTGGCGGTCTGCCTCGTGGGCGGCGTGCGGCTCGGCGGGTACGGCCACACCACCTGGCTGGCGATCCTCGGCCTCGTGGTCGGCGCCCAGCTGCTCGGGCATTCGATGTTCAACTACGCGCTGCACAAGATCTCCGCGACCACCGTCAGCATGCTGATCCTGCTCGAGGTGCCGGGCTCGGCGCTGATCGCCTGGCTCTGGCTGGGCCAGGTGCCGCGCGCCGCGGCGTACCCCGGGCTGGCGCTGCTTGTCGCGGGTGTCGCCGTGGTCGTGCTGGGCAGCGCGCGGGGCCTCCGCCGCCCGCCACAACCGCTGGGGTGACATCTTCCACAGGTTGGTTCTCGGTGGTCGGCGGGCGAGGTTACCGTTGGGTAGTTATGCGCCTTACCGATCGCTAAGGAGCTCCGATGGTCGCAGCTGGACGCCCGCGCCGCTCCTGCCTGGCCGTCCCCGGATCGAGCCTCAAGATGCTCGACAAGGCCCGTGGCCTCCCCGCTGACCAGGTCTTCCTCGACCTCGAAGACGCGGTGGCCCCGCTGGCCAAGCCGGACGCCCGCAAGAACGTCGTGGCCGCGCTCAACGAGGGCGACTGGGGTGCCAAGACGCGGGTGGTGCGCGTCAACGACCTGACCACGCCGTGGACCTACCGCGACGTGGTCGAGGTGGTCGAGGGCGCCGGCGCCAACCTCGACTGCGTGATGCTGCCGAAGGTGCAGTCGGCGTCCCATGTGGAGTGGCTCGACCTCACGCTCACCCAGATCGAGAAGACGCTCGGCCTGGAGGTCGGGCGGATCGGCATCGAGGCCCAGATCGAAAACGCGGCGGGCCTGGTCGACGTGGACGCCATCGCGGCCGCGTCGCCGCGCGTCGAGACGATCATTTTCGGCCCGGCCGACTTCATGGCCAGCATCAACATGCGGTCGCTGGTGGTCGGCGCGTTGATCCCGGACTACCCCGGCGACCCGTACCACTACATCCTGATGCGCATCCTGATGGCCGCCCGGATGCACGACAAGCAGGCCATCGACGGGCCGTTCCTGCAGATCCGCGACGTCGACGGCTTTCGCGAGGTGGCCAAGCGCTCGGCGGCGCTCGGCTTCGACGGCAAGTGGGTGCTCCACCCGGGCCAGATCGACGCGGCCAACGAGGTGTACTCGCCGGCCCAGGACGACTACGACCACGCCGAGCTCATCCTCGACGCGTACGAGTACTACACCTCCGAGGCGGGTGGGCGCCTTGGCGCGGTGATGCTCGGCGACGAGATGATCGACGAGGCGTCGCGCAAGATGGCGCTCGTCGTCGCCGCCAAGGGGCGGGCCGCCGGCATGCGCCGCACCAGCACCTTCACGCCACCGGAGGGCTGAGCGGCCGCGCTAGTACGTGGAGTACGAGCTGTTGTCGCTGTTGATCGCGACGATGATGATCACGACGTAGAACGCGATGACGAGCACAAGCAGGGCGGTAAGGATCCAGCCGACGATGATGCCGGCCAGCGCCAGGCCGTCGCCGCCCTCGCCCCGCTCGCGGATCTGCCGGCGCGCGACGTGGCCGAGGATCGCGCCCACGGGTGCGCTGATGCAGGTGGCGAGGCCGGCGAGCGAGCAGACGAGCGCCGCGATCGCCAGCCCGTTGGTGGGCGGCGACGGCGGGTAGGGCGGGTACCCCGGATACATCGGCGCCGCGTAGCCCTGCGGGATCGGCTGGCCGCTCACCGGATAGCCCGGGTCCTGCTGCTGGCCGGCCTGCGGCGGCCAGGAGGGGTCGCTCCAGTTGCCGGGCGGCGGGTAGGTCATGACGATCTCCGTGGTAAGGGGGTGGCCGTCAGGGTAGCGGTCGCGGGCCACCGGTTGGGGTACCCCGTCGTTGCCCACGCCGGGCGGACCGGGCAGGATCGCGGGCATGGACGACGACGCGACCACTCCCGCGCCCGACTACGGCTCGCTCCGCCTCGACGGCCGGGTGGCGCTGGTCACCGGTGCCGGCAGCTCCGACGGCATCGGCTACGCGACCGCCCGCCGGCTCGTCGATCTCGGCGCGCGGGTGGCGATCGTGTCCACCACGCGCCGCATCCACGAGCGCGCGTCGGAGCTGGGCGCCATCGGGTTCGTCGCCGATCTGACCGACGAGTCCGAGGTGGGCGCGCTGGCCGACGCCATCGCCGAGCAGCTGGGCGACGTCGAGGTGCTGGTCAACAACGCGGGCCTGGCGAGCCGCACAAGCCCGGAGGTGCTGCGGCCGGTCGCGCAGCTCACGTTCGACGAGTGGCGGGCGGAGATCGACCGCAACCTGACCACGGCGTTCCTGTGCAGCCGGGCGTTCATCGGCGGCATGGCCGAGCGTGGCTGGGGGCGCATCGTCAACCTCGCCGCCACCGCCGGCCCGATCAACGCGCTGCCCACCGAAGCGGCGTACGCGGCGGCGAAGGCGGGCGTCGTCGGGCTCACCCGCGCGCTGGCCATGGAGATGGTCGCCGACGGCGTCACGGTCAACGCCGTCGCACCGGGCACGATCTACACCGCGGCGTCCACTGTGGCCGAGCTCAAGCAGGGCCTGGGTACACCGATCGGGCGGCCGGGCACGCCGGACGAGGTGGCCGCCGCGATCACGTTCCTCTGCTCGCCGGCCGCGTCGTACATCACCGGGCAGATGCTCGTGGTCGACGGGGGCAACAGCGTGCGCGAGGCGCAGTTCCGGTAGGCCGGGTGCCGCGCCTCACGCGTGCTCAGTAGGAGCTGTCGCCACCGCTGGCGATGGCCGCGATCACGCCGATGCAGCAGAAGACCAGCGTCAGACCGGTGAAGATGTAGCTGAGCACGAGGCCGGCGGTGGCCAGGCCGCCGCCCTGCTCGCCACGCTCCTTGATCTGCTTCTTGGCGATGTGGCCGAGCACGATGCCGACCGGTGCGAAGACGAACGCGAACACGAGCGACAGGATCGCCATGACGTTCGTGCTGCTCGACTGGGGCTGGTATCCGCCAGCGGCGTACTGGGGAGTGCCGTAGCCCTGCGCGCCGTACTGCGGCGTGCTGTACTGCCCGCCGTACGGCTGGCTTCCGTACTCCTGCCCGGAGTACGGCTGTCCGGTGTATGGCTGGCCGCTGTACGGCGAGGCGGGCGAACCGGGCTGGCCCCCGTAGGACGGCCCCGGCGACCCAGGCTGGCTGCCGTACGGCGCGGCCGGCGACCCGGGCTGCGGCGCGCCGTACGGGTCCGAGTACGGCTGCTGCGGCTGGTTGGGGTCGTAAGGCTGCTGCGGCTGGTACGGGTCGGTCATTTCTGTTGCCTCCTTGTCCCCCGGCACGCTACTAGGCCCGGTGAACCTTTTCACACACGTCCCGCGCGACCGACCATGGGAGCATACTGAGCAAGCGTTTAGTTACTAGCGGGTAATCCGGAGGCAACCATGGCGCGCCTCGCCCAGACGCCCGGGCTGACCGACGTCCAGCGCTCGATCCTGGAGACCGTGCGAGAGTTCGCCGACAAGGAGATCATCCCGCACGCGCAGCGGCTGGAGCACGCCGACGAGTACCCGGCGGACATCGTCGACGGCATGCGGGAGATGGGACTCTTCGGGCTCACGATCGCCGAGGAGCACGGCGGGCTTGGCGAGTCGCTGCTCACGTACGCCCTCGTGGTCGAGGAGCTGTCCCGCGGCTGGATGTCGATCTCCGGGATCGTCAACACGCACTTCATCGTGGCCTACCTGGTATCCCAGCACGGCACGCCCGAGCAGAAGGCAAGCCTGCTGCCGCGGATGGCGACCGGCGAGGTGCGCGGCGCCTTCTCGATGTCGGAGCCCGGGTGCGGCTCGGACGTGGCGGCCATCCGCTCCAAGGCGGTCCGCGACGGCGCCGACTTCGTCCTCAATGGACAGAAGATGTGGCTGACCAACGGCGCGTACTCCTCGGTGGTCGCCACGCTCGTCAAGACCGACACCGGCGCGGATTCGGTGTACGGCAACATGACCACCTTCCTGCTGGAGAAGGAGCCGGGCTTCGGCGAGACCGCGCCCGGGCTCACCATCCCCGGGAAGATCGAGAAGATGGGTTACAAGGGCGTCGAGACCACCGAGATGATCCTCGACGGCGTGCGCGTACCACCGTCCACTGTGCTCGGTGGCGAGGCCGGTGTCGGCCGCGGCTTCTACCAGATGATGGACGGCATCGAGGTGGGCCGGGTCAACGTGGCGGCACGCGCCTGCGGCATCTCCGTCCGCGCCTTCGAGCTGGCGGTGGCGTACGCCCAGCAGCGGCAGACCTTCGGCACGCCGCTGAGCGGCCACCAGGCGATCGCGTTCAAGCTCGCCGAGATGGGCACGAAGATCGAGGCGGCACACGCCCTGATGGTCAACGCCGCCCGCCTCAAGGACTCCGGCGCCCGCAACGACGTCGAGGCCGGGATGGCCAAGCTGCTCGCGTCGGAGTACTGCGCCGAGGTGGTGCAGGAGGCGTTTCGCATCCACGGCGGCTACGGGTACTCCAAGGAGTACGAGATCGAGCGTCTCATGCGCGAGGCGCCGTTCCTCCTGATCGGCGAGGGCACGTCGGAGATCCAGAAGACGATCATCTCCCGCGGCCTCCTCAAGGAGTACCGCGCCTAGTAAGGGCGGACCATTTGTTCGATGTAGTCGTGGAGCGCGGCCATCGACTCTGGACTGTGCCAGTACCTGCCGACCGGAAATCCGATGTACAGGAACGACGCGTGTATGGTCTGCCCCGCGAGCGACCCAAGCACCGAGGGATCCGCGACGTACATGCAGTATCCGGTGGAGGCAGACCGTGGGGGCTCCCCGTGCGATACGTCGAAGCCGTGTACGACGCGGAGGAACTTGTACCGGACACCTCCGTCGGGTCGCACCTCGCGGTATCTCTGGACGCGGGCCGCGGCCGCCTCGCGTGTCCCGTCCCTGGTGAGCAGCCGGGCACCAAGAGGACCGCGCCCGCGAACGGACACCTGTCGAATATCGCGCGAATCTCGGAGCGCTCTACGGACGTCCCGATCCCAGAGCAGACCCTCGCCGACGTTGATCCGGTTGGACTTTGTGCGGCGGATGAAGGTGATCGCCTGGCGCGCCCCCAGGCCGTCCGGGATGGTCGTCAACGGTGATCGCATCCGCAACGCGATCCGGTCGGTGTATTCGTCTGAGTCGAAGGTCGCCCAGGCGGTGAGGAGAGCGTCGCGGACCGTGCCGCGCTCGTCTTCGACATAGCGCTCCAGCAGGGAGATGCCGGCCGGATCGCCGATCTCCGTTACCGTCCGGATGATCGCGGCGACCTCCCGCACGGTACTGCCGGGCTCGTCCACGAGCAGGTCGAGGACGAACGATCCGGCCGCCGCCAAGGCCCGCGCCGTCGTGACGTTGGTGGGCGGCAGGAGCTCCGCCGCCGCGGCCCGCACCCGGCTCCGCAGGGCCGGCGACAGCTCGGGAGCGGTCTCCAGGCAGGACACCGCGAGCAGGTGGAGAGCCCCTGATGAAGATCCGGCGGTGGCGCCCGAGAACGTCGGGCACGCGAAACGTCGGCCCGCCGAGAGCCCCACCTTCCCCGTCCGCGCCGGACATCGTCAGGCTCAGGTAGGCGACGGACAGGGGGTATCGGCGGCTCGCCTCGGTCAGCGTGGCGCCGAAGAACTCGATCTGGTCGAGCCGGTTTGCCACGAGCTGGCGGTAGTCGCGCTCGAAGTCGCCCTCGGCCCGGCGCGCGGGCAGCCGGTCGAGCGCCTCGCGCACCATGTCGATCACCTGGGTGTCGCGGCGCAGCAGCTCGGCGAGCCCGGCGATGCCGGTCTGGGGTAGGGCGATTCCAAATTGGACGATGTACGAACAGGCCTCGCGCAACAGCAGGCCGTACAGCCGGCCGGCGTCGTCGGACAGGCCCAGGCGCTGCCGGATCTCCGCTTGGGACAGCCGCACGTATCGGTCGAGCCGGCCCGGGTCGAGGTCGACGGAGAAGAGGTCGGCCTCGGTGAGCGCCACGCGCTCCAGCGTGTCGGCGACCCCCAGCACGACGGCCAGGCGCTCGTTGTCCGCGATCCCGCGGTATTCGTTGGCGATCAAGGGCTGGAGCCTCGCGGCCACAACTTCGGCGCTCTCCGCGACGAGCCTGTCGAACCTCCGGCCCTCCAGGTAGCCGGCGATGCGTGCCTTGGCGAGGTCGACCGAGCTGCCGACCACATCCGCCACGATCTTGTTGCTGCCCAACCAGATCCCGAGCGCGCCTTTGACCACGGCGGTGCCGAGCGAGATGGAGACGGCCTCCAGCGTCATGGCTTCATTTCTTCTCGTCGCAGGCGATCCCGTTGCCGTCCTTGTCGAGCTTGGTGGAGTAACCGGGATCGCCGGGGTAGAGCGGCGCGGCGCCGGCCCGGCGGGCCTTGTTGCAGTTTTGGTAGTACACCGTCGAGCTTGTGGCCGGCTTGGGTGAGGAACTGACCGCTCCCGCGGGTGGATTCGTCGTGACCACCTTTCGCGGGGACGAGTCGTCGGCCTCCGGCGCGGATCGTGTCGCCAGCGGCGACGCGTGCTCGACCGGCGCGCCGCGGCCCGTCGTCGGTGGTGGCTGGAGCGCGGGCTCGGGCGCCCGCGGCGCGGGAACCTGCGGTGCCTGCGCGATCGGCGCCGGGTTGGCGAGCACGACGCCGAAGATCGCGGTGCCGGCCGCGACCGCCACGATCACCGCAACCACCAAGAGCACGAGGCGCCGCCGGTTGGCTATCCGCGGCGTGCGGCCGCTCCGGGCCGACGCGGGTGCCTGCTCAGGTATCGGCCGGCCCTTGCGGAGCGGGCGATAGTGCGCGGACGCCTGGTTTCCCCGCCCGTAGACCACCGCGCGTCGCTGCTGCGACGGCTCGTCGGCGGGCGGGATCGTCACCCGAAGAGTCTTACATGTACCTACGGCACAGATGGGGGCCGATACACCACTCTGATGTCAGAAACCCGATCGATACCAAAGCTTAAAGATCCAAGACCGCGACCAGGCGATCAAGCTCTTGCCGCGTGCCGATGTCGGCTCTGTGCTGAGGGTTGTCGACATAGTGGCGGATCGCGCCGGCGAGGAAAGCAGCATCGACGGCGAGCCAGCGGTGCAGGATGCGCACCACGAAAGCGCCGTACTCCGGTGGCTGCCGGCGGACCAGGATCGAGATCTGGCGCGGCTTTTCCACCGGTGCCGGTGGCCCGCTCGCGAGCACCGACTCCCAGCGCACGAGCCGGGTGCGCACGGTGCGCACCAGCAGCCCGCCCGGCCGCAGCTCCACGCGCGGCCCGCGGAAGAGCGTCCAACCCGCCACCGTGAAGATCACCACCACGGTCGCGAACGTCTGCGCCCAGCCGGCCGCCGAAATGCTCACCTCGCCGTCGGGCGCGCGCTCCGTCGCCAACCCGTTGCCGGCCAGAAACATCAGCATGATGACGAACGGCCCCACCATCCACGGCGACGTCGGCGTCACGAACGCCGGCCGGCCGTGATCCACGGCGACAAGCAACGTCCGCGGCGCCGGTCGCGGCCGCGGACACAGGCGGGCAAAGGCCAGCAAGGGCACTGCCAGAGCCGTCACCGCGCCGGCCGCGTAGACCGCGAACGCCGGCATGAAGCTCAACCGCCACGACATCGGCTCGATGCCGAACTCGACGATCACCCGCAGCGCGAACGCGCCGATGCCCAGTAGCAACGCCGTGGCCTGGACGTTGCTCACGCTGGTGGTCAGGTCCTCCCGGACGTGTCGGGTCACGTGAGCTCCGGACCGGGGGAGGGGGTCGCCGGGACGGTCATGCTTGGCAGGGTATGAAAACCTTTCGTCCGGCGCGAGTCCGGTTTTGTGCGACGCCGTACGACTCACGCGGCTCCGAGGCGGGTGAGATTGCCTACCGCGCGCTCGACCGCGAGGCAGCGGTCTTCGACGTAGTCGATGCCGGCCTCCGTGGCGATCCGCCGCGCTTCGGGCGACACGATGTCGAGCTGCAGCCAGACGGCGGGCGCACCGATGGCGACGGCCTCGCGGACCACCTCGACCGCGTCGGCGGCAGGGCGGAAGACATCGACCAGATCGACCTTCTCCGGGATGTCGGCCAGCGACCGGTACACCTTCTCGCCGAACAGCTCGTCCGCGTACGGGTTGACCGGGATGATCCGCCAGCCGTGGCGCTGTATCTGCAGCGGCACGGTGTGTGATGGCTTTTCGGGGTCGCGGGACGCCCCGACCACCGCGATGACCGCGGATTCGGCCAGGATCTGCTGAGGGGTGCGCACGGTCCGACGATAGCTCGGCCTCGATCACGCGTTCGGGGCGCGACCGCGCCCGCCAGCGCCGCCTGGTACGGCTGGATCGATGCCTCATATCGCGGCGAGAAGCTCGTCCGGCGGAGGCACGCTCCGAAGTAGAACACCTTCCAGCTACATCAGGGTCAGCTGCTCCGGCTCGGGTGGGGGCGGTGGCGACTCGGCCTGGCGGGCCTCGCCCGTCTCGGCGCGGTCGAGCCCGTGTCGCCGGGCCGCCATGCGCACGCGCGCGGTCACCTCCCGCTGGTACTCCTTCGGCAGGTAGGAACCCCGCCCGTAGAGCCGGCGGTAGTGCGGGGCGAGCGCCGGAAACTCGCGGGTCAGCCACGACGCGTACCACTCGCGGGCCCCGGGCCGCAGGTGCAGCGGGATCGGCGTGATGCTGGCCGCACCGGAGGCCGCGATAGCCGCGACCGTCGCCTCGATGGAGTCGTCGGTGTCGGTGAGGCCGGGCAGGATCGGCGCCATCAGCACGCTTACCCGGAAGCCGGCGTCGGTCAGCGTGCGCACCGCGTCGAGCCGCCGCCGCGGGCTGGGCGTGCCCGACTCGACCGACCGCCACATCCGCTCGTCGACGAACCCCACCGACATCGCGACGCCTACCCGCGTCACCTCGGCGGCCTGCCGGAGCAGGGGCAGGTCGCGCAGGATCAGCGTGCCCTTGGTGAGGATCGAGAACGGGTTGGCGAAGTCGCGCAGCGCCGACAGGATCTTCGGCATCAGCTTGTATCGCCCCTCGGCCCGCTGGTAGGGGTCGACGTTGGTGCCCATCGCGATGTGCTCGCCCCGCCACTTCGGCGCGGCGAGCTCGCGCCGCGCGAGCTCGCCCGCGTTGACCTTCACGACGACCTTGGTGTCGAAGTCGCGGCCCGCGTCGAGATCGAGGTATGTGTGCGTGCCGCGGGCGAAGCAGTAGCTGCACGCGTGGCCGCAGCCGCGATACGGGTTGATCGTCCAGGTGAAGGACATGCGGGACGACGCGGGCACCCTGTTGATGATGCTTTTGGCGCGCACCTCGTAGAACGTCATGCCGGCGAAGCCCGGCGTGTCGAACGTGCGCGCCACCGCGCCGGGCAGCGCCAGCGGCAGGGGTGGAGCCGCTGGCGCTGGCCCGTCAGGGACCTCTCCGTCGGGGGGAGCCGACAGGTTGTCCCAGCGCATGCAGCCTATTCGAACATGCGTACGAGCCGAGCGCAAGCAATTACCGACTTGGCGCGCCGGTGCTGTCGCGGCGGACCAGCTCGGCCCCGACCTGCTCGATCCGGGGTGCCGTGCGGTCGGCCGGCTCGTCCAAGGCGAGCGTCATCGCCCGCGCGCCCATGTCGACCAGCGGCAGCCGCACGGTGGTCAACGCCGGTGTCACATCGCGGGCGATCGGCATGTCGTCGAAGCCGATGACGCTCACCCGATCGGGCACCGCGATGCCGCGCGAGCGGAGCAGCGACAGGGCGCCGATGGCCATCGAGTCGTTGAGCGCGGCCAGCGCGGTGAGGTCGGGCTCGGCGTCCAGGAGTGCGGCGGCCGCGTCGGCGCCGCTCGGGCGGTCGAAGTCGGCGTACGCCACGCGGGCCGCGGGCAGCTTGTGCCCGTGCTCGCGGGCGGCGCGGCGGAAGCCGGCGAGGCGGTCGGTCGTGGTGGTGAGCTGCTTGGGCCCGGCGATCACGCCGATCCGCTCGTGGCCGAGCTCGTAGAGGTGGCTGGCGAGCAGGTAGCCACCCATCTCATTGTCGGGCACCACGGCGTCGCCGGCATGCTCGTGGCGGCCGATCACGGCCACCCGGCCACCCGTGCTCTCGTACACCCGGAGCTTGCCGTCGAGCGCCTTCGTGAAGTCTTCGTCGTGGTAGCCGGAACCGGCCAGCACGATCGCGGCGACCTGGTGGGCGCGGAGCAGCTCGACGTACTCAAGCTCCTTGACCGGATCGCGGTAGCTGTTGCAGATGATGACGAGCCGGCCGTGCGCGGTGGCGACCCGCTGGAGGCCGCGGGTGATCTCCGCGAAGTACGGGTCGGAGACGTCGTGCACGATCACGCCGATCGCGGTGCGGTGCGAGCGGGCCAGCAGCTGGGCGTGCGCGTTCGGCACGTACTGCAGCTCCTCGACGGCGGCCAGCACCCGCTCGCGGAGCGCGTCGGTGACCGGCTTTGAGCTGCCGTTGATGATCCGTGACGCGGTGGCCGGCGATACGCCCGCACGCCGCGCCACATCGGCAAGCGTCGCCATCTGAGACCTCCGACCCACGCACACCGGCGCCAGCCCACGGCACCCAGGTTCATTTGCCGACTGAGAATACCGTGGACCTGCCCAGATATAGGAAAGGCCTTGCAGCGCAACAGCGACCGCCAGTACGGTGATCGAGGAAAGCGCTTACCTCAGAACGATTGGACCTCGCATGGCCCGCAGGACGATCGGCATCGCGCTCAACGGCGTGACCGGCCGGATGGGATATCGGCAGCACCTGGTGCGGTCGCTGCTGGCGATCCGCGAGCAGGGCGGCCTGCCGCTGCGCGATGGCACCCGGCTGTGGCCGGAGCCGGTGCTCGTGGGCCGGAGCGAGACCAAGCTCCGGGAGATCGCCGAACGGCACGGGCTGACCGACTGGACCACCGACCTGACGGCCGCGCTGGCCCGCCCCGACGTCGAGATCTACTTCGACTCCCAGGTGACCGCCCAGCGGGAGAAGGCGCTGCGCGCCGCGATCGACGCGGGCAAGCACATCTACACCGAAAAGCCGATCGCCGAAGACCTGACCACCGCCGTCGACCTGGCCCGCCTCGCCGACGCCGCGGGCATCAAGCACGGCGTCGTGCAGGACAAGCTCTTCCTGCCCGGCCTGCGCAAGCTGGCCCGCCTCGTCGAAGGCGGCTTCTTCGGCCGCATCCTCTCGGTGCGCGGCGAGTTCGGCTACTGGGTCTTCGAGGGCGACTGGCAGGCCGCCCAGCGACCCTCGTGGAACTATCGGGCGGCGGACGGCGGCGGGATCACGGTCGACATGTTCCCGCACTGGCACTACGTGCTCGAGCAGATCTTCGGCCGGGTCACCGCGGTCACCGCGCACGTCACCACGCACATCGACCGCCGGTGGGACGAGACCGGCGAGGGATACGAGGCGACCGCCGACGACGCGGCCTACGGGATCTTCGAGATCGAGGGCGGCGTCGTCGCGCAGATCAACTCCTCGTGGGCCGTGCGGGTCTACCGCGACGAGCTCGTGGAGTTCCAGGTCGACGGCACCGAGGGGAGCGCGGTCGCGGGCCTGCGCAACTGCCGCGTCCAGCACCGCGCCACCACGCCCAAACCGGTGTGGAACCCTGATTTGCCCGCCACCGAGGACTTCCGCGCCCAGTGGCAGGTCGTGCCGGACAACGAAGAGTTCGACAACGGCTTCAAGGCGCAGTGGGAGCTCTTCCTGCGACACGTGGTCGACGACGCGCCGTACACCTGGGATCTTTGGGCCGGCGCCCGCGGTGTCCAGTTGGCCGAGCTTGGCCTGCGCTCCGCCCGCGAAGGCCGTCGCATCGAAATCCCAGAGTTGTGAGTCGTTTTTCGTTCAACCAGGCGACGGCCAACCGGTGGCCGATCCCCGATCTCGTCGCCGGCTGCGTCAAGGCCGGCGTCACGCGCGTGGGGCTGTGGCGCGAGCAGGTCGCCGACTTCGGCCTGGAGAAGACCGCGGCCCTCGTGAAAGACGCCGGGCTCGAGGTCACCTCCCTGTGCCGCGGGGGTTTCTTCCAAACCCCCACTTGGTACGAGGAAAACAGTCGAGCCGTCGCGGAGGCGCAAACACTGGGGGCGCCCGTGCTCGTGCTCGTGTCGGGCGGGCTGCCGCCCGGTGGCCGTGACATCGACGCGGCCCGCCGCCACGTCGGCGACGCGATCGGCCGCCTGGTGCCGGCCGCCTTGGAGGCTGGTGTCCAGCTCGCGATCGAGCCGCTGCACCCGATGTTCGCCTCGGACCGGTGTGTGGTGTCCACCCTCGGCCAGGCGCTCGACCTCGCCGCGCCCTACCCGGCCGAGGCGGTCGGCGTGGTCGTCGACACGTACCACGTGTGGTGGGACGACACGGTGTGGGCGCAGATCGGGCGGGCCGGGCGGGAGGGGCGGATCGCCTGCTTCCAGGCCGCCGACTGGATCACCCCGCTGCCCGAGGGCGTGCTGCTGGGGCGGGGGCTGCCGGGAGAGGGCTGCATCGAGCTGCGGCGCTTTCGCGAGGCGGTCGACGCCGCCGGCTACACCGGACCGGTCGAGGTCGAGGTCTTCCACGCCGACCTGTGGGCCCGCCCGGGCCCCGAGATCCTGGCGGACACGATCGCCGCGTACAACGAGCACGTCACATAGCGAGGGCGCCCCTCGACGGTGAGGAGCGCCCTCCGCGGCAGGTATATGTCAGTGGTTGTGGGCGGCGAGCTTCTTGCGGACGTCTTCCATGTCGAGCGCCTGCACCTGCTCGATCAGCGACTCGAGCGCCGACTCGGGAAGGGCGCCGGGCTGCGCGAACACGATCACGCCGTCGCGGATCGCCATGATGGTGGGGATCGACCGGATGTCGAACTTGGCGGCCAGCTCCTGCTGCGCCTCGGTGTCGACCTTGCCGAACACGATGTCCTGGTGCTTTTCCGACGAGCGCTGGTAGACCGGCGCAAACCGAACACACGGGCCACACCAGCTGGCCCAGAAGTCCACCAGTACGGTGCCGTCCTGGCTGGTCACCTCGTCGAAGTTCGCCGTGGTCAGCTCAACGGTCGCCATTTGATCTCTCCGATCGCGGGGATTCACCTACGGGTACTGAAACCTAACGAGGCTGGTCAGCATTCCCGACGAACCGGACACCCGGCGTGGCGTGGCGGGCCTCACCAGCGGACTTACCGCATGCCTACGGCGAGCGTCGAAACAGTGACCAACGGCGATGACCGACCGATCACCTACGGTGATGGGAGCGATTCCACGAGTTTACCTGCCTGTAACAGTAAAAACCTCGAACATGCTGGCCGTTGTACGCCTTGAAGATCGGTAACGGTAGGTCACAAGTCGCTCGACTCTTACGGACTGTAACGTAACAAAAGAGTAACTGTGACCTCCGTCTCGCCCTGAAACCTTTCTCCAGTGCGAGTTGCACGGCAAAATCAACTACACAAGCGTGGGCGGCGGGTGCCGGGGAGGGCCCCGCCGCTCATTGCGTCCGGGGTAAGTTTTCCCGTCTTCTACCCTCGGCCTCCGGCTTAACCATCGATAAGGCATCCTTGCTCTACCCGATAGGCGTGAGGGAGGGCGTGGATGCGGTTCGGCCGGTACTACGAGGAGTTCGAGGTCGGCGCGGTCTACCGCCACTGGCCGGGCAAGACCGTCACGGAGTACGACGACCACCTGTTCTGCCTGATCACGATGAACCACCACCCGCTGCACCTGGACGCCCACTACGCCGAGACGTCCACCCACTTCAAGCGCAACGTGGTGGTCGGCAACTACATCTACTCCCTGCTCCTCGGCATGTCGGTGGCCGACGTGAGCGGGAAGGCCATCGCCAACCTTGAGGTCGAGTCGCTGCGCCACGTCGCGCCCACCTTCCACGGCGACACGATCTACGGCGAGACCACCGTGCTCGACAAGCGCGAGTCGACGTCGAAGTCCGACCGGGGAGTGGTCTCGGTGGAGACGAAGGGCTACAAGCAGGACGGCACGCTCGTGTGCGTGTTCCGGCGGCGGGTCATGGTGCCGAAGAAGGAGTACACCGCCGCCGCGGTGCTCGCCGGCGCCGATCCGGAGCGGCCCAGCTTCCCCGAACCGAAGGGCTGAACCCGACACGCAGGGTCACGCGGCAACCCGCGCATTGCCGCAAAACTGGGCATATGCTGACCTCGGGAGGTCGCTATGCCGAGCCAATCCGCTTCCGGAGACCCGACACCCACGGCCGCGGGAGCGCGCGGCCTCCGCGGTGAGTCGTCGCTGAGCCCAATGGCCCGCTCGCAAGCTCGCGCGCGTGCCGGCGGCCAGGTCGCCGCGATGGCGTTTCCGCCGGGAGAGTGGGAGCTGCTCACCCACCTGCCCGCGCGGGTGATCGTGGCAGCCACATCCGCCGAGCCGGACGGCCCGCGCCGCACGGTCGCCGAAGGCCTCGCCGGCCTCGACGCGATCGCCGCCGGGCGGGCGTTCGACAGCGATCTCGTCCGGGCCGTGGTGTCCGCCATCTACGCCGAGGCCGACGACGACCGGCCCACCGCCGAAGAGTTCACCGACCGGGCCGCGGGCCTCGCCGAGGTGCTGGAGGCATGCCGGCGGGCGACGGATGTGCTCGCCGCGCGGGCCGACCCGGCCGACTCGGCGGCATACCGGCAGTGGGTGCAGTCCGTGGCCGCCCGGGTCTGCGGCGCGGCCCGCTCCGGTGGGGTGCTGGGGCTCGGCGGCGAGCAGGTGAGCGCCGCGGAGCGGCGGTTCCTCGATGACCTCGCGGTGGCGCTGGCCCTCGCCTGAGCACCGCCGCGTGGCAGGGCACCCGCAGCCCGTACCCTCTGATGACCGTGAGTGGAGATGAGCTGGAGGTCGGGGTCGGACCGTGGCCCGGTGACTGGCCGGCCGATCCCCGTCTCGACCCGGAGCTGCTCGCGCACGGTGACCGGCGCAACGTCGTCGACCGCTACCGGTACTGGCGGCGCGAGGCGGTCGTGGCCGACCTTGACCAGCGGCGGCACGACTTCCACGTGGCGATCGAAAACTGGCAGCACGACCTGAACATCGGCACTGTGGTGCGCAACGCGAACGCGTTCCTCGCGGCGGAGGTGCACATCGTGGGGCGGCGCCGGTGGAACCGCCGTGGCGCGATGGTGACCGACCGTTACCAGCATGTGCGCCACCACGAGACGATCGAGGAGTTCGTCGCCTGGGCGCACGCCCACGATCTGCCGGTGGTGGGCATCGACAACCTGCCCGGCGCTCATCCGCTGGAGGCGGTGACGCTGCCGCGGCGCTGCGCGCTGCTGTTCGGTCAGGAGGGTCCGGGCCTCTCCGACATCGCGCGGGGCGCCTGCGACCAGGTCTTTTCGATCGCCCAGTACGGCTCGACCCGCTCGATCAACGCGGGCGTGGCCAGCGGTATCGCCATGCACGCGTGGATTCGCGCCCACGCCGCCCCGCCGCCGGAAAACCTTGACGGGGAGGCGGCGAGCCCCGCACCGTAGTGGGGTGGGCGTTGCGGTGAGTTGCCCCAGATGTGGCGGTCCGGTGCGGCCGCCGGACCTGATGCACACCGAGTGGCGTTGCGACGAAGACGGCCCGGTGCCACCGTTCCACGTCGCCGAGCACGTCAGCGCCGACATCGTGGCGAGTGTGCTGGCCGCCATCGAGAAAGCCCAGGTGGCGACCGGTCGACCGGCGGTGCCGGTGTGGTGCCCCTGGCCGCTGCAGCCGGGCTGGATGATGACCGGCGTGGCGTGGGCGGGCGACGACCGCACCGGCGTGCGGGCCACCGCGGTGGCCTGCAGCGGTCCGTCACCGCTTCGTGGCGGGCCGGCTGACCTGGTGTTCGTCGCCGAGGAGCCGGGCGTCGGGCTGGGCACCCGCTTCGGCGGTCTCCCCGGGCTCGATCCGGGTGCGCTCATCGCCGACGCGCTGGGCGACGCGGGTCCGCGCGTGGCTGACCACGGTGGACCGCACGCGAAGATCAAAGTGGGCGGTCATCCGACTCCACTGTGGTCTGTGAAGTCGCCGACGGATCGGAGCGCCTATGCCGGAGAAGCCAGGGGAATGTGGCTGTATGCGATAGCCTGGCCGGCGAGCGCGGGTTACCTCCTCGCGGAGCATGTCGTCGTGCACGACCTCTCCGAGTGGCTGCCGCCCGAGCTTGTGTACGGCGCGCCGTCGCCGTACTTGCACGGGAGAGCGTGAATGCGTTTTCCAGTGATTGAACCGAACACGTAAAGACGCTCACTTGTATACTCTGGGTACTGCCGGCACCGGCTCGGCTGCAGTGCGGAGGGACGGCCCGCAATGGTCAAGAAGATCCTCACCTGGGGCGGCATCGCGTTCCTGCTCTTCTTCATCGCCTACCGGCCAGATTCCGCGGCCGACGTGTTCCAGTCTCTGGGCAGCACGGTGGGCGACATCGGGCGGGGGCTTGGCGACTTCGTCACGAGCCTGATCGCATAGCTGTCCATGGGCAGTGCACCGGGCGGACCCCCCGACGACCCTGACGAGCCCGACCGATCCCACCGCCAGCGGGACACGGAGCCCATCCCCCGCGTGCCGCGCGGCGCTGAGGGCCCGGGCTACAGCGACGACGCCGGCTTCTCGACCGGGCCCTCCTATTCGGACGGCCCGGCCTACTCCGAAAATGCCAGCTATGCCCACGACGACGGGCGCGGCGGCTACCTGCCCCCGGAGTTCTCCGAGGACGAGCTGGCCGGCCTGCGCACCGACGCCGCGGGCATGCCGATCGGGCCGCGGCGCGTGCTCCCGCTCGAAGACGAGCCGAGTTCGCTCGTCGCGCGATACCTCTTCCCTACGGAGCGTTACCGCGGGGAGTGGAAGCGACACTGGATCCACCTCACCACGCCGCTGCTGATCGGCACCGCCGCGACCTTCGCGCTCGGCTACCTCTCCGGCTTCCTCGCCCGGCAGGATGTCCGCGGGCTCACCACCGCCGCCGTCATCGTCTGGTTCGGCGTCATGGGCTGGGTCGCGTGGCAGGTCGGCGACTGGTATTTCGACCGGTTCATCCTGACCAACAAGCGGGTCATGGTCGTCAACGGCATCATCACCCGCAAGGTCGGCATGATGCCGCTGCTGCGCGTCACCGACATGAAATACGAGCAGTCCCCGCTCGGCCGCATGCTCAACTACGGCACGTTCGTGCTCGAGTCGGCCGGCCAAGATCAGGCGCTGCGCGAGGTAAAGCACCTGCCCAACCCCAACGAGCTCTATCTCCGCGTGGTCGAGGAGATGTACGAGCCGCAGGCGGTCGAGGCGCGCCTCGGTAAAGACGCGGAAGACATCAAGGCCGACGACGGGGCTTAAAGCCCTAACGCTGGTTTGGCCGTCCGTGCCATGTACCTCACCCAAACGCTGTGACAACCTTCGGGAGGACACATGTCACGGGGAGGCGATGGTGTCGGCCGCCAGGCAGGAAATGGAGGAGGAGTTCCGCGAGTTCGTCGCGGCACGCTCCGCCGCCCTGCTGCGCACGGCCTACCTGCTGGCCGGTGACTGGGCCACGGCAGAAGACCTTCTGCAGACCGCCCTCACCAAGACCTACCTGGCGTGGAAGCGGCTGGGTGAGATCGAGGCCGTCGAGCCGTACGCGCGGCGTGTGCTGGTCAACACCGCCACGAGTTGGTGGCGGCGGCGCTGGCACGGCGAGCGCCCCACCGAGATCCTGCCCGAGCGGGCCGCGCCCGACCAGATCGACGAGCAGCTCGAGCGCGACGCGCTGTGGCGCCACGTGAAGGCGCTCCCGGCCCGCCAGCGCGCGGTGCTGGTGCTGCGCTTCTACGAAGACATGACCGAGGCGCAGACCGCGGCGCTGCTCGACATCTCCACCGGCACGGTCAAGAGCCAGACCTCGCGCGCGCTCAACACGCTGCGCCAGCGGCTCGGCGCCGCCGGCCTCGCGCCGGAGCCCAAGCCGGCCCCCGCCCCGGCACCCGCGCCCGCCCGCGTGCGGCCCGCGCCGGTCGTGCCGAGCCTGCCGATACCACCGATCCCGGCACCCGCCGCCGGTCTGGAGCGCGGGTGACGATGGCCGGGCCGGACAACCTGCGGCCGTCGCCAAGGCGTCCAATGGGCGTGGCATCGGACGATCTGGAGCGGACACTTCGGGAGACGCTGTCGCGTGCGGCCGATCCGGCGCAGGCGGTGGGCGGGCCCGACCCTGGTGGCCGCGCGATCCAAAAGGGGCGCCGCATCAGCCGGCGTCGCTCGGTCGTCGGCACCGTCCTGCTCGTCGCCGCGACAGCCGCCGCCACCGCGGGCGTCGTCCAGCTCAACCCCGGCGAGCGGCGCTCCCAAGGGCCGTCGTGGGTGGCCGACCCCGATCCGCAGGTCAACCAGTCGCTGCCGGCGGTCGAGCCGACCACCGCGGTGCCGGCCCCGCTCGGCACCCTCGACAGCGATCCGATGTCCGCCGTCGACGTGCCGGTCGACCTTGTCGTCTCGACCCAGCTGCGCACCTCGACCGGCACCGCGATCACGCTGCCCCAGATCGGCACCGTGACCCGGGCACACGAGACCAACAAGGGCTGGCTCGTCGTCGGCGTCCCGCCCGCGGGCGGCGCCACCCTTTGGTACGTGGCGCCGGACGGGTCGGCGATCCAGGTGCTGCCCTCTGTCGACGCGGTGGCGGTGGCTCCCGACGGGCGCCGGGTGGCCTGGCGCGACAGCTCCCGCCTGTTCAGCGCCATCGTCGACCAGGGCACTCTCAAAAACGCCACGCAGACCGCGGCGCCGTCGGAAGGGCTCCCGGTGAGCTTCGTCGGGCAGGGCGTGCTCATGGAGCGCTCGACCACCGGCGCCTCCCGGGCCGGCTTCGACGTGTGGTGGCCCCGTCACGGCGCGCTGTACACCCCGACGTGGAAGGCGGGCACCTCCGAGATCTACGGGCCGCTGCCCGACGGCCGCACCGTCGTCGGCCAGGTCTCCGCCGAGGTCGGCGACCGACCCTGCCTCGCACTCCTCGACGCGGTCAACGCGCTGACCGTGCTCAAGACGAGCTGCGCCCTGCAGCTCAACGCGCGCGGCGCCGGCACGGTCTCGCCCGACGGCCACTGGCTGGTGGCCGACGGCGACGGCCGGGCACGGCTCGTCGACCTGCGCGTGGCTTTCGGCGGCAAGGCCAGCGCGGCCGACGCCGGCCCCCCGCTGAGCGACCAGTCGGCCTGGGCCAGCGGCGACACGCTCGTGCACGTCTCCCGCGACGGCGACCTCATGCGCGTAAGGGCGGGCAAGAAGCCGGAGGTCGAGCAGGTGCCCGTGCCGGGCGCCGACACCAACGACCGCCTGCTCGTGGTCGACCCCATGCTTGTCTGATGCGCATCGACCTGCACGCCCACTCCACCGCCAGCGACGGCACCCTCACACCCGGCGAACTCGTCGCCGCCGGTGCCGAGGCCGGCCTCGACGTGCTCGCCATCACCGACCACGACACGACGGCCGGCTGGGTGCCCGCCGAGGAGGCCCGGCCCGCCGGCCTCGCGCTGGTGCGCGGCGCCGAGCTTTCCTGCCGGTGGTACGGGCGGGTGCCGGCCATCCCGTTGCACCTGCTGGCGTACCTCTTCGACCCCGCCGAGCCGGCCCTGGTGGCCGAGCAGGCCCGGGTGCGGCGCGGCCGTGAGGAGCGGGCCCAGCGCATCGTCGAGCTGTTGCGGGCCGACGGGGTCGACGTGACGTGGGACGAGGTACACGGATACGCCGCGGGCGGCACCGTCGGGCGGCCGCATGTCGCGCGGGCCCTGATCCGGGCCGGGTTGGTGGCCGACACCGACGAGGCGTTCGAGGACCGGTGGCTTGGCGAGCGCTACCGGGTGCCCAAAGAGGACACGGATGTGTTCGAGGCGGTGCGGCTGGTGCGCGCGGCCGGCGGCGTGCCGGTCTTCGCCCACCCGAAGGCCACCAAGCGTGGCAAGGTCGTGCCCGACTCGCTGATCATGGAGCTTGCCGCGGCCGGCCTCTTCGGCCTGGAGGCCGACCACGAGGCACACTCGCCGGCCGAGCGCGAGCATGTGCGCGGCCTCGCCACCGACCTGGGGCTCGTGGTCACCGGTTCGTCCGACTTCCACGGGACGCACAAGCAGGTCAAGCTCGGCGCGTATACGACGGACGCCGACGCCTACGAGGCGATCGTGGCGGCCGCCTCGGGCGTACCCGTCCTGGGACCATGATCGGTCCTCTAGCGTGACCGTGTGGATCTCAAGCTGTTCGGCGAGGTTTTCGTCACGCTCCTCGTGATCATGGATCCGCCCGGCATGGTGCCGATCTACCTGGCGCTCACCGGCACCCTCGCCGCCCGCGAACGCAACCGGGCCGGCACCCAGGCCGTCGCGCTCGCGTTCGGCGTGATCGTGGTCTTCGCGGTGGCGGGCCAGACGATCCTCGACTACCTACACGTCGACCTGCCCGCGCTGCAGGGCGCCGGCGGCCTGCTGCTGATCCTCATCGCGCTGGAGCTGCTCACCGGCCGTACCGACGACCCCAACCAGCAGGTCACCTCCAACATCGCGTTGGTGCCCCTCGGCACCCCGCTGCTGGCCGGCCCCGGCGCGATCGTGGCGACGATGCTCTTCGTACAGCGGGCCGACGGCGCGATGGACTACATCGCGGTCGCGGTCGGGATCGTCGCCGCGATGGCCGCGGTGTGGCTGGCGCTCCGCTTCTCCGGCGGGATCGTGAAGGTGCTCCGCCCGAGCGGCATCGAGGTGCTCACCAGGATCGCCGGCCTCCTCCTCGCCGCCATCGCCGTGCAGTTGATCGCCGACGCGGTGGCCGCTTTCGTGCGGGAGTACACCAGCGGCGGGTGAGGCCGCCGATTGTCGTAGGCCGGTGGGAGGATCGCTGTGTGACTTCCGCGACCCCGCGCACACGCGGTGCCGGGCGGCCCGTGCCCGAGCAGCTCGGCTTCGAGGGCATGCCGGAGCGGCTCTTCGTGTGCACGCCCAGCAAGCTGGGCTCCTACGAGGATTGCCCGCGCCGCTACCGGTATTCCTACGTAGACCGCCCGAGCCCGCCCAAGGGCCCGCCGTGGGCGCACAATTCGCTCGGCGCGAGCGTGCACACGGCGTTGCGCAACTGGTTCGCCCTGCCCGCCGACCGTCGCCGCCCAGAGGCGCTGCCCACCCTGCTCAAGGGCACATGGGTGCGCGAGGGCTACCGCGACGAGGCGCAGGAGCGGGCGGCATACCGGCGGGCGCTGGAGTGGCTCGAGTCCTATGTGGATACCCTCGACCCGGCCGTCGAGCCGCTCGGCGTCGAGCGGGTGGTGGCGGTGAAGACGTCGGTGCTCGCGTTCAACGGCCGCGCCGACCGCATCGACTCACGCACCGGGCCCGACGGCCCCGAGCTGGCGATCGTCGACTACAAGACCGGCCGCACGGGCCTCGATTCCGACGACGCCCGCGGCTCCCAGGCGCTCGCGCTGTACGCGTACGCGGCCGAGCGGGTCTTCCGCCGCCCTTGCCGCCGCGTCGAGCTGCACCACCTGCCGTCGGGCACGGTCGCGGCACACGACCACACGCCGGAGTCGCTGGCCCGCCAGGTCACCCGCGCCGAAGACACGGCCCGCGACATCGTGGCCGCCGAGCGTGCGGTCGCCGAGGGTGGAGATCCCGACGAGGCGTTTCCGACGACACCCGGCCCGATGTGCACCTGGTGCGACTTCCGCAAGAGCTGCCCGGCCGGCGTCGAGGCACCCGCGAAGGAGCCCTGGGCCGCCCTCGACCGCGTGCTCACCCCACCCGCCGCCGACGCCTAATGCCCACGTCAGAGCCACCCGCCCCCGACACGGCCGCCGCCGTGCTCTGTAAACGCGGACCGTCGAGTGGAGCAAGCGCGCAACTCCCACGCGCCTCTGCCATCCCAGCGGTAGCCCAAATCATTTTGATCTGCCCGGCAGGCGGTAGACGGAGACGTGTGATCGGGAGTCAGCGGTGAAGTCGGCGCCGGACCAGTCGGCGTGGCGGCTCTCCAGCTCTAAGCCGGCCAGCTGGGCCATGAGGTCGAGCTCGGCCGGCCAGATGTAGCGGTGCGGGCTGCGGGTGAGCCGTGCCTCCTTGCCCTCGCCCCACCGGATGTGGTGGGAGACGGCGTGCTGGCGGAGCACGTCGTAGGTGTCCAGGCCGATGTATCCGGGTTCGGTGTGCCACACCACGGCCTCCTGGCCCGGTGGGAGCTTGCGCAGCTCGGGCACCCACAGCTCGATGACGAACCGCCCACCCGGCGTCAGGTGGCGGGCGGCGTTGCGGAAGCAGGCGACCTGCTCGGCCTGGTCGAGCAGGTTGGAGATCGTGTTGTAGACGAGGTAGACAAGCGTGAACTCGCCCGGCGCGACGGTGGTGGCCATATCGCCGACGATGACCGGGAGCGCCGCTTCGTCCACCTTGGCGCGGAGGCGGTCGACCATCGGGCGGGAGAGCTCGATGCCGGTGACCGGCACGCCCCGCTCGGCGAGCGGGATGCCCACCCGGCCGGTGCCGATGGCAAACTCCAGCGCGCGGCCGCCGCTGGCCAGGGCGGCCAGCCGGTCCACGGTGGGGCCCAGCACCTCGGGTGCGAACATGCCGCTGCCCGGCGTGTCATACGTCTGGGCGGCGTCTACGTCCCAAAGGTCCTCTTGTCGCATGCCGCCCACGATCGTCGCCGATGCGACGCACCGCCAACGATTTAGCCGGGCACGGAATCGACGGCCAGGCGGGCGGCGCGCTCCATGGCGCTCTTGTAGATCGGGCCGGTGCGGAAGCGCTTGGGCAGCGTGGCCACCAGCAGGCGCAGCCCGCGCACGGAGACGCCGGCCGACACGTCGGCGAGGGGGAGGCCGAGTGCGCCGTACATGCGGCGGGCCCACGGCGGGAGCAGCGAGAACGCGGTGGCGGCCACACCCGCGTAGGCCAGGCGCACGGGGGTGAGGCCGAGGCGCCAGGGCAGCGGCGGGTGGGCGAGGAAGAAGAACGTCTCGGCGGCCGCCTTGCTCATGCCCAGCTCGGGGCGGACGCGCTCGTAGTACTCGGCGACCTCGGCGGCTGTGCCGGGCACCGTGGCGGAGTCGAGGCCGACGAGGGCGGCGACGCGCCGCTGCTCGGTGTAGTAGGCATCGACGTCGGCCGCCGCCAGGCGAACGCCGGCGCGGCGGGCCGTGGAGACGAACGACTCGACCTCGGCCACGTGCACCCAGCGCAGCAGGTCGGGCTCGTCGACCCGAAACTCGGCGCCGGTGCGCGGGTCGGTCGCGCGCAGCCGTGCGTGCAGCGCCCGCACCCGGCGGCCGGCGGCCTCGGCCTGGGCGGTGGTGCCGTAGATGGTGGTGCCGACGTATTGCGTGGTGCGCACCAGCCGGCCCCACGGGTCGGCCTTGTAGTCGGAGTTTTGCACTACGGCGGCGACCGCCCTCGGGTGCAGGGCCTGGAGGTAGAGCGAGCGCAGGCCGGCCACGAAGAGGATCGGCTCCTCGTGCACGCGCCAAGTCACCGAGCCGGGACCGAAGAGGCCGAGATCGTCAGATGTCATCGGCCTTGCGGGCCTGGCAGACCGGGCACAGCCCCCAGAACGTCACCTCGGCCTCGTCGATCTTGAAGCCGTGGGAGACGTTGGGGTCGAGGCAGGGAGCCTCGCCGACGGCGCAGTCGATGTCGGCCACCTCGCCGCAGCCGCGGCAGACGACGTGGTGATGGTTGTCGCCGGCGCGGGCCTCGTAGCGGGCGGGGCTGCCGGCCGGCTCGAGGCGACGGGCGAGGCCGGCGCGGGAGAGCGCGCCGAGCACGTCGTAGACGGCCTGGGTGGAGACGGAGTCGAGACGTGTGCGCACCCGACGGGCGATCTCGTCGACCTCCAGATGGCCACCGCCGGCCAGCACATCGAGCACAGCGAGACGCGGTCGCGTTACCCGCAGGCCACGCGACCGCAGCAGCTCTTCGCCGTGCATCTAGCAATAACAGCACGCCGATTCGCCACCAGCAAGGCAGGCGGAACCTGGATGAACCGGCTCGACTCTCTCCGCGTAACCCACCAATGACAAGGGCACCGTCCGCGAGATGGACAAATCGTACGATGATCTCGCGGTCACGTGGATCCCTGAAGGAGGACTCGTGTTCGACAAGATCATGGGCCTGCCGCTGCATCCCCTCGTGGTGCACGCCGCTGTGGTGTTCATCCCACTGCTGGCGGTCGCCGCGGTCGTCTATACCTTGGTCCCTCGCGTGCGCGCCCGGATGGGCTGGGCCGCCGCACTGCTGGCGATCGCCGGTCCGGCCGCGGCGTTCGTCGCCCGCGAGTCCGGGGAGCGGTTGCAGCGGCGGCTTGTCGCCGCCAACTACGGCCAGGAGATCCTCGACAAGGTCAACGACCACCAGGGGTACGGCGACCTGACGTTCTGGTTCAGCCTCGGGCTCGGCGCCGGCACGCTGCTGCTCGTCTTCGTCACCAACGGCCTCACCAGCGGCCGGGGCACCGTGGGCGGCGTGCCGCTCTGGCTGACCTGGGTGCTGGGTGCCGCGGTGATCGTCCTGGCCGGAGTCACCGGCGTCTACGTCTACCTGACCGGCGACTCAGGCGCCGACGCCGTCTGGAGCGGCGTCTAGTCCTGGAGCCCATCCGGCGTCGGGGCGAGTCCACCGTGGACGGTCCGGTGCGTTCCGTCCACAATGTCTCCCACGGCTGGGTGGACGGGAAGTCAACCCACAGGGCTTCGGGGATCTCGGCGAGCCCTGGCGAGCCGCCGCTACGCGGACCCGGGAAAGCCTCTCTCTCAGAGTCGGACCATCCCCGACTCCGCGAGGTCTCTTATAAGAGCTTTCGGGGTTGAGGTAAGCGTTTGTCCACAACCCACCACGCTGGCGCCGGCCGAGCCGGGCCGGCCTCGGTCGCAGGCAGTAGCCACTGTGCCCGCTAAGGGGCACCAAGTTCGCGATCTAGAACGGTTAGGGCGCTATATCGACCCTAACCGTTCTAGATTCACACCTACGGCCCGAATCCGATCACGCTACGTTACCGGTGGTGCGGCGGCACCCGCATATTTCCACCATTTCGGGCTGCCGCGGTCGCCATCGTGGTCCAAGCCGCCGCTACCCGTGGCCGCGCCCGCCGCCGCTGTCCACGCGCCAAAGGATCCCCGCACAGGGCCCGGGGTGAGATTGCCCAGACGCGGAGGGTGAGGCCGCGGGAGCAACGGCCTGGACAACAAACGGACATCGCGGTAGCCCAAATCTCTTTGTTTGGAAGGGGCTTCCGCCGCCACACGGGCCAAGGGTTCACCCCGACTCCGCGAGGCCTCTAGAACAGGGCTCGCGAGCAGAGCAGGCAGACCACTATCACGAGCACGGCGGCGGCGATCATGCCGATGCCGTACGTCAGGGTGCGCGCGCTGCGCTCCTCTTCCTCGATGCCCTCGCTGTCCTGCCGGGGGAGCTCGCGCGGAGCGGCCGGCTGCATGACGACCGGTGGACGCCACCCCCTCGGCGGCGGTGCGCTGGGCGGTGGCCCCGGGTATTCCGGCGTGGCCGGCCCGGTGGGGGGCGGCGCGGGCGGGGGCGGGGTGCTGCCGTCTGCTGGCCGCCGCCAGAACTCGTCGTCGGCCGGGCCGCCGTTGCGGGTCGTCACGCTCACCGACGCTATCAACGCCGACCCGTCCCCCGCGGTTAACCATGCCTCGGTACGCTGCTTGGCGTGAACGGGGCGGAAGACCTGCGCGAAGATCCGGACCGCCTGGTCGACCTCGATGAGGACGATCTCCCGGTGCTGCCGGACCAGACCCGCGACGACACCGATCGCGGTTGGGGTGAGTGGTCGTCGTCCAATGACGACCGCCTGCTGGAAGACCGGCCCCCGCACTGGGAGTAGCTCACTTCGGCCGCACGATCACGCCGAAGCGGGTGCCGTCGGGCAGGCCGACGATCCCGCGCGCCTGCTCCGGGCTGAGTGCGAGCAGCACCGCGCCGTCAGCGCCCACGACACCCAGCACCAGCGCGTCGCGCGCCTGGAGTGCGGGCTCACGAGCCGCGGCGGGCGTCGCCGACGCCAGTAGGTCGACCCGGTCTCCCGGATGGACGAGTGCCAGCACCGCGGGCTCGGCCAGCCGGACCGGCACGCCCACCGCGCCCGGCGGCACCGCGAGGCGGCCGCTGGCGTCGACGGATGGCGCCGAGGCGGCGGCCGCCGGCGGTGGAGGTGGGCAGGTGGCGGGATCGCGCGCATACAGCGCGGCGACCGCGGTCAGCAGCAACGCCGCGATCAGCCCGGCGCGCAGCAACGTGCGGCCGCGTGGCAGCCGGGGACGGCGCACGGGGTCGAGGGTGGGCTCCCGCATAGCCCAGGACCCTAGGCGGGCGCGGGCCTCGTCCGCGCGTGCCGGCGGGGCACCTGTGGACAACCGGCCCGGGTGTGGAAAACGCCCGAGCCGCCGGTGGATCTGCTAGGAGGTCGTGGCCGCGGCCGGCTTGGCCGCGCCCGACGTCGTCGTCGCCGGGGACGTCGACGTCGTCGACTTTTCCGAGGTCGAGGAGGTCGTCGACGGCGACTTTTCCGAGGTCGACGACGAGTCGGTGGAGGACTTGTCGGCCGAGGGGCGGGAGTCGGTGCGGTAGAAGCCCGATCCCTTGAACACGATGCCGACGGAGTTGAAGAGCTTGCGCAGGCGGCCCTCGCACGCCGGGCACTCGGTCAACGGCTCGTCGGTGAACGACTGCACCGCCTCGAGCTGGTGGCCGCACGCGGTGCAGGCGTACTGGTAGGTGGGCAACGGATCCTCCGCAGACTGGCACTCCACTAATCCGAGTGCTAATGATGCGCCAAGAACGCCCACCGCGTCCACTTCAAGCGGGCAACATCACCAGCCCGCCACCGGGCGTGATCACCGCACCCACCCGCCGGTCGTGCGGCTCGTCGGGCACCTCCTCGATCACCTCGCCGTCGTGCAGGAGGGCCACGACCAGGGTCTCCGGGGGGACGCGGGCGAGCGCGCGGTCGTACGAGCCGCCGCCCCGGCCCAGCCGCGCGCCCCGCGCGTCCACCGCCACGGCGGGCACGACCACCATGTCGGCCGTGGCGATCGAGTCGGGCCCCAGCCGCCGGCCGCTCGGCTCGCGCAGCCCGTGCGGGCCGGGCGTGAGCGAGTAGGGCCCGTGGTAGGCCGCCCAGTCGAGGTCGAGATCGGGGAGCACCACCGGCAGCAGCACCCGCCCCTCCGGGCTGACCATGCCGGCGAGCGCGTCCGGCAGCCCGGGGCCGCCCGGCTCCGCCCCGATGGGCACGTATCCGGCAACGCAAGTGGGCTGCTCACGCTGTACCAGAGCGGCAAGCTCTGCCACGACGCGGGCCGACGCGTCCTCCAACGACGGCGCCGGCAGCGCCCGGCGGCGGTTGAGAAGCGCGGCCCGCAGGCTCGCTTTTCGCGGAAGATCCGATAAATCCGGCACGCAACACTCCTGCCATAACCCGGCCGAGTTATTCCCCCTTGTGTCAGCATCGCACCGAGAGGGAGGAAGCCGAGAGGGGGATCGGTGACGCTGCGTGGGCGGCTTACAACCGCTTTCCTCGCCGTCGTACTCGGTCCTGTGCTGCTCGGGGCCTTTTTCGTGGGCGCCACCGTGGCGGCGGTGAGCCGCGACCGCTCGGTCGACCGGCTGGATGTCGCCGCCACCACCATCCGCTCCTCGGTCGGCGCCCTCTGCCAGCAGCTGCACGCGGTGGCCGACGCCATCGCCCTCCCGCCCACGCCGGAGCAGCGCCTCGCCGTGGCCGACCAGGTCATCGCCCGGGGGCTCGCCGCCGCGGTGCACGTCGACGGCGTCACCACACCCGGCGGCCCGGCGCGACCCTGGGCCGACTGCTCGGGGGCCGCGCCGGGCGGGTTCCAGGCGCTCGCCGTGCGGGTCGAGATGCGCGACGCCGCAGGTGCCGTACTCGGCTCGGTCGAGGTCGCGCAGACCGTCGACGCGGCCTTCGTGCGCCGGCTCGCCGACGCCGCGGGCGCGGCGGTCACACTGCGGGCCGGCCCGACCTACACCACCGAGTCGCCCCGCCATCGCGACGCGGTGGTCCAGGCTGCTGTCGGGGTACGCGGAGACACGGTCGCCGAGTCGGCACCCGGCCGCTACGTGCGGCGACTCGACCCCTCGCCCGGCCAGCCGCTGCCGCTCGCGCTCTCGGTGCGACGCAGCGAGCCGGACGGTATCTACGCCGTGCTTGTGGCGGCGGTGGTGCTCGCCGGGCTGCTCGCGGTGCTCGCCGCGTGGTGGCTGGCCCGCTCGACCACCCGCCCCCTGGCCGAGCTCGGGCGCGCGGCCGATCGCGTGGCCGGTGGCGACCTGGCCGCGCGCGTGCCGGTGCGGGCCCGCGACGAGGTGGGGCGGCTCGCCGCGGCGTTCAACCGGATGACCCGCGAGACCCAGTCGTACGTGCGGGCGCTCACCGCCAGCCGCGACCAGCTCCGCAACCACCTCGCCGTGCTCGGTGACACGCTCTCCAGCACCCACGACCTGCACCGCATCCTCCAGGTGATCCTGCAGACCGCGCTCGCGGCGACCGGCGCGCGTGCCGGCGTGGTGCTGCTGCTCGACCCGGCGAGCGGGGTACTCGTGGCCCAGTGCGCGGAAGGGTTGGAAAATCCGGACCCGCAGGTGCCGGTGGGCCGAGGCCTGCTGGGGACGGTGGCCGCGACCGGCGAGCCGCTGCGCGGGCGGGTCGATCGAGACGGCCCGCCGATGCTGGAAAACGAGCCGCGCTGCCGCACGTACGTGGCGGTGCCCTTCGCCGGCCCCACGCCCGGCTCCGACGTCGAGCCGCCCGCGCTCGGCGTGCTCGCGCTGTACGACCGGCTGGGCATGGACGAGTTCGACGACGCAGACCTCGTCACGCTCCGCACGTTCGCGGGGCAGGCGGCGGTGGCGGTCGACAACGTGCGGGTACACGAGGAGGCGCAGCGGCTCTCGCTCACCGACCCGCTGACCGGGCTCTGGAACTACCGCTATCTGAAGGAATCGGTGCGCCGCGAGGTCGAGCGGGCCAGCCGCTTCGGCCGCATGCTCGCGGTGCTCGCCCTCGACCTCGACCGCTTCAAGGAGGTCAACGACACGTACGGCCACGCGGCGGGTGACGCGGTGCTCGCCGAGTTCGCCCGGCGGGTGCGAGCCGAGGTGCGCGAGGTCGACCTCGCGTTTCGGCAGGGGGGTGAGGAGTTCGTGGTGCTACTCCCGGAAACCGACGCGCGGGGCGGCGCGATCGTGGCCCAGCGCCTGGGCGCGGCGATCCGCGACACGCCGATCACGTGCGGCGACGAGTCCGTCGAGGTGTCCGTCTCGATCGGCATCGCCGTCTATCCGGACCACGGTGTCACCGGCGCGCAGGTGCTGGACGCGGCCGACGACGCCCTGTACGCGGCGAAAGCGGCCGGGCGCGACACCTACCGGATCGCGGCGGACGGTAAGCGCCCGGAGTCGCGAGAGCTACCCGTGCCGGCCTGCGCGGCCTCGCCGGACGACGATCTGCCCAGGGCCGGCGGCGCGTCACCTGGGACTCACCCGCCGCGACAGAGCCGTGGCCGATAGTCTCGCGGCATGTCGGAGCACGCAGCCACCACCCTCCCCTCTGGTCGGCGAGCCGTTAAGGCGGTCATCCCGGCCGCCGGCCTGGCCACCCGCTTCCTGCCCGCCACCAAGGCGGTCCCCAAGGAACTGTTGCCGGTCGTCGACCGCCCGGTCCTCCAGTACATCGTGGAGGAGGCCGCGGCCGCCGGGATCGGCGACGTCCTGCTCATCACCGGGCGCGGAAAGACATCGATGGTCGACCACTTCGACCGCCAGCCCTACCTTGAGTCGCGGCTCGAGGAGAAGGGCGACAAGGAGCGGCTCGCGGCGGTGCGCAAGCCCAGCCAGCTCGCCGATATCTACCCCTGCCGCCAGCACGAGCCGCTCGGCCTCGGCCACGCGGTCGGGTGCGGCGAGGCGCACGTGGGCGACGAGCCGTTCGCGGTGCTGCTCGGCGACGAGTTCGTCGACCTGGCCGAGCCGCTGCTGCCGGCGATGCTGGAGCTGCAGGCGCGTACCGGCGGCATCGTGCTGTCCTTCATGGAGGTGTCGCCCGAGGAGACGAAGCGCTACGGCATCGCCTCCGTCGCCGAGCCGGAGCCCGAGGTGGCCGACGTCGGCGAGGTCGTGCGGGTGACCGGCCTCGTGGAAAAGCCGGCGCCGGAAGACGCGCCGAGCAACCTGGCGGTGCTCGGGCGATACATCCTGCCCGGCACCATCTTCGAGGCGATCAAGCGCACCAAGCCGGGCAGCGGCGGCGAGATCCAGCTGACCGACGCGATGGCCCTGCTGCTGTCCGAGGGGACGCCGGTGCACGGCATCGTCTACCGCGGCACCCGCTACGACACCGGCATGCCGCTGGGCTACCTGCAGGCGGTCGTGCAGATCGCGAGCCAGCGCGACGACGTCGGTCCGGCGTTCACCGAGTGGCTGCGTGACTTTGTGGGGACACGTACATGACGTCTACGGCCGATGCCGAGGCGGCCGCCAACGAGCTGACGCCGCTCGCCGACTACCTGGGCAGCGTGCTGCGCAGGTTGCGGCCGCTGCCACCGCTCGACCTCGACCTCACCCAGGCGTACGGGAACGTGCTCGCACAGGACGTCGTGGCGGCGCACGCCTACCCGGCGTTCGACCAGGCCGCGATCGACGGGTACGCGGCCCGGTGGGAGGACGTCGCCGCCGCTTCCGCCTCGCTCGACGGGGCGCCGCGGGCGAGCGGCGTGCGGCTCAACGTCGTGGGTGACCTCGGTGCGGCCAGCTGGCGGCCGGTGCGGCTCACCGCGGGGACCTGTTTCTCGGTCGCCGCGGGCGCGCCGCTGCCGGCAGCCGCCGATGTCGTGGTGCCGGTCGAGTGGACCGACCAGGGCATGGCCGCCGTCGAGATCTTCCAGGCTCCCAAGCGGGGGTACGGGCTGCGCCGCGCCGGCGAGGAACTGCCCGCCGGCACGGTGCTGGCCCGGGCCGGCACCGAGATCAACCCGGCGCTCGTGGCGGTGTTCGCGGCCACCGGCATCGGGCACGTGGTGGTCCGCTCCAGCCCGCGGGTGGTCGTGGTGGCCACCGGCGACGAGCTCGTCGACGTGGGTCGGGCCAGCCAGCCCGGCCAGGTGGTCGACGCCAACTCGCACGCGCTCACCGCCGCCGCGGTGGAGGCCGGTGCGATGGCCTACCGGGTGGGCATCTGCGACGACGACCCCGAGGGGCTGCGGGGGCTTCTCGAGGACCAGACGCTCCGTGCCGACCTCATCGTGACCACCGGGGGCACCGGCAACGGTCCGGGCGACATGATGCGCCGCATCCTCTCCCGGCGCGACGGCGCGGTGACGTTCGAGGAGGTCGCGCTGTATCCCGGAACAACCCTCGGATTCGGTACGGTCGGTGGTGAGGAGGTGCCGATCGTGTGTCTACCGGGTGCACCCGCCGCCGCACTGATCGGCTTCGAGGTCCTGGCCCGCCCCGCCATCCAGCTGCTCGCCGGGGCCGAGCCGGTCTTCCGGCCGAGCGTGCGCGCCCACCTGCTGGAGACCGTGCCGTCGCCGGCGGGGCTGCGCGAGTTTCGCCCGGCCCACGTCGCCGAGCGGCGCGGCGGTGGATACACGGTGCAGCCGCTGCCCGGCGGGCCGTACACGATGTCCGGGCTGGCCGACGCCAACGGGCTGCTGGTGCTGGGCGAGAGGGTGACCACCGCGGCCGCCGGCTCCACTGTGGACGTCCTGCTGCTGGACCGGCGCAGATGATCTTTGGCGTGTCGCCGGGATGGCCGGTCGTGTTGGTCGACGGGCAGGTCTCGCTGCGCCCATACCGCCGTTCCGACGCCAACACGTGGTCCGAGGTGCGGCGCGCCAACCAGGAGTGGCTCGCGCCGTGGGAGTCGTCCCCGCCCGGTCCCTGGGCCGAGCTCAACTCGCCGAGCGCCTTCCGCTACGTGCACCGCGACCAGCGCCGCTCGGCCCGGCGCGGCGAGAGCATGCCGTTCGCGGTTTGCCTGCGCGGCCAGCTCGTCGGGCACCTCAACCTTGGCAACATCGTGCGCCGGGCGTTCTGCTCGGCCTACGTGGGCTACTGGATCGACTCGCGCGTCGCGGGGCAGGGCGTGATCCCGACCGCGCTGGCGCTGGCGGTCGACCACGCGTTCGGCCCCGGCGGGCTACACCGGGTCGAGGTCAACATCCGGCCGGAAAACAAGCCGTCCCGCAGGGTGGTGGAAAAGCTCGGGTTCCGCGAGGAGGCCTACCATCCGCGGTACATGCACATCGATGGCGCCTGGCGCGACCACATCGGGTACGCGCTGACCAGCGAGGAGGTCGCCGCGGACGGCGGCCTGCTGGCGAGGTGGCACCGCCTGCGCGCAACCGCTGGTTGATCTTTGGCCGGCCGTGCGACGGCGCGGCGCGCGTCTATCCTGGTCAGCCCCCTTTAACCTCAGTTAACCGGCACACGGTATGGGGTGATGGGAGGGGTGAGGGTGCCGACCTCGGTGCTCCTCGCCGTCCTCGCCGCCGCCGGGCTGCTCGCCCTCGCGCCGGCGCTGGTACGCCGGTATGACGCGACAGAGCGCCTGGTGGCGGAGCGGGCGCAATCGACGGCACGGGTGCTGCAGCGCCAGCGCCGTCGTCGCACCGTGCCCGGACCCCGCCCGATCCGTGCCTCCAAGGTGGTTTTGTCCCTGCGCCCGGCGGCTCCTGTTTCCGGCATCCCGGTCTCCGCGGCCCCGGTCTCCCCGGCACCCACCGGCCGCCGCGGCCGCCTTCGGCCGGTGCCCGCCAAGGCCGCGCGCCCCCGCCGCCGCCCACCGGTGCGGCGCCACACCCCGGCGATCTACCGCCGCCGCCGGGTGCTCGCGGCGCTGTTTCTGCTCAACCTCGTCGAGCTCGTCGGCGTCGTCGTGGTCGGCCCCGGCTTCTGGATCAGCGTCTCGGTCACCGGCACGCTCCTCGTGGTGTACATGGCGCACCTGCGCAACCGGGCGCTGGAAGAGCGCCGCCGTCGCCGCCAGGACGCCCGCGAGGCCGCCTGGCTCGCCGCCCGGCAGGCGGAGGTACGCCGCGAGCAGGCCCGCCGGGCCGCGCTACGCCGCGAGCAGCAGCGCCGCCTGGCCGCCCAGCGCGAGGCCGTGCGCCGGGCCGCGATGGGCCTGGAGACGGGCGTACAGGCACCGTCGGTGTCCTACCGCCGCGCGGGTGGCCTGCGCGGGCGCGCGTACGAGGCGGGGCGCCCGGGCGCGGCACACTCTGCCTGAGCCGCGGCGCGCCGGGATCTGATTCGCGGGCGGGGTGGGCGACCTGTTAGCCTTGTCGCCGGTCCGCTGCCAGCTTTCGCTGGTGGGTGGGCACGGTTGCTGGGCCCAGGTCCAGCAACGGGGCTGTGGCGCAGACCGGTAGCGCACCTCGTTCGCATCGAGGGGGTCAGGGGTTCAAATCCCCTCAGCTCCACCAGGGTTTCTCTATCCAGGCACGGGTCGTCGGGAGCGTGGCCGTCCGCATTTCGGAGTCAGAAAAGCCGCGGCGACGCCACGAGGGGCGCCGCCGCGGTTGGGGGAAGGTCAGACGGTCGCGCGGTGGATGACGATGTCGTCGAGCCGGGTGCGGGCGTATACCGTGACCTTGTCGTCGAGCTCGCCGGGGCTGTCCTGCTCGGGCAGTGAGTTGCGCACCTGCCCCTTGGTGCTTTTGGCGTCCACCGAGGCGGCGGTGCCCTCGCTGATGCCGATCTCGATGCCGCCGGATGCGTTCGTCAGCTCCGCCTGGCCGCGCGTCATCTCTCCGACCCGGATCGGGCAGTTGCCCGCCTTGGCGGTCACGCTGCCCTCGGCGCGGTCGATGTCGAAGCTGCCGCTGGAGCCGCCGAGCTCGACGTCGGACCAGGCGTGGCCGATCCATACCTTTCCGCTCGAGCCCTCGTACCGGACGGCGCCCTTGACCTCGCCGATCCGCACGTCGGCCGAGCCGCCGTCGATGTCGACAGTGCCGGCGACGTGCTCGACCGTGACCCCGCCGGCAGCGAGGTTTCCGCGCAGCGCGGCGATGTGGTCGAGCTCGACCTGCCCCGACGCGATGTTGAGCGCGCAGTCGCCGAGCTGGCCGTCGGCGTGCACGTCCGTCCAGGCCGTGTTCAGGACCAGTGTGGATCCGGCCGGCAGCTCGATAGTGATCGCGACCGAACCGTTCTTGTCGCCCGACTTGGTGGTCTTGACCGACAGCTCGCCGGCGGTGAAGTCGACCTCGGTCTTCTCGGCCACCTTCACGTCCGTCTTGTTCGTGCTGTCGATGGGCTCGACCCGCACCACCGTGTCCAGGCGGTCGGTCGCGGCGATCCGCACCTCGGCGCCGGCGGTGGTCAGGGTGGCGGTGATCGGCTCCGGCGTGGCGAACGTAGCCATCTCGAATCTCCCTCGTTGTCCGCGTGTTCGTTGAGGTAGCCACCGTCGCCCGCTGTCCTGACACCGCACCGTCACCGCCCTGACGCGGTGGCACCTCGCACCGTGTCAGAGGCGTGTCAGGTCGGTGTCAGCCCGGCTCTCGACAGTTGCCGCATGACAGAAATGGCGATCACGGCCTCCGGGCTCCGGAAGGCCTACAAAGACAAAGTCGTGCTTGACGGCATCGACCTGAATGTCCGTGCGGGAACGATCTTCTCCCTGCTCGGTCCGAACGGAGCCGGCAAGACCACGACGGTGAACGTACTGACGACACTGCTGACGGGCGACGGCGGGACGGTCCGCGTCGCCGGGCACGACGTCGCGACCGAGGCCAAGGCGGTGCGCGCGGCCATCGGGGTGACCGGTCAGTTCGCGGCCGTCGACGAGCTGCTGACGGGGCAGGAAAACCTGCAGCTGATGGTGGACCTGAAGGGGTTCTCCGACAGCGACGGCAAGCGCATCGTCGAAGAGCTGCTGGAGCGCTTCGACCTTGTCGAGTCGGCGCGTAAGCCCGCGTCGACCTACTCCGGCGGTATGCGGCGCAAGCTCGACCTGGCGATGACGCTCGTCGGCAACCCGCGGATCATCTTCCTGGACGAGCCGACGACGGGCCTGGACCCGCGCAGCCGTCGCACGATGTGGTCGATCATCCGTGAGCTGGTGGCCGACGGCGTGACCATCTTCCTCACCACCCAGTACCTGGAGGAGGCCGACCAGCTCGCCGACCGGATCGCGGTGCTCGACCAGGGCCGCCTGGTCGCCGAGGGCACTCCCGACGAGCTCAAGCGCCAGATCCCCGGTACCCACGTCCGGCTCCGCTTCACCACCGCCGCGCAGCTCGACGCGGCCGCGCGGGTCCTTCCCGACTCCACGCGCGACGACGAGGCACTGACGCTGCGGGTGCCCAGCGACGGCGGGACCGATTCGCTGCGGGCCCTGCTGGACCGGCTCGCCGAGTACTCGCTCAGCGCCGAAGAGTTCTCCGTCCACACGCCGGACCTCGATGACGTTTTCCTAGCCCTGACCGGCCACACCACGGAAGCCCGGACAGACCACACCACGGACGCCACCACGGAGGTAGTCGCGAAATGAAGTCCCCGTCGATGGTGATGTTGCGCCGAAACTTCAAGCACATCGCCCGCAACCCGACCACCGTGTTCAACGCGGTCCTGATGCCGATCGTGGTCATGCTGATGTTCGTGTACGTGTTCGGCGACGCCTTCAGCGTCGGCGTGGACTACGTCGACTACGCGACGCCGGGCCTGCTCCTGCTGGCCGTCTGCTACGGGCTGGGGTCGGTGGCCGTGTCGGTGAACTCCGACGTGACCAAGGGCATCATCAACCGGTTCAAGGTCATGGACATCCCGCGGAGCGCGGTGCTCACCGGTCACGTGCTCGCCAGCGTGCTGACCAACCTGCTGGCCGTCGCCGCGCTCGTCGGTGTCGCCTTCGCGCTCGGATTCAGCCCCTCGGCGAGCTTCGTCCAGTGGCTCGGCGTGATCGGTCTCGTCGTACTGCTCAGCTTCGCGGCCGGCTGGCTCACGATCGCGATGGGACTTGCGGCGAAGTCGCCGGAGACGGCGGGTCTCGCCTCACTGCCGCTGGTCATGCTCCCGTTCTTCAGCAGCGCGATCTCACCGACGGACAAGATGGGCCCCGGTGTCCGGGAGTTCGCGGAGTACCAGCCCTTCACGCCGATCATCGAAACCCTGCGCGGGCTGCTCAACGGTGCGCCGCACGCCGGCGACGTGATCCCCGCCCTCGCCTGGTGCGTCGGTATCGCGGTCGTCGGGTACCTGTGGGCGTCCTCCACGTTCACAAAGCGAGCGTGACCTCGGCCAGCTCGTGCCAGCTCGATCGCGCCCCCTCCTCGGTCGCCTCGGTGAACCTCGGTTCGCCGAGGCGACTTCGCGCGGCCCGCTCGATCCGGTCGGCACTCGGCAGGGAACGATCCGGCAGGCCACGCATGCTGGTACTCGCCCCGAGCAGCCGCGCGGCCTGCTCGAACTGGTGGCGACGCACGGCCAGGTCCGCGATACCGACGAGCACCTGGGCGATCGCGAGCGGATGCCCCGTCTCGGACGCCGCGCGGAAGGCCGCGATGCGGTGCTCGCGGGACCCGTCGAGATCCTCGGCGAGGTAGCCGAGCAGGTCTTGAACGATCGCGCGGACGTTCGGCCGGTCGGCCGCGTCGCCCAGCGTGGCTATCGCGACGTCGAGCTGCCGGCGCGCCCGCTCGGTGTCGCCGCTCCACTGGGCGAGCGCCGCCTTCGACAGGGCCAGCTCGGTCAGCGCCTCCGGCCAGGCGACCCGTTTCGCGTACCGCTGCGCCTCCGCCATGGCCGCCGCGCTCGACTCCTTGTCACCCAACAGCCAATACAGCTGGGCCTGCCGCGACCGCAACCGCACGACGTCTTCGACGGCACCGACCTCGGTGACCACCGCGACCGCCTGTTCGTAGTACTCGCACGCACGGGCGAACTCGCCGCGCGTGGCGATCCGATCCGCCAGCTCGGTCAGCGCGAACGAGATCCCCCACCGCTCGCCGAGCGCCCGGAACTCGCCGAGCGCCGTCTTGAGGTAGGCGTCCGCGTCCCGCCCTTCCCAGCCGAGCTGGACCCGCATCTTGCCGAGCTGCAGGCGGGCGAGTGCGCGTACCCAAGGGTCCTCGTCGTCGAGCAGCGGCTCCCATGCGGGCCGGAAGTCGTCCGGCGTTCGCAGCATGCGTTCGAGTGCGGCGACGGGTGCCACCGCCGGGTGCAGGCGTGGGACCCGCTGGCTGATCTCGGACACCTTCCGGATCCACTCCGCCGCCTGGCGCTCGTCACTCTCCCGCCCCGAGGTCAGGAAGCCGGTGACGAACGCGTACACCACGGCCCGGATCTCGTCGGCCACCTCACCTGGCACGGCGGCGGCCGCCATGAGCAGCTCGTTGCCCTCGGCCTTGTGGCCGCCGAGCCACCAGTACCAGCCGGCGGCAGCGGCCAGCCGCATCGCCCCGCCCGCCTCGCCGGCCGCGAGCGCACCGCGCATCGCCGCCGCGATGTTGTCGTGCTCGACCTCCAGCGTGGCGAGCCACTCCAACTGCTCGGCGCGGCGAAGGTGCGGCTCCGCCGTCTCGGCGAGCTCGGTGAAGTGCGCGAGGTGCGCACGGCGCGCCAGGTCGGATTCGCCCGCCTCCGCGAGGCGCTGCTCGGCGTACTCCTTGACCGTGCCGAGCATCCGGTAGCGCGGCGCCCCCTCGCCGTCGGCGACCACCAGCGACTTCTCGGTCAGCGCGGTCAGCAGCTCGAGCACCTCCCACGCCTCGACCGCGTCGGCCGCGCAGACCCGCTCGGCCGCTTCGAGGCTCGCGCCACCGGCGAACACCGAGAGCCTGCGCAGGACCGTCCGCTCGGCGTCGGTGAGCAGCTCCCAGCTCCAGTCGACCACCGCGCGCAAGGTCCGGTGGCGCGGCAACGCGGTGCGGCTGCCGCCGGTCAGCAGGCGAAACCTGTCGTCGAGCCGATTGGCGAGCTGGTCGAGGGACATCGTGCGCAACCTCGCCGCGGCGAGCTCGATCGCGAGCGGCATCCCGTCGAGCGCCCGGCAGATGCGGGCCATGGTCGACAGCGTGTGCACGTCGGGCGCGGGGTCTTTGCGCACCGCGCCGGCTCGGTCGCGCAGCAGCCGGATGGCCGGGGAGGACTCGATCTCGCCGGCGCCGGCGTCGACCGCGGGCAGGAGCAGCGGCGCCACCGGCCACAGTGCCTCGCCGGTGATGCCGAGGGGCTCCCTGCTCGTCGCGAGGATCCGCAGGCGCTGGCACTCTCCGAGCACCCGATGGGCGAACACCGCCGCGGACTCGATCACGTGCTCGCAGTTGTCCAGGACCAGCAGCATCGCCCGCTCGCGGACCGCGGCGATGACCCGATCGGTGGGCGGCGCGTCGGGTGCGTCGCCGAGCAGCCCATCCCGCAGGCTGAGCGCGGCGAGCGTCGCCTGTGCCACGTCGCCGTCGGCGCCGATGGCCGCGAGCTCCACCAGCCAGGCACCGTCCGGCAGGTCACCGAGCAACGTGCGCGCGGTCTCGGTGGCCAACCTCGTCTTGCCCGTGCCGCCGGGCCCGATCAGGGTGGTGAGCCGGTGCTCGGCGACGAGCTCGCGGACCGCGGTGACGTCGGCGTCCTTGCCGACGTAGCTGGTCAGCTCGGCGCGCAGGTTGGTCTTTCGCTGCTCCTCACGCCGCCCCAGCTCGCCCCGCAGCAGCGCGACGTGCAACGCGGACAGCTCCGGCGAGGGGTCGACACCCAGCGCGTCGGCGAGGGTTTCCTTGGTGCGCTCGTACACGAGCAGGGCCTCGGTGTCGCGACCGGTCGCGACGAGCGCGCGCATCAACGCGGCGACAAGCCGTTCGCGTACCGGGTGCGCGGCCACCAGGTCGGTCAGCTCGGTGACCAGCTCCGCGCCGTGGCCGAGGCTGATCTCCGCGTCGAACCGGTCCTCCATGGCGGTCAGGCGCAGCCCTTCGAGCCGGGTGACCGCCGCGTCGAAGGCCGCGCTCTCCTGCAGACCGACATCCTGCATGGCCGTGCCGCGCCACAGCGCGAGGGCCTCGCGCAGCCGCGCCACGCCCAGTGGATCCCCGTCGTCGCGGGCGTGTGTGACGAGGCGCTCGAACCGCACCGCGTCGACGGCGTCGGGCGCCACCCTCAGCCGGTAGCCGTCCGTCTGCCCCTCGACCAACGCTTCCGGCAGCGCCTTCCGCAGCCGGGAAACCAAGCGCTGCAAGGCGTTGGCCGCGTCGGAGGGCGGCTGCTCGCCCCAGATCCAGTCGACGAGCGTCGCCTTCGGGACCACCCGACCTGGTTCGAGCGCGAGGGCGATCAACAGCGCGCGCAGCCGGGCGCCCGGCAGGTCCGCCAGGACGCCTTCGTCCGTGCGGACCTCCAATGGCCCAAGCATCCCGATCTGCACCTAGGTCTGTCTCCTGGATCTCGAAGGGCTGCGGCGGGCCCAGACAACGACCGGCACCCCCGGACGCGCCGCCTGGACCTCGGCCTCGCTCCACCGAGATCCAGGAGACAGACCCTAGTTGATTTTGCCACGACCCCCTTGGCGAAGAACGTTCGGGTGACTAACGTTAGAGCCACTAACGGTATCGACGGACGGGGTGTGACATGGCCGCGCTGGACATGACGATGATGTACGCGTTCCACGACGCTCTTCGGCGCGAGGTGGAGCGGATCGCGCGGATCAGCGCGCGCCAGGACGCCGACCCGCGCGAGGTGCTGCGCACCGCGATCGGGTGGGAGATGTTCAACACCTACCTGCGGGTGCACCACACCTCCGAGGACGACGCGCTCTGGCCGCCCCTGCGGGATGCGCTCGCCGAAAAGCCCGAAGACCTGGCCCTCCTCGACGCCATGGAGGCTGAGCACGCGGCCATCGACCCGCTGCTGGAGGGCGTCGACGCGGCACTGGCCGACCGCGACTCCGGGCCGGAGCGGCTCGCCGGGCTCGTCGACGCGCTCACCACGGGGCTCGGCGCCCACCTGCGCCACGAGGAGAAGGAGGGGCTGCCGCTGATCGGGGCCACCCTCGACCAGGGCCAGTGGGCGCGCTTCGGCGAGCTGCACCGCACGCGGATCGGCTCGGACCTGTCGCGCTACCTGCCATGGGTGCTCGACAGCGCCGACCCCGCGCGGGCCGAGCGGATCATCGCCGGCCTGCCGGCGCCCCTGCTCGCCGCCTACGGCGACGAATGGCTCCCGGCCTACGCCCGCCTGAAAATATGGCGCCTCTGAAGAGATTTCGGGATTTCCCGGGTCCGCGTCAGTGGCGGACCGCCGCTCCCGCCGGAGACCGCTGCGGCCGGCGGCTCGCTGGAGCGAGCCGAAATCCCCGGCCTCCGCTGCCACCTCCGCGGTGCAAGACCCCCCACCCCTGTCGATCAGGGACTTGGTGGGCGTGTCGACCGGCGCGGCGCGTCACGAACTCCCTGATCAACCGCGGGATTGCCATGATCCGTCGGTTTGCCGGCAGCAGGCAATGTGGACGAAACGCGGTGCGAGCCATTTGGGCCCCTCGTCGGCGGGTGGGGGCTTGGTGCGCGGACCTGGCAGCGGGGGCCGGGGGTTTCGGCGAGCCCTGGCGAGCCGCCGGCCGCCGCGGTCTCCGGCGGGAGCAGCGGTCAGCCGCTGACGCGGACCCGGGAAATCCTCTGTCACGAGCGGCGCACCGAATGCTCTCTGGCCCAGGGGAGCAGGCGGGCCGGGCGGCGGGACGAGACGTCCTCGATCCAGCCGAGCAGCGTGACCGGGAGGAGCAGGAGGGCCAGCGCGACCGCGAGATAGCCCACGTCGCCGAGGTGCCAGGCGCCGACCGCGTCGCCTACCACGAAGCTTGTCGCGATCGCCGGGTTGTGCCAGAGGTAGATGGTGACGGCACGGCGGTTTAGCGCGGACACCACGCGGTCGAGCGGGCGGCTGTCCAGCGGGGGTGAAAGGCGCAGCAGCACGAGCACGAAGCCCAGCGAGTAGAGGGCCTGCGCGGGCGGGATCTCGTTGAGGTCGCGCTCGCCGGGCGTGAAGATCAGGACCCACGAGACGCCGGCCGCGACGCATGCGGCCGCGACGGCCGCCAGCAGTGGTCTGGCCATGCGGCGCAGCGCGCCGTCTCGGTGGGCGAAGCCGGCGACCCAGCACGCGCCGAACGTGGCGAGGTCGCTCACCACGCCCGCGTCACCCACCACGAGCACGAGGGCCAGCGGGACCAACGCGGTCCGCAGCGGCCACCGGCGGTACGCCCAGAGCAGCATCGGGGACGGCAGGACGAGCCACAGGTAGGTGACGATGTACCACAGCACGTTGGTCGCCGGCAGCGCCCAGGTGTCGCCCGGCGGCGGGGCGAGCGGCACCAGCCACAGCAGCAGGTTTGGCCAATGTGGACGGTCGGCCCAGCCGGACAGGAGCATGGCCGGCACCAGCACCGCGCCGAGCGCCCAGAACGCGGGCAGCAGGCGGCGCACCCGGCTCGCCAGCACGCGGTCGGGTGCGCCGTTCGAGCGGTCGAGCGAGAGCGCCATCAGCGAGCCGCCGATGCCGAACATCACGCCCATCGCGGGAAACGCGTAGCTTAGCCAGGCGACCGGAAACATGTGGTAGACGACGACCCGTACGATCGCGGCGGCGCGGAGCGTATCGAGGTAGCGCTCACGCACGGCCGGTGACCTCGGCCTGGCCGGTGCGGTGCATCTTCTGCCAGCGCAGCCGCGCACCGGTCAGCGCGGTCACCACCGACTGGAGCAGCACGAGGTACATCAGCTGGCGGTACGCGAACTGCTGGAGCGGCAGCACCCACAGTGGACGGTGGCTCTCCCGGTCGAGGCGGAAGGCGACCGCGGCCGTGACCGCGTGCAGCGCCAGCATGCCGGTCCACGCCAGGGCGGTCTCGGTCCGGCCGAGGAAGAGCAGCCCGTACACGGTGAGCAGGTCGATGACCGGTGCGAGCAGCGGCAGCGCCACCCCGAACAGCGCCAGGAACGGCAGGCCGAAGCGCCCGAACGGGCCCTTCTCCAGCAGTGCCCGCCGGTGCTTCCACATCGCCTGCATCGTGCCGTAGCTCCACCGGTACCGCTGCTTCCACAGCTCGGCCAGCGTCACCGGCGCCTCGGTCCAGGCCCGCGCGCCCTCCTCGTACACCACCCGCCAGCCGGCGCGGAGCAGGGCCATCGTGACGTCGGTGTCCTCGGCGAGCGTGTCGTCGCTCATGCCGCCGGCGGTGACCAGCGCGTGCCGCCGGAAGGCGCCGATCGCGCCGGGCACGGTCGGCATGCACCGCAGCGTCTCGTAGAGGCGGCGGTCCAGGTTGAAGCCGATCACGTACTCGATGTGCTGCCACCGCGCGACGAGGCTGTGCCGGTTGCCCACCTTGACGTTGCCGGCGACCGCGCCCACCGACGGGTCGGCGAAGGGCTGCACGAGCCGGCGTACCGAGTCGGGCTCCAGGACGGTGTCGCCGTCGACCATCACGACGAGCTCGTGGCGGGCGGCCGCGATGCCGGCGTTGAGCGCGCTCGCCTTGCCGCCGTTGGGCTTGCGGATGACGTCCACATTGGGCAACCCGAGCGCCTCGACGATGGCGGCCGTGCCGTCGGTGGATCCGTCGTCCACGACGATGACCTCGATGCCCGGGTGGTCGCCGCCGGCGAGCGAGCGCACGGCCGCGGCGATGCCCTCCTTCTCGTTGTACGCGGGCACGATGACCGACACCGGCTCGGTGACCGGAGGACCCCAGGACCACGCGGGCGAGCGGCGCCGGCGGGCGTGGCGGCCGGCGAGCGCGAGGAGCAGGAGGGTACGCCCGGCCGCCAGCGCGCCCACCGCGACGAAGACGATCGTGATGGCGACAAGCACGCCGTCGGCGATTCCCACCGCCCACACGAGCGCGGTGCCGCGCCACCGGTCGGCGGTGGACGCGGCCGGGTTCTGGGCGAGTACGGGGTGGGCGAGCGAGGTGTTGAGGCCGCCGGTGACGGTGGTGAAGCGGTAGCCGCGGGCGAGCAGCCGGGGGATGAGCCGCTCCAGCGCCGCCACGGTCTGCGCGCGGTCGCCGCCCGCGTCGTGCATCAGCACGATCGCACCCGAGTCGCCGGGCGGCGTGGCGGCGTGGACGATGGCGTCGACCCCGGGTCGGGTCCAGTCGCGGCTGTCCCTGTCGTTGAGCACGACCAGGTAGCCGAGCCGCCCGGCCTCGTGGATCAGCCCCCACTCGCCGTCGTCGACCGCGTGGGGCTGGGAGGAGTACGGGAAGCGGATCAGCGAGGTGCGTACCCCGGCGGCTCGGGCGATCGCGAGCTGGGTCTGCGAGTACTCGCCGCGCCGTCGCCAGCCGTCCAGCGTGGACAGCGGCGGATGGGTGAACGTGTGCGCGCCCACCTCGTGGCCGCTCGCGACGAGGCGGCGTACCAGGTCGGGGTGGCGGGCCACCTGCGAGCCGATGACGAAGAACGTGGCATCGACGCCGTACCGGTCGAGCACCCGCTGGATTCGCGGCGTCCACCACGGGTCCGGCCCGTCGTCGAACGTGAGCGCGACGGTCTTGGCCGGCAGCCGGTACGTGTGGGGCGGGCCGGCGGCGGCGTTGACGATCGGCCCGCCGGCGCTGATCTCCGCGGGCACCGAGTCGCTGCTGCCGCCGTCCGGGCCGCCCGAGTCGGGGCTGAAGCGGGCGCTCGTGTACGCCTCCACGAAGAGCACGCTCAGCACGACCACCAGCAGGGCGAGCGTGACGGCGCGGCGGGGCCTCATCGCCGCGCCGACCCGCCGGAGAGCAGGCCGAGGATCGGGCCGACCAGAGGCAGCCCGCCGGACGGCTCCTCTTGCGGCGCCTCGGGGCTGGGCTCCGCCGCCGGCGGATCGGTGGGCTCGGGTGCCGGCGGGTCGGCCGACGGCGGATCGGCAGGGTAAGACGGTTCGGGCGGGCCGGACGGTGGGGGCGGCTCGGTGGGCGCCGGCGGCGGGGTCGTCGGCGCGGGCAGCGCGGTGGATTCGGTCAGCGGCGGCGCCGGCGTACGCGGCGGCCGTGCCGGTGGCGGCCGGTCGGGCTCGCGCCGCTGCAGGCGCATCGGGACGGCTTCGACATTCGGGCGGTCACCGGCCGGGAGTGGCACGCCGGCCGTCCGCCGCTCCGGCGGCGGTGTCTGGCGCACCACCGGGAGCGGCCGGTCGACGGGCGCGGGGAGCGGGGCCAGTGCGCCCGGGCGTGCCGGCTGCCCGACGACGCTGGCGCCGACGAGGCAGGTGTAGGTGAGGCAGGCCGCTCCGATGGCGTACGCGATGCGGCGCACTCGCCGGTGGCGCCGCCCGCTGGCGTCGACGAACACCGGCGTGGAACCCTCTGGTCGAGTCACCGGGGGAGCGTAAAGAGCGGGTTTCAACTGGCGCGCATTTTCGGTCCTCCCAATGGGGACGCCAGAATCGTGGAAAGAATTGCCCGAAATGTTGGCGTGGCGCTCCACTCACGTTTAGTGAAACCCTGTGAGCTGCCATGATGTGCGGCCCAGAATGTGGTTACTGTCCGGATAGCGACGATTGAGGGCATAGTGCCGGCCGGCTAGCGGAGAAACCTCAAGATTTACTGGAGTTGTGAGACTGGCTCGCTTAGGGGCACGTCGCGAAACCTCCTCCTTATTCGTACATACCGGACATGTGGCGCATGAAGATCCACCTGTCCAGGGATAGTGGTCGATGTCACGGTCGTTGCGTCAGAAATCTGACCAGCCGTGACCCGTTGTGCGGTTGATCCGGGGTGACTAAGCTGACCGGTGCGCGCCCCTATCGCCCGCTTCCCCCGTGGCAGGCGATCGGGGCGCGCCTCTTTGTGTCCAGCCCCCCAACATCCGTCTTGATCTTGCGCTTGGGTATATCGGGCATAGCCGGACACAAGATCCCGGTCTTGCCCTGCCCGTCGCTGGCCCGTCGATATTCCCGGTGTCAACTAACATGAACGTTCGGATCGAGTTTCTTTCACGCGAGTTGACATTGTGCCCCCTCGGTCGCGAGGCTTGTCCCGGACCGCCGGCCATAACGGGGGGCGCTCTCGTCTTCGCAAGGGCGCCGAGGGCGCGTGTCGGCGGCGGTCACCGGTGTGGGCCGGGGCAGGCTCCTGGTCCACACCGGTCGGCCCGGTCCATCGGAGGTGAGCCCCGGTGACGACTCCAGGTGAGCCGCGCACCCTCGCGGACAAGATCAATCAGCTGTTCCGCACGATCCACCCTCGGGACCGCGGGCCGTACAGCAACGAGGAGGTCGCCTCCGCCATCCGCGACGGTGGCGAGAGCATGTCGGCCACCTACCTGTGGATGCTGCGCCGCGGCGAGCGCACCAACCCCACGATGCGCCACCTCCAGGCCCTGGCCCGGTTCTTCGGCGTCGCCCCGGCCTACTTCTTCGACGAGGCCGTCACCCGCCGCACCGACCGCGACCTGGAGCTGCTCTCCAGCCTGCGGCAGCTGGGCGCCAAGCGGGTGGCGCTGCGCACCGTGCTGGAGAGCGCTGGGCTCTCCGAGGCCAGCCAGCGGCTCGTGCAGCAGGTGGTCGACCGCTGCCTGGAGCTCGAAGGGCTGAGCGACGGGTCGAGCGTGGTGCCGGAGCAGGAGGCGCGATCGTGACGCCGTGGCTGGGCCGGGACGACGGCAGCGAAGACCGGCGGCGGATGCGCCGCCAGTGCGCCCGGCTCGTGCGAGACATCAAGGTGCCCGTGCCGTTCGACGCGGAGGCGCTGTGCCGCGAGGTGGGCGACCGGATCGGCGAGCCGATCCACCTGCTCCCCGTCGAGATGCCCGCCGACGGTCCCTCCGGGCTGGTGATCAGTGGCAGCCGCGCGCACTACCTCTGTTACGACAGCGGCACCCGCCCGCTGCACCAGCAGCACATCATCGCCCACGAGCTGGGCCACCTGATCGCCGGCCATACGAACGACCACGTCGAGGACGCCGAGCCGGGCGCGCCCGCCCTCCTGTCCACACTGGATCCTGTCGTCGTGCGGCAGGCGCTCGCCCGAGACGCCGGCTACGACCGCCGCGAGGAGGCCGAGGCGGAGATCATCGCCGAGCTCCTCCTGCGGAAGGCCCACTCCTGGGCGCCGGAGCGCACGTGGCACGTCCCGATCGACGCCGCGGATGTGGTGGCCCGGATCGAGCGCTCACTAGGGTGAGCCCGTGAACCACGTGCTGTACCCGGCACTGGCCGCCGTGGCCTGGATCGGCCTCGCGGTCAAGGTCCGCGACCTGCGCCGCGGGCGCAACCCGTCGCGGGTCGCCGTGTGCGGCGCGCTCGCCCTGCTCGGCTCCACCTTCACCGTGTCCACGCCGGCGGTGTGGAGCTGGCTCGACCGGATCACCGGCGTGGCCAACCTCGCCGCCCTCTGGGCGCACCTTTGCGTGGTCGCGTTCTCCGGCACGGTGCAGCTGCTCGTGCTGTGGTGGGTCAACCCGCCCGAGGTGGCGCGGCGGCGGGCCCGCGCGCGGCTCGCCCTGCTCGCGGTGGCCGCCGTCACGCTCGTGGTGCTCTTCCTCGCCGCCGGACCGACCGAGCCGCACACCACCGACTTCGTGGCCACGTACGCCGAGCGGCCGATCTTCGCCGCGTACCTGCTGGTCTACCTGTCCGCGTTCGCGCTCGGCATGGTCGACGTGGTGCGGCTCTGCTGGCCCTATGCGCGGCTCGCCGGCCGCTCGTGGCTGCGGCGCGGCCTGCGCACTACGGCGCTCGGCGCGGCCAGCGGGCTCGTCTACGCCGGCGTCCGGGTCGCTGACGTGATCGGTGCGCAGGCGGGCGCCGACATCAGGCGGTGGGAGCCGCTCGCGCCCCCGGCGGCGAGCCTCGGCGCGCTCCTGGTCATCCTCGGCCTCACCATGCCGGCGTGGGGGCCGCGGCTGTCGCTGTTTCGCGGCTGGTTGCGCCGCCGCCGGCAGTACCGGCAGCTCCAGCCACTGTGGTCGGACCTGCACCGGCTGATGCCGCAGATCGTGCTGGAGCCGCCCGTCGCCACCCCGCTGTCCAACTTGGACCGTCGCCTCTACCGGCGGGTGATCGAGCTGTACGACGGCTCGCTGGCTCTCCGCCCCTACCTGGACGAGGCCGCCGCCAGCCGGGCCGGCCGGATCGGCACGCGCCTGGGCCTGCGCGCCGACGACCTGGCCGCGGTGATGGAGGCGGCCCGGCTGCGCGGCGCCGTCCGCGCGTACGGCCACGGCGCGCCGCGAGCCACCGAAGACGAAGACGGCGGCGACGAGCTGACTCCCGGCCGCCTGGACGAGGGCACCGACCTGGCGCAGGAGGTGGCCCGCCTGGTACGCGTCTCGCGCGCCTACGCCGGCTCACCCGTGGTCGCCGCCGCCGTGGCCGGCCGCGACGCACTCCCCGCCGAAGAGACCGAGGTGGCAATGTGAGCTCAGACGTCGGGCCGCGCGGAAGATCGCGCTTCCGGATGGCTCGCCTGTCTGGCTTGTCACGCGCTACGCCGAGGTGCGGGCGGCGCTCGCCGATCCGCGGCTTTCCCTCGACAAGCGGCACGCGACGGGGTGGGCCGGGTTCACGCTGCCGCCCGCGCTCGACGCCAACCTGCTCAACATGGACCCGCCGCAGCACACCCGGATCCGTTCGCTGGTGAGCCAGGCGTTCACGCCCCGGCGGGTGGAGGACATGCGGCCGGGTGTACAGCGCCTCGCCGACCGGCTCGTCGACGCGCTGCCGGCAGGTGGGCCGGTCGACCTGATCGCCGCATACGCCGAGCCGCTGCCGATCGGGGTTGTCGGCGAGATGTTCGACGTGCCGCTCGACGACCTCGCGCGCCTGCGGGGGTGGACCAACGACATGGTCACCGGCTCGCGGGAGGCGGTCGGGGCGGCGATCGTGTCGATCCACCACTTCCTGGCCGAGCTCGTCGCGCACCGCCGTGCCGCACCCGGCGACGACCTGCTCTCCGCGATGATCGCCGCGCGCGACGAGGGCGACCGGCTCTCCGAGGACGAGCTGACATCGCTCGCCTTCCTGCTGCTCTTCGCCGGCTACGAAAACACGGTCAACCTCATCGGCAACGCCGTGCTGGCGCTGCTGCGCGACCCGGCGCTGGCGGCCACGCTCCGCGCCGACCCCGCGTTCCTACCGTCCGCAGTGGACGAGCTCATGCGCCACGACCCGCCCGCGCCGGTGTCGATCCGCCGCTTCCCCACCGAAGACGTGACGATCGGCGGTGTGACGATCCCCAAGGGCGAGACCGTGTTGCTGGGGCTCGCGGCGGCCAACCGCGACCCGTCCCGCTGGCAGGAGCCGGACGCGGTCGACCTCGGGCGCGCCGAAAACCCGCACCTCTCGCTCGGCCACGGTATCCACTACTGCCTCGGGGCACCGCTGGCCCGCCTGGAGGCGCGGATCGCCGTCGGCACACTGCTGCGCCGGCTGCCGGACCTCGCGCTGGCCGTGCCGGTGGAGGAGCTGCGCTGGCGCCCGACCTTCCGCGCCCGAGGCCTGCTCGAACTCCCGGTATACACGACCCAGGTGCATTGGTAGATATGCCCCGGTCCGCGTCACCTGCGGACCGTATGCTCCCGCGGGCACCGCTCCCGGGCTTCAAGATGTAGAGGACTTAAGGTTGCTCTGGCACCCAAGCTCCCCTAGATCACGAGCGTTCGGGTTTTGAGGTCGGCGTTTGTCCACAATGTCCTAAGCCGCCCGCCGGCGCCGACCGAGCCGGACGGGCCTCGGTCGCGGGCAGTAGCCACCGCCGTGGGTAACGGGCGTCAAGTTCGCGATCTAGAACGGTTAGGGCGCTATATCGACCCTAACCGTTCTAGATCCACACCTACGGCCCGAACCTGGTCACGCTAGGTTATCGGCGCTGCGGCGACACATGCACATTTCGACCATTTTGGGCTGCCGCGACGCTTCTCGTGGTCCAAGCCGCGGCTCTCCGTGGCCGCACCCATCCGCGGCTGGCCACGCACCCAAAGGATCCCCGTCCGGTAGCTCAAACCTCTTTGGTTGGAAAGGGTTTCCGTCGCCGCGTGAGCCAGGGTTCACCCCGGCTCCGAAACCTCTCGAGATCCACACCTACGGCCGGAATCTGATCGCGCTACGTTACCGGTGGGCTTGGTGCGCGGAGCTGGCAGCGGGGGCCGGGGATTTCGGCGAGCCCTGGCGAGCCGCCGGCCACCGCGGTCTCCGGCGGGAGCGGCGGTCAGCAGCTGACGCGGACCCGGGAAATCCTCTTAGATCCAGCGGCCGCCTAGCCACATGCGGGCGGACCAGTCTTCGTACGGGATGGCCTGGCCGACGAAGATTGGGTAGAAGTAGGCGAAGCAGATGGCGACAAGCAGCACGTATGCGCCGGCGATCACCGCGCCGATCATGCGGCGGTCGACGCCCGACTCGGGTGGATGGCCGTCGCTGGTGAGCAGGGATCTGGCCGGTGTCATGATCGCGCCGAGCACGTAGACGACGGCCAGGACCAGGAAGGGCTCGGCCGGCAGCGCGTAGAAGGCGAACATCGTGCGGTGCTGGGTGGCGAAGTAGAACCAGGGCAGCAGGGCGGCCGCCACGCAGAGCAGGATCGCGCCGGCCCGCCAGTCGCGGCGGGCGATGCCGAACCAGGCCAGTGCGGCCAGCGCCGGGATGAACGACCACCACAGCAGCGGGGTGCCGAGCAGCAGGATGTGTGAGGCGCAGCTGGAGGCGCCGCAGGAGCCGTCGGTGGACCAGTAGAACGCGATCGGCCGGCCGAGCAGCAGCCACTGCCAGGGCCACGACTGGTACTGGTGCTTGTCGTCGAGTCCGCTGTGGAACTTGTACGCCTCGACGTGGTAATGCCACAGGTTGCGCAGCGCGCCGATGATCGGGGGCTCGGAGTGGCCGTTGTCGGCCAGCCAGTGGCGGAAGTATCCGTCGTCGGTGAGGAACCACCCGGACCAGCTGGCCACGTAGGTGAGCACCATCAGCACGCCGCCGAGCAGGATCCAGCCGATCTCGCCGATGAACGCGTCGCGCCACGGCTTGGGCACGCCGGCCGAGCGGCGGGCGCCGACCTCCCACAGCACGATCATCAGCACGAACACCGGCACGAACCACACCGCGCTCCACTTGACCGCGCAGGCGCAGCCGAGCAGGGCGAACGTGGCCATGCGCCACCACGGCACGCGGATGGGCAGGCGCCCGGCACGGCCGGGCACGGTGGGGTCGAGCCCGCCCTCCAGCGCGCGCAGCCAGCGGGCGCGCCGGGAGTCGCGGTCCATCACCAGCGTGCCGAACGCGGCCAGGATGAAGAACATCAGGAAGATGTCGAGCAGCGCGATGCGGGACAGCACGAGGTGGAAACCGTCGAGCGCCATCAGCAGGCCGGCCGCGCAGCCGAGCACCGTGGAGTGGAACATGCGGCGGGCGATCCGCACCATGAGCAGGACGGAGAGGGTGCCGATGACCGCGCCGGAGATGCGCCAGCCCCACTCGTTGTATCCGAAGGTCTGCTCGCCGAGCGCGATCATCCACTTGCCGAGCGGCGGGTGCACGACGTAGGCCGGGCCGTTGTTTTTGTCGTCCCACTCCACGCCGTGCTGCAACATGTCCCACGCGTCGGTGGGGTAGTAGACCTCGTCGAAGATCAGGCCTTTGGGCCTGTTGAGGTTGACCAGGCGGAGGATGCCCGCGATGAGCACGATGACGCCGGTGGCCAGCCACGAGTACGGGTCCAGCCGCGCCTCGAACGGCAGCAGCCGCCGCCGCACGATCTCGGCGACGCCGGAACGCTCCGGCTCGCTCTCGGGCCTGTCGTCGTCGCCATGCGCGACGACACCGGTCGTCTCGGCCGCCTCGGGTGCGGCCTCCGGTGCCGTTGGGCTGGCTGTCTGTGCTGTCGCCGCCGGGGTCACCCCGCGATCGTAGGCTGCCGGGGTGTGATCTGGCGCGCACTGCCCATCAGTTGGTGTCATGAACTTCGATGAAAGGCCGTTGGTTGTGGGTGAAAGGTCGGGAACTGGCAGGTTGGTGCTGGTTGGCGCACCGCTCGGCAATGTAGCCGACGCGTCCGCCCGCCTCCGCGAAACCCTAACCACCGCGGACGTGGTGGCGGCCGAGGACACCCGCAGACTCACCCGATTGGCACGTGACCTGGAGATCAACGTCACCGGCCGGATCGTCTCCTACTTCGAGGGCAACGAGGAGCGCCGCACGCCGGACCTCGTCGACGTGCTCCGCGAGGGCGGGTCGGTCGCGCTGATCACCGACGGCGGCATGCCGAGCGTGTCCGACCCCGGCTACCGGCTCGTGCGGGCCGCGCTCGACGCCGGGATCCCGGTCACCGCCGCGCCCGGCCCCAGCGCCGTGACCACCGCGCTCGCCGTGTCCGGGCTGCCCGCCGACCGCTTCTGCTTCGAGGGCTTCCTGCCCCGGGCCGGCGGCGCCCGGCGCGGCCGGCTGCGCGAGCTGGCCGGAGAGCCGCGCACGATGGTCTTCTTCGAGGCGCCGCACCGGGTGGCCGCCTGCCTGACCGACCTGGCCGGGGCCTTCGGCGCCGAGCGGCCCGCGGCGGTGTGCCGGGAGCTGACCAAGACCTACGAGGAGGTGCTCCGCCGCCCGCTCGGCGAGCTGGCCGCCTGGGCCGCGGCGGCCCAGCCGCGCGGCGAGATCACCCTGGTCGTCGGGGGAGCCGCGCCGGCCGGTCGCGCCGCACCGCCCGCGGGCGAGGTGCGCGCCGCGGTCGCCCGCCTGGAGGCCGCGGGTACCACCCGGAGGGACGCCATCACGGCGGTGGCCGAGGAGTACGGGCTGCGCCGCCGCGAGGTCTACGAGGTGGTGCACGCCCCGGCGTGACTCCCTAGAAGGTCGCGGCCAGGAACGCGATCGCGACGAGAAGTGGCGCGGCGAGGCCGGCGAGCGCGGCGCGGCGGCGGGAGCGGCTGTCTTCGAGGCGGAGCGCGCCGGTGGCCCATACGATGCCGAGGCCGCAGAGCACGACCAGGGCCATGCCGAGGCCCCAGCGCATGTGCAGGACGCCGCTGGCCGCGTCGACGTAGGCGCGGCCGCTGTCCGAGCCGACCATCTTGGCCGCCACGGTGGTGCCCGCGCCGTCCTGGTCGCCGACGCCGAGCAGGCGCACGCGCTCGGCCGTGAACGCGCCGCCCGCCGCCGTGAACTCGCCGAGGCAGCGCTGCGACACGCCGTTGCCGGTGCACTCGGTGACCGTCGCGGTGCCTTTGTCGCCGTGCCCGACGGCCAGCCAGAGCGGCTCCGCGCTGACCCACGCGAAGAACGTCGCCAGCAGCGCGAACACGAGCAGCGCGATCAGCCCGGTGGCCGGCCGGCGGGGTGGTTTGGGCGGGCGGCCCGGGCGACCGCGCACGGGCGGGCGGCGCGAGCCGCGCGGCATCTCCTGCACGGGCATCCAGAACGGGCGTTCGTCGGGCTCCGGGACGGCGATCCGGACCGTTTCCCGCTCCCGCTCGGCCCGCACGGCGAGGGGCTGGGTGACCGCCTCGATATCTCCCGGCGCGTTGTGCGGCGGGAGGGCTTCGGGGTCCGGCTCGGCGTCGCCCCCGTCGGCAGCTGCCGCCTCCGCGAGGGCCGGCGCGTCTTCGGTGACCGGCTGCTCCGCCTCCACCTCGACCGGGACCGGCTCAAGCTCCGGCTCCGCGGCGACGGGCGGGCCAGCGACAGCCCCCTGGCCGGTGATCGCCCCCTGGCCGGTGACAGCCTCCTGGCCGGCGGCCGGCTCCTGGTCGGTGACAGGCTCCTGGTCGGCGGGCTCCTGGTCGGCGGCGGGCTCGTGGTCGACGGCTGCCGGCTGGACCACGGCCGGGCCGACCTCGACCGGCTCCGTGGCCGAGCCGACCGCGATGGCTGGCTCGGCCGCGGCCACCGCCGGCTCGGGCAGTGTCTCGGGCAACGTGTGGCTGCCACCCGCGGGCTCGGCCGGCACCGGCGCGGCCAGGGTGACCGTCGGGGCGGGCGGGATCGGCTCGATCGGGCGCACCGCGGCGAACCGCGCCGCCGCGGCCGCCGGGTCGCCCCGCCACCAGGCGCCGTCGGGGCCGTCCGACGCCCACGGGCTCACGCCCGGCGACGTGTCGGGCAGGTGCGTTTCGCCTGGTTGCGGCGCTGGTCCGGTCACAACCTTCATTGGACAACGGGAAACCGCGCCGAGCGCGTAGCGTTCCGCGCGTGTCGGCCGAATCTGGGGTAACCAGGGGCTGTTTACAAAATCCTTGCCGGGCTGCGCCGGGCCCAGGCGACGACCGGCGGCGTCGGGCGTAAGGCCGCATACGACGCCCGCCTGATGGTGCGACCAGCGCGGTGCGTTCATCACCGAGCCTGATGGTTCGCTGAAACAGGCCCTAGGCTTGGGCGCTATGAGTCACGTTCTCGCGGCGGTCGCCTGGCCGTACGCCAACGGCCCGCGCCACATCGGTCACGTCTCCGGCTTCGGGGTGCCCTCGGACGTGTTCAGCCGCTACATGCGGATGGCCGGCCACGACGTGCTCATGGTCTCCGGCACGGACGAGCACGGCACGCCCATCCAGGTGCAGGCCGACAAGGAGGGCGTGACCCCGCGCGAGCTGGCCGACCGCTACAACCGGGTGATCGTGGAAGACCTGCACGGGCTCGGCCTGTCCTACGACCTCTTCACCCGCACCACCACCGGTAACCACTACGCCGTGGTGCAGGAGCTGTTCGAGGGGCTCTACCGCAACGGGTACATCGTCCCCAAGGTCACGATGGGTGCGATCTCCCCGTCGACCGGGCGCACGCTGCCCGACCGGTACATCGAGGGCACCTGCCCCATCTGCGGGTACGACACCGCGCGCGGCGACCAGTGCGACAACTGCGGCAACCAGCTCGACCCGATCGACCTGATCAACCCGCGCTCCAAGATCAATGGTGAGACGCCGCGGTTCGTGGAGACCGAGCACTTCTTCCTCGACCTGCCCGGCTTCGCCCAGGCGCTCGGCAAGTGGCTCGACTCGCGCGAGGGGTGGCGCCCCAACGTGCTGCGCTTCTCCAAAAACCTGCTCGACGACCTCCAGCCCCGCGCGATCACCCGCGACCTGGAGTGGGGTGTGCCGATCCCGCTGGAGGGGTGGCGCGACCGCACCGACAAGCGCATCTACGTGTGGTTCGACGCGGTGATCGGCTACCTCTCCGCCTCGATCGAGTGGGCCCGCCGCTCCGGCGACCCGGAGGCGTGGCGCAAGTGGTGGTCGGAGGAGCCGGTCCGCGCCTACTACTTCATGGGCAAGGACAACATCGTCTTCCACTCGGTGATCTGGCCGGCGCTCCTGCTGGGCTACTCGGGTGAGGGCGACCGCGGCGGCGAGCCCGGCCGGCTGGGCCGCCTCAACCTGCCGACCGAGGTGGTATCCAGCGAGTTCCTGACGATGGAGGGGCGCAAGTTCTCCTCGTCCCGCCAGGTCGTGATCTACGTGCGCGACTTCCTGGAGCGGTACGACGCGGACGCCCTGCGCTACTTCATCGCCGTGGCCGGGCCGGAGAGCCAGGACACCGACTTCACCTGGGCCGAGTTCCTGCGGCGCAACAACGACGAGCTGGTGGCCGGCTGGGGCAACCTTGTCAACCGCTCGATCTCCATGGCCGCCAAGAACTTCGGCGCGATCCCGCCCGCCGGCGAGCTGACCGCCGAGGATCGCGCGCTGCTCGACACCGCCCGAAAGGGCTTCGGCACCGTCGGCGGCCTGGTCGAGAAGCACCGCCAGAAGCAGGCGATCGGCGAGGCGATGCGGGTCGTGGCCGAGGCCAACAAGTACCTGTCCGACCAGGCCCCCTGGAAGATGAAGGAGGACCCGGAGCGGATGGGCACCGTGCTGCACGTGGCCCTCCAGGCGGTGAGCGACTGCAACACGCTGCTCACGCCGTTTCTGCCGCACAGCGCGCAGAAGGTCCACGAGCTGCTCGGCGGCAGCGGCGTACACGCGCCGATGCCCGACATCGTCCAGGTGGAAGATCTCGACGGCGGCCCGTCGTACCCGATCCTGACCGGCGACTACACGGCCGGCGCGCGGTGGGAGTCGGTGCCGATCGAGGCCGGCCGCCCGCTCGCGCCGCCCAAGCCGGTGTTCCGCAAGCTCGACCCGTCGATCGTCGACGAGGAGCTCGCGCGCCTAGATCCGGGGGAGTAAGGGGCTTTTCAGGGTGTCGCCGCGTGGCGTGGACCCGCGAGACTGGCAGGCGTGAAGACACCGGCCGCCGCCATGACCGGTGTCGTCGCGTTGGCGTTCGCCGACGCCTCGATCGTCGCGCTCGCCCTCCCCGCGATCTACGCCCGCTTCGACACGACCATCGTGGGCGTCTCGTGGGTGCTGACCGGCTACGCGGTGGCGGTCGCGGCCGCGGCGGTGGCCCTGGTGATCGTGCGCCGGTGGCTGCCGACGAGGCCGCTCACGATGGGCGGCCTCGCGCTCTTCGCCGCCGGCTCGACCTGGTGCGGCCTGACCGGCTCGCTGGGTGGCCTGTTCGCCGGCCGGGTGGTGCAGGGCATCGGCGCGGCGGCTCTGCTGTCCGGCGCGCTCGAGCTGCTCAGCGCCCACGCGGGGCGAGATCGTGGCCGCCGCCTGTGGAGCGGTGCCGCCACCGCGGGCCTGGCGGTCGGCCCGGCGCTCGGTGGTGCGCTCACGGAGGCGTTCGACTGGCGGGTGATCTTCATCGCCCAGGTGCCGGTGGCGCTGCTGGCGCTGGCGGTGCTCGCGCTGGCGCCCACGCCGGCGCTGGAGCCTGAGCCCGAGGGGCCCGCGGCCAGCCCGCTGTGGGCGACCGCCGGCTACGTGACGCTCTTCGCCGGGCTCGTCGGCGCGCTCTTCCTCGGCGTGCTCCTGCTGGTCGAGATCTGGCGTTTCAACCCGATCGCGGCGGCGCTCGTGATGATGGCGCTGCCGGCCGGCACGATCGTCGCGAGCCGCCTCACCGCGAGCACCGGCCCCGCGGTCCGCGTGGTGGGTGGCACCCTCGCGCTCTGCGCCGGCCTGCTGGGCCTCGCGTTCCTGCCGGCGGCGAGCCTGGCCTGGGCCGCGGTGGCGCTTTTCCTGTGCGGCGCCGGCTCCGGTGTGGTGGCGCGGGTCCTCTCGACGGCCGCGGTGCCCGCCTCGGCCCCGCTCGTGCGTTCCGGCGGCTCGGTGGTGGCGGCCAAGCACGCCGGCCTGGTGCTCGGCCTCGTCGTGATCGCGCCGCTGCTGGCCGGCTCGCTCACCGACGGCGCGCAGCAGGCCGTGGTCACCGGCACCGGCGTGCTGCTCGACGCCCGCATGCCCGTCCAGGAGAAGTTGCGGCTCGCGCTGTCGGTGCGCGACACGTTCGCCGCGGCGCCGCGCGGGGCGGTGCCCGACCTGGCCGCCGCCGTCGACACCACCGACCGCGCGGACGCCACCACTGCCGTGGTCGAGGAGGTCGACCAGCGCCTCAGCGCGGTGCTCACCCGGTCGTTCCGCCCGGCCTTCCTGGCCGCCGCGGCGCTCGCTCTCCTGACCGTCCTCGCGGCCTTCGCGGTGCGCCGGCCATCCAGCGGCCACACCCGGTGGCGTGCCGGCCCGACGGCGATACTCGCCGTCCTCGTCCTGGCCGGGCCCGCCCTCGTCGCCGCCGAGGTGGCCGCCGGCGCCCGCGACTACGGCCGCTACCAGGAGACCGACCCGTGCGCGGCGCCACCCGACTCCTACCCCGGCGAGGGCGTCGACGCATTGGTGCAACGCGTGGCATACAGCGCCCTGCACGGCGCGGCGTGCGAGCTCGGCATGTCGCGCGAGCGCTTCCTGCTCGCGCTGGCCGGCCAGCCCGGCTTCGCCGGCGTCGACTGGGACCCGCCCACCGTCGACCGCACGGTCCGCGCCGCGGTCAACAAGGCCCTCGACGACGCCGAGAGGCGCGGCGACGTGCCCGCGCTGATGGTCAACCTCGTGCGCGCCGCGGTGCGTTCGCTGCCGCTGGAGGAGATCCTGCGCATCGTCGGCCTCAAGTAACGAAATTCTTCAAGCTTTCCCGGGTCCGCAACTGACGCGGGCCCGGGAAATCCTCTTGAACTCCGGCCGCATCGGGTCTGGGCCACCACGGACGTCGCGTTAGCTCGAAATCTGGAGATCTTTCGGGTCGGGGTGGCTTCGCCGCTGAGCCCCGTCGGCATTTGTCCACAATGTCCCTCACCGCGCGTCGGCGTCAACGCCCCCCTCACGGCCGGTAACCACCGCGACGAGCAAGAGCGCGAATGCTCGCGATCTAGAGAGCTTTCGGAGTCGGGGTGCGCCCTGTCCACGTGGCGGCGAAAACCCTTTCCAGACAAGGGATCTGAGCTACCGCGATGTCCGTCGTGGTCCCGACCGCTGCTCCCGCGGCCTCACCCTGCGCGTCTGGGCAATCTCACCCCGGCCGGCCACGCCAGCGCCGAAGGCCTGGCCGGCTCTGTGCGCCCGGGGACGCTTCGGTGCGTGGCCAGCCGCGGCTTGGACCACGATCGACCGTCGCGGAAGAGCAAATAGAGCGAAATGTCCAGGTGTCGCCGCCCGCCCGTAACGTAGCGTGACCGGGTGCGGGGCGCAGCTTCGCGATCTAGAACGGTTAGGGTCGATATGGCGCCCTAACCGTTCTAGATCGCGAACTTAACGCCCGTTGCCCACGGCGGTGGCTACTGCCCGCGACCAAGGCCCACCCGGCTCGGTTGGCACCAAGCCTGACGGCTTAGGACATTATGGACAAACGTTGACCTCAACCCCGAAAGTGGCCATGGCAACCATAAACGCTCTAGATCGCGAAGACCCACCCACGCGCAGTGACGCGGCGTCACAGGCGGCACCTGCCCGCCGCAGTGGTGGGGCTTGGTGTGCGGAGGTGGCAGCGGGGGCCGGGGATCTCGGCGAGCCCTGGCGAGCCGCCGGTCGCCGCGGTCTCCGGCGGGAGCGACGGCCCGCCGCTGACACGAACCCGGGACATTCTTCTCCAGAAACGACCCTGGACCGTCCGCCGCGGACCAAAACCCCCGACTCGGGAAGGTCTCTAGAGCACGTACTCGATGTTGACGATGCGGTGGTCGGTGATCTCGGCCGCTGGTGCCCAGGCCTCGTAGACGCCGCGCTCGTAGCACTGGGCGCCGAGCGCGGCCACGTTGTCGGGGTCGGGGCGGCACAGGCGCAGCCGGGTCCAGCCCGACTCCTGCCGCAGCACGAGGCAGTCGGCGCCGCGCCACCGTGCGTACGCCGCGCGGCGGGCCAGCGCCTCCACCGGGTAGCGCGCCGCCCGGGTCATCGCGAGCACCCGGAACTCGCCGGGCGGGTCGGCGACCGCCTCGTACTCCTGGCCTCGGTAGCGCCCGACCAGGCGGGTGGACTTGGTCTTCTCGTCGCTCGGCACGTACTCCTGCTCGGGCGCGATGTCGGGCACGCCGTGGAGCAGGTGGCGCCACTGCGGGCCGACCATGCGCAGCCAGCCCCGCTGCTCCGGCTGGTACGTGTACAGCACGACCTCGGTGCCGTCCGGCGTATACGCCAGCAGCGTGGCGTTGGCCGGCAGCGGCAGGTCGGCGAGGTCGGTGGTGACGAACTCGGGGATCACGAACCGCCCACTCGGCGTGAACCCGGTGCCCAGCACCGGCGCGCCCATCCGGTCGTGGGAGGGCATGCCGGCCAGGCCGCGATGGTTGTCGCCGAGGGGGATCTCGAAGTCGTACGGATCGACGGCCCGCCACCGGATCGCGAACATCACGTCGGGGTCGTCTCGCGCCGACTCGCCGTCGGTGCGCAGCAGCGCCAGGTTGGCCGGCGTGCGCAGGTGGGCCACGTCGTGCTCGCGGTAGCAGAACCCGTGCGGCAGCCAACCCCGCAGGTAGCCGGAGAGCTGGCGGGCCGAGAGCACCTTGAACATGCGGGTGCCCCGGCGGATCGCGGCGGTGCGCCGGATGCCGCTGACGGTCGGGTCGTGCGCGAACGCCGGAGACTGGCTCAGCGCGTGGATGTCGTGCCACCCGCGGGCCCTGTTGAGCGGGACCATGAGCGGCGCCTCGAGCCCCTCTGGCGCGGCCGCCCGCACCCCGTCGACCGACGTCACCTCGGTGACGTGGACGAAGCGGTGCCACGGGTGCGCGGCGCCGGGACGGGGATTGCGCTCGAAGCCGTCGGCCGGGTCGATGCTGAACAGCTCGTAGGCCGCGCCGTGCGCCAGCTCGTCGGCCGCGTAGACCACGCCCTCGTATGTGACGTGCAACCCCGCACCCGCCATGTGCGGCTGCGTAGGTGAGGGGGTCACTGTCACCAGGCCGACAATAGGCCGCAGCCCGTGCCCGTGGGTAAACGGAGGGTTACGCCTACCTGTGACCCCTCGCACCACCCGTGCGTGGGATGCTGGGCGCGATGAGGAGTTCGCGACGCCAGCGGCAAGGGGAGTTTCCGCCGCCACCGGAGCCGCTGGCGGTCCCGGTGATCGACAGCCACACGCACCTTGACATCACCGTGGCCGAGGAGGGCGCGCCGGGCGGCGTCGCCGAGCTCGTGGGGCTCGCCGCTGCCGCGGGTGTCGACCGGCTCGTGCAGGTCGGCGTCGACGTCGACTCGTCGCGCTGGGGTGTCGAGGTCGCCGCCCGGCACCCGGCGGTCGTCGCGACCGTGGCGCTGCACCCCAACGAGGCGCCGCGCCTGGCAGACCTCGACGAGGCGCTGCGCGTGATCGAGGAGCTGGCCGGCCACGAGCGCGTGCGCGGCGTCGGCGAGACCGGGATGGACACGTTTCGCACCGGCGACGAGGGGCGGGCCGCGCAGGAGGCGAGCTTTCGGGCGCACATCGCGATCGCCAAGCGCCACGGCAAGGCGCTGGTGATCCACGACCGCGACGCGCATACGGACATACTCCGCGTCCTGGACGAGGAGGGCACCCCGGAGACCGTGGTGCTGCACTGCTTCTCCGGCGACGCCGACTTCGCCGCCGAGTGCGTGCGCCGGGGGTACGTGCTGAGCTTCGCCGGCACCGTCACGTTCGCCAACGCGGTGGCCCTGCGCGACGCGGCCCGCGTCACGCCGATCAAGCAGATGCTCATCGAGACCGACGCGCCCTACCTGACGCCGATGCCGTTCCGGGGCCGGCCGAACGCCTCGTACCTGATCCCGCTCACCGTCCGCGGCCTGGCCGACGCGACCGGGGCCGACCTCGACGAGCTCTGCGCCGCGATCTCCGCGACCGGCGACCGCGTCTTCGGGCCGTGGTAGCCGACCTGCTCGGCCCGGCGGAGATCCGGGCGCTGGCCGCGCGGCTGGGCGTCGCGCCCACCAAGCGGCTGGGGCAAAACTTCGTGCACGACCCCAACACCGTGCGCCGCATCGTGGCCGCGGCCGCGCTCGACCCGGCCGACGTCGTGGTCGAGGTGGGGCCGGGCCTGGGGTCGCTCACCCTGGGACTGCTCCCGGCGGCCCGTCACGTGCACGCCGTCGAGATCGATCCGGTACTGGCCGGCGCGCTCGCCGACACCGCCGGCCACCCCGCCAACCTGACCGTGCACCACGTCGACGCGCTGCGGATCACGGCCGCCGCGTTCGATCCCGCCCCGACCGCGCTCGTCGCCAACCTGCCGTACAACGTGGCCGTGCCCGTGGTCCTCCACCTGCTCGCGGAGCTGCCCACCCTCCGCCACGGGCTGGTGATGGTGCAGAAGGAGGTCGCCGACCGGCTGGTGGCCGGCCCCGGCTCGAAGGTGTACGGGGTGCCGTCGGTCAAGCTCGCCTGGTACGCGAGCGCCCGCACCGCCGGCCGGGTGCCGCCGAGCGTCTTCTGGCCCGTGCCCAACGTCGACTCCGGACTCGTCGCCTTCACCAAGCGCGACTCGCCGGACGCGCCGCGTGAGCGGGTGTTCGCGGTCGTCGATGCGGCCTTCGCCCAGCGGCGCAAGACGCTGCGGGCGGCGCTGGCCGGTTGGGCGGGTGGCCCCGACCGCGCGGCGGCGGTGCTCGAAGCCGCCGGGGTGGATCCGGGCGCGCGCGGCGAGTCCCTGACGGTGGACGAGTTCGCCGCGATAGCGCTTGCCGCGCCCGTGCCCAGCCGGGCCGCCGAGTAGTCTGACGGGCGTGCGAGCGCGAGTGCAGGACATCGCTCCGTGACCGAGGCCTGGCGGCCGGACGAGGAGCTGGACCGGCCGCGCCTCGCGGCGTCCGGGCCGGTGAAGGTGCGTGTCCCCGCGAAGATAAACCTCCACCTCGGCGTCGGCCCCGCGCGGCCCGACGGATACCACGAGCTCAGCACCGTCTACCACGCGATCTCGCTGTACGACGAGCTGACCGCCCGCCGCGGCGACACGCTCACGCTCACCATGGAGGGCGAGGGGGCCGGTGAGCTGGCCCTCGACGAGAGCAACCTGGTGATCCGCGCGGCCCGCGCCCTCGCCGCCCACGCCAAGGTGCCCGCACACGCCCGCCTCCACCTGCGCAAGCAGATCCCGCTCGCGGCCGGCCTCGCCGGTGGCAGCGCCGACGCGGCCGCCGCGCTCGTCGCCTGCGACGCGCTGTGGGGGCTCGGCCTGTCCCGCGACGAGCTAGCCGAGGTCGCCGCCGGCGTCGGGTCCGACGTGCCGTTCCTCGTCTACGGGGGCACCGCGCTCGGCACCGGCCGGGGTGAGGCGGTGAGCCCGGTGCTCGCCCGGCCCAGCTCCTGGCACTGGGTGGTGGCCATCGCCGACGGCGGTCTGTCCACCCCAGACGTCTACCGCGAGCTCGACCGGCTCCGGGAGGCCGGCCAGGCCCCGCGCCTGCCGGGCCACGCCAGCAACCCGCTGCTCGGCAGCGCCGACCAGCTGCTCGCCGCCCTGCGGCAGCGCGACCCGGCCGTGCTCGGCGCGGCCCTCGACAACGACCTGCAGGCGGCCGCCCTGTCGCTGCGGCCGGGCCTGGCCGACGTGCTCAAGGCCGGCCACGCCGCCGGCGCGCTCGCCGGCCTCGTGTCGGGGTCCGGCCCCACCTGCGTGTTCCTCGCCGCCGACGGCCAGCACGCCACCCAGATCGCCGAAGACCTGACCGCGGCCGAGGTGTGCCGCACCGCCCGCACGGCGCACGGCCCGGTCGCCGGAGCCCGCGTCGTCTGATGGCCAACATCGTCAACCTGGACCGGGTGTCCAAGGGGTACGGCGCGGCCGGACCCCTGCTCACCGACGTCTCCCTCGGGCTCGACGACGCCGACCGGGTGGGCGTCGTCGGCCTCAACGGCGCCGGCAAGTCGACGCTGCTGCGGCTGCTCACCAAGATCGAGGAGCCGGACGCGGGCCGGGTCACCCACCGCCGCGACCTGCGCGTGGCGTGGCTGCCGCAGTCGCTCGACCTGGCCGCCGACGCCACCGTCCACGACGTCGTGATCGGCACCGCCTGGCTGGGTGAGGGGTTCGCCGCCGAGCACGAGTGGGCCGGCGACGCGGGCGTCCGTTCCATCCTGGACGGTCTGGGCATGCCCCACCTCGGCCTCGACCAGCCGGTCGGGCCGATGTCCGGCGGCGAGCGGCGCCGCGTCGCGCTGGCCGCGCTGCTGGTCCGCGCCGCCGACCTGCTCATCCTCGACGAGCCCACCAACCACCTCGACGTGGCCGGCGTCGACTGGCTGGCCCGCCACCTCACGACCCGCCGCGGCGCGCTCGTGGTCGTCACCCACGACCGGTGGTTCCTCGACGCGGTCTGCACCGCCACCTGGGAGGTCGCCGACCAGGCCGTGCGGGCGTACGAGGGCGGCTTCGCGGCCTGGACCCTCGCCCGGGCCGAGCGCGAGCGGGTCGCCGCGGCCACCGAGGCCCGCCGGCAAAACCTCCTCCGCAAGGAGATCGCCTGGCTCCGCCGCGGGCCGCCGGCCCGCACGTCCAAGCCGCGCTTCCGGATCGACGCCGCGAACGCGCTCATCGCCGACGTCCCACCGCCGCGCGACACGGTGTCCCTGCGCCGGCTCGCCACCGCGCGGCTCGGCAAGCAGGTGTACGACCTGGCGGACGTCACCCTCCACGCTGGACCGAAGAAGATCCTCGACCGGGTCACGTGGCAGGTCGGGCCGGGCGACCGCATCGCCGTCCTGGGCGCCAACGGGGCCGGCAAGACCACGCTCCTGCGCCTGCTGGCGCAGCGGCTCGCGCCGACCGGCGGCACGTTCCGGGTGGGCGCGACGGTGCGCACCGCGTTCCTGTCCCAGGAGCTTGCCGAGCTGCCCGGCCACCTGCGCCTGCTGGAGGCGGTCGAAGAGGTCGCCAAGCGGGTCAAGCTCGGCGACCGGGAGCTGTCGGCCGCACAGCTCGCCGAGGTGTTCGGGTTCACCGACCGTCGCGTGTGGACACCCGTGTCCGACCTCTCCGGCGGTGAGCGGCGGCGGCTGCAGATGCTCCGCCTCCTCGCCGGCGAGCCCAACGTGCTCCTGCTCGACGAGCCCACCAACGACCTCGACACCGACACGCTCGCGTCGCTGGAAGACCTGCTCGACAGCTGGCCCGGCACGCTGGTGGTGGCCAGCCACGACCGCTACCTGGTCGAGCGGGTCACCGACTCGGTGTACGCGCTGATGGGCGACGGCCGCATCCGCCACCTCGTCGGCGGCGTCGAAGAGTACCTGGCGTCGCTGCCAAGCTCGGGCCCGACCGCCTCTCCCGAGCGGGCCGAACGAGACCGGCCGTCCGCAGGTGACCTGCGCGCGGCGCGCAAGGAGCTGGCCCGCCTGGAGCGCACCGTCGCCAGGCTGGAGCAGCGGGAGGCGGGGCTGCACGACGACATGGCCCGCAACGCCACCGACTACGCCAAGATCGCCGAGCTGGACGCGCAGCTCAAGGCCGTACAGGCGGAGCGAGCCGAGACCGAGGAGGCCTGGCTCGCGCTCGCCGAACAGGTGCCAGATCACTGATCCAGGGGGCAGCGGCGGACCCGCCGGCCCGATGGTCCACAATCACGGGCCATGGCGAGCCACTTTCCCGTGAACCACCCGCTGCGCCCCACCTACCGGGCGCTCGGCGGGCTGGCCGGCCTCTATCTGATCGTCTTCGGCATCCTCGGGCTGATCGAGACGAGCGGCGACGAGCTCTTCGCCCAGAACGACGCCGAGGCCCTCTGGCAGGGCACCAACCTCGGCCACTCGGTCATCTCGATCGCGGTCGGACTGATCATCCTGATCGGCGTGGCCGTCGGCCGCAACCTCGACGTGGCGATCCACAAGGCGGCCGGGTACGGGCTCGCGGCGGTCAGCCTCGCCAGCCTCGCCCTGCTGCGCACCGACGCCAACTACCTCAACTTCACGATGCCCACCGTCATCGTCACGATGGTGCTGGCGCTCGCGCTGCTGCTGGCCGGCATGTACGGCAAGCTCGGCACCGAGGAGCAGGCCCGGGTCTCCCGCGAGGCCAGGCTCTTCCTGGAGTAACCGTTGCGGCTGCGGAGAGGCCGACCCGGGGTGACAATCCTGGTATGGCGCACATCCCGGTCAACCATCCAATGCGACCGCTCTACCGCACGCTGGCCGGCCTGATCGGCCTGTACATCCTGGTCTTCGGCATCATCGGCGTGATACAGACCGCGGGTGACCCGCTCTTCGACCGGGGCGACGTGTGGGTGCTCGGCCTGCGCACCAACCTGGCCTTCGCCATCCTGTCGGTCGTCTACGGCGCGGTGCTGCTCGGCGGCGCGGTGCTCGGCGGCAACGTCGAACACATGGTCAACCTCGGCGCCGGCCTGGTCTTCATCCTGGTCGGGCTCCTCATGATGACGCTGATGGAGACCGACGCCAACATCCTCAACTTCTCGATGGTCAACAGCATCGTGTCGTTCGTCTTCGGGCTGCTGGTGCTCACCGCCGGGCTGTACGACAAGGTCGGCTCGCGCGAAGACGTCGAGGCCGAGGAGGCGTTTCGGCACAACGCGGTGCCCGTGCCTACTTCGCCGCGCGCCGAGTGAGGAGCGCGGGCTTCGCCTCCAGGTGCGAAAGGCCGTTCCACGCGAGGTTGACCAGGTGGGCCGCCACCGTGTCCTTGCGCGGCTTGCGCACCTCCAGCCACCAGCGGCCGGTCAGCGCCACCATGCCCACCAGCGCCTGCGAGTAGAGCTCGGCGAGCTTCGGATCGTAGCCGCGCGTCTTGAACTCGGCGCCCAGGATGTGCTCCACCTGGTGCGCGATGTCGTTGAGCACGCTGCTGAAATTGCCACCGGACGACATCAGCGGCGACTCGCGCACCAGCACCCGGAAGCCGTCGGTCTCCGACTCGATGTAGTCGAGCAGCGCCAGCGCCGCCTGCTCCAGCAGCTCGCGGGGGTGGCCGGCGGTCAGCGCGTTGGTGATCCGGTCGAGCAGCGAGCGCACCTCGCGGTCGACCACCACCGCGTACAGGCCCTCCTTGCCGCCGAAGTGCTCGTACACGACGGGTTTGGACACCTTCGCGCGCGACGCGACCTCCTCGATGGAGGTCGCGTCGAACCCGCGCTCCGCGAAAAGCTCGCGGCCGATCGAGATGAGCTGCTCGCGGCGCTGTGCCGCGGGCATCCGCACCCGGCTACCGGTCTTGGCCGGCGCCGCCCCGTTGGCGCTCAGGCTGTCAGTCACGACGCCGGTTTTACCAGCTTCGCCGCGATGCGCTCCGGCTTCGGCCAGCGCACGTCGGACGCCGCACCGAGCTTCTCGAAGATCCAGATAGTGCGTGCCGAGATGTCGATCTGGCCGCGCAGCACACCGTGGCGGGCGCAGGTCGGGTCGGCGTGGTGCAGGTTGTGCCAGCTCTCGCCGAACGACAGGATCGCCAGCGGCCAGAAGTTTGCCGCCTTGTCGCCCTGGCGCACCTCGAACGGGCGCTCACCGTAGACGTGGCAGATCGAGTTGATCGACCAGGTGACGTGGTGGAGCAGGCCCACGCGCACGAGACCGGCCCAGAAGAACGCGGTCAGCGCGCCCTGCCACGACCAGGTCACCAGCCCACCCGCGGCCGCGGGCGCGAGCATCGAGATGGTCACCAGCAGGGGAAACAGCCGGTCGACCTTGTTGATGTCCTTGTCGGCCACCAGGTCGGGCGCGAAGCGGTCACGGTTGGACAGCTCGCGGTGGAAGAGCCAACCCATGTGGGCGAACCACAGACCCTTGGTCAGCGCCCAGAAGCCCGTGCCGAAGCGCCACGGCGAGTGCGGGTCGCCCTCCACGTCGGAGAACATGTGGTGCCGGCGGTGGTCCGCCACCCACTGCGTGATGTTGCCCTCGACCGCGAACGAGCCGGCCACGGCCAGCGTCACCCGCAGCCACCGCTTGGCCTTGAACGACCCGTGGGTGAAGTAGCGGTGGAAGCCCACCGTGATGCCGAGGCCGGAAACCGAGTACAGCACGAGGAAGATCGCGACGTCGGTCCAGCCGAGCCAGCCGCCCCAGGCGATGGGCACGGCGGCGAAGACGGCGATGAATGGGATCACCACGAAGGCCCAGAGGCCGACCAGGATGCCGGTGGACTGCCTGCCGTCGGTGAGCGGCTTCGGATTCTTGACGGGGGTGTCGTCGAGGGTGGCTGTGGACATGGCACCTCGCTGCGCTGAAGTGGGGCTTTGGGCGTTCAGGGGATCAAAGCTACGCCTACGTCACCGTAACTTACGCAACCGTAGTCTGACAGTGGTCTACCCCTTTTCCTTCCTGTGAATCTTCTGCGCCACGGGACTAGAGGGTTACGTGGAGTGACGTCAGGCGCCAGGTGCCCGGGTCGGGGACGCGTCCAGGATCGCCGGCGACCGTCAGGCCGGGGTGGCGGCGGAGCAGGGCGGCGAGCGCGACCTCGGTCTGCACCCGGGCCAGCGGCGCGCCGAGGCAGAAATGCGGCCCGTGGGCGTAGCCGAGGTGTGGCACGCCCGCGGTGGGCCGGCTGATGTCGAGCCGGTCGGGGTCCGCGAAGGAGCGCGGGTCGCGGTTGGCCGAGGCGATCGCGACGGTGACCGCGTCGCCCTTGCCGATCGGCACACCGTGGATCTCCAGGTCCTCCCTCGCGTAGCGCGGGATGGTCAGCAGTTGCGGCCCGCACCAGCGGGTCAGCTCCTCCACCGCGCCCGGCATCAGGCCCGGCTGGGCGCGCAGGAGAGCCAGCTGGTCCGGGCTGGTCAGCAGCGTGTGCACGGCGTTCGCGACGAGGTTGGTGGGCGTCTGCCCGGCCAGGACGAGGTGCCAGACGAGCGTGACCACCTCGGTGTCGCCGAGCCGGTCGCCGTCCTCGGCGCGGGTGCGGACGAGGTGGGAGACGAGGTCGTCGGCGGGCTCGCCGGTCCGGCGGGCGACCGCCTCCCGCGCCCCCGCGATGATGCCGGGAATCGCTTCGGCGAACCGCTGGCCGTGGCCGGCCGCGACCGCCGCGCCGTACTCGCGCCACCGCCCCCGGTCGGCCGGGGGGATGCCGACAAGCTCGCAGATCACCTCCATGGGCAGCGGCCGGGCGAAGTAGTCCAGCAGGTCGACCGTGCCGCCCTCGGCCCAGTCGGGCAGCGCGTCGAGCAGGTCCCGGACGATCCGCTCGATACGCGGCCGGAAGTCGGTGGCCCGCCGGGTGGAGAAGGCGGGGGACACGAGGCGGCGCAGGCGGGCGTGCTCCGGGCCCTCCATCTCCTGCATCGTGCGCATGTACGGCAGGCAGTGCTCGGGGACGTCGGGGCGCATGTAGCTGCCGGCGTTCAGCTCGAAACGTGGGTCGTCGAGCATCCGCCGGGCGTCCTCGTGCCGCAGGACCGCCCACATCCCGCCGAACCCGGGAGCGACGAGCCGGGCCACCGGCGTGCTCTCCCGGACCCGCCCATACGCCGCGAACGGATCGCGCAGGACCTGGGGATCCGACAGGTCGATCTCGGGAACCATGGATTCACCTCTGCTCGATGGGGAGATCAGATGTTCACGCCATCTGGATGGTGACGGTATCTTGGCGGCGGGGCGGCTGGCAACGCCCGCGGCGACAGAGGAGAACCATGGACAGGCTGAGCCGGGCCGAGGCCCAACAACGGACCCGCGCCCGCGTGCTGGCCGCCGCCCGCGAAGAGTTCACCGAGCGCGGCTACCGCGACGCCAAGATCGACGCCATCGCCGAACGGGCCGGACTCACCCGAGGCGGCGTCTACTCCAACTTCCCCGGCAAGCGAGCCCTCTACTTCGCCGTCCTCGTCGAAGACATCCAGCGCGCACCCACACCGCCACCCGTACGGCCCGGCCGCACCACCCGCGAAGCCCTCGGCATGTTCGCCCGCGCCTGGCTCGCCCGACTGCCGCTCGCCATCGACGAACAGCACAGCACCGCCCGCCTCGGCGTCGACCTGCTGCCCGAGATCCTCGCCGACGAACGCACCCGCCGCCCGTACACACAGCTCATGAAGCTGGACGCCATCCTGCTCGGCCTCGCCCTGGAGCAGATCCACCCCGCCGCCGGCCGCCGCGTCGGCGTGGCCGAGACAGTGCTCACCACCCTGCAAGGCGCCACCCAGCTGGCCGCGGCCGCGCCCGGCTTCGTCGAAGAGTTCACCATCGTCGCCGCCTGCGAACGGCTCGCCGGCCTCGAGCTCGATGACGCCTGGCGGCCCCCATACCTGCCCTACATCCCCGGCGCGCGGCCCGCCGACGAGCCGTGGTCACCCCCAGCCGCCACAGACGCCATCAGCGGCGAACCCGCCCGGCTGACCGGCGACGGTGTGGTCGCCATCCTCGGCCTCCACCGCGTCGGTGCCATCGAGGAAGCGGTCCGCGCCGCACCAGCCGGCGCGGACGTCACCGCCGTGCTCGTCACCGGCGCCCCCGACGAGCTCGGCAACCTGGCCCGACTCGCCGTGGCCGACCTCTGCACGTGCCTGCGGCCGGCCTTCCCTACGACCGCCGGACCACACCTGCGGATCGTCCACGACGACACCGGTGAGGTCGCCGCGGCCGCCGGCGTGCCAGCCGTCAGCGACGCCACCGAGACCGCCATCCGCATCCACTCTGGACGGATCGTCGCCCGCGCCGACGGCTTCGGCGCCTGCCACGCCGCCGCCTCCGCGGACCACCCCCCACCTGGCAAAACACCAACACCACACTGATGTGGCTACGCGCTGAGGCGCGGCCGCAGAAGGCTTCCATGCCTCGTACGCGCGTTCTAGCCTGCTCGCCATGACGCATCCTCTCGCCGCCGAGGCGCGGCGCCTGCGCACCGAAGAAGAGCTTTCGTCCAGCCAGATCCGCGAGCGGCTCGGCATCGGCAAAGAACTGCTCCAGGACCTACTCCGCGGCGTGCCACCACCCGAGTGGACCCGCCGCCCCAACGCCAAGGACGAGTTACGCGCCCGAGCCGTCGAGCTGCGCGCGCAAGGCTTGTCGGTCAACGCCATCGCCGACGCGCTCGAGGTGTCGAAGTCCACCGCGTACCTCTGGGTCCGGCATATGCCCTACGACAAGGACCCGGAGGCGGAGCGCGCTCGGCGGCGCGCCCACTCCAAGGTCATGACCGACGCCCGGTGGGGTGAGTACCGGGTGGCGCGCGCCGAGCTGGAGACCGGCATCCACGACGAGGCGGCCAAGTGGGTCGGCCGGCTGAAGGAGCGCGACCTGTTGATCGCCGGCGCGGTCGCGTACTGGTGCGAAGGCGCCAAGAGCAAGCCCTGGAGGCCGGAGCGGCGTCTGAGGTTCACCAACAGCGATCCTGGGTTGGTCGAGTTGTTCATCCGGTTCGTGGACGCGATGGGCGTCGACCGGCGACGCCTCACCTACAACGTGGCTATCCACGAGTCTGCGGACGCCTTGGCAGCGTCACGGTGGTGGGCGGAGCGGATCGGCGTCGACATGGACCGGATGCGGCGTCCGACGCTCAAGCGGCACAAGCCATCGACAAACCGTCACAACACTGGTGACGACTACCACGGGTGTCTCGTTGTCACCGTGCCGCGAAGCCGGACCCTCTACACCCGCACCGAGGGACTGATGGCCGGCGTGTTCGCGGCGTTGGCGCCGGAGTAGGGTGCTCTTGCGATCTGGCGAGCGCTAGACCGCTAAGTCCGATTTGGTCGGCTGTGGTGTAATTGGCAACACCTGCGGTTTTGGTCCGTATGTTCCAGGTTCGAGTCCTGGCAGCCGAGCTATCCTAAATGTCTGAATCGCGACGTCAGCCCTTCCGGCGGGCTGGGTGCGCCCGCGACTAGCATGAGGCGGCAACCCACAGCCACCCCTGAGGGAGCTACCTCGTGACGTCCTCCCAGTCCCGTACCGTCGTCGTCCTTGCCGCCGGTGAGGGCAAGCGGATGAAGTCGGCGCTCCCGAAGGTGCTGCACCCGCTGCTCGGCCGCACCCTCGTCGGCCACGTCCTGGCCGCCGCCGGCGGGCTCGGGGCGCAGCGCACCCTCGTCGTGGTCGGCCACGGTGCCGAGGAGGTCAAGGCGCACCTCACCGAGATCGCGCCGGCCGCCGAGCCGGTGTTGCAGGCCGTGCAGCACGGCACGGGCCACGCGGTGCGCATCGCGCTGGAGGCGGCGGGCGACACCGGCGACACGGTGGTCGTGCTCAACGGCGATGTGCCGCTGCTGCGCCCGGAGACGGTGCGCGACCTTGTCGAGGCGCACGAGGCGGCTGGTCTGGCCGCGACGGTGCTGGCGGCCGAGGTGGCCGATCCGACCGGTCTCGGCCGCATCGTGCGTGACGAGTCGGGCCGCCTGGAGCGGATCGTGGAGGAGCGGGACGCGACCGCCGAGCAGCGCGCGGTCCGCGAGATCAACGCGGGCATCTACGCGTTCGACGGCGCTCTGCTGCGGGAGGCGCTGGGCAAGCTGTCGACCGACAACGAGCAGGGTGAGGAGTACCTGACGGACGTCTTCGGCCTGCTCGCGACCGACGGCCGGCCGGTGGGTGTACACGTGGCTCCGGATGCGACGGAGACGCTCGGCTGCAACGACCGCGCGGAGTTGGCGGCGCTGCGGGCGTTGTTGCGTGATCGGGTAAACATGGCGTGGATGCGGGCGGGCGTGACGATCCTCGACCCGGCTACGACGTGGGTGGATGTGACGGTGGCGCTGGAGCGTGACGTGGTCCTCGACCAGAACACGCAGTTGTGCGGCGCCACGTCGGTCGCGGCGGGCGCGGTGGTGGGCCCGGATTCGACGCTGGTCGACACGTCGGTGGGCGCGGGCGCCTCGGTGGTGCGGGTGCACTCGGTGGGTGCCGAGGTGGGTCCGGAGGTGGGTGTCGGGCCGTACGCGTATCTGCGTCCGGGCACGAGGCTGGCCCGCAAGTCGAAGGTTGGCACGTTCGTCGAGGTGAAGAACTCGGAGATCGGTGAGGGCACGAAGGTGCCGCACCTGTCGTACGTGGGTGATGCGACGATCGGCGAGCAGACCAACATCGGGGCGGCGTCGGTGTTCGCCAACTATGACGGCACGCGTAAGAACCGCACGGTGATCGGCAGCCACGTGAAGGGTGGTGTCGACACGATGTACGTGGCGCCGGTCGAGGTGGGCGACGGCGCGTACACGGGTGCGGGCACGGTGGTTCGTGAGGACGTGCCGCCGGGCGCGCTGGCGGTGTCCGGTGGGCCGCAGCGCACGTTCGAGGGGTGGACGGAGCGTAAGCGCCCGGGTACCCCGGCCGCTGAGGCGGCGAGAAAAGCCCAACGTGAGACGAGGCACGGCGGGGGCGATGCCGGGCAGGATGGGTCCACCTCGGGAGATACTGCAACCGAGTGACTCGTTAGCCCCACCGACCCACGGGAGCGGATTGCCGATGGGCAGCATCGTCGCGGAAAACCGCAAGAGCCTGATGCTCTTCTCAGGCCGCGCTTTTCCGGAGCTCACCGACGAGATCGGTGCGGCTTTGGGCGTGGCACCGACACCCACCGATGCGTACGACTTCGCGAACGGTGAGATCTTCGTGCGCTACAAGGAGTCCGTGCGTGGTTCGGACGCGTTCGTGGTGCAGTCGATCGGGCAGGGTGTCAACAAGTGGGTCATGGAGACCCTCATCATGGTCGACGCGTTGAAGCGGGGCTCGGCCAAGCGGATCACGGTGGTGCTGCCGTTCTACCCGTACTCGCGGCAGGACAAGAAGCACCGGGGGCGGGAGCCGATCTCCGCGCGGCTGGTGGCCGATCTGCTCAAGACGGCGGGTGCCAACCGGATCCTCACGGTCGATCTGCATACCGCGCAGATCCAGGGCTTCTTCGACGGGCCGGTCGACCACCTGTTCGCGATGGACACGCTCGCGGGTTACGTGGAGCGTAGGTACGCTGGCCGGCCGCTGTCGGTGGTGGCGCCGGACTCGGGCCGGGTGCGGGTGGCGGAGCGGTGGACCGACCGGCTGGGCGGTTGCCCGCTGGCGTTCATCCACAAGACGCGCGATCCGATGAAGCCCAACCAGGTGGTGGCCAACCGTGTGGTGGGTGAGGTCGAGGGGCGGGTCTGCCTGATCGTCGACGACATGATCGATACGGGTGGCACGATCACCCGCGCGGCCGACATCCTGTACGGCTCGGGTGCCGCCGATGTGGTGGTGGCCTCGACGCACGCCCTGCTTTCCGACCCGGCGACGGAGAAGCTCAAGAACAGCAGGATCAGCGAGCTGGTGGTGACGAACACGTTGCCGTTGCCGCCGGAGAAGCGCCTCGACAAGATCACCGTGCTGTCGATCGCGCCGTTGCTGGCGCGGGCGATCCGGGAGGTCTTCGATGACGGTTCCGTTACGACCCTGTTTGGCGGATTGAGCTAACGGGCGGTACCCCGGCGGATCACGGCGACGGGCTCCGCTAAACTGGAGCGGTTGCCACGGCGAGGGTGTCCTGTGGGCCGCTGTTGATGCAGCGTTAACCGCAAGGCGCACCGTGATCGACGCGGTGCTCCGGGCCCTGCCCCGCGCGCCCCCGCCCGGCACCGCCGACCTCATGCAGCAAGACGAAACATCAGGAGTACTCCCGTGTCCGAGGTAAAGATCAGCGCCGAGCCCCGCACCGAGTTCGGCAAGGGCGGTGCCCGTCGCACCCGTCGGGCCGGTAAAGTGCCCGCCGTCCTTTACGGCCATGGCGAGAAGCCGGTGCACATCGCGCTTCCCGCTCGTGAGTTCGCCGCCGCGATCCGCCACGGCGGCATCAACCAGGTCTTCGCGATCGACGTCGTCGGTGGCACGACGACGTTGGCGCTGGCGAAGGCGATCCAGCGTGACCCGATCAAAGACACCTTCGAGCACGTCGACCTGCTGATCGTCAAGCGTGGCGAGAAGGTCACGGTCGACGTTCCGGTGCAGCTGACCGGTGAGGCGGCCCGGGGCACCCTGGTCGTGACCGAGAGCACCACGCTTTCGATCGTCGCCGAGGCGCTGCACCTGCCCGACCACCTCGAGGTCTCGATCGAGGGTCTCGAGGGTGGCTCGCGGGTGACCGCCGCCGACGTCACGCTGCCGCGTGGCTCGGAGCTGGCCGCCGACCCCGAGACGGTCGTCGCCGTCATCTCCGTGGCGCCGAGCGCCGAGGAGCTGGAGGGCGAGACCGAGGCGGCGGAGGAAGCCGCTGCGGAGGGGGCCACCGAGGAGCAGCCGGCCGAGGCCGCCGCGTCGGCCTGATTCGACAGGCGATGAGAGGGGGCCCGGGTCGGGCCCCCTTTTGCGTATGAGGGACTGGGCGATGGACGACTTCTGGCTCGTGGTCGGGCTGGGCAATCCCGGCCGGGAGTACACGGGCAACCGGCACAACGCCGGGTTCATGGTGGCCGACCTGCTGGGTGGGCGGATCGGCGCGCGTTTCGGCCGGCACAAGCGGGCGGTGGCCGAGGTGGCGGAGGGGCGTCTGGTGCCGGGCGGGCCGCGGGTGGTGCTGGCGAAGCCGTTGACGTACATGAACCTGTCGGGCGGGCCGGTGGCGGCGCTGTCCCAGTTCTACAAGATCCCCGTCGGCAACATCATCGCCGTACATGACGAGCTCGATCTCGGGTACGGGACGGTGCGCGCGAAGATCGGCGGTGGCGAGGGCGGCCACAACGGGCTGCGGTCGATGTCGAAGTCCTTGGGCAGCAAGGAGTACGTGCGGGTGCGGTTCGGCATCGGGCGCCCGCCGGGGCGGCAGGATCCGGCCGATTACGTGCTGTCCGACTTCAACGCCGCGGAGCGCAAGGAGCTCGAGTTCCTTGTCGATCGGGCGGCTGACGTGGTCGAGACGGTTGTCACCCGCGGTGTGGAAGTCGCGCAGAACGCCTATAACGCGCGCGGCGACGGCGAGTGAGCATCGCGGGGAGCGCTAGCGACCGAGGAGCGGAGCGGGCGCGCAGCCGCGCAAATCAGGGCAAAGCGTGACGCCCGGACCGGTCAGACCGTTGGTCACGGCAGACGCGATCATCGGGGGGGCACGGTGCGGCAGCTGTGGGATGTCGAAGACGATCTGGTGCTCTTCCCGACGCCGCTGCCGGTCCGCCCGTCCCGGCGGTCTCCGGGCCGCCACGCCGCCCTTTCCCGGCGCGCCGCCTGGGAGTCGCGCTACGTGCGGCGGCTGCTCCTCGGTGACCTGCTCGTCGGCGTGGCCGCGGGCGCGCTGGCGTTCGAGGTGCGCTTCGGCCAGACGGTGACCTCGTACAACCGGGTGTACGTGCTGCTGTCCCTGCTGCTGCCGGCGCTGCTGATCGGTGTGCTCGCGCTGCACCGCACGTACGAGGGGCGTTTCCTCTACGTGGGCACCGAGGAGTACCAGCGGGTCATCAGGGCCGGCCTCAGCCTGATCGCCGCGGCCGCGATCGTGTCGTACGCGCTGGACCTGCCCACTGCCCGCTTCTACGTGCTCGTCGCGTTGCCGGTCGCGACGGTGAGCGCGCTGGCGGTGCGCTTCGCGGCCCGCAAGCAGCTGCACCGGGCCCGCGAGCGGGGCGAGTGCCTGCGCCGCGTGATCGTCGTGGGACACGAGTTGGCGGTCGTGCACATCACCCGCCAGCTGCGCCGCGAGCGGTACCACGGCTTGGAGGTCGCCGGCGCGTGTCTGCCCGCGGGCGGTGACGGAAACGTGGCGCTGCCGGTCTACGGCACCTTCGACGACGTGGCCGACGCGGTCGACGCGGCCGCCGCCGACACGGTGATCGTGCTTTCCTGCCCGGAGCTGGACGGGGACGCGCTGCGGCGGCTCGCGTGGCGGCTCGAGCGCGACGAGGTGGACCTGATCGTGGCGAGCGCGCTGGTCGACGTGGCCGGCGACCGCACGACGATCCGCCCGGTCGACGGGCTGCCGATGCTGCACGTCGAGCACCCGCGGCTGGAGGGCGGCGCCCGGGTGGTCAAGGAGATCGTCGATCGGGTGGGCGCGGCGGTGCTGCTCGCGCTGCTGTCGCCGCTGTTGCTGACTCTCGCCGTCCGGATCCGGCGGGACTCGCCCGGGCCGGTATTCTTCCGTCAGGTCAGGGTGGGCCGGGACGGGCAGCCCTTCGTGATGTACAAGTTCCGCAGCATGCACCTCGACGCGGAGGCGCGGCTCGCGGAGATCCGGCACCTCAACGAGCACGACGGTGTGCTCTTCAAGGTGCGGGACGACCCGCGGGTGACGAGCGTCGGTCGGTGGTTGCGCCGGTTGTCGCTCGACGAGCTGCCGCAGCTGTTCAACGTGCTACGCGGCCAGATGTCGCTGGTGGGCCCGCGCCCGCCGCTGCCGGAGGAGGTGGCGGCCTACGCCGACGACGTCCGGCGCCGGCTCGCGGTCAAGCCCGGAATGACCGGGTTGTGGCAGGTTTCCGGTCGGTCGGACCTGCCGTGGGAGGAGGCGGTCCGGTTGGACCTGCGTTACGTGGAGAACTGGTCCCTGTCGTTCGACCTCGTCATCATGGCGCGCACCGTTTCCGCCGTGGCCCGGTCCGCGGGGGCGTACTGATGGCGCCCCCGGTGGTCGACGGCGCGTTCGCCCGGTGGCTCGCCGCGCGCGCCGGTGAGCTGCTGCTGGAGGTGCGGGCCGAGCGCGGGCACGAGGACCCGGCCGCGCTCAAGTCGGCCGGCGACAAGCTGTCGCACGACCTGATCCGCACCGAGCTTGCGCGGTGGCGCCCGGCCGACGCGGTGCTGTCCGAGGAAGACGACCACGCGCGTAAGGCGTGGGTGGAGGGTGACGGCCCGCGCCCGCCCGCCCGCCTGGAGGCCGACCGGGTGTGGATCGTCGATCCGCTCGACGGCACCCGCGAGTTCGCCGAGGAGGGCCGGGCCGACTGGGCGGTGCACGTCGCGCTCTGGTCCCGCCACGCGACCGGCCCGCTGCGGCTGGCGGCCGGTGCGGTCGGGCTGCCGGCGCAGCATCGGGTGCTTGCCACGGACTACCCGCCGGCGTATCCACCGACGACCGCCGGCGGCGGCCCCATCCGCCTGGCGGCGAGCCGCAGCCGGCCACCGGCCTTCCTGACCGCGGTCGCCGAGGAGGTGGGCGCCGAGCTCGTACCCATGGGCTCCGCCGGCGCCAAGATCGCCGCGGTCATCAGCGGCGACGTCGACGGGTACGTGCACGCGGGCGGCCAGTACGAGTGGGACTCCGCGGCGCCGGTCGCTGTGGCGACGGCCACCGGGCTGCACGCTTCCCGGATCGACGGGTCCGCGCTGAAATACAATCAGCCCGATCCTCGCCTGCCGGATCTGCTGGTGTGCCGCAAGGACCTCGCGCCCCGGCTGCTGGCCGCGCTGCGGCGACAGCTCCGGGTAGAGTGATCCGAGGTTAACCAATCGGAAAGGTCTGGAAATGAGCCAGACGCAGAACTACCGGGTTTCGCACCTGGCCGCTCTCGAGGCCGAGAGCATCTTCATCATGCGCGAGGTCGTCGCCGAGCTTGAGCGGCCGGTGCTGCTCTTCTCCGGCGGCAAGGACTCGATCGTGATGCTGCGCCTGGCGGAGAAGGCGTTCGCGCCGGCCCGCATCCCGTTTCCGGTGATGCACGTCGACACGGGGCACAACTTCCCCGAGGTTCTCACCTTCCGGGACGCGCGCGTCGAGGAGCTGGGCCTGCAGCTGGTGGTGGCCAGCGTGCCCGAGGCGCTCGAAGCCGGCCTGGTGCGCGAGTCGGCCGACGGCATGCGTAACCGCATCCAGACCCCGGTGCTGCTCGCGGCCGTGGAAAAGTACCGGTTCGACGCGCTCTTCGGCGGTGCCCGCCGCGACGAGGAGAAGGCGCGGGCCAAGGAGCGGGTGTTCAGCTTCCGCGACGACTTCGGCCAGTGGGACCCGAAAAACCAGCGGCCCGAGCTGTGGTCGCTCTACAACGGGCGACACCACGCGGGCGAGTCGATCCGCGTCTTCCCGCTCTCCAACTGGACCGAGCTCGACGTGTGGCACTACATCGCCGCCGAGGGCCTAGCGCTGCCGGAGATCTACTACGCGCACGAGCGCGAGGTCGTCGAGCGCGACGGCATGCTGTACGCGGTCAACGAGTTCCTCGCGGCCCGGGCCGGCGAGACCCCGTTCACCGAGACGGTGCGCTACCGCACGGTCGGCGACGCGTCCTGCACGGCGGCCGTCCGCTCCGTCGCCGACACCGTCGAGAAGGTGATCGAGGAGGTCGCCGCCACCCGCATAACCGAGCGCGGCGCCACCCGCGGCGACGACCGGGTCAGCGAGGCCGCGATGGAAGACCGCAAGCGGGAGGGCTACTTCTGATGACCGCCCCCGTCCTGGAGACACGCGCGATGGACCTGCTCCGCTTCGCGACGGCCGGCTCGGTCGACGACGGCAAGTCCACCCTGATCGGGCGCCTGCTCTACGACACCAAGTCGCTGTTCACCGACCAGCTGGAGGCCGTCGAGGCGGTCAGCCTGGCCCGCGGCGACGAGTACACCAACCTCGCGCTGCTCACCGACGGCCTGCGCGCCGAGCGCGAGCAGGGCATCACGATCGACGTGGCCTACCGCTACTTCGCCACGCCCCGGCGCAAGTTCATCATCGCGGACACGCCCGGCCACATCCAGTACACGCGCAACATGGTCACCGGCGCCTCCACCGCCGACCTGGCGCTGATCCTCGTCGACGCCCGCAAGGGCCTGGTCGAGCAGTCGAGGCGGCACGCGTTCCTGTGCTCGCTGCTGCGCGTGCCACACGTGGTCCTGTGCGTCAACAAGATGGACCTCGTCGACTGGTCGCAGGAGGTCTACGAGCGGATCGCGGACGAGTTCACCTCGTTCGCCGCCAAGCTCGAGGCGCCCGACCTCACCGTCATCCCGATCTCCGCGCTGCACGGCGACAACATCGTCACCCGCTCCGACAAGAGCCCGTGGTACGAAGGCCCGTCGCTGCTGCACCACCTGGAGCACGTGCACATCGCCTCCGACCGCAACCTCGTCGACGTGCGCTTCCCCGTGCAGTACGTGATCCGTCCACAGTCGACCACCGTCACCGACTACCGGGGCTACGCCGGCCAGGTCGCGTCGGGCGTGCTCAAGCCGGGCGACGAGGTGATGGTGCTGCCCTCGGGCTTCACGAGCCGCATCGCCGCGATCGACACGGCCGACGGCCCGGTCGCCGAGGCCTACCCGCCGATGTCGGTCACCGTGCGGCTGGAAGACGAGATCGACATCTCCCGCGGCGACATGATCTGCCGCCCGCACAACGCGCCCGCGGTCGCCCAGGACATCGAGGCGATGGTCTGCTGGATGGACGAGACCCGCCCGCTGACCGTCGGCGGCAAGTACGCGGTCAAGCACACCACCCGAGCCGCCCGCGCGGTCGTGCGCGGCCTGCAGTACCGGCTCGACGTCAACTCGCTGCACCGCGACGAGAGCGCCACCCAGATCACGCTCAACGAGATCGGCCGCATCCGCCTACGCACGACCGTCCCCCTCCTCGCCGACGAATACCGCCGCAACCGCACCACCGGCGGCTTCATCCTCATCGACGAGACCACCAACCGCACGGTCGCCGCCGGCATGATCATCGAGACCTCATAGCCTCATCAGATTTACCCCGGTCCGCGTCACCTGCGGACCGCATGCTCCCGCGGGCCGCCAGGCCCGCGGGTCAAGCCCAAACCCCATGCGGATGGTCCGGGGCGCTTCCGCCGAGGCAAACGGTTGACCGCGACCACGCCTACTGCCGCGATCGACGCCATCCCTGCTGGCGGCGGGCCGTTGGGGGGTGGCCACCATAGGGAAGCAGAGCAAATGCCGTTCGCGCGTGCACTGACCTGGCCGGGCCCGCCCGGGTCGGTGGGGTGGGCGTGACAAAGCTTTCGGGGGTCGAGGCCAGCGTTTGTCCGCAATGTCCTAAGCCGCCAGGCCGGCGGCGACCGAGCCGGGTGGGCCTCGGTCGCAGGCAGTAGCCACCGACGTGGGCAACGGGCGTTAAGTTCGCGATCTAGAACGGTTAGGGCGCTATATCGACCCTAACCGTTCTAGATCGCGAAGCTGCGCCCCGCACCCGGTCACGCTACGTTACGGGCGGGCGGCGACACCTGCACATTTCGCTCTATTTGGGCTACCGCGACGGTCCATCGTGGTCCAAGCCGCCGCTGGCCACGCGCCGAAGCGTCCCCGGGCGCGCAGACCCGGCCAGGCATTCGGGGCCGGCGTAGCCGGTCGGGGTGAGATTGCCCAGACGCGCCAGGGTGAGGCCGCGGGAGCGACGGTCGGGACCACGACGGACATCGCGGTAGCTCAGATCTCTTGTCTGGAAAGGGTTTTCGCCGCCACGTGGGCAGGGGGCAACCGACTCCGGACGGTCTCTACAGGCGGGTCGCTCCTGGGCCGGGAACGGCGACGAAGGGCTCGGGTGGGCTGAAGCGGCGCGCCGCGAAGGCGTCGGAGACCGCGGCCGCGACCTTGTCGGTGGCGTCCGCGTCGACCAGGGCCAGTACGCAGCCGCCGAAGCCGCCGCCGGTCATCCTGGCGCCGTAGGCGCCGCCGGAGAGGGCGGCCTCCACGGCCGTGTCGACCTCGGGGACGGTGATCTCGAAGTCGTCGCGCATGGAGGCGTGTGAGGCGGTCATCAGCGGGCCGATCTCGCGCACCCGGCCCTGGCGCAGCAGCTCGACCGTGTCGAGCACGCGCTGGTTTTCGGTGACCACGTGGCGGGCCCGCAGGCGCTGCACCGGGTCGGCCAGCCCCGAGACCATGGAGAGCGTCGCGTCGCGCAAGGCCCGCACGTCGAGGGCGCGGGCGGCCTCTTCGCAGGTGGCGCGGCGCGCGGCGTACTCGCTGGTGACGTGGCGGTGGGGTGCCTTCGTGTCGATGACCAGCACGGCGAGGCCGGCCGCCGCCACGTCGAACGGGATGTGCTCGACCTCCAGCGACCGGCAGTCGAGAAACAGCGCGTGGCCGGCCCGGCAGCGGATCGACGCGGACTGGTCCATGACGCCGGTGGGTATGCCGGCGTACTCGTTTTCCGCCTTCTGGGCCACCCGCGGCCGCCGGTCGACGGGCAGGTCGAGGCCGCCGAGGTCGACGAGCGCGGTGAGCACCGCCGACTCCAGCGCGGCCGACGACGACAGGCCGGCGCCGAGCGGGACGTCGGAGGTGATGGCCATGCGGGCGCCGGGCACCTCGTAGCCGGCCTCGCGCAGGGCCCACACCACGCCCGCGACGTAGGCGCCCCAACCCTGGACGTGCTCGGACAGGTCGAACGTGATCCGCTCGTCGGCCTGCTCCGACCACACCGTCCACTCCGGACCGTCCACGCGGGACGCGGCGACGACGGTGCGCTGGGGCAGGGCGAAGGGGAGCACGAACCCGTCGTTGTAGTCGGTGTGCTCGCCGATCAGGTTGACCCGGCCGGGCGCGGCCCACACCCCGTCCGGCTCGGCGCCGTAGACCGTGACGAACTGCTTCATGACACGTGCTCGCGGTAGAACGCCCACGCGTCGGAGACCATGTCGTGCAGCGTGGTCCGGGTCGGGGTCCAGCCGAGCTCCTGGCGGGCCAGGTCGGACGAGGCGACGAGCGAGGCCGGGTCGCCGGAGCGGCGGGGCGCGATCTCGACCGGGAGCGGGTGGCCGGTGACCTCGCGGACCACGTCGACCACCTGGCGGTTGGAGAAGCCGCTGCCACTGCCCAGGTTGTAGATCTTGTGCTCGCTGGGCCGGGCCGACTCGAGCGCGAGCAGGTGGGCGCGGGCCAGGTCTTCGACGTGGATGTAGTCGCGCACGCAGGTGCCGTCGTCGGTGGGGTAGTCGTCGCCGAAGAGCTGGAGCTTGTCGCGCTTACCGGCGGCGACCTGCAGCGCGATCGGGATGAGGTGGGTCTCCGGGTCGTGCCGCTCGCCGATCGACACCCCGGGGGACAGGTAGGCGCCGGCCACGTTGAAGTAGCGCAGCGACACCGCGGCCAGCTCGTGCGCGAACGCCTCCGACGTCAGCGCCAGGTCGAACGCCAGCTTTGTCGCCCCGTAGGTGCTCGTGGGGTGCTTGACCGCCGACTCCCGGATGGGCAGCTCGGTCGGGTTGCCGTACACGGCGGCGGTGGAGGAGAAGACGAACCGCCGCACCCCGGCCGCGCGCACCGCGTCGAGCAGGGCGAGCGAGCCGACCACGTTGGCGTCCCAGTAGAGCTCGGGCTTGGTCATCGACTCGCCGGCGGCGATCAGCCCGGCGAAGTGGAGCACCCCGTCGAAGCCGGCATCCGGCGTGAGCACCTGCGCCGCGTCGTGGATCGAGGCCCGCACGAACGTGGCCTCCGGCGCCACCGCGACCGCGTGGCCCGTGCGCAGGTCGTCGAGGACGACCACCTCGTGGCCGGCGTCGAGGAGCATCCGGCTGACGACGCTGCCGACGTATCCAGCGCCGCCGGTGACGAGCAGTTTCACGTGGTGCCCTCTCTCATCGGTCTAAAGTACCGAGGCAAGTATTCCACCAGGTTCGAGCAAAAGTAAACATGTTCGAACACTGGCCGGGAAAGCAGAGAAACAAGCGCCTGTCTACCATTTCCCCATGCAGGACACGGGCGGCGGTGACGCCGTGCCCCGGCGACATACCAAGACGTCGGGGCGTTCCCGACGGGAGCCCGGTCCGGTCAGGCGCGCCGCCGCCCGGATCGTGATCCGGCTGGCCGACGCGGTCGCCGGGCTACTCGGCGCCGACCGCACCGCCGGCCGCGAGCGGATCAGCGAGGCCGAGCTGCGCGACCTGATCGCGGCAAACACGCTGCTCGACCCGGTGGAGCGCCGGATCATCGACGAGGTGCTCACCGCCGGCGCCAGCCTGGTCCGCGAGGTGATGATGCCGCGCACCGACGTTACCTTTCTCGACGCTGGGCTCACCCTCGACGAGGCGGCCCAGATGGTACGGGCGGAGACACACACCCGTTACCCCGTAATCGACGGCACACACGACGACGTCGTCGGCTTCGTGCACCTGCGCGACATGCTGATCCGCCCGCCGGGCGACGGCCGCGCCACGATCCGCGAGCTGACCCGCGAGGTCAAGCGGCTGCCCGGGAGCAAGCGGGTGCTCGCCGCCCTCTCCGAGATGCGCCGCGAGCGGCACCACTTGGCGGTGGTCGTCGACGAGTACGGCGGGACGGCCGGCATCGTCACGCTCGAAGACCTCATCGAGGAGCTGGTCGGCGAGATCCACGACGAGTACGACGCCGCGCCCGACCCCGCCCCGGCGAGCGCCGAGGTGGACGGGCGGCTAAACCTCGCCGACTTCGCCGAGCGTGCCGGCTTCCCGCTGCCGACCGGGCCGTACGAGACGGTGGGCGGCTTCGTGATGGCGCGGCTGGGCCGGCTCCCGCTGGTCGGCGACGAGGTGACGGCCATGGTGCCGGAAGACGACGACGGCGAGCCGGCCGCCTGGCGCCTGCGCGTGCTGGAGCTCGACGGCCGCCGCGTGGCCCGGGTGGGCATCGCCGCGCAGCCGCCGCCCGCGACACCCGTCCCGGCCACCCGCGTCCCGGTCGAGGTGACGATCACGGAGAACGCCTAGGGGCTCAGTACACCTGGAGCTTGCGCCAGGTCGAGCCGTCGACGGAGAAGGCGGTCCAGCCGGAGCCGAAGAGGTTGTACGCCACGTAGCCGGCCGGAATGCGGACGATCGGCCCGACGATCGGCAGGTTGCCGTCGGCCTGGGTGAACGTGCGCCCGTCGTCGTCGCTGAGGTACCACCGGCGGTCGGTGCCGGTGACCAGCAGCCGCCCGTCGAGCAGCGGCACCACCTCGCCGGCCAGCCCGCCCGGCGTGGTGACCGGGCCGGCGGTCGTCGGCGTGAACGTCTGGCCGGAGTCGGTCGACCTGAAGATCGCGGAGATCTCCCGCGCGGGGCCGAGCACAGTGGCGTAGACGCGCTCGCCGAGCACCGACACCTGGGCCGTCGAGCCCGCCGCGCCGAGCGGGTGGACGCTCCACTTCCGCCCGCCGTCGCGGGTGACCGCCACCGCGGGCGCGCCGTCCGAGATGCCGCCGACCCACCACGCGCCGGTGGCCGTGGGCGCCCCGGCGACCCACTTCACGGTCATGCCCACGGACGGTGTCACGAGGTCGCCCTGGTTTCCGAACATGGAGCTCCAGACCTGCACGGCGCCGCCGCTACCCAGGTGGAGAAGCTGGCCCTCGCCGATCACCGTCGGTCCGCCGTTGGTCCGCGAGGCGGGCTGCCAGGTCTGCCCCCCGTCGGCGCTGACGTATCCCCCGAGGACGAGCCGCCCGTCCGCGAACGCGGTCAGGTGCAGGTCGGCGCCCGTCGTGGGGGGCATGCTGGCCCTGGTCCACGTGATGCCGCCGTCGACGGAGCGGGTAAGGCTCGGTGCGCAGGGCGTGCTGCCGGCTTCGCACTCCAGCAGGGCGTACCCGTGGTCGGGGTCGGTGAAGTCGACATCGGTGACCTTGCCGCGCGGGTCGAGGATGGGGTCGCCGGTCAGGCCGTTGATCGTGATGCCGGCGTCGGTGTAGACGACGCCCGGCGAAGGGCTGACGTCGGCCACCGGCGGCGGCTTCTGGTCGGTGCCGCTCCACGGCCGCAGCGCCACGAAGCCGGCCACCGCCACGACCGCCAGCACCGCGCCCGCGCGCCGCGCCCGGCGGCGGTGGCGGATCGTGGCCGCCCGCGCGCCGACCCGCTCCAGCGGCGGCTGCTCTATCGCGTCGAGCAGGCCGTCGCGCTCGCGGGCGAGCCGGGTCTCCAAGTCAGGCACGGGCCACCTCCGTCGAGGTGGTGCCGAGGTCGCGGTAGTCGCCGAGCCGCTCGGCGAGGGCCGCGCGGCCGCGGGACAGGCGGGACTTGACCGTGCCCACGGGCACCTCCAGCACCGCCGCCACCTCCTCGACCGGCAGGTCGGCGAAGTAGTGCAGGACGATCACCTCGCGGTAGGTCGTGGGGATGCCGGCGAGCGCGTCCCGCAGGTCGGCCCGCTCCGGCCCCGGCGGCGGCTCCACCGTGCGGGCCACCGGGCGGTCGCGGAGCAGGATCGTGTCGAGCAGCTTGCGGCGCCGCCACCGCCGGCGGACCACGTTGATCGCCACCGTGCGCAGCCAGGCCTCCGGGTTGTCGACGTCGGCCAGCGCGTGCGGCCGGGCCAGTGCCCGCGCGAATGCCTCCTGCACCACGTCCTGCGCCTCCGTCAGATCGGTGGTGAACGCGTAGACCTGCGCGACCAACCGCCGGTAACAGGCGTGGTAGAGGTCACCGATCGCCTGTTCCGCCGCGGCGCGCGCGTCCCGTCCCGGCACCGACCACCGCCCTCTATCTGAGATGTATGCCGGTATGAGCCGTGGCCGGCGTCGTTGGTTCCGGCCACTGCTGTCAGAATGGCCGGCATGTCGGTGTCTGACGCAACCCCCCGCCCCCGGGTGCTTTCCGGCATCCAGCCGACCGCCGACTCGTTCCATCTGGGTAACTATCTTGGCGCGGTGCGTAACTGGGTCGCGATGCAGGAGACCCACGACACGTTCTACTGCGTCGTCGACCTGCACGCGATCACGATGGGCCACGACCCCGCCCAGCTGCGCCAGCGCACCCGGCTCTCGGCGGCCCAGCTGCTCGCGGCCGGCCTCGACCCGGAGCGGTGCACGCTCTTCGTGCAGTCGCACGTGCCCGAGCACCCCCAGCTGAGCTGGGTGCTGAGCTGCCTCACCGGGTTCGGCGAGGCGAGCCGGATGACCCAGTTCAAGGACAAGTCGGCCAAGCAGGGCGCCGACCGCTCGAGCGTCGGCCTGTTCACCTACCCGATCCTGCAGGCCGCCGACATCCTGCTCTACCAGGCAGACGCGGTGCCGGTGGGCGAAGACCAGCGGCAGCACCTGGAGCTGACCCGCGACCTGGCGCAGCGCTTCAACGGGCTGTTCGGGAAGACGTTCACGGTGCCGGCGCCCTACATCGTGCGCGACACCGCGAAGATCACCGACCTGCAGGAGCCGACCGCCAAGATGTCCAAGTCGGCCTCGTCGCCGGCCGGCATCATCGAGCTGCTCGAAGACCCGGCCCGCTCGGCGAAGAAGATCCGTTCGGCGGTCACCGACACCGGCCGCGAGATCATCTTCGACCCGGAGGCCAAGCCCGGCGTCTCCAACCTGCTGACGATCTACTCGGCGCTCACCGGCCGCACGATCGACGACCTTGTCGCGGCGTACGACGGCAAGGGCTACGGCGACCTCAAGAAGGACCTCGCCGAGGTGGTGGTCGGGTTCGTCAAGCCCATCCAGGAGCGCACCCGGGCCTACCTCGACGACCCCAGCCAGCTCGACAAGCTGCTCGCGATCGGCGCGGAGAAGGCCCGGGCGGTCGCCGCGGAGACGCTCCGCGTGGCGTACGACCGGGTTGGGTTCTTGTCGCCGGCGCGGAATTCGTAGCAGGTGTCCGCCGATGAGCGAGTCACCCGGATCGGGGTGGCCATCGACATCCCCGAGCCGTGGGGTGGCATCCTCACCCGCCGCCGGGCGGAGGCGGGTGACCCGCAGGCGGCGTACGTGCCGGCCCACCTCACCCTGCTCGGGCCGACCGAGATCGAGCCCGACCGGCTGCCCGCGATCGAGGACCACCTCGCCGCGGTGGCGGCCGCACACCCGCCGTTTTCGCTGCATCTGCGCGGCACGGGCACGTTCCGGCCGCTGACCGAGGTGGTCTTCGTCGTCGTCGCGGCCGGCATCAGCGAGTGCGAGCTGCTCGCCGCCGCGATCGGCAAGACCGGCGACATCCACCGCGAGCTCCGCTTCCCGTACCACCCGCACGTGACGGTCGCGCAGGACGTGTCGCCCGAGGCGCTCGACGCGGTGTACGAGGACCTCGCCGGCTTCTCCGCACTGTTCCAAGTGGACGGCTTCACCCTCTTCTCCCATACGGGTGAGGCGCGCTGGCAACCACGCCGGGATTTTCGTCTCGGGAGCTGACGCGCGCGAGGGGCGCGCATCCGTCAGGATGTCGGCGTGAACATCGTCGCCCGGGTGGAAGCGGGCATCAACGGGCGGCTCGACGCCGCCCGTCGCCGGTCCCGGGCCTTCGACCACGTCTACCGCGCGCTCGACCGGTACGGCGCGGTGCTGGGTGGCCGCCTCGCGGCGGCCATCGCCTACTACGGGTTCTTCGCGGTCTTCGCGCTCGGCCTGGTCGCGTACTGGGCGTTCGGCTTCGTGCTCAACCGGAGCGAGCCGCTGCGCCGGGCGGTCGACGACTTCCTCAACCAGAACCTGCCGTTTCTCCAGCTCCAGCAGATCCAGGAGAGCAGCGGCACGATCGGCGTCGTCGGTCTGCTCACCCTGACGTTCACCGGGATCGGGTGGGTGGAGGCGATCCGCTCCTCGCAGCGCGCGCTGTACGAGGTGCCGCAGCAGCCGGGCAACCTGGTGGTCCGGCGGATCCTCGACATGGCCGTGCTGATCGTGGTGTTTCTGCTGCTGGCGGTCTCGGTCGCCGCCGCCGACGCGATCGAGGCGCTGCTGCGGTGGCTGCTCGGCAGCGACGGGTCGCTCCTGCTCACCATCGTGGGGTGGGTGCTGACCGTGGCGTTCAACATGGTGCTGGCGAGCGCGCTGCTGGTGGTCGTCCCGCGGCTGCGCATGCCGCTGCGGCGCCTGTACCCGTCGGTGCTCGTGGTCGCGGTCGGCATCACGCTGCTGAACACGCTGGGCCGTGAGTACGTGATCCGGGTCGACCGCAACCCCGCGTACACGGTGGTCACCGGCGCGGTCGGCCTGCTGCTCTACCTGTACCTGCTCAACCAGCTCCTGCTGCTCGGCGCCGCCCTCGCCGCCACAAGTGGGTACGGCGAGGTGACCGACCTGGCCGCCGGCGCCCCACCCGACACTGATTTGTCCGAAAACGAGGATCTGCGGCGCCCAGACAGCCCATGATGGCTGGAATGGGGGCACTGGTGACGCTGGAGCTGGCCGAGGACTCGCCGGCACGTGATCTGCCGTGGATCGTGACGTTCGGCCCGCTCGGCGACGACGAGGAGTGGGAGCCCGTGGTCTGCGGCCCGTACGAGCGGCCGCACGCGCTCGCGCTGGCCGAGTCGGTGGTGGCCGACGAAGACCTGATGGCGGTCGTGGAGCCGCTGCTTCCGCACGTGACCGTCGAGGAGATCCAGGGCGAGATCGCCGCCGCCCGGATGGCGGCCGAAGACGACCGGGCCACGGCCGACGACGCCGCCGACTTCGACGACTACGACGAGTTCGGCCTGGCCGGCGGCGGCGCGGTCGGCGAGGACCAGATGGTCGAGGCCACCCCGGCCCCGCCGCCCGAAGAGGTGCGCGCCGGAATGTCACGCATAGCCGCCCGCCTCGCGGGGTAGGAGAGAGGTCAAGCCCGGTCGTTCGCCGCGCTCAGCGCCGGCGTGCGACTGCGGAAATGGGTGGCTTCCGGGCCGCTGGGGGCCGCTTTCCTCCCGTAAGTGGGCCGACCTGCCGAAACCGGTGGGCCGGCCCGCGGGCTAAGCGGGCACCGGCACCGGCGCGGCACCGGTCGAGGCGCGGACCACAAGCTCCGGGCGGAAGACGTACTCGGAGCGGTGGGTGGCGTGCCCGTTGATCTCGTCGATCAGGGCGCGGACGGCCGCCACGGCCATGGCGGTCACCGGCTGCCGCACGGTCGTCAGCGGCGGGTCGGTGAACGCGATCAGCGGCGAGTCGTCGTATCCCACCACGGACACGTCGTCCGGGATGGACAGTCCACGCTGGCGGGCGGCCCGGATCGCGCCGAGCGCCATCAGGTCGGAGCCGCACACGATGCCGGTCACGCCTCGGTCGAAGAGCCGGCCGGCCGCCGCCTGGCCGCCCTCCACGCCGAAGAGGGACAGCGAGATCAGCTCGTCGACCGCCGCGTCGGTGAGCCCGACGAGCTTCTTCATCGTCGCCCGGTACCCGGCGATCTTGCGCTGCACCGGGATGAACCTGCTCGGGCCGGAGATCAACCCGACGCGGCGGTGGCCCAGCGCGACGAGGTGCGCCACGCCGAGCTCGCCGGCCGCGTTGTCGTCGCACGAGACGAACGGCGCGTCGATGCCCGCGACGTACCCGTTGACCAGCACGATCGGCAGCGGCCGGTCGAGCAGCTTGTGATAGCGCCCGTGGTCGGCGGTGGTGTCGGCGTGCAGGCCGGAGACGAAGACGATGCCCGACACCTGGCGGTCGAGCAGCATCTCCACGTACTCGTCTTCGGTCACGCCACCGGGTGTCTGCGTGCACAGCACCGGCGTGTAGCCGCCCTGCGCCAGGTTGGACTCGATGATCTGGGCGAACGCCGGGAAGATCGGGTTGTCGAGCTCGGGCACGACGAGGCCCACCAGGCCGGCGCTGCGCTTGCGCAACCGCGCTGGGCGCTCGTAGCCGAGGACGTCCAGCGCGGTGAGCACCGCCTGGCGGGTTTCGGTCGACACGCCGGGCCGGTCGTTGAGGACGCGGGACACGGTGGCCTCGCTGACCCCGGCCTGCTGGGCGATGTCGAGCAGTCGTGCCGCCATGGCGAACACGCTAGCGCACCAGCAACTTCTTACGTCGCGCGCAAGAGGTTGCTATCCCGCTGACGCGCGCAGGGCGTCCCGCAGCCACACGTAGAGCGGGGTCTGCGCCGGGATCGGCGGCCAGCCGTTGACGATCGCCATGAGCTGCCAGTAGTGCTCCGGCCGCGGGTCGGTCGAGGACTCCAGCGCGGCGAGCACTTCTTGGCGGTACCCAGGGATGTCGGTCCGGCCGGACGCGGCGGCCATCGCCGCGATCAGGTCGTCGACGATCGGGGCCGCGGTCGGTGAGGCCGGGTCGACGCCGGCCGTGACGGCCGCACCGGCCTTCTCCGCGACAAGGCCGGCGGTCTGCTGGCCGACGGCGGGCGGCGTGGCCGGCGCGTCGCCGCCGAACGAGCCCTCGCCCATCCGCCGCAGCAGCGCCCGGAAGTCCGGGTCGCTGACCAGCTCGTGCAGCTCCAGCCACGCGTCGACCTGCTCGTCCGTCGGCTCGCCGGGCAGCTCGGGCGCCACCGAGCGCATCCGCCCCTCGAACTCGGGATCGACGGGTATGCCCTCGAAGACGCTGTCGAAGAACTCGGCGATGACGCGGCGGCGCTCCTCGGCCGTGGCGCGCGCGATGCGGTTCATCCGGTCCACCTCCTGTGGTGTGGGCTCGTGCTTGGCCAGTGCGCGCAGCACCGCTCGCTGCACGCGCAGCACCCGGATCTGCGCGCCGATCGCCTCCGCGTGGCGGGCGGCCACGCTGCGCAGGTCGGCCTCCTGGTCGAGCAGCCGCCGGATGGTGGCGAGGTCGAGGCCGAGCTCGCGCAGCGTCCGCACGAAGTCGAGGCGCAGGGCGCTCTCCGCGTCGTACCGCCGGTGTCCGGTCCGGGTCCGCGCCGCCTCGGGGACCAGCCCGAGGTCGGAGTAGTACCGGATGGTCTTCACCGACAGGCCGGTGCGTCGAGCCAGCTCTCCGATGTGCATGAGACCGATCGTGCGACCTCCAGCCACTGGAGAATCAAGCCTTGAACAGGACCCGGATCGCCTCCGCGTACGTCTTCCGGTCGGGACCGTTGGCGAGGATGCGCTGGAGCGCGTAGCCGGGCACCATGCCGAACAGCGCCGCCCCGATCGCCTCCGGGTCGGCGTCGGCCGGCAGCTCGCCGGTCTCCTGCGCGCGCCGGGCCAGCCCGGCGAACAGCGCGCGGAAGCGCCCGTACTTCTCCGCGACGAACCCCGCCAGCGCCGGGTCGCGGAGGGACTCGGCCCACACCTGGATCGCGATCCGTAACGCGCCCCGCGGGCCGGTCTGCGACTCGGCGAAGCCGAAGGCGCGGTCCATCGCCTCGGCCAGCGGCAGCGGCGGCTCGTGTGTCGCCAGCTCCGCGAACACGTCTTCGGCGCCCTCCAGCGCGGTCTCCGCGATCGCGCTGACCAGCTCGGTCTTGCTCTTGAAGTAGCGGTAGACGGCACCGACCGAGAGGTTGGCCTCGGCGATCACGTCCTGCATCGAGGTGTTGTGGAAGCCGTTGCGGCTGAAGCAGGTGAACGCGGCGTCGAGGATCTGCTGCCGCCGCGCGGCCAGGTGTTCCTCGGAGACTCGGGGCATGGCGGCAAGTATATAAAGCGAATGCTCATTCTGTAAGCGGCACGGTATTGTCACCCGCCGTGGAGGCTCTGCGACTCATCCTGCTGTATGCCCACCTGATCGGCTTCGCGCTGCTGCTCGGCGGCATGGTGGTCCAGTACGTCTCGGGGCCGACCCGGATCAACCCGCCGATGCTCTGGGGTGCCATCACCCAGCTCGTCACCGGCATCGCGCTCTCCGCGCCGCTGCGCGACGAGGACGACGAGCCGGCCCCGGCCAAGCTCGCGGTCAAGCTGGTCGTCGCACTGATGATCTTCGTGATGGTGTTCTTCTCCCGCAAGCGCGACGTGGTCAACAAGGGCCACTTCCTGGCGATCGGCGGGCTCACGCTGGCCAACGCGGCGGTCGCCGTCTTCTGGCGCTGACGGCTTGGAGGAAAGTACAACCGGGCGGAAGCGCGGGCGGGTTCGCTTTGGACGCTCCGGGTATTACCGGTGGCCCGGGAGCCTGTTCTACTACCCGGAACACGGCTCGCGTTCGGTTTGGTGATCTCTGAACCTGCCGGTCACAGGCGGGTAACAGGGGCTCAACAACAGTGCACGAATCTCAGCCGTCGAGCGTACGGAAGCGTACGCTCCCGACCGTGGAAGCACCGCAATCTTTGCGGTGTGCTTTGGGGAAGGAGACCGTCTTGCGCTCTGCGCGTGGGATGCGGGTCGTCTCGTTGTTCGCGGTGGGCGGGCTCGCGCTGAGCGCCGCCGCGTGTGGAGACGCGCCCGAGGAGAGTGGTAGTGGCTCGAGCCCTGCCGCTCAGAAGTACAGCGCCTGCATGGTTACCGACGTCGGCGGCATCGACGACCGTTCGTTCAACACCTCCGCCTGGAAGGGTATCCAGGCTGCCGCCAGCGAAAATAGCAACATCGCCCCGGAAAACGTCCAGTCCAGTGCAGAGGCTGACTACGAGCCCAACCTGACCGGCTTCGTCACGAAGAAGTGCAACTTCATCCTGGCCGTCGGTGGCCTCATGACCGACGCCACGAAGAAGGTGGCGACCGCCAACCCGAGTCAGCAGTTCGGCATCGTCGACTCCAACCCGGGTGTGTCCAACGTGTTCCCGATGCAGTTCGACACCGCGCAGGCCGCGTTCCTCGCCGGCTACCTCGCCGCGGGCTACTCGAAGTCGGGCAAGGTCGGCACCTACGGCGGCCTGCCGATCCCGCCGGTGACCATCTTCATGGACGGCTTCGCCGACGGTGTCGCGCACTACAACCAGGCCAAGGGTAAGAACGTCCAGGTCCTCGGCTGGAACAAACAGACGCAGAAGGGCTCCTTCACCAACGACTTCGTCAAGCAGGACGAGGGCAAGAAGGTCAGCGACACGCTCGTCGCGCAGGGCGCCGACGTCGTCATGCCGGTGGCCGGTGGCGCCGGTCTCGGCACCGCGGCGGCCGCGCAGGCGGCGGGCGGCAGCTACAGCGTGATCTGGGTCGACGTCGACGGGTGCGAGAGCGCTCAGCAGTACTGCTCGACGTTCCTCACCACGGTCGTCAAGAACATCCCGGACGCCGTCAAGGACGCGGTCTCCAAGGGCGCCAAGGGTGAGGCCCTGCCGAGCACGCCGGGCTTCCTCGGCACGCTGGCCAACAACGGTGTCTCGATCGCGCCGTACCACGACTTCGACAGCAAGGTCCCGGCCGACCTGAAGGCCGAGGTCGACAAGCTGAAGCAGGACATCATCTCGGGTGCCGTCAAGGTCACCTCGGCGGCCCAGCCAAAGTAGTCGTGCCTTCGTGATCAGGGCGTCCCCCACAATGGGGGGCGCCCTTGTCACAAGCCCCGGACCGGGAGGTTCCGCTGAAACTCGAGCTGCGCGGCATCACCAAGCGGTTCGGTGCGCTGGTCGCCAACGACCACATCGACCTGACGGTGGAGCCAGGAGAGATCCACGCCCTGCTGGGCGAAAACGGCGCCGGCAAGTCGACGCTCATGAACGTCCTCTATGGCCTGCTCCAGCCGGACGAGGGCGAGATCCTGGTAGACGACGAGCCGGTGCAGATCCGGAGCCCCCGCGACGCGATCAACGCGGGCATCGGCATGGTCCACCAGCACTTCATGCTCGTGCCGGTCTTCACCGTCGCGGAAAACGTGATGCTCGGCGCGGAAAACGTGCGCGGCGGGATCGCCGGCTTCCTCGACCGGCGCCGCGCCCGCCGCGACGTGGAGGAGGTCTCCACGCGGTACGGGCTGCGCGTCGACCCGGACGCGGTGGTCGAAGACCTGCCGGTCGGCATCCAGCAGCGGGTCGAGATCGTCAAAGCGCTCACCCGCGAGGTCGACCTGCTCATCCTCGACGAGCCGACCGCCGTGCTCACCCCGCAGGAGACCGACGAGCTGCTCGCGGTCATGCGGTCGCTCAAGGAGTCCGGCAAGTCGATCGTCTTCATCACCCACAAGCTCGGCGAGGTGAAGGCCATCGCCGACCGCATCACGGTGATCCGCCGCGGGCGTACCGTCGGCACCGCCACGCCCGCCGCGAGCCGTGACGAGCTCGCGGCGCTGATGGTGGGTCGCAGCGTGAGCCTCACCGTGACCAAGGAGGCCAAAGAGCCCGGCGGGCCGGTCCTCCAGATCGAGGGCCTCGTCGTCAACGACGAGCGCGGCCATCAGGCGGTCGCCGGCGTCGACCTCGAGGTGCGTGCCGGCGAGGTGCTCGGCATCGCCGGCGTGCAGGGCAACGGCCAGACCGAGCTGGTCGAGGCGATCATGGGCCTGCGCCCGATGGTGGCCGGCGCCATCACGCTCGACGGCCGGCGGATCGACGGCTGGCCGGCCAAGAAGGTGCTCCGGGCCGGCGTCGGGTACGTGCCCGAGGACCGCAGCGTCGACGGGCTGGTCAAGGAGTTCACGGTCGCGGAAAACCTCGTGCTGGACATCTACGACCGGCCGCCCTTCGGCAACCGCGGCGTGCTCCGGCCGGACGCGATCGCGGAGTCGGCCAGAGAGCGGATCGCCCAGTTCGACGTGCGTACGTCCTCGCACGAGTCGGCCGTCGGCACGCTCTCCGGCGGCAACCAGCAGAAGGTCATCGTGGCGCGGGAGATGTCGCGCCCGCTCAAGCTCTTCATCGCCGCCCAGCCCACCCGCGGCGTCGATGTCGGCTCGATCGAGTTCATCCACAGCCGGATCCTGCACGAGCGCGAGGTCGACACCGCCGTGCTGCTGGTGTCGAGCGAGCTCGACGAGGTGATCGGCCTGGCTGACCGGATCGCGGTCATGTACCGGGGGCGGATCCTCGCCATCGTGCCGCCCGACACCCCGCGCGAGGAGATCGGCCTCTTGATGGCCGGCGTCGTCCAGGAGGAAGGATGAGCCTCACCGAGGAGAAGGCACCGGAGCAGAAGAAGGAATCCTTCGGGCAGGCGTTTCTGCACGGGCTCTGGGCCGCCAACACGGTCACCGTCACGATCCTCGCGGTGGTGCTGGCGCTGGTCATCGGCGGCATCTTGATCATCGTTTCCGACACCGAGGTGCTCGACAAGTACAGCTACTTCACCGCCCGGCCGCAGGACGCGCTCGAGGCGAGCTGGACGGCGGTCAGCGAGGCGTACGCCAACCTCTTCAAGGGCTCGATCGTCGACCCGGCCGCGGTCAGCGCCTGGATCGGCGGCAACGGCGACTGGGTGCCGGTGTTCCGGCCGATCTCGGAGACGCTGACCTACGCGACGCCGCTCGTCTTCACCGGCCTCGCGGTGGCCCTGGCCTTCCGCGGCGGCCTCTTCAACATCGGTGCGCAGGGCCAGGCGATCATCGGCGTGGTCCTGGCCGCGCTGGTCGGCTTCCTGGTCCCGCTGCCGCCGGTCATCCACCTGATTGTGGCGCTGCTCGCGGGCGCGGTAGGCGGTGCGATCTGGGGGTTCGTCCCGGGCTTCCTCAAGGCCCGCACCGGCGCCCACGAGGTGATCAACACGATCATGCTCAACTACGTCGCGCTCTACTTCCTGACCTGGATCATCGTCCAGAAGGGCGTACAGAACCCGACCCGCACCGACGCGATCAGCAAGCCGGTCGACTCGTCCGCACAGCTGCCCCGGCTGCTCGGCGACGACCTGCGGGTGCATCTCGGCATCGTGCTCGCGGTCGCCGCCACCTGGGGCGTCGCCTGGCTGCTCAACCGCTCGACGCTCGGCTTCGAGCTCCGGGCGGTGGGCAACAACCCGGACGCCTCGCGCACGGCCGGCATCAGCGTCACCACGACGTACATCGCCGTCATGGTCATCTCCGGCGCGCTGGCCGGGCTCGGCGGGGCCAACATGGTGATCGGCTCCACGGCCAACGCGCTCACGCCGCTGGTGGTGGCCCAGATCGGCTTCGACGGCATCCTCGTCGCGCTGCTGGGGCGGGTCAAACCCTGGGGCGTCGCGCTCGCCGCTCTGCTCTTCGGGGCGCTGCGCGCGGGTGGCAACACGATGCAGTCGGTGTCGAGCATCTCGCTGGAGCTGGTGACCGTGCTCCAGGCGTTGATCGTCATCTTCATCGCCGCGCCGGCCCTGGTGAAGGCGATCTTCCGGTTGCGGGCCGCCCGTGCCGCGCGCTTGTCGACGAGCTTGGCGAAGGGCTGGTGACCCGGGTGTCCACGATCACCGCGGATACTGTCGTCGCGCCGGTCGAGACCGGCTTCTGGACCCGCTCCCGAAAGGTGGGTGTCGGGCTCGCCACCGCCGGGGTGCTGGCCGCGGTGCTGTTCGGCGCCCTGGCCACCTCGCAGACGGTGCGGTTCACCCTGAGCGACGACGCGCAGGGCACCGCGCTCTCCATCGACGGCACGGTCGGCGCGATCCTCTTCGGGGTGATCGCCGCCGCAGCCGGGGCCGCGATGTTCGCCGACCGGTGGTTCACCTGGCTGCTCGGCGTCGGTCTCGTCGGCCTCGTCCTGTCGTTCCTGTGCTGGCAGATCTCCGACGCGCCGGCCGGGCTCAACTTCATGCCGCTGGTCAACGTCGTCCGCGGCACGTTCCTGCTGGCGGTGCCGCTGATCTTCGGCGCCCTCGCCGGCGTGCTGTGCGAGCGCTCCGGCGTTGTCAACGTGGCGATCGAGGGCCAGCTGCTGATGGGCGCCTTCGCCGGCGCGCTGGTCGGCACGCTGGCGGCCAGCGCCTGGGTGGGCCTGATCGCGGCGGCGCTCGGCGGCGCGTTCATCTCGCTGCTGCTGGCCATCTTCACGATCCGCTACCTGGTCGACCAGGTCGTGATGGGCATCGTGCTCAACCTGCTCGCGCTCGGCCTCACCGGCTTCCTCTACGAGCGGCTGATGCAGACCGACCAGACCAAGTACAACCAGCCGCCGCACTTCGGCAGCTGGGAAATCCCGGTGCTCAAGGAGATCCCGGTGCTCGGCCCGGCGCTCTTCAAGAGCAACCTGTTCCTGTACCTCGCGCTGATCCTCGTGCTCGTCATCCACGTCGCGCTCTTCCGCACCCGGTGGGGCCTGCGCACCCGCTCGGTGGGCGAGCACCCGACGGCGGCCGACACGCTCGGCGTGCGCGTGCTCGGGCTGCGCTACCGCAACGTGCTCCTCGCCGGTGTGGTGGCCGGGATCGGCGGTGCGTCGTACACGCTGCTGCTCTACTCGTTCACCAAGAACATGATCGGCGGTAAGGGGTTCATCGCGCTCGCCGCGCTGATCTTCGGCCGGTGGAGCCCGACGGGTGCGCTGCTCGCCGCGCTCTTCTTCGGCTTCGCCGACCAGCTCGGCGTCTACCTCGGCGCGATCAACAGCGTCATCCCCAGCCAGTTCCTCGCGATGCTGCCGTACCTGGCGACGATCCTGGCAGTGGCCGGCCTCGTCGGCCGGGTACGCGCCCCCGCCGCTGATGGCAAGCCGTACATAAAGGGGTAGGAAAGACGCGTGGAGATCGATTGGGAGCAGCTGCGCGCGGCGGCTGTGGAAGCGATGCGCAACGCCTACGCGCCGTACTCGAACTACCCCGTCGGCGTCGCCGGGCTCGTCGACGACGGGCGGGTGGTCGTGGGCTGCAACGTGGAGAACGCGTCGTACGGCCTGACGCTCTGTGCCGAGTGCGGCATGGTCTCGTCGCTGCACGCGACCGGCGGCGGGCGGCTCGTCGCGGTCTCCTGCGTGGGGGGTGACGGCGAGCCGCTGATGCCGTGCGGCCGCTGCCGCCAGCTGCTGTTCGAGCACGGCGGCGCCGATTGCCTGGTCGAGGCGGTGCCCCGGCCGCTGCGGGTCGACGAGCTGCTGCCGTACGCGTTCGGCCCGCAGGACCTCATCGCGGCCGAGGCGTCCAAGGAGCCGAAGGTGCCCAGCCGGCTGCTGCGGTGGCGCGGCCGCGGCACCGTCTTCGTCCACCCGGACCTGGACGCCGGCCAGAAGGTCTGGACCGGCTACTGGGACAGGTCCACGGGCGCCGACAGCAAGGAGACCGGGATCCTGGAGGAGGCACCCTCCTGGGGCAACGTCGACGACGCCATCGCGTGGGGCCGGGTGCGTACACCCCGGGTCGTGCTGATCGACGAAGAGGGCAAGATGCGCTGGGTCGGCGAGGGCGACCCGCCGGCGGATGGGGAGTGACGATGGGCTTCGCCGCGGTTGACGTGATCCGCACCAAGCGAGACGGCGGGGCGCTGTCCGAGGCGCAGATCGACTGGGTGGTCGACGCCTACACCCGGGGCGAGGTCGCCGACGAGCAGATGTCGGCGCTAGCCATGGCGATCCTCCTGCGCGGCATGACGCCGGCTGAGATCGCCCGGTGGACGGCCGCGATGATCGCCAGCGGCGAGCGGCTCGACCTCTCCGCGGTGTCCCGCCCGACCGTCGACAAGCACTCCACCGGCGGCGTCGGCGACAAGATCACGCTGCCCCTGACGCCGCTGGTGGCCGCCTGCGGTGCCGCGGTGCCGCAGCTGTCCGGGCGCGGGCTCGGCCACACCGGCGGCACGCTGGACAAGCTGGAGGCCATCCCGGGGTGGCGGGCGAGCCTGACCAACGAGGAGTTCGTCGCCCAGCTCCGCGACGTGGGCGCGGTCATATGCGCGGCCGGTGCGGGCCTCGCGCCCGCCGACCGCAAGCTGTACGCGCTGCGTGACGTCACCGCCACCGTCGAGGCGATCCCGCTCATCGCCAGCTCGATCATGAGCAAGAAGATCGCCGAGGGCACCGGTGCGCTGGTGCTGGACGTCAAGGTGGGCTCGGGCGCGTTCATGAAGTCGGCGGCCGACGCCCGCGAGCTGGCTCGCACGATGGTCGACCTGGGCAAGGCACACGGCGTCGCGACGGTCGCGCTGCTCACCGACATGTCCACGCCGCTCGGGCTCGCGGTCGGCAACGCCGTGGAGGTGGCCGAGTCGGTCGAGGTACTGGCCGGCGGCGGACCGTCCGATGTGGTCGAGCTGACGCTCGCGCTGGCCGACGAGATGGTCGCCGCCGCGGGGCTCCACGTCGACCCGTCGCAGGTTCTCGAGAGCGGCAAGGCGATGGACTCGTGGCGCGCGATGATCCGCGCGCAGGGCGGCGACCCGGCGGCGCCGCTGCCGGTCGCGCGGGAGACCGAGACGGTCCGCGCCGAGCGCGACGGCTATGTCTCCACTGTGGACGCGCTCGGGATCGGGGTGGCCGCCTGGCGGCTCGGTGCCGGACGGGCACGCAAGGAAGACCCGGTGAGCGCCGCCGCCGGCGTGGTGCTCCACAAGCGGCCCGGCGACCCGGTGCGCGCGGGCGAAGCACTGTTCGAGCTGCGTACCGACGACGCCAGCCGGATCCCCGCGGCGCTGGCGGAGGCGGCCGGCGCGGTCGTGGTCGCGGACGCCGCGCCGGGCCCGCGAGCCCTGGTCATGGAGCGCATCGCCTAGAGCTTCCGGGGCGGGGTTGCTCCTGTCGTGACGTTTCTTTAGGCAGGTTTGCCCGCGTTCGTGTCAGCTGGAGGCCGTTTGCTCCCGCGGGCACCGCTCCGGTCGGTGTTTCGGCGTCGCTGGCGCTCGCCGAAACCCCGACGCTCCGCTGCCAGGTCCGCGGCGCAAGGTCTCCGACGAAGACCTCCGCGCCCCGCTGCGGCTGGCCTGTCGGGCTGGGCGCCGCGTGTTGTTTGACACTGCGTCACCGGGCCGAGGGTGAGCCTTCGCGATCCAGGGAGCTTTCGGAGTCAGGATGACACCTTGGCCCGCCTGCCGGCGAAAACCCTTTCCAAACAAAGAGATTTGGGCTACCGCGATGTCCGTCGTGGTCCAGACCGTCGCTCCCGCGGCCTCACCCTGCGCGCCTGGGCAATCTCACCCCAGGGCCGGCTACGCCGGCCCTGCCCCGGACCTGTGGGCGCGCGGATCCTTGGCGCCTGGCCAGCCGCGGATGGGTGCGGCCACGGGGGAGCGGCGGGGTGGGCCACGACGGGCATCGCCGCAGCCCCAAAAGGTCGAAATGG
>Ga0081539_10000093_pt1 | contig 207314 bp, 180 predicted proteins | sample TabmetS4T2R2_FD_71023 | JGI IMG/M metagenome (GOLD analysis project Ga0081539, IMG submission 71023) | Tabebuia heterophylla rhizosphere microbial communities from the University of Puerto Rico - S4T2R2 | ecosystem: Host-associated > Plants > Roots > Rhizosphere ... | reverse complement strand
ATTCGCGAGTATCTCGCGATCACCAACAACGCGCCGAAGCCCTTCGTTTGGACGAAAACAGCTGACGAGATCCTCACGAAGGTCGCGAGATTTTGTCAGCGAACTTCTAACCCGGGACACTAGCTCGCCTCGTGTTGTGAGATGTTCAGCAGCACGCCCATCCCAAGCAGGTTGATCAGCAGCGACGATCCGCCGGCGCTCACGAGCGGGAGCGGGATGCCCTTGGTCGGCATCAAGCCAAGCACGACGCTCATGTTGATAAATGCCTGAATGGCGATCATCGTTGTCAATCCAAGCGCCACCATCGCACCGAACGTGTCCTCGGCGCGCAGCGCGATGCGCAGACCGCGCCAGGCAATCAGGCAGAAGCAGATCAGAACGCCAGTGGCGCCGATGAGACCGAGCTCCTCGCCGATGACAGCAAAAATAAAGTCGGTGTGCGGCTCGGGCAGGTAGAACAGTTTCTGAACGCCGGCCATGAGTCCGCGGCCGAAGACGCCGCCGCTGCCGACCGCGATGAGCGACTGAATGATCTGGAATCCGTCGCCGAGCGGATCGGCCCACGGATCCCAGAACGCCAGCAGCCGCCGGCGTCGATACGACGCGCTCATCAGGACGATGTAGATCGCGGGCAACGCGGCGAGAATCGAACCGATGAAGTACCTGTAGTGAAGACCGGCGGTAAACACCATTGCCGCCACGATGAGCAGCAGCGCCACCGACGTGCCGAAGTCGGGCTGCAGCAGGATCAAGGCGACGAGGGCGCCGGAGACGATCCCAATCGGCAGGACGGAGTAGGTCAGATCATTGATGCGGTGAACGCGACGCTCGATCATCAAGGCGGTGAACAGAATCACCGCCAGCTTGGCCAGCTCCGACGGCTGCACACCAAGGCCGCCAAGACCGAACCAGCGGCGTGTTCCGTTCACCGGCCGGCTGAAGAGGACCGCCACCAGCATCGCCGCGACCACTGCCAGAAGCGTCCACACGAAACGGTCATTCTTGTAGGTGCGATAGTCGATCTTCATCGCGAACGCGAGCACCGCAAGACCGAGCACCGTCCACAGCACCTGCTTGGTGAGAAACAGGTACGGTGAATCGAAGCGCTCGAGGGCGACAACGGCGGACGCGCTGTACACCATCACGATGCTGGCGCACACCAGCAGCAGCGTTGCGCTGAACAGGACCTTGTCCGATTTGAGCTTTCGTGCCACGTTCGTCCTTCACTCACCTCAAAATCACGAAGTTCTGACGACTGTCGAAGAGCACAAATAAGATCTCCGTGAACTTCGTATTTCGTCGCGGAGCGACCTCCGTGGTTCAACCGCGTCGCCGTTCAAGTCGCGCCACCGGGTGCCGATTCCATTCCTGCGCGCCGGTCTAACCCGGTGTTCCGCAGGGGCCGGGCCATCTCCGGGCTGCGGGGCAAGGCGGGTCGCCTGCGCGCTTTTTCTCTCTTTGCCACCGTTCGGCCCGCAGCCGGACACGACGCGTGTTCTGCAAATCAAATAAAATCCGGCACCGGTGAACGGTCAGCAGTCATCAGCCGACTCGTGGGATGGGACACCCACCTCGCAGAGCAGGGTATCTCTGCGTTCCCAGCGGTAGGCTCCCACCCGCGCCGCGCCGACTGACGACAGCTCACCGTTCCCGTTCAAACGCTCCTCATCGTTCGGCGTCGAACCACGAAGGTCGCTGCGCGACGGCCACGAAGATCACCAAGGGCACCACAGTCTTGGTCTCCGTCGTGTGTGCCGTCAGGCCTTCGTGGTCGATTCACCGAAACGAGCTCGCAATCGCGCCACCTCCTCTTTGAACACCCGACCGCGTTCGGCGTAGTCACGAAACCAGTCGAAGCTCGCGCAGGCGGGTGCCAGCAGCACCACGCCATCGGGCTTTGCGATCTCGTAAGCACGCGCGACCGCTTCGTGCATCGAAGAAGCCTCGATAACCGGCAGCGTGTCCGCGAGCGCCTCGCGCACCAGGCGCGCCGACTGGCCAATCGCGATCACCGCACGACCGCGAGCCGTCAACGGCTCCGCGAGATCGCGGAGGTCGCCGCCCTTGAAACGGCCTCCGATCAGCGCCACCACTCCGCGTTCGAAGCTCTCGATCGATTTCCGAGCGGCTTCGACGTTGGTCGCTTTCGAGTCGTTGACGAATCGAACGCCGTCCAGCTCACCGGCGGGCTCCATCGCGTGCTCGAGGCCGCGGAATCCATGAAGTCCTTCGACCATCGCCTGCGGCGGGATTCCCGCGGTCGACGCAACGGCGACAGCGGCAACGACGTTCCCGAGCATGTGGCGACCGGTCAGCTCCACAGCACTGACCGGGACGACTGGTTCAGCCATCGTCGACGTACGCCTCACGATCCAGTCGCCCTCGACCGCAAACGCGGACGTGTAGCCTTCGCCTACGCGAGGCGAGTCGATCGCCCGCATCGGCGAGAAGAGAACACGTCGCGCATCGGTTCGCGCGGCGCCCTGCATCACGATCGGTTCATCCGCATTGAGCACAGCCCAGTCATCCGATCGCTGGTTCGCAAAGATCCGTGCCTTCGCCGCAGCGTAGACGTTCACGCTCGGATGCCGATCGAGATGGTCGGCCGCGAAGTTCAACCACAGCGCGATCCAGGGCCGGAACGTCATGGTCGTCTCGAGCTGAAAACTGCTCGCCTCGACGACGTGGATGGTGTCGACGGTTGACTGCTCGACCTGCTCGCTCAACGGCACGCCGATGTTGCCGCCAACAAGCGTGTGATGTCCTGCCGCGCTCACCATTCGTCCGATCACTGTCGTCGTCGTCGACTTCCCTTTGGTGCCGGTGATCGCGATGACGCGACCGCGCAACCAGCGCCAGGCCAGCTCCAGCTCACCGATGATTTCGATTCCGCGCTCGCGGGCGGCGTCGAAGACGGGCTGCTCCAGCGGCACGCCCGGGCTGACGACGATCAAGTCCGCACCCGCGAGCGTCTCCCGTGTATGTCCTCCGAGCTCGAGGTCCACCCCTGCGGCGCGCAAGCGGGCGGCCGCATCGAAGCTGTCCCGCGTCTCGGTCAGCACGACTCGCGCTCCGCGACCGACCAGCAGTTCCGCCGCCGCGATGCCGCTGCGCGCGGCACCCACCACGACGACGCGGCGACCCGTGACCGAGAACATCCGCTCCACGGCATCACCGCAGCTTCAACGTGGTGAGGCTGAACAACGCAAAGATCACGGCGGCGATGAGAAAGCGCGCGATTACCTTTGGCTCGCTCCAGCCGATCAACTCGAAGTGGTGATGCAGCGGCGACATCTTGAAGACACGCTTGCCGGTTGTCTTGAACGACACCACCTGAATGACCACCGAGAGCGCCTCGAGCACGAACACGCCGCCGACGATCGGCAGCAGCAGCTCCTGCTTGATCAGGATCGCGACGGTCCCGAGCGCTCCACCGAGCCCCAGCGAACCGACGTCGCCCATGAAGATTTCTGCGGGATAGGAGTTGTACCAGAGGAATCCCAGGCTGGCGCCGACCAGCGCACCGCAGAAGATCGTCAACTCGCCCGCGGGCTGAAATCGAACGATGAGCAGATAGCTGGCGAGCACGGCGTGGCCGGTCACATACGCCAGCGCCGTGTAGGTGGCGGCGGCGACGGCGAACGTGCTGATCGCCAGCCCGTCGAGACCGTCAGTCAGGTTGACGGCGTTGGTCGTGCACACCAGCACCGCCACCGCAAACAGCACGTAGAACCACCCCAGGTCGGGAATCAGGTTCTTGAAGAACGGAAAGATGAGCCGCGTGTTGTACACGTTCTCTGACGCCAGCGCCATCACCGCGAGGCCGACGCCAAGGCCGACAACGATCTGACCGGCCATCTTGTAGCGTGGGATCAGTCCGTGGTGCGAGCGGCGAACGATCTTCAGGTAGTCGTCGAGAAAACCGACGAACCCGAATCCGGATGTCGCCAGCACCGCAATCCAGATATACGGGTTTGACAGATCGGCCCACAGCAAGGTCGGGATGAGCGCAGCCGTCAGAATCAGCAACCCTCCCATCGTCGGTGTGCCGGCCTTGGCGCGATGCGACTGCGGTCCTTCCTGGCGAATCACCTGGCCGATCTGGAAGTCGCGCAGTTTGTGAATGAGCCACGGGCCGAAGACGAGGCTGATCGCCAGCGCGGTGAGACTCGCGGCGGCCGTCCGGAACGTGATGTAGCGCGCCACGTTGAGCGCACCGACATACGACGAGAGCGGCGGCAGCACGTAATACAGCATCAGGCGAACTCCGCCGCCAGCCTGTCCGCGACGATATCTGTGCGGATCCCACGCGAACCCTTCACCAGCACAACGTCGCCGGCGCTCACGTGTGACGCCATGACCGCGGCTGCCCGGTCGCTGGTCTCGAAGTAACGGACACTCCCGGCGCTCATTCCCGCGGCGACCGCCGCATCCGCCATCGCGCGTGCCGGCGCGCCACCAACGGTGACGAGAAGGGACAGCCCCGCGGCCGCCGCCGCGCGCCCGCACTCTTCATGCAGCCACACCGCGTGTGGGCCGAGCTCGAGCATCTCGCCGAGGATGGCAACCTTGCGTGTCGCCTCGGTGTCGTGTGCGATCACGTCGAGCGCACGCCGAAGCGCGCTGGGGCTGCTGTTATACGAGTCGTCCACCAGGGTGATGCCGCGCAGCCGGCGGACGGCGCCACGTCGTGAGGCCGGTTGCAACCGAGCGATTCTCGGTACGATTTCATCGAGCGGCACGCCCAGCTCGAGCGCGACCGCGATACCAGCGAGAACGTTGTAAAGGTTGCCGCGCCCCAGCAGCGGCACTTCCACCTGTCGCTCGCCTGACCGGGTGACGACCCGCGCGCGCATCCCGTGCAGACCCCTGTCCTCGACATCGCTCGCCCGAACCGCCGCCCCCGCCGACACGCCGAACGTCGTCGTGCGACCCACAAACCGCGCGGCGCGCGCCATGACGAGGGGATCGTCGGCGTTGCAGACGAGCGTTGTCTCAGCCCTGGCTCGCTCGAGGATCTCGGCTTTCGCATCGGCTATTGCGTCGACGGAGGCAAAGAACCCCAGATGCGCATCGCCCACATTGGTCCACACGCGGACGTCCGGCTCCGCGATCGCGACGAGCGTGCTGATTTCGCCTGCGTGGTTCATCCCCAGTTCCATCACCGCGACATCCGGCCGTGTACGCAACTGCATGAGCGACAACGGCAGGCCGATGTGGTTGTTCAGATTCCCCTTGTTCTTTACCAGCCGGAACCGATCGCCGAGCAGCGCGGCGATCGTTTCCTTGGTCGTCGTCTTTCCCGCACTGCCGGTGATCGCCACAACCTTCGTCGTCACCGACATCCGTACCGCGTGCGCCAGGTCCTGCAACCCCTTCAGCGTGTCGCCGACCTCGATCACTCCGTCGAGCCGCGGACCTGACCCGCCTTCGCCGTCAGGCTTCGGCGAGGTCCGGCCCACCGTGTCTGCGGCTTCGACGAGCGCGCCTGCGGCGCCGCGTTCGAGCACCTCGCCCACGAACGCGTGCCCGTCGAAACGCGGCCCGCGCAAGGCGACGAAGAAATCACCGCCGGCCAACGTGCGGCTGTCGCTGACGATATCGCCCACTTCACGCAGCGGATCGCCCGCGCGAAGGCGGCCGCGCACCGCATCGGCAATCCAGCCGAGTGTGAGCTTCAAGTCGTCGTTCACGACCGGACACGTCGCGCCTCGAGCGCCTCGCGGGCCACCGCCACATCGTCGAAGGGCAAGGTGCGCCCGTCGATCTCCTGATATCGCTCGTGCCCTTTGCCGGCGATGAGCACCACGTCTCCGGCGCCGGCACGCGCGATTGCTCGCTCGATCGCTTCACGACGATCGACGACGGTCATCACTTCGGCCCCGCTCTGCTTCGTCTCGGACGCCGCTCCGCGGTTGACGTCCTCGATGATTCGCACCGGGTCCTCGCTGCGCGGATTGTCCGAGGTAATCACGACCACGTCGCTCAACCGCGCCGCCACCATCCCCATCAACGGTCGCTTCGTCCGATCGCGATCGCCGCCGGCGCCGAACACGGTAATCAGCTTGCGCTCGGCGATCGGCCGCGCCGTTTCGAGCAGATTGCGCAACGCGTCGTCGGTGTGCGCGTAATCGACGACGACCGTGACGTCATCGCCCTCCGTCGAGACGATCTCGAATCGGCCGGGAACACCGTGCAGCTGTTCGAGCCCGTGTTCGACAGCATCGACCTTCACTCCCAGCGACAACGTCGTCGTCACCGCGGCAAGGATGTTGTAGACGTTGGGACGTCCGATCAGCCGTGAACGCACCTGCACGACACCTTGCGGCGCGCGGATCTCGAACTCGAGACCGCGCAAAGAAAACGATAACGGTCCGGGCGTCACGTCCGCCGGCTTGCCGATTCCGTACGTCACCGGGTTGCGCGAGACCTCGACGAGCGCCGCCGCGCGCGGATCGTCCGCATTGATCACAGCGGGCGCACGGTCGGGAAGCATCTCGAATAGCCGCCGCTTGGCGGCGAAGTAGTCCTCCATGCTGGTATGGAAGTCGAGGTGATCGCGCGTGAGGTTGGTGAACACACCCGCAGCGAAGCGCATCCCGTCCACTCGATGCAGCGCCAACGCGTGCGATGACACCTCCATCACGCAGGCGCCGCAGCCCTCGCTGACCATCTGATACAGCAGGCTCTGAACATCTGGCGCTTCAGGCGTCGTGCGCGTGGCGCCGACGACCCGCTCGCCGATGCGATACATCACCGTTCCCATCACGCCGCACTCGATCCCGGCTGCCTCGAAAATCGCCGCGGTCAGGTAGCTGGTCGTCGTCTTGCCGTTGGTTCCGGTGATACCAACGACCTTCAGCTGCCGGCTGGGGTGTGCGAAGAACTCGGCTGCCAGTAGTGCGAGCGCAACACGCGAATCGCTCACGAGCATCCAGGGAACCGCCGCTTCCGCCAACGCGTCGGCGGGCATGGCCGACCCGCCGATCGACGACCGTTCGGCGACAATCGCCGCCGCTCCCGCGGCAATCGCTTGCGGCGCGAATGTGACGCCATCCACGTGAAGGCCGCGTAGCGCAACGAAGATCGCTCCGGGCGTCACCGCTCGCGAGTCGTGCGTTACCGCCGTACACGCCACGTCGAGCGCCCCGGCAGCGGGCAGCGTCGGCCGCCTTTCCTGCGGCCACTTCTGCACCACGGCCTGCAGCAACTCGCGAACGGTCATGACTTGGCCGCAGACGCCTCTCTGACAGCCGGCTGACGATCGAGCCAAACGGTGGCCGAGACGGCCGAGTCGATCGGCGTTCCGGCAGGAGGTTCCTGGCGGGTGACGATCCCGGCGCCGTGCAGCTTTGCGGTGATGCCGAGCCTGGCCAGCGTCCGCAGCGCGTCGCGCGCACTCATGCCCGTCACATCCGGGACCACCGACGACGATCCGCTCGTCGTCGATGTCATCGCGACAATCGGCGGCGCACCCAGCGGCACCGATGTCGGCTCTTCGGGCGCGTCCTGGTGGCGCGCAAGCAGCAGCGGCGGTGGGGCATTGAGGGTCGGCGGCACGCCCGCGTAACGCAGCGCCGCTTCGGCGATGCGCTTGAACACCGGTGCCGCGGCAATGCCACCGGTATGCCCCTTCGCATGCGGTGCATGGATCACGACGATGATCGTGAACACCGGCTGCCGCGACGGGATGAATCCGACGAACGACGCGTTGTAGTCGGACGCTGAGTAATGCCCGTTCTCGAGCTGCGCGGCGGTGCCGGTCTTGCCGGCGATCGTATAGCCAGGGATCTGCGCCGCGCGAGCGGTGCCGCGCTCCACCACTTGCTCCATGATCGTGGTCAGCTCGACCGCGACGTCCTTGTTGATGGTGCGCGTCACGATCTTCCGCGGCACCGGTATGCGCTGGCCGCCCTTGATGACGGCACGCACGACCCGCGGCTGAATCAGCTCGCCACCGTTGGCGACCGAGCTCGCGGCCGCGGCCATCTGTAGCGGGGTGACGCCAACCTGGTAGCCCATCGCCATCGATGCGAGCGCGCTCTCGTTCATCCGCGCCGGATCCCAGACGATGCCCGGAGTCTCGGCCGGAAAGTCAGGCGACGTTCGGCGACCGAATCCAAACCGCCGCACATACTCGCCGAGCCGTTCGGTCCCGAGCCGCAGGCCGGTGCGAATGGCACCGACGTTACTTGACTTCACGATCACGTCGGTGAACGACAGGATCCCGTAGTCGTGCGTATCGTGGACGACGCGTGCGCCGAATCGAATCGAACCACCCCGGACGTCGATGAGGTCTGTTGGCTTGACGACGTTCTGCTCGAGTGCCGCCGATGCGGTGACGATCTTGAAGGTCGAGCCCGGCTCGTAGAGGTCCTGGATCGCGCGGTTCCGCCGATCGGTCTCCGACGCCTGCCGATATGCGTTGGGATTGAAGGTCGGGTAATTGGCCAGCGCGAGGATCTCTCCCGTCCAGGGATCCATCATCAGGGCCGCGCCGCTTTCCGCGCGGTTCTCCTCGACGCCCAGTTTCAGCTCGCGCTCGACGACATGCTGGAGGTACTCGTCGATCGTGAGCTCGAGTGACGCACCAGCCGTCGGTGGACGCTCGAGGCGCGCGAACGCATGTCGTTTGGCGTCGGTCTGGATCAGGATGGTGCCCGGTTTGCCACGAATGAGACCGTCGTAGGTCGCTTCGATTCCGCTCAGACCGTCGTTGTCGATGCCGACGTATCCGAGCACGTGGGCCGCAAGGTCCTTGTTGGGATAAAAGCGGCGGTTCTCCTTCAGAAACCCGACGCCTTCGAGCTGCAACGCCGCGACGCGACGCGCCTGCTCCGGCGACGCCTGCCGACGAACGTAAGCAAACGCCTTCCTCCGACCGAGCCGCTCCAGGAGGTCGCGTTTGTCGTCGCGCGTGCAATCCTCGAGCGCCGAACACAGCGACTCGACCGCTCCGCGCGGGTCGTCGATCTCATTCGGGACAGCGTAGATGGACTCTGCGTCGACGCTGTAGGCGAGCACGTGGCCGCGGCGGTCGAGAATCTCACCGCGCTTGGCGGGCGAGGTCAGCGTGCGGTTCTGCTGGCGCTCGGCGCGCGAGGCGAGCTCGTCGTGCCGCATGAGCTGCAGATAGACCAGGCGCGCTTCAATCGCCACTGACCACGACAGGAGGAGCGCGGCCGCGACGACGATACGGCGCTGCAAGGTGGTGCGCCAGTTGATGGCCGTCTTCTCCCCCACCGAACCCCTCAGGATGCAGCGCGGACCCTCCCGGTCCGCGTGTCGAGTTCTTCCGATTCGCATCGGTCTACCGCCGCGCCACGATCGATTTCGGAGGCGGCGCCGCCGGAATCACTCGCTCGATCACCGCTGCATCCGCTGGTCCAGGCACGACCATGTGCAGCCGTTCCATCGCCAATCGTTCGATGCGCTGCGGCGATCGCAGCGTCTCGATTTCGAGGCGCAGGTGGCGCGAGATCTCCTCTTCTGCCGCGCGGTCTTTCTGCATCTGCTCGAGGCGATAGCCATGGCGCAGCAGCTCGAAGTGCTGCCAGGCAGAGAAGAGCAGCGCGCCGACCAGCAGCACGCCGACGGCGGCAGACTTCCACATTTCCCGATGCCGGTCGCGATCGATCTCGCGAACAATCGGGTTGTTGCGGATGTCCTTCTTGATCGCGTACTCGAAGGTCTCGCCCGTCATGTCCGCTCCGCGGCGCGCAGCTTGGCGCTCCGCGCCCGTACGTTGCGCTCGACTTCCGCTTCGCTCGGCACCACTGGCCGCTTGGTGAGCACCTGCAGGCCGATCTCACCTGCCGACTGGGCTGCCCGCAGCGTGTGCTTCACGATCCGGTCCTCGAGCGAATGAAATGTGATGATGACCAGGCGGCCGGCGGGCTTCAGCCGACGGCCGGCGTTCATCACGAAACCATCCAACCCTTCCAGCTCGCGATTGACCCAGATACGCAGCGCCTGAAACGTCCGCGTTGCCGGATCGATCCGCGAGTAGCCCTTGCGCGGGATCGCGCGACGGACGATATCCGCCAGGCGACCGGTGGTCTCGATGCGCCGGGAGCGCGCCTCTTCGACGATCGACCGCGCGACGCGCCGTGCATGGCGCTCCTCGCCGAACTCGTAAATCACGTCCGCGAGCGTTCGTTCGTCCACCGAGGCGAGCATGTCGGCCGCCGTCATGCCGGTAGACCGGTCCATCCGCATGTCGAGCGGCTCGTCACGACGAAAGCTGAACCCGCGGCCCGGTGCCTCGAGCTGCATCGACGAGACGCCGAGGTCGGCCAGCACGCCGTCAACCGCGTCAATGTGCCGGTGCTCGAGCACCGTCGGCAGCTCGCGATAATCGCTATGCACCAGCTCGACTCGATCGCCGTAGCTGCTCAAGGCTTGGCGCGCGATCTCGAGCGCCGCTCGATCGCGATCGAGTCCAAGCAGCCGAGAGGCACCCGCGTCGAGGAGCGCACGCGCGTGACCGCCGAGCCCCACCGTGCAATCGACGAACAGGCCGCCACGCGCGGGCGCGAGATGCTCGAGGACCTCCGCGACCATCACCGGCTGGTGGCTGGACGGTGGTTGGTGGTTGGTGGTTCGTGGTGGACGTAAGTCGTCGCGCTCTTGCTCGGAAGCCACAACTCACCCCGCTCTTAACCACACGCCACCATCCGCGATCCACCAACGAGTGATCACCGACCACTACCCACCATCCGCCAACCAGCTAAATGCCGTGCTCCGACAGCCGCATCCCGTCATCGTCGGTCCACGCCTCGCGCCGCAGCTTCTCGGCGAACCGCTCCTCGTTCCACACCTCGACGTGATCGATGCGACCGAGCACCCGCACATCGCCGACAATCGAGGCGCTGTCGCGCAGGTGCGCCGGGATCACGACGCGACCCTGACCATCGAGCTCGGCCGCTTGCCCGTAGTAATTCACGCGATCGAGGAATTTGAGCCGCGAGGGGTGGTTGCTGGGAATCCCGAGCAGCTTCCGCTCCATGTCGAGCCAGACCGTCATGGGATAAATGCGAACCGACTCGCCGGTGACGCTCGTCACGAACACATCGGGCCCTTGCTGGTCCTGAATGACGCCGCGAAAAATCGTCGGCACCTTTAACCGCCCTTTGTCGTCGATTCGCGCCGGAGCGCTGCCCCTGAGGCCCTTTTGCTCCACTTACGTCCACTTGAGACCACAGGGATAGTAAAGGTGGGCCTTGGCAATGTCAACCGCAACTTACTCATCGGCAGTAAGTTACGTCATACTTTCGCCACGTCTTCTGGCAATTGCCCGAGGCGTTTCAGGACGCCGCGCCCGCTTCCACCTTCGCCAGGCAAGTAAACCCGCGGGGACCCCTTGCCTTCGAGGAGCGGGGTCTGGTTCTGGTCCGCTTCCGAAAACACGCTACGCTGAGGATTCATGCTTCGCGCGGCTCTGATTGGCTTGCCTTCGAGCGGCAAGTCCACGCTGTTCCAACTGATGACCAGCGCCAAGGACACTCCCAAAGGGAAAGGGGAAGTGGCCATCGGAATCTCCAGAGTGCCGGATCAGCGGCTCGACCGATTGACGGCGATGTACAACCCGCGCAAGCGGGTACCCGCAACAGTGGAGTTCACCGACATCATCGCGCCGACGCGCACAGGCGCGCAGGCACTTGTTGATGTCGCCGGCTACAAGAACGCTGACGCGCTCGTGCACGTCGTCCGCGCGTTTCATGACGACTCGATCGCGCATCCCTCGGGATCGGTGAATCCCGCGCGCGACGCGCAGGCGATGGAAGACGAGTTGATTCTCGCGGACCTTGGCGTCGCCGAGCGCCGACTCGAACGCATTGAGAAGGATCTGAAGAAAGGCAAGTCGACGGAGCTCGAACGAGAACGCGATCTGTTACAGCGCTGCCAGCAGGCGCTCGAAGCCGGCACTCCACTGCGGGCGCTGCAGCTGGCGGGCGACGACGTGAAGCGGCTGCGCGGATTTCAATTGCTCTCCGCGAAGCCGCTGCTGCTCGTGATCAATCTCGACGAAACCGACATTGCAGAAGTGGGCGCCGACACCGCACGCGCCGCCAGGAAGACGGCTCTGACCGACTTTCTCGCGCATGCGGCGACCAAAGCGGTGGCATTGTGCGCGAAGATCGAGCTCGAGATCGCGCAGCTCGAAGGCGAGGATGCGACGGCGTTTCTCGCCGATCTCGGACTCACGGAGTCGGGTCTCGATCGCGTCATCCGTACGACCTACGATCTGCTCGGGTACATTTCGTTCTTCACGGTCGGCGAGGATGAATGCCGCGCCTGGTCCATCGCGCGAAGGACGCCCGCGCAGCTTGCCGCAGGCGAGATCCACAGCGACATCCAGCGCGGCTTCATTCGCGCGGAGGTCGTCGCCTACGACGCGCTGATCGCTCGCGGAACGATGGCCGCCTGCCGCGAGCATGGTGAAGTGCGTCTGGAAGGCAAGGAGTACATCGTCGAGGACGGCGACATCATCAACTTCCGTCACGCCACGTGACTGGCGGCCTTCACGATCACACACCACGGAGACACGGAGTTCTATCTTTTTTTCAAAATCCTCCGTGTCTCTGTGCCTCTGTGGTTCGTCTCGGGTGAATGGAGTTGCATTCGATAAAGCGAATCATCGTCGCCGAGACGCAGGTGCCGTTCGTGCAGGGTGGCGCAGAGCTGCACGTGCGTGCCCTGGTCGAGCAGCTTCAGCGCCGCGGCTACGAAGTCGAGAAAGTCGCGATTCCTTTCCGTCCGCAGCCGAAGTCGGAGCTGCTCGCGCAGGCCGCAGCGTGGCGACTGCTCGATCTTTCGACGAGCAACGCGCAGCCGATCGATCTCCTGATCGCCACGCGCTTCCCCACCTACTTCGCGCGGCATCCGCGCAAGGTGGCGTGGGTCATCCATCAGCATCGCGCGGCGTATGAACTGTGCGGCACCGAATACAGCGACTTCGAGCACACCCCTGAGGACGTCGCGCTGCGACGCCGGCTGATCGAGCTCGATGTGCGGATGCTCGGCGAGTGTCGGCGCGTGTTCGCCAACGCGAAGAACACAGCCAACCGGCTGACGAAATTCAATGGCGTAGCGGCGCAGGCGCTGTACCATCCGCCTCCGTTGGCAGACCGCCTCGTCCCTGGCAGCTATGGTGACTACTTCCTGGTGGTTGGGCGGCTCGAAGCGGTGAAGCGGGCGGAACTTGCCGTGCGAGCCATGCGGCACGTTCCCGCACCGATGCGCCTGATGATCGTCGGCGAAGGGTCGCAGCGGAGCGCGGTCGAACGCGCGGCCGCTGAATCCGGTCTCGGAGAACGCGTCGTTTTCGTTGGCTCCGCGGAAGGAAATGAGCTTGCGCGACTGTACTCAGGTGCGCGAGCCGTCATCTACGCCCCCTTCGACGAAGATTATGGATACGTGACGCTGGAGGCATTCCTGAGCGCAAAGCCGGTCATCACCGCATCCGATTCCGGCGGCACGCTCGAATTCGTCGTCGACGGCGGGAACGGCTTCGTGTGCGATCCAACGGCGGACGCGATCGGCGCGGCGGCGACGCGACTGGCGCAAGACGCGACGCTCGCGGCTCGACTCGGTGACGCGGGTCGCAACCGCGCTCGCACGATCACGTGGGACGGCGTCGTGGAGCAGCTCCTTGGCTGACGCTTCGTCCGTCTCCATCGTCGTTCCGGCGATGAACGAGGAGCTCACGATTGGCGAGGTGGTCGCGTCGTTGCGATCCGCGGCGCCGTGGCGGGAGGTGCTCGTCATCGACGATGGATCGAGTGACGCGACCGCGGCACGGGCCGAAGCCGCGGGCGCGCGAGTGATTCGTCACCCATACAACAAGGGCAACGGTGCGTCGGTCAAGACCGGGATTCGCCATGCGACCGGAGAGTTCGTGCTCATCGTCGATGCCGATGGCCAGCATCCTCCCGAGGACGCGGTTCGCATCGCCGCTCGTCTTGGCGAATACGACCTCGTCATCGGCGCGCGTTCACCCGAGACGCAGGCGACGCATGCGCGCCGCGGCGGAAATGCGGTCCTCAATTGGCTGGCCGGCTATCTGGCCGGCCGGCCGATTCCCGATCTGACGTCGGGATTCCGCGGGGCACGGCGTGAGCACCTGCAAGAATTCATTCACATGCTGCCCAACGGCTTCTCGACGCCGACGACGACGACACTGGCGTTCATCAAGGCGGGATACAACGTGACGTTCGAGCGCGTGGCAGCGCGGCGACGCGTCGGCACATCGAAGATCCACTTCGCGCGCGACGGCGCCCGGTTCTTCCTGATCCTGCTGAAGGTCATTACGATTTTCAGTCCGCTTCGCATCTTCGTGCCGATCAGTGCGTGCACCTTCATCCTGGGCGCGCTGTATGGTGCGTACACGGCCGCCGTCCACGGACGAATCCCGAACGGCGCGGTGATTCTGATCTTGTTCGCCGTCGTGGTGTTTCTCGTCGGCCTGGTCTCGGAGCAGGTGTCGGCTCTGCGAGTCGACGGCTCATCGCGCAGTTGAGTGCGCTGTCCTTGCCCCGAAGTCCCGCGCGTGCTACGGTTGAAATGCTCCTGATGACCTCTTCTTCCGGCCAACGCACGACCGGCCTGAGCGTCTTTTTTCCGGCGTACAACGACGCGGGCACGATCGCCAGCCTCGTCATTCGCGCGGTGCAGGTGGCGAGCAGTCTCACGACTGACTTCGAGGTCATCGTCGTCAACGACGGCAGCCAGGACGCCACCGGCACGATTGCCGAGGAACTGGCGCGTACCTACCCGCAGGTTCGCGTCATCCATCATGAGCGGAATCGTGGTTACGGCGGCGCGCTGCGAACCGGGTTTGCCGCTGCGACCAAGGAACTGATTGCCTACACCGACGGCGACGCGCAGTACGACCCCGGCGAAATAGAAGCGTTGTGGAAACGCCTGACGGCGGACGCCGACATGGTGAACGGCTACAAGATCAGCCGCGCCGATCCGCTGCACCGTATCATCATCGGTCGCGTGTATCACCACACCGTCAGATTCCTGTTCCGCCTGCGTGTCCGTGACGTGGATTGTGACTTCCGCCTGCTCCGGCGCGAAATCTTCGACCGGGTGAAGCTGGAACGCGACACCGGCGTCATCTGTCTGGAGATGATGCGGAAGATCCAGGACGCCGGCTTCAGCATCGTCGAAGTGCCCGTGCATCACTACCATCGCACGCACGGGAAGTCGCAGTTTTTCAATCTCCGTCGGATCTTCTGGACAGGGGTCGACGTGCTGAAGCTGTGGGTGCACCTTGTGGTGCTCGGGCACGGCGGGCAGGGTTCACAGGTCCTGTTCAGGAATCCGACCACCGGCAGCGTCATCCGCACAGATTCCGCGAAGCTGTGACCGCCGGCCCGACGATCGATTACCGCAGCTCCTACGACGGCCGGCGCGTGATGATCACCGGCGGTCTCGGTTTCATCGGCAGCAACCTGGCGCGTCAGCTCGTCGAGCTCGGTGCCCGCGTCCTCCTCGTCGATTCGCTCATCCCCGAGTACGGCGGCAACCTGTTCAACATCGACGGTATCGAGGACCGGCTGCGGGTCAATGTCGCCGACGTGCGGCAGCAGAGCACGATGAACTATCTGGTCCGCGATCAGGATGTGATCTTCAACCTGGCCGGCCAGGTGAGTCACATCGACAGCATGCAGGACCCGTACACCGATCTCGAGATCAACTGCCGGAGCCAGCTCTCGATCCTCGAGGCGTGCCGTCGCTATAACCCGGACGTGAAGGTGGTGTTTGCCGGTACGCGGCAGGTGTATGGCCGGCCCGATACATTGCCCGTGTCGGAGCAGCACCTGGTGCGACCGACCGATGTCAACGGCATCAACAAGGCGGCGGGCGAGTATTACCATCTCGTCTACAACAATGTGTTCGGCGTGCGAGCCTGCTCGCTCCGCCTGACCAACGTCTACGGTCCGCGCCAGTTGTTGAAACACAGCCGTCAGGGCTTCATCGCGTGGTTCATCCGGCTGGCGATCGAGGACCGCGACATCCAGATTTACGGGGATGGACGGCAGCTTCGCGATTTCGTCTACGTCGACGATGCGGCCGACGCGTTTCTGCGTGCGGGCGCCAGCGACTTGTCCAACGGCCAGGTATTCAACGTCGGCGGATTGGAGCCGATGTCGCTGCGCGAGCTGGTGGAATTGCTGATCACCATCGCCCGGTCGGGCCGCTATCGGTTCGTGGACTGGCCGCCCGAGAAGAAAGCGATCGACATCGGCGACTTCTACGCCGATTCGAGCCTGATCCGGAACACGCTCGGCTGGGAACCGAAGATCGCACTTCGAGAAGGTTTGCGAAAGACACTCGAGTTCTACCGCGCGTACTTCCCGCACTACGTGAATACCGGCGCGCCCGTCGACGCGCTGTGAACGCCGCCGCGCTTCCGTTCATCGACCTGCATGCCGGCGACGAAGGACCGGCCGTGCGCGACGCCATCGACCGTGTGCTCGCGCGTGCATGGTTCGTCCTCGGTCCCGAAGTCGAGGCGTTCGAACACGAGTTCGCCGCGGCAAGCGGCGCGCGTTTCGCGATCGGCGTGGGCAACGGGACCGACGCCATCGCCCTACTCCTCAGAGCCGCCGGCATCGGGGCTGGAGACGAGGTCATCGTTCCGGCCATGACCGCGGCGTTCACCGCGCTGGCGGTGACGTCGATTGGCGCGACACCCGTCTGGGCCGATGTCGCCGCAGAAACGTTGACGCTCGATCCCGCTGCGGCCGGCGCAGCGGTCACATCGCGCACGCGCGCGATCGTGCCCGTCCATCTGTATGGTCAAGCGGCGGATCTCGATCCCCTGTATGCGTTGGCCGACAAACATTCGCTCGCCGTCGTCGAAGACTGCTGCCAGGCGCACCTGGCGACCTGCCGATCGGTTCCGGTCGGCACGCGCGGGTTCGGCGGCGCGTTCAGCTTTTATCCGACGAAGAACCTCGGCGCGCTTGGAGATGGTGGCGCGGTCATCACCAACGATGCGCCGCTTGCTGAACGGGTACGACGCGTGCGCAATGGTGGACAGCGCGATCGGTATCATCACGTCGAGGCTGGCGTGAACAGCCGCCTCGACGAGCTGCAGGCCGCAGTGCTTCGAGCGAAGCTGCCTCACGTGCGCACCTGGACGGCGAGGCGCCGCGAGCTGGCCGCGCTTTATCGCCGCGCGCTGCCGACGGCGGTGACGCCGATTGCCGAGCGTGATAACGGTCACGTGTATCACTTGTTTCCGATTCTCGCGGATTGTCGCGACGAGCTGCAGCAGCATCTGCGCACCGCCGGAATCGACACGTTGATCCATTACCCTGTCGCATTGCCGGCCCAGGAGGCATTCGCCGAGTACCGCCGCAACGTCTGCCCCGTTGCCGATCGCGCATCGCGCGAGCTGCTGTCGTTGCCGCTCCATCCACGGATGTCGGACGACGACGTGCGGCGCGTGACGGACGCGATTGAGGGATTCCTGAAAGGACGTATGCCGCAGTGAAAGCGCTCATCACCGGAGGCGCGGGATTCATCGGCTCACACCTGGCGGAACGCCTCCTGCGCGACGGGCACGAGGTCCTCGTGCTCGACAACCTTTCCACCGGATCGATCGACAACATCGCGCACCTGAAATCGGCGCCTGGTTTCGTGTACGTGATCGACACGATCACCAACGAGCCGCTGCTCGCCGAGATGATCGACACCAGCGACGTCGTGTTTCATCTGGCGGCCGCCGTCGGCGTGAAGTTGATTGTCGAGCAGCCGGTCCACACGATCGAAACCAACGTGCACGGGACGGAGGTCGTGCTCAAACACGCCAACAAGAAAAAGAAGCTCGTCTGCCTCGCCTCGACGTCGGAGGTGTACGGCAAGAGCGCCGATGTGCCATTCCGCGAAACAGCGGATCTCGTGCTCGGCGCCACCGCCAAGCACCGATGGGCATACGCGTGCAGCAAACTGCTGGACGAGTTCCTGGCGCTCGCCTACTGGAAAGAAAAGAAGCTGCCGGTGATCATCGTTCGTCTATTCAACACAGTGGGGCCACGGCAGACCGGCCAGTACGGCATGGTGTTGCCGACGTTCGTGCGTCAGGCGCTGGCCGCCCATCCGATCACGGTGTTTGGCGACGGCACCCAGTCGCGAAGCTTCACGCACGTCGACGATGTGGTGTGGGCGCTGATGAGGCTGGTTCAGGAGTCACGCGCCGTGGGCGAGGTGTTCAACGTCGGGAACACCGGCGAGGTGACGATCCACGAGCTGGCCGAGCGCGTGAAAGTGATGACCGGCAGCAATTCGCCGATACACATAGTGCCGTACGACCAGGCGTACGAGGCGGGGTTCGAGGACATGCCGCGGCGGGTGCCGGACATTTCGAAGATTCGCGATCTGATCGGGTACAAACCGCGGGTCGAGCTGGAGGACATCATACGGAGCGTCGTCGAACATCTCCGACAACGATGAACTGAGTGGCTGGGCGGCTGCGTTGTTCGGGTAGCTTCGCCGCCGTGCGGTGTTCTTACGGAGCGACCGAGTTACCGAGCCACCCGGCCACCCAAGATGCGATAATCGACAGGCTCCATCGAGAGGCGTTCTCATGAATTCCAGACAAGCGTTCGCCAGTGCCGCAATTCTGTTCTGCTGCGCCGCGCCCGCCGCTGCCCAGGCCGTGAAGCTCGAGTTCCACGATGGCCGCGTAAATTTGAGCGCGCAGAATGCGCCGGTGCGCACCATTCTCACTGAATGGGCGCGTCTGGGCGGCACCAAAGTCGTCAACGGCGAACGGGTGCCGGGTGGCGCGGTTACCCTCGAGCTCACCGACGTGCCCGAGCGACAGGCGCTCGACACCATCTTGCGAAGCGCCAGTGGCTATCTGGCGGGGCCGCGGGAGGCCGGAACCCCGGGACAGTCGGCGTACGCGACGATCCTCATTTTGCCGACCAGCACCGCTCCACGACCCGTCGCTTCTCCCAGTCCGCAGCCGGTCTTCACTCCTGGCGGGCCGCAGCCGTTCATCCCCGGAGTTGCTCGCGTGCCACCTGGCGTACAGCCGGACTCCGACGACCCCGATGCCGCTGACGAACCACAGGGTGGTGTGCGGCCGCGCACCCCGCGCGACTTCGTGCCGCCGAACCGACCCAACCCCGGTGTCGCCGGTGCTATCGTGCGACCGTTCCCTCCCGACGTGGACAACGACGTGCAGCCCGAGCCTCCCGCTCCCACACAGCCATCGTCGGTGCCGAACAACCCATTCGGTGTTTCGGTCGGCTCGTCGCGTCCGGGTGTGATCTCGCCGGTGCCGCAGGCGCCGCCGCCACGGCCGACGGTTGATCCGGAACCGTAATCATTTTGATTTTTGATTTTTGATCTTTGATCTTTGCTCTTGATTTCGAGTTTTCAATCAAAGATCAAAAATCAAAGATCAAAGATCGAAGATGGAGATCGACAAGTTCAGGCCCGACGATCGCCGGGGCGTCGACACGCTGTATCGACGCACCCACGGCGCTGACGCCGCTGAAGCCAACCGCTTGCGTTGGGATTGGCAGCATCGCCGCAATCCACACAATCGAACTGGCGAGCCCGACATCTGGGTCGCGCGCGAAGGGCCGACCGTGGTCGGCCAATATCGCACGCTGCCGGCCCGCGTGTCCCTCAAAGGCCTCGAGGTCGAAGGGGGCTGGGGCATGGACGCGCTCGTTGCGCCCGCACGCGATCGTCAGGGTCTGGGCGAAGCGCTCGTTCGCGCGTGGGATCGCAACAGTGGCGCCGGCCTGACGCTTGGTGTCACCGCGGAATCGCGCGCGGTGCTCGATCGTCTCCGCTGGCCCGAACCGCATATCGTTCCGTGCCTCGTGAAGCCGCTGACCAGGCGTGCCGTGCGCCTGCCAAATCTGCCAACGCCGATCAATCGACTCATTTCCGCGGTCACGCATCCGGTCGTCCAAATCGTGGCCCGCTCGCGCCCGTTGCGCGCGGAATGCGAGCCGATCCGGCGCTTCGATTCGTCCTTCACGACACTCTGGGAACGACTCGCCGGCAAGTTCGATCTCGCCGTCCGCCGCGACGCCGCCTATCTCAACTGGCGATACATCGAGCCGCCGCACGTGCGCTACTGGGCGGTCGCCCTCAAGCGACAGGGCGAGACGCACGGGTATGCTGTCTATCGCCATCGCCACGAACCGCTTGGACGCGTGACGCTGCTCGTTGACTTCCTGGTCGATCCCGACGATGTCTCGGGGCTGAAGACGCTGCTGCGCTGGGTCGATCGAGCGGCACGGGCCGAGGATGCCGACAAGGTGCGCTGCCATGTGATGAATGGCGCCTTTCGGCGTGTGCTGCGGCGCAACGGTTACTTCAACGTGAAGTCGACGCTGGAGGTCGCGGTGAAGGTCAATGCCGTGCAGGTGCCGAAGGGGTTTTACGACGAGACCGACGGCTGGCACATCACCTACGGAGATTCCGATCAAGATCATTGATCGCAACGATGTTCCCCCGAGTACGACACACTGAGGCACCCGCCTCCGCTGAAGCTTCGGCGGGCAAGCCGCGTCAGCCTGGCCGCTGTAGCCTCGGGCGAAGGCGACTGCCTCACTGCCGCGGTGTGTCGTGTTTCGGGTAAGTGTCGCCACCACCTATGACTCTGAACGAAAAAGTCGGGGCCGACATCACTGCGGCGATGAAAGCGAAGGACGCGGGTCGCCTGTCCGCGCTGCGGATGCTGAAGGCGGCCATCATGAACAAGGGCGTCGAGAAGGGGCGCGATCTCGATGACGGCGAGGTGCTGCAGGTGGTGTCTTCGCTCGTCAAGCAGCGCCGCGATTCCATCGAGCAGTTTCAGAAGGCCGGTCGTACCGATCTCGTCGACAAGGAGACGGCTGAAGTCGCCGTTCTCGAGCAGTATCTGCCGCCGGCGGCGAGCTCCGAGGAGATCGACGCGGCCGTCGCCGCGGCGATCGCCGAAACCGGCGCGAGCACGCCCAAAGACATGGGCAAGGTGATGAAGGCGGTGATGCCGAAGCTGGCGGGTAAAAACGCCGATGGCCGCGCCGTGAACGAAGCAGTTCGCCGCAAGCTCGGTGGAGCCTAGCGGGCAGATCGCGCGCTCGGCGGCGGCGGCCGGCGTCGCGACGATGACCAGCCGCCTGCTTGGCGTCATCCGCGAACAGGTGCTGGCGTCGATCTTCGGGGCAGGCGACGCGATGGACGCCTACAACGTCGCCTTCCGCATTCCGAATCTGCTGCGCGATCTCTTTGCCGAAGGCGCAATGAGCGCCGCCTTCGTTCCCACCTTCACTCACCAGCTCACGACGACAGGCAAGGACGCCGCCTGGCAACTGGGTCGCAACGTCCTCACCTCGCTGCTGCTGGTGACCGGACTGCTCGCGCTCGCCGGCATCGTCTTCGCTCATCCCATCGTGCAGGCGCTTGCGTCCGATTACGCGTCGGTGCCCGGCAAGCTGCAGCTCACTGCACTCCTTGCGCGTATCATGCTGCCAACAATCGTGTTCATCGCGCTCGCTGCGGCTGCGATGGGCATGCTGAACGCGCTGCATCACTTCTTCATCCCGGCTTTTGCTCCGGCGACATTCAACATCGCGACGATCGTGTGTGCCGTTGTGCTCGTCCCGCTTGCGCCGCGGCTCGGATTGCCGCCGATTGCCGCAATCGCAATCGGAACATCGCTCGGCGCTGCGGCGCAGTTCCTGATTCAGTGGCCGGTATTGCACCGTGAAGGCTTTCGCTATCGGCCGCTGGTGAACGCGCGCGACCCGGCGCTGATCCGCGTGCTCGTGTTGATGGGACCAGGCACCGTCGGACTTGCCGCGACGCAGGCGAATGTGTTCATCAACACGATATTGGCAACCAGTCAGGGCACCGGCGCGGTGTCCTGGCTGAACTACGCATTTCGTCTGATGTATCTGCCGATCGGTCTGTTCGGCGTTTCGATTGCCACCGCGGTGCTGCCCGCCGTATCGCGGCGCACGGCGCAACGTGACGACGATGGCGTACGACGGACCGTCCGTGAGGGCATGTCGCTGATGATGGTCCTCAACATTCCGGCGACGGTGGGACTGGTGGTCCTTGCGTCCCCGATCATCCGGCTGATTTTCGAGCGTCGCGCGTTTACCGCCACTGACACCGCCGCGACAGCCGCCGCCCTGCAGTACTACGCGATCGGGCTCATCGGCTATTCCATCACGCGGATCGTATCGCCCGTCTTCTACGCACTCGGCCAGAATCGTACGCCGGTGATCGTCAGCGTCGCCGCGGTCGCCGTGAACATCGTCGCCAGCCTGACGCTGGTACGCGTGATCGGGTATCAGGGCCTGGCGTTCGCGACATCGATCGCGGCGCTGTTCAATGCGTCGGCGTTGCTCGTTCTCCTGCATCGCCGGCTCGGCGGACTCGATGAAACTCGCATGCTGGCATCGTTGGGGCGGATCCTCCTCGCCTCGGCCGTCATGGCGATCACCACCTACGCGATGGATCGCGCGATGATGACGCTCATCCCCGGATTGCGGCTGACGACACAAATCGCCCGGTTGGCGATCACGATCGGCGCTTCGCTGGTCGTGCTCGCGGGGGCGGCATGGGCACTACGGATTCGTGAATTCACCGAAGCGGTGGCGGTGGCGAGCCGTATCCTGTCCGGTTGGTGGATGGTGGCTGGTGGTTCGTCGAGGAAATCGTGACCGCCGCTGCTGCCACCAACCACTTCGGGTGGCTCGATGGGCACGGCGCCGTCGCGTCGTACCTTTTTGCGAGCAGCGTCGGCGGGATCGATTCGTCGCGCGGGGGTGTGAATCTCGTGTCACTCGCCGCATCTGTGCCGTTTCTCACGCCGGTCCCGTGGCTGTCGGGGTGGATGGCTGGTGGCTGTGCTGGCGACGGGCGGGTTTCTCCTGCAGTCAACGTTGCCGGTAAATGTCACCTTTGCCCAAACGATTGCCCCTATCTGCCTCGCGTCCGTGTCATCTCTGATGATGGGGTTCGCCTGGACCACCGGTGGACTGAGCGCGAGAGTGGTGGAATCGTCGCCGATCGCATCGGGATCGAACAGGCGTTGAGCATGCTCGCCTTCGCCCTACTGGTGGCGGCGGCGTTGGCGATGCCGCTTCCCGGCTGGAAAACACGTGCACTCACCGCCCGGCGCGTCGCCGGTTGCCACGGCTGAAGTCGCAGGTACGGATGTTGCTGAATAATATGTGTTTAGGTCAGACTGAAATCGATGCGATCCCGCTATCCCTCGGCATCCACCTTTGCGTATTCGTTCGGCCCCGGACCGATCACGCCGGCGATCAAGATTCTGATCGGCGTGAACGTCGTCGCGTTCCTCGTCACGCTGTTCGTTCCAACGATCGTGCGCGCGCTGGGACTGCTGCCCGCCGCCGTCGTGCATGGCGCCGTGTGGCAAATCGTCACCTACATGTTCCTGCACGCCGGGCCGATGCATCTGCTGTTCAACATGCTGACGCTGTGGATGTTCGGCGTCGAGCTCGAGCGGATGTGGGGTACGGTCTACTTCACGAAGTTCTACTTCGTCACCGGAATCTGTGCGGGTCTGACGCAGGTGCTGCTTGGCATCCTGCCGCTTCCTTTCGCCTCACAGTTCTATGACGTCGTGACGATCGGGGCATCAGGCGCGATTTACGGCGTGCTGATGGCGTATGCGATCTACTACCCGCACCGCCCGATTCTGATGTTCGGCATTTTTCCGCTGCCGGCGCGCATATTCGTCACGATCATGGGCGCGCTCTCGCTGCTATTCGCGGCCGGGGGCAGCGGTGGCATTGCGCACACGGCACATCTGGGCGGCATGGCCGCTGCTTATCTCTATCTCAGGGGGATGCGCGTCCACCTGCTGTCGGAGATTCAGTATCGCTATCTGAAGTGGCGCATCAATCGGTCGCGTCGTCGCTTCGATATCTACAAGGGCGGGCGGGCCGAGGACGTCGATCGACGCGTGCACTGAGCCTTTGCGCGGCCGACGGCAGTCACCCGTCTACGACACACCGAGGCAGTGAGGCACCGAGACGTTCTTGGTTTTGGTTCACTCCGAATCACGAATCCAATCAGCGCGCACGGGACTGAACACATCGAGCTCGAAGGTGTCTTCGAGCGCCTCCGCCTGGTGGGGAACGGTGGAAGGGATGTGCAACACTTCGCCTTCGCGGACGATCACCTCTTCCCCGTCGACCAGAAATCGCAGCGCGCCCTGCAGCACATAGGTCATCTGCTCGCTCTCGTGTGCGTGCATGGGCACCAGCGCGCCGCGTTTGAGATAAATCTGTGCCATCATCTCGCGCTGGCCGCAGATAATCTTCTGCGACACCATTTCCGTGATCTTCTCCAGGGCGATTTCGTCCCACCGATGCAGTTGCGCGGCGCTCATAGGCTGCAGCCGAGTGTGCCATAATTTTCGGAGATGAAGGGCTCGACCCTCACCAATGGCGCGGATCTCCGCGCCTCGGGGAAGGCACGCGGCCGCGAGCACGAGGACCTGACGCGGGAACAGCTGCTCGCCGCGTATCGCATGATGCTCCTGTCGCGGAAACTGGACGACAAGGAGATTCAGCTCAAGAACCAGAGCCACGCATTCTTCCAGATCAGCGGCGCCGGTCACGAGGCGATTCTCGTCGCCGCGGGCACTCATCTGCGCGCCGGTTACGACTGGTTCTTCCCCTACTATCGCGATCGCGCGCTCTGCCTCACGCTCGGCATGACGCCGTACGAGATGCTGCTCGCCTCCGTTGGCTCGAAGGACGATCCTGCCAACGGCGGTCGCCAGATGCCCTCGCACTGGGGTCATCGCAAGCTGCACATCCCGTCGCAGAGCAGTTGCACCGGGACGCAGTGTCTGCACGCGGTCGGCTGCGGCGATGCTGCGGTCATTTACGATCGCGTGCGCTCGCTTCCGGATCGCGACCAGCGTTACCAGCGCGGCGAGGTGACCTACGTCTCGGTCGGCGAAGGCGCAACCAGCGAAGGGGAGTTCTGGGAATCGCTCACCACCGCCTGCACCCGCAGGCTGCCGGTCCTCTTCCTGATCGAAGATAACGGCTACGCGATTTCGGTGCCGGTGGAAGTGCAGACGCCGGGCGGCGACATCTCACGCCTGGTCGAGCACTTTCCCGATCTGCGCGCGTTCCGGTGCGACGGAACGGACTATCTCTCGAGCCATCGCACGATGCGCGACGCGGTGGCACATGTGCGCGCGTGGAACGGTCCCGCGCTCGTGCATGCGACGGTGATTCGTCCGTATTCGCATTCGCTCTCCGACGACGAGAAGCTGTATAAACCGGCGGCCGAGCGCGAGGCGGAAGCGCGGCGGGATCCGCTGGTCAGAATGCGACAGTTCCTCAAGACCGAGGAGCTGGCGACCGACGAGGAGCTGGCGGCGATTCTTGCGTCGGTCGAGCGTGAGCTCAACGAAGCGGCAGACCAGGCGTTGAAGGCGCCGAAGCCGGATCCGCAGAGCGCCACGTGGTACGTCTTCTCACCCGACGTCGACCCGACCGCGTCGCAGTTTTCCACTGAACCGCAGCGCGAGGGGCCTGCCGAGACGATGGTCGCGGCGATCAACCGCACGCTCAAGGACGAGATGGCGCGCGACCCGCGCATTGTGCTGTTCGGCGAGGACGTGGCCGATGCCAGCCGCGACAGCGCGCTGAAGTCGGTGACCGGCAAAGGCGGCGTGTTCAAGGTGACGCATGGACTGCAGCGGCAGTTCGGCAGCGAGCGCGTCTTCAACTCGCCGCTGGCGGAGGCGAACATCATCGGACGCGCGGTTGGAATGGCGCTGCGCGGCCTCAAGCCGGTCGTCGAGATTCAGTTCTTCGACTACATCTGGCCGGCGATGATGCAGCTGCGCAACGAGATGTCGATGATGCGCTACCGTTCGGCAAACCATTGGTCCTGCCCGATGGTCGTCCGTGTGCCGATTGGTGGGTACCTGCGTGGCGGTGCTCCGTATCACAGTCAATCAGGGATCTCGATCTTCGCGCACACGCCCGGCATTCGCATCGTGTTCCCGTCCAACGCGCAGGACGCGTCAGGACTCTTACGAACGGCGATCCGCTGTGACGATCCGGTCATGTTCCTCGAGCACAAGCACCTGTATCGCCAGACGTACAACAAGGCGCAGTACCCGGGCGCGAACTACATGATTCCGTTCGGCAAGGCCGCGGTCGTCCGCGACGGCGCCGACGTCGTGGTGCTCACGTGGGGCGCGCTGGTGCAGCGGTCGCTGCTCGCGGCACAGCAGGCGGAAAAGGATCGCATCAGCGTGGCGGTGATCGATCTGCGCTCGATCATCCCCTACGACTGGGAGACGATCGTCGCGTTCACCCAGAAGACCAATCGCGTGATCGTCGCTTATGAGGATCAGCTGACGTGCGGCTTCGGCGCCGAGATTGCCGCCCGCGTGTCCGACGAGCTGTTCGAGCATCTCGACGCGCCGGTGAAGCGAGTGGCCGCACGTGATTGTCCTGTCGCCTACGCGCCGGTCCTCGAGGAGGCGATCCTGCCGGGGTCAGCGGATGTGCTCAAAGCAATCCGCGCGGTTGCGGTGTATTGAAGTCATAGCGACCTTCACCCATCTACGACACACCGAGGCACTGAGGCACCGAGGATCCATTTGCGTGAAGCGCCAATCCGCACCATCTCGGCGCTGACTGCATTTCTCTGGTTTGTGGTGATCGCCGCGCCCGCCACGGCACTGCGCGTCGAGCTCCTTCGCTCGGTTGGTTCCCTGCCGCCGCACATCGTCGGCCTGTTCGAAGAAGCCATGGATTTCGAGCAGGCGCCGACCGGCGTGTATTACGTGTTCGATCGACGCGGCCACAGCGTCTACACGATCGATCCGGCGCGAACCGGCGCACGCAAGGCTGTGGATATCGGACCTGAGGCCGGGCGCATCATTGAGCCGGCCGGGTTCGATGTCGCCGCCGACGGGTCGTTCGTGGTCGCCGATGTGCCGCGCGCGCGGCAGCGGGTTCAGACGTTCAGCGCCACCGGCGATCGCCTGACCGGCTTTTTCCTCCCTGGCGAGCCGTCGGCGCGAATCACGATTGGCAACCAGATGCTGAACGGCATCAGTTCCATTCAACACGCCGGACGCACGCTGCTCATCAGCCACCCGGAGGGTGGAGCGCTCATCACCGAATACTCGCTCGGCGGATATGCGATGCGCAGCCTCGGCCAACTGCGACAGACGGGATTCGAACAGGAACGCGACCTGCATCTCGCCATGAACGCCGGCCTGCCGCTGATGGATCCGACGGGCGGCTATTTCTACGTGTTCCTCGCCGGGCAACCTGTGTTCCGCAAATACGATGCGAGCGGCTCGCTGGTCTTCGAACGATTGATTCAGGGCCGTGAGCTCGACGATCTCCTCGCGTCCCAACCCTCGCGCTGGCCACGACGGAAGATCGAGGATCGCGAGGTCCCGTTCGTGAACCCCGTCGTGCGCGCTGCTGCCGTCGATCCGGAAGGACAGCTGTGGATCGCCCTCGCCAACGCATACACCTATGTGTTCGACGCACAGGGTGACAAGACGCGGACGGTTCAGTTCAGCGGCGCGGGGCTGATCAATCCAACGAGCCTGTCGTTCACGCGCAGGGGGCGTCTGCTGGTCACGCCGGGCTGTTACGAGTTCGATCCGCGGCAGCACTAAGAGCACAAACGACGGTTTTGCCACGAGTTTCGTGTTCTTCCTTTGCGTCCTTGGTGTCCTTCGTGGCTAAATCGTCGTTGTGGTCTTTGGCGGTCTCAACCGAACGTGATACGAGCCGACCGTCTCACACGAACCTTCGGGACGCGCGTCGCGGTTGAAGATCTCTCGCTCGAGGTCGGGCCGGGGGAGATTCTGGCGCTGCTCGGTCCTAATGGCGCCGGCAAGACGACAACGCTGCGGATGCTGGCCGGCCTGATCGCGCCGACGTCAGGCACGGTGTGGGTAGGTGACGAGGTGATGGACCGGACGACGGCGGCACGGCTGCGCGGCCATATTGGACTGCTGACGGAGGCGCCGGGCCTGTGGGATCGGCTCACCGTTCGCGAGAACCTCCTGGTCCACGCGCGGTTGCACGGCGTGGACGCGCCGGCGGCACGGGTCGAGCGAGCGCTCGATCTGTTCGCTATTCGCGATCGTGCTGATGATCCCGCGGCCGAGCTGTCGAAAGGTCTGAAGCAGCGCGTCGCGCTCGCGCGCACCGTGCTCCACAACCCGAAGATCCTGCTGCTGGATGAACCGACATCCGGTCTCGATCCCGAGAGCGCGCGTGACGTGCGACAGATGATCGTGCAGCTTCGCGACGAGGGCCGGGCTGTCGTCGTGTCCACGCACCATCTCGACGAGGCCGATCGCATCGCGACGCGAGCGGCTGTCTTGTCCACCCGTTTGCTTGCCGCTGACACGCCGGCCGCGTTGCGCGGGCGGCTGTTCGGCACGCGTCTGCGACTGGTTTTCACCAGCCACGCACGCCCGTATGTCGCCGTTCTGAACGACATCGGCATTGACGACGTGCAAGCCGACGGCAACACGATCTCGGTTGACCTGTCACGGACGCCGATCGACACGCCGGCAGTGGTGCGCGCGCTCGTCGGTGCAGGAGCCGCGATCGAGGCGATCATGCCCGAGCAGCCACCGCTCGAAGACGTCTATCTGCGACTGGTGTCGGCGGATGTTCCCGCACCGGCATTCCGGCGAGAATCGTCGCCGCGATGAATCGCACCGCGGCGCTCATCGCGAAGGATCTCGCCGATATCAGGCGGCATCCAGGCTTGTTCTGGCCTGCCGGTCTCACCGCCGCCATCTCGCTCGCGCTGCCGTTCGTCATTTGCGTGGTCATCCCACGCGTTACCGGAGAAGCGCTGTCGGACTCGAGCGATTTCCAGATTGCCACCGAGATGTATCGCAGCCAGCCGGACACGCGCGACCTCGATCCGGAGGGCGCCATTCAGGCGTGGATTCTCCAGCAGTTCCTTCCCCTGCTGGTGCTGGCTCCGGTTGCCGGATCCATGTCCATTGCGGCGGCAAGTGTCGTCGGCGAGAAGCAGGCGCGGACGCTCGAGCCGTTGCTGGCGACGCCGATCACGACGTTCGAGCTGCTGACGGCGAAGGTACTCGGCGCGCTGCTTCCCGCGATCGCGCTGACCGTGGTCTGCTTCGGCGTGTACCTGGCACTCGCCGCGGCGCTCGCACATCCCGGCGTCTTCTGGATTCTGTTCGCACGGCGATCGCTGGCGATCACGTTCGTGCTCGGACCGCTGGCCGCGCTTGCCGCGCTGCAGCTGGCGGTCTGCGTCTCGTCGCGCAGCAACGACGCGCGCAGCGCTCAACAAATCGGCGCGCTCGTCATCCTGCCGCTGGGCGGTCTGCTTGTCGCCCAACTCACCGGCAGCTTCACGCTCACGGTACCGGTCACCCTGTGGATCGCGGGTGTCCTGCTGCTCGTCAACGTGGCCTTGATGGGGATCGGCATTGTGGTGTTCGACCGCGAATCGATCCTCACGAGGTGGAAGTGAACGAAACCGGGACGCTCACCCACGTCGTGTTGAAGCATCCACTCGACGCGTTCGTCGATGCGGCGACGATTGCCGCCCAGTGGGAAGACCTCAACTTCGTCGCACCACCCAACCTCGAATGCGCGGTCGCCGAATACGAGCGCTTTGTCGCAGCCATCCGCTCTGCCGGAGCGACTGTGTCCTTCCTGCCGAGCGACGCCAACACTACGCTCGATTCGATCTACGTACGGGACGCGTCGATCGTGTCGCCGCGCGGAATGATTCTGTGCCGCATGGGCAAACAGCAGCGCGAACAGGAACCTGCCGCTCAGCGGGCGGCATTCGCGGCCATGACCCCGACGATCCCGGTCATCGGCGAAATCACGGAACCTGGCCGTCTTGAAGGTGGCGACATCGTCTGGCTCGACAGCCACACGGTTGTCGTGGGTCGAGGATATCGGACCAATGATGCAGGTATTGACCAGTTGCGAGCGCTGCTCGGGCCGTCGATCGAGATCGTTATCGTTCCGCTGCCGCACTGGAGAGGCGAAAACGACGTGATGCACCTCATGTCGCTCATCAGTCCAGTCGATCGCGATCTCGCGGTCGTCTATTCCCGGCTGCTGCCGGTTCCATTTCGTGAGTACCTTCTCCGGCGCGAGATCGGTGTGGTCGAAGTACCGGACGAAGAATTCAATTCGATGGGCACCAATGTTCTGGCCATCGCGCCACGGCAGTGCGTGATGCTGGCCGGCAATCCACGGACGCGCGCGGCGCTCGAGGGCGCCGGCGCATCGGTCCTCGAGTACGAGGGCAACGAAATCAGCGTCAAAGGCGCAGGCGGGCCCACCTGCCTGACACGACCGATCGCGCGGGCATAATCGTTCGGATCGTTCGAATCGTTCGGGTCGTTTGGTACCTTCGGTTCGTTCGGCAGCCTCGTCGTGAGTAAGATGGCAATGTGATTCGTTCGGTTGCCGTGCTTGGTGCCGGCGTGATGGGCGCACAAATCGCCGCCCACTTCGCCAATGCAGGAGTGCCGGCCCTCCTGCTCGACCTCACAGCCGATCTTGCGGTGCAGGGTCTGAAACGCGCACGCGCGCTCAAGCCCGATCCGGCATTCACTGCTGATTCGTGGCGGCTGGTGACCACGGGCAGCTTCGACGAAGGCTGGCGGGGAATCAAGGAGTGCGATTGGATCATCGAGGCGGTCGTCGAACGCCTCGACGTCAAGCGCGATCTTCTCGCACGCGTTGACGCAGGCCGGCGCCCCGGCGCGATCGTCAGCTCCAACACGTCGGGCATTCCACTGGCCGCCCTTGCAGAAGGGCGCAGCGGCGACTTCCGTCGGCATTGGCTCGGCACGCACTTCTTCAACCCGCCGCGATATCTGCAGTTGCTGGAAGTGATCCCGACTGCCGACACGTTGCCCGCGATCGTCTCGACGGTCAGCGCCTTCGCCGATCACCGCCTCGGCAAGGGCGTAGTGATCGCGAAAGACACGCCGAATTTCATCGGGAATCACATCGCTCTCTACGGCGTCGTTCGCATACTGTGGAAGATTGCCTCCGGTGAGTACACGATCGAAGAAGTTGACGCGATCACCGGCCCGCCAATCGGCCGACCGAAGAGCGCCACGTTTCGGACGCTCGATCTTGCCGGCCTCGACGTCCTCGCGCATGTCGTCGACAACCTGCACGCTCGTCTCGAGCACGAACAGGCTCGGGAGGCGTTCAGGCTGCCGCCGTTCATCGGACACATGCTGGCGCGCGGCCTTACCGGAGAAAAAGCAGGCCAGGGATTCTACAAGCGCGTCAAACGCGCCTCCGATGCTGGAGCGTCGGGCGACTCCGAGATTCTGACGCTCGACCCGGGAACGCTCGAGTACCGTCCGCGCCGATCGGTGCGGCTTGGATCCCTCGAACGCGTCGCGTCCATCGAGGACGTCCACGAGCGCGTGCGCACCTTGTTCACCGGCAGCGATCGCGTTGGGCAATTTCTGCGCGAGACGCTCGGGCCGGCGCTCGTCTACACCGCTGGCGTAACCCCCGACATCGCGCATTCGCCCGACGACGTCGACCGCGTCATGCGGTGGGGATTTGCGTGGGATCTCGGACCGTTCGAGCTCGTCGACGCGATCGGGATCCAGCAGGTGATCGACGCGACTCGAGAGGCCACCGCGCTGCTCGACAGCGGCGTTCCACCGCTTCTCGACGAGGCGCTGCGACAGGGGCGGAACAGACTGCGTGGCGGCGACGTCCCGCCGGCCGCGCCCGACCTGCAGATCCTTCGCTGCGCGCGTGAGCGATCGCGCGTCGTGAAGAAGAACGCCGGCGCCAGCCTCGTTGATCTCGGCGACGGCGTCTTGTGCGTCGAGTTCCACTCGAAGATGAACACGCTCGGCGGCGATGCGATTCAAATGCTGCAAGCCGGCGTGCACGAAGCGTCGCGCAATTTCGCCGCCCTCGTCGTCGGCAACGAAGCTCCCAACTTTTCTGCCGGCGCAAACCTGATGCTCGTCCTGCTCGAAGCGCAGGAGGAAAACTGGGACGAGATCGACCTGATGGTGCGCGCGTTCCAGCAGGCGATGATGGCGCTGCGTTACGCCGATGTGCCGGTGATCGTTGCTCCTTCCGGTCTCACACTTGGCGGAGGTTGCGAGATCGTGCTGCATGCGGATCGCGTGCAGGCCGCTGCGGAAGCGTACATCGGTCTCGTCGAGGTTGGCGTTGGCCTGATTCCTGCCGGCGGCGGGACAAAGGAGATGACGGCTCGCGCCGCCGAGCAGTTGCCTGCGGGCGCGACGGATCTCCTGCCTGTCATGCAGCGCGCCTTCGAGACGATCGGTTTTGCGAAAGTCTCGACCAGCGGTCCGGATGCGAGAGGACTTGGTTTCCTGCGCAGCGTTGACGGCGTCACCATGAATCGCGAACGTCTGATTGCGGACGCAAAGGCGCGATCTCTGCAGCGCCTGGCGGAAGGATACCAGCCGCCCGTGGCCCGAACGGCGATTCCCGTCGGCGGCGACGCGGTGCTGGCACCGTTGAAGCTGGGGATCCATCTCGCGTGGCGCGCCGGCCGTATCAGCGACCACGACGCCTTGATCGGTCGCAAGCTGGCGACGATCATGGCAGGAGGGGCACTGCCGCATCCGACGACGGTAACGGAGCAGCATCTGCTCGATCTGGAGCGCGAGGCGTTTCTCAGCCTGATCGCCGAGCGCAAGACTCAGGAACGGATGCAGCACACGTTGAAGACCGGAAAACCACTACGGAACTGACGTGCCGTTCACAGGTCGGAGTTCTCGCTTCTCTGTGCGTGCTCGACGTCACCCTTCGGTTCGGGGCGCGGTCGGCGCACCGGCGGAACCGCGAACACAGGCCTTCGAAGCGACCGAACCTGAACACGAACCGGGTACGCAGAACAGAGAAGTGTGAAGGGCATGCATCTGGTCGATGTCGGTTCCGGACCGCCGCTGGTCCTCGTCCCGGGCATACAGGGTCGCTGGGAGTGGATGCAGCCGGCCGTTGACGCGCTCGCGCGTCGATACCGCGTGATCACCTTCTCGCTCGCCGACGAGCCGAGTTGCGGCGCCGCGTTCGATTCGGCATCCGGCTTCTCGTGTTACGTCGATCAGATCACGACGGCGTTGGACGCCGCAGGGGTGCGTGAAGCGGTGATCTGCGGCGTGTCCTACGGCGGGCTGATCGCCGCTGCGTTTGCAGCGTGGCATTCCGAGCGCACCGCCGCATTGGTCCTCGTCTCGGCGCTGCCGCCGACGTGGACACCGGATGAGCGCGTGCGGTTCTATCTGCGCGCGCCGCGGCTCTTGACGCCGCTGTTCATGGTTGGCGCGCTGCGTATGTATGGCGAAATTGCTGCGGCCACTCCCGGCGTGGGGCGCGGTATCGCGGCCACGACTCGGCACGGCTGGACGGCGCTGACGCACATGTTTTCACCGGGGCGGATGGCACGCCGTGTTTCCCTTCTCCGGGGCTTGTCGCTGCAGGAGGAGCTCGAACGGGTGCGCGTCCCGACGCTAATCGTGACCGGTGAAGCGGAGCTCGACCGCGTCGTACCGGTCGCGCGCACCACCGAGTACCTCCGCTTCTGGCCACACGCACAGCACGTCACACTTCCCCGTACGGGTCATCTCGGCCTGATCACGCGACCCGATGAGTTCGCCGACCGCGTCACCTCGTTTCTCGACAGCGCGTCAAAAGAGCAGGCGGACGCCACGCCCACGAACCGCCAGAGGAGACGCGTTGTCTGACACCGTTCGCGACATTCCAGGCGTAATCGGACCGCTCGAGGCGTTGCTCGATCGCCCGGCGGGATCCCCACGTGCGGTGGTCGTCTTCGCGCATCCGCTGCCGACGGAAGGCGGCACGATGCATACGAAGGTCGTCTTCCAGAGTGCCAAAGCGCTGGCGCGGACCGGCTGCGCGGTTCTGCGGTTCAATTTCCGCGGCGTCGGTCGAAGTGCGGGCTCCTGGGACAAGGGCCGCGGCGAGCTGGAGGACTTTCGTGCCGCGGTCGATTTTGTTGCTGATCGCTACCCGGGCACCGAGATCTGGGCTGCTGGTTTCTCGTTCGGATCGTACGTGGCGATGACGGTCGGAGCCGAAGACGATCGCATCTGCACACTGGTCGCCATTGCACCTCCAGTGAACAAGTGGTCGTTCGGAGACGCGATCAAACAGTCGCGCAAGCCGAAATTCATCGTTCACGGCGAGCAGGACGAGCTGATTCCGTTGCGCGCCGTTCGCGAGTTCTACGCACAATTGCAGGAGCCGAAGGAGCTCGTCGAGATCGATCGCGCCAATCACCTCTTCGATGGCCAGGCGAGCGAAGTCGGTGACGCGCTCGAGGATCTGCTGGCGGATTTCACATGCAGGACGCAGTAATCGTTGCCGCGACGCGCACGGCCGTCGGAAAAGCACCGAACGGCACCCTCAGGACGGTGCGGCCCGACGACATGGCCGCTGCGGTGATCGGCGAGGCACTTCGCCGCGTACCCGGTCTCGACCGGTCCGAGGTAGACGACGTGATTCTTGGCTGCGCGATGCCTGAGGCCGAGCAGGGGCTGAACGTTGCGCGCATCGCGAGTCTCAGGGCCGGCATTCCCGTTTCCGCGTCTGCCGTCACGGTGAACCGATTCTGTTCGTCTGGCCTGCAGGCAATCGCCTTCGGTGCCGAACGCATCATGTGCGGATTCGCCCAGGCGGTCGTCGCCGGCGGCACCGAGTCGATGAGCCTGGTGCCGATGGGCGGGAACAAGATCTCGCCGAATCCGGCGCTCGTCGACAGCTATCCTGATGTGTATCTGAGTACCGGCCTCGTGGCCGAGAACCACGCACGCGAGCATGGCATCTCGCGCGAGCAGCAGGACGCCTTCGCGCTGCGCAGTCATCAGCGCGCGGTGGCGGCGAGCGAATCCAAGCGCTTCGACGAGGAGATTACGCCGCTGACGTTTCGTGTGGCGGCGCCGCCGGACGAGGGTGGCGAGCCACGTGTGATCGACGTCACACACGCCCAGGACGAAGGACCGCGTCGCGACACGTCGATGGACGCGTTGGCCAGGCTGCGTCCCGCCTTCCACGTGTCCGGCACGGTGACCGCGGGCAACTCCTCACAAACAAGCGACGGCGCAGCGGCGGTGATCGTCACCTCGGCCGACTTCGCGACCAGCCACGGGTTGCAGCCGCTGGCCCGATTCGTGTCATTCGCCACGGCCGGCGTGGAGCCCGAGCGCTTTGGTCTCGGACCGGTGCCGGCGATACGGAAGGCGCTGAAACTGGCTGGCCTGTCGCTCGATCAGATGGATCTGATCGAGCTCAACGAGGCGTTTGCCGCGCAGGTCCTCGCCTGTCTGCGCGAACTGCCGATAGATCCTGAGAGGCTGAATGTCAACGGCGGCGCGATTGCACTTGGCCATCCGCTGGGATGCACCGGCGCCAAGCTGACGACGACGCTGCTGTATGAGATGCGGAGACGAAAGGCTCGTTACGGACTCGTGACGATGTGCGTCGGCGGCGGCATGGGCGCCGCGGGAGTGTTCGAGAGGCTATGACAACCACCGAAGTACGGCGCGGCGGCGCATGGTTGCTCGGGGACACGACGAGCGAAGACGTGTTCACACCCGAGCAGCTCACCGACGAACATCGCCTGATGGCGCAGACGACCGACGAGTTCGTCGACGGCGAAGTGCTTCCGAATCTCGATCGGCTCGAGAACAAGGAGTGGGAGCTCGCTCGCCACCTCATTCGGCGCTGCGGCGAGCTGGGACTGCTCGGCGTCGATGCACCCGAAAAGTACGGTGGGCTCGATCTCGACAAGACCTCGTCCATTATCGTCGCCGAGCACATCGCCCGCTCGGCGTCCTTTAGTGTGACCTTCGGCGGCCAGACGAACCTGTCCATTCTGCCGATCGCGCTCTTCGGCACCGAGGAGCAGAAGGAGCGCTACATTCCGCGGCTGTTGACCGGCGAGCTGGTGGGCGCCTACGCCCTCAGTGAATCGGGCTCCGGCTCGGACGCGCTTGCCGCTCGAACGCGCGCCACGCGGCAGAGCGACGGCAGCTGGGTCCTCAATGGCGAGAAGATGTGGATCACCAACGGCGGCTTCGCCGACGTGATCATCGTGTTTGCGCGCGCCGACAACGATCAATTCACCGCCTTCATCGTCGAACGGGCATTTCCCGGCGTCAGTGCCGGCAGCGAAGAACACAAGATGGGACTGCACGGCTCGTCGACGACCCCGATCCTGTTGCAGGATGCTCGCGTCCCTGACGGCCAGGTGCTGGGCGAAGTCGGCAAGGGTCACAAGGTCGCGCTCAACACCTTGAACTTCGGCCGGTTCAAGCTCGGGGCAATGTGCATCGGCGGGTGCCGCAACATCATCGGCGAATCGGCGCGATACGCGGTACAACGGCGGCAGTTCAACCAGCCGATCGCAGCGTTCGGCGCAATCAAGCACAAGCTGGGCGAGATGACGGCGCGCACGTTTGCGATCGAGAGCCTGATGTATCGAACCGCCGGCTTCATCGATGGCGCGCTCGCTACCGGTCACGACGGTGGCCTGGTGGCACGCACGTTCGAAGAGTTCGCGATCGAGTCGTCCATCGCGAAGGTGGCGGGCACCGAGACACTGGACTACGTCATCGACGAGAACGTGCAGATTCACGGAGGCAACGGGTTCGTCAACGACTACCCGGCCGAGCGGCATTACCGGGACTCGCGCGTGAATCGGATCTTCGAGGGCACCAACGAGATCAATCGCCTGCTGATTCCCGGCATACTGATCAAGCGCGGCGTCAAAGGAGAGCTGCCGCTTGTCGCCGCCGCGCGCGCGCTACAGGACGAGATTCTGTCGGGCGCTGGTGCGGCGAAGGCGGGACGGTACGACGTTTCTGCCCAGGACAGCCACCTCGATGATGCACTCGCCGCGACCGCGCTCTTCAAGAAGGTCGCCTTGATGGTCCTGGGCACCGGAATGCAGACCTTTGGCGAGAAGCTGAACGACGCGCAGGAGATCCTCGGTTACGCCTCCGACATCCTCATCGACACCTATGCAGCCGAAAGCGCGGTGCTGCGCGCACGCGCCGCCGTCCGCTCGAATCACCCGACCGCATCGCTGCAGGAAGCCGCTGCGCGTGTGTTCGTCAACGACGCCGCGTTGCGCATCGAGGTCGCCGCCAGGAATGCATTCGCCGCAATGACCGACGGTGACACGCTGCGGACGTTGCTGGCGGCGTTGCGTCGTGTGCTGAAAGTGACGCCGGTGAACACGGTCGCGCTGCGGAGGACGCTGGCCGAGGCGGTCACGACGCGAGGTGGTTATGTCTTTGGGTAGGCAACTCGCAGCAATCGGTCTAGCGTTGTCGACGGCATGCTCCCCCGCGCCTGACGATGATGCGAACTACCTGAAGGAGATCGAGCAGTTCCGCGCCGAGCGGGAGCAGTTCATGCGCAGCGATCCGGAGTCGCCCATCCCCGCGGCAAAGAAGAGCACCCTGCTGCCGCTCAAGTACTTCCCTCCGGATCCGTCGTTTGTCGCGCCCGCCGTCCTTCGTGTCGCTGACGAGCGTCCGATCGTCGAGATGCCCACGTCGACAGGGACGGTTCGCCGCTGGGAGCGCGTCGGTGTGCTCGAGTTCACCATCCAGGGTCAGACGATGAGTCTTGGTGCGTTCGTCGAGGCAGGGACGAAACAGATATCCACGTTGTTCGTGCCGTTCGCGGACCAGACGACCGGTAAAGAGACCTACCAGGCCGGCCGCTACCTGGACCTGCATCCCACGGCAACCAACATCTACACCATCGACTTCAATCGCGCCTACAACCCGTACTGCGCGTACAACAACAGCTACGAGTGTCCGTATCCGCCGCCCTCCAACAGGCTGAAGATTGCCGTCAGCGCCGGGGAGAAGCTCCCGGGCGCATGAGACCGGAATATCTCCAGGCGATCATCTTCGACTTCGACGGCGTGATCGCGAATAGCGAGCCGCTGCACCTGCGCGCGTTTCAGCTGACGCTGGCCGAGGCAGGCATCTCATTGACCCCCTCCGAGTATTACGCCCGCTATCTCGGTTTCGATGACGTCGGCGCATTCGCCGCGATCGCACGCGACCGCGGCACGCCGACGAGCGATCGACAGATGACGGCGCTGGTCGCGCGGAAAGCGGCCATCATGCAGGAGATGATGCACGGCGACTCGGTCCTGTTTCCCGGCGCGCGCGACTTCGTCAGAGATGCCGCCGGCAGCGTGCCGATCGCGATCGCCTCCGGTGCGCTGCGTCATGAGATCGAGGAGATCATTACGGGCGCCGGTCTGATGAATCTGTTCTCGGCCATCGTCGCCTCCGGAGATACTCCCGAAAGCAAGCCTTCGCCCGCGCCCTACCTGCTCGCCTTTCATCGTCTCAGTGATAGCGCCGGCCGCCCACTCGACTCGCGGCGCTGCGTGGCGATCGAGGACTCGCGGTGGGGGCTCGATTCGGCGCGTGGAGCCGGTCTTCGCTGTGTCGGCATCACCACGAGCTACCCTGCGCACGAGCTCACCGGCGCCGAGCTCGTTGTTCCAGGACTGCACACTCTGACGATTGACATGCTCGATCGCCTCTGCTCGCGGGATAATCGTACCTAACGTGCTGCACGGGTTCCGTTGATGGGACCCGCCCGACGTGTCGGTTGCAGCGTTACCGAGCCCGGGACCAGAGGATGCGCAAAGATTTGGCGGCGGAGCTGACGGAAGCTGCCAATGCTTCGGCCACGGGGATCGCCGCCGCCGCGCTGGTCATCGCCCGCATCGAATACCCGCGACTGGAGCCCGAACCCTATCTCGTACGCCTGGACGAAATGGGCGACGCGGCACGCAGCGTCATCGAGCGGCACGCACACGCGACCGGCGACAGGTCACCACGGGCCGTGGTGCGGAGCCTCAACGAGTATCTGTTTGGTGAGCTGCAGTTCGCCGGCAGCCAGATGGACAAGTACGAAGATCCACGCAACAGCTGCCTGAACCAGGTCATCGATCGCCGCACCGGCATTCCGATCACGCTCGCCGTCGTCTACATGGAAGTCGCGCGCCGTGCCGGCGTTCAGCTCCACGGTGTCAACTTTCCCGGGCACTTTCTCGTCCGCTACCCGTCGAGCCGCGGCAGCGGTCTCATCATCGACCCGTTTCACTGCGGTGCCGTTCTCACCGAACAACAGTGCAGGGTGCTGTTGCAGAAGCATTGCGGGACCGAAGTTGCGTTTACGCCCACGCTGCTGGCTCCGGCGACACGACTGCAGATCGTCGTCCGCATGCTGCTGAATCTGAAGAAGCTGTATGTGCACATGCGATCGTTCCCGCAGGCGCGCGATGTGACCGAGCTGCTGCTGACGATCACGCCGTCAGCGCTGAGCGAGCTGCGCGATCGCGGACTGCTCGCCTATCACTTGAACGACGTCACCGGCGCTTTGCGCGACCTGCAGACCTATCTGAAGCTCACGAGCATGGGCGAGATGGACAAGGAGGCGCGCGAGGAGCACCAGCAGATCTGGGAGCACGTGAAGACGCTGCGGCGCAGGGTCGCGGCGCTGAACTGATCGAGCCCCTGCCGGAGCGATTCACCGCGCGTCAGCTGATCGGGAAGGTGCTCAGATGCGTGGCGATGTTCGCAAGCGCCTGCATTTTCAGAACCCGCAGCGGCAGGTCGCAGTTGGCCCCGGCGCGGAAGCTCGCACACTGCTGTTCGGCGGCCTGACTCTGGGGAGTGATTCGGCTGCGCAGCGTCGTCACCGCCATGAAGAGGCCGCTCTTCGACGCGAGCGTCTCGAACGACGCTCGCGTCAGACCAGTTCCCGGCAGGAATTGGCCATTTGCACGCCGCCACACCGTGAGCCCATCGAACCGCACGATGGGACCCGTATACGTCCATCGGGGATCCGGCTGCCACCCGGTTCCAAGACGGATGGTCATCAGCTGTGCGTACGCGTTCCCGGCATTCTGTCCCGCCTGGGGTGTGGAAGCAGCAACCGCGTGAAACAGCATCTGCACGATGTCGTCAACGAGGTTCGCGAGACACAACCCGTCAGACTCGATCGACGCGATTCCTGCGCCAGCCGGCAGGACGACCGTGGCGCCGCTGCGAAGCTCCTGATAGATGTCGAAACGATCGTTGGGCTGTGCGAATCCCGCCGACGCGTTGATGAGTTGATCGAGGCCGACGACATCATCGGCAGTCTGACGAAGCTCGCTGAGCTGCCGTGTCCGCGTATACACGAACACGGCGCCGCCGCAGCGATAGGAAACGCGATTACGTGAAGGCTGCGCCTGCGCAGTCGTCGTGACCACGGGCTCGAACGTCTGCGTATCTTCCGCCGTCACGAGCTCCGCCGAAAAGAGTTGGGCGATCTGGCCACCGGCATTGACGGTTCGCTGCGTCGATCTCGCCAGATCGGCGAGGCGCGCCGCTGGAATCGCCCAGCTCACCTGCACGGCGCCGCGCTCGAGACCACCATCGGCAATTGCCGCAACCTGCCCATTGCGATCGAGCAGTGGCGCGCCCGAGTGTCCTGGCAGGAGGTTGCCACCGTCGAGCAGGACAACGTCGCTGTTCAGATCGGGCATACCTACGTTCTGGATTTCCTGACGGAGAGCCGTGTTCAACAGGTCCTCGAGCCGCCCCGCCGTGGCGCGGCGACGGAACATCGTGTCCATCAGGCCGCGAACCTGAATCGGGTATCCCCACACTGTGAGCTCGGCGCCGGCACCGGGCATCGTGACAGCCGACGTGAGCGGTTGCACGGCGATAGGGCTGTCCACGGTCAGCAGTGCGAGATCGGCCGACGGCAGCACGCGATCGACGCGCGCCGTTCGCAGCTGGCCGCCTCCGACGGTGTAGCGGATGCTGATGTTGCCGCAGCCCGCCACGACATGAAGCGAGGTCACCACGGTTCCCTGCGCATTCCAGACGAACCCGGATCCGCGGCGCGGCAGCGTCTGGCATTGCGTCACGTCGACGCGCACGAACGGATCGCGGCTCACCTGCGCCAGAACGGGTGACGTCGGAAGCAGGCCGACCGCGACACCGATGATGCACGCTACTCGCAGGCAAGCTGCCATGCGGCCCTCAACAGATCGAGCTGCACCTTCTGGTCGGCATTGCGTGCCGCGTCCACCATCGCGCGCCAGCGCCCTCCTGCGTGGTCGAACGCCGCCCGAAGATTCTCCAGGTCGGCGTAGTCATCCGGTCGCACTTGATCACAGGATCGGCTCGCCGCGGAGAAGAGCGCCGTCGTGCGAGTGGCGCTGCGTTCCCCCTTGCCCTCGGAATACCCTTGCATCACCAGGCCGGTTGCCTGATACGCGGCAAGCGCACGCGCATCGTCATTCGAGAAGCCCGCTGCTGTCCAACGTGTGACCTGCTGTGCGGGCGATGCCGCGAATACGTCTCGAGCACGCAGCCACAGTCCCCCGAGGAGGCCGACGGTACATCCGACGCAGAGAAACCCGGCGGCAAGAGCCCGAATGGCCTGCGCGCCCCGTCCCGCGGCTTCGTTGTCGGCAGGCGCCGACAGGTTCCAATATGCCGCGGCTGCCGCGACAAGACCACCGACCACGACGGCGACGACGGGTGTCGCTGAGAGGCCGAGGAGAAGCCCCAGCAGAACGCCGATGCCCGTTCCCGCGAACAGCGTCGGTCCACGCCGTGCATCAGACATGGCCAGTAGTGTAGACCTGCAGGCACAGGCCGGGCGACATTCACAGTCGACCCTTGATCTCGTTCAATCCCATCCCCACGTCGCCGGTCCGCGACCGTCCGTGTCGGCCTGAAGCACCTTTGACAGCGCGGCATCGGCTGCCGTGCGAACGCCGCCCGCATCGGTGACGATGATCGTGTAACCGTCCACGCGGCAGTGGCGAGGGATGATGTTCGCGGTATGGAATTCGACCCAGCCGCTGATCGCCTGTCCTGCCCCGAGACGCAGCGGAATGTGCAGTCTGGGTTGGAGGCTCATGGACGCGCGGTCAGTCGATCTCGCAGCGGGCGAATCAGCGCCGTCTTCGGCGACAGCAAGATCGACAGCACCGCAGAAGTTCGCGCGTGTGCGATAGCTGACGCGCAGCTCGACATCCGAGACAGTCGTTTCCGCTCCCCATCCGTTCTCGACGGCGAGGAGAAACGCATAGTCGCGGGCATCCGTCGTCAGGTCACGTCGCGCACGTCCGTCGACGACCGTGACGCCCAGGCCGCGAGCATACTGGCGCGGCACCTGCTGCGCCGCGGTAATGGCCTGCTGCGCCGCTCGCGACGTGCGCCACGCGAACGCTGCCGCCGCCAACGCGAGCAACGTCGGAATGATCGACAGCCAGATGGAGTACTGCAACTCCACTACGGGACGGACGCGACTTCCTGATAGAGATACGCCGACGCGATGATGCCGTTGTGGAAGTTGCCGAGATCGAGCTTCTCGTCGGGCGCGTGCGCGTTCTCGTCGGGCAGGCCGACACCGAACAGCACGCTCGGCACGCCGAGCTCCTGCTGAAACGTCGACACGACCGGAATCGATCCGCCCTCGCGATTGAACACGGGCGTCTTGCCGAACCCAAGCTCGATCGCCTTGCCCGCGGCGCGCACGTACTTGTTGTCGAACTCGGTCATCCATGGCTTGCCGCCATGCATCCGCGTGACCTTCAGTTCGACGGTCTTCGGGCAGATCTTCCTGACGTACTCGTCGAACAGATTGGCGATCTTGTCCGGATCCTGATCCGGCACGAGGCGCATGCTCACCTTCGCCATCGCGGTCGCAGGAAGGACCGTCTTGGCCCCTTCCCCGGTGAACCCCGAGAGCAGGCCATTGACCTCGAACGTCGGCCTCGCCCAGACGCGCTCCAGCGTGCTGAAGCCGGTCTCGCCAAACAGCCTTGGCGCGCCAAGATCCTTCTTGTACTTGGTCTCGTTGAACGGCAGCTTCTTCCATTCGGCGCGCTCGGCATCGCTCAACTGCCGCACATCGTCATAGAAGCCCGGAATTTTGATGCGGCCGCTGCGGTCCTTCATCTGCGCGATTACCTGCGACAGCACGAACGCCGGGTTGGCCACCGCGCCGCCGAACGATCCCGAATGCAGATCGCTCTTCGTCCCGCGGAGGTCGATCTGAAAGTAGATCAGGCCGCGCAACCCATAGCAGATCGACGGAATGCCGCGATCGAACATCGGCGAGTCCGAGATTACGACGACATCGGCTCCCAGCTCCTCCTTGTGCGACCGGACGAAGTCGTCCAGATGCAGGCTGCCAACTTCCTCCTCGCCTTCGATGAAGAACTTGATGTTGACCGGCAGGCTGCCGCCTCGCGTCAGGAAGGCTTCGACCGCCTTGATGTGCATGAACACTTGCCCTTTGTCGTCAGCTGCACCGCGCGCAAAGATTTCCCCGTCGCGAACAGTCGCTTCGAAGGGCGGGCTGGTCCACAGCTCCACCGGATCGACCGGCTGCACGTCGTAGTGGCCGTAGAACAGAATGGTCGGCTTGCCGGGCGCGTTCAGCCAGTCGCCGTAGACAACGGGATTGCCTGGCGTCTCGATCAGGCGCACGTTCTGGATACCAGCCGAGCGCAGCGATTCCGCGGTCCATTCCGCCGCTCGCCGCACGTCGGCGGCATGCTGCGGCAGGGCACTGATGCTCGGGATCGCGAGGTACTGCTTCAACTCCTCGACGTACCGGTCGCGGTTCATGTTGATGAAGTCAACAACGTCGTTCATGGCTCAATGATATGCCACGCCTCGCCGTCGAGACGTGCACGCCCCTCGCGTTCCAGCTTGACAAGATGCGCCAGCACGCTCTCGCACGCCAGCCGCTGCATCGCGTCGTTGAGGTCCTTGTAAACGCGCCGTACGATCGCCTCGGGCGTCGTGTCGCCGCGCCGCAACGCGTCCAGAACCTGGTGCTCGCGGTCGCGGCGGTGCTGGAGATACTCGCGGAGCAGTGGAACCGGCTCCTCGATGATTGCGCCGTGCGCAGGAAGCATGCGCCAGGGACGGAGCGTCAGGATTCGCTCGAGCGATGACAGGTAGGCCGCAAGGTCTCCCTGAAGATTCGCTGGAATCCATACTGTTGTTCCCAGAACCGCCAGATCGCCGCAAAACACCGTCCGCGTCTCCTCATGCCAGAGGCACAGATGGTCAGGGGCGTGACCGGGCGTGTGGATGGCGACGAGGGTCGTATCGCCAACCTCGATCGCCTCGCCATCGCCGATCGCGATCCACGGAGCCGGCCATAGGGCGTCCCGTTCCGGCCACGGCATCTTCCTCAATTGCAAGTGCGGCATCCGCTGCAAGAGGACCGGCGCACCTGACGCATGATCCGTGTGTGCATGCGTGACCACCACCTGAGCGAGCGCTCGGCCCGACAGCGCGCGTTCGAGCCCCTCGAGGTGTCCCGGTTCGCCGGTGCCCGCATCGATGAGCGTCGGCACGCGGCCGGGAATCAGCCACGTCCAGTTCCCCTTGCCGGTCATCGGGCCAGGATTGCAGGCGTGAACGGCGATTGGATTCACAACGAGAGCCTCAGACCGAGGTCGAGGAAGGCAGGCGACGCAAACATCTCACGATCATGTCAGGTTCGGTTGAAATTAAGCCAGAACGACAACGCGACGTAGTAAACGGGGAAGACCAGCGAAGCGATGAAGATCACGCGCGACACCGCGGGGTACTGCCAGAGCATCAGCAGCATCAACACACCCCAGATGATGCCGAGGGCGTTGGTGAGAAGTGGCGCGGTGCGCGTCCGCGACGGATAGATGTAGCGAACGGGCACGAACACGAGCACCGCCAGCACCAGGAGAATCGCGGCATTGATCGTCGCCGGCCACTTTGCCACCAGCAGGTAGAACGTGACGATGTTCCAGTAGGAGGGGAAGCCGGTGAAGAAGTGATCGGGCGTCTTCGCATCGGTGCGACTGAAGCCGTAGGCGCTCGACAGAAGCATCGCCCCCGCAACCGGAACCGCCCATGTGTCGGGCACCAGCAGCGCTCGCCAGACAACCAGCGCCGGCACGAATACGTACGTCACGTAGTCGATGATGTCATCGAGCTTGATGCCGCTGAACCAGGGAATGCGCTCGGCGACGCCCGCGTGGCGAGCGAAGATGCCGTCGCTGGCATCGACGACGACCTGCAGCCACAGCCAGAAGAATGCGGTTCGGTAGTCGTGCTCGAAGAGGGCGCGAACCGAGAAGAAGGCGAGAAGAGCGCCGCTAGCGGTGTAGAGATGAACGAGCCAAGCAGCGATCATGCCCGGCTGCGTCAGCGGACCATGACCGCTCGAGACCAGGAAGCCCAAATGCCTCCGTGTCTCCGTGCCTCCGTGGTTCGTGAGGGTGAAGGATGCATCTACAGGCGCCGAACCGCTGCCGGAAAGTCTCGCCACACGGGTACACCACAAAAGTGTGTTCCTTCAGTGCACCGCGGCGACACCAGGCCGTTGCGGATCACACACGGCGGACCGATGTAGCGACCGAGCCGCGCATGCGCCGATCGCACCTGCTGAATCTCGTCCATCGACGCCAGGTAGATCTCTTCCTGCGCGTTGAAACAGGTGCGCAGGGTCCATTTGTGCAGCAGGGCGAGCAGCGATCCCGATTCGATGAACCGCAGCGTCTTCGCGTTCGGCAGCACGTACAGCGCGAACTCGAGCGGCACGCCGAGCGCAAGCAGCCGGTTTTTCGCGTCCCACGCCTCGCGCATCGACCGGTCGTACACCGCTTTCGCGCGCGGATTGGAGGCGATCAGACGCGGCGTGATGTAGTCCGGCTCACGCGTATCGGCAAAGGTCATCAACGGTCGCGATGCCGGAACCATCCGATGACGCTGATCCTGCGAGTCGGCCGTGTGACTGAGGCGCTTCTCGAACACGTAGGTGGCGTGATTCAGGGCGCGCATCAGCGGCGAGTGATAGGAGACGTTGAGCACTTCGAGCCGATACCGGTTGCGTGCCGGATTCATCACGCGCTCGATCGCCTCGTCATCGGACATCTCAGCGGCGCTCAAGCCAAAGACGGATCGCACCGCATCGGCGACGATCTCCTCGGCGTCCGGTGACGCATCGCGCAGCCGGGACCAGCGGCCGTTTAGCCGCGCATCGAACGCCGCCGCGTATGTGTCGCCGCCGTCATGCGGCCGCGGAAACGCCGCCTCTGGAACAGACGCGGCATCGATGGCGCCGAGGCCCACCTTGTCGAAGAAGTACGGGTCCCACTCCTTGACGAGGCGCACCATCTCGGCGATGACGACCTGCGCCTCGTACGGCGTGTCGCCAGTGTGCACCATTCGCTGCAGGCGATGCAGAACGATGCCCGATACCGTGTGCACCATGGAGGTGAATGCAGCGATCGGGATGACGTAGCGCGACGTCTCGATGGCGCGCTTCTCCGCGTCCTTGTCGATCTGCTGCAACCGCTCCCGCGGCGTCGTCGGCCGAACGTATCGCAGCTCCTTCAGGATCGCGAACGCATCGTCTTTGAGCAGCGCCGACAGCTCGGCGTACCGATCCCAGGCGCGGAGCACCGCGGCCTCGTACACGTCGAGCCCCTCGCCGAAGAGGGGCGGAACAAAGGCGCGCGGCTCCTTCAGCTTGACGTAACGCTGGCTGGACTGCTCCGAGTTGTAGAAGGGATAGGAGTGCAGGAACGTCCAGACGAACTGGCGTGAGATGTTCTCGAGACCAAACTCGAAGTGCGCGTGCTGGTAAACAGTGTGATGCCCGGCGTCGAAGGTGAGCGACCCGATCGTGTCGCGCTGTTTCTCGGTGACCTCCGTCGCCGCGATCACTCTCGGCGAGTAGCAGGTACGCGCGGCGGCAATGGCACCGTCGTACGGTGCGGTCGGCGCCGTCCGCAGGCTGACGATTGGTTGACCGGTGGCAAGCACGGGGCGAGTGATTATACCGTTCCCGGTTCCAGGTTCTCCGGTTCCAGGTTCGCAAGAAACGAACTGGGAACCTGGAACGCGGAACGAGGAACGCCAGGTTCAGTCTTCGTCCTCCGCATGGAATCGCGAGTACTCGTCGAGGAATGTGAGTGAGGCCATCGAGGTCATTCGATCGAAGAACAGAATCCCGTCGAGATGATCGGTCTCATGCTGCGCGACGCGCGCCGGAAAATCCTTGAGCCGCAGTTCGACCGCTTTGCCGTTTCGATCGAGCGCCTTCATGGTGATCTCAGTGAAGCGCGGGACCATGCCTCGAATGTCGGGAATGCTCAGGCACCCCTCCCACCCTTCCTGAGTCGTCGCACCGACCGGCGCGATCTCGGGATTGATCACAACCACCGCTTCGCTGTCCGGGCCTGGCTCATCGTCCAACAGCGCGACGAACAGACGCAGCCCCTCGTGGATCTGCGGGCTGGCCAGACCGACGCCGTGGTACTCGTGCATCGTGTCGATCATGTCGTCGACCAGTTTCTGAAAAAGCGGATCGCGAAAGGCCGATCGCTCGACCGGCCGCGCGCGCTCACGGAGCACCGGGTGCCCCATCCGCGCGACTTTGAGGATGGACATGGCAATCAGGATATAGGATTCAGGGTGGAGGAATCAGGCAGGATTCAGGAATCGGGAATCACGAATCAGCAATCAGGAATCAAGAATCAGTAGCGATGCTCCCGCACGACGAACGTCCATACGCCTTCTGCCCCATGTGCGGCGGAGATCTCGAGACGCGCTCGATCAAGACGTCGGAGCCGGAGCGTCTGGTGTGTTCGCGCTGCGGGTTCATCTTCTATCTGGATCCGAAGGTCGCGGTCGGTACGATCATCAGCGACGACAACGGCCACATCGTTCTCGTGCGGCGCGCAATAGAGCCCGGCTACGGCAAGTGGGTGTTCCCCGGCGGATTCGTCGATCGCGGCGAGGAAGTGATGGTGGCCGCCGTGCGCGAGGCGCGCGAGGAGACCGGTCTCGACATCCGTCTCGAACGTCTGCTCAACGTCTACTCGTACAAAGGTTCCGTCCCGGTCATCATCGTGTACACGGCAACAATGATTGGCGGATGTCTCGGCTGTGACGACGAGGGTTTGGAGGCGCGATTCTTTGCTCCGGAAACCATCCCGTGGACCGAGCTGGCGTTCCGGAGCACGCGCGAGGCACTGGCGGAGTTTCTCGGCGGCCGTGAAGGTGCGCCGCTGCATCCGCCCGCTATGCAACAGTGACGTCCTTCGACAGGTAGACGTCCTGGATGGCGTTGAGCAGCCCAACGCCTTCCTTCATCGGCCGCTGAAACGCCTTGCGACCCGAGATCAGGCCGGCACCACCCGCACGCTTGTTGATCACGGCGGTCTTCACGGCTTCCTTGAGGTCGGTTTCACCAGACGAGGCGCCGCCGGAGTTGATCAACGGCGAGCGACCCATATAGCAGTTCGCCAACTGATACCGGGTGAGGTCGATCGGGTTATCCGACGTCAGTTGCGAGTACACCGCCTTGTGCGTCTTGCCGAAGTTCAGCGCGGTGTAGCCGCCGTTGTTCTCCGGCAGCTTCTGCTTGATGATGTCGGCCTGGAGTGTGACGCCGAGGTGATTGGCCTGACCCGTGAGGTCGGCGGACACGTGATAGTCCTTGTCCTTGGCCTTGAACGCGGCGTTCCGCAGATAGCACCAGAGCACGGTGAACATCCCAAGCTCGTGTGCCTGCTGGAACATCGTCCCGACTTCCTGGATCTGCCGCTTCGACTCCTCTGACCCGAAGTAGATCGTCGCACCGACCCCCGCGGCGCCCATGTCGAAGGCCTGTTTGATGGTCGCGAAGCGGATCTGGTCGAACGTGTTCGGATAGGAAATGAACTCGTTGTGATTGAACTTCAGGATGAACGGAATCCGGTGCGCGTACTTGCGCGACGAGACGCCGAGGACGCCGAGCGTCGAAGCCACGGCGTTGCAACCACCCTCGATTGCGAGCTTGACGATGTTTTCCGGATCGAAGTACGCCGGGTTGGGCGCGAACGACGCGCCGGCCGAGTGCTCGATACCCTGATCAACCGGCAGAATCGACACGTACCCTGTTCCGGAGAGACGCCCCGTCCTGAACAGCCACTGCAGCGCGCCAAGGACCCGAGGCGCTCGATCTGTGTGTGCAAAGATGCGGTCCACGAAGTCCGGACCGGGCAAGTGCAGCGAATCTTTCGGAATCGTGCGGCATTCGTGCGTCAACAGCGCCGCATCGTCTCCGAGAATTTCCTCGATGCGGCCCGCCCTGAGCGTCGACGGGTCGGCGGACTCGGCCATTGTTCCAGTCACTGGAGCCACGGTGTCACCTCTCTCAACCGGCAATCGTATCGCTAATTCCCGCGTCCGGCACCCCGTCGCCGGCGACGCGCGGAGGGAAATGGAAGTCCTCGATCACCGCGTCGCGCACGGCAGCGTCGACGATTTCCTGGATGGGCAGCATCTGCTCGGCCGCCTCGATCGCGTCGAGACGGGCGCGCGTCTGCGGGTTGCGGGGCGTGAACAGCGTGCAACAGTCCTGGTCGGGAATGATCGAGATCGGATAGGTGCCAATGCTCTGCGCCTGCGCGGTGATCTCGTCCTTGTCCATGCCGATGAGCGGCCGGAATACTGGTAACGATGCCACGCTGCCAATGACGGCGAGATTCTCGAGCGTCTGCGACGCCACCTGTCCGACAACCTCGCCGGTCACCAGTGCCTGGGCGCGGCGCGCCCGCGCGATCTGCTCGGCGATGCGCATCATCAGGCGCCGATAGATGACGACGCGCATTGGTCCGGGGACCGCCAGCACAACCTGTTGCTGGATCTCACCGAAGGCCACCAGATAGAGGCGCGAGTGCTGCTGCCATCGCGTGAGCACTTGAACGAGCTCCCGCGCCTTGTCCTGCGATGCGCGCGACAGAATCGGATAGCTGTGGAAGTGGACGAAGGTGATGAGGCAGCCGCGCTTCATCATGCGATGCGCCGCGACGGGCGAATCAATGCCGCCCGAGAGCAGACACGCAACTCGACCCGCGGTACCCGTCGGCAGCCCGCCCGAACCACGCTCTTTCCCGAAGAAGTAGAACGACTCGTTCGTCAGCAGCTCGACGTGGACGACGAGCTCGGGGTTGTCCAGATCGACACGCCACCCCCGTGCGTGTTTGATTCGTCCACCGATCTCGCGTTCGATCTGAGGCGAGGTCAGCGGATACCGCTTGTCGGCGCGTCGCGCTGAAACGCGGAAGCTGTCGCCCGTTCGGCCGCCAAGATCGGTCAGTATCGCGGAGGCGATCGCGTCCACATCGATTGTCGATCTTCCCGCGTACGAGAAGTTGGCCACGCCGAAGGTGTGGCGGATTCGATCTCCAACCTGCTCGGGCGATGCCGTCGGTCCCAGGACGACCTCGATCCGGCCCATGAGTGCGCGGACGTCGCGGACGTCGAGGTCACTGACCGCGCGCCGCAGGTTGCGCACGAGCCGGCCAAGGAACCACGGCCGGTTCTTTCCCTTGAGCGCGATCTCCTGGTAATGGACGACGATTGAGGTCATTCGCGAATAAAGGCAAGCGCCGCTTCGGCGGCGCGATGGCCGCTGACAACAGCACTTTCGATCGTAGCGGGAAGGCCGGTGTCGATCCAATCGCCGGCAAGGAACAGTCCCGGAACGGCGGTTTCCGTGGATGGCCGCGGCGGTTGACCCGGTGCGACGGAGAATGTCGCGCGCTTCTCGCGTACGACAACGGCGCGTCTGAGCGTTGCCGCGCGCGCTGACGGCAGCGCAGCGGTTACCTCCGCCACGGCGAGATCGACCAGCTCCTGATTGCTTCGCTCGACGATGTGCTCGGCGCCGCTCGAGACGAGCGAGAGGTGCGACGTCTGCTCGCCGAACAGCAGCCGCTTGTCGAACACCCACTGCATGGTTCGACCGGGAAGTCCAACGAAAATGGGCGTCGTCACAACGCGGTCGAACCAGAGATTCACGGTGACGATCGGTGCTGCACCGGTTGCGCGAGCGTTGTTCACGATGCACTGTAATGGCGCGGGCGGATCGAGAAAGATGTCGCCGAACGCGTACCACGGAGCGGCGCAGACGATCGCCGCGGCGCTCACAACCTGTCCGCGTACTTCCACGCGCGGCGTGCCGCGAAACACCACGTGGGCGGGCGCGCTCTCGCGCACCTCGCCGCCGTAACGCGCGATGAACCGCTTCGCGGGAATCGCGTACATCTCGTCGAGTGGCTTGCGCGGCAGCGCGATGGCGGCAGCGCGAGGTGTCCCGTTGAACATGCGGCGCAGAACGACGAGAAACGAGTCGGCCGCGGCCACGTCAATCGACTGGTTCAGTGCAGCAACCGCGAGCGGCTCCCATAGAAACTCGATCAACCGTGGGGTCTGGCCGTGCGCGATCAACCAGTCGCGCACCGTCTGCCGGTCCGGGTGAAGCCGAACACGCCGTGGACGCTCGGGGTGTCCGCCTTGAGCCGGACCTGCGGGCTGTCGCGTCAACGCAGCCCCTACGCGAACGATCGCGAGGCGGTCCGTCCACGTCAACGCCGTCCATTTCATCACGCCAGCGAGGAGGTGCCACGGCGCTGGAAGTGACGGGCATGACAAACGCGAGGCGCGCCCGCCTCTGTCGATGAAGTCGACGCTGAGATTGCGTTGGAGATCGACGTACTGTTCGGCGCCGATGCGGCGCAGGAATCGGAACGTCTCGTCGTAGCAGCCGATGAGGACGTGCTGGCCGTTGTCGACACGCTCGCCGGTGGCGGGATCGGTGAATGCCGTCGCCCGACCGCCCAGCGTCGGCCGCGCCTCGAGCACCAGCACGCGGCTGCCACGCTCGACGAGGAGCGAGGCTGCGCTCAGGCCGGCAAACCCGCCACCGATGACGACGACGTCAGCGTCCACCGCTGCGATCGTCGCGAACGGGCGGCACCGGATCGCCGGCGACGTTCACGCCATGCGCTGCACGCGGGGACGGTCGCAGGCTCGCCAGCAGCCACAGACGCAACGCCAGCAGCGCGCGATGCGGACGCGGCACACGAATCCGACGGCTGAACACGTCGTACCCCGCCCGCTCGATTCGCTCGAGAATCTCCAAATAGATCGCACCCATGATCTCGGCGGCGAGGAGACTGTGCCGATCGATCGCCGGCAGTTCCGCGGCGGCGCGACGATAGTACTCGCGCGCGCGGCTGCATTCGAATTGCAGAAGCGCCTTGATCGCTGGCGTGACGATGCCGCGAGCCAGCGCCGTATCGCTGACGCCGAAGCGATCCATATCGTCGGCCGGCAAATAGATGCGTCCACGCCGGTAGTCGGCGGCGACATCGCGGATGATGTTCGTCAGCTGCAACGCCATTCCGAGATCGACGGCGTAGTCGCGCGTTCGTGGATCCTGATAGCCGAATATCTCGACGCAGATGAGACCGACCGTGGACGCCACGCGCCGGCAATACTCCGACAACGCGTCGAAGGTGGGATAGCGCGCATGATCGAGATCCATCTCGACGCCGTCGATCAGCTCGTCGAATCGCGCCCGCGGCAGGTTGAACTCACCAATGCGCGGCTGCAGCGCGAGACCCTGCGGCGTGTGCGGCGTTCCGGAATAGGCGGCGTCCAGCTCCGCGCGCCACATCGCCAGACGTTCGACCGCTCGCGCTCTCGCCGCAGGAGGAAGCCCTCCCTGCCATTCCGCCTCCGGCACCACCTCATCGACCGCGTCGTCGACGGCGCGGCAGAAATCCCACACTGCGATAATCGCCGCCCGTTTGTGCGGCGGCAGCACGAGGAACGAGTAGTAGAAGCTGGTATCGCGGCTCATCGCGCAGCCGGTGTCCGCCGTTGCATCGGCGAAGACGGACGCCAGGTACAGAAACGCCACGCGAGCGACGGCGCATCGCGGGCGGTCAGCGTAGGCCGACGCGCCCACGGATCGTAGTCGGCCGCGCGGAGCCGGTCCAGGATCCGCGTGCCTCCCAGCCACACCGCGCGCAGCTCGTAGCGCAGGCGGCCGCTGACGGCATCGCAGAGTGGCCGCCCGGCCTCGAACAACCGCCGCGTGCGATCGACGGCATCCGCAAGCCCCATGTCGGCAGGAAGATAGAAACGCCCCCGACGCGTATCGATGGAGAGATCCTGCCAGAAATTCGTCAGCTGAAGCGCCGTGCAGATCGCGTCGGACCATACGTCCATGCGATCGTCGCGATATCCTGCGATTCGCAGCACGAGCCTGCCGACCGGGTTGGCCGAACGACGACAGTAGTCGAGCACATCGGTCCACGTCGCATAGCGGCAGACGATGACGTCCTGACGAAACGCGCTCAACAGATCCTCGAACAGGCTGACCGGCAGCGATTTCTCGGCAATCGTGTTTCCGAGCGCCTGAAAGATCTCGATCGCGGCCGGCGGTTCGTCGCGACCGGGCGCCTGCGGCGCTCGCGCGGCTGCGACAGCGCGCAGCCGCGCGCTCCATCCCTCGAGCAGTTCGATGCGGCGATCGGCGCTGTGGCTGCCTTCATCGGCGAAGTCGTCCGCGGCACGGGCAAACGCGTAGACGGCGGCGACGTGGGGACGGATCGAGGGCGGCATCAGCAGCGACGCCACCGGAAAGTTTTCGTAGTGCTCGCGGGCAATGCGCTCGCACCTGGCGTACGCCGCGGCCAGATCGCTCACCGATCACCATTCCGTCTCGGGAGCACCTGCGCGACCATTGACCGACCGAGCCATCACGAACAACAGATCGGAGAGACGATTGAGATAGACGAGGACGTCCGGATCGACGGCGTCCGGCCCGAGGCCCACGACGCGACGCTCGGCGCGACGGCAGACGGTTCGTGCGACGTGCAGCAACGCCCCGGCCAGAGAGCCACCGGGCAGAATGAATCGTCTCAGCGGCGGCAATTCGATCTGCAACCTGTCGATGGTCGCCTCGAGCCGTGCGATCTCCGCCTCGCCGACAGCCGCTTTCGTCACGCGTGCCGCGATACGCGCCGCCGGATCGGCGAGCCTGGCGCCCACGGCGAACAGCTCCTTCTGGATCGTCTCGACCGCCTCCGCCAGATCGCGATCGACGCCGGCGGCCAGCACGGCGCCCAGACAGGCGTTGAGCTCGTCGACTTCGCCATAGGCGTCGACGCGCGCATCCGCTTTCGACACGCGCGAGTTATCGAACAGTGACGTCTCGCCCGTATCTCCACCCTTTGTGTAGATCTTCAACCTCTGGAATTATAAGAGCCCGATGCCTGCGCCTGCGCTGCCGCCGCCCACCGCGCGAAGACGCTTTCGCCGCGCGCTCCTCGACTGGTATCGCCGGAACGGGCGCGACCTGCCGTGGCGAAAGACGGACGACCCGTATCACATCCTCGTCTCCGAAGTGATGCTGCAGCAGACACAGGTCGATCGCGTGCTGCCGAAATACGAGGAGTGGCTGACCAGATATCCGTCGCTCACCGCGTTGGCCGCCGCAGACGAGAAGGACGTGACCGCGACATGGCGGCCTCTCGGTTACAACATCAGGCCGCGCCGGCTGCATGCCATCGCACGTGAATCGGTGGAGCGCTACGGCGGTCAATTGCCGTCGGATGAACACACCCTGTTGTCGTTCAAGGGCATCGGTGCCTATACGGCGGGAGCGATTCGCAGCTTCGCCTTCCGCGAGCGCGCCGCCATCGTCGATACCAACGTGGCGCGCGTTCTGTTCCGTGTATTCGTCGGCCGCGGCGATGTGAAGAGTCACGCGATGCACAAGCATCTGTGGCACGTTTCCGAAACACTCGTGCCGCGCAAGCACGTATTCGACTTCAACCAGGCGCTGATGGATTTCGGGGCGACGGTGTGCGTGGCCAGGAATCCACGGTGCGACGGCTGTCCGATGAGCAAGATGTGCGCATCGTTCACGAAACTCGCACCGCGCCAGATGACGCTGATCAAATGATGGCGTGGATGTGCGAACCGAGGACAGCCGGCCCGCGAGTGTGACCGTCGTCGTCGCCGCCGTCGTCGAACAGGACGGCCGGTTTCTCGTCACCAGGCGCCCGCATGGCGTTCACCTTGCGGGAATGTGGGAATTTCCGGGCGGGAAGATCGATCCGGGAGAGTCTCACTCGGACGCGCTGCGGCGCGAGCTGCGCGAAGAGCTCGATACCGATGTCGACGTCGGCGAGTTGGTGTTCCAGATCACACACGACTACCCGGACCGCGCTATCGCTTTGTACTTCTATCGGTGCATCCTCCTCGGCGTGCCCCGACCGCTGCTCGGACAGCAGATGCAGTGGGCGAGCCGGAGTGAACTCTCTTCGTTGGGATTTCCGCCCGCAGACGAGGAGCTGATCACGCTGCTGACGGCAGTGGACGCTCCGTCACGCTCGCCGCGACGCGATCGCCGTTGACGTCGACCAGCACCGGCGTTCCCGGCGTCACGAAGTCACGGTGAACGTAGCCCAAAGCAATGGGTCCGAGTCGAGGCGATTCCGCTGCGCTGGTGATCGCGCCGATCTCACGCTCCGCCGCGTACAGCTTCGCCCCACGTTGCGGCAACCGGCCATCGATGCTCAACGTGACCAGCTTCCGCGCAACGCGTCCACCACCGCGGTGCAGCACGCGGATGATGATCTCCTGACCGACATAACAGCCTTTCGTGAACGAGATCGCGCGGTGTTCGATGCCTGCTTCGAGAGGGATCGTGTCGTCGGTCATGTCGATCCCGAACACCGGATACGCTGCCTCGATGCGAGCCGCTTCCACAGCTTCGGCGGCAACGCGCAGGGCGCCGGCCGCCACCAGGCTTTCTTCAAGAGTGGCGCGCCGCTGCGGGTCTACATACAGCACGAACCCAGGCACCCCGAGCTGATCGATTCGCGCCACGACGACGGCGGCGTTCGGATCGCCGCGCGGGGATACGCGCCTGTGCTGATACGCACGCCACGTGTCGACGCCAACGTCTCCATCGAGCACGCGAGCGAGGACGCCGGCGGATTGCGGACCATGGATCCACACCGATGTGAGCGAGTCAGCCAGCGACTGAAGCTGCACGTCTTCGGTGAAGAGGAACTGGTCGAGCCGTTGCAACAGCGAGTCGGCGAGGGCCGCGGGAACGTCCAGCAGAACCATCGTGTCGCTCTGCAGCACGTGCATGTCGGAGATCATCCGCCCTTGCGGCGTCAGCCAGGCCGAATAGCACCCCGATCCAGCTTGTAGCGCCTGAATATCGTTGGTCAGCAGACCCTGGAGATACGAGGCTCGGTCCACACCGCCGACGGCCAGCTGAGCGCGACGGTCAATCGCACCCAGCACCGCGCCCGCGCGGATTGCGTCGTAATCCTTGATACGATCGAATGACATGCCCAATTGGACCGCTATGCGGCCCGGGACGCGGTTTTCGGCGCTGATGCCGCGACCGCATAGCGGGCCTAGGCGCGCGAAGCGCGCCAAGCAAACACTGGATACCAGACAAGAGCTCTGGCGGTGCGCTGTGGCCAGAGCCCTTGGCTGGTATTGTATCTGGGCGCTCATTCTGCTTGTGGCGGCTCCCGCCGCCGCTCAACCGAGACCGTCGCAAACCGGTTCGACCGCCTACAGCATTTTTCTGCGCGGCGCGTCTCTCGGCCGTGAAGAGGTCACGGTGGTCACCGGACCGAGTGGCGCCACCATCACGGTTGCGGGCCGGATGGGGCCGCCGGTCAACGCGATCACACGCAAAGCCGAATTCAAATACGCGACGGACTGGACGCCGACGTCGTTCGCGCTCGAGGGCGCGGTCGGCGGTGGTGACGTCGCGATCGACACCACGTTCAGCGGTGGCCGCGCCACGACGACGGGCGTCCAGGCGGGCAAACCGGTGAATGCATCGCACGAGGTCTCGCCGAAGACGTTCGTGTTGCCCAACGGCGTGTTTGGAAGCTTTACAGCGGTCTCATTACGGCTGGCGGTTGAAGCCGCTCCCGGCGCCGAGTTCCGCGCCTACATTCTTCCGCTGGTCGAGATTCCGCTGCGCGTCGACAGTGTCAACGCTGAAAGGATGCAGTCGGGGACATCGGTGTTCAACATCCGCCGCTACGACCTGAGCGTCATGAACCCTGGCGGCGCGCTTGCGATGAGCATGATCGCTGGCGAAGACGGCGGCCTGATTCGCCTGACGATTCCGGCGCAAGGTCTCGACATCATTCGCGAAGACGTCGCGGCGTCGACCTCTCGCACGCAGATCTATTCGAACCCTGGCGACGAGGCACTGATCATTCCCGCTGTCGGCTTCAATCTCGGAGCGACGATCACGAGACCGCGGGCCGCAGCCGGACCCAAGGTCCCTGCGGTGATTCTTCTGGCCGGCTCCGGTATCGACGATCGCGACGGTGTGGCGTTCGGCGTCCCGATTCTTGCGCAGCTTGCAGGGGCGCTTGCCGACGCCGGGTTTCTCGCCGTGCGTTATGACAAACGCGGGTTCGGTCAGAGCGGCGGACGCGCGGAATCGGCCACGCTGTCCGATTACGCCGACGACGTGCGGGCAGTTGTGAAATGGCTTGGCTCTCGCAGCGACGTGGACAGCAAGCGGATCGCGGTCGTCGGCCACAGCGAGGGCGCGATGGTGGCACTGATGGCGGCGGCGCGCGAAAAACGGATCAGCGCTGTCGTGTCGCTCGAAGGACCGGCAGCGACAGGATCCGAGCTCGTGCTCGAGCAGCAACAGCACGCGCTCGAACAGGCCAAGGTTTCGGAAGCGGAGCGCGCCGGCAAGGTGGCGCTGCAGAAGCAGATCCTGTCAGCAGTGATCTCCGGTGAAGGCTGGCAGGGCATCTCGCCCGAATTGCGGCGCCAGGCCGACACGCCGTGGTTCCAGAGTCTGCTCACCTACGACCCGGCCAAGGTCCTGGACGATGTCCGGCAGCCGCTGCTGATCGTGCACGGAGAGCTGGATAAGCAAGTACCCGTCGCGCATGCGGACAAACTGGCCAATCTCGCGCGCACCGAGAGCAAGTCGAAAGCGGTCGACGTCGTGATCGTGCGCGGTGTCAATCATCTGCTGGTGGCAGCCGTCACGGGCGAGCCTTCAGAGTACGGATCGCTGAAGGAGAGAACCGTCAGCAACGACGTCACGGGTGCGGTAACGGGGTGGTTGTTGAAGACGTTCCAGAACATCAAATAAGAAAGAGACGCGACCTCCGTGTCAGTCGTGCGGCGATCCCTCTGTGGTAAGTGCGCCACTCTATGACCAAGACATCCCTCGCCTTCATCGCGTGTGTGTTGCTGGGTGTCAGCGGACTACTGGCGGCACAGCGGGCCGCGTCGGGCCAACCTGCACGCACCGCACGCAAAGGAATCACCGCGGTCGATGGGATCACGGTCGGTCATCACACGTTGACCGAGCGGCCGACCGGCTGCACCGTCGTTCTCGTCGACGGAGACGGTGCCGTGGGCGGCGTGTCGCAACGCGGCGGTGCGCCTGGCACACGCGAGACGGATCTGCTCGACCCGGTCAACATGGTCGACAAGGTTAACGCGATCGCGCTGGCGGGCGGCTCCGCGTTCGGCCTCGACGCGGCGGCGGGTGTCGTGAAGTATCTCGACGAACGGAAGATTGGCTGGAACGTCGGCACGGCGGGAGTCGTGCCGATCGTGCCGTCAGCGATCCTGTTCGATCTGTGGTTCGGCGGCGACCCGAAGATTCGCCCCACAGCAGACTGTGGATACCGGGCGGCGATGGCCGCAACCTCCGCGGGCGTTCCGGAGGGAAACGTCGGTGCTGGCGCCGGTGCGACGATCGGCAAGATGGGCGGACGCGGCAGCTCGATGAAAGGTGGCCTTGGTTCCGCGTCGATCACGCTGCCCAACGGCCTGACGGTCGGCGCCATCGTCGCTGTCAACGCGGCCGGTGATGTCATCGATCCGGATACGGGACGCGTTGTCGCCGGCATGCGTTCGGCGGACGGGAAGTCGCTGGTGGACGTGCGGAAGCTGATCCGCGAGGGAGCGTTCATGCGGGCCGTCGCGCCGCGAGCAGGCGAGAACACATCGATCGCCGTGGTTGCGACCAACGCACGACTCCCGAAAGCCGACGTCAATCGCGTCGCGATCATGGCCGACGACGGACTCGCGCGCGCGATCGCGCCGTCGCATACCGTCGGTGACGGCGACACGGTGTTCAGCCTCGCGACAGGTCGATGGACCGGTGAAGCGAACGCGACGATCGTGGGCGCGCTCGCGGCCGACGTCCTGGCGGAGGCGGTGGTGCGAGCCGTCACGCAGGCTGAAAAACTTGGCGGCCTGCCGGCCGCGCGCGATCTCGGTACCGTGCCCGCGCGCTACCGCTAGTTGACCGTCCACCTCGCGCTGCTCGTCGGCTACTCGGTCGCGCTGGTCGCGCTCGGCCTGTGGATCGCGCGCCGCGTCCGTAGCAGCGCCGATTTCTTTGTCGCCGGACGCGCGCTCACCGCGCCGCTCCTCTTCTCCACCGTGCTCGCCGCGAACATCGGCGCCGGCACGACGATCGGTGCCGCTGGCGTCGGCTATCGCGACGGCATCAGCGCGTGGTGGTGGAACGGTGCTGCCGCGATCGGTTCACTCGGTCTCGCCTTCGTCGTCGGCCCGCGCATCTGGCGCATCGCCTCGACGCACAACCTGTACACGGCGGGAGACTTCCTCGAATGGCGGTACGGACGCCCTGTGCGCGGCGCGATCGCCTCATTGATCTGGCTCGGCACGCTGTCGATACTTGCCGGGCAGCTCATTGGCGGCGCCGCGATCCTGACGGTCGTCGCCCACGTTCCGCGCGAAGCTGGAGTCATCGTGAGCGCGCTCGTGATGACAACGTATTTCGTGGCCGGTGGTCTTCTCAGTTCCGCCTGGGTAAACGCGGTACAACTCGTCGTCATCACGATCGGATTCGTCGTCGCCGTACCGATCGTTGTCGGAAGAGCCGGAGGACTGTCGACGATAACGTCTGCGACGGTGCCCGCGGGCTTTGGCGATTTCTTCTACTCGTCGGGTTCGCGTTCGGGCTGGACATTTCTGATGTTGCTTGGCCCGGCGTTCGTGATCTCACCCGGTTTGCTGCAGAAGGCATACGGTGCGGTGAACGAGCGAACACTGCGGGTCGGAATCGGAGGTCAGGCGGTGGCTCAGGCGCTGTTCGCATTTCTGCCACCGCTGCTCGGAATGGCGGCGCGCGCGACCAATCCACACATCACCGACATGAACGTGGTGTTGCCCACGGTGCTCCTCGAGCAGCTTCCGCTGACTATCGGCGCTCTCGCGCTGGCGGCCGTCTACTCCGCCGAAGTGAGCACGTGCGACGCGATTCTGTTCATGCTCGCGACGTCGCTGTCGCAGGATCTCTACAAGAGATTCTGGAGGCCCGATGCGACCGACCGACAGCTCCTCCGCGTTGCGCGCATCGCCGCAGTTGCCGGCGCAGCAGGAGGCATTGTGCTGGCCCTTCGACTGCAGACGGTCGTCGATGCACTTGGCATCTTCTATACGCTGCTCGGTGCCAGCCTGTTCGTGCCGGTGCTGGGCGGTTTATTCGTGCGTGCGGCAGGTATGCTGGAGGCCATCGCTGCAATCGTCGCAGGCGTATCGGCGGCACTCGCGTCGAGATTCATCGCCCATCCGCCGCTGTGGTGGCTCGACGCGTCGGTGACCGGACTCGCAGCATCCGCTGCGGCGTTCCTGATCGTGCTCGCGGTGCGCGGCCGCAGTAAACTGTGACGTTTGAACTTCTTTCTCTCGAGATTTCGTTGTGCCGACGCCCCTGTTCGTACCGTGAATGACCAGGATGCTCCGCACCTCCGTGTCTCCGTGGTTCGTGGCAGAAACCAAAGGTTGTAGATGAACACGTATCGCATCGCGGTGATTGCCGGTGACGGGATCGGCAAGGAAGTCACGCCCGCTGCCATGGACGTTCTTTCATCGGCGGCGGAGCAGGGTGGCTTCCGCTGTGAGTTCACCGATCTGCCCTGGGGCTGCGACTACTACCTGCAGACTGGTCGCATGTTGGACGGCGACGGCATCGAGCGCGTGCTGAAGTTCGACGCAATCTTCCTCGGCGCTATTGGCGATCCGCGCGTCGCCGATCACATCTCCGCACGCGAATTGATCCTCCCGCTGCGTCAGCGTCTGGGGCAATACGTCAATCTCCGACCGATGCGGCTGCTGCCAGGCATCACGTCGCCGCTGGCGAATCGCACCGCGGCGGACATCGACATGATCTGCGTCCGCGAGAACTCGGAAGGGGAGTACTGCGGCATCGGCGGACGCCTGCACGCCGGCACGCCGTACGAGCTCGCGGAGCAAACCGGCGTGTTCACGCGCCGGGGCATCGAGCGGATCGTCCGTTACGCGTTCGAGGTGGCGGCAACGCGTCCACGCAAGAGCCTGGCGAGCGCGACCAAGTCAAACGCCCTGCAGCACGCGATGGTCTTGTGGGACGAGGTCGTCGCGGCGGTTGCGACGGAGTTCCCGGGCGTCGAGTTGCGGAAGTATCACGTCGACGCCCTCTGCGCGCGCATGGTTACTCACCCGCAGACGCTCGACGTCATCGTCGCCTCCAACCTCTTTGGCGACATTCTGACCGACATCGGCTCCGCGATTTCCGGCAGCCTCGGCGTCGCACCCGGCGGCAACATCAATCCCGAGCGGACGACGCCGTCGATGTTCGAGCCGATTCATGGATCCGCGCCCGATATCGCCGGCAAAGGGATCGCCAATCCGATCGCCGCGATCTGGGCCGGCGCGATGATGCTCGATCACCTCGGCGAACGCGCGGCCCACGATCGCATTCTTCAGGCGATCGAGAGCGTGCTCTCGGATGAACGAGTGAAGACGCCCGATCTCGGCGGCAAGGCGACGACAGCGGAGATGACGAAAGCGGTCAAAGGCGCGATGATCAATATCAAGCAGCCGGTCTAGCGGCGAGCATTGAGTTCTGTTCATGTTGAAGCGGTTCACGGCGGCCACGACGCGCCCGCCGTCGGCGCCGGTCGCAGCCCAGGCAATGCCTTACCTGCAGCAGGCGCAGATGCTGGTGAGTTCCGAAAGCGGGATCGAGTATCGCATCGAACGCTTGTTGGGCCAGGGCGGATTCGGTCAGGTCTATCTCGCCCGACGAATCACACGATCGACGCTCGTTCCTGAAACGCTCTGCATCAAAGCGAGCACGCGCATCGACGGCTGGCTGCGCGAGGCATACTTCGGTCAGCTCCTGAAAGATCATCCGCGCGCAATTGGTGTCTTCGATACCTTTCCCGTCCTTCGGCCCGATGGACGCGTGCTCTACTGCCTGGCCATCGAATATGCGCCCTACGGCGATCTCAGCGCGTTCCTCGAACGGGCGACGAAGGGCCTTTCGGAAGCGATCGCGCGTCGGGAGATTGCCGGCATATTGCATGTGCTCGGCAAGCTGCACCGGGGGCAGCTGCTGCATCGCGATCTCACGCCGATGAATGTCTTCGTCTGCGAAGGACGCCGGCTGAAGCTTGGGGACTTCGGCATCGTGCGGCAACAAAGCGGTGCCCGCGGCATCACCGCACATACGCTGAACCGCTCGATGGTGCCGAGTGACTTTCTCGATGGCGCCGCGCCCAAATGGCAGGCTCGCGACGACGTCTATCAGGTCGGACAGTTGCTCGGGATGCTGGTCAAAGGCAATGCGCGAGAGCGCATCCGCACGAAGGAAGTGCGCCAGCTTGCGTGCAGCGATCATTTGAAGGAGATCGTCTACCGATGTATCGGCGAGCGTCGGAAACGCTATGAGAGTGCCGACGAGCTGATTGCCGCGCTCAGCACGCCGCCGGCGTCGCTGAGATCCGGCGTCCTGCGAAGCCTCGAGGGGGTGCACCTGGTTTTCACCGGGATTCTGTCGCGGCGCCGCGATGAAGCCATCCGTGCAGCAACGCGCGCTGGCGCGATCGTGCACAGCAGCCTGTCAGCGAAGACAACAGTTGTCGTCCGGGGTCGCCCCAATCCCACGCAGGCTGCCGGTCGCGACGGCGGACGGAAGCTCCTCGAAATCAAACGCCTTCGAGAGAAGGGACACAAGATCACGCTGTTGAGCGAACGCGTGTTCTGGAAACTGGTCAAGGGGGAAAGCCGATCGCGAGCTTGACCGCGGCGTACTCCGGATGCACGCTGCCGTCGGCGGCGCGTATCACGAGCGGCGGCTCGACCCAGGGTCGCTCGCGCATTCCTTCAGGAAGATCCGACGCCTTCATCATCAGCAGCAAACCGATCAGCGGCGGCTCGCCTTCCTTGAACACGACGGGCCTGCGGCGAACGAGCGCGAGGTTCGCCGCTCGAGCGGCGGCCAGTGCACGTTCCATCTGCTCTTCAGGGAAGACGCATGCGAACACTCCCCCCGGGGTCAGGTGAACAGCAGCAACGCGCGTGTAATCGCTGACGTCGCCGCGCAACTCGAAGCGACACGCGATCTTCTGCGCATGGTCGGCCTCGATGCCGGTGCCGGGCGGGAAGTAAGGTGGGCTGCCAAGCACGAGATCGAACTGCTCGTCGGGTCGGAGCGCAGCGGGGCTGCGGAAATCAGCGTGCCTGATCTCGTATCGCCGGGTGAGGCCGTTGTATTCGGCCGACTTTCGCGCAAGCCGCACGCTCTCCTCCTGCGCTTCGACGGTTACCAGCTGCGTGGCCGGCAGCCGCCACGCGGCAATCATTCCCACCGATCCGATCCCTGACCCGAGATCCAGCACGCGTTTCGCCGACGGAACCCACGTCGTCCCGTACCACGCGGTCAGCACATCGTCGGTGGAGAAACGATGGCCATGGCGCAGCTGGAAGATACGGAAGTGGCCGCTCAAGGCGTCGAGCGATTCCCCAGGACCCACTACCGGAGATGTTGAAGCGCCCGGTGGAATCGGACCCGGGATAGCCCAGCCTCTAAAGTGAGTCTTCGTCAACGTCCAACTCCGATACCCCACTCCAAAATTCCCAACTTCCAAGCTCCCAACGAATTCTGCCCGTTTCACCTGACGTTTGGCAGTTGGAGTTGGGGGTTGGGAGTTGACCTGCGTAGAATCGCCTTGATGGCGGACCACCCGGCGGCGGCTGCCGCGCGGACCGATGTCGCCACGCGCCTCTGCGCGTTCGTTCTCGAGCGGTTTCCCTTCGCGCTGCCGCTGATTCGCGAGGCGCTGCAGCGCGCCGACGTGAGCGATCGGGCTCAGTTTCGTCGCCAGCTCGCTCGCGCACTGCACTCCCTCGAGGTCACCGGCATTCCGGAGCCGACTCCCGGCGTCACCGCGGAACAACGCCGCGATAGCGCACGCACCGAGCTCGTCGAGACGTGTGATGGCTTTCTCGCCCGCGAAGCGCTCGCCGCCTCGCTCACCCCCGATGAGCGTCGGGAGATCCTGCGCGGGATGATCCTGACGCGCGCAGTGGACAACCGGTTGAAGCAGTTCTTCACCAGCGGTGAGGTCCGCTATAACGAGGTGCCGTTTCAGGGGAAGGGTTTCCGCTCGTTGGGACAGGAAGCGATCTACGCCGCGGCTATCCGCCTGCGGCGCGGCGCGGCGTATCGCGACGAGGCGCGAGGCTGGCAGGGCGATGTGATCGGCCCGATCATCCGGGACGTCGGCGCGGCGCTGGCAATGCGGCCGGAGCCGGAGACCGTTCGCATGATCCTCAACGCGCAGATGGGCAAGGATGGCCCGCCGATGAACGGCAGGGACCTGCACATCGGCGACTTCGACTGGGGCATCGTACCCGCGACCGCGCCGCTGACGATCAGCACGTTGACCGTTGCCGGCATGGCGCTGGCGTTTGCGCGCGAAGGATCGCAGCGAGTCGCGGTGTCGTTCATCGGTGAGGGCGGCTCTTCGCTCGGAGAGTGGCACGAAGCGATCAACGCGTGCGCCGCACGACGGCTGCCGGCGATCTTCTGCCTGCAGAACAACCAGACAGCGCTGTCGACCCCGCTCGCGGACCAGTCCGCCGTCCGCGTGTTCGCGGACAAGGCCACCGGCTACGGAATACCGGGTATCACGATCGACGGCACCGATCCCGACGCGATTGCGGCGGCATTTACATGGGCCGTCGAGCGCGCGCGGGCAGGGGCTGGACCAACGCTCATCGAGCTCGTGTGCATGCGGATGTCCGGTCACGCCCATCATGACGACATGCTCTATCTGGGCAAGGAGCCTTCGCTGTCGTGGAGCTATCCGCCGCTGGCGCAAAGCGGCTATGCCGATGCACGGCAGTACGCATTGTGGGTCGAACGCGATCCGCTTACCACATATGCGACTCGACTCGAAGCGGCCGGGATCATCGGCCCCGACGATGTCGACAGGTTCAAGCGCGACGCGGAAGCGATGGTCCACGAGCAGGCACGGGAGGTCGTCGCTGCACCGTGGCCAGTTCCGGAAACTGCCGGTGCAGGCGTTCTGTTCGGCGAGCGGCCGCGGACGCGCGTCGAAGTTCTCGAATCAGCGAACCGTCTCGCGGCGGACCTCGATCCGCCGCTGCCGCCCGTCGAGCCAGCACTCCCGTTCGACAAGAGCGGCCACACGTTTCTCGACGCGATCGCGATGGGCGTGGCGGAGGCGCTTCGCGCCGACCCGCGGGTGTTCGTCTACGGCGAAGACGTCGGCGGCCGGTACGGCAACGCCTTCCTGCTGCTGCGCCCACTGCTGGACGAATTCGGTGATCGCCTCATCAACTCGCCGCTGGCCGAAAGCGCGGTACTCGGGTTGTGCATCGGCGCGGCGCTCGCGGGTCAGCGGCCGATCGCGGAGATTCAGTTCAACGACTTCGTGGCGACGGGGTTCAATCAGCTGGTCAACAATGCCGCGAAGATCAGATACCGGTGGGGCGGCTCGGTGCCGATCGTCGTGCGAATGCCGTGGGGTGGCCTGCGGCACGCCGGGCCCTACCACTCGCAGAACACCGAGCCGTGGTTCTATCGCACACCCGGTTTGAAGATCGTTGCTCCGTCCACGCCGCAGGACGCACGCGCGCTCCTCGCCGCAGCCGTCGCCGATCCGGATCCCGTGCTGTTCTACGAGCACATCGCGCTTTACCGAGACCCTGGCATCAAGCAGGCGCTGCCAGACAAACCTCCCGACCCGATGCCGATAGGACGGGCAGCGCTGCGACGCGCAGGTGACGGTCTGGCGATCATCTCCTACGGTGCCTACGTGCACAGCGCCATGCGTGTCGCGGAGAAGCTCGCAGCTGATGGCATCGAAGCCAGCGTTCTCGATCTCCGAACCCTCGCTCCGGTCGATAAGGAGATGCTGCTGACAGTCGCGCGACACTGCAACCGCGTGCTCATCGTCCACGAGGATTCGCGGACAGGTGGAATCGGCGAAAGCCTCGCCGCGATCGTCCAGGAGGAAGCGTTCGAATCGCTCGACGCACCGGTGCGCGTCATCGGTGCGCTGGATACGCCAGTGCCCTATTCTCCCCCGCTCGAGGAATTCTTTCTACCTTCGGAGGCGGAGATCGAGCGAGCGGCACGGTTGCTGGTCGCGTACTGAAGGAATCAGGAATCAGGAATCGGGATTCAGGGCTGTTTGATTCCTACTCGTATCGCAGCGCTTCTATTGGATCCATCCGCGCGGCGCGGAGCGCTGGCAGCAATGAGCTGACGAGACCGACCAGAACCAGGATCGCGGTGCAGATCCCGACCAGCTCCAGCGACAAAATGAGGTGAATGTCGCCGGACCCGGTCGCATCGTCCATCAGTTCCGAGAGGAACGGTCGCGGACTGAAGAGCCAGACGAGCGCGTACGAGAGCGCCACGCCGGCGGCACCGCCGGCGAACGTCGTCACCAGGCCTTCGCAGAGGAACTGCATCAGGATGGCACGGCGTCGAGCGCCAACGGCTTTGCGCAAGCCGATCTCTCGTGTGCGCTCGGTCACCGACACGAACATGATGTTCATGACGCCGACGCCGCCAATCGCGAGCGTCAGGATGCCGATGAATGACATCACCAGCTTGAGACCGAGCACGATCCCGCCGATGATCTGCTGCGACTCGGCCGAGCCAAAGGTGCGAACGGCGCGATCGTCCTTCGGGTTGACGCGCAGGCGCTTGCCGAGCACCTCCATCACTTGCGCGAGCACGCGCTCATGCAGCGTCGGGTCAACCTCCTGAAAGACGATGTCGCTGACATACTCCGTGTTCCAGACCTGGCCGGCCGTCGTGTAGGGGATGAACACGCTCTCGCGATCGGGTCGTCCGTAGTTCGACAGTTGAATCTTCTGCTTCCCGACGCCGATCACGTCGAAGGCGATCCCTCTGATTCGAACCTGCTGACCGACCGGTGGAATGTTGCCAAAGAGCTTCCGCGCCACTTCGCTGCCGAGGAACACGACCCGGCGCTGCAGACGCACGTCTTCCGCATCGAGGAAGCGGCCGGTATCGACGATCTGACTACGGATGCGGCCGAACGCTTCGGTCACGGCACGGGCACGAAACGTCGCCTGCTTCGTATCCCAGACGACGTTCACGTCCTGCATGAACTCGGGACTCCAGGCCTTCACCAGCGGCAATTCGCCGATGGCGGCGGCATCGGCCATTCGAAATTGCACGCGTCGGCCGGCCCGTTCGCCGCCCGCCTGCATGCTCGTCTGGCCCGGAAACATGATCGTCACGCCGTCGCTGAACGCGCCCTGGAAGCCGCGCAGCAGCGCCTGATTGAATCCCTCGCCGTAGGCGAGCAGCATGACCACGGAGACGATGCCCCAGGAGATGCCGAGCATCGACAGACCGGCGCGCACGCGGTTGCGCATCAGGCCGACGAATGCCTCACAAACGATCGCGACAAGAAGTTGCCAGCGGCGAACAAAGCCCGAACTGCGAAAGGTCCAGCTCCCGACCAATGTCTGAATCTGTTCCATTATTCGAACCGCAGCGCCTCGACGGGGGGCAGCAGTGCGGCTCTCCGCGCCGGATAGGTTGACGTGATCACACCAATCATCGTGAGCACGCCGACGGCGGCCGCGCCGGCCTGCCAGGTCAGGAGCATGCCCTGGAAGCGTGCGGGCAACGGAAGCAGATTGATCAGCGCACACAGGATCAGCGCGACCGCGAAACCAATCGCACCGCTCGTCATCGTCAGCATGAACCCTTCGAGGAAGAACTGCCGCTGGATGTGCGCCATCGACGCGCCGAGTGCCTTGCGCACGCCGATCTCGCGCGTCCGCTCGCGAACCGCCACCAGCATGATGTTCATCACGCCCAGCCCGCCGAGGGCGAGCGTGATGATGCCGACCATGCTGAAGAAGCTCTTCATCGTGGCGATCATCCGCTCGAACATCAGCGATTCGAGCGAGGTGTCCCACACGTCGATCGCGCGCCGGTCGTCGGGATCGAAGCCATGGCGGCGTGCGATGATCCGACGGATCTCACGCTCGAGCGGCCAGTCGATGTCTTCGATGCGCCCCGTACGGGCGTCGAGAATCGCGGGCAGTTGCGCGACGACCCACGGTTTCGGCGCGACGATGATGTCCGATAGGATGCCCGGATCGACGCCGAGCCGCGGGAAGTCGCGGGCCATCGCGGCAAACGGCACGAAGACCTTGTCGTTATCAGGCCCGCTATAGTTGCTGTCCTGATCCTTTCTGCGAATCGTCCCAATCACGGTGTACGGGACGCCGTTCAACTCGATTGGCTGGCCGATGCTGTCGCGCGTGGCGAAAAACTGCTTGGCGACGTCGGCGCCGAGAATGGCGACGCGCAGCGCTCCTTCGTTGTCCGTGAATCGGAATGTCCGGCCGCGTTCGACGTCGATCGTACGGATCGCCTGGTACTGCGGCTCGATCCCGGTGACGCCAAGCGAGGCGGCATTGTAGGCGCTCTTCACGTTCAGCCCTCGCTGGATCTCGGAACTGACGACGTCGATCATCGTCGACTCGCGTGCCAGCGCTCTCGCGTCGTCCACGGTTAGAAAGATCTGGCGACCGGCTCGTTGTCCACCGGCCTGCAGCGAGGTACGCGACCCCCACACGATGGCGATGTTCTTTCCCAGCTCCTCGAGGACGTGTTGATTGCCACGTCGAAATCCTTCGCCGGTGGCCGACAGGATGACAACGGAGATCACGCCCCACAGGATCCCGAACATCGTCAGGAAGGTGCGCAGCTTGTTGGCGCGCAGATTGGAAAGAACCTGCGCGAAGACTTCACGCATGCGTTCTTCGTGTCCTTAGGACAAGAAAGAGATCCTTCGTGGCCTTCGTGTTTACGATGGCAGGACCAGTTTGTCGCCGGCCTTCAGTCCGCTCACCACCTGAATCCGAGTTCCGTTGCCGACGCCTACCTTGACCGGAATATGTCGTCGTCCCGAGGGAGAGGCCGCGTCGAGCACGTCGACGAACGCGTTGCGCTTTGCGTCGTAGGTCACGGCGGCTTCAGGCACCAGCAACGAGTCACGAAATTCCTCCAGGATGATCTCGGCGTTGGCCGTCATGTTCGCCTTGAGCTCCTTGCCTGGATTGTCGATGGAGACTTCAACCGCGAACGTGGTCACGTTGTCCTTCTCCGCTCCGATCGGCGAGATCTCCGTCACGCGTCCGGTGAAGACGCGATCGCGGAACGTCTCAGTCGTGATACGCGCCGTCTGACCAAGACGGACCTGACCGATGTCGGCTTCGTCCACCTTGCCGCGAACGAACACGCGATCGATGTCGCCGAGCGTCATGACCAGAGTTGCGTTGGCGCCGAGATTCAGGATGGAGGAAACCGGGCTGCCGATCTCGACGTCACGTGTCAGCACGGTGGCGCGGATGGGCGACTTGATGGTGGCGTTGGCGAGCTCTTCCTCCGCGCGCTCGACCGCCGCACGCGCCTGTGCCACGTTCGCCGTCGCCTCGGCGACGCGGGCGCGCGCGATCACGAGCTGACCGCTGGCGGCACGCTGCCGGTTCTCCGCCTGTTCGAGCGCGCTCCTGGCTTCGTCCTGAGCCGACTGCGATACGAGCTTCTGCTCGAACAGCTGCTGCGCCCGATCGAAATTGCGGCGCGCGAAATCCACGTCCGGTGACTCCGCCTCGATCTCGTTTTTGTGGAGCTGAGCGACCGCGGCTTCACGCGCGGCTTCGGCCGCCTGCAGGTTGGCGCGAGCCTCGCGGAGTCGTGCAGTAAGATTCTCCTTGTCCAGCTCGACCAGCACCTGGCCAGGCATGACGATCTGATCAACGTCCACGAGCAGCTTCTCGATAATGCCGTTGGCCTTCGACTTCACCTCGACTTTGGTGATCGGCTCCACTTTGCCGGTCGCCACGACAGAACGGACCATGGTGCCGCGGTCGACGGTCACGATTTTGGCAGGATCGATAGTGGTGGAGGCGCCGTTCAGGATTGAATATCCCCACACGCCGGCGGCCACGACCACGACCGCAGCAGTGGCGATAAGACCTCGTTTACGCGACTTTTTCATCGATTCCCCTGCGACGCGGCATTCCGGCGCGCCGACACCCCACTTGACGAATCACAGCGCTGAAAAGTTGCCAGGTGGCTGACCCGTATGTGGATTCTGCGAACCGTGACCGAAGGACAGCCGGAAAGGACCTTCAGATTGCTGCCGGGCAGCATGCGGACGCTCGGCCGCGCGACCGGGGCCGATTTCATCGTCGATGCCGCCCTTGTCTCGCGCGTGCACTGCCGGCTGACGGTGCTGAAAGACGGGACGCTCGAAGTGCGCGACCTCGAGAGCACGAACGGAACGTTCGTCAATGGTTCGCGAATCGAGCGGGCGCGATTACAAGCGGGCGACCGGCTGCAGGTCGGCCGTGTCGAGCTCGTGGCGCTGCGGGATGCTGGCTAAAACACGAAGCTCACGAAGCCACGGTTTTAGGCACTAAGGACACGAAGGCGGAAGAGCAAGGCCACAAAGGTCACGAGCAGGACACAACCGGATCCAGCTGATTCGAGACGTCTTGGCGCGTGAGCTCGACGCGGCGCCGCGTACCGGCGCGTCCGGTTCACACGTGTCGAATGAGCAAGCATAGGGCCCTCGTGTGCTTGCTCATTCGGCACGTGTGAGCCGGACGTTTCGGCCGGCTCCGCCGGCCGACCGCGTCGAGCCTTTGTGACACTACCGCGCCAAACTTTGTTTTTTTTGGCAAAGACTTCCTGGCGCGGTAGTGTCACCAGCAAACACTGGTTCGACCCAGCGCGGATGCGCTCTTTGGTTGCGGCGCAGCCGCGCTGGGTCCTTCGTGTTCTTTGTGGCTAATTCGTTCTCGTGCTCTTGGTGTTCACGTATTCGAGTACGAACGGGTTGGTCGTCCGCTCGCGGCCGATCGTCGTATCGGGCCCGTGGCCCGGATGAACGATTGCGTCGTCACCGAGCGGAAACAGCACCTCGGTAATCGACCGCATCAACACGTCGTAATCGCCGCCCGGCAGATCGGTTCGCCCGATGGAACGCGCGAACAGCGTGTCCCCGACGAACAGGTGATCGCCAGGACTGCCTGTCCTGCCGATCTGCAGGCAAACGCCTCCCGGGCAGTGGCCTGGCGTGTGATGGATGCGGACCTCATAGTCCCCAAAGAACAGCGGGGAGCCGTCGTAATACGCGTCCACGGGGGGCGGCTGCCGCACCTTGAACCCGAACATGGCGCCCTGATCCGCCGCCCGCTCGTAGAGGAACAGATCGTCACGGTGCAGATAGACGGGAACGTCGAACGCCTCGCGCGCAACGGCCACACCGGTAATGTGATCGACGTGGGCATGCGTCAGGAGGATGCATTGCGGCTCGACGTCCAGCTCCTGGACGGCGCCCAGCAGTTGATCCACCTCGTCGCCGGGATCGATCAGGACCGCCTCGCGCGTCCGCTCGCAGCCGACGACGAACCCGTTCTTGTAAAAGGGTGCAACGGCACGGACCTCGAGAATCATCTTCGTGCGATCCTATCAACTCCCGATGATCCTCTGCGCCATCGACGACCTGCTCTTCTCGATCAAGATCTCCACCGCTGCCAAAGGCCTCGGCGTCGACGTCTACTTCGAGCGCTCGGCAGACATGGTGCTGGCACGCATCCGCGAGAAGAAGCCGTCGCTCGTCATCTTCGATCTCAACAGCAATCGCCTCGATCCAATTCAGCGCATCGCGGAAATGAAGGCCGATTCCGGGCTGAAGGACGTGCGGACGCTCGGTTACGTCTCACACGTCGATGCCGCGACGATCGCCGCAGCACGATCGGCCGGGATCGATGACGTGATGGCTCGCTCGGCGTTCTCCGCCAGACTCGCCGAGATCCTCACGGCCGCGTGAGCCACACGACGAGCGCTGCCAGCATCGCGATGATGATCACCGCCACGACGAGCGCGCGCGGAAACGGACGTGAAGCGGGTTCTGCGATGCTCCCGGCGGCGGCATTCTCGCGGACATCGATTACCGGCGTCAGCGCTCGCAGTTCGGCCGCCAGTGTTGCCGCGGTTTGCTGCCTCGAGCTGGGATTCGGCGACAGGGCCTTGAGAACGACCTGATCCAGTTCGGGCGGAACGTGCAGGTTCGATGCGCTTGGCGCCGATGCGCCGCGATGCAGCGGACGACGAGTGGTCAGCATGTCGTAGAGCACGGCGCCCACCGAGTACACATCCGCGCGTTCGTCCGGCGGTTCACTGCGCGCTTCCTCCGGAGCGTCGTAGTCCAGCAGACGCGAGCCTCCGCCGGTGTCGACGAATCCGGCTTGCGCCGCCAGCTCGAATGCCGGAATCTTCGCGTGCCCCCTGGCCGTGATCATCACCGATTCCGGACTGAGGCCGCCGTGCAGGAATCCCGCCGCATGCGCCGCCGCGATCGCGTCGGCCATCTGGATGGCGATCTCCACGGCGCGGCGGACGTTCATCTGCCGCCCGGCGATCTCGGCGCGCAACGACTGGCCCTTCAGAAACTCGAAGACGAGGTAGACGCGTCCCGCGTGTTCGCCGACATCGAACAATGTGATTGCGTTGGGATGCGACAACTGCATCAGGCCGCGTGCCTGCTCGATCACTGCCGCTTTGAAACGTGCGTCGGCCGTGGTGCTGGCGGGAAGCAGACGCAGCGCCACCGTGCGGCCGTAGCGCGTGTCGCGGGCGCGGTACAAATCGCCCGGACCCGCGGACTCGAGACGCTCGAGCAGGTTGTATTGCCCAATGACGCCGTTTGGTGCGGGAGCGGTCACGGACGTGGGTTACGCGAGCGGATCGTCTGTGCCGGGGGCGATGACGCTCTGCAGCAATTCCTTGGCGTCGGTGATCTGCTCGATGACATACGCGATGTCGAGCGTCGGTTTGCCCGGCATCCGTGTGCTCTGACAGTAGACGCCGTGCTGTCCCACCATGGCCAGGGCATCGGTCAGCAGGTCCAGGGCGACCGCCAGCCGTCCACGCGACGATCCCATCATCGTCTCGTGGACTTCCAACGCGTCTCGATGTTTGTCGAAGGCCGACATGACCAATGCGCTATGTCTTTCGTGGCGGCTGCGCCGGCCGGATCTCGACCCGGCTCGGTAGACTGCGCGCGGGATAGGCGACGAGATCGACGATCACCTGCGCCACATCCTCGGGAAGCAGCGCCCCCGTCGCTTTCGTGTTGGCGAGGCCGCCGAACCCCGTGTTCACCGACCCGGGCAGCACGTACGCGACGCGAATCCCTTCGTAGCGCACTTCCTGCATCAACGCTTCGCTGAACGCGTTCAGTGCCGACTTCGACGCGCAGTACGCCGCCGCATTGACGAACGGATTCTTGCTCGCCAGACTGCTGATGTTGATGATCCAGCCACCGCCGCGCGCGCGCAAATGAGGGAGCGCCGCATGGCAGCAGTAGAAGACGCCGGTGAGGTTCGTGTCGATGACGCGGTGCCATTCGTCGACCGACATGTCACCCACCGAGCGAAACACGCCCACGCCGGCGTTGTTGACGAGCACATCGAGTCCGCCAAAACGGCTGACCGTCCCCGAGATCGCAGCTTCGACCTCCGCGTACTCGCGCACGTCAGCTCGCAACGGCAGCACCTGTTTCGAGCCGCGCAGATCGTTCTCTGCGGCCGCGAGCTGTTCGTCCGACGTGCCGGTAATCGCCACGCTGGCGCCCTGCTCCAGCAACTCTCGCGCCGTTGCCAACCCGATGCCGCGAGAGCCGCCGGTCACGAGAGCGACTTTGCCGTTCAATGAAGACATACGCACCTAAGTAGCTGGGTTGCTGAACGGATAGGTCGCTCGGTCACAACACTTGCGAAAAACGGAATGAGGCGAGCCAGCGACGCAACTACCGAGCCACCCAGCAACTTAGAATACTCCGGGGTCTCCCTGTGACCACCGTCTCGATCATCGGCGCCGGCGAGGTGGGTGGCGCGTGCGCTCATGCGTTGGCGCGCCACGACATCGCGTCGCGAGTGTTGCTTGTCGATCGAGCGGCGCGAGTGGCCGCCGGTAAAGCCCTGGACATCCAGCAATCGGCGCCTGTTGACGCGTTCCATACTCGCATCGAAGGTACCGACGATCCGGCGCGCATCGTCGGCAGCGCCGTATGCATCGTCGCCGACCAGTTCGGTCCGCCGGTCGCCGAATGGACCGGTGACGCTGCGCTCGCGGATTTGACTCGACTGCGGTCGTATGTGGGAAATGCCGTGCTCGTCTGCGCCGGCACATCACCAGCCGACCTCCTGCTAGCGGCGACGCGCGAGGCGCACTATCGCCGCGAACGCATCATCGCGTCGGTTCCCGAAGCGATCCGTGCCGCCATCGGGTCGCTCGTTGCGCTCGAAGCGCGCTGCTCGCCGCGTGATGTGATGCTCACCGTACTGGGAGCGCCGCCGCGGCTCCTTGTCCCATGGAGCGAGGCGTCGATTGGCGGCTACGCGTTGGATCGCGTGCTCACGGCGCCGCAGGTGGCGCGCATCGAAGCGCGCGCGGCGCGGCTCTGGCCACCGGGTCCACAGGCGCTCGGGGCGGCGGCGGCGCGAATCACCGAGGCAATTGTGACCAGCTCGCGACAGACGCTGACGGTCCTGACCCTGCTGGCCGGCGAGTTCGGCATTCGAGATCGCGTTGGCGCGCTGCCGGTAATGCTCGCTCCGGGCGGCGTGGTGCAGACGCGCGTTCCTGAACTCAACACTCGCGAACGCGTGCTCGTCGAGACTGCATTGCGCGCGTAGTTTGCCCGCGCCAACTCCCAATTCCGACTGGCCAGACGGTTCGGAATACGGGCAGGGCGTTTGGAAGTTGGGAGTTGGAAATTGGGAGTTTCGGAGCGTTACGATTGTTGGATGCACAAGTGGCTGGCCGCAGTGGCGCTCACGGTTGCAACCGGTGTCGCTGCCGCCACGTCGGCGGAGATACGACCCAACGCCTTGCTCGATCACATCAAGTTTCTCGCGTCCGACGAGATGAGGGGACGCGCCGATGGCAGTCCCGAGCTCGAACGTGCCGCCGAGTACATCGCGCAGCAGTTCAAGGCTGAAGGCCTGCAGCCCGGTGGCGATCACGGCGATTGGTTCCAGCCGTTCGAGCTCCAGGCCGGTCTGGTCATTGGTCGTAACAATTCGCTGACGCTTGTCTACCGTGGCAGGCCGATTGCACTGACCCTGGGCACCAGCTACTACCCGTTGTCGGCGCCCGCCAACGAGGACGTCTCGATTCCATCGGCGAAAATCGAACATCTTCCCGTCGTGTTCGCCGGCTACGGCCTCTCTGTGCCGAGCGTGGGCTACGACGACTACTCCGCTATCGACGTGCGGGACAAAGCGGTTCTGATCTTCAGCCACGAGCCGCAGGAGCACGACGGAAACAGCCGCTTCAACGGAGCGCGTCCCGTGCGGGAGTCCACGCTGCGCGCCAAAGCGTCGCTCGCGCGCAGCAAGGGCGCGCGCGTGCTGCTGGTCGTGAGCGACCCGACGCATCGTGCCGACGAGGCCAACTACAAGCTCTTTGCGGAGGATCCGGAGGCCGACGATGAAGGTATTCCGGTGCTTCGCATCAGACGCGACGAAGTGCGTTCATTGATCAGTGCCTGGAACCTCGAGGCATACGCTCGCGCGATCGATCAAGATCTCACCCCGCGATCGAAGCCGCTGGGAGGCGTGACGGTTGATTACGAGGAGCACCTGGCGAAGAACCGCCGTACGGTCCGCAACGTCGTCGGCGTGCTGACCGGCGCCGATCCGGCGCGGGCGAAGGAAGCGATCGTCATCGGTGCGCACTACGACCACATCGGCATCGGCGGTCATCTGTCGGTCACGCCAGAGAGAACAGGCGAGATCCATAACGGCGCCGACGACAACGCCTCGGGCACGTCATCCGTGCTGGAGATTGCGCGAGCGGCGATGAGCGAGCGGTCACGATTCCCGCGCACACTGGTGTTCGTCGCGTTTGCCGGCGAGGAGCGCGGATTGCTCGGGTCGCAGCACTACGTCCGCGATCCCGCGGTGCCGATCGAGAACACGATCGCGATGCTCAACCTCGATATGGTGGGGCGCTCACGTGGTGCAGTCGATGTCAGCGGTCTGGAGAACTCGCCCGCCCTCGACGCGGATTTCCAGGCAGCCAGCCGCGCCGTTGCCAACCTGGAAATCCGTCGCGAAGGGCCGGGTGCCGGACGCAGCGACGACGCCTCGTTTCTCGATCGGGCGATTCCGGCGATCAATTTCTTCACCGGCTTCCATCCCGACTACCATCGTCCCGGCGACGACTGGGACAAGATCGACGCGCCGGGGACCGCACGCGTCGCCACACTCGCGCTCGAGTTCGCCGCGAGGATCGCGCAGAGACAAACGCGGCCGGACTTCGTCCGTTCGCGTTAGCAGATGCGTAGCTGGGCGGCCGAAAAGTGCGGGTCGACTGGTTAGCTCGGTGGCTGGGTAGATGACAAGTGCTATGACCTGGCTACCGATCAGCCCAGCTCCCGAGCTACCGCGATCATGAATACGCCGGAGTGGGGCGGTGCAGCGTCAGGCCGCCGGCAAACTCGCGCAGCTTGTCCCGCAGCATCAAGCGGCCGCGGTGCAGGCGCGACTTGAGCGTTTGATCCTTCACATGCAGCCGGCTGCTCGCTTCTTCAGTGGTCAACCCCTCAATGTCGCGAAGCACGACCGGCGCGCGATAGATCTCCGGCAGCTCCTGAATCGCGCTCTGGATCGCAGCGCGCAGCTGCAGTCGAAGCAGCTCCTCGTCTGGCAGACTCGACCAGTCCGCCGGCTGGCGCGTCCGCTCACGCGCGTCGCCGCCTTCCTCTGCGGCCAGCACGCGTTCGCGCTCTTGATCGGCGGCGCGTCCCGCACGGTCGCTCCGCAGGCGCGACATCGCGGTGTTGAAAGTGATGCGGTAGATCCATGACGACAGCGCCGAATCGCCACGAAATGCGCCGATCTTGCGGTAGACCTTCATCAGCACGTCTTGGGTGATTTCCTCGGCATCTTCGCGATTTTTGACGTGTCGCATCGCCAACTGGAAGATTCGGGAGCTATAACGTTCGGCCAGCTCATGTACGGCGCGCTCGTCTCCTGACTGCAGGCGAGTGATGAGCTGCCGGTCCTGGGTCCTGTCCATGTGTTCCTCTGCTTGGAAGAACACCGACCGATTTGGTCTTATTCCCAGGCAGGTGCTGGGGCAAGGCGGCTCGGTAGCCTCTATTAGCTACCCGGGCTAGAAAGCTGCCCAGCCGAGCTACCTCCCGCGCCGGGCACCGTACAATCAAGCCCACAATGGTCCTCGTGGCCATACTCGTTGTCGCGGCGCTTATTCTGGTCAACGCCGTATACGTGGCTGCCGAGTTCAGCGCGGTCAGCGTTCGCCGCAGCCGAATTCAGCAGCTCGCCGCCGACGGCAATCCTCTGGCCCGCTGGCTCCTGCCGACGCTGCAGTCTCCGGCCTCACTCAATCGCTACATCGGCGCGTGTCAGATCGGAATCACGCTCTCCAGCCTGGTACTGGGCGCGTACGCACAGGAAACTATCGCTGGGTGGCTGACTCCGTATTTCGAGCGGCTGGGCGGTCTGCAGACGGTCGCCGCCGAGTCGACGTCGGCAGCCGTGGTGCTGCTACTGCTCACCGTGGCGACGGTGATCTTCGCGGAGATCGTGCCCAAGTCGCTGGCGCTGCAATATCCGACGCAGACGGCGCTCTACACGGTGGTGGCGATGGTGCCGTCGCTCTGGCTGTATCGTCCCTTCATCAAATGGCTGAACGGCACCGGGCTGGTGTTTCTTCGCCTCCTCGGTGCATCCCCGAAGGCGCACCGCCACATTCACTCGCCTGAGGAGATCGAGCTGCTGATCGCGGAAAGCCGCGACGGCGGCCTGCTCGAACCGGACGAACACCGTCGTCTGCAACGGGCGCTGCGACTGAACCTTCGTCAGGCAAAGCAGCTGATGGCGCCGCGGCGCCGCATCTCCGCGATCGACATCACGACGCCCCTCAACGACGTGATCCGTCTCCTCGCACAGAGTCCGTATTCGCGGCTCCCCGTCTATCGCGACTCCATCGACAACATCGTCGGCATGCTGCACACGAAGGATCTCGTGCGGTGGCTCGTGAACAGAGAGCAGGACGGGACGCTGGCGACGATCATCCGCCCCATTGCCAGCGTGCACGAAAGCGTGACTGCCGATCGCATTCTTCGGCAACTGCGCGAGCGACGCTCCCATCAGGCGCTGGTCGTCGATGAATTCGGCGGGACGTCGGGGCTGCTCACGCTCGAAGATGTCCTCGCGGAATTGTTCGGGGACCTGGGGGACGAGTTCAAGCCGGCCGAACCTGTGGCCGAACCGCTCGGCGACGGACGTCTGCGTTTGCCGGGGGGCATGGCCGTAGATGAAGCGGCAACGTTGCTGAAGACGGCGTGGGACACCGATTCGGCCACCGTGGGCGGTCTGGTCACCGCCGCTCTGGGACATCTGCCTGCCGCAGAAGAGATCACCACCATCGGTGACTACGAGTTCGAGGTCGAGCGGGTGGCCGACCGCGCGATCAGGTCTGTGCTCGCCAGGCGCGTGACGCCGGAACCGGTCGAGGTGCACGACTGATGGACCCCGCAGCGGCGCTGGCGATCATCGTGCTGCTGGTGCTGGCCAACGCGGTGTTCGTAGCCGCCGAGTTCGCCATTGTCGGCGCACCTCGCGCCAGCATCGAGCACCGCGCCGCACAGGGCAGCCGCCTCGCCGCGCGCGTCGCTCGCATTCTCGACGAACCTCACCTGCAGGATCGCTACATCGCGACGACACAGATCGGCATTTCGGTGGCAAGCCTGGGCCTCGGGATGTACGGCGAGCACGTGCTGGCCGACTGGATTGCAGTGTGGTTCGAACCACTCTCGCTCCCACGATGGATCGCCGCGCACGCGCTGGCGGGCGGCGTCGCCATCGCGTTGCTCACCTACCTGCACATCGTGATCGGAGAAATGGTTCCCAAGGCGCTGGCGCTGCAGAGTGCGCAGACAACATCGATGTACTTGTCGCCGCTCATCGGCGCCCTCGAACTGCCGATCCGGCCACTGGTCTACGCACTGAACGCGGTCGGCAATGGCCTGCTGCGCATCATCGGTATTCAGAGGCGCGAGGTCGAGACCGAGCGGCTGCACACGTCCGAGGAACTGCAGTACATCATTCGCGAGAGCCAGGAAGGTGGCATGCTCCGCGGCGAAGCGGGCCAACTGCTCCGTGAACTGTTCGAGTTCGGTGATCTCACGGCACGGCAGGTCATGGTGCCGCGGGTGCGCCTGGTCGGCATCCCGGCTGGCACATCCATCGACCGGCTGCGCGAGATCGTCAGCGTCACGCCGTTCACTCGCTATCCTGTCTTCATCGGCGATCTCGACAACATCATTGGCAGCATCCATATCAAGGCCATCCTGCGTCACTTGATTTCGGGCCAGCCCGTGACCGCCGACGACGCTCGTCCGCTCCCGCATGTGCCGATGACGCTGCAGCTCGACGAAGTGCTGGCGGCGATGCGCCGTTATCGGACGCAGATGGCGGTGGTGATGGACGAATATGGCGGTACAGCCGGAGTGGTGACGATCGAGGATCTCTTCGAGGAAGTCGTCGGCGAGATCGAGGAGGGGCGCGGTCGGACGCCGATCGCGCGCGATCGCTCGGGTCGTTTATTGGTGCGCGGTGCGGTGCGGTTGAAGGATGCCGGCGACGCGCTCGGCATCGCGCTCGATCATCCCGACGTGCAGAGCGTCAGTGGGCTGGTGCTTGCGCTGTTGGGCCGACCCGCCGCGGTCGGCGACGCGGTGACGTGGAAAGGGGCGCGGATCGAAGTGACGGCGGTCGCCGGGCGCGGCATTGCGGAGGCGACCGTCACGCGATCGTCGTGACCTGTCGCGCACGACCATGGAGAATCCTTTCGTTCTCTTGGTGTGCTCCGTGTGTCGTCGATCCTCCGTGGTGACGTTGATCGTCGATCGGTTCGCGGTCGAACACGTCGGCGAAGTGGTGTACGAACCGATCCTCCACCTCTTCGATCGAAATATGCCGTCCTAGGGCGCGCGCGAGCGACGTCACACCGCGATCGACAATCCCGCACGGCACAATCAACCGGAAATGCTGCAGGTTCGTATCGACGTTGAACGCGAACCCATGGCTGGTGATCCAGCGCGAGATGCGAATCCCAATCGCGCCGATCTTCTCAGCGCCGATCCAGGTCCCGGTGAGCCCGGTGATCCGCCCGGCGGTCAGCGCGTAATCGGCGCAGACGCGAATCATCACCTCCTCGACGTCGCGGACGTAGCGGTGAACGTCGCATCGATCCGGCCGCAGGTCAAGGATCGGGTAGCCGACGATTTGACCCGGGCCGTGATACGTCACATCGCCGCCGCGCCCGGTCTCCTCGATCGTGATGCCGAGCTCCTCGAGCGTCGCAGGCGTCGCCACGATGTTCGATCGTCCACCATCGCCTTTGACGCCGACTGTAATCACGGGAGGATGCTGAAGCAGCAGGAACAGATCCGGTACGCGATCGGAGCGACGCTCTTCGACAAGCGCCCGCTGCATCGTCAGGGCGTCGGCGTAGCCGATGACGCCGAGCTTTCTGACCTCGAGGCGCCGTTTCATGCCACGAACCACGGAGACACGGGGTTACGCAGAAACGTTTTCAAACCTCCGTGTCTCCGTGCCTTCGTGGTTTGTGAGGATGAATGCCGCATCACACTCGATCGATGTCGAAGTTCTCGATTTCGTGCTTGATGTCGGCCATGAACTGGTCGCCGACCGCGCCGTCGATCAACCGGTGGTCATATCCAAGGGTCAAGTACGCCATCGTCCTGATCCCGATTGCGTCGTCGATGACGACCGGGCGCTTCTCGATCGTGCCGACGCCGAGAATCGCCACCTGCGGTTGATTGATGATTGGCAGCCCGAACTGTGAGCCGAACTGACCCGGATTGGTGATGGTGAACGTGCCGCCGTGCACTTCCTCCGGTTTGAGCTGCTTGTTGCGCGCGCGTGTCGCGACGTCGCCGATTGCGCGGGTCAGGCCGAGCAGGTTCTTTTCGTCGGCGTTCCTGATGACCGGCACGATCAGGCCGGTGTCAAGTGCCACGGCGATCCCAAGGTTGATGTCCTTCTTGTACACAACGTTGTCGCCGTCGAGCGAGGCGTTGACGATCGGATGGCGACGGAGCGCGTCGACGACGGCGGTGGCGATGAATGGCATGTAGGTCAGCTTGACGCCGAGCTGCTCGTACTCCGCTTTCTTCTGCTGACGGATCCGATCGATCGTCGCGAAGTTCACATGGAAGACCGAGTGCACGTGCGCCGAGGTGCGCCGGCTCAGCACCATGTGCTCTGCGATCTTCTTGCGGATCACCGACAGTGGCTTGATCTCGACACGCTCGCCAGGAGCGTACGCCGGCATGTGCGCCACCGGACGCTCGGCTCGCGCCCCGACCGATGGGGCAGGTTTGCGCTCGAGGTAGTCGAGGATGTCGCTCTTGGTGACGCGGCCGCCGATGCCCGACCCACGAAGCTCGGTGATATCGACGTTGTGCTCGCGCGCGATCCGGCGCACCAGCGGCGACGACTTCTGGCGGCGCAGGTCGTCTTTGCTCGCGGCCGCGCCAGCGTCCTGGCCGTTGTGGTCCGGCGTGTGAGCAGGCCCAGAGCCGTCGCCCTGAGCCTGAGTCGACGCGGCTGCGTGCGCGGCACCTGCGGCAGCTGTCGAAGATGTATCGGCCGCGGCCGGCTCGGCCCGACCGGAGTCGAGGGGCTCGCCGGCGTCTCCAATCGTGGCGACTACGGCGTTGACCGGCACCGTCTCGCCTTCCTGCACCTTGATCTCGGTCAACACACCGGCAGCCGGAGCAGGAACTTCCGCGTCCACCTTGTCGGTCGAAATCTCGAACAGCGGCTCGTCGCGATCGACGGCATCGCCCACCTTCTTCATCCAGCGGACAATCGTCCCTTCCGCGATCGATTCCCCCATCTGGGGCATCACGACGGGAGTGGGCATAACGTCTCTTCGCTAATCGTTCGGCACGTTCGAGGCGAACGATTAAATGTGGATCGCGGCTCCATGAACCGCGTGCGCCGCCTCGCCAACCGCCTCCGAGAACGTCGGATGCGCGTGGATCGTCCGAATCAGCTCCTCGGCCGTGCACTCGAGGCGAAGCGCGAGCACGGCTTCCGCGACCAGCTCGGTCGAGCGCGGCCCGATCATGTGGACACCGAGCACCTCATCGTACTTCTTGTCGGCCACGATCTTGACGAACCCTTCGCTTTCCCCGGCCATCTTGGCGCGTCCGAGCACGCCGAACGGAAATGAGCCCACGCGCACGTCGTAGCCTCGGTTCCTGGCCTCGGCTTCCGTCAGTCCGACACTGCCAATCTCCGGATCGCAGTAGGTGCAGCCTGGGACGTGATGGTAGTTGAGCGGCCGCACGTCGAGCCCGGCGAGACGCTCGGCCGTGACGATTCCCTCCATCGACGAGACATGCGCCAGCTGCGGGTGCGCTCCCGCGCCGAGCGTGATGACATCACCGATGGCGGAAATGTTTGGCACTGACGTTCGGTAAAGCTCGTCCACCTTGATGTACCCGCGATCCATCTGAATGCCGAGCTCCTCGGCACCGAGACCCGTCGTCACGGGGGCACGTCCCGTCGCGACGAGAAGGATCTCTGCACTGATCGTCTGTGTGCCGCCGTCGGGCATTTGCGCGTCGAGGTCGACGCCGGCGTTGGTGGTCTTCGCCTTCGTCACCTTGGCGCCGGTCATTACCTTGATGCCCTGTTTCTTGAACGACTTCTCGAGCTCCGCCGACACCGCTTCGTCTTCGACGGGCACCAGGCGCGGCAGCAGCTCGATGATCGTGACGTCGCTGCCGAAGCGACGGTAGATCGACGCGAACTCCACGCCGACTGCACCACTGCCCATAATCACCAGGGACTTCGGGACGGTCTTCAGGTGAATCGCTTCGTCGCTGGTGATGATCCGCTTGCGATCGATCTCGATACCGGGCACGCTGCGCGGTGTCGAGCCGGTGGCGACGACGATGTCGGTGGCCTGCAGCGTCTGTTTATCACCCTCGACGATCTCCACCACGCCGCCGCCACCCAGTCGCGCCGTTCCTTTGATCCAGGTGATCTTGTTCTTCTTGAAGAGGTACTCGATGCCTTTGGTCAGGCCGGTGACGATCTTGTCCTTGCGCGTGTGCACCTGCCCCATCTCGATCGATGGAGTTGGCTTCCCGTCGCCGAACGTCACGCCCCACTCCTTGGCGTTCTGCATGATCTTCAACGCATGCGCATGTTCGAGCAACGCCTTGGTGGGAATGCAACCCCAGATGAGACACGTGCCGCCGAGCGCCTTTTGCTTTTCGACCACGGCAACGGTCTTTCCCAGCTGCGCCGCCCGGATGGCGGCAACGTAGCCGCCCGTTCCCGCACCAATCACGATGACGTCGTATGTGTTGGCCAATGAGCGCTCCCCGAACCGCGTATTATACTCGCCACCCCGATGTCAGACCGTCGCAAGACGATCCTCGTCGTCGACGATGACGAGGGGATGCGCGATACGTTGACCGCGGTCCTCAGGCGCGATTACCGCGTGCTCAGAGCGGCCACCGGCGAAGCCGCGCTCCAGATGATGGAGAAGGAGGACGTCGACCTGATGATGCTCGACATCCGCTTGCCGGGCATCAGCGGCTTCGAGGTCCTGAAGATCGCCAAGGAGAACTACCCCTCCGTCGAGGTGATCGTCATCTCGGTCCTCAAGGAGCTCGATGCCGCAATCGAGGCGATGCGGCACGGCGCGTATCACTACGTCTCGAAAGACTTCGACGTCGAAAGCGTGCGCACGCTGGTCGGCAATGCCAGCGAGCGACAGGATCTGAGTCGGTCGGTCCTTCGCCTGCGCGCCGAAGTCGCCGAGCAGAACGACCGCGAGTTCATCGTCGGCCCGAGCCGCACGACGCGTGACGTGATCGAGCTCGTACAGAAAGTGGCGAAGCTGTCGGCGACGATCCTGATCCTGGGCGAGAGCGGCACCGGCAAGGAGCTGCTTGCCCGCCTGATCCATCGCGAGTCGGGACAAACCGAATCGCCGTTTGTCGCGGTCAATCTGGCCGCCATCCCGAAGGAGCTGGTCGAGAGCACACTGTTCGGCCACGAGAAGGGCGCGTTCACCGGCGCCATCCGGCAGCAGCTCGGCAAATTCGAGCTGGCCAGCGGCGGCACGCTGTTCCTCGACGAGGTCGGCGACCTTCGCTACGAGCTGCAGGCGAAGCTGCTTCGCGCGCTGCAGGAAAACGAGATCGAACGAGTCGGCGGGACGCACCCGATCAAGACGAACTTTCGCCTGATTGCTGCGACCAACATCGATCTGGAGAAGGCGGTCAAGGAAGGCACCTTTCGGGAGGACCTGTACTACCGGCTGAAGGTCATTCCCATGCGCCTGCCCGCGCTGCGCGACCGGATCGAAGATCTGCCGGAGCTTGCGCGGTTCTTTCTGCGCCGCTACAACGCCAAGTTTCACAAGCACGTGCAGGGGATCGCGGACTCCACGCTCGAGATCCTGGGCAGTTACTGGTGGCCGGGCAACATCCGCGAGTTGGAGAACCTGATCGAGCGGCTGGTCGCCGTCTCCGACAAGGATTGGATCACCGACGAGGATCTTCCGTACGAGCTGCACGTGGCGCAAATCGATCGCGAGGGGCCGGCCGCGGAGAACCTGCTCGAGCGCGCGGTCTCCACCTTCGAGCGAAACTTCATCATTCGGGCGCTGGAGAAGTCGCGGTGGAACGTCACGGCGACGGCGCGCATGCTCGGCATTCCGCTCAGCACGTTGAAATTCAAGATGGACCGCCTCGAGATCCGCGAGCTGGCGCGAAAAATTCGCGGCAGCTGACGCGACTGTGCAAAGGCGCGACAAACGGCTGTCTTGCGCGGTCAAGAAGTTGACCGATCCAAATCGAGGCCGGTTGCGTAGGACGGACGGCGGCGAAATGCCCGACGCGGTGCGACTGCGGCCAATCCATTAGCCAACTCGCGGATCGCGTCTCGGCACCCGCGACTCGGCCAAACAGGCGATTTCCTTCGCAAACTCAGCGAGTCGAGCAGCGGCCCGCACAGATCACACTCACGGGCACACCCGTTGCTCGAATAGGCCATCAATCAATCGCGTGCAGCGGGAGTGGTGTCGATCCGCCCGCCTACGCAGGAGTCTATGCAGCCCTCTCTCTACAACCTTCAGGTGCCGCTGCCGCACGGCGACGGGCTGTTCCTTATGAACACCTTCTCGGACGCGCAGATCGTCGCGACGCGCGATGTTGGTGGCCTGCTCGACCGCATCGCGCGCGGAGACACGATCTTCGACGCCGACGAGCGCGAGACGATCGATGCGCTGATCGAGAACGGGTTCGTCGTCGAGAGCCGTGAGGACGAGGAGCGTCTGGTTCACGATTACTTCACCCAGCTGCGCGAGGATACCGAGCACCTGAAAGTGACCGTGCTCACCACGCTGCAGTGCAACTTCGCATGCGATTACTGTTTCCAGGGCGACCACGGTGATTACAACAAGTTCGCGGCCAAGATGAGCCTGGAGACGGCGTCGCGGGTTGTCGACTGGATCGAGCGGCGCCTCGATGACGTGCGGCCGGAGAAGTTCACACTGACGCTCTTCGGCGGTGAGCCGCTTCTCAACCTCCCGGTGGCGTACTACCTGGCCGAAGAGTGCCATGCGCGTTGCCAGGCGCGCGGCGTCCGACAGTCGATCTCGCTCATCACCAACGGGCTGCTGCTTACCCCGGAAGTGGTCGATCGCTTGAAGCCGTACGGCCTCTTTGGTGTGAAGGTGACGCTCGACGGCGATCGCGAGACGCACAACCGGATGCGCCCGCTGCGCGGCCGTCAAGGGACCTTCGACAAGATCATCGAGAACGTGCGGCGCGTGGCGGACAAGACGGCGGTGACCATCGGCGGCAACTTCGATGAATCATCGTGGGACAGCTATCCGGCGTTGCTCGAGTTCCTGCGCCAGCAGGAGTTTGCCGACAAGATCGCGCGGATCAATTTCAAGCCGATTGTCCGCGCGCCGGAGCCGCCACAGCCGAAGGGCGTCATTCCGTTGATCGCCGTCGGCAGCAGCAACAAGCCGCTTGGCGGAACCTGCATGACGAGCGCGGGCGCCGGCGGCGGGCGCCAGTCTACTCCATGCGACTCGTGCCATTTCGCCGACGAGACGATGTCGTTCCTCCGCGAAGAGACGCGGAAGCACGGATTCCCCACTCCTGATGGCGTGCACATGGGTCCGTGCGAGATCCACCGGCGGCATGCGTACACGATCGGACCGGACGGATCGCTGTACGCATGTCCTGGTTTTACGGGTGAACCAACTGAGTCCACCGGCCATATCGATGGCCGCGAGGACACGTGGCGGGCGGCTGCGGCAGAGCGCTTCGACCGGCTCTCCGCCCAGAAAGAAGCATGCGGGGACTGTGCGTTCGTGCCCGTGTGCGGCGGCGGGTGCTCGGTGGCGGCCCACACCGAATTGGGCGATATGCACCTGCCGTCGTGTCACAAACGATCGTTTGAGTCTGCTGTAGTCACGCTGGCGCAGCGTGTTGCTGCGTCGGTTGCTTGAAACTTCACGTCGGCCACTCAACAGAAGCGGGGTAAAATCATGAAGATCACCGTCATCAAGAAGGCGGATACGAAACGCAAGCCGCAGAACTTCTGCCCGTGGGTCATCGAGGACAACGCGCCGGTCGACAAGAAGAACTAGTCGCCTGGATTATCGTACACGTCAGCCGCTCCTTGCAGCTGACGCGAAGCCGCATTGCCAGCACGTGGCGGTGCGGCTTTTTGTTTGTACTCGCCTGCGGGTTCAGCGGCTGCAGCCACTTCGAACAGTCCGCCGCCTCCCGGCAACGGACTTCACTCACGATAGGAATCCCTGAAGGGATAGCTGGTGGAGCAGGCCAGCAAGCGAACATGCTCGCTCTCGAAGGCCTAACCCAAGTGAACGCCGACGGCCGTGTCGTCCCCCGCATCGCCGAACGCTGGCAATGGGAACACGGCGGATTAGTGCTGCGTGTCTTCGTTCGGCCGCGAGTGAAGTTTCACAACGGTACGCCGCTGACCGCGGCGGTTGCCGCTGAAGTCCTCGAGCGTGTCATCTCGCGGCCCTCCAACCGTGCCCTCTATCCATCGGTGTCGGATATCACCGAAGTGCATGCCGAAGGCGAGTTGCAGCTGGTCATCCGGCTGTCGCAACCATCGACGTTCCTGCTCGAAGATCTCTCGGTGCCGCTGCAACTTGGCGATAGCGTCGGCACCGGACCGTACCGCGTGACAAAGCGGCAGGGATCGGAAATCACGCTTGAAAGGTTCAACGAGTATTACCTCGGTAAGCCGTCGATCGATCGCGTGGTCCTTCGGCCGTTTGATGCTCTGCGAACAACGTGGTCCAGTCTGCTGCGTGGCGAAGTCGATTCCGTCACGGATATCCCTCCTGAAAGCGTGGAGTTCATCCGCAACGAGGAGATCCAGACGATCTCGTTTCCGCGTTGGTACCAATTCGTCCTTGCCTTTAACTTCGACAATCTGTCGTTGTCGCCGAGAGTTCGGCGCGCATTGAATCTGGCGGTCGACCGTCAGGCGCTGACCAAGAGTGCCCTCAAGGGATACGGCACACCATCGACCGGTCCGCTGTGGCCGCGACACTGGGCGTACGACAACACCGTGCAGCCATTCAGCTTCGATCCGGCGGCCGCGGTGGCTCTGTTCGATGCGGCCGGGCTATCGAAGGGATCCGCGAAGTCGGTAGCCGGCGGTCTACCCGGGGCGCGGCTACGCTTTACCTGCCTGGTTCCATCGACCTTCTCCGTACTGGAGCGACTCGGACTCGAGTTGCAGCGTCAGTTGTACGAGGTAGGCATCGACATGCAGTTCGAGGCCGTGTCGCTGGACGAGTATCTCGCACGACTGTCGGCAGGAAAGTTCGAAGCGGTTCTCGTCGATATGATCAGCGGGCCCAGTCTGGTTCGGCCTTACATCTTCTGGCGGTCGAAGAAGGCCTACAAAGGATTGAACGTGTTCGGCTACGAGAACGCGGAGGCAGAGCGCCAGTTCCAGACGGTCCGGACCGCCACCAGCGAAGCCGCGATCCGGTCGGCGACCAGCCGCCTCGAACGATTGTTCCTCGATGATCCGCCCGCCGTGTTCCTCGCCTGGAGTGAGCGCGCGCGCGTCGTGCGCCGCGAATTTCGTGTCGTGCAGGAACCTGGTCGCGATCCGATCTCGACGCTCTGGCGGTGGACACCGAGCAGCACCCCCGTGCAGACGGCCTCGCTCCGGTGAAAAAGATCTCGACACGGTTCGCGTTGTTGATGGCGGCGGCGGCGGTGCTGCCGCTGCTCGCCTACGGAGCCGTATCGATTCTCTCCGTCCGCAGCGGTGCGCAGCAGGCGGTTATCGAAGGCAACTTGAACGTTGCCCGCCGCGTCGCCGAGCAGATCGAGCTCTACGTCACCAGCAGCGTCAAGATCCTCAACGCCGTGGCCGCCGACCTGCAGCAGACCGGTCTGCAGCACTGGCAGCAGGACCGCATCCTCAAGAACTTCGTGCTCGACTTCCCCGAGTTCACCGAGCTCACGCTGCTCGATGAAACGGGGCTGCCGGTTGTCTCGAGCCGGCTCGGCACGCCCACGACCGATATCCCCGGCTCCGACAGCGTCAATGTCGCAGGCGCGCTGATGTCGCGCTTCACCGTCGACGACGACCTGCTGCCGACGGCGGTAGTCGCCGTGCGCCTGACGCAGGGCGAAGGCGGCGGCTGGCTGATCGGCCGCCTCAACCTCGAAGAGCTGTGGCGGATGGTCGACCGCATTCGCGTCGGCACCAACGGCTACGCGTTGGTCGTCACCAACGAGGGTCGTTTGCTCGCGCACGGCAATCCCGACGCGAAGTCACGCGTTGCGCGCGGCGATAACCTCAGGGATCATCCGCTCGTCGGCAAGGTCCGCAACACGGCGATCTCGCCCGAAGGCAGCGCCTGGGAGCAGTATGGCGACCTGCAGCGGATGCTCGGCGTGGCGGCCAACGTCCGCGACCTCGGATGGACGGTGGTGGTCGAGCAACCGGTCGAGGAGGCATTCGCCATTCCGCTCTCGCTGCAGCGACAGCTCGTCATCGCCATTGTCGTCGCGCTGATGGCGATGCTCGTGCTCGGCTACGTGTGGGGCCGCAGCTTCATCAATCCAATCCTCGCGCTCACCCGCGGCACACGCGCGCTGGCTGCCGGCAACCTCGACGAACGCGTATCAATCGACTCGTCAGACGAGCTCGGACAACTGGGCGATGCGTTCAACAACATGGCCGGCAGGCTGGTGGAGCTGCAGGAAGACGTCCGCAAGAAGGAACGACAGGCCATGTTCGGGCGCATCGCCATCGGCCTCGTCCACGATCTGTCACATCCGATTCAGAACATCGGCAACAGCTGCAAGCTGATTGTGAAGATGTTCGACGACACGGAATATCGCGAGAGCTTCAAGCGAACCGTCGAGCGCGAGCTTGCCCAGGTGAAACGTGTCCTCGACGATTTGCGCAACGTCGCGCGGCCGCTGCCGCTCGAACGGTTCCCGCTCGACGTCAATAAGGCGATCGCCGAGCTGGTCGAATCGATGCAGACGACGGCGGAAACGGCGGGCCTGGCGCTCGACACCGAGCTGGTGTTCGGACCGCTGTATATCGAGGGCGATTTGTTCGCGCTCAACCGCGTCTACCGCAACCTGATTACCAACGCGTTCCAGGCGACGCCGCCGCGCGGACGCGTAACCGTACGAACGCGGCGACAGAACGACCAGGCGATCATCGAGATCGCCGACACCGGGACCGGCATTCCAGCGGAACGTCTGGAGACGATCTTCGACGACTTCGTCACGACCAAGCGGCGCGGTCTCGGGCTCGGCCTAGCCATCTCCAAGAAGGTGGTCGAACAGCTCGGCGGCACGATTTCGGTCGCAAGCGAGGTGGGCGTCGGCAGCACCTTCACCTTGAGCTTCCCGCTCACGAAAGCGCGCCCCTCGCAGCTCGCCGCAGTCTGAGCCTGTCTCGCCGAAGCGCCGCGGGCGCGAAGGCGGACAGCCGTCTAGACGCAAAAAAATACCCGGCGCACCTGCGCGCCGGGCTGAGGGGGGAAGGGGATCCGGGTTCTACTTCTTCGGAAGGACGGTGTCCTTCAACTGCTTCGCGATGCGCGCCTTGACGACGGTCTTTGCGGGGATTTTGATGGCCTCGCCGGTCGCCGGGTTGCGTCCCATGCGCGCCTTCCGCTTCTGCACCACGAGCTTGACCATGCCAGGCAGCACGAACTCGCCGGACCGCTTCAGCTCCTTCTCGGCCAGCGTCGTCAGCTCGTCGAAGAACTCGCGCGCCTGAGTGCGCTTCACCTCGAAGCGTTCCGCGAAATGCGAGAAGAGCTCTGATTTGCCCATTCTCCGGGCCTCTGCCATCACGTCCCCCCAATGCTGGTGCGCGCCACTGCTCGGCCGCCGGTCAGTTCTGCGCGCGCGTCGAACTGCTGCGGAACGTTAGGGAAATCGCGTAATCCTAGCGCGCTGATCCGATCTGTGTCAACGAAACGCTGCGCGAGATCCCGTGATTTTCGCCCGAAGTTGTTAGAATTTTTTCAGCATGTCAAGCACGACGATCGAGACGTTCCCCAACCCGCGCCCCGGCCGCGACTACCAGATCGCAATCAGTTGCCCCGAGTTCACGTCGGTGTGCCCGAAGACCGGGCTCCCCGATTTCGGCGAGATTCGCATCACCTACGTGCCCGGCGACCGCTGCATCGAGCTGAAAGCGCTCAAGTACTACATGATCGAGTTCAGGAACCGGGGAATCTTCTACGAGTCGGTGACCAATCAAATCCTCGACGATCTCGTTGCCGCGTGTCAGCCGCGGCGCATGACCGTAGTCGGCGACTTCAGCGTACGCGGCGGAATCAAGACCGTCGTCACGGCCTCATACGAGGCCGCGACGTAGAAATCCCAAAACCCAAATCCCAAATCCCAAAACCCAAATGGTCACGAGCGGACCGGACGCAACGGGTTGGGATTTCGAGTTTGGATTTCGAGTTTGAAGTTTGGGTTTTGGGATTTGGGATTTGGGATTTGACACGATGCCCCACGAGATCCCGATCGAAGACTCCCTAGACCTCCACACCTTCGCGCCGCGGGATATCACGTCAGTGGTTGACGAGTACGTGCGCGCCGCGCATGCCGCCGGGTTCCGTGAAGTCCGATTGATCCACGGCCGCGGCAAGGGCGTTCAACGCGGCATCGTGCAGAACGCGCTCGAACAACACCCGCTCGTCGTGGAGTTCTGGGACGCACCGGAGACACATCTCGGCGCGACCGTCGCCCGGCTCGCCGACTAACCACGAAGGCCTCGCAGCGACCGTCGTGGCTGCAAAAACTGCCGATTCGCCGCTCACGGCACGTGGCACTTTCCACACCGGTCACGCTCGCGACGCGCGAATTTGTTCGGAAATTCGCGCGGAACAGCGCGTGCACGTCCTGCGGCATGCTCGCGTCCGACCCTCGGGCGTCTCCCAGGCGCGTTCGGCCCGGCGATCTCGTTCGTGTGCGCGAGGAACGTTGGCGCGTGATCGTCACCCGCAGCTTCGACGCCGTCAGCATCGTCGATGTGGTCGGCGTCGACGCCGTGAATCGCGGGCATCACGCACAGTTCGTGCTGCCATTCGAGCTGGTCGAGTCTCTGCCGCACATTGCGAGTCCGCTCGTCGTACGGCCGACGCGGTGGCGTCGCGGCGCGAGGCACGCGCTTGCCGCGGCGTCACCGTCACCAACCTCGCTCAGGACGGTCGCTCGCGCGGATGTCACCGTGATGCCGTTTCAGTTGGAACCGGCGCTGGCGGTGACGCACGGGCTCGGCACACGTGTGCTCATCGCCGATGCCGTCGGTCTCGGCAAGACCATTCAGGCGTCGATGATCGTCGCCGAGACACTCGCCCGCGCCGGCGAGGGTCACGCCCTCGTGTTGTGCCCCGCCGGACTTCGCCAGCAATGGAGGGACGAGCTGGAGGCGCGCTTCGACGTTCGCGGATCGGTCATCGATTCAGCCGCGCTCGCCTGTCGCCCTCCCACCGCCGATGGAACGGTCAATCCGTGGGCTGCCGGTCCCGTCGTGATTGCCTCGATTGACTACGTCAAGCGGCCAGAAGTCCTCCGCGGGCTCGAAGAACTGGTGTGGGACGTCGTCGTGCTCGACGAAGCGCATGCGCTTTCTGGCCGATCGGATCGAGCAGCGGCAGCGTCCGCTCTGGCGTCGCGCGCCAGAACGGTCGTGCTGCTGACAGCCACACCGCATTCAGGAGACGCCCAATCGTTCGCTCGCATGTGCGATCTCGGCCGGCTCACAAGCGATCCGCCATTGCTCGTCTTCCGTCGCACACGGCGGGACGCCGGGCTGGCCGAGACACGTCGCGTGCGATGGCTGTGGATTCGGCCGACGCCAGTCGAGCACCGCATGCACGTCGCGCTGGGCGAATACATGAATACCGTGTGGCGAACGCACGGCGATGCCAGCCATCCTGCCGCTCTCGCCATGCTGGTGCTCGCGCGTCGTGCCGCAAGCAGTGCGCATTCGCTGGCACGGTCGATCGAGCGGCGTCTGGAGCTGCTGCTTGCCTCGGATGAAAACGCAGGCGCACAGCTCGCGCTGCCGTTTGCCGATCACGTTGCCGATGATGATGAGCCGCTGGCGGAACTGGCGGCGCGCGGGCTCGGCGATCTCTCTGAAGAGTGCGGTCATCTCGAACGGGTGCTCACGCTCGCGCGTACCGCCGCACGCCACGAGAGCAAGCTGCGTCGCCTGACCAGGTTCCTCGCAGCCGTTGGCGAGCCCGTGATCGTCTTCACCGAGTATCGCGACACACTCGCGAGCCTCGCCGCGACCCTCACGAACTTCAACTGCGCACTCCTTCACGGCGGCATGAGCGCAATGGAACGTCGCCGCGCGGCGGAGGCGTTCACACACGGAGATGCATCGGTCCTGCTCGCCACTGATGCCGCCAGCGAGGGGCTGAATCTTCACCACCGGTGCCGTCTGGTCATCAATCTCGAGTTGCCGTGGACGCCGCTCCGTCTCGAACAGCGGGTGGGCAGGGTCGACCGCATCGGCCAGCGGCGCATCGTTCATGCCGTGCACCTCGTCGGCCGAGCGTCCACCGAGGCGGAGTTGCTCCGGCGCTTGAAGATACGAGAGGAGTGCGCCCAGTTATCGCTCGAAGCCATCAGCATGGTCACACCGCAGGAGCTGGCGTCGATGGCGATCGGGCGCGGCGAAAATCCCGCTCCACCATTCAGTCGATCGTCGTTCGCGCACGCTGGCATCACGCCTGATCTCCGCGACCAGTCGCTCGCCGAGGCAAGCCGCATCACAGTGGCTCGAGCGTTGAGCCACACCGGCGGCAATGCGATCACGCGTCCATTTGCGACTGCCTTTCGAACACGGCGAGGAGCGCCGCGCACGTACTGGTTATGGCGTGTCCGCATCGAGACACCCGACGAGCGCTGGCTGTGGGACGGCCACGTCGCCATCGTTGCGCACACGTCGCGTCTGTCGTGCCCTTCGGCGCGTGTCGTGCGGCGGCTCCTCGCCCCCGACAGTCGACTCGATGGGTTGCGCGACGTGGCGGCGCAGGAAGCTTCCCGCGGCTTCCAAGAGGCGATGCGCCTCCCACTTGCCACAGCGATGGCACGAGAACGTGCGATTGCGGCGCGTCTCGCTGCGCAACAACGCACGCTGGCCACATCGCTGATTCAGCGCGGACTGTTCAATCGGCGTGCGGAGCGGGAGGCGGGCCAGTGGCGCACCGTCGTTGGCGTTGCTGTTGATCGAAGTGCAGCGCGTGTCGCCGATCTCGTGCGATCGCAGTCGGCGACAGCAGCGGATCGACAGCTCGTCTTCGCCGTCATTCTTGGTTGACGATGATCGCGGGAGTCCACGGCCGACTGATCACGGCCTCGTTCGCGCGCGACGTTCTTCCTTCGCTGCCTGAGGCACAGCTCGCGGTACCCGACAGCGCTACACGCGCGCTCAGTGCTCTATCGGAACGAATCGACAGAACACTGGGACCTGCTTCAACCGTCCGTGGGATTGCCGACGCGGTCGTCGTGCCGCTCGCCGCGGTGCTCAATCTCGAGATCGTCTCGCGAACCGATGAACCGGACGCCAGCTGGATCGAGACCACGTGCGAGGGGCGAGGAGGCCCGATTGTGGCGGTGTTCGGCTGGAACGAGCCGATCGATCGCGTGTGGCGATCGGCAGTTGTTCGCGCCATAGCCGCGGAACGTACGTGGTGCCTCTGCTGCAACGGACGGGCGCTGCGCATCGTCGACGCGCGGCGCACCTGGTCACGCGAGTACCTGGAGTTCGATCTGCGCGCGCTCGCCGCCGGCGGCGATGCCATCTCGCTGTTATGGGCGCTCTTGCGATCGGAAGCGCTCGCTCGATCGCCATCGCTCCTCGACAACGCGTCGATGTTGTCGTCGCGGCACGGCGTGGAGGTCTGTCGTGCTCTGGGTGACGGCGTGCTGGAGGCTGTCACGGCGTTGCTTCAGGCCCTCCGCGCCTCACGACGCGTGCGTCACAGCCCCGCGGTAACGCTCGACCACGCGCTGACAGTGCTCTATCGCGTTCTGTTCCTGCTCTTCGCCGAAGCTCGCGGGCTCGTGCCGATGTGGCATCCGGTCTATCGCGATCGATACAGCCTCGACGTGATCGTCACGACGCTGCTCGGCGGTGTCCAGTACCGCGGTCTGTGGCACGCCTTGCAGGCCATCTCGCGCATGGCGCACGCGGGCTGTTCGGCAGGCGAGCTGAGGGTGACGGCGTTCAATGGGCGTTTGTTCTCACCAGCGCAGGCCGCCGCGTTCGAACAGACGAAGGTCGACGACCGAGTAATGGGTGGTGTGATCCTGGCGGTCAGCACAACGCCGTCCCGGCGGCAGCACCAACGCTCGCGCATCATCTATCGCGACCTCGACGTGGAGCAGTTAGGCGCCGTGTACGAACGGGTGCTCGACTACGAACCGGCCGCCGACGCGGGCGCGGCGACACTCGTCAAGAGTCGCGACATCCGGAAGGCGAGCGGCACGTTCTATACGCCGCGATCGGTAACTGCTCATCTCGTGCGACGCACGTTGGAGCCACTGGTCGCGCGCAAGACCGCGGACGAAATCCTCAATCTTCGGATTCTCGACGCGGCCATGGGCAGCGGCGCGTTTCTGGTTGCGTCATGCCGGTATCTCGCCGCCATCGCTGAAGACGCGCTCATCGAGGAGGGCCGGTGGCATCCATCTGACGTTACACCTGCGGATCGGATCGCACTGCGGCGTGAGATCGCGTCGCGATGCCTGTACGGGGTCGATCTGAATCCGACCGCGGTACAGCTCGCACGCTTGTCACTGTGGCTGGCGACGTTGGCGGCGGACCGGCCGCTCTCGTTTCTGGATCATCACCTCGTCGCCGGCAACAGCCTGATCGGCGCGACGCCCGACGATGTTCGACGGCAGCCGTCGCGCAGTGGCGCGCGTGTCGCGCGCCGAACGGCGCCGCTTCCGCTCTTCGACGATGCGCTCGATCGAAGCCTCACCGAGGCAGTACGCGTTCGCCTGGCGCTGGCAACCGAAGCGGACGATTCCGTGGCCATTGTCCGGGCCAAGGAGCAGCGACTCGCAGGGCTGCACACAGCCGGCTCGGCCCTCACCAACTGGTCACGGTCGCTCGATCTCTGGTGCGCGACATGGTTCTGGGATGCCGATAACCAACCCGACGCGCGAACGTGCGCGGACCTGACCGACCGCCTGCTGGGCAGGGATGCGGCGCTGCCGGATCGCATCGCAGCTCCCCTGCTGGCAGACTGCGGGTCCATTGCCGAGCGACAGCGATTCCTGCACTGGCCGCTGGCATTTCCCGAAGTGTTCTGCGGGCCGTCGGCAGGATTCGACGCCATCGTCGGCAACCCTCCCTGGGACATGATTCGTGGCGACAGCGGCGTCGACGACGTGCGCGACACGCGCCGCCGCGACGCGCGGCATCTGATCGACTTCGCTCGAGAATCCGGTATCTACCGCGTCGAGACGCGCGCGCATGTCAATCGCTACCAGCTGTTCCTCGAGCGTGCGCTGCAACTGGTGCGGCCGGGCGGCCGCGTCGGGCTGGTGCTGCCGTCGGGCATTGCAACCGATGCTGGGGCTTCGCCGCTGCGGCGGCACCTCTTCGATCGTGCAGATGTCGATTCGATCACCGGAGTCGACAACCACGATGGCATCTTTCCCATTCACCGCAGCGTGCGTTTTGCACTGCTGACATGCACGGCGGGCCGTCCGACGACGGCTATCTCCTGCCGGTTTGGGATCCGGCGACTGGACGACCTGGAGCGCGACGATCGTGCCAGCTCGCGCGCCGTCACCTTGTCGCGTCGGCTGCTGGCACGAATTTCAGGAGAGGACGATCTCGGCATCCCCGAGGTCGGCGGTGAGGACGACGTCCGGATCCTGGAGCGGATCAGCGCAACCGTGCCCTGGCTGGGGAGCGCCACCGGATGGAACGTGAAGTTCGGGCGCGAGTTGAATGCGAGCGACGATCGCGGTGCGTTTGTCGAGCGCTCGCCGCAGTCGACGGGGCGTCCAGTCATCGAAGGCAAGCACCTCGAGCCGTTTTGCGTGCACATCGATCGCAGCCAGTTACAGCTGCGCGCCGATGCGGAGCAGGCTCGCCGCGTCCCACGCCGCGCACGCGTCGCATACCGCGACGTGGCAAGCGCCACCAACCGTCTGACGCTCATCGCGGCCATCATCCCCGCCCGCGCCGTGACCACACACACGCTGTTCTGCCTGCGCACAGCGTTGGCGCTGCCGGAACAACGTGTCCTTTGCGCTCTGCTCAACAGCTTCGTGGCGAACTACCTGATACGGTTCCGCGTGACCACCCACGTCACGGTGACCCTCGTGTCGCGCCTGCCCGTTCCGCCGCTGCGGCCATCCCATCCAGGGTTCGCGCGGCTGGCATCGTTGTCCGAGCACCTGACGAGGTGCGGCGAGGTCGAGGAGCGTCCCGAGTACGCCGAGATGCAGGGCCTTGCCGCGAAGCTCTATGGCTTGAACGAGAAGGACTTCGCACATGTGCTGAGGACGTTTCCGTTGATTCCCGAGCGTGTGCGCGATGCTGCTCTCTCGTCGTTCAACAATCTTCACCCGTCGCTCACCCACCTCCACTCCTAACGAACCACAGAGGCACAGAGGACGCAGAGGATCTAATGCATGATGGCTTACACGCGGACTTGACCGAGCGCATCATTGCTTGCGCAATCGAAGTCCATCGCCATCTTGGCGCCGGTCTGCTTGAATCAGTCTACGAAGAGGCGCTTTGCTGCGAGTTCCAAGAAGCGCGACTCTTGTACGAACGGCAGGCAGGAATTCCACTGTTCTACAAAGGTCATCTGATCTCGGAGCATCGACTTGACCTGGTCGTGGAAGGGTCTGTAATCGTGGAGGTAAAGAGTATCCAGCGCCTTGACCCGATTCACATTGCCCAGGTGCTTACGTACTTACGAGTGACAGGTGTCCGTGTCGGCTTGATTTTGAATTTCAACAGCGCAGTGATGCGTCAGGGAATCAGAAGAGTGATTCTCTAGCGAGTGCCCACCGAGAAAACCTCTGTGCCTCTGCGCCTCTGTGGTTCGTGATCGGGTGAACGTGGCGCCCAATCAGGTACCCGACGGGAACTTCCTCGTCTGCTTCAGATACTTCGAGGCCTTCTCGAGAGCCGCGTTCTCCGCCTCTTCCCGCGTCGCGCCCTCGGCGCGCGCGAAGCGCGCGCCGGGGCTCACGTTGTCGATCGAGCAGTACCACTTGTCGCCCACGCGATACGACGTCACGTTGATCGGCCAGCCATCGAGCTCGCGCCGCGTCTCCCGGTAGTCCTCGCTTCTCGCGCTCACGTCTTCACTTCTCCACGGGCGCGCCAACGAGGTTGCCCCACTCCGTCCACGACCCGTCGTAGTTCTTCACATTGGTGAACCCGAGCAGATGCTTGAGCACGAACCAGGTGTGGCTCGAACGCTCGCCGATGCGACAGTACGCGATCACGTTCTTGTCCGGCGTCACACCTTGTCCGCCGTAAAGCGCGATCAACTCGTCGCGGCTCTTGAACGTTCCATCGTCATTGCAGGCCTTGGCCCACGGGATGCTCTTGGCGCCAGGGATGTGACCGCCGCGCTGGCAGGTTTCAGGCAATCCCGGAGGAGCGAGGATTTCGCCGGTGAACTCCTGCGGACTGCGCACGTCGACGAGCACGGTGTCGCTCCGCTTGTAGGCGCTCTGCACCTCCGCCAGCAGGGCGCGCAACGAGTTGTCCGGATCCTTCGCCGTGTAGCTGGCCGGCGCAGGCCTGGCCGGAGTCGTTTCCAGCTCCCGACCTTCAGCCAACCACTTCTTGCGGCCGCCATTCATGATCCGCACGTCCCGATGACCGTAGATCTTCAACTGCCAGAACGCCCAGGCCGCGAACCAGTTGTTGTTGTCACCGTAGAGGACGATTGTGGTGTCCGGCGCAATTCCCGAACGACCGAGCAACTCTTCCAACTTTCCCTTGGAAACGATATCCCGCACCAGCGTGTCGCACAGTTCCGTCGTCCAGTTCCATCCGACCGCGTCGGGGACATGCCCCTGGTCATACGCCGCCGTGTCGACGTCGACCTCCACCACGCGCACGTTCGGATCGCCGTGGTGTTGCGCCACCCAATCCGTCGACACGAGCACATCTGGAACGGTCATCGTTGTTGTCATCGCTGCCTCCGGAAAGACCCATACCTTATCACCGCCGCTGCCAAGCACGAACCGATCGATCGCCTGCGCCAGCCCGGCCTCGTTCTGATGCCCGGTGACGTGCCAGCCGCGCTGTTTCAACCCGGCGACCGCGTTGGCCATGACCACCGGCAGCCCCGCATATTCGAGCATCTCGACGTCGTTGAAGTTATCGCCGACGGCCATGACTTCTTCGCGACGAAGGTGAAGCTGCTCGGCTCGCCACGCCAGCGCTCGTCCTTTCGTCGCGTTGGGAGCAGTGACATCGAGCAGCGAGAAGTTCCGGTGCTCGTATTCGGTCAACGACACCGTATACCCCTCGCCGACGCCGCGCAGAGAGACGGCCAGTTCGCGCATCAGTTCGACGTAGCCGTTGAACATCACCTGGATCGGATCTTCGGTGAGCGCTTCCTCGAGTGGCATCGACTGCGCGATGAGCAGCTGGTTTCGCAGCCAGTACGACTTGCGGCCCGGATGCTCCCAGTCCATCGATTCGAAGATGATCTGCCGCTCGGTGTCGCGATCGAAGATGAGGGCCGCCGCGTCACGATACGGCCGGGTTGCCTCGAGAACGCGACGCGCGACCTCACGGTCGAGAAAACGGCGGGCCAGTCGGGTCCCGTCGGTGGCGCGTTCAACCGCGCCGCTGCTGACAATCAGCGTGACCGACGGCGGCAATGGATCGGCAATGGGTCTGGCATAGGGGTAACTGCGGCCGGTGACGAGCGCCACGTGAATGCCGCGGCGAACCGCTTCGTGAATCGCATCGCGATTCGCCTCCGGCATCCGGCCTTCGCTGTCGAGCAGCGTTCCATCCACGTCCACACCGATCAGCCCAATCATCCGCAGCCATTCTGTCTGAAGGAATCAGGATTCAGGAATCAGGGAATCAGGCCTGGCTCCTCAACCCAGGCCCAGCCCTGAATCCCGATTCCTGATTCCTATAAGATCGATTCGTATGAACCTGGAGCAGTTTGCGGGGGTCAATGCCGGGTATGTGATCGAGCTCTACGAACGCTATCGGCAGAACCCCGACTCGGTCGATCCGGAAACTCGACGCGTGTTCGAGTCCTGGATCCCGGCGGACGCGGCCTCCGCCGAAGCTGCGACAGCACCCACACCTGGCGCGAACATTCACGCAATCGTCGGCGCCGCCAATCTCGCCGAATCGATTCGCAGGTACGGACATCTCGCCGCTCGCATCGACCCGCTCGGCTCGACTCCGATCGGCGATCCGTCGCTCTCGCCGCGCGCGCATGGCATCACCGACGACGATCTGAAACGGCTTCCGGCGGCGCTTGTCGGCGGTCCAGTGGCGGAGTCCGCCACCAACGCCTTCGACGCGATCGATCGACTGCGCCGCGTCTACTGCTCCACCACCGGATTCGACTACGCGCATGTGTTCGTCCCGGAAGAGCGCGAGTGGCTGCGCACGGCCGCCGAATCGGGCCGATTTCTCCCGCCGATGGATCCGAACAGCACGGCGGCACTGCTCGATCGGATCACGCAGGTGGAGGTCTTCGAGCGATTTCTGCACCGCACGTTCCCGGGCAAGACGCGCTTCTCCGTCGAAGGCGTCGACATGCTGGTGCCGATCCTCGACGAGATCATGTGCGGCGCGGCGGACCGCGGCACTCGGCACACGATGATCGGCATGGCGCATCGCGGGCGTCTCAATGTGCTGGCGCACATTCTCCACAAGCCGTACGCGCAGATCCTCGCGGAGTTCAAGGACCCGGTAACCAACCACCGCATGGAGCTCGGGCTCGGATGGATGGGCGACGTCAAGTATCACGCCGGTGCCCGCACGTCCATTCCCCGTGGCCAGATGCATGTGACCGTGGCACCCAACCCGAGTCACCTCGAAGCCGTGAACCCGGTCGTCGTGGGCATGGCGCGAGCGGCGGGCACCATCGCCGATGGTCCTGGGGCACCGCGGTTCGACGGCGCGAGGACGCTGCCGGTACTGATCCACGGCGATGCGGCATTTGCCGGTCAAGGTGTCGTCGCGGAGACGTTGAATCTATCGCGTCTGCCGGGCTACGACACTGACGGCACGATTCACATCATCACCAACAACCAGCTGGGATTCACCGCGACGCCGGGCGAGTCCTATAGCACCAGTTACGCCAGCGGCCTTGCACGCGGGTTCAAGATCCCGATCGTGCACGTCAACGCCGACGATCCGGTGGCGTGCCTCGAAGTGGCACGGCTCGCCTGGGAGTACCGTGCACGGTTCCGACGCGACTTCCTGATCGATCTGGTTGGCTATCGCCGCCATGGTCACAACGAAGGCGACGAACCCGGGTTCACCCAGCCGGTCATGTACAAGAAGATCGCCTCGCATCCAACCGTTCGCGAGCTGTTCGCGGCGATGCTGGTGAAGCAGGGGCAGACCACCGCAGACGCGGCTGACGCGTTGGTGAAGAAGCGCTTCACGTACCTCGAGGAGACGTTTGCTTCGCTCAGCCCGGAAAAGGATTACGTTCAGCCGAGCCTGGACCGTGCCCCTGCCGGCGCCGCCGCCAGGGTTCAGACAGGCGTGGCTGTATCGCGGCTGAAGGAGATCAATCACGCTCTTCTCACACCGCCGGCCGGGTTCACGTTCCACAAGAAACTCGAACGCGGTCGCGATCGTCGCAAGGCGGCGTTCGCGTCGGCCGACGAGCGGACGATCGATTGGGCGACAGGCGAGGAGCTGGCGCTGGCGAGCATTCTTGCCGACGGGATTCCGGTTCGATTGACCGGCGAAGACGTCGAGCGCGGCACTTTCAGTCATCGTCACGCCGTTTTTCACGATGCGAACAGCGGCAAGGTGTTCGTGCCGCTGCAGGAGTTCGCGCACGCGCATGCCTCCTTCGAGATTCACAACACACCGCTGACCGAGAACGCCACGATCGGCTTCGAGTTCGGCTACAACATCCAGGAGCCGGCCCGGCTGGTGATCTGGGAAGCGCAGTACGGCGACTTCATCAACGGTGCCCAGGTCACGCTCGATCAATTCGTGACGTCGGGTCGCGCCAAGTGGGGTCTGAAGCCGTCGCTCGTGTTCCTGTTGCCGCACGGTTACGAGGGGCAAGGGCCGGAACATTCCAGCGCGAGACCCGAACGCTTCCTGCAGGCGGCCGCCGACATCAACCTTCGCCTGGTGAACTGTACCAGCGCGGCGCAGTACTTCCATCTGCTGCGTCGGCAGGCGGCATTGCTCCAGCGCGACCCGCTCCCGCTCATCGTCCTCACGCCCAAGAGTCTGCTCCGCAACCCCGCTATCGCCTCGACGCCACGCGAACTCGAAGAGAGCCGCTTCCAGTCCGTGCTCGACGACGGCGAGATGCGGTCCCGAGCCAAGAGCATCAAACGCGTCGTGCTGTGCAGCGGCAAGGTGGCGATCGATCTGTTGACGAGCGACCGACGCGCGGCGTCGAAGGACGTGGCAATCGTGCGCGTCGAACAGCTGTATCCGTTTCCTGAGGTGGCGCTCGCCGAGGTGCTGGCGGCGTACTCGTCGGTCAACGACGTGGTGTGGCTGCAAGAAGAACCGGAAAACATGGGTGCGTGGGAGTTCATGCGTCCGTTGCTCGAACAGCTGATTGGCGATCGGCCGCTTCGCTACATCGGCCGTGCCCGCAGCGCGAGTCCGTCTGAAGGGTCGGCGGCGTGGCATCAGATGAACCAGAAGGCGGTCGTCGAACAGGCGTTCGACCTGGATCGCAGCGCGCCTTCGCATTCGATGGTACTGTCGAAGCCAGTACGCGCGCTGACAGGAAAAACTCATTTTTGAACTTTGATCTTTGATTTTTGTTGTCACCCATCGTGGAAGGGACGCAACGCTCCAGATCAAAAACAGCGATCAAGAATCAAAGATCAAAAATCCATATGACCAACATCACTGTCCCTGAACTGGGCGAATCGGTCGTCGAAGCACGCGTCGCGCGCTGGCTGAAGAAGGAAGGCGACCACGTCGAAGTGGGCGAGCCGGTCGTCGAGCTCGAAACCGAGAAGATCGACCTTGAAGTCAACGCCGATCGCGCAGGGGTCCTCACCAGCATCAAGCGGCAGGAAGGCGAGGACGTCAAGATCGGCGAGCTGCTTGCCACGCTCGATGAAACGGCGGCGGCCAAGCCGTCGGGCAACGGCGCCGGCGCTGCAGCGGCCGCATCGGCGGCGGCAACACCCTCGACGCGACCAGCGGCGCCCCCACCTCCCGCGACAACGATGGATCAGACGCGTGCGACGCCAACCGCCCGCAACATCGCCCAGCAGCACGACGTGAACCTCGGATCCGTGCCGGGAACCGGCAGCGCAGGCCGCGTGATGAAACAGGACGTGCAGAACGCCATGGGCGCTGCGCCCGCACCCGCCTCCGCACCTGATGCTGCGGCGGCAGACAAGCCTGCACCGACAGCGAGAGAGGGCATTGCACCGACAGCGAAAGGAAACATTGCTCCGACCGCGAAAGGAGGCATTGCACCTCCAGCGAGAGCAGGCATCCCACCCCTGGAGCGAAGCGAGCGGTCCGAGACCCGTGTGCGCATGACGAAGCGGCGGCAGACGATTGCGCGCCGGCTGGTCGAGGCACAGCGCACCGCCGCCATGCTGACGACGTTCAACGAGATCGACATGACGGCGCTCATGTCACTCCGCGAACGGCGCAAGGAAGCATTCAAGAAACAATACGGCGTCAACCTGGGCATCGCCTCGTTCTTCGTCAAGGCGAGCATCGCCGCGCTGCGTGCGTTTCCCCAGATCAACGCCGAGATTCAGGGAGACGAGATCGTCCTGAAGCACTACTACGACATCGGCATGGCCGTCGGCGCCGAAGGGGGCCTTGTCGTCCCCGTCATTCGTGACGCCGACAAGCGCTCATTCGCCGAGGTCGAGCTTGCGATCCGCGACTTCGCCAAGCGAGCAGGTGAAGGCACGCTCACCTTGGCGGATCTGACGGGCGGCACCTTCACCATCACCAACGGAGGGGTGTTCGGATCGCTCCTCAGTACGCCGATTCTCAATCCACCACAGGTCGGCATCCTCGGCCTTCACAAAATCGCCGATCGGCCGGTCGCATTCGAGGGTCAGGTGGTGATTCGTCCGGTGATGATGGTCGCCCTCTCCTACGATCACCGCATCGTCGATGGTCGCGAAGCGGTGCAGTTTCTTGTCAAGATCAAGGAATACATCGAGGACCCCGGCCACCTGTTGATCGAGAGCTGATGGCTAACGTGAAAGGCGTCTTCGCCCTCGTCTTCCTGCTTGGCGTGTGCAGCGTCGCGCTCGCGCAAGGAGGCCGCGACTTCGCTGCCCCGCCCGATCTGACCTCACCGCCTGCCGATGCGACGAAGAGCGCATCGGGTCTGATCTCGAAGATCGTCACGGCGGGCACCGGCAGCGAAAAACCGGCCGCCACTGACGTCGTCACGGTGAACTACACCGGCTGGTCGAGCGAGGGTCGCATGTTCGACAGTTCGTATGCGCGCAACAAACCGTCGACGTTTCCGTTGGATCGATCGCTTCCCGGCTGGCGCGAGTGCGTGCAGCTGATGGTCATCGGCGAGACGCGACGCTGCTGGGTTCCCGAATCGCTTGCTTATCGCGGCGCTTCAGGGCGACCAAAGAGCACCGTGGTCTTCGACATCGAGCTGCTGGACACACGACCATCGCCGCTCATTCCTCCGCCCGATGTGAAAGGACCGCCGGCGGATGCTCGCCGCACCGCCTCAGGGCTTGCGTACAAAGTCGTGCGTCCCGGCAAGGGAACGCGGCATCCCTCGTCCTTCGACATGGTCGTCGTCCACTACACCGGCTGGACGACCGACGGAAAGATGTTCGACAGCTCGATTCCGCGCGGCGTACCGGCGACGTTTTCACTCGAAGGCGTGATTCGCGGCTGGACAGAAGGCGTGCAGCTGATGGTCGAGGGCGAGCGCACGCGTTTCTGGATTCCTCAGGACCTTGCGTACAAAGGCGAAGCGGGCCAGCCGCGCGGCATGCTCGTGTTCGACATCGAGCTGGTCGGGATCAAGTAAATCGCAAACCAAACCCAAAACCCAAATCCCAATGCAACGATGTGGGATTTGGGATCTGGTCATTGGGATTTGGGAATTGGGATTTGGGATTTGGGATTTCGGTTACCGCTCCTGGACGACGCAGCTGGCGCCGACCATCTTCACCGACGTGACCGCGAGCTGCGCATTGGCGCCCCGAGGCACATCGACCTTTGTCTTGGTCTTCGACTTGGCGTCCGGACTGTTGTCGATGTCGGTCTTGGTCCGCTCCTCGACCTTGATCTTGGCGTCGTCATCCCCCTTTGTCGCTGCTGGGATGAGCACGCCGGTGACCTCGACCTGCTGACCAACGTGAGTGGTCAGATCCACTCCACCTCGCGGAACGAGCGTGTACGACACAACCGTTCCCGACGTACCGACGGTGACTCGCTCTTCCACAACCGGAGTCGCGCGCGTCAACGTATAGCTCGACGGGCCACCGATGAGACAACCGGTCGCGGTGACGACCTTTCCATCGTCAGTCTTGATCTTCGTTTTCGACTTGATAGTCACGTCGTCCTGAGCGCTGACCGACGCCGCCGCGAAGCAGAGCGCGACGACGCATGTCGAAATGACACGGCGCATGAGTCAGTCCTCCTTTACCCATCCGCAGTGATACTGCGGATCTGGAAGGAAAGACTGCAGACGTCGCGCCAAAGTACGTAGTGTCGGGCTTCAACCGGACCTTATTCCTCGACCATATACGGATAGCGGTATTCACGGGGAGGCGAGAACGTTTCTTTGATCGTGCGGGCGGTGATCCAGCGCGTCAGGTTCAACTGGGATCCCGCCTTGTCGTTCGTTCCTGACGCGCGGCCGCCGCCAAACGGCTGTTGACCGACCACTGCCCCTGTCGGTTTGTCGTTAATGTAGAAGTTCCCGGCGGCGTTGCGGAGCGCCGTTATCGCCTCGCGTATAGCGGCGCGGTCGCGCGCGAACACCGCACCGGTCAAAGCGTAGGGGGACGTGCGATCGACGATCCCCAACGTCTCGGCCCACGTGCTGTCGCGGTACACGAAGACAGTCACCACGGGACCGAAGATTTCTTCGCAGAGCAGGCGGTAGCCTGGATCCTTCGCCTCGATTAGCGTTGGCTCGACGAAGTACCCAATGTCGTCCTTGGCGATGCCTCCTTGCACGATTGACGCGTTCTGCCGACCGTCATCGAGATAGCCGCAAATCTTGTCGAACGATTTTCGATCGATCACCGCGCCCATGAACGTGCGGAAATCACGCACGTCGCCCATCTTCATGTCACGCATCAGGCCGACCACGCGATCGCGCAGGTCGGGCCACAGCGACTGCGGAACATAGACGCGGCTTGCCGCCGAACACTTCTGGCCCTGGTACTCGAAACCGCCGCGCGCGATCGCGACCGCCAGCTCCTGCACGTCGGCTGACGGGTGCGCGACGATGAAGTCCTTGCCGCCGGTTTCGCCGACCAGACGCGGATAACTGCGATAGCGCCCGGCGTTGTCCCCGACTTTATTCCACATCATGTTGAACACGCTGGTGCTGCCGGTGAAGTGGATGCCGGCGAGCTCCGGCGAATCGAGGAGGATCGCCGACACCTGCGCCGCGTCTCCTGGAACGAAGTTGATGACACCGGGCGGCAGCCCCGCCGCTTCGAGCAGCCGCATGATGTAGTACGCGCTCAGCATCGCGCTCGAGGCAGGCTTCCAGATGACGGTGTTGCCCATCAGCGCCGGCGCGGTGGGCAGATTGCCGGCGATCGACGTGAAGTTGAACGGAGTCACCGCATACACGAATCCTTCGAGCGGCCGGTAATCGACCTGGTTCCACATCGCGTGGCTGCTCAGCGGCTGCTCTTCGTACAGCTGCTGCGCGTAAAAGGGATTGAAGCGCCAGAAGTCGATCAGCTCGGACGCGGAATCGATTTCCGCCTGAAACACGGTCTTCGACTGCCCGAGCATCGTTGCGGCGTTCAGCGTGGCGCGCCAGGTGGTTGTCAGCAGCTCCGCCGCCCGCAGGAACACGGCTGCCCGCTCGTGCCATGACCAGCTTGCCCACTCTCGATGCGCTTGCGCGGCGGCAGCAATCGCCTGCTGCACGTGCTCGGGGGCGGCGCCATGCCAGTCCGCCAGCACATGCCGGTGATCGTGCGGCATCACCGCCTGCCCGACGTGACACGTCCGAATCTCGCGGCCACCGATGATCAGCGGGATCTCGATGCGCTCGTCGGCCATCGCGGCAAGACGCGCTTTGAGCTCCTGTCGCTCCGCCGATCCTGGCAAATAGCTCTGGTTCGACTCGTTCACCGGCGGCGGCACACGAACGGCCGCCGCCAGCGGTGCCGCTGTTTGCGATGAACTCTCCTGTGCAGCACGCTGCGAGGGCAAGACGGCAGAGTCAGGGAAAGAAGCCATGGATAGATCCTACCTGTGGCATCCTGACTCGGTATATGCCGAACGTCCTGGTCCGGGCGCTGAATGGCCTCGCCGGAACGCGCCGCACCGTCGACACAATCACTCCGCGCCGAACGTTCGAGGACGTCATCCTGCCGCCGGCGACACGACGGGCCCTCGACCAGGCGCTGGTCCACGTCACCCGGCACGATCTGATTTTTCATCGGTGGGGCCTCGGCCAACGCCATCCGACCGGGCTTTCGCTGGCGTTCAACTTCGCGGGACCGCCGGGCACCGGCAAGACGATTTGCGCCGAGGCCATCGCCAACGCGCTCGGGAGGAAGCTGCTGCTCGTCCGTTACGCCGAGCTCGAATCGATGTGGGCCGGAGAGACACCGAAAAATGTGGCGGCCGTGTTCCGTCTGGCGCGCGAGGAGAACGCCGTCCTCCTGTTCGATGAGGCGGATGCCATTGCCTCGCGTCGCGCAACCGCGTCCCTCGACCACGGCTACGTGCGCGAAGCCAACACGGTCGTCAACGTCCTGCTGCGCGAGCTCGAGTCGTTCAATGGCGTCGTCATCTTCGCGACCAATCTGGCGGCGAACTTCGATCCGGCCTTCGAACGCCGTATTCGCACCCATGTGCTGTTCGAAATGCCCGGCATCGAAGAGCGGGAGCAGATCTGGCGCGTGCAGATGCACCCCACGCTGACGCCCCTCGCCGACGACGTCGACTTTCGCGCCCTTGCGGAGCGATACGAAGGCAGCGGCGGCGACATCCGCAATGCGGTGTTGAAGGCGGCCATTGCAGCCGCAAGTGAGAGCGGAGCTGACCACCTCAAGGCCATTCACCAGCGGCATCTCGAGACCGCTATGGAGGATGTTCTCGCCGGTCGCGTGGTGATGAAGCAGTCGTTGTTTCAGGCGGCGGAGGCGCTCATTCCCATTCCAGAAGTCTCGACGCTGCCGATCGCCTTGTCGGTCACCGCGTTGGTCGTCGCCGTGGCCGCACTGCTGATCGCGTTACTCCTCTGATCCACTCGACCGCTCTGGCTCAGGCGTGACGACCACTCCTTGCATCGACGCCAACCGCAGTGGCGACCTGACGCGCTCGCCGTCCCGCCCGCGGTCTGTGCAGATAGCGATTGTCCCTGAGGCATCGAGCTCGCCGGCCGTGGTGCCGAGATTGAGCGCAACGAGCACGTCATCGCGTCGCCACGCCAGGATGTCGGTCGCACTGTCAACCAGCTCGAACGCTCCGGTTGCAAGTGTGCTCACCTCACGTCGTACAACGAGCAAGTCGCGAACAAAGGACAGAATCGAGCTTGCATCGGCCATCTGGGACTTCACATTGGCCGTCTTCGCGTCGCCGATTGGCAACCACGGTGTCGGCGAGGTGGTGAAGCCCGCGCCTGTATCCGCAGTCCATTGCATCGGGGTGCGAGTCGCATCGCGCGACTTCGCAGACTTGACGCGATCGCGCATCGCTCCTGCCATCCGGACCGCTGGTGGTGCTGTCATGCCGATCTCGTCTCCGTAATAGACGATCGGCGTTCCACGCAGCGTCAGCAGCAGTAGCAGCGCGCAGCGAATACACCGCGGCTCCCCGTGGCACCACCGATCGCTCATGCGGCCTTCGTAGTCGTGCGTCGACACCGCCCACGCCGGCCAGGCGCGCGCCGGCAACATTGCGAACGTTTGCCGGATCATTTCGCGGAGGTGATTCGCAGAGAGCCGGCACTGCAGGAACGGTACATTCCACGCGAGATCCAATTCGTCATCGCCACTGCCATAGTAGGTGGCCATCGCGTTCAACTTCAGGAACCATGTTTCGCCGAACAGCAGGCGTGGCGGGTCGTACCGGGAAGCGATCGCGCGCCAGTGGCGCACGATCTCGTGGGTGCCTGGATGGTTCCCGTTGTAAAGAAACGTCTGTCCGGCCTCTTTCTCTTTGGGTGTGTCGGCAGGACCAGCAGGCGGGTTGTCGCGAAGCTCCGGGTCGTAGAGCACCGCTTGCACCGCGTCGATTCGGACGCCGGCAATGCCACGGTCGAACCAGAACTCGAGGATGGCGTCGAATTCGGCGCGGACGCGTGGACTCCACCAGTTCAATTGCGGCTGATGCGGCGAGAACGTGTGCATGTAGTACTCACCTGTGCTCTCATCGAACGACCACGCCGGGCCTTCGAACGAGCTGACCCAATTGTTCGGACAAGAGCCGTCCGGCGCCGGTGGACGCCACACGTAGTAATCGCGATACGGTGAGCTGCGCGACGATCTCGCGTCGACGAACCAGGGATGCCGATCGCTGGTGTGGCTGGGAACGATGTCGAAGACCACGGCGATCGATCGTTCGGCAGCCGTCGCGATCAGCTCGTCGACGTCCGCCAGCGCGCCAAGAGCGGGGTGCACCGTTCGATAGTCGCTGACGTCATAGCCCCAATCGACATCCGGCGACGCGGTGATCGGGTTCAACCAGATCGCATCGACGCCAAGCCACCGCAGGTAATCGAGCTTGGCGATGATGCCGCGGATGTCACCGACTCCGTCGCCGTCGCTGTCGTTCCAGGAGCGCGGATAGATCTGGTAGATGACGCCGCCGCGCCACCAGGCTGCCGCAACGGAATCATGACGCGGCATGTAATGCAAAAAATCGCGACTGGTGACTCCGCAGAGCGGCAAAATCTGCAACGCCACGCGACCGATCGCGCGTGTCTTTTTTGCATTTTGAATTTTGCATTTGAATTACGGTCTCGCTGGCTCGATATCGACGGCGATATTCCGCCACTTTTCCTGGCGGAAGCGGCCGACGCTGAGCGTGCAGCGCGTAACATGGCCGACGACGATCGCCAGCCAGATGTCACCCGGCTGCAGACCGCGCGTCGTCTGGAAGATCGTGCACAGGCCGAGCGGCACGATCACTTGCGAGATGATCGAGATGTAGAGGGGACTCTTCGTATCGCCGGTTCCCTGCAACCCGCCGGTATAGCTCAAGGCGACGGCGATGAAGAATCCGGAGATCGCCAGATACCTCAGGAGCTGCTTGGCCAGCGACAGCACGGTCGCGTCGGTCATGCCGAAGATCGCGAGCAGATATCCGGGAATCAGTACGAACATCGAGCCAATCACTGCGGCGACGCCGATACCGATCCACGATGACACACGCACGCCGTCGGCCGCGCGCTTCGGATTGCCGGCGCCGAGATTCTGGCCGGCAATCGTCGCCGCCGCGCCCATCAGCCCCGTTGACGTCCAAGTAATCAACGAGAACAGCTCCGTGTAGCACACCGCGTAGCTTGCCTGCGCCGCCGCACTCTGCTCCAGCGAGCCGATGAACCGCAGCAGCAGCACGCCGCCGATGTTCATCGCGATGCCCTGCACGCCGGTCGGCAATCCGAATCGGAAGAGCGACCGGATGATGGTGAAGTCGGGCGACTTGTCCATCCCACGCTCGAAGTGGATGACGGAATCGGGTCTCGTCAGCCGCCACACGCCGTAGGTGGCAACCAGTGTGCTGCTGGCGATCGTGCCGATCGCCGCGCCGATGGTGCCGAGGCGGGGAATGAGGGTGACGTTGAAGGCCACTGTCAACAGCGTCATCGCCAACCCGAGTCGCAGCGGCGTCTGCGGATCGCCGGCGGCGCGAAACGCGCCGGAGAGCATGAAGAACATCATCATGCCGAAGATCCCGACCAGCATCGTCCGCAGGAACGGCAGCGCCTCCGCCTTCACCTCGGGCGCCGCATTCACGATCGTCAGCAGGGTCGGCGCGAAGAAGTATCCGAGCGCGGCGAGGATGATCGACATCCCGATCGCAGTCAGGAAAGACTGGTAGACGACGCGGTTGACCTTGTCCGGTTCGTTGGCGCCGGCAAACCGCGCCACGAGCACCGCCATGCCGGTGAACACCGAGCTGATGAAGACGATGACGACGACGATGATCTGCCAGCTGACGCCAACAGCGGCGTTACCGGTGTAGCCGACGAAGTTGCCGACCATCGCATGGTCGATGATGCCCTGCAGCCCGGCGATGACGTTCTGCAGCATCGTCGGCCACGCCAGACGCCAGACGGCCGGACCGATGGGACCTTCGATGAGCCTGCGATCGAACCTGGTGGCCTTTGGCTTGGGGGCGACCTGGGTCACGAAGAAACTGTACCCGATTTGGCGATTCGATCACGAACCACAGAGACGCAGAGGCACAGAGACTATGTTCCGATCGTCTGTGTCGCTGTACCTCTGTGGTTCGTTTTCGGGTGAAGAGCGACAGGTTTCTCTATACGTCGAGCTCCTGCGCTTCCTCAGCGCGCTCCATGATGAAGCGGAACCGCGCCGAGGCATCCTTGCCCATCAGCTCGTTGATCACGCGATCGGTGACGATCTGGTCGGCGATCTCGACGCGGAGCAGCCGGCGCGTGCGCGGGTTGAGCGTTGTCTCCCACAGCACCTTTGGCATCATCTCGCCGAGACCCTTGAAACGTGTGATCTCCGGGTTGCCGCGGCCGTTGCCGTGCAGCTTCAACAGCCGATCGCGATGGGCATCGTCGAGCGCCCAGTAGGTGTCCTTGCCGATGTCGATGCGATAGAGCGGCGGCTGCGCGAGGAACACTTTGCCGCTCGTGATCAGCTGCGGCAGGTGGCGGTAGATGAACGTGAGCAACAGCGTCGCGATGTGATGCCCGTCCGAGTCCGCATCGGCGAGGATGATGATCTTCGAGTAGCGCAGACGACCGATGTCGAAGCTCTTGCCAAGACCGCAGCCGAGCGCGGTCACAAGGTCGGCGAGCTCCTTGTTCTCGAGCACCTTGGCGAGCGTCAGGCCCTCGGTGTTCATCACCTTTCCGCGTAGCGGCAGAATCGCCTGCTTCCCGCGATCGCGGCCCTGCTTGGCGGAACCACCGGCCGAATCGCCTTCGACGACGAACAGCTCGGTGTCCTCGCGACCGACGTTGCTGCAGTCACTCAGCTTGCCTGGCAGATTCAGTCTGCCCGTCGTCGCCGTCTTGCGCGTGACCTCTGCCTGCGCGGCGCGGCTTGCTTCCCGTGCCCGCGCCGCGAGGATAATGCGCGCCACGATGGCTTCGGCGATCGTGCGGTTGTGATTGAGCCAGTGCTCGAGCGCCGGACGGACCACGCCGTCGACCAGCGACATCACCTCCGGATTGTTCAGGCGATCCTTGGTCTGACCCTGAAACTGCGGCTCCGCGATGAAGATGCTGAGCACGCCGGTCAACCCTTCGCGGATGTCTTCGGCGGTCAGCGTCACCCCTTTCGGCGACAGGTTGTGTGTGTCGATGTAATTGCGGACCGCTTTGCCGAGACCGGCACGCAGCCCGTTCTCGTGCGTTCCGCCGGATCCCGTGGGGATGCCGTTCACGTAGCTCCGAATGTGCTCGTCGGTGGCTTCCGTCCACTGCAACACCAGATCGAGTCGGGGCGCGCTGTCACGTTCGAGGACGAACGCCGCGTCGTGGACCGGCTTGGCCCCGCGGTCGGCGACGATCTTCCGCAGATAGTCGGCGAGGCCTTCCTGATGCTCGAAAACTTCCTTCTTCCCCTCGGCTTCGTTGTCGAAGATGACGCGGACGCCCTTGTGAATGTAGCTGACGACTTCGAGGCGCTCGCGGATGACCGCGGGGTCGAACTCGATCTTGGGAAAGATCGTGGGATCGGGATGGAAGTAGATCGTCGTGCCGGCGCCGCGCGCAGCGCCGACCTTCTTCAGCGCACCGCTCGGATGCCCACGCTTGAACGACATTTCCCACAGCGCGCCGTCGCGTTTGACGCTCGCCCGCAGTTCCGTCGATAGCGCATTGACGACGCTGGCGCCGACGCCGTGCAAACCGCCGGCGGTCTTGTAGTTGCCCTGTTCGAACTTCCCGCCCGCATGCAGCATCGTGAAGATCACCTCGAGCGCGCTCTTCTTCGTCTTCGGATGCTTGTCGACGGGAATCCCGCGACCATCGTCGGTGACCGTGATCGAGCTCGCATCCTTGTGCAGCGTCAGCGTGATGTTCGAGGCGTAGCCGTTCATCGCCTCGTCGACCGCGTTGTCGAGGATCTCCCACACCAGATGGTGCAGGCCGGCGGAGCCGACGCCGCCGATGTACATGCCCGGCCGCTTGCGAACGGGCTCGAGCCCTTCGAGAACGGTGATGTCTTTGGCTGTGTAGGTGGTCACTCGAAACTAATCTCACCCAGGACGAACCACGGAGGCACGGAGACACGAAGTCTCTTGCGGACCACGTCGAGGACGGTTGGAACAAGCAGGATAACCAAGAAACTCCGTTTCTCCGTGTCTCCGTGGTTCGTGACGGGTGGACAACGTTTCGCTACCTCCCCGGCTCGGCTCTAGGGTAGCATTCCCGCCGAAGAGCCCGAAATGACAGGCCGGCTGCTGCTCGGCGGCGTCGTATGGCTGGCCGCGATGGCGTTGTTCGCGGCTGCGCTGCAGCAGTCTGCGCACGGGCATCACCTCGCCGCTTACGCGCCGACGTCCGCGCTGGCACGCCTGCTGAACATCGAAAACGACGGACGCCGATCGCCCGCCTGGGCCGTCGTCAACGCCACAGGCGCGCACCATGCGCTCATCGTGGAAGTCGAAGCTGACGATGCCGGCGCGGCGCTCGACATCGCGCCGCAGATTGTTGCGCATGTCGGCGACGTGTATCAGGAGGTTCTGATCTACGTTCGCCAGCAAGGCGCCGTTGATCGGTACGCCGCCCGCCGCGTGCAATGGACACCGAGCGGCGGCTACCGCGAACTCGTCATTCACTAACGAATCGGCCTATTCCGTCGGTGCAGTCTTTCGTCGCGAACTGGCCCGGCGCCCGCCGGCGGCGCGTGCGGACTTCGTGGAGCTGCCGCTCGCGCGCGGGCGCTTCCCGCTTCGCGCCGACGATCCGCCGCGCTTCCGTCCCGAAGCGCGCTTGGGCTGCTGACCCGACTCGGACGTCTGCTCCTGGTCCGGCATCGCATCCTGCGGCAGCTGGTCCCCCTCCTCGACGGTCTCGCCGTCGACGACGGGGGGCTCGGCCACTTCGGCGGCGACGGCCTCGATTGTCACGTCCGCAGCATCCGTCACGCGCTCGGGCGGGACAGGAACGTCGACCTGTTCGTCGAGTTCGATCACCGGCTCGTCGGTCGATTCTTCAAACGCGCCGTCGATCGGTCGCTGTGGCGCCGGTCGGCCAGCGAGATTCACACCTGGAAAAACGCGGACTGCACCCTGACGATCGCGCTCGAGGCGAAGCACGCCTTCCTTGCCCGCGGCTCTCAGCAGATCGACAACAGACGCAAAGCCATACTTCCGCTCGTCGAAGCCGGCGATCGCATTGCGGAGGAACTGCTTCGCCTGACGCACGTACATCGGCCATCGTGGTGGGTTCGCGCTCTGCGAGAACGCCTGCTGCACGGCGCGGATGCCGTCCTGCATGCTCATCGGAGAGGCAGGCATCGCCTCCTCATCTTCGTCTTCCACGTCGTACACAAGAGGTGCCGCCGGCGGTGACGGCGTCGGCTCCGCAGGCGCTTCGGCGATCGGCTCACCATCGGCCGGCGCGGAGGGCGCTACGGTCGACGCCCCGTCTTCAACCGGCTCGACCAGCATGCTGCGTCCGGCGTGACGAAGAACGACGGCACCGGCCTGCGCCACCTTCTCCATGAAATCGCGAAAGCTGCCCGCACCGTACTCACGCTCCGAGAACGTGGAGTCGAGTTGCAGCAGCGTGCTCTTGAGCAGGCCAAGCTGCGGCGTCACCTCGCGTTCCGACAGCACCTTCAGCGCACGCTTCACGAGCGGGAGCGCCTTGGCGATGTCGCTGGTGCCGGTCGCCGCGCGGCCGCCACGCTCGGGCGCTCGGGCACCCCGACTGCCCACGAGGTTCTCGTAGGCGATGAACTCGTGGCAGTTTCTCTGCATCGTCACGCTGGTGAACTGCCGTCCACCGACGACAATTACCTTGCGGCCGTATTGTTTGAGCTTTTCGACGAGCGAGATGAAGTCACTGTCGCCGCCGACGATGACGAAGGCGTTGATGTGGTCGTGGGTGAAGGCCATCTCCAGGGCATCGAGGGCCATGGTGATGTCGGCGCCGTTCTTGTCTCCGCCGGGCGTAAGATTGCGCTGCACCATGCGGATGGCATGCTGCGTGAGGACGCGGCTGTAGTCACCGGCGCGCTTCCAGTCGCTGTAGGCAATCTTGGTGACGATCTCGCCGCGTTCCTTGATCGCCTCGAGCACGAGGCCGATATCGAATTGCCCGCCGATCGTGCTCTTCACCCCGATTTCGACGTTGTCGAAGTCGATGAAGACCGCGATGCGGGTACTGCGTGATGATTCTGTGTTCATTCGGCTGGTCCGCCAGCCAGCGCGCAAGGTGCGGAGTTCACCGCGACGCGTGCTGTGCTGGCCGTGGGGGCTCCAGGAAACGTTTCTTCAACCGCCGCTCAGGGCGCCATCATCGGCGCGGAAAGTGGTCGAGCTGCGGGATCCCGAAGCAATTGTTTCGTAGGGGTCGCCTTCAGGCGGCCCTTCCCGCAGTATACCCCGAAGGATGAATGCGTTTCGTGTCGCGCAAAGATCACGAAGGAGTGCCGCTGAGCGACGGCGGCGTCTCGACCTCCGGCGGAATGACGCGTACGAACTGGCCGCGCTGCAGCAGCTCGCGGCCTTTGCCGCCGCGGCTGGTCACTTCATACTTCGCGGTGCTGATGGTCTGCTCGCCACCGCGGCTCGTCTCCACGCGCAGGATGTCGCGATCGCCCTTCGAGGCGATGAACCCGAGCACGCCATCCTCGTCGTTCTGCAGTTTGATGAGAATGACGCCCTTACCGGGGCCCGAGAGGAAATTGATCTCGTCTACCGCACAGAGGATCGCTCGCGCCTCGTGCGTCGCCGCGATGATCGTCTCCTCACCGGTGATCACCTGAACGCCAACGACTTCGGCGCCGTCGGCGGGTCGCGCAAAGCGTCGCCCGGCGCGCGTGCTCGGCTCGACGAACGGCTCGAGACTGAAGCGCAGGCTGTAGCCGTCGCTCGTCACCGCAACAGCATGGACCGGCGGAATCTCTCCTTCCTCACCGGACCCATTGCCTGATGTCCTCGCTTTGCTCGACGTCCGGCTGGGCGTGATCTGACCAATCACGCGCGGATCGAGGCTGAATGCCGCCACGACACGCTCGCCGTCGCGCAGCTTGAACAGCTTCTGCACCGGCTCGCCGTAACCGGTGGAGGCCGGAACGTCGATGATGCGCGACGTATACGCTGTGCCGAAGTTCGTCATGAACGCGACCGACGCACGCGTGCTGCCGGGAACCACTGCCAGCACCGCATCGCCCTCGCGCAGTCGCGTCGTCGAGAGATCGCGCACCTCCTTCTGCCGCTTCACCCAGCCGTCGCGGGAAACGATCACGACGTTGTCTTCCTCGACGATGAAGTCGTCGGCAGTGAAAGCGACCTCGTCGGCCGACTCGATGATCGTGCGGCGTGCATCGCCCTTGCCGTAGGTCTTTTGCACCTCCTCGATTTCCTCGCGCACGAGCTGCCAGCGGCCCTCCTCGTTCTTCAGCAAGCCGGTGATCTGCCGCGCGCGCTTGCGCTTGTCGGCCAGCTCGTTCTGGATGACGAGGATCTCGAGACGCGCCAGCCGATACAGCTTCAATTCGAGGATCGCGTCGGCCTGCTCGGCGTCAAGCTCGAAGCGCTTCATGATCTTCTGCGCGGAATCGGCCTTCCCCTCGGATTTGCGGATGATCCGGATGATCTCGTCCAGCGCATCGAACACCTTCTCGAAGCCTTCAAGGATGTGAATGCGCTTCTTCAGCGCCTCCAGTTCATGGTCGAGACGTCTGGTGACGACATCGAGGCGGAAGTGCAGGAAGTGCCAGAGGATCGCCTTCAGATCGAGCCGCTCCGGCCTGCCGACTTCCTCGTTTTCCGTCGGGATCAGACACGTCAGATTGACGATGACGTTTGTTTGCAGAGGCGTCTGCCTGAACAAGTACGCCATCACCATCTTTGGATCCGCGTCGCGCTTCAACTCCAGCGCAATCCGCACATCGTCGGTGGACACGTCCTTGACGTCGACCAGCGGCGGCAGCTTGCGCGAGAGGACGACATCGGCAATGCGCTCGACGAGCACCGCCTTGTTGACCGAGTAGGGAATGCTGGTGATGTAGATCGTCTGACTGCCGCGCGTGGACGGCCCTTCTTCCCACGTCGCGCGGAGCCGGATCGTTCCCGAGCCGCTCTTGTAGATCTCCTTCAACTCCTCCGGTGAGTTGAGGACCTGACCGCCGGTCGGAAAGTCGGGACCCTTGACGTAGCGACACAACTGGACGCTGCTCAAATCAGGGTTGTCGAGCAGCTTCACGAGCGCGGTCGAGACCTCGTGCAAATTGTGCGGCGGAACGTTCGTCGCCATGCCGACCGCGATGCCGGTGGCACCGTTGATCAACAGGTTCGGAATTCGTGCCGGCAGCACGACAGGCTCGGTCTTGGTGCCGTCGTAGTTGGGACGGAAGGGAACGGTGCGCTGCTCGATCTCCGACAACATCTCGTCGGCGACGCGCGCAAGGCGGCATTCGGTGTAGCGCATGGCGGCGGCGCTGTCGCCGTCGAGCGAGCCGAAGTTTCCGGATCCGTCGACGAGTGGATAACGCAGCGAGAACGGCTGCGCCATCCGGACGAGCGTCTCGTACAACGCCGCGTCGCCATGCGGGTGATAGCTCCCCATGACGTCGCCGACCACCTTCGCGCACTTGCGATGTTTGGCGTCAGCGGTCAGGTTCTGCTGCCACATCGTGTAGAGGATGCGGCGCTGCACCGGCTTGAGACCGTCGCGGACGTCAGGCAGCGCACGCGACGTGATCACCGACAGCGCGTAATTCAAATAGCGGCTCTGCGCCGCCTCGTGCAGCGCCACACCGTCGATGCCGCCGCCGGGCGGTGGAGGCGGGACGGGCGCCGGAGATTCGTTGATGTCGGGAAGATCGAAAAGAGAGGGTGCAGGTCTACGAGATTTGGCCATGGAATCCGGATCGCGCGTCCGTCACCCCCTTACGAACCACAGAGGGACGGAGACACGAGATGATCAAAATCACGAATCACCAAACACGAATCACACATCGAATATCTTGCCCGGGTTCATCCGGTTCTCGGGATCGAGCGCGCGCTTGATGGCCTTCATCACGTCAAGCGCATCGCCGTGCTCTTCCTGGAGATACTTCATCTTGCCGACGCCGACGCCGTGCTCGCCGGTGCAGGTGCCGCCGAGCGCGAGCGCGCGGTGAATCAGTCGCGCGTTGAACTCGTGGACCTCGTTCACTTCGCGCTCGTCGTCCGGGTTCACGACGATGTTCAGATGGAAGTTGCCGTCGCCGACGTGACCAACGAGCGGGGCGATCAGGTTCGAGGACTGAAGGTCGCGTCGCGTCTCGAGCACGCACTCGGCCAGCTGCGAGATTGGCACGCAGACGTCAGTGACCCAGGCGCGACTGCCAGGGCGAAGTGCCATGGCCGCGTACAGCGTGTTGTGCCGCGCCTGCCACAGACGCGTGCGATCCTCGGTGGTGGTCGCCCACTCGAATCCGGAGCCGCCGTTCTCCGCCGCCAGCTCCTGAACGGCAGTCGCGTGCTCTGCGGCCGCAGCCTGGCTGGTGCCGTGGAATTCGAAGAGCAGCGTCGGCTTGACCGCGTATGACAGCCGCGAGAAGCGATTCACCGCCTCGATCTGCAGTTCGTCGAGCAACTCGATTCGCGCGACAGGAATGCCGAGCTGAATCGTGGTGATGACGGTCTGCACCGCGCCTTCCATCGACTCGAAGCCACAGACGGCGGCCGAGATCGCCTCAGGCAGTCCGTGCAGCCGCACGATGATTTCGGTGATCACGCCAAGCGTGCCTTCCGAACCCACGAACAGACGGGTCAAGTCGTAACCGGCCGATGACTTCCGCGCGCGTCCGCCCGTGTGGATGATTCGCCCGTCGGCCAGCACCACTGTCAGTCCGAGCACCGCCTCGCGCATCGTTCCGTAACGCACCGCCGTCGTTCCCGATGCGCGCGTCGCGGTCATGCCACCAATCGTCGCGTCCGCGCCGGGATCGACCCAGAACGCCAGGCCCGTATTGGCCAGCGCCTTGTTCAACTGCCGATGCGTGACGCCGGCTTCGACCGTGGCGTCCAGATCGTCGGCACTGACGCGGAGCACGCGATTCATGCGCGACAGATCGAGCGACACCCCGCCGGCAGTGGCGTTGACGTGACCCTCGAGTGACGATCCCACGCCGAACGGAACGATCGCAGCTTTGTGCCGCGCGGCTGCTCGCACAATCGCACGAACATCGTCGGTGCTGAGCGGATAGACGACCACGTCGGGTGCCGCCGGCGTATGCCACGATTCACCGTGGCTGTGATGCTCGATCTGCGTAGGGTTGGTGGTGCAGCGATCGCCAAGCAGCGCCACGAGATCCGCGACGAGCGCTTCACGTGCACCGGTGGACAGCGTCGGAGGCATCTGTCGAATTGTATTATTCGGCATGCCTTCGCCGTTTACACGTAAGACGCTCGCGTTCCTGCGGGCGCTGAAGCGCAACAACGATCGCGAGTGGTTCCGCGCGCGCAAAGCGGACTACGAACAGCACGTTCGCGGACCAATGGTCGCGGTGCTGGCGCGGCTGGCGAACGACTTCCGCACGTTCGCGCCGGAGCTGGTGGCCGATCCCAGGATCTGCCTTTTCCGCATCTATCGTGATACCCGATTCAGCGAGGACAAGTCACCACTCAAGACGCACGTGGCTGCGCACTTTCCTCCACGAGGGTTTCCCCGCCCGGAGGGTGCCGGCCTCTATTTCGAGGTCGCGCCGACGTGGGTCTGGATCGGCGGCGGCATCTACATGCCGACGACGTCGGAGCTGCAGGCGATTCGCGAGCACGTAGCGTCGACGCATCCCCGGCTCCACCGCATCGTGACGTCGACCACGTTCCGCCGCGTCATCGGTCAGCTCAGCGGCGATCGATTGACGCGCGTGCCGCGCGGCTACGACAAGACGCATCCGGCGGCGAACTATCTTCAGCACAAGCAGTTCCTGGCGTTCCGGGAGTTCGACGCGGAATTCGCCATCGAAGACCACTTCTACGCGGAACTCGTGCGCACCTTCAAGGCGATCATGCCGCTCGTGCGTTTCCTCAACGAACCGCTCCGATCACGAAGCACCGAAGCACAGAGGACACAGAGGTTCCTCGATTTTGGTTCTCCGCGCCTCTGAGCCTCTGTGGTTCGTCATCGCTGCAAGGCGCCCTCGATGACGCCCGCCGACGAATACCGGGAACGGTTGCGTCAACGTCAGGCCACGCTCGCGCGCTGGAACATGGTCGATGCGCGCGTGAGTTACGCACGACTCCTCACCTTCGCGGCGGCCGTAGGTGTCGCGATGCTCGTCTGGCGCAACGTGTCGATCGCCTGGCTGTTGGCGGGGCCGATCGTGCTCTTCGTCACGCTCGTCGTCTATCACGATCGTGTGCTGCGCGCTCGCGATGCAGCGGCTCGCGCGATCGGCTTCTACGAACGCGGCCTCGCTCGAATCGAAGATCGCTGGATCGGCCTCGGTGAGCCCGGCGATCGGTTTCGCGACGACCATCACCTCTACGCCAACGATCTCGACCTGTTCGGCCGCGGCTCGCTGTTCGAGCTGCTGTCGACTGCGCGAACGCGTGGCGGCGAGGACACGTTGGCGGACTGGTTGAAGGCGCCCGCGGCTCCAGACGAAGTGCGAGATCGCCAGGAATCCGTGAAGGAGTTGACGCCGGCTCTCGATCTGCGTGAGGCGCTCTCGATTGTCGGTGCCGACGTTCGCGCCGCCGTCGACCGCGAGGCGCTCGTCGCGTGGGCGGAAGGCCGCCCGATCCTGACTCCAGGGTCGCAGCGCATCGTCCCAATCGCGTTGACCGCCGTGACGTTGACGACGCTCGCGGTGTACGTCGTGAGCGGAAACCGCACACCGTTCGAATTCGCGATCGTGATTCAGAGCCTTGCGGCATGGACGATGAGGCGTCGGGTTGAGCATGCGCTGCACGCGGCCGATGGTCCCGCTCGCGATCTCGACGTACTGGCGCAGCTCCTGAAACGCCTCGAGCGCGAACGTTTTGTGTCGCCGCGTTTAGCCCGCCTTCGCGATCGCCTGGAGACGACGCGCCATCCAGCCTCGTCGACGATCCGATGGCTCCATCGCCTGATGGAGATGCACGACTGGCAGCACAACCTGGTGTTCATGCCGATCGGCCTGGTGCTGATGTGGGGAACGCATCTGGCGTGGGCAGTGGAGGCATGGCGGGTCCGTCATGGGGCCCGCGTTCGGCAGTGGCTGGACACCGTTGGCGACTTCGAGGCGTTGTCGTCGCTCTCTGCCTATCGGTTCGAACATCCCGACGATCCGTTTCCCGAGATCGTCGATCAGATGAGAACGGGGCAGTTCGACGGATGCCAGCTGGGCCACCCGTTGCTGCCGTCGGCGCGGATGGTTCGCAATGACGTGCGGCTCGCCGGCGATACCCGCCTGCTCGTCGTGAGCGGATCCAACATGTCGGGCAAGAGCACGCTTCTTCGCACCGTTGGCATCAATGCCGTGTTGGCGCTCGCCGGCGCTCCCGTACGCGCGTCGTCGCTGCGGCTGACGGCGCTCGGTGTTGGTGCCACTTTACGTATCCAGGACTCGCTGCAGGAAGGGCGCTCGCGCTTCTACGCGGAAATCACGCGCATTCGCGAGCTCGCCGACACCGCGCGCGGACCGCTGCCGTTGCTGTTCCTGCTCGACGAGCTGTTCCACGGAACCAATTCGCACGATCGGCTCGTCGGCGCATCCGGTGTGCTGCGAGCGCTCCTCGATTCCGGGTCCATCGGACTCATTACGACGCACGATCTCGCGCTCACGGCCATCGCCGACGACCTGGGATCACGCGCCGCCAACGTGCACTTCGCGGATTGGTTCGACGGCAACGAGCTGCAGTTCGACTATCGGATGAAACCGGGGCCGGTCACGCACAGCAACGCGATCGCGCTGATGCGCGCGGTCGGCCTGCAGGTGGATGTCGACCGACACTCGTCAACGGTCAACTCCCAACGTCCGACTTCCCACCGTTCGAGCTGACGCCACGCGCCAGGCGTGCCGGCGCGGCGACCAGCTACAGAGTTTGGGAGTGGGAGTTGGACGTTGGAAGTTGACACCGCCGCAAGAATTCGAGCGTGACCATGGAAGATGCCAAGCCAAACGCCGCCGTCACCTATGGTGCCTACCTGAAGATCGACGAGCTCTTGTCGCTGCAACAGCCGCGTTCCACCGCGCCCGAGCACGACGAGATGCTGTTCATCATCATTCACCAGGTGTACGAGCTGTGGTTCAAGGAGCTGCTGCACGAGCTCGATCGCGTGATGGCGCTGCTGACGGCCGATGACTCAGCTCGTGCGCAGCACACGCTGAAACGAATCCTGACCATCCTGAAAGTGCTCGTCGCACAGCTCGACATCCTCGAGACGATGACTCCGCTGGAATTCCAGTCGTTTCGAACGCGCCTCGAAGCGGCAAGCGGCTTTCAGTCCGACCAGTTCCGCCAGATGGAATTTCTGCTCGGAGCCAAGACCGCCAAGGCTGTCGAACGCTTTCCGGAAGGCAGCCGCGCGAGGCAGGCGCTCGAGCGCCGCTACACGGCGCCGACGCTGTGGGATGCGTTTCTGCGGTACCTCTCGCGCGAAGGCTATCGCGTGGACTCTTCGCAGCTGACACGCGACGTCACGACCGGCATAGAGCCGGACGCTGACGTGCAGGCAATCCTCATCACGATCTACCGGCGCGACGCGAAGAATGCGGAGCTGTGCGAACGGCTCGTCGATCTCGATGAAGGTTTCCAGGAGTGGCGTTATCGCCACGTCAAAATGGTGGAGCGCACGATCGGCACCAAGCCGGGCACCGGCGGCTCGAGTGGCGCGGCATATCTGCGAACGACGCTGGGCAGGAATCTGTTTCCGGACCTGTGGGAGATACGAGGGCACTTGTGAGCACTGTATGTTCGATGTTCGATGTGCAATTTGAGAATTGATGTAAACATTTGGGTATCTGGAAATTGGTATATCTGGATTGGCCCAAGTGAGTCGATTTGCACATTGAATTTAAGAAATGGCCAAATCGACAAATCTCCAAATCAAATCCTCAAATCGAAAATCGAAGATTGAAAATTTCCTCAGCTTCCCACTACTCCCGCTTCCGCGTCGCCGACCGACTGCTCCTGACCGGCCATTCGCATCAGGCGTGGCCGGATGTCGGATTCGAGGCGCAGCAGCGGGCGTGGCTCGATGCGGCGGAATGGGTGGACGACAAGTGGGAGCGCGCGGCGGAACAGGCGGCGCTGGTTCGTGCCGGGTTCGCGCGGCTGCTTGGCGACCGTCCCGACAACATCGCCCTTGGACAGAACACGCACGAACTGGTGACGCGGTGGCTGTCGGCGCTGCCGCTGCGCGATCGGCCGCGGCTCGTCACCACTGACGGCGAATTCCACTCGCTGCGCCGCCAGATCGATCGGCTCACGGAAGAGGGCCTCGCAGTGCAGAAGGTCGCGGCGCATCCGGCGCACACACTTGCCGAGCGCCTGGCCCACGCGGTCGATGCGCACACGGCGGCGGTGATGGTGTCATCGGTACTGTTCGAGACGGCGGAAATCGTGCCGCACCTGGGCGCCGTGGCCGCTGCATGCGACCGTCATGCTGCACATCTGCTGGTCGACGCGTATCACCATCTCAACGTCGTGCCATTCGATATCGGCGACATGGGTCTCGATCGTGCGTTCGTGACAGGTGGTGGCTACAAGTACTGTCAGCTGGGCGAGGGCAATGCGTTTTTGCGCGTGCCGCCGGGCGTGGCGATGCGGCCCGTTCTCACGGGCTGGTTCGCCGAGTTCGACGCATTGTCGGACGAGAACACGCCTTCACACGCCGGCAGAGTGCGTTATCCGCCTGCCGCAGGCGCGTTCGCCGGCGCCACCTACGATCCGACGTCGCATTACCGCGCCGCTGCGGTGTTCGCGTTTCATAAGCAGCATGCCCTCACGCCGGAACGCCTCCGCGCGATCAGCCGTCACCAGGTCGGCCTGCTGAAGCAGCGGTTCGAGTCGCTCGACGCGGATGCGGCAGTGGCGCACGTCGCACCAATGGCCGAGGAGCGGCGCGGAGGGTTCCTGGCAATCCGAACGCCACATGCGCAGGAGCTCGTTGGTCGCTTGCGCGATCGCGGCGTTTTCGCCGATTCGCGCGCCGACATCCTCCGGCTCGGACCGGCTCCGTACCTGCGCGAGGATCAGCTCGTTGATGCCATTGCCGCGCTCGGCGAGGCAATACGCGCCACGCGTTAACGCGTTCTACCGTCCCGGCGGGGGCAGCGCTTCCCGAACGATCGGCTGCGGCTGTTGACTCCAGATCCGCGTTTTGTCCGTGACCGACAGACGGCGCGACGGCTTGTGATTGGGTTGCGCCAGGCCGCGTATCAGGTCGCACATGACGCTGCAGGCATACGGTATAACTGCACTGAATGAGTAGCCGGGTCGCTGGGACCTATCTTCCTCGCAATCTGGCAGCCGATGCGATCACATGGGCGCAGATCTGATCATCCTGCACGAACATCCGGAATGGCAGAAGCCGCTGTTTGCCGCGCTCACCCGGCGAGGCGTCGCTTTCAAGCCGTTCGACGTTACGAGGGCGGCGTTCACCAACCTCGATATTCCCGCCGCGCCGCTCTACTTCAATCAGGCGAGCCCGAGCGCATACATCCGCGGCAACACACGCGCGGTGCCGCTGGCGCTCGCTTACATGCGGACGCTGGAGCGCCGCGGCGCGCGCGTTCTCAACGGCGCCGACGTGTTCGCTGTTGAACTGAGCAAAAGCGTTCAAGCCACGCTGCTGCAGACGCTCGGCATCGACACGCCGCGCTCGATCACCTTCAACGACGTTGGCGCCTTGCGCGCGTACGCCGATCGGATCACGTGGCCGGCCGTGTTGAAACCCGATCAGGGGGGCAGCGGCGCCCGCATTCAGGTGGTCGAATCCTTCGCGCAGATCGAGCAGATCTTCGCACGCGATCCGTCGGTGTGGCTGCCCGACAACCTGTTTCTGCTGCAGGAGTATCTTCCTCACAACCCCGACGAGGGCATCGTCCGGCTCGAATTCCTCGGCGGCGAGTTGCTCTATGCGATGCGCGTCAGGACGCATGGCCGCTTCAATCTGTGTCCTTCGCCTGTCTGCAATCCAGACGAAGGCGACGGCATCTGCGAAACGCCGTCGCACGAGCCGATCGCCGCGCCACCGGTCGAGTTTCATCCATACCCCGACGTTCCTCGCGAGGCGGTGCAGATCGCGACGCGTATCGTGCGTGCGGCGAAGCTCGATGTCGGCGGAATCGAGTATCTGGAGACACCCGATGGACGCCGCGTCTTCTACGACATCAACGCGAACTCGAACCTCCGTCCATCCGTCGCCGCGGCCTTTGGCTTCGACCCGTTCGAGCGCGTCGTCGATTATCTGGTGGACCAGTTCGTCCCGCGATGATCTACGACGTCGTCGTGATCGGCGGCGGCCACAACGGCCTCACGGCGGCCGCGTATCTGGCGCGCGCGGGACGAAGAGTTCTCGTCCTCGAGCGGCGGCACATCGTCGGCGGCGCAGCCGTCACCGAGGAGGTGTTCAAAGGATTCAAGTACTCCGTCTGTTCGTACGTCGTGTCCTTGCTGCGACCGGAGATCATCCGCGACCTGGATCTCAAGCGCCACGGTCTCGAGCTGCTGCCGCTGGACGGAACGTTCACACCTCTCCCCGACGGCGATTATTTATGGCGCACCGACGATCACGCACAGGCCAGGCGTCAGATCGCCCGTCATTCCACAACCGATGCGGAGGCGTATGAAGACTATCTGCGCGTGATGCGCGACATCGCCCAGTTCATCAAACCAACGCTGGGCATCATCCCTCCCGATCTCACGTCGCCCAGCCTCACCAATCTGAAGGACTTGTGGACTCTGTATCGGAGTTTTCGACGGCTGCCACGCAAGCAGCAGGACACGTTCATCCGGCTGATGACGGCGAGCGTCATCGACTTTCTCGAACAATGGTTCGAAAGCGAGCCGCTGAAGGCGACGCTGGCGGCGTCGGGCATCATCGGGACGTTTCAAAGCGTGCACTCGCCGGGCACAGCGTATGTGCTGCTGCACCACTACATGGGGGAGATCGACGGCGAGTTTCGATCGTGGGGTCTCGCTCGCGGCGGAACCGGCGCGGTATCGAACGCCATCGCCGACGCTGCCAGACAAGCCGGCGCGACGATCAGGACGAATGCGGAAGTGTCGCGCATCGTTGTCCGCAGCAACGCGGCAGCAGGCGTTGTTCTGAGTACTGGCGAGGAGATACAGGCGCGGATCGTCGCTTCGAGCGTCGACCCACGACTGACGTTCCTCAGGTTCATCGAGACCGGCGTCCTGCCGGACGATTTCATCGAAGGAATTCGTCGGTACAAGTTCAGGGGCTCCTCCGCCAAGGTAAATCTCGCGCTCGACGCGCTGCCGAACTTCACGTCGCTACCCGGAGCAGGCGCACACCTCAACGGAGCGATCTCGATTTCCCCAAGCGTCGACTATCTCGAGCGTGCCTATGACGATGCGAAGTACGGTCGCTTCTCGCGCCGCCCGTATCTCGACATCGTGATCCCTTCGCTGATCGATCCGACCGTCGCGCCACCGGGTCGGCACGTCATGTCGTGCTTCGTTCAGTACGCGCCGTATCACCTGAAGCAGGGAAACTGGGACGAGCAGCGCGAGGCGTTGGGCGATGCGGTGATCGACACGCTGGCGGAATATGCGCCCAATATTCGCGACATCATCCTGCATCGGCAGGTGGTCACTCCGCTCGATTTGGAACGTGAGTGGGGGTTGTCCGAGGGAAACATTTTTCAGGGGGAGCTCAGTCCCGGTCAGCTGTTCTTTCTCCGTCCTGTCACAGGTTGGTCGCAATATCGGACCCCGATCCGCAACCTGTATCTATGCGGATCTGCCACCCATCCTGGTGGCGGAATCATGGCCGCACCGGGAAGAAATGCGGCAACAAAGATCCTGGCCGATCGCGTCTAAAGAGGTGGTTAAACTGAAGATGATGCAGCGACGCTCATTCGCGCTCGCCCTGGTCGTGGCGCTGGCGCTGACGTCTGCGGCGGAGGCCCAGCGTCAGGGCGGGCCGGCAGGGGGCGCCGGACAAGGCCGTCAGGGCGGCTTCGGTCCGTTCGGCGGACGCGGTGGTTTCAATCGCGAGCCCGTGCTTGGCACCGCGACGATTCGCGGCCGTGTCGTTGCCCTGGATAACGGCGCACCGATGCGGCGAGCGCAGGTGCGGGCGCAGGGCGTCGGTCCGCCACGACTGGTCAGCACCGATGGCAATGGGAATTTCGAGCTGCGCGACATGCCGGCAGGTCGCTGGACGCTGACGGCGAGCAAGGCCGGATTCGTCACGAGGCGGCTCGGTCAGACACACCCGTTCGAGTCGGTCCCACCGCTCGAGATCGCTGATGGCCAACAGGTCGAGCACGCTGATTTCGTGCTTCCGCGCGGCTCCGCGATCACCGGACGCGTGTATGACGAGTATGGTGATCCTGTCGCCGGCGCGCGCGTGCAGGTGATGCGGTATCAGATGATTCGCGGACGCCGTCAACTCACGTCGACCGGCATCGGCGATCAAACCGACGACACCGGCAGCTATCGGCTGTATGGCCTCTCTCCCGGCGAATACTACGTGAGCGGCAGCCTTCGCGGAGCCCTCATCGAAGCAGCTGCCGCCGACGATGGGACCAGCTATGCGCCCACGTATTACCCGGGAACCGGCAACGTCTCGGAAGCGCAGCGCGTGACTGTCGGAACCGGCGAAGAGCTGCCGGGGATCAACTTCGCGTTGCTGCCCGTCCGCACGGTGCGCGTGTCAGGCGTGGTCGTGGATTCGTCGGGCATGCCGCTGGCCAATGGCGTGATCTCGCTGGCGAACGAGTCCGATTCCGGTGAGGGCGCGCCGTTTGCCGCCGGCCGCATCAGGCCGGACGGCGCATTCACGATTCCAAATGTCACCCCTGGTTCCTACGCGCTGATCGCGACGGCGGGGCCTCGGCGTGATAACAACAACGCCAATACCGAGCCCGAAGTCGCCTACGTCCCGTTGACCGTCGGGCAGGACGACATCACCGGTTTCACGGTGACCACGACGCGCGGCGGCGCCGTCGCCGGCACGATCGTCGCTGAACGAGGGACTGGCACCCTGCAGGCCAATGGCATCGTGGTGCAGGCGCAGCCGCTGCGAGCCGCTCCGGGGCTGGGGAGTCGCACCGCGCAGGCGAATGCCAGCGGAGCGTTTTCGTTGAATGGCTTGGTTGGGCCCGAAGTGATCCGTATCGATCGCGTGCCGCAGGACTGGATGGTGAAGTCGATCGAAATCAACGGCACCGACGTCACCGACAGAGCGCTCGACTTCCGCGGGAACGAGCGCGTCACCGACGCGCGCATCACGCTGACCAACCGTTTGACCGAAGTGAGCGGCACCGTCGTCGCGCGTCAGCAGTCGACCAACGGTTACAACGTGGTGGTCTTCGCCGAGGATCCCGCGAAATGGACGTTCCCCTCGCGATACCTGCGATCGACGCGCACCGACGCGCAGGGGATATTCAAGATCCGCGGTCTGCCGCCGGAGCGCTATCTGGCGGTAGCGGTCGATTACGTCGAAGACGGCGAGCCGAACGATCCGGAATTCCTCGAGCGCATGAAGGCGTCGGCGACGCCCTTCACGCTGCGCGAGAGCGATACCAAGACGCTCGAGCTGAAACTCGTGACTCGGTAGATTTTTGATCTTTGATTTTTTGATCTTTGATTTGCGCGCCTGACCGTCCCATTCAAAGATCAAGAATCAACGATCTAAAATTGGTCGCCGCGCCAGTAGAAGATCTGGTTGGGGCTCCGGGGCACTTCGACGTCGAGCAATGCGCGAAACATGAGCAGATCGCGCGGATCGGTGCGATCCCTCACTTCGAGCTGCGGCGGCACCGCGAACGCGCGCGGCCACCAGGCACGAATCAACGGCGTGCGATGCGACGGCTCCCGGGCGACCAGCACCTGGAGCAGTGCGCCCAATCGCGCCGCGGCCGGATCGCGATCGCCGGCTTCTTCCAGCGTCCAGCCGTTGGCATTGGTCGACAGCACCACGTAGGCGACGGCTGACGCGCCTTCTTCGACGACGAAGAACTCCAGCTGACGCAGGCCGGCAGGACCGAGTCCGGCCAGGAGCCGCTTGCGCGCCAATGCGTAATGAATCAGCGATGGATCGCGTCGCAGGCTGAACCGCACACCATTGGATCGTGTGTCGTGCATCGCGGCGATGGCCGGGAGGTCCCGTTCCTCCCCGGCGCGAACCAGCGCTGCTGGCGCGCCTCCCTTCCGGGCCACGCCGACAGTCACCTCATCGAGCGCCACCGGCTCGAATCCGAGCCTCTGATAGAAGACAGGCCCAATCTCGGAGAACAATGCTGCGAGCTCGATCCCATCGCGCCGCTCGCGATCGAGCAGCTGCTCCGCCAGTGCGGTCGCATAGCCACGACGACGCAGTCCGACGGGCGTGAACACGGCACCAATCCCGCACATGCGAACCGCGCGGCCGTCCAGGCGCGCATCGAAGCGATAGCGTTTGGCCGTTGACAACCACTCCCCGCCCTCGTCGACGAGCGCAAATCGCTGCAGGTGCGCGCGACCCCATCGGGTCCTCAGCTGCGCGGCGTTCCAGCGTGAATAGGCGTCGCGGGTCAGTCCTTCATTCCAGATCGTGAACGTCTGGTCGAGAATGCGCTCGAGGAGAGCACCATCGGCCGTCACAAGTTTCATCGGTCGACGACCCGGGAGGGACCTTCATCCAGGGTACGAACCACAGAGACGCAGAGGACACAGAGCATTCTTATGACCAAAACAACCTCTGTGCCTCCGTGTCTCTGTGGTTTGTCATGGGTGAAAGACGTTCGACCTCGAGGTTCAAGTCGTCTTTGGGATTTGGGATTTGGGATTTGAAGTTGATTGTACGCCTGCCATTCATTCCCGTAATCGAGGTAAAAGGCACCATGCCTACAGCCGATCTCAGCTACCCGATCGGACGCTTCGAGATGCCGGCGACGGTCACGCCCGACATGCGCGGCCGCGCCATCGAGGACATCGTCGCGCTTCCGGCGCGGCTGCGCGACGCCGTGGCCGGTCTCACCGATGCGCAGCTCGACACGCCGTATCGCCCCGGCGGGTGGACGGGGCGGCAGGTGGTGCACCACGTCGCCGACAGCCACATGAACGCGTACGTGCGGATGAAGGTCGCACAGACGGAGAATTCGCCGACAATTACTCCGTACGACGAGAAAGCATGGGCGGAGCTGCCGGACATGCGCCTGCCGATCGCCGTCTCGCTGGGGATTGTCGACGGCGTTCATGCGCGCTGGGTGGTGTTGTTGCGTGCGCTGAAGCCGCCGGATTTCGCCCGCACATTTCAGCACCCGGAGTACCCTGGCGCGCCGCGGACCATTGAGTGGTTGCTGCAGCACTATTCATGGCATTCACGGCATCATGTGGGGCACATCACGAGCCTGAGGCAGCGCGAAGGGTGGTAACATGGCCGCCACGCCGTGAACGAGAATCCGGAACTGGGCGACGCACTCGGCCTGATCGAAACGCGCGGTCTGGTCGGCATGATAGAAGCCGCCGACGCGATGTTGAAGACCGCCAACGTGACGCTCGTCAGTTGGCAGAAGGTGGATGCCGGCCTCGTGACCGCGATCATCCGCGGCGACGTCGGCTCGGTGAAGGCGGCCACCGATGCCGGAGCCGCTGCTGCGCGCCGTGTCGGCGAGCTGGTCGGCGTGCACGTCATCCCGCGGCCAGGGGACGGTCTCGATAAAGTCTTTCCGATCGGGCCGTTGAGTAGGTAGCTCGATCACTATCCGCTTGGCCACCCACCTGCCTGTTACAGCCCAAACCGCGATGGTTTCGTGAGCGCCAGTTCCGGTGCTTCGCGATTTTCCAGCAGGTAATCAGCGACCACCATCGCCGTCAGCGGCGCGAGCAGAATGCCGTTGCGATAGTGGCCGGTCGCGTAAAACACGTTCGGCAGGGTCGAAGATGGTCCGATGATTGGCAGCTCGTCCGCCGCCATCGGCCGCAGGCCGACACGAACGCCCTCGAAAGTCGCGCCCGACAGCGATGGCAGCACTGACGTTGCCGCTGTGAGCAGGCTCTGCACGCCTTCCGCCGTCGCCGTCTCGTGAAAGCCCACGTCTTCGACCGTCGCTCCGACCAGCGCCGTTCCGTTTTCCCACGGCACGACGTAACAGCCGCTTCCCCAGATGATGTGTGAAGCGGCGCGATGGACGCCGCGCAGGTGCAGCAGCTGTCCGCGAATGGGCTTTACATAGGGTGGCCACCGCACGACGGCGATCACTTCCGGCGACCACGCTCCGGCGGCAATGACCACCGCGTCGGCGTCGATGGTGCCGTCCATCGTAATCACTTGTGCGTTGTCGCCGATAGAATGTACGCGAAGGACGCGTTCCGGTGAAAACAGCGCTCCCTGCTTCATCGCTGCCAGCGCAAGCGCTTGCACGATGGTCGGCACCACGACGTAGCCGTCGTCGGGAATGAGCAGGCCTCCGGCGATCGAATCAGCGATCCGTTCGGGTCCGCCGCACTGCAGCTCGCGCCACGACAGCAGCGAATGCGTCACGCCGGCCGACGACAGATGCGCCGCCTGCTGGCGCAGACGTTCGAGATCGTCTGCGTCGCGTGCCACCTGCAGCGTGCCGACGCGTTCGTACTCAATCGGCTGATCGGTTTCGTTGCGCAGTCGCTCGACGAGGGCGTCGTACAGACCAAAGCTGCGAATGCACAACCTGAGAAGCGGCTCGAGATGTCCCTCGATGTGTGGCGCAAGGATGCCGGCCGACGCGCGCGTGGCCCCCTGACCGGTGCCGCGTGGATCGAGCACGCGCACGCGGGCGCCGCGTGAGGCGAGCTCGTGAGCAATGGCGCAGCCCACGATGCCCGCACCCACAATCGTGACGTTCACAGGGGGATTCTACTTGTGGGTAGCGCGGTTGCCAGGTAGGTTGGTGGCTGGCTAACCCACCTACCGATGCGCCCGGCAACCCAGCGACCCGGCTAGAACCGGAACTGCATGCCGACCTCGATGCGGCGCGCCTGCGCTGCCGCCGTCGGCTGCAGGAACAGCGTCGAGGTCATGACACCTGAGTAGTTGAGAAAGTTCGTGCGATTGAAGATGTTGTTGCCCTGCGCGTAGAACTCCACCGAGAACCGCTGATTCGCGCCGTCGCCGAAGAATCCGCCGCCACCGCCCTGACCAGTGGGCCCGCCCTGACCCGCCTGCGGCCTACCCTGCGGACCACCGCCTGGCCGTTGCGCGAATTGGGCGCCGCCCTGTCCGCCACCTTGACCCGGCCCGCGCCCACCCTGACCGCGACCGCCACCCTGGCCGCCGCCCTGTCGTCCACCGCCCTGACCGTTCTGCCGTACGCCCCCGAAGCCGACCGACTTGCTCAGGCGCATGCTCATGTCGAATCGCGCCGAGCCGCGCTCGCTGTTGCGACCGATACCGGCGGGACGATCGTTCACCACGCCGTCCTGATTGTCGTCACGGCCGGTGGTAATCGTGAACGGTGAGGCGGACTGCGCGTTGGCTTGCGCATTCATGCGGAAGCCGCCGGCAATCGGGAAATTGATCATCGCGTTGAAGCGATGACGCACGTCCTGTGACGAGGGGCCCCACTCCGCATTCGGATCGAGGCTGTTAGCTGGCAGCTGCAGCGGATTGTCGGCGTAATTCTTGACGCTGCCGAGTGTGTAGTTGGCGCCCATGAAGATGCGCCGCTGCGGCAGCCGGTAATTCACGTTGAACGTCAGCCGGTCGGTCTCTGATCGGCCTGTCGATTCGATCTGCGTCACCGTGCCGATGGCGGGTTCCGGTCGCACGCCGAACGCGTCCGGCGCGTTGATGTTGCGCGAGCGCAGCTGGTTGCGGCCGCGCAGCAGCAGATACGAGGCCTGCAGCGTGAGGTTTGTCGTGATCGGCCGTTCGACGCCGATCGATGCCTGATGCTCGTAGGGCATCTGCAGGTCGGGCGTCGATTGCACGCGCCCACCCGGAAGAACGACGGCCGTCGTCCCCGCGAAAGGATCCGGATAGCCGGGGAACAGGATCAGCAGATCGCGCTGCGCGATGCCGTTCACGCGCAGTGTCTGGTCGTAGAGGCTCGTGTCGTACCAGTCGTAGAAGATGCCGTAGCCGCCGCGGATCGCCGTGCGGCTGCCGAACGGGTTCCAGGTGAAGCCAAGCCGCGGCATCGGATTCAGCTTGTCGCCGATGTGCGACTGCAGCTCCTGCCGTACCCCCAGGCTGTAGGAGAACGACTTGTTCACGCGCACATCGTCTTGCCAGTAGATACCGAGAGCGTAGTTGTTGAAATTCGTGTTCACCTGGCCGATGCGCTGCGTGTACTGCGTGGGGCGGCCGGCGACGAACGAGTCGAGGCTGCTGAAGGTGAACGTGCCGTTTGCGTTCCGGGCGTCGAAATTGGAGTACTGGCCGCCTTCGAGCAGGAAACCCGCGCGCATCGCGTGCCTGCGACCGACATTGAAATCCAGATTGTCCGCGAGCTCGAACGTGCGATTGGAGCCGCGGTTGCTGACGCCGGCACCGCCTCGACTGAACGCGTCGAGCACGATGATCGTCGGCGCACCCGACAGCGAGCTCGACTCGTTGCTCGTCGACCGGTATTGAAAACGGAGCTCGTTCAGCGTCTGCTTGCCCACCAGTCCTTGAACCTGCGCCCGGAACTGGTGCTCATCCGAACTGCGCTCGTACGCGCGCTCAAGCAGATTGAACCCGCCGACGCCGAGATTGTGATTGTTATTGGCACCGTTGCGGTACTCGAGTCGCAGCGTCTGGTTCTTCGTCAGCGCGTGCTCGACACCAACCATCACGTTGGTGCGATCGGACGGGCGGCGGAATTCGCTGCCGACGCGCTCCCCGTTCTCGTTGACCGCGAAGATCGTGTCCGACTCGGTCGAGCGGTTGCCGTCGACGTTGAATCGGATCGCCGTCTTACCGGCAACGAGCGGACCGCGCAGACCGGTGTTGAAGCGGTTGATCGACTCCGGCTGCTTGGTGGCGGCAAACGAGTTGCGCGCGTTCAGGACGTCGCTGCGCAGGCCGACGTTCGCGTTACCGCTCCACTCGCGCACGCTCGGACGGGTGATGATCTCGACGTACACACGGCCGGCGTCGTGGTTGTCGGCAGCAAACGAATTGGTGCGGAACCGGATCTGCCGGATTTCATCGCGCGATGGCAGACGGCCGCCGCGGAACCCATTGACCTGAAACACGGCGCCCGCGCCACCCGCCATCTGCGCGAGCACGGCTTGCAGGTCGTCGGGATCGTCAGGCAGCTCCGCGATCTCGTCTTCCTCGAGCGTCGTGGTCAGCGAATTGCCGCTGCGATCGTCGAGCCCGCCGGTCGTATCGCTGACCACAACCTGCTCCTCGAGGCCAGCAATCTTCATCGTCACGGTTTGATTGTTCGCGCCGCGGCGCAGGGTGATGTTCTGGTCGATGTTCGCGAAGCCCGAGAACTCCACGTGCAGCTGCACCGCACCTGCCGGCAGACCGGATACGGTCGCCAGGCCGCGTTCGTCTGCCATCACCGTGACTGGCGCTCCATTCACCGGGGTGACAACGATGGTCGAGGCAGGAATGCCGGCACCCGTTTCGTCGACGATGACCAGCCGCAATTGCGATTGATTAGCGTTCTGTGCGGCCGCCGGTACAGCCGCCAGCAGCAGCGGGAAAAGCGCGAGGAATACGCGTGTCATTTGGTGAAGGTCGTCGCCTTGAAGTTGGGATTGATCTTGTAGCTCTTGATCGTCATTTCCTCAGTCGTCTGACCGTTGACGCTGCGCGTCATCAAGTACGGCAGCTTGATCCCGTTGACGGTCTTGTACTCGCTCAGATGAAGCTCGTTGGTCGCCTGCTGTTGACCGCCCCCCCTGCGTCCCTGGCGCGCACCCTGATCGGCGCCAGTATCCGCGGCGGCGGGCGGCGCGCCCGCCGCCGCACCGTCACCACGACGACCTCGCCCACCGCCACCGCCGGCGAACCCGAAGCGGCCACCCCCTCCGCCTTCCCACGTGATCATCAGCGGGATGTGCGTGTTCGTGTCGAGGAAGAGCCGCATCGGCACACCGTTCTGCGGTGTCACCTGCAGAACATCGGCAGTTCCGTCCGGTGATTGCGCGGTTCCGATCCACGCAACGGGCCGATCGGTGGCCAGCAGCCACGCCAGCAGGTAACGCGACAGATCGGCCTGACGCTGTCGTCGCTGTGCCTCTTTCAGACGTTCCGGATCGATCGGGGGTTGGCCTTGCGCCTGACCGCCTGCCGCGGGATCTGCCGGGTTCTGTCCGTTGGCGCCGCCATCGCCGAATCGACCACGACGCCCGTCACCGAACCCGCCGCCACCACCGAAGCCACCCCCATCACGACCACCACCGCCACCACGAGCGAACCCGCCCCCTCCTCGACCACCAGGAAAGAACGCGCCATTGGCGCCGCTCACGTCGTCGATGACGTCGTTGCCGTTCAGGATTTGTGTGCGCTCCGCGATTGGACCACCGGCTGTGCCCGTTTCCTCATGGACGCGAAACTTGTCGGGCGACTCGACTGAAATGTCGAAGTCACCTTCCAGCGTGTTGTTGCCCGCAGCTCGCTTGAAGTTGCCATTGGCCTGAATGCGCTTGACAGCGGCAAGCTTGTCTTCACCACCAAGCGCCTTTCGCGCGTCGGCCATGAGCGCGGCGCCCTTTGCGGTGTCCTGGGCCTGTGCCCCGGCGCGAACGCCACCCGCAACCGCCATCACTGCCGCCGCCGCTGCCGCGAACACGCATTGCCGCCAGTTCATGCGTCTCATTATTCGGTTCCTCTGCCGCCGTGCAGGTTAAGCGCGGGCAAAGACTTTGTTAAGAATGTAAAACCTTGTGTTTCAGCGTTTTACGGCAATTTCACGCGTGTTACACTCCAGCCGTGATCCACCGCTTGCCGCGAGGGCCGTCGAAGGCCCGTCTGTCGGGCCTCACGCTCCTGACGGGCGTTCTGCTGGTGCTGCTCCCCACGTTGGCGGTGCTGCAGTACCGCTGGGTGGGTCAAGTCAGCACGGCCGAGCGCGATCGGATGCAACGGAACCTTCGGATTGCCGCCGCCCAGTTCCGCGACGAGTTCGACCTCGAGATTGGGCGCGCGTTCCTCGCACTGCAGGTTGGTCCGTTCACCGCGCGTGAAGGATCCTCGGACCGTTACTCCGAAACGTACGACACATGGGTGAATACGGCGGCACACCCCCAGATCGTTACCAACACCTACCTGATCGACGCTGACAGCGGACGACTGCGGCTGAGACGCTGGGATCCGACAACGCACGCGTTTACGGCCGCCGGCTGGCCCGCAATCCTGCAGCGATGGCAGCCGCAGCTCGAACAGGAGCTCGCCAGCTTCAAGGCCGGTCAGTTGCCCGACAGGCGCCTTGCGTTTCGTGGTGAGGACTCGCTGCTTGCCGCGCCGTTGCGCAGCTTCGTCGTGAACCCGGCCGCAACGACGCCGCAAACGGTGACACCGCTCTTTGGTTTCACGGTCATCGAGCTCGATCTGCGGTTCATCCGTCAGCAGCTGCTTCCCGAGATCGCGGAGCGTCATTTCACGCATCCCGATGGCGACATGTATCGCGTGGCCGTCATCACCGCCGACGAGCCGCGCGAAGTCGTCTACCGATCGGATCCGGATGCACCGCTCGATGTCGCCCGGGCGGACGCGAGCGAGTCGTTCTTCGGGTTCCGCGGCGGTGGGCCGGGCCCGCCGTTCCGGCAACGCCGCCCTGGTGATCGCGGACCCGGCGATGCTCGACCTGGTGACGGTCGACGTCCGGACTTCCGCTGGACGCTCGTCGTGCAGCATGAGAGCGGATCGCTTGAGGCGGCGGTCGCCGGCGCCCGGCGCCGCAATCTGGCAATCAGCTTCGGTATCCTCCTGCTGCTGACGGTGAGCGTCGTGCTGCTCGCTGTCTCTTCACGTCGCGCGCAGCGGCTCGCCAATCAACAGATCGAGTTCGTCGCCGGGATCTCACACGAGCTGCGCACGCCGATCGCAGTGATCCGCTCGGCCGCCGAAAACTTGTCGCAAGGCGTGATCGGCAATGCCGATCGCGTGAAGCGCTACGGCGCGACGATCGAAACCCAGGCGCGACGCTTGGGCGAGATGGTAGAGCGTGTCCTTCAGTACGCGGGCATCGAATCGGGCCGAGCCGTCGCGGCGCGCGGACCGCTCAACGTGGAGGAGATCATCGAATCGGCGATCGACGGCGCAAGTCCCATTGCCGCGGCGGACGTCGTCATCGAGCGCCACATTGCGGCAGCGCTGCCACCGGTCGTTGGCGACTCCGCCGCACTGCGATCAGCGATTCAGAATGTGATCGCCAATGCCCTCAAATATGGCGGCACCGACCGGTGGATTGGCATCCGCGCCGAAGCGTCACGCGAACGACGGCAACCGGTGGTGCGCATTACCGTCACCGATCACGGCAGCGGTATTCCCGCTTCGGAACTGCCGCATATCTTCGAGCCGTTCTATCGCGGCACCGACGCCGTGAACAGACAGATCGAAGGTAACGGGCTCGGCCTGTCGCTCGTTCAGCGGATCGTCACCGCGCACGGCGGTCGCGTGAGCGTCAGCTCGCGGCCCGGCTCGGGCAGCGCGTTTACCATTACACTACCCGCAGCGGCCCTGGAGACGAGGGTCAGTCCGGTGACCAGCGATTTCCCAGCGCCGGCCCCCACGCATCAGTAGTGCCCTATCACTTGCTCGTGGTCGAAGACGAGCCAGGGCTCGTCATGACGCTCACCGACCGTCTGGCCGCCGAAGGGTACGAAGTCGCGGAGGCGGGCGACGCGCCAACAGCGCTGCAGGCGGCCACGACGGGCCGGTTCGATGCCATTCTGCTCGATGTGATGCTCCCTGGCGGCAACGGCTTCGACATCTGCCGCACGCTCCGACAGCGAGGCATCCACACACCCATCCTGATGCTCACGGCACGTGGCCAAATCGTCGATCGCGTCGTCGGACTGAAGCTGGGCGCCGACGATTATCTGGTCAAGCCGTTCGAAATGGCCGAACTGCTGGCGCGCGTTGAAGCCTTGCTGCGGCGCAGCCACGTGCAGGTGCCGTCGTCCGGTTCATCGGAGACCTATCGCTTCGGTGATGTCGCCGTCGATTTCCGGCGCGCTGAAGTGATCAAAAACGGCCAGCCATTGGAGCTCTCCGCGCGCGAGTTCAAACTGCTCCGGTACTTCGTTGAACACCGCGGCGCGACGCTTTCACGCGATGAATTGCTCAATGAGGTATGGGGCTACAACGCAATGCCGTCGACGCGCACGGTCGACGTGCACGTTGCGTGGCTGCGACAGAAGCTCGAAGACAATCCTCGACACCCGCAGTACATCCAAACGGTGCACGGGCTCGGATACAAGTTCGTCGGGTGATCTCGTCAACTCCCAGCGTCCATCTCGCTGAACCAACTCGCAACCATCCGTTCTGATTGTTGGGAATTGGATCCGGCGTCAGGGGGTCCGGAGTTGATCGTTCCGGCCAGGCTCATCGGGTTACAACGTCAGAGGACACGCCCCCAAAAGAGGGCGGGCTCACCGCGAAAATCAACGAAAATAGGCGCCAAACGCGCGGATCTTGCAGGGCATGGGCCTTGCTCTCCCTGCGGATGAGGAGCTTCGGACATCATGGAGAACAGCAAGGCAACCCTCGGTTTTGTGGCCGCGATCAGCCTGGTCGCCGGCGCTGGCGGAGCGTGGCTTGCGACGCGGAGCCATGACGCGAGCCCGACACCCGCCGCCCAGGTTGCGCCTGGCACCGGGGAAGTGGCCGCGGCGAGTGGCGTCGAACAGTCCGAAGCGCTCGTGACGGACCCGCCCGCGGCAACCACGTCGGCGCCTGCGCCACCGAGCACCGCGGCAACCCTTGCGCCCGCACCGGCGCCGGCGCCAATAGTTCCCGAGCGGCAGTCGCCCGCCCGCGCGCCGCGGCCGGCGTCTGCGCCGACGCGCGAACAGGCACCAGCCAGCGCTGCTGCGCCGACACAAGAGCGGACGCTGACGCCGCCGGCGATCGAGATGGCGCGGCCGATCGAATCGGAACCTGTGCGTCCCGCGGCGCCTCCAGAACCGAAGTACGTCGATCTCGTGATCCCATCGGAAGCTGTGATCGGGCTGCAGGTGGAAACTCCGGTGACGACCGAAACGGCTCGTGTCGAGGATCAAGTCGTGGCGCACGTGACACGCGACGTGAAGGTCGGCGATCGCGTGGCGATTCCGTCCGGCGCGAAAGCGCAGGGCGAAGTGACGCTCGTCGAGCGCGGCGGCAAGCTGAAAGATCGCGCGCGGCTCGGCGTCCGCTTCACATCAATCGTGCTCGCCGACGGCACGCGCGTGCCGATTGAGACCGACACGATCTACCGCGAGGGCGAGGGTCAGGGGACGCAGAGTGCGGCCAAGATTGGCGGCGGCGCGATTGGCGGCGCGATCATCGGCGGCATCATCGGCGGCGCCAAGGGCGCGGCTATTGGCGGTTCGGTCGGAGCTGGTGCGGGGACCGCAGCGGTGATGGCCGGCGGTCGGAATGCCGCCACACTCTCGTCGGGCTCACCGGTAACCGTGCGCCTGCAGCAACCGGCGACCGTCTCGGTGGAGAAGTAGCGAAGTCAAATCCCAAATCCCAAATCCCAAACCCCAAATCCCAAAGCCCAAGCGCGAACATCGATTCGGGTTTTGGATTGGGGATTTTCTGCCGTTAAGTCCTTATCAATGTGTCATTTGCTCAGCTCTTTGCGAGCCGGCGCGGAATGTCGATTGCTACGCTTCCGGCTCAGGAGGAATCGTTAATGCTGAGGAAATGCGCACTGACAGCCGCGCTTTTGCTGGTCCTTGCGCCAGGGACCGCGCGCGCGGACTGGCTGTTCACACCAAATCTGGGCATGAGCTTCGGGGGCGATGCCAGCGGCAACGAGCACGCCTCATACGGGGCCACGATCGGCTGGATGGGCGCTGGCATTTTTGGCTTCGAGGCTGACTTCGCCTATACGCCTGAGTTCTTCGAGCCCGGCGACGGCGACATCGATCTCGTCGACAACAGCAACGCGACGACGGCGATGTTCAACGCGGTTGTCGGCGTACCTGTCGGCGGTCAGCGCGGCGGCGGATTCCGGCCCTATGTGTCGGGCGGCGCCGGTCTGTTACAGACCAACGTCAACGATGCCAGCTCGCTCTTCCACATCAATAACAGCGAGTTCGGTGTGAACGTGGGCGTCGGCGCCTACGGCTTCTTGACGGATCACGTTGGAATACGCGGCGACGTGCGTTATTTCCGCTCGCTCCAAGACCCGGACGAGGACAACGAGTTCGACATCGGTCTGGGCAAATTCGACTTCTGGCGCGGCACGGCAGGCGTGACGTTCCGCTGGTAAATTTCGGATCGTTCGAGCGTTCGGGTCGTTCGGGTCGTCCGAACGACCCCCTTCCCCCTGCCCCCTTCCTGCGCTATAGTTGAGCGTTCCTCGGGCGCGGCGATTTCACCGACTTGATGGGCCGCGCGGCCAGCTGACTGGCAACCGAACAACTATCTAAGTCGCGAACCGGGCCCGCGACTGAGAGTCGGCGGGTCTTTTTTTTGTCCGCGAAGGAGCATCATGTCGCGTTTCACGTTCACGTCCGAATCGGTGTCTGAAGGTCATCCCGACAAGGTCTGCGATTACATCTCCGATTCCGTGCTCGACGCGTGTTTTGCGCAGGACGCGCGCAGCCGCGTCGCGTGCGAGACCTTGTGCAAGAGCGACACGGTGGTCCTCGCCGGGGAAATCACGACCAACGCCAAGCTCGATTACGAACAGATCGTCCGCCAGGCGGTCAAGGAAATCGGCTACACCGATGCGTCGGAGCCCTTCTGCGACACCACGCTCAAAGTGATCTCGCTGATCACCAAGCAGTCGAACGAAATCTCGCAAGGCGTCACCGAGGCAACGAGCCTGAGCGGCGATCAGGGTGCGGGCGACCAGGGGATCATGTTCGGTTACGCAACCGATGAATCGCCGGAGATGATGCCGCTGCCGATCCTGCTCGCGCACAAGCTGACCAAGGGCATGGCCGACGATCGCAAAGCGGGCAAGGTCGACTGGCTGCGTCCCGACAGCAAGTCTCAGGTATCGCTCACCTATGACGGCAACGACCCGCGCGAAGTCACGGCCGTCGTCATCTCGACGCAGCACACCGCTGCCGCGGATCAGAAGAAGATCACCGAATACGTGCGCGAACAGCTGGGACCGCGCGCGCTCGGCCAGTGGTGGAATGGCACGCTCACGTTGTACGTGAACCCCACCGGCAGCTTCATTCACGGCGGGCCGTCGGCCGACGCCGGCGTGACGGGACGCAAGATCATCGTCGACAGCTACGGCGGCTGGGGCCGTCACGGCGGTGGCGCGTTCAGCGGCAAGGATCCCTCGAAGGTCGATCGCAGCAGCGCGTACTTCTGTCGCTACGTCGCCAAGCAGGTGGTCGCAAACGGCTTCGCGAAGAGAGCGGAGATCCAGGTCGGCTACGCGATCGGCATGGCGAAGCCGGTGTCGGTGAAGGTGGATACGTTCGGAACTGGTGACGAGCGCGCCGCCGAGGATTTCGTGATGAACGCGTTCGACTTCCGTCCGCGCGCGATTATCGAGAAATTGGACTTGCTGCGCCCGATCTATCGCCAGACGACCAACTACGGTCACTTCGGTCGGACCGGTCTGCCATGGGAGGTCGTGGAGAAGGCGGTCGCCGTCGCGAAGTAACGTCGAAATCCCAAATCCCAAATCCCAAAACCCAAACCCCAATCACAAGGCCCAGACGTTCGTTGGTCATTGGGATTTGGGATTTGGGATTTGGGATTTGGGATTTTTCATTTAGAACCACTCGTACCACCGTCGCCTGCGGTCGCTGACGGCCTTCTGCACGTCGTTGACCTGCGCCACCACGAGCTTGGCCCGATCGTCGGGCACGCCAACCGCCGTCAGCGTCGCCTGAACGTCTTTCTGCAGGTTTTGAACCTGCCTGTCGCTCAATTCCCGTGCGGCAACGGTGGTCCACAACTGCTGCGCGAGCTGCTGCGCGTGCTGATCGGACAGCTTCCGGCCGGCAATCGCTTCTGATGTTCGGCGCGACAGTTCCTCCACCGGCTGAGCGCGCTCTCGCTTGTCCACGAACACGATGAGATCGTCGCGGAGATCTTGAGGCGCCTGTTTGTCACCGCCGGCGACGTTCTGCAGGTCGCGGCCGAGATCGCCGAGCCGATTGGGGACGTCCCCTTCCGCCTTCGGCAGCGGACCCTCCGCCTGACGGCAGCCGCCGGCGCACAAGGCGGCCGCAAGACAGACTCCAAGCAACACTCGTGACTTCATCCTTTCAGAGTTATCCGACGATCTCCCTTCTGTCAATCCAGGCACCCGACCGGCGCGTGTACGATCGGATTCATGCCTCGCCAGAACATTTCCAGCGGCCGGCCATGGGAATCGATCGTCGGCTATTCGCGTGCGGTGCGCGTCGGTCCGCATGTGCACGTGTCCGGCACGACGGCGACTGACGAACGTGGCGCGATCATCGGCGGAGACGATGCGTACGCACAGGCACGACAGACGCTTCACAACATCGAGTGGGCGCTGCGCCAGGCAGGCGCAACGCTCGACCACGTGGTGCGCACGCGCATCTATGTGACGGACATCACGCGATGGGCGGAGATCGGCCGGGCGCATGGCGAGTTCTTCGGCGCGATCCGTCCGGCGACGGCGATGGTGCAGGTGGCGGCGCTCATCGATCCGGAGATGCTGGTCGAAATCGAAGCGGATGCCTATGTCGCATGATGAACCACGAACGTCGCTACGCGACCGACACCAAGAATGCCGTCAGGCCTTCGTGGTTCGACGCGATCAATCGCCATGGTAGGCGGCTAGCACGTCTGGCGGCGGTCCCGAGGCGAGGACGCGCCCGTCTTCGAGCGCGACGGCGTCGATCCAGTTTGGCGTTTGGGATTGGGCTTTGGGATTTGGGATTTGGGGTTTAAGGAGTTTTCGAGTAGTCTGAATATTCCATGCGCCTGGCGGTCCATCACGCGCGGCATCATCATCACGGCCATTCGGGCCGGCGGAGGATTTGCGCGCGCTGAGCATTGGAACGCTTCCATCAGGAACTCACCGGCACGCAGCCCCGCCGAAACAGCTGGCGGGGTTTTTTGTTGTACGGATGCTTTATGGATTTTTCGAAACTGGACGGCCTGATTCCGGCCGTCGTGCAGGACCACGTCACGGGCGAGGTGCTGATGGTCGGCTTCATGAACGAGGCAGCCTGGGACCGGACGCGATCGAGCGGCTACGTCACGTTCTTCAGCCGCACGCGCAACAGGCTGTGGATGAAGGGCGAGACATCGGGCAATCGACTGGCGGTGCGCGACGTGCTCATCGACTGTGACGAGGACACGGTGCTCATCAAGGCGGAGCGTCTCGGCGACGGCAACGTCTGCCACACGGGCGAGCGCACGTGCTTCTTCCAGCGCGTGGAGGGGGTCACCGTCCCATGACGCTGAAGCTCGGGATCCCCAAGGGCTCGCTGCAGGACGCGACGATTCAACTGTTCGCCCGCGCCGGCTTCAACATCTACGTCAGCTCACGCTCGTACTTTCCGACGATCGACGACGCGGAGATCGAGTGCATGCTCATTCGGGCGCAGGAGATGACGCGCTACGTCTGCGAAGGCGTGCTCGACGCCGGGCTGACGGGCCTCGATTGGGTGGCGGAGCACCGCTATGGTCGCGACGCGCACACCTGCGTCACGCCGCTCGCCGATCTCGTCTACTCGAAGCAGAGCTTCGGCACGGTGCGCTGGGTGCTGGCCGCCCCGGAGGATTCGCGCGTCAAGTCGCCGCAGGATCTCGCCGGCGGCGTGATCGCGACGGAGCTGGTGCAGGTCACCCGCCAGTATTTCGATCGCCTTGCGGTGCACGTGAAGCGCGTCGAGTTTTCGTGGGGCGCGACCGAGGTCAAGCCGCCGGTTCTGTGCGATGCGATCGTCGAGGCGACCGAGACGGGATCGACGTTACGCGCCAATCGCCTGCGCATCATCGATACGGTCATGGAATCGAACACGCAGCTCATCGCCAATGCGGAGGCGCTCGGTGACGAGTGGAAGCGGACCAAGATCGACAACATCGCGCTGCTGTTGAAGGCGGCGATCGAAGCGCAAGGTCGAGTGGGTGTGATGCTCAACGTCCGCCGTGATGACCTGGCGACCGTGCTGGCGCTGCTCCCGGCGCTGCAGCGTCCGACGATTTCCTCACTGAGCGACGCGGAGTGGGTGGCGGTCAACACGATCATCGAGGAGCGCACGGTGCGCGACCTGATCCCGCGTCTCAAGGCTGCGGGTGGTCACGGAATCGTGGAATACCCACTGAACAAGATCGTTCTATGAAAATCGTGGACTCGATGAACCGCCGCGCCGTCCGGACGCTGCTCGCGCCGGAACGAACGCGTGATGCCGCGACTGAGCGAACGGTGGGGACCATCATCGCCGCGGTTCGCGCGCGGGGTGACGCGGCGCTACTCGAGTATGCGCGCCGCTTCGACGCGTTGCAGGAGCCGATCGAAGTCGGCGTGGACCAGATGCGGCGCGCGGCGCGAGCAGTCCCGTCCGATGTGCGCGCCGCGATCAAGACTGCCGCCCGCAACATTCGTGCGGTCGCGAAACGGCAGGTGCCGCGCGGCTGGCGCGCGGCGATCGCACCAGGCGTTCGCGTCGAGCAGCGGGTCGTTCCGCTCGACCGGGTCGGCTGCTACGTGCCCGGCGGCCGCTATCCACTTCCTTCCTCTCTGCTGATGACCGCGCTCCCGGCTGCTGCAGCAGGCGTCAAGGAGATCGTCGCCGTCTGTCCGCGTCCGGAGCCTGTCGTCATGGCAGCAGCGCTCGAAGCGGGCGTGTCGCATCTGTTTCGAATCGGTGGCGCCCACGCGGTGGCGGCGCTCGCATACGGCACCGAGTCGGTGCCGCGAGTGGACAAGATCGTGGGCCCCGGCAATCGCTACGTTGCTGCCGCCAAGGCGCTGGTGGCGTCGGACTGCGGCATCGATTTCTATGCCGGGCCGACGGAGATCGTCATCGTCTCGGTACGTGGCCCGGCGTCGTGGATCGCGGCAGACCTGATCGCTCAAGCCGAACACGATCCGGATGCACGTGCGGTGCTCATCACGCCGAGCCGACCATTGGCGGAGCAGGTTGCCGCACAGGTGCAAGCGAGGATGCCGGCGGAGGGTCCCGCGCGCGCTTCACTCAAGGCGCACGGCGGCATCATCGTGACGCCGACGCTCGATGACGCGATCGCGTTGGCCAACGAAGCGGCAGCGGAACACCTTGTCGTCGACGACGACCGAATCGCCGCGCGGGTGACGTGTGCGGGGTCGCTCTTCGTCGGCTCATGGTCTGCACAGGTCGCTGGCGACTACGCCATCGGTTCGAATCACGTCCTGCCGACGGCAGGTACGGCGCGTGCCCGCGGCGGCTTGTCGAGTGCTGATTTCGTCCGTCAGATCACGGTCCAGCGCCTTACGCGACGTGGCCTTTCCCGCATCGGCGAGAGCGTCGTCGCACTGGCAAACGCGGAGGGACTGACCGCGCACGCCGCATCGGTCGCCCTTCGCCTCAGGAAGCCGTGATGAAACACTGGCACGGCCTCGAAACCGCAGAGTCGAGCCCGTGGCTTTTGCCACGGGCGTGTAGGAGCAACTGACGTGCGCATGCAGGGCTATCCGGATCCCGGCTCCGGACTGCGGCTTCACCTGAACGAGAACACCGGCGGCTGTTCGCTGCGGGTGCTCGAGGCGATTCGGCGTGTCGCCGCGAACGAGATCTCCACCTATCCGTCGTACGCAGATCTCGTCAACGCCTGCGCGAGTCATTTCGACGTCGATCCCGAGTGGGTGCTGCTGACCAACGGGCTCGACGAAGGAATCCTGATGGCAGCGGTCGGTCACATCGCCAAGGCGCGTGTCTTTGACGCGGAGACGATCATCCCGCTGCCGGCATTCGATCCATACCCGAATTCCACCGCCGCCGTGGGCGCCACCGCCGTCCGGGTCATGCCCGGTCCGGCGTTGGTGTTTCCCACTGACGATGTGCTCCGTGCAATCACGCCGCGCACGCGGATGATTTTCCTCAACACGCCCAACAACCCGACCGGGCAGCTCATCTCGATTCCGGATCTGAAGCGGATCGCATCCGCTGCACCACATGCGATCGTGTTGATCGATGAGGCGTATATCGAATTCGGTGGAACGTCGTTCCTGCCGGAGCTCGGGAATTATCCCAACGTGCTCGTCGGCCGCACGTTCTCGAAAGCGTACGGGCTTGCCGGCATGCGCGTTGGCATCGTCATCGGTCAGCCCCTGGCGCTCGATCCGGTTCGCGCGGTCACACTCCCGTTCAACATCAACGCGGTGGCGCGGGCCGCTACCCGGGCAGCACTCGAAGACTCCGAATTCCTCCCGCGCTACGCAGCACAGGTGCGCCAATCCCGCGAACGGCTGTACGCGGCGTGCCGGCGCCTCGGCCTCGAGTACTGGGAGAGTGCCGCGAACTTCGTTCTCGTCCGCGTTGGAGATCCGGTTCAGATGTTCGTCAACGCGCTGGCCGCGCACGGCGTCCACGTTCGCGATCGATCCAAAGATCCGGCGACGCCCGGATGCATTCGGATTACAGCCGGAATTCTCGAGCACACTGAGGCCGCCATTACCGCCCTCGAGACCGTCGTCACGACGCTTGCCCGCCATAGCTCGAGCGGAGGCGGGAGGGCGCGATGACCCGCACACGATCCGGCCGCCCGCCTGCGCCAAGGCGAGGGCGGACAAGCGCGGCATCGAATGCGCCCGCCAGGGGGGCTGAATTCGACCGCCGCACCACGGAAACCCAGATCTCAGGGCGCCTGGTCGTGGACGGTCACGGCCGCTATGACGTCCGCACCGGCATTCGCTTCTTCGATCACATGCTGGAGCTGTTCACACGCCACGGCGGCTTCGACCTGACGCTGCACGCCGCGGGTGACCTCGACGTCGATCAGCATCACACCGTCGAGGATGTCGGCATCGTCCTCGGAGAATCGCTGCTCGAGGCACTAGGCGATCGCCGGGGGATCAACCGCGCCGGCTACTTCGTGATGCCGATGGACGAAACGCTTGCGGTGGTGGCCATCGATCTGAGCGGACGGCCACACGCAGTTGTCGATCTGAAGGTCCGCGTGCGGATGGTCGGCGATCTGCAGAGCGAGCTGGTGCACGACTTCTTCGATGGCTTTGCCATGGGCGCACGCGCCAACGTGCATGCGAAGGTGCTCTACGGGCGCTCCAACCATCACCACATCGAAGCGGTGTTCAAGGCATTTGCACGGGCATTGCGCGTGGCGTGCGCGCGCGATCCTCGACTGGCGGCGATGCTGCCGAGCACGAAGGGGCTGCTGTGATTGCGCTGATTGATTACGGTGCGGGCAATCTCACCTCTGTCCGCAAGGCCCTGTCGGCACTCGGCGCCGATTTCGTCGTTCCGCGTCTACCAGCGGATTGCGACGACGCCCGCGGCCTGATCGTACCTGGCGTCGGCCACTTTGCCGCGACGGCGGCGCTCGAGGGCGAATGGCGCGATGTTATTGGTCGCAAGGTCGCAGGCGGGACTCCTCTGCTCGGGATCTGTCTCGGGCTGCAGTGGCTGTTCGAAGGCAGCGATGAAGCACCGGAGGTGCGCGGACTCGGCGCGCTCCCTGGACGGATTGTTCGTCTGCAGGGCGATGCCGAGCGACGACTGAAGATCCCTCACGTCGGATGGAACGCGCTGGACTTTTGCGGACGGGCGGCGGGAGCGTCGTCGGCCACTCAACGCACATCGCGTCTGCTGGGTGGCCTCAAGAGCGGCGCACAGGTCTACTTCACGCACTCGTATGCCGCACCGGTCACCGACGCCTGTGTGGCCACGACGACGCACGCGGAGACATTTGCGGCGGTCGTCGAACGCGACAACATCTTCGGCGTGCAGTTCCATCCGGAGAAATCGAGCGACGCGGGGCTGACGATCCTCGCGAATTTCCTGCAGACGTGCGGCGCGAACCTCCGCGCCTCGCGTCACGACGGGCCCGCATGCTGACCAAGCGCATCATCGCCTGCCTCGACGTGCGCGACGGTCAGGTCGTCAAGGGGGTGCGGTTTCAGCAGCTTCGTCACGCGGGTGACCCGGGCGAGCTGGCGCGGCGCTACAACGTCGAGGGGATCGATGAAGTCGTCATCCTCGATATCACCGCGACGCTCGAGCGACGACAGGCGTTGGCGCGCACGATCGACGCCGTGGCGCGCGAGATCTTCCTGCCGCTCACGGTCGGCGGCGGCATTCGATCCGAGGACGACGCGGCGGCAGCTGTCGACGCGGGCGCGGATAAAGTGAGCCTGAACACGGCGGCACTTCGCCGTCCGGAACTGATTACCACCCTCGCCACCCGGTATGGCAGCCAGGCCGTCATCGTGGCGATCGACGCCAAGCGGGCCGACGATCGATACGCCGTGTATGTTCGCAGCGGCACGTCCGACGCGGCGCGTGATGCGGTCGACTGGGCGCGCGAAGCGGAATCGCGCGGCGCCGGCGAAATCCTGCTGACGTCGATGGACCGCGACGGGACGCGCGCGGGATTCGACTGCGAGATGACCGCCGCGGTCGCCGACGCCGTGAACATTCCGGTCATCGCCTCCGGCGGCGCGGGCACGTTCGACCACTTCACCGACGTGTTCACGCGCGGGTGCGCGGATGCGGCGCTGGCCGCGTCGATCTTTCACTATGCCGAGTCGAGCGTCGCCGACCTCAAGCGCCATCTGCGCACGCACGGAATTCCTGTCCGCCTGTAATGCTGATTCCCTCGATCGACCTGCAAAACGGGTATGTCGTCCAGTTGATACAAGGAGACCGGCTCGCCATTCAGGCACCCGACCCCGAGCCGTGGATCGGGAAGTTCTCGCGCTTTCCCCGCGTGCAGCTGATCGACCTCGACGCCGCCATGGGGCGCGGCGACAACTCGCGACTGCTCGCCGAGATCTGCCGGCGGCTGCCGTGCCGGGTCGGTGGCGGCATTCGCAGCGTCGACCGTGCGCGGGCGGTCCTCGAGATGGGCGCGCACGCGGTGATCGTCAGCTCGGCGCTGTTTCGTGACGGCACGGTCGATATGACGTTCGCGCAATCACTCGCTGGCGCCGTCGGCGCCGAACGGGTCATTGCCGCCGTCGACAGTCGCGGCGGCCACGTTGCCATTCACGGCTGGAAGACGATCCTTCCGATCACGGCGGTCGGCGCCATTCAGGAGCTGGAGCCCTACTCCTGCGAGTTTCTCTACACGCACGTCGACAAGGAGGGACTGATGCAGGGGACCGACGTCGAGGCCATCCTGCAGGTCCGGCGCGCGACGTCACGCCGGGTGACCGCCGCCGGCGGCATCACGACGTGGGAGGAGATCGATCTGCTCGATGCGCACGGCGTCGACGCCGTCGTCGGCATGGCGATCTACACGGGACATTTACCGCTCGACCGCTAACTCTTGCGCATTACGCAGATCTGCGTAATCATTACGCGGATCTGCGTAACCGTTACGCACATGTGCGTAATGGCCGCCGCGCATGGACAATCCCTTCGTCTACGGCGAGATCGTTCCCGACGAGGCGTTCGTCGGGCGAGAGGCGGAACTGCTCCGCCTGGTGGCCGACCTCGGCTCGGGCCAGAAGGTGTTTCTCATCTCGCCGCGGCGATACGGCAAGTCGTCGCTCGTGCGGCAGGCGCTGAAAGCGCTCGCCCTGCGCGGTGCCCTGACCGTCGACGTCACCGTCAGCAGCCACAGCTCGTACGTGTCGTTCCTGGAGGGGTATGCCCGCGCGCTGGCCGGCCTCGAGACGCGGTGGCAACGCGCGCGCGACTGGCTGATCGGTGGCGTCACCTCGACGCGGCCGCAAGTGCGCTACGATGCGCGCCTGGCCGGCGTCGGCGCCCTCTCGGTCGCCTTTCCCAACGTGCAGACCGCACGCGATGTCGCGCGGCTGGCCAACGAGCTGTTCGCGCTTCCCGGCCGTATCGCCGCCGAACGCAAGCGGTCGGTGATCGTCGCGCTCGACGAGTTCCAGGCCATCGACGCCTTCAACGGCGGCAGCGTGGAGCACGCCCTGCGCGGTGCCGCGCAGCAGCAGCGCCAGGTCGGCTACGTGTTTGCCGGTTCCGAACCGAGCCTGATGGAGAAGATGATCGGACCGCGTCGTCCCTTCTACAAGGCGGGTCCCGTCGTGCGCCTGGACAAGATTCCGCCGCTCGTGTTCGCCGCGTGGATCGAACGACGCTTCCAGAAGAGCGGCGTACGTCCGGAGGCGGGGATGGGCGCCGCGATCGTGGAGCTCGCGGGCAACCTGCCGTACGACGTGCAGCGGCTGGCCCATGAGACCTGGGATGACGTGCGGGCGGCCGGCGGTCGAAAGGCGGGACTCGACGACCTGCATGCGACGCTGACCCGGCTGCTCGGTGAGCAGGACACCATCTTCGAAGCCATCTGGCAACGGCTCACCCTCGCGCAGCGTGCCGCGCTCCGCGCCGTCGTCATGCAGGGAGGGCGCGCCCTCCTCTCCGGCGACACGACGACGCGGCATCGGCTGGCGACACCGTCGACCACGCAACGAGCCCTGTCCTCTCTGATGAAGCAGGAGCTCGTCCTCAAAGAGGATTCGCAGTACGTCGTTGTCGACTCGCTGCTCCGCGAATGGGTCGCGAGGAAGACGTTTTGACAGGGCTGCTTTCGCGCGTCGGGCTCGATCGTCCCGAGTTGCGTGCCTGGGCGATGTACGACTGGGCGAATTCGGCGTTTCAGACCACCGTCATCACCGCGGTATTTCCGCGGTTCTTCAGCGACTACGCGGCGGCTGGTCTGACCGCCGTTCAGGCGACCGCGCGCTTTGCGTGGGTCAGCACGATCGCCGCTGTGATCATCGCCCTGCTCGGACCGCCGCTTGGCGCCTTCGCCGATGCGCGGGCGGCGAAGAAGAAGATGCTCGCGGTCTCGATCGCAATTGGGGTAGTCGCCACGCTGTTGATGGGCCTCATCGGCCGTGGCGCGTGGCTGTACGCCGCGCTGGTGTTCCTCGTCGGCAATGTGGCGATCACGGCCAGCTTCGTCTTCTACGACTCCCTCCTGCCGCACATCGCGTCGCACGAGGAAATGGACCGCGTGTCGACCGCCGGCTATGCGCTCGGCTATGTCGGCGGCGGCATCCTGCTGGTCGTCAATCTGATTTGGATTCTGATGCCGTCGTGGTTCGGATTGCCGTCGACCGTCGCCGCGATAAAACTCTCCTTCGTGAGCGTTGCCGCGTGGTGGCTCGTCTTCTCGATCCCGCTGTTTCGTCGCGTGCCCGAGCCACGCGCGGTTCTCACGGCCGGCGCGCGACCGGTCCGCGACGCGTTCGGCACCGTGTGGCGCACCTTCGGTGAGCTCCGCGGCTACCGCCAGGCGTTCTTGATGCTCGTCGCCTTTCTCCTCTACAACGACGGCATCCAGACGATGATCAAGATGTCGTCGATCTATGGTGCGGAAGCCGGCATCGATGCCAATGCACAAATCGCCGCCTACGTTCTCGTCCAGTTCGTCGGCATTCCGTTCTCCTTCATCTTCGGCGCACTCGCCGGCCGGATTGGCGCGAAGCCGGCGATCTTCGTTGCGCTGGTCGTCTACACCGGCATCAGCGTCCTCGGCTACTTCATGACCACAGCGTGGCACTTCTTCGCGCTGGCATTTCTCGTGGGGACGGTTCAAGGGGGCAGCCAGGCGCTGAGCCGATCGCTTTTCGCGCGCATGATTCCCAAGGCGAAGTCATCTGAATACTTCGGTTTCTTCTCGGTGTTCGAAAAGTTCGCCGGGATCGCAGGTCCCGCTCTGTTCGCGGTCTCAGTGACACTGTTCGGGTCGAGCCGCGCGGCCGTGCTGTCGGTCATTCTCTTCTTCGTGCTGGGCGCGATCGTTCTCACGCGTGTGGACGTGGCCGCCGGTGAGGCTGAAGCGGCCGCGGTTATCACCTAGGCACCATGCGCATTGTCGTCACTGGCGGCACCGGCTTTCTGGGGCGTTCGCTGGTCGAGCGGCTGCAGGCGGAGCACGAGGTCATCGTCCTCACGCGCCGGCCGCGCACCGCAGGCGAAGTCCACTGGTCGCCGCAGACGCCCGATCGGAAATGGATTGACACGGTGAACACGGCGCAGGCGATCGTCAATCTCGCCGGCGAGCCGATCGCGGCAGGACGCTGGACGGTCGCCAGGAAGAGGGCGATCCATGACAGCCGAATTGCGGCTACGCGCGCGGTTGTCGCCGCAATACGAGGCGCACCCCGTCCTCCTGTGTTGATCAATGCATCGGCAATCGGGATCTACGGTGACCGCGGTGACGAACCACTGACGGAGGAGTCGCCGCCCGGCGCCGATTTTCTCGCCAGCGTCTGCAAAGAGTGGGAGGCTGAAGCCCTGAAGGCGGCGGACCGAAGCCGAGTTGTGCTGTTGCGGACCGGCCTCGTGCTCGCGCAGGACGGTGGTGCGCTACCGCAGCTCGCGCTGCCGTTCCGTTTGTTCGTCGGCGGGCCAGTGGGTTCCGGGCGGCAGTACTGGTCGTGGATTCAACGTGATGACTGGGTGGAGCTCGTGCGATTGGTGACGATGAGCGACACCATCGTTGGCCCGATCAACCTTACCGCGCCCGAACCAGTGACAAATGCGGAGTTCGCTCGCACGCTCGGACGTGTCCTGCACCGGCCGGCGATCGTGCCCGCGCCCGCGTTTGCGTTACGTGTGCTGCTGGGAGAAATGGCGGATGCGATGATCCTCGGCGGGCAGCGCGTGCTACCCGCCAAGGCGCGGTCGGTTGGCTACTCTTTCCGCTATCCGACGTTAGGCGCAGCCCTTACCGCAATCTACGGTTTCGCGTAGCGGTTCAGCACGTCGAGCCAGTCTGGCACCGGCGCGCGCGTGTCGCCCATTCCCTGCAGGACTACCTGCGCCGTGTCGAGCCGCTTGCCGTAGAAGCGCTCGTTGGCGTCGCGATCCCCACGCACGGTACTGCCGTTGACCGTGACGCCCGCAAAGAGCCCGCGCGCCCGCGAGTAGCTGAGAATCTCCGCGCGCAACTGCAGATCGGTCGATGCCTGCGCGTCACGACCGACCGGTCCGGCCGCGACCGCGGCGTCAGCACCGAGCTTGAACTGGTTGCGGACCAGCGACTCGAGCCCGCGCCGCTGCATGATGATCAGGATCAGGTCGGCCGCCTGCCCGCCGATCTGGAGACCGATGCTGCCGCCGGTGATGGTCATGAAGGCGGGCGACGACCAGCCATCGGCGGTGCGCGCGCTGATCAGACCGCGACCGCGCTGACCGCCGACGATGAAGCCGCCCTTGATCGTGTTCGGAAAAATGGCGATGCCTTCGGCCTTGGTGATGATTGCGCGTGGGATCGACTGATCCCCCGCGCTCATGATTTCGTTGAAGACGGTGATCGCCTCGCGCAGCCGCGCGGCCTCGGATGAATCCGACGGCTGTGCGGAGGCGACGGAAGGAGCGAGTGTGAGGGCCAGTACGACAGCAACAGTCGAAAAACGCATGACGTGATCATACCGTTCACACTGCCCGGTGCTCACTGCTCTGTTCGTGTCGATGTTCGGGGCTCGCTGCCGGTTCAGCTTCGAGGTTCCCGGTTTCGCCACGGACTCCGAATGGTGAACACGAACCAAGAGCGCAGCAGCGCGAAGGGTGAAGGTGGCCTACACGATTGCAGGGCCTCCCGCGCGGAAGTCGCCGCCAAGAACCGAAATCGAGTTCGCGCCGAACCAGCCGTCCAGCACCTTTGCGTACACCGAGCGGAAGTCGGTTTCGTAACGGACGTCGCCGCCGTTGTTTTCAAGCGTTGGATTCGCCGGATTGGGCTCGAGTGATGGGGCTGAGCCGTAGATGCCGCCGCGGACACCACCGCCGACGGCCATCATGATGCCTGCCGCGCCGTGGTCGGTACCACCGCTGCCGTTCTCCGAGATGCGCCGGCTGAACTCCGAGAACTGCAGGATCAGCGTGTCGCTGAGCAGGCCCTGATTGCGCAGATCGTTGTAGAAGGCGAGCACGCCGTCGTTGAAGGTCGACATCAGCGTTGCGTAGGCGCCACCACCCTGCAGACCTTCCCCGGCATGTGTATCAAAGCCGCCCGTCTGCACCCAGTACACCCGCGTGCCGAGACCGCGCACGATCGAACCGGCCACCGTGCGCAGCGCCTGGGCGAGACCGTTGTTCGGGTACGTGACTGTTCCGGTGTAGTTCGCAAACGTCGCGACGCGGTCGAGCGTATCGAGCGCGGCGCGTGCTGACGCGTTGACGAACGCGAGCTGCGGCCGATCGACGGGTACGTGCGAGGCGATTCGCGTCGCCGCAGCCCGCTCGTTCACCGCCTCGTCGCCGATGTTCGGGCTGGCGAAGCTGTAGACCCGCGCATCGGGAATGGACGGCACGCTCACCGATCGAGACATCAGCGCACGTGGCAGATCGCGCGTTGTCGTAAACGCCACCAGCGGATCACGTGGCACGGTCTCGAGGAATCGGCCGAGCCATCCCATGCTCGAAGGCGAGCTCGGATCGGCGGTGTTCCAGATGTCCGCGCCCTGGAAATGCGACCGGCTCGAGTTCGCATAACCGGACCGCTGAATAATCGCCAGACGCCCCTGATTGAAGATGTCGCGAAGCCCGGTGAGCCGCGGATGCAGGCCAAGGGCATTGCCCGCCGTATCGGTGCCGATCTGGAGGATGTTGGCCGCGGGGACGGCAATCGTCGGGCGGCGGCTGTAGTAGAACGGGTCGCGATAGGGGACCACCGTGTTCAGCGAATCGTTGCCGCCGGCGAGGTAGAGCACCACCAGGTTGCGCGAGCGCGCGCCCTGCGCGCGGGCGAGGTCGCACAGGAACTCCGGTGCCGCCAGCGTGACGGTGAAGGCCGAAATGCCGCCGCGGATGAAGCTTCTGCGTGAGACATGCATGGGCGAACCCCTAGAGCAGCCTGTGGCGAAGGCCACAGGCGGCGAGGACACTGAAACGGCCGTGCCTGCCTTTCATCACGGCCTTCTAGATGAACTGGTACTCGGACGAGCCGACGATGAGACGCGTCAGACCGGCCGCCTTGGCCTGCAGCTGCGCGGCCGATCCCGTCCACGCCCCGCCGGTCGCCACGTAGGCCTGCAGATCGCTGTACGGTTCCGCGTCGAACTCGCTGGCGGTGAATCGGTCGATGAAGTAGCTGACGAAATCCTCCGGCGACGATTTCGCGTCGGCGGCATCTCGAGCCAGGTTGAACCGCTGATTGGCAGCGAGCATGGCGGCAAAATTCATCCGCGCCAGCATCGCGCCGCTCGAAAACCAGTTCTGCCCGAGACTCCAGCCCGCAACATCGGGCGGCTCGAACAGCGTCTGCCCCATGTTGATCATCGGCGTTCGCGCGGCGTCAACCGAGAAGCCGTTCCAGCCGACCTCTTTGATCGCGCGGACGACGAATTCGACGGGCCACGAGTAGCGGGTGTACCAGTTCGCCGGATCGAGAAACGCGGACGACCGCAGGATGTAGGCGAGGACCGGCTTGATTTGCGTGTCGTACTGCAAATAGATCCGGGCGGCGTTGTCGACGAACTCGTCGTCCGGCTGGTTGACTTCGCTGACAAAGAAGTCCCACAGCTTGCGGACGAGACGCCGTGCCGTGTTGGGATGCGTGGCCAGCGCCGTCAGAAAATCGATTCCGTCCTGCATGCCCTCGCTGGCGGTACGCGCGGGAATCGTCTTGCCGCCGTCGGAATAAATCGGGAAGGTGAACGTCTTCTCGCTGGTCTCGTGCTGATTCGCGTTGTAGACGAACTCGTAGTACGCCGTCGGTTGCAGGGCGTCAGCGCCGCCCGCCAACCGCAGATTCCATCCGGTGAACACGCGCGCGGCGGCGTACACGTCCTGCTCGACATAGTTGCCGAGCCCGAACGTGAACAGCTCCATCACTTCGCGGCCGAAGTTCTCCTGCGGACGCAGACGCGTGTTCACGCGTCCATCGAGCCACACCAGCATCGCTGGATCGCGCGCGACCTCGATCAGCATGTCGCGGAAGCTGCCAAGCCCCATCGCACGAAACAGCTCGAGCTGCCCGCGCGGACCCGGCAGCTCACCTTCGACGAGCGCGAGCATCTTGGTCGCCTGCACGGCCGGAAAGGTGCCCGCCAGCTTCGAGTACGCGGTAGCGAAGTGGTTGTGCCAGAAGAGCGCCATCTTCTCCTGCAGCGGTCGGGTCGTATGCACCATCCGAAACAGCCATCGCTGCCGCGCATCCTCGATGTTGGTGTTCGGGGAGAACTGGCCGCCGCGCGTAGTGACGCTTACATACGCGCTCTGGCCGATCTTCGAGTCGACATCATCGGGTTGGCGATCAACGTTCAGCAGATATTCGACGACGCCGGATGGCGCGAAGCGGTCAAACGCCCGTAAATCATCAGGGCTGACGCCAAAGCCGCCGCGGCGGAGCAGATGCGCAGTCTGCGGTTGCCCTCGTCCCATCTTCGTCCCTCACCTAGGTGGGGGGCATTGTAGAGCCATTTTTGACTCAATGTGGCGAAAAATGCCCGCTTAATGATCTTTATCGGACGAGAGCTGCGAACAGACCACGAAAGGAGAAGAGCTCGGACGCGTCCCCCTTTTCGTCGATGAGGGCTTCGAGCTCCTCGCGCACAAAACGACCCGCATTGGCACGCCGTGCGAGGAAATTGACGAGCCAGGGCCGGGCGGCACACGACTGCGCGATCTGATAGGCGCGGTAGCGTCGCTGAAATCGCCGACGAAATTCGGCGGCATACGCGGCATGTGCAGTCGCGACCGGGATGCGCCCCGCCAAGGCCTCCGTAATGAACTCGGCAGCGATGAGGCCACTCTCCATGGCCTTGCCGATTCCCTCACCAGTTCCCGGATACGTCATGGCCGCCGCTTCGCCGAGGACGAGCAGACCAGGCCGGCCGAACTGCGCCTTGATGAGGCCGGTCCGCAACGGCGCGCCGCGGAACTCACTCAGGCGTCGAGAGGTCCCCACGATTTCCGCCGCGGGTGCGAAACGGGTTTGAAAGAACTCCCAGAACGCTCGCAGCCGCTTGCCGTCGGTGCCGAAGATCCCGACGCCCACATTCAACCGGTTGTCAGGTCCTGGGAAGATCCAGCCGTAGCCGGGACACCACTGCTCACAGTACGCAATCGTCAGGTGAGCATACCGTCGCGCGACCTCCGGCGGCGCCTCGAAGTAGACGCGCCCCGCGGCACCGGTCGGCTTCATCGGCACCGCCAGCCGGAAGGACTCGAGCACTGTCGCGTTCGCGCCGGTCGCTAGCAGCGTCAGACGTGCGCGAATGTCGATCGTCGTTCCGCTGCAATGAAAGCTCGCGCCCGCCACCCCGTCCACACCATCGAGTGGACGTGTCGCCGTCATCGATGGCAGAAAGCGCGCGCCTGCCTCGGTGGCCGCATCGAGGAGAATCGCGTCGAGCCGCTCGCGCGCAATGCAGGCGAGCATCCCGCGCACGGTCGCGTACTCGCCCTTCGGTGGATACAGCCGCAGCTGGTCGGCGAGCACGGCTTCACTCAAGACACGAGCCTTGATGCCAAGCGCGTCGAGCGCACCAAGCGCGTCGCCAATCAGTCCATCGCCGCAGATCTTGTCGCGCGGAAACGCGGATCGGTCGGCGAGGACGACGTCGATCCCCGCGCGCGCCAGCGCCCGTGCGGCGGTGGCTCCGGCCGGCCCGGCCCCGATAATCAGAACGTCACAGCTGGATGGAATCTGCACTCTTTTCAATCGTGACGTACGTCACCCTCACAAACCACGGAGGCACGGAGACACGGAGCCCATGATGCTAATGCCGTTACTCAGGTAGTCGTTTCGCTCACACAAGCACCGCGAACGAAGCCAGACAAAACCAAAAACTCCGCGCCTCCCGTGTCTCCATGGTTCGTAATGGGTGAAGAGCCTCGCGATATCAGAACCGCAGGCGGAACCCGAGCTGGAACTCGCGCTGCTCGTAGCCCCCGCTCGGACGAAAACCCTTCGCGCTGGTCGGAATCGCTGCCAACGGGTTGCCGAGCGGATCGACTTGAACGCTCGACGTCACGCCGGACCACTGGACGGTATTGAATGCGTTCTTCAACTCGCCAATGACCTCCGCCCGCAGGTTGCCCCTGAACGGGACGAAGCGCGAGTAGCGCATATCGACGTTGTAGCGTGCTGGCAGGTAAAGCGCGTTGCGCGGCACGCCGACCGGTCGATCGCTGCCGAATCCGTCGTTGTTCAGATCGCGATTCGACGTGATGTTGAACGGCAACGCGCTGTTCATCTGAATCAGGATTCCGATCTGGTTGTTGTTCAGGATCGCCGCCAGCGCACGGTTGTCAGCGCTGACGCTCGGCTGAAAGACGATGCTGCCGTTGAAGTTGTGACGCGTGTCGAGCAGGTTCGGACCCTTATCGCGATCGAGATTGGTCGGGTCGGTGCGGAATGCATCGCTGACCACGCCAAGCGCGCTCGTCCCGGGGAAATGCTGGCTGAGTGGCGCGTTGTCTTCGCCCTTCGCGAGCGTATACGACACGTTGAATGTCGTTCCGCGCGCCAGCCGGCGGGCAAGCATCACGCTCACGGCGTTGTAGTGCCCCGAGCCCGGCGACTGCACCATGTAAATGTGGTTGAAGCGTGGATCGACGCGTGTGCTCGGGCTCACGGTCGTGCTGTAGACCGGACGACCATCAGGCAGCGCCGCCACGGGATTGGTCAGGTTCACGTCGGTGACCACCGGCAGCTGTCTGATGAGCGAGAAAGTGTAGCCGACCTGCACCGAGTAGTCCGTGCCGACGGCGCGCTCATACTGCACGTTGTTCTGCCACGTGCGCGCAATCTGGAAGTCGGGATCCACGGTCGCAATCGATTGCGTCGGCAGCGCGAACCCGGCTGGAACGTTCGACAGGTTCGACGGAAACGCCGGCGCACCGACAGAGGTGGGCGACAACGACACCGTGAACGTCTTGGGCGAGCCGCTGAACTGCAGCGCGTTCTCGTACGCAATCAGGATCGGCTGGTCGTACATCAGACCGCTGCTCGCGCGGAACACCGACCGCGGCGACAGCGTCCAGGCGATGCCGGCGCGCGGACCGAAGTTGTTCGTGTCGGTGTGGAACTCGCGATTGCCCTCGTACGGCGCGTTGTCGACAGCGGACGGCGGCTTGTACAAGTCATAGCGGACGCCGTAGAGGAACTTGAGCGTCGGCGACACCTGCCAGTCGTCCTGTACGAACCCGCCGAAGATCTGCGTGTTCATCGTGAACGACAGGTCGCCGAAGACCTGACTGAAGGTGCTGTAGCCAGTTCGGTTCACTGCGTTCCTGGCGTCGAGATACGACTGGATCGAGGGAAACGTATAGGACTGCAGCGGCGCGCTGGTTCGACCGTCGTGCACGTGCTGGATATCGATGCCGGCCTTGTAGCTGTGGCTGCCACGAATCAGCGTGAAGTTGTCCACGAGTTGGGTGATGTTCTGCTTGAAATCGAAGCCGTTGCCGCCCTGGCCGGTCACACAGTAGGGACCTCCAAACGTGGCGATCCCGCTCACGGTGATGCACGGCGCGGGACCCGCTTCGGCGCTGGCCGTCGACTGCTGATGCCGATGCGCGTACTGCACGCGCAGCTCATTCAGTTTGTTGATCCCGATCGCCGACACGAGCTGGGCGGCCGTCGAATCCATCGCGTCGACGAAGTCCGACGCAATCTGCATCAAACCCGGTGCAAGGTTGACGGTCGTGCCGACGCCGTTGTTGTACGGCGAATCGTTGCGGAACAGGATGTGCCGGGCGGTCAGGCGGTTCGAGGTATTGACCTGATAATCAACCTTGCCCATGAAGAACGGCACCTTCTGGATGTTCGGCGGGACGCCAGGCTGTGGCGCCACGCCGAGTGCGGCGACATCGGCCGGCCGCGCCGTAATCACTTTCTGCGAGGAGAGATCGCGGCTGGTGCGCTCATATCCTGCGTAGAAGAACAGCCGATCATGTCTGACGGGACCGCCAACCGTGCCGGTGAAGGTATCCACCTTCGTATCCGGCTTGTTCGTGCCCGTGCGCGGTCCCTGGAAGAAAAACGGATACGCGCTGAAATCCCGTCGGCGGAATAGATAACTGCCATCACCGCGGACCCGGTTCGTGCCCGATGGGGTGATCGCGTTGTACACGAGCCCCATCGTCTGGCCGAATTCCGGGGCATACCCGCTGGTGACAACCTTCACTTCGCGAATCATCACCTCGGACATCGGCAGCAGCCGCAGTCCCGCGCGATCCTTCTCGGTGTTCGTGTTGCCGTCGATCTGATAGTTGATGCGCATCAAGGTGCCGTTGGCCGAAATACGCGGCACACCGAACTCTGGATTCTCGAAGCCCGTCACACCGGGCTGCGCGAGCGCGAAGTTGTACGGATTACGCGCGACCAGCGGCAGGTTCTTCACTTCGGTCTCGCTCAGATTGCGGCCGGCATCGATGCGGCCGCTGTCGAGGACCGGCGTTGCTTCGGCGTTGACGCTGACGACCTCGGTGACACCACCAACGGTCAGAACCGGATTGACGATCACTGTCTGACCCGCCGATACGCGGATGTTCGTCTGCTCGAATGTCTTGAAGCCTTGCAGCTCCGCCGCCACCTTGTAGGTGCCGAGCGGCAGCAGCGGTGCACGATAGACACCGGCTTCATTCGTCGTCACCGAGCGCAGCGCGCCGGTGTCGGTGCTCGAAATGTTGACCGTCACGCCAGGCAGCACGCCGCCTTGCGAATCGGTGACCGTGCCTTCTATGCCGCCGTTGGCCGCCTGCGACTGAGCCAGCGCGGGCGAACTGACGGAGAGAACCAGCAACAGCGCTGCAAGCGCGCGAACAATAGCCACAACTTCCTCCGCGAGGTCGAAGACCCGAGTATACCTTGCTGTTCGAGCGACACTAAGAACACGGAGGACGGTTCTCGCCACAAAGGACGCAAAGCTTCCGCTCCACGGCGCGCGTCGAGCGCTGTCTCAAAGAACACAAGAAACGGCTTCGTGTCCTTTCTATTTTGGTCTTGGTGTCCTCCGTGACTGAAATCGTCTTGGTGCTCATCGTGCTCAGGACGTGTAGCAATCCTCGTACATCGGAACGATGCGCTCGGCGCAGAAGTGCTCGCGGACACGGCGGCAGGCGGCTTTCGCGATGCGGCGGTGGAGGTCTCGATCGCGGAGCAATTCGATCGCGCTCTCGGCCATCTGGTCGATCGCGTCTGGCGGATGCAGGTAGCCGGTGACCGCGTGCTCGATCACTTCCGGTAATCCCCCCACGCGGGAGGCGACCACGGGCACTTCACAGGCCATCGCTTCGAGCGCGGCCAGGCCGAAGCTCTCCTGGGCCGACGGCAGCAGGAACAGGTCGCTGATCGACAGCAACGGCAACACCTCCTCCTGCGCGCCCAGGAATTCGACGAGCGAGGCCATTCCCAACTCTCGTGCGGTGCGGTATGCAGCGGCGCGGTCCGGCCCGTCGCCGACCAGCAGCAATCGAGCGGGTACGCGCGTGCGTATGCGATCGAAGATCGCCATCACGGCGTCCACTCGTTTCACGGGCCGGAAGTTCGACACGTGCACGACGAGACGTGTGTCGTCGTGACCCGCTGTAAAGCGCTGGCGCAGGTCGGGCCGCTCCATGCGGCGATGAATGGCGCAGTCGAGGAAATTGGGAATCACCGCGATCGCGCGTGTGACCCCGAGCTCGGCGATCGTCGAGGCGCGGAGACTCGCCGACACCGCGGTCACGCGATCGGACTGCTCAATCGAGAACGCCACGATCTCCGAATACGACGCATCGTTGCCGACCAGCGTGATATCGGTCCCATGCAGGGTCGTCACGACGCGCGGCACAAGCGTCGAGGGTCTCGAGGCAAGCACCTGCCGCGCCAGGAACGCGGCTGTCGCGTGCGGCACCGCGTAATGCGCGTGTATGACGTCGAGCTCGAACTCACGCGCCACCTGCACGAGTCGATTCGCCAGCGATAGCAGGTACTGCGGTTCGCGAAACAACGGATACGTCGGCGTCAAGACCTGATGAAACGACAAGCCGGCCTGGAATTCACCGAGTCTGAATGGCGTTTCCGTGCTGATGAAATGCACCTGGTGCCCGCGCAACGCAAGGGCTTTCCCGAGCTCGGTGGCGACGATGCCGCTGCCGCCGACAGATGCATAGCAGACGATGCCGATGTTCACGGTGTGATTCCGTGACGCAGCAAGTGGGGCCGCAGGAGCGGCTCTTTGACAACGAATCCCTCGGCGAAGTCGGCGCCACAGAGCGCGCCAAACTGTGCGTCGCGACTCTCGATGAGCTGTGAGAATCGCGACGACGTCAATCGCGTCGCAACGGCGGTGGGTGCGCCGGGACGAAACTGGCTCGCGTGGCAGGCGAGGGCGCGGCGTTTGGTCTCGTAGTGCGGACCGACGTCGACGACGAATGACGGCGCCACCGAGTCGTTGATGAAGTAATAGCAGACCCACTCGGGTTTCCACGCCTCGCCCTCGGCAGGGAAACGACGGAGACCGGCACTGAAGATCGCGTCGGCAGCCAGATGGCTCGCCGCCACATGATCCGGATGTCGGTCGGACCAGTGCGGGATCGCTACCACCCGCGGACGCGCCGCTCGAACCAGCGCAGCGATCTGACGCGCGTGATCGGGGGAACTGGCGAGCGCGCGATCGGGAAGGCGCAGGTTGACTCGCCACACCGCACCGAGCACGTCGCGTGCGGCTGCCGCCTCAGCAAGTCGCTCCTCGGACGTGCCGTTGCTCCCCATCTCCCCTGCAGTGAGATCGCACAGGCCGACTTTCAACCCGAGCGCAACGTGTTTGGCGACCGTGCCACCCATTCCGATCTCGATATCATCGGGATGCGGTCCTATGGCGAGCACATCGACAGGGATCACACCGTCGAGAACGCTGGGCGCTTCATTCACCGCATCCACCCGAACACGTCATCGTCGCGGCTCGACGCATCCGCGGCGGCACGGGCGAGAATGCGTGCTGCGAGAAATGCTCCAGTGATCGAGTCGGCATCGCCGCCCAGCGCAAACAAATGGTGTGGATAGTTGCGGTGCGGCCCGATGTACATCAGCCCGTCCGCGGTCTCGCCATACGTGACGTCCCATCCGTACTCGGGCATCAGGCCGGCGATCATCGGATACATCGTCAGCAGCTCGTACATCAGCTGCCCTGTCCGCTGGACGAACGTCTTCTCGCGCAGGCGGGCTGGAAGTTCCTCCTGATCCGCGCCAGCAACAAGCAGACGATGATCCGGGGCCCATCGGATCCGATGATGTGGAGACGTGCTGTCGCGGACGGTGACGTCATCGCCGGCAATCTGCTTTCGAACGGCAAGGGTGATTGGCTCGGTGAGGACGAGATAGCGGTGGTTCCGTGTGAAGTGGCGGCGAAGCGGCTTGTATTCGGGCGTTGCCGTGCCGGTCGCGACGATCACGCGGTCGGCGCGAATCGTGGCGCCATCGAGCGCAAGCTGCGCATGCTTGCGCGTCCATCTGACGTTGGTGACTCGCGTCCGCTCGAAGAAGGTCGCCCCGCGCTTGGAAGCGGCTTGTGCCAGCCCCAGTGCTACTCGGTACGGATCGACCGAAAAGGCACCCTCGAGGCGAATGGCGGCGCTCGTATCCAGTCGTGTGAGCTGTCGTACCTGACGCGTATTGAGCCAGTGCGCGTCGAGCACGGCGTCGTGACGCGCGTCGAACTCGCGCCGCAGCTGCCTGTCGTCGCCACCGAGTGCAAGCGTGACGCTGTCGTGCGATTCGAGGCCGGCCTTGATTCCGAGACGTCGAATCAGCGCGGCCGCGTCGAGCGAGGCTCGACGCCACGCCTCGAACATTCTGCGCGCCGCACGAAGTCCATGCGCACCGACGACGGTGCGAAACGACGGACCCGGCTCCGGCAGCAGTAATCCGGCGCTTCGTCCGCTGCTTCCCGTCGCAAGGCGACCGGCCTCGAGAACAAAAGGCCGAAGCCCTGCCACCGTACACGCATAGGCAACGGCGCAGCCGGTCAATCCACCGCCGATCACGACGAGACTGGTCGCGTGATCGCCGCGCAATCGCGGGTAGGCAGGTCGTCGTGAATCGGGGAATCGGTGGACCCAGGGGGAGACGTCGTAACGTGTCTTCATGCAATGCAAAATTCAAAATAAAAAATGCAAACACGACTACGCATGTCGAAGGACAAAGATGCACACGTCAAGCGCTACCGATGTCGTTTGCATGTTGGAATTTCGCATTTTGCATTTTGCATTACTCGCCACCAAGTCGCACGCCCGTCATCTCTTCCACCTGCTGACGTGCCACGTCACGAGCAGCGAGCTCGAGAACAGGAACCAGCCGTCGAGCCGCGACAGTCGAGCGAGGACGATACATCACCCAGCGGCCAGTCCGTCGGCCGTCTTGTCCTGAGCGACTCCCGGAGGGACGAGTCGAAGGTTGCGAGTACGGCGTCGCGCCCTTGCGAATCTCACGTCGGGCAAGATCCGGCGCCAGCTTGACGATGATTCCGTCTTCGATCAGGCAGGCGAACAGTCGCCGGCCAGCGTAGAGCGCGGGAAGGCCGAACATCTTGCCGAATCGCACGCCGCGGTGCGAATCGACGAACTCCTCGAGGAATGGCCGCAGCTCTGAGCGGTACTCGATAGCCATGGTTCCAAGTTCCGGGTTCCCGGTTCCCCGTTCCAGGGGTTCCGGTTCTCGTTCCGATTCTTCCCGGTGCCGGGTTCCAGGTTCGGGTTCAGTGTTCTGAGTTCCGGTTCGACGTTCCGGGTTCCGGTTCGACGTTCCGAGTTCCGTGTGATCCGGCAGTTCGTGTGGGAGTATTGGTCAAAATGGAACGCGAGGCCGTGGCACCAGAGGTCGCCACAGCGCGGACGCGAACCGCGAACACGAACTGCTAACCACGAACGTCGGCAACGTGGAACTTCGAACCAAGAATCACCGGAACAACGAACCCGGAACTGAAACCCCTGGAACTCGGAACCGGGAACCCGGAACCAGGAACACGAGCGCTCACATTATCCGTCGTCGCGCCGTCCGCGCGATTCCGATTGCGCTCGCGCTGCTCGTCGTCTGCGGCGCGATCGGCGCGATTTGGGGGCGCGCCAGATTGCAAGCCAGCCTGCCGCAGCTCGACGGACGCCTCCAGCTGCGCGGGCTGTCCGCGCCGGTGAGCGTCGCGCGCGACTCGCTGGGGATTCCGACGATTCGCGGCGCGACGCGCGCGGATGTGGCGCGCGCGACCGGGTTTCTCCACGCACAGGACCGCTTCTTTCAAATGGATGTCGCTCGTCGTCGCGCGGCTGGCGAGCTGTCCGATCTGGTCGGTCGGCGCGCGCTGATGCTCGACAGCGAGATTCGGATCCATCGCTTCCGCGACGAGGCGCACCGCGCCGTCGCCCTTCTCACGCCGGGCGATCGCGCGGTGCTTGAGGCGTACACGTCCGGTGTGAACAGTGGCCTTCATGCTCTCGGTGCTCCGCCGTTCGAATATCTGATGCTCCGGCAGACGCCGCGGGATTGGGCGCCCGAAGATTCGTTGCTCGTCGTGCTGTCGATGTTCATTACGCTGCAGGATGCCGACGGCTCGTACGAGGCAACACTCGCGACAATGCACGATGTGCTGCCCGCGCCGGTGGTCGACTTTCTCGCACCGCGCGGTACGGAGTGGGATTCGGCGGTCGACAGGTCCACGTTCCCGCACACTCAGGTTCCGGGTCCCGATGTCTACGATGTTCGTCATCGGCGTCGAGGGAAACCGCCGATCGCACTTCCGCCACCCAAGCCGGAAGATGTTCGGCGTCACCTCCCCATTCCCAAATCTGAATTTCCAGACGTCGTCTTTGCATTTGGGCGTTGGTCTACTGCGTGGGGTTGGGAGCTGGGAGCTGACGACGACGCCGCAATCGGGAGCAACAACTTCGCCGTCGCTGCTGCATTGACAGACGATGGCGGCGCGCTCGTCGCCAACGATATGCATCTCGCGGTTCGTGTTCCGAACACCTGGTATCGCGCGACGCTCGAATGGGAGGACGGTGGTGGCCGGCCTCAGCCGGACGGCGACAACACGCATCGGCTGATTGGTCTCACGCTGCCGGGAGTTCCGGCTCTGGTCGCCGGGAGCAATACCTACGTCGCATGGGGCTTCACCAACACCTACGCCGACTGGACCGACCTCGTCTTGCTCGACGTCGATGCCGCAGATTCAAACCGCTACCGCACGCCTGATGGTTGGCGTCGGTTCGAGCACCACGATGAAGTGATTCGCGTCGCCGGCGGACGCGATGCTCACCTCGACGTCCTATGGACCGTCTGGGGCCCGTTGATCGAACCGGATCATCGCCGCCGGCCGCGAGCGCTCCGCTGGGTGGCGCATTCCGCCGAGCGGCTTGCCTCCACGGTGACGCCGCTCGAAACGGCGCGCACGATCGAAGAAGCGTTCGACGCGGTGAACGGCCTGGGCGTGCCCGGCCAGAACATGGTGGTGGCCGACCGGAGCGGTCGCATCGGCTGGACGATCTTCGGCTCGCTTCCGCGTCGCGTCGGGATGGACGGCCAGCTTCCCACTTCCTGGTCCGACGGAGCGCGCGGGTGGAACGGGTGGCTGTCGCCTGAGGAGTACCCGCGACTCATCAACCCCGATCGAGGACGGTTGTGGACAGCGAACGCCCGTGTGGTGGGCGGCGACATGCTCGCGAAGCTGGGCGACGGCAGCTACGAGATCGGCTCGCGCGCGCGCATCATCCGCGATCGACTGTTCGCGCGCGATCGATTCGGCGTACGCGATCTGCTCGATATCCAGCTCGATGCACGCGCCGTATTCCTGACGCGCTGGCGCGATCTGATCCTGCGCACGCTGACGCCGGTGGTGGTGACCGGCCATCCGGATCGCGCCGAGTTCCGCGACGTTGTCGATCGCGGCTGGTCCGGTGTCGCGGCTCCCGATTCAGCGGCCTACCGTCTCACGCGCATGTTCCGCGAAGAAGTATCGGAGCGCGTGATCGCGTTTGTCCTGTCGGAGTGCTACGAAGCGGATCCGGTGTTCGACTACAGGAACGTGCGCCGGCGGGATGGTCCGATCTGGACGCTCGTCAACGAACAGCCGATGAACTTTCTGGATCCACGATTCGCACATTGGAACGATCTGCTCGTCGATGCGGTAGACACGGTTGTCGCCCGCGTGCGCGACGAACATCGCGGCGCGCTGAAGGATCGCGTCTGGTCCGAGTTCAATCAGACCCTCTACCGGCATCCGTTGTCGGCCGGCGTGCCGCTGCTCGGACGCTGGCTGGACATGCCGGCGCAACGGTTGCCCGGCGATCTCTACACACCGAACATGCACTGGGGCGTCAACGCGCCGTCGCAGCGGATGATCGTCTCACCAGGTCATGAAGATCGCGGCGTCATGCACATGCCGACAGGGCAGAGCGGTCATCCCCTGTCGCCCTTTTACGCCAACTCACACGAGGCGTGGGTTCGAGGGGAGCCGACGCCCTTTCTGCCAGGGAGAACTGAGCACACGCTCACCCTGACTCCTTAGACATGTCAACTCCCAACTCCCAACTCCAACTCCCAACTCCCAACTCCAACTCCCAACTCCCAACTCCAACTCCCAACTCCCAAACGGCATCGCCCGGTCGACCGTTGATGCGGCTGCCAGGCAAGACGTTTGGAAGTTGGAAGTTGGAAGTTGGAGATTGGAAATTGATCTACTACTGGGATACAGCGATCCCATTGACCATCTCGTAGTTGTAGGTCATCGACATCGTCGACGTGCCGGCGAAGCGGACGTGCGCGGTGGTGTCGAGACGGATGGGAACGCGGACACCGGCGACGCGCGCGTAGCGTTTGACGAGGTCGACGCGGGTCGTCCAGAACGACGGCGACTTCACCAGGCGACCTTCCACTCGTACGATGTCCGCGTCGGCGCTGGTGACAAACACCGCGCCTTCGATGAGGCCCGCGTCCTTGCGACGCGGCTTGGCCAGCAGCTTCACAATACCCTCGTCGGTCAGCTCGCCGCCGACGACGTCGTAGTTCCTCGGAGTGACGGCGAAGCGCGATGGATCCTTGGTCGCCGCCATCTCCTTTTCGTTGTCGAGCAGCCCGCGCATCACCCGTTTGCGGATGTACTCGGAACCGGTCTCACGAGTGATGGTGTACGTGAATCGGCCGTCGGGAAAGAGCTCCGTGACCACGTCCATCGACGCGTCCTTGTTGAACTTGTCGTTCTGGGCCTCGAGGTGGCGGGCGGCGCGGAACTGCGTCAGCGGTTCGTCAGCGCGCGTCAAGAACCGCTTCACGACCGGTTCGACCGCCGATGCATCAGCCCCTCGACTGCGCTCGGGGCCGGTGGCGCGGCTCCGCCCCGGACTGGCGGAGGGATGCGCCAGCCAAGCCGCGAGAAGAAGACCTGTCACGACCGGTCGCACCCGACCCATGAGCCGCACCCTGTGCAAAGCCAACGCCGCAGGTCCGCTGGCATTCTGCGGGCACTTTCGTGAACCCGCTGGCCGCAGTATGCCAGCTTTTCGAGCAGCCGATTCGGGATCTTGCACGACCGTGTTTGTGTGCTCCGTGTTCGTTTGTTCCGTGGTTACCGCCGCCGACGAGCGGGTCCGTGGATCAGATCAAAAGCGCGTCCCGCGCGGAAATCACACGATCCTGCGCCTCCTGGACGGTGGCGCCAAACGCGGTGAGGTGCCCCATCTTGCGGCCGGGCCGCGGTTCCGACTTGCCGTATACGTGCAGTTTCACGTCAGGGAACCGGCACGCCGCCGCCCAATTGGGTTCGCCGTCCTCCCACAGCTCGCCGAGGAGATTGGCCATCGCCGCGGGACGCAGCAGTTCGGTTGACCCCAGAGGCAGCCCGCAGATCGCGCGCACCTGCTGCTCGAACTGACTTGTGATCGTGGCGTCGAACGTCAGGTGTCCGGAGTTGTGCGGCCGGGGCGCCAGCTCGTTGACCACCAGCTCGCCATCGGTGCTCAGAAAGAACTCGACGCAGAGGACGCCGACATACTGCAGCTCGTCGAGGATCGCGCGCGTGATCTCACTCGCGCGCTGTGCGACCGACGCCGGAACCGCCGCGGGACAGGTCGTCACGTCGAGAATGTGATGGCGATGGCGGTTCTCGAACACGGGGTATTCGCTCATCGATCCGTCGAGGCTGCGTGCCGCCACCACCGAGATCTCGGCCTGCAACGAGATCAACCGCTCGACAACCGCTTCCTGATGACCGATCGCCGTCCAGATGTGCTCGACGTCGGCTGGTGTCGTGACGACGTGTTGGCCCTTCCCGTCGTAGCCGAACGCGGCGGTCTTCACCACCGCAGGTGTACCGACGCGCGCGACCGCGTCCCAGAGTTCGTCGAGCGTAATGGCTCGCGAGAAGGGCACGGTCGGAAAGCCGTGATCGGCGAGAAACGTCTTCTCTCGAGCGCGCTGTTGCGCAGTATGGAGCGCGACGCCGGACGGTCGCACCGGCGCGACGTCCGCGACCGCGTCGATCGCCTCGATCGGTACGTTCTCGAACTCGAACGTGACAACCGAAACCTGCGCCGCGAACGCCCGCAGCGCTTCGAGATCATCGTACGAGGCAGTGACCTCGACGTCGGCGACTTGTCCGGTGGGCGTGTCCTCGTCCGGGGAGAACGTGTGGACGCGATACCCCATCCGACGTGCGGCGATCGTGAACATGCGTCCAAGCTGCCCGCTGCCAAGGACGCCGAGTGCGGCACCGGGAGCGATCACGCGGGGCGGTCGCGTCACGGCAGCCGTTCCTCTCGCACCTTCTGTGTCTGCTCTTCGCGAAACCGGCGCAGCCGCTGGCGCAGCTCCGGGCGGGAGTTGGAGACAATCGCCACCGCCAGCAGGCCTGCATTGATCGCGCCCGCCGTGCCGATCGCGAGCGTCGCCACCGGGATGCCGCCAGGCATCTGCACAATCGACAGGAGGGAATCCAGACCGTGCAGCGCGGCGCTCTGCACCGGCACGCCGAGAACGGGCAGCACTGAATGTGCCGCGACCATACCCGGCAGGTGTGCGGCACCACCTGCTCCGGCAATGATCACCTCGATGCCGCGCGACTCGGCAGAAGAAGCGAACTCCGCCATCCAGACAGGAGTGCGATGCGCCGACACGATCTGCCGCTCGTGCGGGATCCCGAACCGCTCCAGCACCTCCACCGCATGCTTCATCGTCTCCCAGTCGGACGACGAGCCCATGATGACGGCCACGAGAGGCGCGGTGGAGTCAGGCATGTAGAAACAGCGATGTTATCAGACGTTTTTCGTCACACACCACGGCGCGACACGCTTTCGCTGGCCTACGACACACCGAGGCAGTGAGGCACTGAGGACGTAAACGTACGTCACCAATTGCGTTGACGCATCAGAAACTGGTAGACAATTCTCAGACGTCATGCCTTCCATCATCTACACGCTCACCGACGAAGCACCCGCCCTCGCAACGTATTCGCTGCTGCCGATCGTGCAAGCGTTCACGCGTGCAGCGGGCATTACCGTCGAGAGCCGCGACATCTCGCTCGCCGGCCGCATTCTCGCCGCCTTCCCCGATCACCTGCCGGCCGATCGTCGGCGGCGCGACGATCTTGCCGAACTGGGCGAGCTGGCCAAGACCCCGCAAGCCAACATCATCAAGCTGCCGAACATCAGCGCCTCGGTGCCGCAGCTGCAGGGCGCGATCCGCGAGCTTCAGCAACAGGGCTTTTCCGTTCCGGATTACCCCGAGGATCCGCAGTCGGACGCCGAAAAGGCAATCAAGGCGAAGTACGCCAGGGTGCTCGGCAGCGCCGTCAATCCCGTTCTGCGCGAAGGCAACTCCGATCGTCGCGTCGCCGCGCCGGTAAAGGAGTACGCGCGCAAGCACCCGCACTCGATGGGCACCTGGAGCCGCGATGCGAAGACGCACGTCGCGCACATGCAGGCAGACGACTTCTACGGCAGCGAGCAGTCCGTCGTCGTGGCGAATTCGGGGAGTCTGCGCATCGAGCTCACCGGCGCGCAGGGGAAGACAATCGTGCTGAAGTCGGCGGTCGAGGTCGCCTCCGGTGACGTGATCGCCGCGACCGTGATGCGTTGTCGCGCCCTGCGCGAGTTCTACGTCCAGCAGATCGACGACGCGCGCGCCCAGGGTCTTCTGCTGTCGCTGCATCTCAAGGCGACGATGATGAAGGTGTCCGATCCGATTCTGTTCGGACATGCGGTTCGCGCGTATTTCGAGGACGTCTTCGACAAGCACGCAGCGCTCTTCGACGCGCTCGGCATCGATGCGGACAACGGCATCGGCGATGTCTACGCGAAAATCCACAGCCTGCCCGAAGCGCAGCGACGCGCCGTCGAAGCGGACATCCAGGCAGTGTATGCGTCACGGCCGCCGCTGGCGATGGTCGATTCCAATCGAGGCATCACCAACCTGCACGTGCCGAGCGACGTCATCATCGACGCGTCGATGCCGGCGATGATTCGCGCGTCAGGTCGGATGTGGGGGCCCGACGGCAAGCTCCACGAGACCAAGGCGATGATTCCCGACCGGTCGTACGCCGGGATCTATCAAGCCGTCATCGACGATTGCCGCAGCAACGGGGCATTCGACGTCCGCACGATGGGCAGTGTCTCCAACGTCGGCCTGATGGCGCAGGCCGCCGAGGAATACGGTTCCCACGACAAGACCTTCGAGATTGCCGCCGACGGTATCGTCCGCGTCATCGATGCGAACGGCAACGCCGTGTTCGAACACTCGGTGCAGACAGGCGACGTGTGGCGGATGTGTCGCACGCGGGATCTGCCAATCAAGGATTGGGTGAAGCTGGCGGTCACGCGCGCCCGCGCGACCGGCCACACGGCGATTTTCTGGCTCGACCCGAAGCGCGCTTACGACAGCAACGTGATCGCCAAGACGCTCAGATATCTCTCCGAGCACGACACCAGCGGGCTCGACATCCGCATCCTCTCGCCGATCGAGGCGATGCGGGAAACGCTGGCGCGTGTGCGCGCCGGTCAGGACACCATCTCGGTGACCGGGAACGTGCTGCGCGATTACCTGACCGATCTGTTCCCCATCCTCGAGCTCGGCACGAGCGCGAAGATGCTGTCGATCGTGCCACTGCTCGCCGGTGGGGGTCTGTACGAGACCGGTGCCGGCGGCTCGGCGCCAAAACACGTGCAGCAGTTCCTGCAGGAGAACTACCTGCGCTGGGACTCGCTGGGAGAGTTCCTGGCGCTGGCGGTGTCGATCGAGGACTTCGGCACCAGGACGCGCAATCCCAAAGCCGGTGTGCTGGCCAAGGCGCTCGATCGCGCCAACGGTCTCATCCTCGAGAATGACAAGTCGCCGCAGCGCAAGGTCGGTGAGATCGACAACCGCGGCAGTCACTTCTATCTCGCGATGTACTGGGCACGGGCCCTCGCCGATCAAACGACCGATCGCGAGCTGCAGGCGACATTCGCCCCGGTCGCACGCGAGCTTGAACGGAACGAAAAGAAGATCGTCTCGGAGTTGATCGACGTGCAGGGCAAGCCGGTCGCGATCGGCGGCTACTATCGCCCCGACCCAGTGCTCACCGACAAAGCGATGCGCCCGAGTGCGGCATTCAATCAGGTGCTCGACGCGCTGAACAGTTCAGCGGCCCTTAGCGCATCAACCACGAAGGCCTGACGGCACTCACGAAGATCACGAAGGAAAACGAAAACGTCTTTGCGATCCTCGTGGTCGTCGCGGAGGGACCTTCGTGGTTGATTCAATCGCCGACGAGCGCGAATATCAGCAGCATCGCGGCGAAAAATCCACCGACGCCGCTTGCCACCCCGATGGCGGCGGCCTTGGTTGCGTTCGTCCCCCCGTGCTCATGCCGCTCGAGTGAGGCAATCTCGTCGTATGCGATCGGCTGAATGGGCACCGGCAAACGCGTCTTCGGCAAGGCTATCAGGGCATCCGGCGTCGTGCGGACGATGGTGGCGCGGAACCGTTGGCCGTTTCGCAGCCGCACGTTCAATTCCGTTCCGATGGGAACGTTCTCGACAAAGGCCCGCCAGGCATCGGCGTCGCCAACGGTCTGTGCCAGGCTTCTCGTCGGCGTGATGATCGACAACACGAGCAAGAGAATCAGGATTGGTCGCAACAGTCTCATAGCTCACCTCTCGCGGGACATCAAAGGTCGTCAGAAATCCACGCCGATGCCGCTGCGCCAGGTCGTACTCGCCAGTCCAGGACCGTCGAATGCGAATCTCACGTCGGTTCTGATAAAGGCGCGCTCGGTGACGTAGAACTTGAAACCGCCGCCGAACAGCGGACGCACCGCGTCGGCGGTCTTCGTTTCTGACGCAATCGTGGGAACCGAAAACGGCGCGGCCGGGGTGGGCAGCGGGGCGAACGTTTCGATGCGGTCACGGTTGCGCACGGACTCGACGCCCGCTGTGAGGAACGGGTGGACCCATCGGTTCTCGAAGAACTGATAGACGATGCTTGCCGAACCGCCGGTGGTCTTGACGTGGTGCTCGCGCGACAGAAAGGTCGGCGTGGAACGACCAGACACCGCGACGCTTTCGAGGCTATAGAAACTGGCGCTCGAGGAGGTCGCCACTTCCCCCTCGACGATCAGATGCGGGTTCCAGTGATAGGCCAGAGAGGCGCCGAACGACCCGGCGTTGAGCCAGGTGCCGTCGCGAAATGTTCCGACAGCCGACCGCTCGGTTCGGCCGAGCCAGCCAACGGTTCCGCCAACATCCCAGCGCGGGGTGTCCGCCGGAACGAGCGAAATCGTTTGCGCGGCCGCGGACCGCGTGAAGACGAGCGCGCCAACCAGCATGGCTGTCGCGCACGCAGAAAAGCGTCTCACCGTTTCTTCCCTCCTGCCCCGTAATGCGCAGGAGGGAAGGAAACAGGCTCACTTCTGGGCGTGCTGGGGGATCTTCAGGACCTGTCCGGGACGGATCTTGTTCGGGTCGGTCAGCTGGTCGCGATTCGCGTTGAAGATCTCCATGTAGTCGTTGGCGTTGCCGTAGTACTTCTTCGCGATCGCACTCAACGTGTCACCCGCCTGCACGGTGTACGTCCGCGAGTCATCATCGTGATGGACCGCCGGCGTGTGGGCGACTGCCGCGACCTTGATATCGGCCACGACCTCCTTCTGCCAGTCGGGAATCGTCTTGATGGCGTTCCAGATCTGGTTCTTCTCATCGTCGGAGTTCACAGTACCGTTGAAGTGCAGCTTGCCGTCACGTTCCTCCGCCGCACCCTGCATGCGGAGGTTCTTCGCGGTCTGCACCGCGTGGCTGTACTTGTCACGCAATCCCATATTCCCCTCCCTGGTCGGCCGCCGCCTGCCATTCGATCACGCCGTTCCACCCGATGTTGTTGCTTGTCGCTCCCTTGTTCATCAACAGCACGAACGCAATCACCAACGCGAGAATCACCACGGCGATGACTACCGGCCACACGTGCGTGCGCCGTCTGACGATGCGGACTTCATCCATGGTCCACCTCACTCACTACACGTCGCTCGACGACGATCTCCTCGTGAACGACCGGGATGCGTACCGTCTCGCCAGGTCGGACGTTCTCGAGCGCGCGCTGCAGCTCCTCGTGGGCGACGGTCCGCGTAATTTGCGGCGGCCAGTCGCGGTCGGACGTGGTGCCGCGGTCCGTGCCCCACCACCGATCCCAGAACTCGTGCATGTGCGCCTCTCGCGCGGCTCGCAGTTCGGCCACTCGCTCGCGGGACAGCCCCTCGACGATGAGGCGCCGGTGATCCCCGTCGCGCTGCGCCCGTGACACCGGGACGAGCACGCGCGGCTCGTCGTGAAAGTCGAACGCTTTCCCATCGAGCTCGACCACCAGGTACGCCCCTCTCATGCGATCCATGTCGACTATCAGGTCCTTGACTTCACCGACCGTATGCCGCTCGACGTTGAGCACCTTCCATCCGCGCGGGTCGAACTGGTCGCGCGCGACGGTGAGGTCGCGCATCCGCGAGAGCCGCTCAAATCGGCCGGCTCGACTCATGTGTTCTTGTTTCATGGTTTTCCGCCCCGCCGGCGGAAGGTGCAAGCCGGGTGCCTCGCGGAGGAGAATACGAGGCATGAAGCTTCGGATGCTGCGCGCTATCGCTGTTTGGCTTGTAGCCGGGCTTGTGTCGCCGGTCTTGGCGCAGGCGCCACAGCTCGAGGTTCCGTATCGGATGTTTCGATTGGCGAATGGGCTGACCGTTATTCTTCACCGCGACACGAGCGTGCCAGTGGTCGGCGTGAACGTCTGGTACCGCGTTGGCTCGGCCAACGAGAAGCCGGGACGCACGGGATTCGCGCACCTGTTCGAACATCTCATGTTCGAAGGTTCCGAACATGTGAAAGAAGGCGAGTTCGACACGCTGCTCGAAGCCGCCGGCGGTAATAACAACGGCTCGACCAACAACGACCGCACCAACTACATCATCGACGTGCCGAAGAACGCACTCGAGCTTGCGTTGTTTCTCGAGTCGGATCGCATGGGACATCTGCTCGCCACCATGTCGCCTGAACGCGTCAACGGTCAACGCGACGTGGTCAAGAACGAGCGGCGGCAGAGTTATGAAAACCGGCCGTACGGGCAGGCCTCGATCGAGCTGGACAAGATGCTGTGGCCCGCCAATCACCCGTACCACTGGCCAACCATCGGCTACATGGAAGATCTCACCGCCGCCAGCTACCAGGACGTCGTCGAGTTCTTCAAGAAGTACTACGCGCCGAACAATGCGAGCCTGTCGATCGCCGGAGACATCGACCTCGACTCCACGCAGAAGCTGGTCGAGAAGTGGTTCTCGGACGTTCGCGGCGGAACGCCGGTCGAACCGGTCGCGCCTCCGGCAGCGATTCTCACCGGTGTCAAAAAGCAAACGCTGACGGATCGCGTTCAGCTGCCGCGCCTGTATCTGGCGTGGCTTACTCCGCGTGTGTTCGCACCCGGGGATGCGGCGCTCGACATGGCGTCCGCGGTACTGACGGGCGGAAAGAACTCGCGTCTTTACAAGCGGCTCGTCTACGACTCGCAGGTCGCGCAGGACGTCACTGCCGCGCAGCAGTCGGGCGCGCTCGGCAGCTCGTTCGTCATCGTCGCGACGGCTCGTCCGGGGCATACCGTCGAGGAATTGCAGACAGCAATCGATGAAGAGCTCGCGCGTTTGCGGCGCGAGCCGCCGCAGGCGCGCGAAGTGCAGCGCGCGATCAATCAGATGGAGGCGTCGTTCTATCGCCGCATGGAACGGGTCGGCGGTTTCGGCGGCAAGGCCGACCAGTTGAACTCCTACTTCGCCGCCGGGGGCGGCCCTGATTATTTTGCGGAGGATCTCGCACGGTATACGTCACTGTCGGCATCCGACGTCCACGCGGCGATCATCGACTGGCTGCCGCCCGATCGACGGGTGGAGCTGGTCGTGCTGCCGGAGGGCAAGAAATGAAATACACGCTGCTCTTGGTCATCGGTGCGGTGGCGATGGTGGGCGCGCAGAACGCGCCGGATCGCAGTCATCCGCCGCAGCTCGGTCCCGCTCCGCAGCTCAATCTGCCGCCGATCGAGAAGCGCATGCTCTCCAACCGCCTCCCCGTCTGGATCGTCGAGGCACACGAGGTTCCACTGGCGCAGGTGAATCTTGTCGTGCAGGCTGGCGGCGGCAACGATCCGGCTGGCAAGTTCGGACTCGCCGGACTGACGGCCGCGATGCTCGACGAAGGCGCCGGCTCGCGTTCCTCGCTCGAGATCGCCGATGCGATCGAGTTCCTCGGCGCGGATCTGTCCACCACGAGCTCGTTCGACGCATCCGCCGTTCGCCTGAACGTGCCGGTCGCGCGCCTGCAGGATGCGTTGCCGATCATGGCCGACGTGGCGCTGCGGCCCACGTTCCCCGAGGCGGAACTGAATCGCCTTCGACAGGAGCGTCTGACATCGATCATTCAGGCGAAGGACGATCCAGCCTCGATTGCGCCGATCGCTTTCGCACGCGTTGTCTTCGGGACGATGCACCGGTATGGCACGCCGGCGATCGGCAGCGAAGCGACCTTGAAAGGGTTCTCGACCGACGATCTCCGCCGCTTCCATAGCGAGATGTATCAGCCGGCGAACTCCACGTTGCTGGTTGTCGGCGACGTCAAGGCGGACGCGGTGCTGCCGCAACTCGAGAAGCTGTTCGGCTCCTGGTCCGGAGCGGTGGCGCCGACGATCGCACCCGTCCCGCAGGCGCGCCAGCCCGCACAAGGCCAGCTGTACATCGTCGACAAACCCGATGCGCCGCAGTCGCAGATCAGAATCGGGTGGGTAGGCGTGCCGCGCTCCACGCCGGACTACTTTCCGCTGCAGGTCCTCAACACGATTCTGGGCGGCTCGTTTACGTCGCGTCTCAATCAGAACCTGCGCGAGGAGCACGGGTACGCCTACGGCGCGGGATCGCGATTCGACATGCGGCTCTCTGCGGGCCCCTTCTTCGCGTCCGCGGGCGTACAGGCCGACAAGACCGCCGAGTCGTTGCAGGAGTTCTTCCACGAGCTGAACGGAATGCTCAAACCGATTCCAGCGGAGGAGCTGATGAAGGCGAAGAACTACGTCGCGCTCGGATTTCCAAGTGAGTTCGAGGCCATCGACGATCTGTCGACGCATCTCGAGGAGATGGTGATTTACAAGCTGCCGGACACCTACTTCGGGCGCTATGTCGACAATGTTCAGGCGGTGACCGCCGAAGCGGTGCAGCAGGCGGCAGCCACCTACATTCAGCCGCAGAAGTTCGCAATTGTGGTGGTCGGCGATCGCAAGTCGATCGAGCCGAAGATCCGCGCGCTCAACCTGGCGCCCATTCACATCGTGTCGGTCGACGATGTGTTCGCGCAGAGGGACCTTCAGTGATGGAGACGTACTATCATCCGAAAGATCTGGCGCGCTTTGGTGAGATCGGCAAGGAGGCGCCGGAGCTGTGGCAGAAGTTCTCGGAGTGGTACGCCGCAGTGTTCAAAGAGGGTGCGCTCAGCGAACGTGAGAAGGCGCTGATCGCACTCGCCGTCGCCCATACCGTGCAGTGTCCCTATTGCATCGACGCGTATTCGACAACATCGTTGGAGAAGGGCGCGACGCCGGAACAGATGACCGAAGCCGTGCACGTGGCGGCCGCCATTCGCGGCGGTTCGTCGCTGGTGCATGGTGTGCAGATGCGGAATCACGTTGACAAGCTGTCCATGTAACCACGACGGCACTCGCATCCACGAAGTTCATGAAGAATGGCTCTTCCTACTCTCCTGAACACACGCAGCCCGTTGGCTGACAGCGCGACGCAGCGGGCGACGCTGAATGCGCTGCCGCTGCTGCGCACGTTCGACGAGGCAGTGGAAAACGCAGGGCACGCTCCTCTGCGCGCGACCGCCATCTCGGTCCTGCAACTCAACGTCGGCAAGCGCTGCAACCAGGCGTGCCGGCACTGCCACGTCGACGCTGGACCCGATCGCACCGAGGTCATGCGCGATGCCGTCATCGATGCCGCGCTCGAGTTTCTCGAGCGCTCTGACATCCCGACGATCGACATCACCGGTGGGGCGCCGGAGCTGCATCCGCGCTTCCGCGAGATCGTCACGCGCGCGCGCGCAGCGGGACGTCATGTCATGGATCGCTGCAACCTGACGATCACGCAGCTGCCAAACTATTCGGATCTGCCGGAGTTTCTCGCCGGGCATGGCGTCGAGGTCGTCGCGTCGCTGCCTTCCTTCGCCGCCCGGCAGACCGATGCGCAGCGTGGAGCGGGGGTGTTCGACGACTCGATCGCCGCGCTCCGTCACTTCAACACGCTCGGCTACGGTGTCGACGGCTCCGGCCTGCTGCTCAATCTCGTTACCAATCCGGTCGGCGCGTTCCTTCCAGGCCCGCAGCACGCACTGGAGGCGGATTGGAAACGAGAGCTCGGTCGGCGCTACGGCATTGTCTTCAACCGGCTCTATACGATTACGAACATGCCGATCAGCAGGTATCTGGAGTTTCTTCTTCACTCCGGGAATCTGCAGGGCTACATGGACCGCCTCGTCACCGCATTCAATCCGGCAGCAGTCGACGGGCTGATGTGTCGGTACACCTTGTCGGTCGGCTGGGACGGTCGCCTCTATGACTGCGACTTCAATCAGATGATCGATTTGACGACGAGCGCCGATGCACCGCAGACGATTTTCGACGCGACCACGCACGCGCTCGCAGCACGCCGCATCGTCATCGGCCCCCATTGCTTCGGCTGCACGGCGGGTGGCGGATCGAGTTGCGGAGGGTCGACGGTGAGTACCTGAAATGCAAAAGAACGATCGTCGATCCGCGGTCTGACTTCGACCTTCATTCCGCGCAATTGGCAATGGTCCCTCTGCATTTCAGAGTGGTTCGAACGCCCCGGTCTCCCGATTCTTCCTGACCCGATCCCAGGCAAAGTGCTGCCCGTTCATGGCGATATAGACGCCGGCGCGCAGCGTCTGCACGAACGACAGCGCGCTACCGAGATTGAACAGCCCGTCGGAGCTGCCGAAGGCATAGGGAATCATCGCCCCCGTCAGCACGATCGTCTTGCCGCTGACACTCCGCGCGAGCGCCGCAGCTGTTTCGACCATCGTGTCGGTGCCGTGGGTAATGACGATCCGTGACTCGGCGCATTGCGCGCAGTTGCGGACGATGACCTCGCGGTCGGCATCGGTCATCTCCAGGCTGTCGATCATCATCAGCGTGCGGATTGATACCTCCACGCGCGAGCGACCAAGCCGCAACATCTCGGGCAGATGCGTCTCGGCGAAGGCAAGGCGACCTCGAATTTCGTCGTACGTCTTGTCGAAGGTACCGCCGGTGACGAAGATGCGAATCATCGCAGTCAATTGTCCATCAGCGCGCCAGATGCGGTAATCTCGTCGTCCCACACTGCGAGGACATATGCCGAAATACCTGTTCGAAATCTCGTACACCGGCGAGGGTGTGAAAGGTCTGGTCAAGGATGGAGGATCGAAACGGCGCGCCGCCGGGACGACCGCGATCGAAAGCCTGGGAGGGAAAGTCGAAGCGTTCTACTTCGCCTTCGGCCAGAACGACGCGATCGCCATCGTCGATATGCCGGACGCCGCATCAGCGGCCGCCGCGTCGATCGCCCTCTCGGCCGGCGGCGGCGTGACCGGCAAGACCACGGTGTTGTTGACGCCCGAGGAGATCGACGCGGCGGTGAAGAAGACGCCGACCTACACGCCGCCGGGACGGTAGCCGTCAGCGTCGGCGCGTGCGGTCGCGCAGCAGGACACCGGCGAGCCAGGCGACAACCAGGATCGCGATGAGGATGATCAGCGCACGGCCAAGGAGCATCTCACCGAGCCCTATCTGATTCGCGCCGGCGTGCGAACGGGTCGATGGCGCTGACGATCATCCCGACGACGACCACAGCGACGGCGGCGATCAGGTTGTGCCACAGATAGGCGACTGTGGTGAACGCGGTCAGGGCGGCAACCGAGCTCATGCCTGCCAGCAGACCGACGAACGCGCCGTTGGAGGTCGCCCGCCGAAAGCCGATCGCCAGAATGAACACTCCGAGGATTGATCCATAAAAGTACGATCCGAACCGGTTCACCACCTCGATCAACGACCCGAGCTGCGCGGCAAACACCGCGACCACGCTCGCGAGCAGACCCCAGAATACCGTTGCAATCCGCGATACCAGCAGGAAGTGGGCATCCGACGCTTCGGCGCGAATGAAGCGGCGATACCAGTCGATGACCGAGGCTGTCGACAGCGCCGACAACTCACCCGCGGTCGCCGACATGGCCGCCGCGAAGATGGCGGCGATCAGGAGCCCCACCATCCCCGTCGGCATATACGTCGTGATGAAGGTCGGGAACACGAAATTGACGTCGTTATAGTTGGCGTCGCCCGTCACTTCCTTCACGAGATTCACGGCCTCGCCGCGGATGGCGCGCGTCTCGGCTTCCCGCACCTTGAACTGCGCACCCGCTGCCACCAGTTGCGTGGTGTCCCCGGCGGTGCGTGCCCTGGCCATGCCTGCAGCGGCCGCGGCGCGCGATGCCGTGGCTGCCTCGAAGCGGCGCTCCAGCGCGGCGTAGTCCGCGGCCCGCGGTCCTTCGCGCATCACCGCCTGCTGGCGCGCATCGAACAGGAGCGGCCGGGGCGTGAACGTGTAAAACACGAACAGCAGGACGCCGACCAGCAGCACCAGCGCCTGCAGCGGGATCTTCCAGTACGCGCTCACCAGCAGCGACTCACGCGCTTCCGCCACCGATCGCGTCGTCAGGTATCGCTGCACCTGGCTCTGATCGGTGCCGAAGTACGAGCAGAAAAGGAAGAACGCGGCGATGGTGCCCGACCAGAACGTGTACTGCTGGGTGATGTCGAACCTGAAGTCGAAGACCTGCAGGCGGCCGGTCGATCCGGCAATCCGCAATGCGTCGGGGAGATTGATATCCGACGGCAGCCCGAGAACGAGGATGACGACCGCCGACACGAGGCCGCTGACGATCAACACCATCTGCTTGACGTCGGTCCAGGCGACCGCCTGCACTCCGCCGAACATCGTGTACAGGATCGTCGGCACTGCCGTCAGGAGGACGGTTTGCGTGACGCTCAACCCGATGACCACCGACATCACAACTGCCGGCGCTGACAACACGACACCGAGTGACATGCTGCGTGACAGGAGGAACAGCAGGCTCGTGAACGCACGCGTCTTTGCGTCGAACCGTTTCTCCAGGTATTCGTACGCCGTGAAAACGCGGGCGTTGTGAAAGAACGGCACGATCGTGGCCGACAGGGCGATCATCGCCAGCGGGAGCGCGTAGTAGAACTGCAGGAAGCGCATCCCGTCGTTGAAGCCTTGGCCGGTCGTACCGATCATCGTGATCGCGCTCAACTGCGTTGCCATCACCGACAAACCCGCCACCCACCACGGCAGGCTTCGTCCGCCGAGAAAATACCCTTCGAGCTCGTGGCTTCGCTTGGTCAGCCGGAGACCGTCCCAGACCAGCCAACTCAGGTAGGTGACGAGGATCGCCCAATCGAGCGCGCGCATCAGCTGAAGTATTGCTGAAACGCGTAGAGCAGCGTCAGGACCACGACCCACATGACGATGACGCGGAGATAACTGCGGCCGGCCTCCATTAGAGCGCCTCGCACCGCGCGCGGCGCCGTGCGTCCGCCGCTCGCAGCGCCTCACGCGCCCCCGCCAGCCAGGCGCGATCCAATTCCAGTTCTCGCGTGGCTTCTTCCAGCGCCCGTCCCGTTTCGTCCGGCGCCGGCCCGCCGAGCGTCCGTCGCACCGAGACGAAATGCCGCGGACTCAGGATCTCGGCGATCTCGGCGTCCGAGTACTGCAGCGGCGCTCCGAGCAGATCGCTCGACACGGCTGCCAGCGTCGCGCTCAAACCGGCCTGCGGATCGCGACGCCTCACGTCGAGAACTCCAGCCGCAATGCGGTGCGCCGTCCTGAACGGCAGCCCATGTTCGCGCACCAGATGATCCGCCAGCTCCGTCAGCGTCGTCCCGCCTTCACCAGCGCGCGCTTCGAGCCGCTCGACGTCGAACTCCGCGTCGCGCATCGCCGCAGCAACGAGCGTGACGGCACGCAGCGCGTCATGAAACATCGACGCCACGAGCGGCTGCAGATCGTCTTCGGTGTCGACGATGTCGCCGAAGGGGGTGTTGTGGACGCTGAGCATGACGGCTGACGCCTGACCCAGGGCCTTGCTGGCGATCGCGCGCGCGTGCTCCAGCGCGACAGGATTGCGCTTCTGCGGCATGATGCTGCTCGACTGTACGAACCCGTCCGCCAGCCGCAGGTACGCGAACTCCATCGTGCACCACAGCAGCAGATCCTGAATGACGCGGCCGAGACCGGCGAGCAGCACCGCCGCCGCCGACACGCTTTCGAGCATGTAGTCCACGGTCGCGATGCTCCCGTAGGTATTGCCGGTCGGTCCATCGAATCCGAGCAGATCGCTTGTCAGGCGACGATCGATCGGGAAACCGGTTCCCGTGATCGCGCAGGAACCGAGCGGATTCTGATTGGTCGAGACGTACGCCGCCTGCAGCCGCCTGGCGTCGCGGGCAAGCTGCTCGATGACGGCCAGCAGGTAGTGCGCGACGGTGGTCGGTTGCGCCGGTTGCGTATGCGTGTGTGCTGCGAAGACCGTGTCGCGATGTCGTGCCGCGACATCGATGAACGCGGATCGCAACTCCAGCGCCGCCTGCAGCAGCGACGCAATCCACTCCCGCTGCCGCATCCGATACATCGTCATGTCGATGTCGTTGCGGCTGCGCGCGGTGTGCAGACGGCCGGCGACCTCCTCGCCACAGGCGTTCACCAGCAGGCGTTCGACGTAGAAGAAGAGATCCTCGCAGGTGCCGTCGTACGGCGCACGGCGGATGTCGGTCACCGAGGTCGAGTCGAGCGCCGTTCGCAGCGCGCGCGCATCCTCACGGCCGACGATCCCGCATTCAGTCAGCATCACGAGGTGCGCGTAGTGAATGGCGAGCAGAGGTGCGAGGAAGAGTGTCTTGGCGTCCTCGAAGTTTTCGGTGAGAACGTGCGACACGTACTCCGGATCGAACCTCATTGCCCGCAGTATAGCAGTCGGCGTCCGGGCACTCGTGCTTGCATGAATCGCGTCTAATCACGTCTCGCGAATCACGAATCCTGCTTGAGCCATGACGCGAGGTGATCCGCCTGTGACGACGAGAGCGTCGGCAGCACTTCGAGCCGCCACTCGCGTGGCGGCTCCGTTGCGAGCGTCAGCTCGATCGTCAGCAATCGTTCACGTCGCGCCAGCACGATCGTGACGATGTCGCCGGAGCGATATTGCTGAAGCCTCTCGTCCAGACGATCGGCACGGACGCGGAAACCATCGATGGCGACGATCTCGTCCTCCACATTCAGACCAGCGACGTGTGCAGGGCCATCGCGGCGGACCTGGCTCACGACCAGCCGCCCTCCGTCGTTCCGTGTCCCGACGCCGAGCCATGGCCTGATCCCTTCAGGAGGCGGAGCGGCGGTCTTGAAGCGCAAACCAAAGGTGTCGAGCGCCGCCGAGTAGTCGAGTTCAGTGGTGCCGTCGACGACATCACGCCAAAACTCGGCTAACGACGTTCCGACCGCACGCTCGACGGCCTGCTGAATCTGGTCGGACGTGAATCCTCGCTCGGCCGAGTACTGGTCGTAGGCGCCACGCATGACGTCGTCGAGGCTCAGCGACCCGTTCGTCGACGATCGAATGCGCGCGTCGAGCAGAAACGCCACGACCGCACCCTTCGTGTAGTAGCTCATTGAAGTGTTGATCGAGTTCTCGTCGGGGCGATAGAGCTTGATCCAGGCATCGAACGACGCCAGCGAGAGCGACTGCACCTCCCGTCCGGGTGTCGTCTGCACGCCTTCGATCTTCGAGGAGAGCGCCTCGAGGTATTCGTCCCGGGTCATGAGGCCAGCGCGGTGCAAGGCCAGGTCGGCGTAGTACTCGGTGATGCCTTCGGCGACCCACAGACTGCGTGTGTGCACCTCGCGTTCGTAGTCGAACGGACCGAGCTCCGCGGGCCGGAGGCGCTTCACGTTCCACACGTGAAAGAACTCGTGGCTGACTAAACCGAGCCACGCCAGATACGCCTTGCGCGTGCGCGTCGTCCAGCGGCTGGTCATCAACACCGTCGACTCGGCGTGCTCGAGACCACCGCCCGCTTCGGTGATCACGTTTAGAAAGAAGTAGCGGTCGTAGGGGAGAAATCCCCACATGCGGCGGTGCTCGGCAACGATGCGTTCGACGTCGCGCACGGCCCGCGCACCGTCGAAGACACCGGCCTCGCCTTCGTTCACCAGGTAATGTGGTTTGCCATCGAGCGCGAACTCATATACGGAGGGATTGCCGAGCAGAATCGGCGAGTCGACAAGCTGGTCGTAGCTGGAGGCGACGTAGTGATGCGATCGACCGCTCGCCGACGGCAGCGCCGTTCGAGATTGCATCCACCCGCACGCGGGCTCGATCAGCACTTGGTGCGGGGCCGACATGAGCTCGGGTACCGTCATGAAGGTCGGCGCGCCGTTCAGCAGCGCAAAGTCGCGCTCGATCCAGTTCGTGCGAACCGACATCTCGCGTCCGTAGACGCGATAGGTCACGGTGACAGTTTCGGTGTCGTCGGGATTTGGTTTTTGCGATGTGGGATTTGGGGTTTGGGATTTGGGATTTGGGATTTCAACAACCCACCTGTTCTTGCGTGTCTTGCCGACTGGAAGCGGACCGTCGGCCGCCATCGCTGCAACGTTCTCGACATGTCGCGAGAACTCCCGGACCAGATAGGAGCCCGGCGTCCACACCGGCATCATCAGCTCGATCTCAGTGCGACCGCCGGTCGGGACGGTCACGCTGACGTCGACGTAGTGGGTGTGGGGCTCGGGAAAACGGAGGGTGTACCGAACGCCATTCACGCGTCCGGCATTGTATTCTCGCCGGCCTTATCGCGGACCTTGGAAGGACCGCGCTACGTTCTTCTCGGCGTATCGCTGGCCGGGCAACGTGTGCGAGTTGGAAACTATCGAACGGCTCGTGGTGGTCAGTCGCGGCCTCATCGAGGTGCAGGCGTGGCGAAGCGATTGGGTATCGATCTCAACCAGGGGAGATGGTAACAGCAAATCACGCGCCCACTTCGTACCGATGCCGTCAGTGTCGTTCGTGGATTGTGACTGCGAATCAACAGCGAATGAACGTTGGCGCAACCGTTGCTCATCTCAGCGCCGAGGGCATCTGGCCCGTGGGAGGAGCTTGGAATGGCCAAGCAGGGACGACTGCTTCCCGCGCGTCCGCGTGAAGCAGCTGACGAATCGGTGCTGATTCGATCGGCCGAAACTCTGGGGCGCATGATCGGATCGCTGCAGCGCCAGCTCGATGGAGCGACCAAACGCCTTTCCTCTCTGCGAGGCGGTTCTGCGGACGGAGCTTCCGTCGAAGGTGACGGGCATCGCGGACCGACCCGGAGTGCGGAACCGACGCGCGCGAAGCCGCGAAGCGGCGCGCGTGCCGCAGGCGTCGGTCGCACGGCCTCTGGCGCGAGGAAAACGCAATCGGCGGCGGATCGCAAATCAAAGCGCGCGTCGAAGTCCGCGCGAGCGAAGAAGACGGCGACTCGCCGCGGGTCACGCAAAACAGCCGCGGGCCGAAACGGTCGCTGACGTCGCGGGAGCGTTCGCTGCGTGCGAAGTTGCTGGGTTGCTCCCTCACGAACAGCAGGTGCAGTAACCCAGCGAATTCGTAGGGATCCAACGACCGATTTACCGACGTCGGCCCAGGCTCATGAGCAGTCCCGCCACGGCACCCCATACCAGATGCGACGCAATGATCAACCCGGTACGCGCCGGCACGTCGTACTTCGGTAGATGCCGTACACCGGTCGCCGGCATCCATCCAAGGTAACTCGACGTCCACACACCCAGACCGAACAGCATTCCGGCGGCAACCGCTGACGACGTACGGTGCGGCGCCATTGCACCAAAGATGGAACCCGTGAATGCTCCGTAACCGAAGTGCAGGGCGAGCGCCAACCATTGCATCTGCGTTTCCGACATCTGGCGGCTGACACCGGCCTTGACCGCCAGCGCTTCGGCGACCTCGCGCGGCGGCAGCGGACGCGGCGTCTCGCCCGGTAGACGCTCGTGCATCACTTCCCAGAACACCGTCATCGGCACCGTGGCGACGGTGCCCACTGCTGCGCCCATCAACGCCCTGTTCATCGCTCGCCTCCGCGTGTAACGCGGACCTCACATGATCCGCGCGACACGACCGTGTTGTAGGGCGAGCCTTGTCAGGCTCGCCGGGTCACGTCAAAACAACACACTCAATCCCGATACGCCCAGCCCCGCGATCAGCAGCCACATCGCGACCGCGCCTCCGCTGCCGGCATCGGGTGCCTCACGATTGTTGGTGACCCAAACACCAATCCTGCTCTGAGCAGTGAACGCCGCGCCGAGGGCGCCGAGCAGCAGCAGCCAAGCGACAATCACCACCGCGCGCGCAATTGCCGTCATCGCCCCCACGCGGACGACGAGCACGACGATGGAGGCAATCCAGCCGATGAGCGCTGTCCCGGCGAGCAATCGCAGGCGACCGAGCTCGCGATCGGCCGCCTGGCGGCGCAACTCCATTCGCATCGCCTCGTCGGCGCGCCGTCGTTGTTCTTCCAACTGTGTCCGTTCCAGTTCCAGTCGCGCATGATCGCGCTCGAAGGCCTCCTTCAACGCGGCAACGACGACGTTGGTCAGTCGCGCTTCAATCTGCCCGGCGAGACCCGATGCGGCGGCGGTGGCAGGCAACGACGTAGTGTCCGGCGACGTATGACCCTTGAGTCGCCGCGCGGTGTCGCGAAACGTCATCACTGCGTCGAAGGCCCTAATCAGGCTGGCGAAGTTCATCTGTTATGACCCTATCAAAAGATGTTCCGCGACGACGAGCTCAGCCACGCGTCGCGAAAACGCTTTTGCGCATCGGTCAATGGCTGACCGACTTCTTCGGCCGGCACTACCTCCTGGTGCGGATCGGCACCGAGTGTCATCACCGCGGATACGCGTTCACCGCGACGCAGGAACACGATTGGCAACGTCTCGCCCGGTCTATGCGACCGAAGCGTGCGCGATAAATCCGCGACACCGCGAATCGTCTGACCACCGACCGATAGCAGCACGTCATCACGCTCGAGTCCTGCGACGTACGCTGGTGAACCGGCTGGCACAACCGTCACCACCCGAGCGCCATTTCCAACATCCTCCAACTGCAGCCGTCCCGCGTACGCCTGCCCTGGCGCCACAGGACGCATCACCAATCCGGCGCGTGCCAGCAGCGGTGCGTAATCGACGACATCGTGCCCCTGGATGTACCGCGTGAAGAAGTCCTGCGCGAAGGCAGCATCGCCGGAAACAGACGCGAGAGTCGCCTTGGCATCCTCCATCGTGTATGGCCGATCGACGTAGCCGATCGAGCGACCGCCCGGCTTGCCATACGTCTGCCACATCGCGCGCATGACGTCATCGAGGGTGAGACGGCCGCTACTACGAACGCGCAGCGTGAGATCGAGGCCGAGCGCAATTGCCTCGCCCCATTCGTAATAGGAGATGAACGTGTTCTCGCCGTTGGTCGGATCGATCCACCGGGCCCCATCCGCGAACGCGGCGGCCTGACTCATTTCCTCCGCCGTGCGAAACAGCCGTCCGGGGGCTGTGAGAACCGTGTCGATGGTCGATCCGATCTCGTCGGCGAAATTCTTGAGCGTGCTCAGGCCGGCACGATGCACCGCGAGCGGTCCGTAATAGTTCGTGAAGCCCTCGGCCAGCCATAGCTCGCCCGAGATGTTCACGTCCTCGAAGTTGAACGGCTCGAGCGACCGCGGACGAATCCGCTCCACGTTCCAGCCGTGAAAGAATTCGTGCGCGATCGACTGCAGGAGCGCCGGCCGGTTGTCGCGAATCGACGAAGGCGACGCGATCGCCGTGCTGTTGCGATGCTCCATCGCATCGCCGCGCGCCCACGGCAGGTAGTCGGTGATGAACGTGTAGGTGTTGCTTTCATATGCGGGAAACTCGCCGAACACTGCGCGTTCCTCGCGGACGATTCGTTCGACGTCGCGCACAAAGGAGGCGACCTCCGTATCACCGCCGTCGTGGTGCAGTGCGAACCGAAATAGCGGAGTGCGCGCCTCATCCGGAACGGTGAAGGTGCGCAGCACGAACGCGCTCACCTCGGTCGGACTATCCATCAGGTACTGGAGGTTGGGCGCGGTGAATGTCAACGGGTCGTTGCCCGGCATCAGCTGCGTCGCCACACGCCAGCCGGCCCGCGGGGGCGGTTCGACGCGAACCATCACCGGCCGCAGCTCCAAACCACGCGCCCACACGATCACCGCAGGCATGTTGATGTGGGCATGCGTGGCATCGACGGCCAGGTAGGTCCCGTCGACGCTGTCGCCAAACACGCGGTATGTCACGCGCACGGTATTGGGATGCGTGATGACATCCCATTCGTCGGGATTCGGTCGCGTCACCGCAAGCGGCTGACCGGCAGGATCGGTGATGTGGATGTCGAAGACGTTCTTCGCGAAACCGTGAAGCGAATACCGGCCCGGAGAGGAGCGGCTCATATGCAGCCGCAGCGGTTCCGCCGGAAGATCAGGAAACGTCGCTTCCACGTTCAGGACGTGATGTTCTCGCTCTGGAAACGAGAAGCGATACGTGACGACGCTTTGTGCAAGGCCGGGTCGGGCGGCGGATAAGACAACGAGCGCGACGACGAGAAGCCGAACGCGGGTAGCCATGGCGGGATGCTAGCGCAAGCCGGGGATCAGGTATCAGGAATCAGGGCTGGGCCAGGAATCAGGTGCTGCTGCCGCGTACGTTAGCATTCGCGTCGGTGGATCTGATCGCGATCGATGTAGCCATCCTGCCTCCGCCGCATGTCTCGCGCCTGGCGATGGAGCTCAGCTCCGGTTTGCCTGCCGAGGGAGAGGATCGCCTCGTCCTCGACGATCAGCACATTCCGCACATCACGCTGACGCAGCAGTTCGTCCGCGTCGAGGAGCTCGATCTCGTGATGCGCGATATTGACAACGTGCTGCGGGTGGTGAGGCCGATGCCGCTGCGCGTGCGCGGTGGCAGCACGAGCGGCCATACGGTCTGGATAGCGATCGAGCGAAGCACCGAGCTGGCGGCGCTTCACGAATCGCTGATGGAAGCGCTCCGCGGCGTGGAACGCCCGGGTGGGACTCCGGCGGCCTTTGCCGACGGCGATGCGCGGATGCGCGACCTGCTGTGGGTCTCCGGCTATCGCCTCAAATCCAGTTTTGGCGCCTACACGCCGCACATCACGCTGGGACACGGCGCGGAACCGCCACACATCGAGCCCGTCGACTTCGTGGCGGATACCGTCGCCGCGTGCCAGCTCGGACGGTTCTGTTCGTGTCGCCGCGTGCTGCGACGGTGGACGCTCAGCGCGGCGGCGGAGCCGTCGCCGTCGAACACGGACCCCCGGCACCAGTGATCGACGACACACGCAGCTGGCGCAGTTCCAGCCTCGTACGCTCCTCGGTGCTCACCTTCGGCTGATTCGGTGCCGGAGGCTGCGCGCCGGATGTGCCGACGGCTGGCGTGCTCTCGCGCACTTCCGCCACTCGCACCGGATCCGCTTCACCGGTCACATGCACCTGCTCGCCGACATACTTGTGCAGATCCTCCGCTCGCGTTCAGCAGCAGAAACCGCGCCACTTAGACCGATATTCACCTGTGTTGAGCAACCACGGCCTCCGTGGTCTCGGCACAGGCGAGCTCTGGGACCAAGCAGCTGTGTTGCTGGGCGGAGAGGAGACCACCACCTAACCGCCTATCACGATATAAGGGTGTGATGGCTGCCGCGCCGGCCCGTCCGGCTTCAACTGTCGTGCTGATCCGCTCCGGCTCTCCTCACGAGAGTCGAAGGACGCCGGAGCTGGAGGTGTTTCTCGTTCGCCGCCACGACAACGTCGCGTTCATGGGTGGAGCGCACGTGTTTCCCGGCGGCCGGCTTGATGAAAGCGATCACATCGACGATTCCGTGCGTCTCTGCGACGGGATCGACGCGGCGACCAGGCGCATGCGCGATCTGTCACCGGAGGCGGCGATTGCACATCATGTCGCCGCCATCCGCGAGCTGTTCGAAGAAGCTGGAATTCTTCTCGCGCGGCGGAGTCGCCTGCCCCAAGCGCAGTCGAAGGGCGAGATGATCGCCGTCGACGCCGATGCGTCACCGCGGTTTGTCGCCTATCGCCAGCAGTTGACGGCCGGCAAAATATCGCTCCTCGACATTGCCTCACGCGAAGACGTGCGCCTCGCGCTCGACGAGCTCGCGTACTTCGCGCACTGGGTCACTCCGGAGGTCGAGACGCGACGCTTCGATACGCGCTTCTTTGCCGCCGTCGCCCCTGCCGATCAGGACGCGGCGCACGATGACGGCGAGACGACGCACGGCGAGTGGATCCGACCGGGTGACGCAATCGCGCGCTGCCTGGCAGGCGAGATCGCATTGCCGCCTCCGACGTGGACGACGCTGCGGCAGCTGGAGGCATGTGGGACGGTCGCTGACGCGATGGCCTGGGCGCGCACGCGAACCGTCGTCCGCGTGCAACCCGAGGTCGTCGATCAAGGCGATTCGCGCATCATCATCCTGCCAGGCGAAGCCACTCGACCCCGCTCGGAGCAGGCCGCAGAGAAGAAGTTTCTTCTCGAGCGAGGACGTTGGCGGCCGATGCGTGAGTCCCCTGACATCTGAACCCAAAACTCACTTGCATTGATGAACCACGAAGGCTTGACGGCACTCAGGAAGGGCACCAACTGAAGTGAGCTTCGGTCTAGTGGATGTCGCGCATGATTGATACCAGATGTGCAATGGCACGAGTGACGGCAACCCGAGCCGCATCCGGGCTCGGCTTGTTGAGAGCGACGGCGACTTCCTCGTAGCTTTGCTGAAGCTCGATGCGCGAGATGATCGCCTGGCGCTCGCACGGTTTCAGCTGCTGCAGCGCCGCTTCGTAGCGCTCGAACCCTTCGCGCCCTATCGCGTAATCGAGCGGCGACGGCGCCGCATCGGCTTCGTCCTGCGGTAGTTCTACCTGGTTGGGCCGACGGTTTACCTTCCTGATCTCGTCGATAATTCGGTTGGCGACCGCCTGGCGGAGGAATGCCTGGAGTGCGCCCGGGTGGCGCGCTTCGAACGATGACAAGCGGGGGAGCGCCCGCAAGACGGCGTCCTGCACGAGGTCCTGCGTATCGTCCAGACCGCGCGCCCATTGCGGAAGGCGGCCGCGCGCCCACCTCCGCAGTGGCGGCAGCGACCGCTCGACCAGCCGGTTGAGCGCGTCCGAGTCGCCCTCTTTTACCCGAGCAAGAAGTGCGACGGTCGGTTCGCTTTGCGCGTCCATGACATTAATCTCCTATGACACACGATGTGGCTGGCTCGCCCCTCACCTGTACACGCGCAGCCGGGAGGAAAAGAGGCTCACGGGCAGGAGGCCGCGTGCGGCAGCGGGCGTCTTCCCACGGCTTTCGGGTATAGTCCGACGATTCCAGGGCCCATCCCATGGCTGATTCGCGTGAACACCCCGCAGACGTGACGCAGATGCTCAAAGCCTGGGGAAAGGGGGACCCTGAAGCCGGCGACCAGCTGTTTGCCACGGTCGACCGCGAGCTTCGCCAGATTGCCGCCGCATACATGCGCCGTGAACGGCGTGATCAGACGCTGGAAGTCACCGCGCTCATCAACGAGGCGTATCTCAAGCTGGTCGACCAGACCAGAGTGGAATGGCGCAACCGAAGTCAGTTCTTTGGTATCGCCGCACAATCGATGCGGCGGGTGCTCGTCGACCGCGCGCGCCGCCGACGTGCCCAGAAGCGACCGCAGGCGAAGGCCGCAGTTCCCCTGGACGCGACGATCGCGGCGCCGGAGGCGGATTTCGAGGAAATCCTCGCCGTTCACACAGCGATAGAGAAGCTCGAGGCGGTCAACAAGCGGCAGGCCCATATCGCTGAACTGAAGTACTTCGGCGGCCTGACGATCGAGGAAATTGCCGAGGCCCTGTCTATCGCTCCCGCCACGGTCAAACGTGATTGGAAAGAAGCGGAGATCTGGCTGCGAGCAGCGCTGCGCGGGATGCTGCCGTGACCCCCGAGCAGTGGATGCAGGCACTCGAGGTGTTGACCGACGCCGCGGAAAAACCGGCGGATCAGCAGGAGCAGCTCGTTCGCAAGGCATTCCCCAACGATGCGGCGCTTCAACGCGAGGTGCTCACGCTGCTCGGAGATCTCCATAGTGTGAGCATGCGCCTGCCGGACGCGGCACTGGCCTGCGTCGGAGATTCGCCGTCCCCGGTCGACATCAGCGAGGCGACGACCGAATTGACGGCGGCACCGGTGCTGGCTCCGGGCGAAATGTGCGGCCGCTACCGTGCCATCAAACATCTTGGCTCCGGCGGCATGGGCACGGTCTATCTGGCCGAGGACACGCTGCTCAATGTGGAGGTCGCCCTCAAGATTCCAGCGGCAAAGTGGATCGAGACACCAGCCGGCCGGATGCGGCTCAAACGGGAAGCGCAGCGAGCCGCGGCCCTGCGTGGCCATCCGCATCTGGCCACCGTACTCGACGTCATCGAGGTCGATCTGCATGGTCGCTCGTGCCCGGTACTGGTGATGGAGTACGTGGAAGGACGTCCGGCGAATGACGTCCTTCGACTCGGCCCTGTCCGTCCGCAACGGGCGCTGGCGTGGGCCATTCAGATCACCGACGCGCTCGAGTACGCGCACGACCGCGCCATCCTGCACTGCGATCTGAAACCCGGTAACGTCGTGATCACGCCGGACGACAAGGTCAAGGTTCTCGATTTCGGCCTGGCGCGCGCGCAGTACGAGCGGTTCGATGCCACCGAACCGCTGATTGGAACGCTGTCGTACATGGCTCCGGAGCAACTGCTCGAGGCTCGATTCAGCGAGAGCAGCGATACCTATGCGCTCGGTGTGACGCTGTTCGAACTGCTGGCGCGGCGGCCGCCGTTTACGGCCCCTGTGCGCGAGGACCTGCTCGCCGAGATTCTGGCTGCTCCGCCGCCGAATGTCTCGGAGCTCGCGCCGGCCGTCCCGAAGGCGTTTGACCAGGTGCTGCAGCGCGCGCTCGCCAAGCAGCCGCACGAGCGCTATCAGTCCGCGCGTGAGTTCCGCGAGGACCTGCTCACCCTCGGTCGTCACATCGGAATGCGGACCCCACGGTCGCTGACGGCGAATGTCGTCCGTTGGGTCGGCTGGGGGACGGCCGTCGTGGCGCTCGTGCTGGTGGTCCTGTCGTTTCTCGGCTACGTGAGTTCCACGATGATCGATGTGGCCCTCGGCCGCACGGGCGAGTTCGTCGCGGAAGAGCAGCGCTCTCCGTTGTATTGGGGATACAAGTCGATCTTTGCTCCCGCCGTCCTGGTGATCGCGTTCATCCTGGTCGCGCGCGTGTCGTTTATCGTGTGCCGGCTTGCGTACACGGCAATACCACCACTCCGGCGCAGATGCGCGCCCTGGTTTGCTGCCTGCGCCTCCCGCATCAAGGAGCTCCCCCGGGGACGGATGGACAGCGTGTCGCAGGCCGTGCTCCTGCTCCAGGTCGCTGCGTTGGCGGCGTTCTATGTGAAGTTCGAGCCGATGATTGACGCGATGAAGACCCTGTGGGATCCACGCGTGGGTGGAGATCTGTATCAGTTGTCACCGTCCAATGAGGCGGTGACGAGTCCGTATCGCGAGATTGCAACGATGCTGCTGTTTCTCTCCTGCGTGGCATGGACCGCCATCATCGTCGCACGGCGCCGCAACCGGCAACGGCTGGTGACGTTCGAGCTCACCGCCGGCATCCTGGGAATAGCGCTCAACATGTTTCTGCTGGCGCTGCCCTATCAGCTCTTGTATAAGAACGATAGTGAACGAGTGAACTACCGCTCGAATACCTGCTACATCGTCGCTCGCGGTCCAGACCGGCAGCGTCTGTTTTGTCCCTTGAACGATGGAGATTGGTTGATCACGCTGCCGCTGAATGATCCGGAGGTCCAAAGGACGGGACGGCGTGAAAACATATTCACGCCGCTTAACCGACAGACACGAGAACGAGCACCGTGACCGTCATTGGTGCCCTAACAGGCGGCGAACCCCTCTCCTCCCAAGGTAATACGCCGCCGTCCCGTCGATGGTTGCTCCGGCGGATTGCACGAAATCAGCGGTCACCTGAAATGTCTTCTCGGGCAAGCCGAATGTGTCCTCGCGGAGCGGACCCATCACAAACGTTCCCTTCCAATAGACGCTGAGCAATGCCAGCGCCTCGCGTGCCGCGGGTCGCCTGTATCGACTATCGGCGATCATCATCAGCGGGCGCATCGAAATGCGGAACGGTGTCACGGTCAGCTTGTAGGTACTCTTGTGTCCCCGCGGCTTGATGTGCATGACTCCGATACCTGCCCCGATATCGATGCTGTCCCAAAAACGAAATGCTCCGCCGAAATCAAACGTATCGAGGTCGATTCTCGGGAACTGACGCTTGTCGTCCGGGTCGGCATGAAATCTGCCGAAATCGGCGAAGAAGCATGGTCGCCTCCCGACCGATTGATATTCGGTATAACCGAATAGTTCATTCCTCACTTTTCCGTATTCTTCGGCCTGGTCAAACTTCTTTTGCGCTTCTGCAGCTTTGGCCAACGCCAGCTGGAGGTCCACTCGTTGATCCGCAGTCAACAGGTCCGCCTTCGTCTGCAGATCGACCAGGTTCTTCCTGGCCGCGTCGGCTTCTTGTTTCGCTCTGTTCTCATTAGCGGCGAGAATGACCTCGCCTGTTTGCGTGTTTCGATAGGCCTCGGCCTTGCCGCAATACGTAGCGAGGAAGGTGTACCCCTGGTACGGTCCCGGCCCGCTGAACTGTTCGAGCCACCCCCACCCATCAGCCAATGCCGAACGCGGGGACACGAAGCTAATCGCGGCTATCAAAAGCGCTGTGTAAGCAGTCCGCTTCATATGCAGCTCCACTCCTTTGTCACCTCACGCGTAGAAGAGCCACCGACCGGCTCACGACGGCAACACTGTGACGAATCTCAAGGCGTTTGAATCCGCGGGTGGGAAAAATCAGCCGCGGCAGGGTGCGCCGGCGCTGGGCATGTATACCATCAGTGCGGTTCGAATGATCTCGGATTCGAGGCATTCGAACATCAAAATCGTGCACGACGCACCGGCGCCGCGATCCTAGTGCTTCTGCTCCGCCATCGCTTTCACCAGCCTGGCCACGGCGCGGGTCACCGCGACGCGCGCCGCGTCGGCGCTCGGTTTGCCGAGCGCCATGGCGACTTCCTCGTAACTTTGCTGCAGCTCGATGCGGGCGATGATCGCCTCGCGATCGCCCGCTTTCAGCGACTGCAGCGCGGCCTCGTAGCGCTCGAATCGCTCCCGCCCGATCGCTTCTTCGAGCGGCGACGGTCCGGGATCGGCTTGATCGTCGGCAAGCTCCACGACCCCCGGGCGACGCTGGACCTTGCGAACCTCGTCGATGATTCGATTGGCCACGGCCTGACGAAGGAAGGCTTGCAGCGCGCCCGGATGTCGCGCGTCGAACGAGGTCAGGCGCGGCAGCGTGCGCAGCACCGCATCCTGGACTAGATCCTGCGTGTCGTCCTGGGCGCGCGCCCATCGCGGCAGCCGGCCTCGCGCCCAGCGGCGAAGCGGCGGCAGCGACCGTTCGACGAGCTGGCTCAGCGCACGGCTGTCGCCGCGTTTGACCCGCTCCAGCAGCGTGATGGTGGTTTCGACCGTTGTCTCCTGCATCACCCGGCCCTTCCTGCGGCGCAAACGCTCTTCCGCTATAGAGAGGAAACGCGCGAACCCGACAAACCGTACAAATCGTTCGGATTGTTCCGCGATCGGATCGTTCCGGCCTTGCCGTTTGGGGGCGTTCAGGCGCGAGGCCCGGCAGGCGCAATCGGTAGAGGTCGCGCGGTGTCGTAGCGTTGGGCCGTCGCGAGGACAACGTCCGCCATCATGTCGAGGAAGAGAGGGTCGTCGTTGACCGTCTCGGCGCGCTGCATCGCTAGACCGACGTCCGCGCAGACGGCAGCCGCCTCGCGATCGAGGTCGTAGAGCACTTCGACGTGATCACATAGGAATCCGATCGGACACAAGACGGCCGACTCGAGACCAGTCGCGGACTCCTGACGCAGGTAATCGCAGATATCCGGTTCGAGCCATGGATCTTCCGGACGCCCGCTGCGACTCTGAAAGACGAGCACCCAATCGGCGATGCCTGCCTCCGCTGCCACCAAGCGCGCCGAGATCTCGAGCTGCTCGCGGTACCGCGATCGCTCTGCCATCGGCAAGGGAACGCTATGCGCCGTGAACACCAGGCGCGCCTGTTGACGAACGCCGGCGGGCAGGCGATCGCGCGCGGTGAGGACATGTTGCGCGTTGGCGCGAACGAACAGCGGATGATCGAACCAGCTGCCGACATACGTCACGTCGACGTCGATGCCGTCGTGCTGACGGAGCTCCGCGCGCGCCGTAGCGACGTTCTCGCGGTACTGTTGACAGCTCGAATAGCTGTGATGTGCGGCTGCGATGAACCCGATCGCGTGCCGCTTGCCGTCCGCGTGCATCCGGCGCAGCGTATCGGCGAGGAAGGGATGCCAGTTGCGCATGCCGACGTACACGGGCAGCGGCCGGCCGGCCGCGGCCAAGCGCGTGCGCAGCCCTTCGGCCTGGCGCATGGTGATCGCCGTGAGCGGCGACACGCCGTCGAACAACTCGTAGTGGTGCGCGACCTCCTCGACGCGTTCCGGTGTGACTCGCCGGCCTCTCAGGACGTTCGCCAGGAACGGACGAATGTCGTCGCGCCCTTGCGGTCCACCGAAGGACACGATCAGAACCGAATCGAACACGGTTCCATCGTGATTGGAACAGTCGAGCGCGTCAAATGCGGATCCAGCGAAGACGTGCGAGCGCGAGCGAGGAAGCCAAGAGGCGGGCCGGTGCTTGGGCGGACCAGATGACACACGATCGACGCCATGGCAGGGGACCACCGCGGAGTGACGGCCAGCGTGTCACGCTCCTTGGGGGTCGTACTTCCGATTTCTTCGACCCACGACTGTCCTGAAAACCTCCTCGTAGAGGTCGGCAGCGGCAGACTGCGAATAGTCAGAGACAGCTCGCACCCTGGCGTTGTGTCCTAATGCTCGTGCAAGAACGGGATCGGCGAGTAGGCGCTTCAGTGCGGCGGCTAATCCCTGCCAGTCTTCCATCCGCACAACGAGACCCTCCTTTCCGTCTCGCACGGCCACGCCGGCGACTCCTGGCAGGTCTGAGATTACACATGGTAGCCCGCTTGCCATTGCCTCGAGCACGACGGCTGGCATGCCCTCCGCCCTCGAGGGGAACACAAAGATATCGGCAATCTGAAAAAGTTCAGCGATATCCTCGCGAAAATCAAGGAAGCGAACCGAAGCCCGATGCTCGGGTGCCCGGGCAAGTTGCTTCATACCCCTGGCAAACTCGGCGTCATCCGTGCTCAATTCCAACTCCGACCCTGGGCCGACGAGGAGAAGAAGACTATTGGGGTGTTCATCGATCGCCGCCTGCCACGCCTTCAGCAAGACGTCAATGCCCTTCCGCTGGACGAGGGCTCCTACAAATAACACCACCGTTGCGTCTTGAGGCAAGCCTTCGCGAGCGCGAATGGCGCCTCTGACTTCAGGCGTCGCCGGTACAAAATGGGTGACGTCAGGTCCCTGGAAGATTTGCCAGAGTTGATTGCGCGGCACACCTGCTCGCAGGGCGCTGTCGGTCAAGGCCGGACTGATACTCACAACAGCATCAGCGCGCCGCAACAATCGGAGGCGGTACTCTCCGAAGCGGCTCCCGTCCCGGATGGACAATGGATCATCTTCTCCCATCAGTGTCATCTTGTAGATGATTCTCGTCCTCAACGCCCGACGGCAGGCGACGGCAGCATAGAAGGCGTCTGCATTCGTGGAGTGAAACAGCACCGCGTCATAGCAGCCTCGCGTTGTGACGAGCATTTTCATCACCGCGAGCAGATATTCAGCATAGGACCCAAGACCAAGCCATCGTGGCGGACGCCACTGGGTCAGCTGGCCTGAGTGTTCGCGGAGCAATACCCCACCTTGCGGGTTCTGCGACAGAACATCCACTTTGAGACCCCGCTCGTTCAGAGTTGGAATCATCCGCATCCAGTAGCGGGCTTCCCCACTGAACATGGGCGGATAGAGCTGGATCACCGACAGAACATGCATCTTTCTGCGTCACCTTTCCCGTATCAGGGCAGCTCTGGGCCGCGAGCGACTCCCTCGCTTCGACACGCGTCATTGTCACTGCACCGATAGGTGCGTTGATCGTCTTCGGCCTTGTCGTGGAGATTGTGGCGGTATGGAAGACGTTCGGCTAGAGCAATCTGCAACGTTGAATTGCGGCTGACACGAACGGCTGACGTTTACTCGTGCCTTGTATCGTCTCTACAATCACCGACTCATGCCGATTCGCACGGCTTGCGCCCACTGCGGCACCATCGGATTTGTGCGTGCTGAACGCGTCGTCAGTGGCAGGCGTTCCTTCATGACGTTCTACTGCGGCCGGTGTGAATCGGACGGTCGCTGATCCAGGGCACGAGCGCCGCACGAAGGTTCGATTCGTGAGAGCGACGGCCAACCACTGGCCGAAACCGCGCGACTGATTGCGGCGCGAGCATGGGCTTGATCGTGCTCGACTATCCCCGAAATTGCCGCTCCGCAGAGGCGTGCAAGTTTGCGGTCATCGCCAGGATCTAAGCGGTCGTTCCCGCGCAACGACGGCTCAACAGCAGCTCTACAGGATCTGCCAGTGATTTTGCGTTCGCTACTGCCGACCTCTATGTTCGGACATGAGATGTTCACCGTTGTATGCGCGTGTGATCGTCCAGATCGGCGACAGCGAGGGAGGCGAAAGACCGAATGTTTGAGCCGCAACTAAAGCTCGTTCCGGAGCCAGATGGCGAATTCTCTCTGCTGGGCGAAACGTTGGTGCCAAACGCCTGTTTCTCAGCGGGTAAAGCGGTCAAGAGCGCGCCCCCAGGAATCAAGTTGGGTGCGCATGTTGTGGCAGTTCGCTTCGCGTTGAAGTTCAGAATGCGGGAGGAGCCCGGTCCGCCGCAGACGATAAAACATCGTGTTTTCAACCTGAAGCTCTCGGACGGAGAGGTCGTGCGAGCTTTCGTCACTCTTGACGATCGCATTCTCGGTTCGACCGACATGATTGTCGGCACCGCGGCGGGCACCGGCGTCCTGGACATGGTGGCCCTGAGCGGACCATCGCTAGCCATCGTGCGCCCACCGCTGACGCCAGCGATGTGCCAGGCCGTCGTCGTCGCCGCAACGCCGAGCCCCGGCAGCTTCACCGGGCCGTCGCAGCAGCTTCGGTTACTCGGAGTGGTCGACGACCCACGCGCCCAAGTGCATCGGGCTGGTATTCGGGATCGCATGAAGAATCTGGGCTTCACAGTGAAGCCGGGCGACATCACGTCTGGCCCGGCGGTCAGCGTCGCGCAGTGCCGCGATTCGGTGTTCAACAATGCGCACTAGTGTCCTCGCGCTGCCGCTCGTCCTGTGCTGTGTGACTCCGGCGTTCTCGCAGGCGTTCAAGGTCACCGCGGTGTCGCCGCGCGAAAACGCGGACGTGGTGACGTTGTTTGTAACTACGTCGGGATCTCCGCCTGCTAACGTGACGGCCCGTGACACATGGAAGGTGAGCGTCTCGCAACAGGGGACCAATCTGTTGCTCGAGAGCGCCTCGCCGACAGCGACAGATCCGTTCCGCGCGATTCGCTACAACAAGACGACCGAGCAAGTCGAAATTGACATTGCGCGCACGCGGCTTCCAAACATCGTGATCGACAAAGCCGGGTGGCAGGCCGGATTCTTCGGCGCCGGGGCGATGTCAATTGCCACGAAGGCGGAGTTGATGCCGGGCATCAACCTGAAACCGGCGAAGAGCAAAGACGACGCGGATATTTATGTGCTCGGAGCATTGATTGCCGGACCCGCGACCAAACCGATCTGGATGTTGGATGCGAAGGGAAGCATTGGCTGGCCGACCGGCCAGCTCTATCACTGGTTTGGGATCGGCGGCACGTTTCAAATCAACCCCGGGGCGAAGCCCCCGGCCGATACCAGTGACGTGAACCCCGACTCGATCACGTTCTTCGCCCAGATGGACAGACTCCGGCAACACAGTTTTCTTGGCGGTGTCATCTATGGCTACCAAGCGATCATCAGGCCTGTCGGCGCCGAGTATGCGAGTGAGACTCCAAACGCCAATATCACCACGACCAGTCAGCTCACTCTGTTCTCGAAACCTCTGTTGCACAACAGTTTGGTCGTCGATCCGTTGGTCGGCTACGAATTCGGGAGAAACCTGGAGAAGCCAGACAAGCTGTTGGGGCGACCCGTGGATCTGCGCGATTACAACGCGATCGCGCGGCTGCTATTTGGCGGTTCGGCACGTTACTACGTATTCCAGAGCAAGGTGACACCGACGGAGGTTTACCGGGTCGTGCTGAGCGCGTCGTGGCAGGCGCGGGCGCTCGGTCCCGATGAGCCGTTCGTCAGGAGCGGCTACGCGCCCGATGCGAGCGGCAAAATCACGCGGCAAAAGCTGCTGGTTATGAACGACGACGTTCGGCATTTCGTCGAGGCAGGCTTGAGTTGGAACGCGTCGCCGCTGGTCGGCTTCGATGTGAAGTACAAGCGCGGTTCACTGCCACCGCTGTTCCAATTCGTCGATCCGCAGATCACCGTTGGCGTCACTTTCAAAGCAAAGATCGGGACCGACCTGCCACGGTGATTCCGCAGATTGTGTTCGGCGGGCAGGCGATCGCGCGCGGTGAGGACATGTTGCGCGTTGGCGCGAACGAACAGCGGATGATCGAACCAGCTGCCGACATACGTCACGTCGACGTCGATGCCGTCGTGCTGACGGAGCTCCGCGCGCGCCGTAGCGACGTTCTCGCGGTACTGTTGACAGCTCGAATAGCTGTGATGTGCGGCTGCGATGAACCCGATCGCGTGCCGCTTGCCGTCCGCGTGCATCCGGCGCAGCGTATCGGCGAGGAAGGGATGCCAGTTGCGCATGCCGACGTACACGGGCAGCGGCCGGCCGGCCGCGGCCAAGCGCGTGCGCAGCCCTTCGGCCTGGCGCATGGTGATCGCCGTGAGCGGCGACACGCCGTCGAACAACTCGTAGTGGTGCGCGACCTCCTCGACGCGTTCCGGTGTGACTCGCCGGCCTCTCAGGACGTTCGCCAGGAACGGACGAATGTCGTCGCGCCCTTGCGGTCCACCGAAGGACACGATCAGAACCGAATCGAACACGGTTCCATCGTGATTGGAACAGTCGAGCGCGTCAAATGCGGATCCTGCGAGGACGTGCGAGCGCGAGCGAGGAAGCCAAGAGGCGGGCCGGTGCCGCTGGCGCAGGCCGATGGCTTGCGCCGCAAACCGGAAGACGCCGACCCGCCCGTGACGAGCGCAGGGATTCGGTGCCGCTGGCGCAAGCCAACGGCTTGCGCCGCAAACCGGAGACGTGCCGAACCGCCAATGAGGAAGCGCAGCGACCGAAATTGGCGGTGAGGCAGGGATTCGAACCCTGGGTAGGGGTTTAAGCCCCTACAACGGTTTAGCAAACCGCCGCCTTCAGCCTCTCGGCCACCTCACCGCGCGTCTGTAAGTGTACGCTACGGAAGCACTTGCAGATCTCTAGATTTTTCTACTCAAGGCGGATTCTCGTATGGAGAACAAAAAAACCGTCGCCAGCACGTTAACCCTTGAATCGGCAAAGTGTTCCACAAACCTATCATGCTGATGGTTTGCGATCGAATGGGCACAATTTTGAGCACAGTCGACATTGTGCATGTGAAATCAGGTGCTGGCCTCCGTAACTTGCGCGTCGTGGCCGAGCGTTCCAATTGCGCGGTGCATGGTGCCCAGCCCGATTCGCCTTGCACGGTTTCGTTGATCCACTTCTGAATCGCGCGTGTGTCAAGGCGATTGTTGTTGTTCGGCCCTGGCGTTATCGGCGCGTAAAGGTCCAGGCGATGTCCGGGTCGCACCCGGAAACGTCCGTTGCAGGGAGGCCGTTGCCGTACCAAAGGCCTCCGCTGCCCGACGCGACGATCCGTCCTTCGTCAACCGATCCAGTTCCCTTACCCCATAACTGAATCAGGCGGCTACCCTCGATCTCCCAGATTTCACTTCCCCTCCATTCGTCCAAAGGGTCATGCACCGACACCGCCCTCCCGCCATCGCGCTTCATAATGAACTGGTGACACACTCCACCCATCTCCAGCCGGCTATCGACACAGCCGTAACCCACACGTGTACCGTCTTTCAGGAATGTGGCGTCGTACAGCTTCACCGCGTAGTAGTCTCGGAACGGATGGATGTCCGCGGTGTAGATCCTGCGTTTCACATGTTGGTAGTGTCCCGTCAAGTGGTGGAAATCACGCACGCCTTCCCTGAGTTCGACCACGGCGTGGACGCTGATCGGGATAGGGGGACACCTCGCGATGTCGCCCCTCCCACACCACCGGGCATACGGGTCCGTACCACGGCGGTTCGGCCGGTTAAGCATCACGGTTCGAGGTATGGCAAGCCAAGCGAGTCGAAGTACGCGCCGGGGAGCGCCCAGCAAAGCGCCGCGGTGAGCGTCACCCGCCACGGTCCACGATTGCTGCGTGCCGTGAGGATGGCATCCTTGGCGTTGACACCGCGCTTCCGGAGTTGCCGAAAGCGCGTGCCAGGTCGCGCCCAGTGTTTCCAGACGACGGCGCGAAGCCGTCGCCGAATCCACTTGTCAAGGCGTCGGAGGATCGTGGGCGTTTCGCAGAAGCCGAAGTACGCCCGCCACCCACGCAAGTACGCGGCAAGCTCCGTCACCATCTGACGAAGGCTCACACCACGTACGCGCCGGGTCAGCTCCCGGACTCGCGCACGAAACCGGACCAACGTCTTGGCGGCGAGCCGCCGCTTCGGGCGTTGACCGTACGTGAAACTGAAGCCCAGAAACGTCCGGTCCCGTGCTGCCGCCACCGCGCTCTTCGTTGCATTGACCTTGAGTTTCAGCCGTGTGGTGAGGAAGTGCGTGACACTCGCCATCACCCGGTGCCCCGCCCGGGCGCTGCGGACGTATACGTTACAGTCGTCCGCGTAGCGCACGAAGCGATGACCACGGCGTTCGAGCTCGCAGTCGAATGCGTGAAGGACGATGTTTGACAGTAGCGGTGACAGGGGCCCGCCTTGCGGCGTGCCCTCCTCCGTGGCACTGACCAGCCCGTTCTCCATCACCCCCGCGTTCAGCCACGCACGTACGAGTGCCAGCACGCGTGTATCAGTTACGCGCTGGGCGAGACGACCCATCAAGATGTCGTGGTTGACTCGATCGAAGAATTTCTCGAGGTCGAGGTCCACCACGCACCGGTAGCCGTCCGCAATGTACTGCTGTGCGGCCGCGACCGCTTGGTGCGCCGACCGCCCGGGCCGAAACCCGTAGCTGTGGTTTGAAAACGTGGGATCGAAAATCGGTTGCAGCACCTGCAGTACCGCCTGCTGGATGAAACGGTCGAGCGCCGTGGGCACGCCCAGTTTGCGGACCCCCCCATCAGGCTTGGGTATCTCGACGCGTCTGACCGGTGACGGCGTATAGGTGCCGCGCAGCAACTCGTCCCGATGCTGTGGCCAGTGCGCTCGCAGGTAGTCCGGGAGTTGGTCGACGGTCATGCCGTCGATACCCGGGCTCCCCTTGTTCGCCCTGACGCGGTGCAGCGCTTTCTTCAGGTTCTCTCGCTCACACACCGCCTCCATCGACGATTCCGTGATCGCCGGGCGTTCGGGCTCGCATTTCGCCGCGAGCGGTTCGGCATCCTCACCGGTGACGGTCAAGGACATGTCCCCTCTCGCCACGGCGAAGACCAGCTGAAGCTGTTCGGTCAGCCGCTGTCCGCTCATGAGTCCTACGTCCTAATCGCCGCTCCGTTTATCCCTTGCGGGACCGTTCTGGCCTTCAGCGTGATGAGTCCTCCGGTTCTCCGGCTCGTGTCCATCGCCTACTATGCCGTCTGCTGACTTCTGCCCCGCGATCGGCGAGCCTCGCGACTCACTCAGTCCTTGCGGACACGGTGCAGATCTCCCGAGGTAAGCTTGACCGCCTTCACCGCACACCTGCCGAATCTACAGCCCTGGCCTTGATGGGTACGGGACTTCGCAGATTCGGGCCTGCTCGTCCAACCAGAGATGCCTCATATTCGGTTTCTGTCCGTCAGGTCGCGGCTTTGCTTCCGCGCTTCTTTCAGACGGCCCCTCGCGGGCACCGCCCTTGCGCCTCGCTAGCCCTTCATCCCCACCAGATCTTGGGCAGAGGACTTTCACCTCCAAGCTGTCAAACATGCTCGGCACACCCGCAGCCGTGGACCGAAGAGCACCGTCCACCGCTGCTTGGAAACCACAAAGCGGTTTCCACAAGCGCCCACACCGATTCCTTCCAGTCACGCAATCGCGGCGAAGATCTCCTGCGCGGTCGCCGGCAGCGTCGGCGCCGCCAGCTGCTTCATCGATTCCGCGCTGAAATAGCGTCGCTCGGCCACCGCCCACTCGTCGTCCTGCTCGAGCAAAATCGCACCGACCAACCGAATCACGGATTGGGGTGTCGGAAAGATGCCGACGACGTTCGAGCGGCGTTTGATCTCTTTGTTCAGCCGCTCGAGGGGCTTCGTACTGTGCAACTGGCGCTGATGCTCGATCGGCAGATGCCGGTACGCCAGGATGTCCTCGGCGGCATCTGCCAGCAGCGCGGCGGCCTGCGCAAAGCGCGCGCGGAGCCCGTCGGCGACCTTCCGCAGCTGCGTCATTGCGGTCGCATGATCGGGTTGCGCGAAGATCGTCCGGACGACCGCGGCGATCGCCTCCCGCGCGCCTTTGGGGACGGTCGCCAGCAGGTTGCGCATGAAGTGGACGCGGCAGCGCTGCCACGTCGCGCCGCTCAGGACGGTGGCAATCGCCTGCTTCAGGCCTTCATGCGCATCCGAGGTCACGAGACGGACGCCGCGGAGGCCGCGTTTCACGAGACTGCGGAGAAAGGCCGTCCAGAAGGCGCGATCCTCTGACGGGCCGACGTCGATGCCGAGGATCTGGCGCTCACCCTCGATCGTCACGCCGACCGCGACCACCGTCGCCTGGCTCGTCACGCGTCCGTTGATGCGCACCTTGTGATAGGTCGCGTCCACCCAGAGGTACGGGTAGTCGGTCGTGAGCGCGCGTGCCCGAAACGCTTCCACCAGCGGATCGAGCTCGCCGCAGATCCGCGAGACCTCGGATTTCGACACGCCATCGAGGCCGAGCGCTTTCATCAGCTCGTCGACCTTCCGCGTCGACACGCCGTGCACGTAGGCCTCTTGGACCACCGCGAGCAGCGCGTGTTCCGCCCGCCGACGGGGCGGCAGTAAGGACGGGAAGTACGTGCCAGGTCGCACCTTGGGGATCGCCAGTTCGATCGTCCCGACCCGCGTGTCCCACGTCCGCATCCGATAGCCGTTGCGATGGCCGGTCCGCTCGGGCGTCCGCTCATGCCGATCCGCCCCGATG